>ENA-ORCR01000008-ORCR01000008.1-marine-metagenome-genome-assembly--contig:-NODE-8-length-495226-cov-7.390832_pt1 | contig 495226 bp, 524 predicted proteins | sample MGYA00237782_ERZ508514 | MGnify/ENA primary metagenome ERZ508514 (study PRJEB26185, sample SAMN06268960) | marine metagenome | isolation source: Eden Landing Ponds, San Francisco, CA, USA | place... | reverse complement strand
GCGCTCGCGGGCTACCCCACACTGCTGGTCGCCCTCGACCGGCTCTGGCTCGCGATGCTCGTCGGATCGGTGCTGTTGATCGTCCTCACCGGCCGGTCGCGGACGGCGCTCGTCGCGCTGTTCGCCGGGGCCCACCTCGGGATGGCGCTGACGATGCGGCTCGGACTGTTCCCGCTGATCTCGATCGCGGCATTGCTGCCGTTCCTGCCACCGGGGGCCTGGGATCGAATCGAGTCGGCCGTCGACGGTGGAATCGACCGTCTCCTCGACCAGAATCGCTGGCGGACTCGTGTCGCGGCCGTACTGCCCCCGCGGCTCCTGCCACGGGCCCCACAGCGGGTCTCGATGACGGCGAACCAGCTCGCCCCTGGAATCGTCACCATCTGCCTCGCGCTCGTCCTCGTCTGGAACGCCGCCGCGATCGGACTGGTGACGATGCCGGCCGGCGTCACCGCGACCGTCGACCCCGAGCAGCACCGGTGGGACATGTTCGCCCCGGAGCCCCGGACCACGGACGGCTGGTACGTCGTCGACGGCCGCCTGGCCTCGGGCGACCGCGTCGACGCGCGCTACGGCGGCGACGTGACGTTCGAGCGGCCCCCGGAGCTCGCCGCGACGTTCCCGAGCCACCGTTGGTTCGTCTACCTGCTGGACCTCCAGCGGCCGGCCTACGCCGATCTCAGGCCGGCCTTCGCCGACTACGTCTGTCGGCAATGGAACGCGGACCACGAGGACACCCTCGTGAGGGTAACGGTGTACTTCGTGGCCGAGCCCGTCCGGCTCGACGCGCCCGAGGAACGCCACCGGGTCGAGCTCTACGACGGCGCGTGTGCCCTGAACTGAGGCCGGGGTTACGGCATCCCCCGTTGGGCCGAGGCGACGTGCTCGGCGCGGACGACGACCTCGTCGGCCCGTTCGTTGGCCGTCTCGGGCCCCAGCCGATCGACGTGCTCGCGGATCGCGAGCATCGTCGCTTCCCGGAGGAGAGCCTCGATGTCGGCGCCGGTCGCGCCGTCCAGCTCCGTGGCGAGCCGGTCCAGGTCGACGTCGTCCGCCAGCGGGACCCCCCGCGCGTGGACCGATAGGATAGCCCGACGGGCGTCCGCATCCGGCGGCCCGACCTCGACGTGCGTCTCGAGTCGACCGGGTCGGAGCAGCGCGGGGTCGAGCGCCTCCTTCCGGTTCGTCGCCGCCAGGACCACGAGTTGAGGGTTCTCGGAGAGGCCGTCCAGCTCCGAGAGCAGCTGGGAGACGACCCGCTCGCTGACGTCGTCGTCACGGCCGCGGCGGGCCGCGATGGCGTCGACCTCGTCGAAGAAGAGGATCGTCGGCGCGGCCCGGCGGGCGCGCTCGAAGACGTCGCGGACGGCGCGCTCGGACTCGCCGACGTACTTATCGAGCAGCTCCGGCCCGGCGACGTGGATGACGTTGACCCCGCTCTCGTGGGCGATGGCGCGGGCGAGGAGCGTCTTGCCGGTGCCCGGCGGACCGTGAAGGAGGATGCCGCTGGGCGGGTCGACGCCGGTTTCTTCGAACAGTCGGGGGTAGGACAGCGGCCACTGCACGGCCTCCCGCAGGCGGCGCTTCGCCGCCTCGAGGCCGCCGACGTCGTCGAAGCTCGTCGCGGGCACCTCCGCGACGACCTCGCGCATCGCCGACGGTTCGACCCCCGCCAAGGCCTCCTCGAAGTCCGCCCGTGTGACGGTCAGCCGCCCACGAGGGGGCTCCGACGACGCACGCGAGCGGCGCAGGGCGGCCATCGCGGCTTCCGAGACCAGCGCCCGGAGGTCGGCGCCGACGAACCCATGGGTGCGCGCGGCGAGCCGGTCGAGGTCGACGTCGTCGGCCAGCGGGACGTTGCGGGCGTGGATCCCGAGGACCTCCCGACGACCGGCCTCGTCGGGGACGCCGATCTCGATTTCGCGATCGAAGCGGCCGGGCCGACGAAGGGCCGGGTCGATGTCGTCGACGCGGTTGGTCGCCCCCACGACCACCACGTTCCCGCGGGGGGCGAGCCCGTCCATGAGCGAGAGGAGCTGGGCGACGATTCGGCGCTCCATGTCCCCGCCCTCGTCGCGTTTGCCCGCGATGGCGTCGAGCTCGTCGAAGAAGACGATCGACGGGGCGTCTTCCCGGGCGCGCTCGAACGTCTCCCGGAGCCGTTCCTCGCTCTCGCCCTTGTACTTGCTGACGATCTCCGGCCCGGAGACGTGATAGAGCGTCGCGTCGACCGAGCCGGCCACGGCCTCGACGACCAGGGTCTTGCCGGTGCCTGGCGGGCCGTGGAGCAGGACCCCGGTCGGGGGGTCCACGCCGAGCTCTTCGAAGCGCTCCGGCTCGGCCAGCGGCAGCGCGACCACCTCTCTGACCTGCTCGATCTCTTCGTCCAATCCACCGACGTCGGCGATGGAGACGCTTCGGGCAACGGTCGGCCCCCCGGTGCGGTCGGGCGCCTGCACCGTGACCGTCGTCTCGTCGGTGACCCGCACGGTGCCGCCCGGCCGGACGGCGAGGATAGCCCCCCGTGCGCCGGCGATGTCGACGGTGTCGCCGGCGGCGACCGGCCGGTCGGCGAGAGCCCGTCGCACGGCCCGGTCGGAGACGTCGGCCGGCGTCGGGTGACGCAGTGTCACGGCGTCGGCGTCCTGGACCGAGGCCGGCCGGATCGAGACCGTGTCCCCGTCGGCCGCACCGGCGATCGCCATCGTCGTCCGGTCGAGGGCGACCGTGTCGTCGCCGAGGTCGGTGCCGCCCGGCCAGACGGTCGCCAGCGCGCCGGCACTCCCGTCGACGAGGACGGTGTCACCGCTCAACACGCCGAGCTCCCGCCGGACCACGGCGGGCAGGTGGGCGACGCGGCGACCGGGGTCCCGGTCAGTCTCGCGGACCCGGAGCTCGACGCCGTCACTCATTGGCAGTCACCGCCAGTCGGGGTAACACCTTTTGCCGTTCGGGCCCGTCCCTCTTCCATGGTCGTGGAGACCGAGCGCGACGACATGACGTGGTACCGTTGCGAGAAGTGCGGGCTCATGTTCGACGACCCGGACGACGCGCGGGCACACGAGGAGAACTGCGACGCCGAAGACCCCTCCTACATTCAGTGACCGGGCCGGGCGTCCCCGTCATCAGGCCTCCGCGACGACCTCGAAGGCCCGCTCGCCCAGCTCGTCCTCCTCGAAGACGAACACCCGCCCCTCGACGGCGCCGTCGGCCGAGACCGAGACCGCGTGACCGTCCACGCTGGCCTCCACGCCGGGGAACAGCTCCGCCGATTCGCCGTCGGCTAAGAACACGCGACCGACGCCGCTGCCCTCCAGGATCTCGTCGGACGTCGTGCGGTCGTTCACGTAGACGAGCACGCCCGCCGTGCCCGACCCGTCCGTGACGAGGACGTGGACCTCCTTGCCGGGCTGACACCGCACCGACGCCTCGACCGTCGTTGGCGGACCAGGATAGCGCACCCGCCGGCCATCGAGGTACTCGACCGCGACGGCGTCCTCGCTGACGTCGACGCCCAACGTGCTCGGGGCGACGTCGGTCCGCTGGCTCATTGCTCCGCCGTTAGAACGGGGCGGGCAAAAGCGACGCGACTGAGACTCAGGCCGTCCCGAGCGTGATCGTGACGATGCTGCCGCGAGGCTCGTTGTCTTCGATCGCGATCGATCCGTGCGAGACACGGAGGACCGTGCTGGCGTACAGCAGCCCCATCCCTGTCGTGTGATGGAGCTGGTCGATCTCGCGGTCTTCGAGGAGCACCTCGGTCTCGCTCCGCGGGATGCCGGGGCCGTCGTCGGTGAGCCGGATCACGACGGAACCCCCCTCGTCGATGACGGCAACGCTGACGTTCGGCTCCTCGGTGTCGTTGTGCTCGATGGCGTTCTCGAGCAGCTCCACGACGACATCGCCGATGGCCGGGATGGTGAACGCCTCGACGTCGTCGAACCGTTCGATCTGGATACGCGCCGACGGATACTGGTTCGCGACGTCGCTCGCCGCCGACTCCACGAGTGCCCCGAGATCGACCACGCGGCGCTCTGGCGGGTTCGTGAGGAGGTCGACGACGTCCCGCTCGCGGTCGGCCTGCTGGATCAGATCGCTGGCGTGGGACTGGATCGTCCGGGCGTTCTCCTCGACGTCACCGGCGCCGTACTCGGTGATGTTCGAGGCGATGCCCTGGATGACGTTGATGTCGTTCCGGATGTTGTGCCGGAGCCACTGGTCGAGCAGCTTCAGCTGGCGGTCCCGCTCCTTCCGTTGGGAGATGTCACGGCCGATCCCGACGATGCGCGGTTCGCCCGCACTATCCACGAGGAGGCGGCCTCGGAACTCGTAGGGGATCGACCGACCGTCCTTGGTCTGGAGCGACACCTCGACGGCGTCGCTCCCGGCGACGATGGTACGCCGCAAGGACGCGGCCACCCGGCGGGCGTCGGCCTCGGCGAAGAACGCGTCGATGCCCATGGTCTCCAGCTCCTCGTCGCTGAAGCCCACGACCTCGGCCGCGGCGTCGTTCCAGCGGAGGAGGTTGCCGTCGAGGTCGATGACGTAGAAGATGTCCTGGAGGGTATCGAGGGAGGCCTCGAAGAAGTCGCGCTCGGCCTGCAGAGCCTGCTGAGCGGCGCGGAGGTCGGTGACGTCGACCACGACCGCTTGACCGATGTCGGCGCCGAGAAAGCGTCCGACAGCGGTAGACACCTGGATGTGGCGGACCTCGCCGTCGGGCCGTTTGAGCCGCATGCTCGTCGGGCCCACCGACTGCTTCCGCTCGATGACGTCGCCGATTTCGGCACGGGCAAGCTCGTGGTCGTCTGGGTGGATGAACTCGAAGATGGAGCGTCCGATGAGGTCGGCGCGGTCGTCGAGGCCGAGGAGGTCGATGACGGCGTCGTTCCCCCAGATGGAATCGCCGGTGGCATCGAAGAGGTTGATCGGGGCCGGGGAGATCTCGACGAGGTGGCGGTATCGCAGCTCGCCCTCCCGTTCGAGCGATTGGGTGTCCTGATCGAGGCTGTCCTGGACTGCAGAGACGGCGGTGTCCGTCGGTGCGTCGGGCCGGATGTATCCGCTCGCGGCCGCCGCGCGGGCGGCGTCCCGGCTCACCGACCGGTCACCCGAGGGGACCAAGATGAACGGGAGGGCCGGGTGGGTGAGCCGGACCGATCGGAGCAGCCGGAGGCCGTCGAAGTTCGGGAGCGTGTCGTCGCTGAGGACGGCATCGTGCGCCCCGTCTTCGATGGCCCGGATACACGCGGTCGCGTTCTCGACCCTCGAGACCGCGAAGCCAGCGTCCGCGAGTGCGTCCCCCAGCCGGTCCTGGAGGTCGCCGGTTGGGTCGACGAGGAGCACCCGCGTCGGCCCGCCACCGGACGAATCCATGCCATGTTCTAGCAGAAGCCATCAGCAAGTAAGTTCCCCCCGATATCCGGCGATCCCCTATCGGTCTCAGGCCGGTTCACCGTCGCCGAGCAGGTACCCGCCGAATGCGAGGATCCAGAGGAGGATCGGATAGACTACCCACCGCTCCACGCCGCCCCGGCCCATCACGAGGAGCGGACTGGCGGTGTCCAAGAAGATCGCGCTGGCCAGGACGAGCAGGGAGAGGACGCCCAACGCGGCGCTGAGGTAGGCGAACGGCCGTGTGACCACGCGCGCCGCCAGGACGAGCGTGAGGCCGCCGCTGATGAAGGCCACCATCGCTGCCAGGCCGTGCCAGGGCATCCGGTAGCCCGGGAAGAGCCCGACGAAGAACACCGCGAGGCCAAAGAGGGCAAAGGGGATCGTCAGGTCCCGACGCTGCCACGCCCGGTGGAGGAAGTAGACGCCGACGAGGAGGAGCAGGCCGGTCACCATCATGGTCGTGTTGAACAGCGTCGAGGAGGGCTCGTGGACGACCGGGTTCGGCGGGATGGTCGAGCCGAGGTCGCTGATGTCCTGGCGCGTGGAGTATCCGGGGTAGAGGACCTCCGCGGTGATGATCCCCATGAACGCGACCGCTCCCGCGAGGAAGAGGCTCGCACCCGCGATCGGTCGCCCCGACCCGTCACCGAGGGCCCCGCTCGAATCACTGCCGAGGACGCTCATATCAGGAGAATTACCCCGGCTCGCACGTTAAAGCGGTCGGCCAATCTCAGGTGGCGGGATCAGGGACCGTCTGCCCGGATCCGCCGGTGGCTCCGCCGGACTGCCGCCGACACCGCATCGGGCTCGTGGGCGGTGACGAGGTGGCTGTCACAGCCACAGTCCGTGGCGCCCACGCCCGCGACCGGGTCGGTCACTTCGACCAGGGCCCCCGCGACCGCACACTCGGCATCGACGCCCGGCGACCGGACGTCGTCCAGGAGCGTCGCGTCCGGGTGGCCCAAGAGGTAGTCGACGTGCCAGTGTCGGGCATCGTGCTCGCCGGCGGCCAATCGGGCGTGGCGGTCGACGCGCGCGAACCCGCCCGGGCCGAGGGCGCTCCCGGTGTAGGCGTACCGGCCCGCCGGCAAGCCGCGGTCCCCAGCGGCGCCGAACGTCACCGTCTCCGCCTCGGCAAGGTCGATCAGGAGCGTGTACGTGCCGCCGGCAGCCATCGGCGGATCAATCGTCGGCCGAGGCGCTCTCCCCTGCCTCGTGGGCCTGCTGGATATGCGCTCTGAGCCGGGCCGAGATCGCGGGGACCTCGTCGGGGTCGACCGCCCCATCGGCGTCGATGGCCTCGAGCGACCGCGGGAACGCCCGGAGGTCGTAGTGGATCGCGAGCCCGGCGCGGGCGCCCTCCCCCATCGCGATGGGGATCTGATTGTGTCCAGGCGTGAGGTCGCCGACGGCGAGAACGCCGTCGATGGAGGTCCGGCCGTGGTCGTCGACGGCGACGGTGCCGTCCTCGTTCAGGTCGCAGCCGAGGTCGCGGGCCAGGTCGTTGTTGTACTCGGAGCCGTACATCGCGAAGCCGCCGCGGTATTCGCGACGCGTGCCATCCTCGAAGACGAGCGCCTCGAGCCACCCGTCCTCGTCGCGGTCGATCGATTCGACCTCCTCGTCGATCACGTCGATCGGGTGGCCCGCGAGCTGTCGCCCGGTCTCCTCGCCCCAGGTCGGGTCGTCCCCGCGAAGGAGGAGGTCCACCTCGTCGGTGAAGTTCAGCATGATCATCGCGACGTGGGCCGCCGACTCGCCGTGGCCCATCACGTAGACCGGTTCGTCCACGAACATGTAGGCGTCACAGTGGAGGCAGTAGTGGAGGCCCCTGCCCGTCCGCGGGAGCGGCGGGTCGGGTCGGGCGTCGTTGAAGCCCGTGGCGAGGACGACGCGATCGGTGTGGACGTCGCCACTCCGGGTCGCCACGCGGAAGCGACGGTCGCCCCCCTCGCTGCGCTCGATCCCCGTCACGAACCCCCGGCGGTAGTCGGCGCCGTAGCCCTCGACCTGCTCGACGGCCGTCTCGAGGAACTCGTTCCCGGAGACCGTCTCGGGCACGCCGATGACGTTGTGCGTGTCCAGCATCATCGCGGCGCGTCCGCCGCCGCGGTCGATCACGGCCGTCTCGTGGCCGAGCCGGACGGTGTAGAGAGCCGCGGTCAGCCCCGCGGGACCCCCTCCGACGACGACTACGTCGTAGGCGTCTGGCTCGTCGCTCGTCTCGTCGTCCACGGTTGTGGTCACCCTTGGTAACGCGGTAGCCGACGGTTACAGTTAAAGACTGCCGAACGGCCCAGCCCTGCCGGAACCGACGGGGAGCGGGCCCGAGCCGGATTCTTCGATCGGTCATCGCGACGAAGTAAGCCGTGATTTACTTTGGGGGGGCCGCCTATGGGGGGCGTAGGGGACCGACCATCGTCTTACGCACGCTCCGGTCGCTGGTCGGGGGGGACGGCGACCACATCGTCTACGAGTGTCGGCACTGCGGGACGACGATCGAGGAGCCCGCCGAGACATGTCCGGCCTGTGGCGAGGCCGAGATAGCCCGCTTCGTGCTCTGATCCGTAGCCATCGTCGACGTCTGCACCATCGATAGCCGTAAGTAGGTCGTGGCGAGATGCCCGGGTGATGCGAGGCAGCGCTCGCGCGCCCGGCGCCGGCACGGTGCTGAACGCGCTCGCCAACCACCGGGGCTCGGCGTTCGCCATCGACGCCCACACCACCGCCGAGGTCGAGCTCGAGGCCGAGGCCGAGGGGGTGCGCGGGACGATCGAGGGCGCCCCCGACGCCGACACCCGGCTGATCGAGCGGTGCGTCGAACGGGTCGTCGACGCCCACGGTGACGGCGAGGGGGGCCGGGTCCGGACCGAGAGCGAGCTTCCGATGGCCGCCGGGCTGAAGAGCTCCTCGGCGGCCGCGAATGCGACGGTGCTGGCGACGCTCGAGGCCCTGGACGCGACCAATGCGGTCGACCGGCTCGACGCCTGCCGGACCGGCGTCGAGGCCGCTCGCGACGTCGGCGTGACCGCGACCGGGGCGTTCGACGACGCGAGCGCCTCCATGCTCGGGGGCGTGACCGTCACCGACAACGACGCGGACGAGCTATTGGCCCACGAGTCGGTCGAGTGGAACGTCCTGGTCTGGACGCCGCCCGAACGGGCCTACAGTGCCGACGCGGACGTCGAGCGCTGTCGGCGCATCGCGCCGGTGGCCGACTTCATCGCCGAGACGGTGCTCGCGGGCCGCTATGCCGAGGCCATGACGATCAACGGCTTCGCGTTCTGCGCCGCGCTCGGCTTCTCCGCGGAACCGCTCGTCGAGGCGCTCCCGGAGGCGGCCGGCGTCTCCCTCTCCGGGACGGGCCCGAGCGTAACGGCTATCGGGACGGGGGACGCGCTTGCCGACATCGAGGCCCGCTGGGCCGAGCGCGAGGGAATGACATGGGTGACGACGACGGACACGGCGGGCGCACGGCCGGCATGAGCCTCGCCGAGCTCCGCACAGAGATCGAGGAGATCGACCAGGAGCTCGTGGAGCTGATGGCCCAGCGCACCTACGTCGCCGAGACGATCGCCCGGGTGAAGGCCGAGGATGGCCTCCCGACGACGGACGAGGCCCAGGAGGAGCGCGTGATGGCGCGCGCCGGCGAGAACGCCGACCGGTTCGATCTCGACCCCGACGTCGTCCAGGACGTGTTCCGGCTGTTGGTCGAGCTCAATAAGGACCAGCAGCGGGAGAACCGCTGAGGCTCGGAAAACCCGTTAGTACGCCCACTGCCGGTCGATCCGATCCGCTATCGATGGGTTGGCCTCGCGGAGCGCGTCGACGTCCGTCTCACCGTCGACGTTGATCACGTGGACCTCGCCGCGCTCGCCCCCGTAGACGTCCTGGAAGTCGTAAACGGCGCCGACGACGGTCACGGCGTCGGGGATATCTTCACTATCGCGGAGAACCGCCACCTGCCGGTCGACGTTGTACTCGACGAGGTGGTTGATCGCGTCTGCGCGGTCGATGTCCTCGGGTAACCGGTCGAGCGCCGGCTCGAGGTGGGGCGCCAGCAAGCCGAGACAGTGGTCGATACCGGGCGGTTCCGCCAGCCTGTCGGCGAGGTGATCGTACGTCGCCGTCACGGCCCCACAGCCGGTGTGGCCGAGGACGACCGCGGTCTCCGTGCCAGTGTGCTCGATGGGGTAGAGGACGTCCCCGGAGACCGCCTCGCCCTCGCCGGTCCGCTGGACGACCCGGTTTCCGATGTTCGCGACCGTGAACACCCGGCCCGGCTCGTCGTTCCCCCAGACGTGGTCGGCCATGACGCGCGAGTCCGCGCAGGAGACGGTGACGGCTGCGGGGTGTTGGCCGGTCTGGACGTCGTCGAAGCGATCGGCGAAGGCCCGCACGTGGTCGGCGTTGCCCGCGAGGAGGCGGCTGAGCGTGTCGGTCATGACCCGGGGTAGGTCTGGGCCAGGGCGTCGAGCGCCTCGTGGTGTTCGGTCGTGTGGGGCGCCGTCAACGGGGAGACGCTGACCTGCCCGTCGAGGACGGCCCGGCGGTCCGTGCCGGCCGGGTCGTCGATCTCGCCCGTTCGCATCCGATCCCAGATGTGGTCGTGGAGGGTGATCCGGCCGTCGCCGTCGGGTTCCGCGTTCATCGCCTGCCCGTGGGAGGGGCGCGTCACCGCCAACGACGCGGGCGCTTCGCCCGGTAGTGGGGCGTTCACGTTGAGGTACTCGGCTTGCTCGAAGACGCCAGCGCCGAGCGCGTGGTCGGCGAGGTAGCGGGTCGCCCGGACCGCCTCCTCGAAGTCCGGTGGGTCCAGGGATACGTCCTGGATCGACTCGCCGGGTTCGACCGGGACGTACAGCGAAACGGCCATGGCGGGCACCCCGAAGAAGGCAGCCTCCACCGCGGCGCTCACCGTCCCGGACCGCCCGAGGACGTAGGCACCGAGGTTGGCGCCCTCGTTGCAGCCGGCGACGACGAGGTCGGGGTAGGGCCCGATGGCCTCGAGGCCGGCGATCACGCAGTCGGCGGGGGTGCCGTGGAGGGCGTAGCCGATGTCCCGCTCCTCGACGGCGACCGAGGATGACCGGGCGCGGCCGATGGCGCTCTGGTCGTCGGCGGGGGCGACGACGAGGACGTCGCCGACCTCGGAGAGCGCCTCGTAGAGCACCCGGAGGCCGGCGGCGTCGATGCCGTCGTCGTTCGTCAGCAAGATGTCCATGGTCGCCGTTCGGGCGGGCGGTAGAAGGGACCACCGGTCGGCGACCTCGAGGCAAAGCGTTTCGGCGGAGGCGACCGTCCCGCCGGACATGGCCGACGACGCGGTGGACACCGTCCGGGCGTACTACGCGGCCGTCCGCGAGGCGGACCCCCTCCACCCGTTCTTCGCCGACGGCGAGGACGTCGTCAAGGTCGGGATCGGCGAGCGCCTGGTCGGCGCGGACGCCATCGAGGCGGGGCTGCGTGAGCAGACCCGGACGACGACGGACTGGGTCATCGAGAGCCGGGACCTTCGGGTGACCGCTCGCGATCGCCACGCCTGGTTCGACGACGACGTGTTCATGGCGTGGACCGACACCGAGCGGTCGATCCGGTTCGAGTTCGAGAGCCGGTGGTCGGGGACGCTCGAGCGCACAGACGGGGCGTGGCGCTTCGTCGGGATGCACGTGTCGACGCCTGGCGAGACGTGACCGGCTACGGCCCCACGCGATCCACCGACGTCTCGTCGTCGACGACCAGGTTGAAGGCGCCCTCGTCGTCGTTCCAGAGGACCAGCACGGACTCGAACACGAGCAGGTCCCCGTAGGTCGCCTCGGCCAGGTCGCGGTTCAGCGAGGTCTCCCGCGTCAGCACCGCGTACTGGTCGACCCCCTCGGATCCGTCGCCGACCAGGAAGAGCGGGTTGCCGCCGTCGGCGAGGTCGTGGGAGAGCTTGATCGCCGCGCAGTCCACCCGCTCGGTGACGTGGGCCTCCGCGTCGGCCAGCCGGGCGAAGCGCCCGCGGTCCAGTTCGACCTCGAGTCGGCGCGCCCCGTCGGGGCGCAGGATGGCATACGAAAACTGGACGTCGACGTTGACGAACTCGCCAGCGCCGCCGGCGGACTCGTCGAGCCGGCGCTGGAACTCGGGGACGTCGAGGTCCGGCCGGACGTCGAAGGACCAGCAGCGCGAATCAGGCTCGGCGTCGGGCCAGAGCCTGACGGTCGGACCGTAGACGGTGAGCCCGTTCACCAGGGCGCGCTCGACGCCCCGGAGGCCGACGCTCGTCTCCCGGTCGGCCGGCGCCAGGAGGACCAGGGAACCGCCGGGCGCCACGTGGTCGGCGCACCGGTCGGCCACCGACACGGGGTCGTCGAGCTCGGAGAGGACGTTGGCTAACAGCACGAGATCGTAGTCACCCTCCGGCTCGAACGCCTCGGCCGTCGTCCGGTGGACGGTCGGGTGCACGTTTGGCCCCGTCTCCGCCAACATCGCCTCGAGCACGTCGGCTGCGGGGCTGGGCTCGACGGCGTGGTAGTCGAGCAGCGCCTCCTCGGGAAGGAGGTCGACGAGCCCCAGCGCGGGACCGCCCGATCCCGCACCGACGTCGAGCACGCGGAGCTCGCGGGGAAGGCGTCCCGTGCGGGCGAGGTCGTCGAGGACGTACTGGACCGCGGCGTAGTAGTCCGGGAGGTGATACACCGCGTACCCGAGGGCGGCGACCGCGTCGTAGGCGACGTCGCGGCCGCGGTAGTAGTCCTCCTTGAGCCGTCGGATGACCGCCCGGAGCTCGTCGCCGGAGGCGCCGTCCCACCAGGTCGGCCCAAGCCGCTCGGCGAGGCGGTCCTCGAGGACCCGCGCGTACCGGTCGGGGACGGCCTCGACGGGCCCGGTCAGCGGCTCGATGGGGGCCTCGGCGACCGGGACGAACACGCCGTCCTCGCGCTCGACGAGTCCGAGGTCGACGGCGGATTCACGGAGCACCTGGCGGACCGTGGCCGGGTGGGGGCCGCCCTCGACGTAGTCGGCCACCTCCTCGGGGTCCACGGGGCGGAGGTTCCGCAGGTACTTCGCGTTCGAGCGGACCGCCTCGCGCTGGTCCGGGGTCATTCGCGGGCGTCGCGGTAGAGCCCGGCGAACGACTCGCCGTCGGCCTCGGCGATCCGCCGGGCCGCCTCGGCGACGTCGTCGGCGCCCTCGAAGGTCGTCTGGATGTCGGCGTACACCCGCGGCGTGCCGCCGAGGAAGTCATCGGCGAGCGCCCGAAGCCCGTCGTAGATCGGCGTCCCGTAGGGCTCGGGCACGTCCTCGGCGGCGAGGGCGAAGGCCAGCAGCGCCGCGTGGGTGCGCGCCTGGATCGTCTCCATGGCGGTGTCGTGCTCGGCGGGCGTCGTGTCGAAGAGGCCGTTGCCCGCTGCGGTCAGCTGGGCCCGGACCGCGTCGATGCGCGGCCCGGCCGCCTCGGCCACCACCGCGATCCGCCCGGGGGCGTTCTCGGGGCCGAATAACGGGTGGAGGCTCGCCCGCTCGCGGTCGGGGGCGTGCTCGGCCATCGCGGCGACCGGCCCGGCCATCACGCCCGACAGATCGACGACTGCGTCGCGGGCCCGAGGAGCCTGGGCTTCGATCGCGGCCACCGTGGCGCCCATCGGCACGGCGATGCAGACCAGGTCGAAGGCCGCCTCGCTGTCGAGGTCCACGGCCCGCCCGTCGACGTCGGTCGCGGCGCGCTTGGCTGCCGCGGGATCGGCGTCGGCGAAGGCCACCGGCTCGTCAATGCTCCCGGCGAACCAGCGGCCCATCGCACCGGCGCCGACGACGAGGACGTCCATCGGTCGGGGATACTGCACCGGCTCTCAAAAGGAGTTCGCCCAGCGATCGCCGCCGAGGCGACCCCTACTCCAGCAGGGTCACGTCCTCGTTCCGGCAGTTGCTACAGACCACCCGGCTCGGTGGCGCGTCGACCTCGAATTCGCGGTCACAGTCCTCGCAGTGGTACGTTCGTGGCCCGGTGGTCCGGTCGACCGGCAGGGCGTCGGTGATGGAGTCGACGATTCCCATGGCCGACCGTCGGCCGCCGAGGCCCGTAAGCGCCCACGCGCGGTTTCAGCGTGCGAAAATCCCGTCACTCGCCGACGACGAGAGTCTTCTCGTAATCCGTGAGGTTCTCGTGGCCGTCCTCGGTGACGACGACGAGGTCCTCGATGCGCACGCCCCCGATGGCCGGGTCGTAGAGGCCGGGCTCGACCGTGACGACGTTGCCGACCTCGAGCGCGCCGCCGGCCGGGGCGAGCCGCGGGAGCTCGTGGACGTCGAGGCCAACGCCGTGGCCCGTGCCGTGGATGAAGCCCGTCTCGGCCGCCGGGTTCGACCGGAGGGTCTCGTAGCCGCGCGCCTCGTAGACGTCACAGACCGCGTCGTGGACGGCGGCGCCGGTGACGCCGGGCTCGATGGCGTCGAGTGCCGCGTCCATGGCGGCCTCGGTGGCGGCGTACCGCTCCCGGATGGCCTCGCTCGGCTCGCCGCGGACGAACGTCCGGGTCAGGTCAGCGTGGTAGCCCGTCGCCTTCGAGCGCGGGAAGACGTCGACGACGATGGCCTCGTCGGCCGGGATGGGGCCGCTCCCGCGATCGTGCGGGTCGGCCCCCTGGGCGGCGGCCGCGACGATGGTGTCATCGAGGGCACAGCCGTGCCGGAGGAGTTCGACCTCGATCGCTTCCTTGACGGCCTCGGCGGTCAGCGGCTCGCCGTCGTGGTGGAGGACATCATCCACGATGTGGGACCCGGCGAGCAGCGCTTCGGCGCGAGCCAACGCGGCTTCGTTCGCCCGCTGGGCCGCCCGGACGTGGTCGATCTCCTCGGTCGTCTTGACCGCTCGGATCTCGGTGACTATCCCGGCGTCGTCGGCCTCGACGGCGACGCCCCGCTCTCGGAGGCCGTCGGCCATGCCGATCGGGAACCGGGACGGGACCGCCACGGCGTCGACGGCCGCCTCCTCGAGGAACGCTCCCGCGACCGCGCGGCGGGCTTCGCGCTCGCCGGCTTCCTCGCGGCGCTCGGCGTAGTCGAAGTCAGAGAGTCGGGCGACGGCGTCAGCATGGCTCTCCCGGCGGGCCCGGCCGTACTCGAGTTCGGAGACGAGGAGCCGAAGGGACTCTGGCGTGTAGAGCGTCAGGTAGGGGTCGGGCGCGTCGAACCCGGAGAGGTAGCGCTGGTCCGCGTCCGCTCCGTCCGCGTCGATGAGGTAGCCGTCGACGCCCGCCGCCTGGAGGTGGGCGTCGAGGCGGTCCGTGTCCATGCGGGTGGGTGCCGGGGGAGTCACAAGTAGGCGACGGTCGACCGAACCGTTTTCGTGCCGAGGGTCGTTGCCGAAGCCGTGCTCGCGGACGCCGGACTCTTCCTCTTGGGGCTCGCCCTCCTCGTCGTCGGCGCCGACCGCGCCGTCCGGGCCGCGGCCGAGCTCGCCCTCCACTACGGCGTCTCCGCCTTCTTCGTCGGCGTGACTGTGATCTCGGTCGGCACCTCGGTCCCGGAGATGACGACCTCGATCTACGGGGCGCTGTATGGCGCCGGCGACGTGGTCGTCGGGAACATCGTCGGCTCCGAGGTCGCCCAGATCACGCTCGCGATTGCGATCGTCGCGCTCATCTCCCCGATCGTCGCCGAGCGGCGGAACGTACTGACCTACGGCGGGGCGATGGTGCTCTCGATGGTCGTGATGGTGCTGACGCTCGACGACGGCGTCATCGGTCGCTCCGAGGGGGTGCTCATGATGCTCGCCTACGTCCAGTTCGTCTACATCATATACACCGGTGAGGGTGGCGAGGAGGTGACCGAGGAAGTGATCGAGGCGGGCGAGCGGCCGGCCCGGACGCTCCCCTGGATCGCCCTCGGCCTCGGCATGGTCGTCGTGGGCGGCCACCTCCTCGTCACGGGCGGCGTGGAGATCGCCCGGGGTCTCGGCGTCTCGGAGTACGCCATCGGCCTGCTCGCCGGGATCGGCACCACGCTCCCGGAGATCGTCGTCGCGGGGATCGCCGCGCGCGAGGGCAGCGCCGGCATCTCCGTCGGGGCGATCCTCGGTAGCAACATCACCGACCCCGTGTTCTCGCTCGGCGTGGGCGCCCTCGTCGCGGACGTGGCGGTGACGGACCTCGCGACGGTCTCCGCCTCGATGACGTACATGCTCGCGGTCTCCATCGCCGTCCTCGGACTCCTCTACTGGCGCGAGGGCCTCGACCGGCCGGGCGCCGTGGTCTGTCTCGCCCTCTACCTCCCGAGCTTCCTGATCGGGTGAGTCCCCCGATATCCGGGGCCGGCACTCTTGGGGCCGGCGGCCATGGATCGGGACAGGAGGCGACCATGGGCCTGCTCAGCAAACTGACCGGCATGTTCGGCGGGGAGGAGCCACAGACTGTCCAGCTGTTCGCCTGCAACGCCTGCTCGAACATCTTCACGAAGACCTGGAAGGGCGAGGAGCCGAGCGACGACGTCTCGTGCCCGAACTGCGGCTCCTCGAACGTCGAGATGACCGTCGACTCGCCGTAGGCTCACCGCACCGTCGAGCGGTACCGCCGGCCGCCGACGAGCGTGACCACGTGGAGGCCGAGGAGTCCGAGGAAGGCCAGCAGGCCGTCGGTGCTCTCGATGCCGGCGAACAGGAGCGGGAGGTAGAGGGCCGGGAGGGCGATGGCGATCCAGAAGGCGAGCGCGGCGAGCGCGCTGCGGAGCGACTCGTCGAGGACCGACCGAGGGAGGGCGGGCGTGGACGCTCGGGTTCCGTGCATGGCTCAACGATAGGCAGGCTCCCCTAAGGCCCTTCAGTACGCACAAAGACGCGTTTGTGCTATGCGCCGACGAACACGCTTATACGCCCCTCGCCCGGGAGTGATACCATGTCCCCGGCCCCGGTCCGTCGCGTCGTGCTGGACCTGCTGAAGCCCCACGACCCCACGACACTCGAGTTCGCCCAGCGGGTCGCCGACGCCGAGGGAGTCACCGGCGTGAACGCCACCGTGATCGAGGTCGACGCCGAGGTCGAGAACGTGAAGCTGACCGTCGAGGGAGAGGGCATCGACTTCGACGCCGTAGAGGCTGCGGTCACCGAGCTGGGTGGCAGCATCCACTCGATCGACCAGGTCGCCTGTGGGGAGCACCTCGTCGAGGAGAGCGAGACGCCCCAGGATTAACGCCGTGCGACTGGATCTCGAGGAGCTCCGGGACGCGGTCGGCCGCGAGGAGGTGCGCTCCATCTCGCGACGCTACTTCATCTCCAACGGCTTCGACGGCACGCTGACGAGCATCGGGGTCGCGGTCGGCGCGGTGCTTTCCGGGATCCCCGACGGCCCGACGGTGTTCAAGGTCGGGATCGGCGCGGCCGTCGGCCTCGGAACTTCCGGCGTCTGGAGCGTCTGGGAGATCGAGCGGGCGGAGAAGCGGGGCGAGATCAAGCAGTTAGAGCGGGCGATGCTCGCCGACTTAGACGACACCGCGCTCATGCGCCGGAAGGACGGCGCGCGGCTGATCAACGCGGTCGCCTCGGGCATCGGCCCCCTCATCGGCGTGATCCTCCCGATGCTCCCGTTCCTGTTCGCCGGGCCGTACCTGAGCCTCGCTCAAGCGGCGGCGATCTCGGTCGGAACCGGCGTAGCGATCCTCTTCATCTTCGGGTCCTACATGGGCGCCGTCGCCGAGATCAACCCCTACGTCGCGGGCGTCCGAATGGGCCTGGCCGGCCTGGTCGTGGCGGCCGTGAACTGGCTCCTGCCCGGGTAGGCAGACATGGACGGGACGTTCATTACCCGGGGCGGGGATGGCCCCGACATGGCGCGGGCGGCGGACCGCCGGTGGTGGCCGTGAGCGACGCGGTTCGTCCCCGGCTCGTCGCCGTGGCGGTCGCCGTCGGTGTCGCGGTTGCCATCCTGCCCATCGCGGGCCTCTCCACGGCCGGCCAGTACGCCATCGCGACGATGGCCTTCGCCGGCGCGCTCTGGATCACCGGTGCGCTTCCGCTACCGGTGACGGCGCTGCTCGTCCCGGTCGCGCTCGTGACCCTCGGGGTCTACACCGACTTCGGGGACGCCGTTGCGGGCTTCGCCGACCCCGTCATCTTCCTGCTGTTGGCCGGCTTCGTCCTCGCGGAGGCGATGCGGGCGCGCGGGCTCGACCGACGGGTGGCGTTCCGGGTGCTCGCGCGAATGGGCCGGTCGCCCCGGCGGCTCGTCCTCGGGGTCATGCTGGCCACGGCCGGGCTCTCGATGATCGTCTCGAACACGGCCACCACGGCGATGATGGTCCCGATCGTCGTCGGGCTGCTTGCGCAGGTGGCCGGCCAGCGGGACGGCGAGGCCACCGCGGACGGGGGAGACGACGTCGCACTCCCCAACCTCCGCGCGTCCCTCCTCCTGGGGACGGCCTACGCGGCGAGTCTCGGCGGCGTCGGGACGCTGATCGGGACGCCGCCCAACGCGATCGTCGTCTCCCAGCTCCGGGAGCTGGCGGGCGTCGAGATCACGTTCGTCGACTGGTTGGCCATCGGGCTGCCGATGGTCGCGGTCACGCTCCCGCTGGCGTGGGTGCTGCTCACGGTCGTCGTCTACCCCCCGGAGGCCGTGGACGTCAGTGCGGCCCGGCAGGCCGCCCGAGAGCACGTCCGCGCCGCCGGCTCGCTGGATCGTCGGGACAGACGGGTGGTCGCCGTTTTCCTCCTGACGGCCGGCCTCTGGCTGCTCGGCGGCTTCGAGTATTTCTTCCAGGGGGTGCTGCCCACCGGGTGGCACGCGTTGCTGTTCGGCGGTACCGGGCTGACGGCGCTGGGGACGGTCGGCCACCAGGGCCTGCTCTACTTCGTGCTCGTCGGCGTGCTCGCGATTCCGGCCCTCGTGGTCTCTGGCGGCGCCGACTGGGAGGAACTCGTGGACATCGACTGGGGAACGCTCATCCTCTTCGGCGGCGGCCTCTCGCTGGCGAACGCGCTCGCCGACACCGACGCGACCCGGTGGCTCGCGGACGCCACGGTCGGCACCTTCGCCGACGCCCCCATCGTGTTCGTGCTCCTGGCGGTGATCGCCCTCACCGTCGTCGTGGGGGAGATCGCCTCGAACACGGCGATGGCGGCGGTGCTCGCGCCCATCCTCATCACGGTCGGCCCGCGCTACGCCGCCGCGCTTGGCGTCGCCGAGGTCACCGCGGCGACCTTCCTGGCGATCACCGGCGCGCTCGCGGCGAGCTACGGTTTCGCGCTCCCGGTGGCGACGCCGCCGAACGCCATCGTCTACGGGGCGGGGGAGGTGCGGCGCGAGCAAATGCTCCGGGCGGGGGTGCTCTTAGACGTCGTGATGATCCTGGTCGCGACCGGGATGATCTGGGTGCTGATGCAGGTGGTCTGGCCGAGCGTTGTCGGGTGAACTCAGCCTTCGATCTCCTCGATCCGGTGCTCCTCGATGGGCGCCTCCGGCGCGTTCTGCCGGACGCTCTCGATGCCGTCGACCGCGCGCCGCTTCGTGGAATAGCCCTGGCCGCCGTCGGCGAGCACGTTTCCGTTGTCGTGGACCAGCCGCCAGCGCCACGCCCCGGCCGCGTCTTGGTAGACCTGGAAGGTGGCCTTCGCCGTCATGGTCGGTCGAAGCCGTGGCTCCCCCCTATAGCTGACGGCGGGAACTGGCCGAGTCGGCCGGTCACGCGTACGGCGGTGACTCGGCCTCGACGACCCCGGCGAGGTTCGAGAGTTCCCCGGCGAGTAGCACGAGGAAGTCGTCCAGCGTGATGATCCCGACGAGCCGGCCGTCCTCGACCACGGGGACCCGGCGGACGCCAACGTCGCACATGGCACGGACCGTGTCCATGACGCCGTCGTCGGCGTCGACGGTGAGCGGGTCCGGCGTCATGACGTCCCGGGCGGTGTAGGCTTCGGGATCGGCGCCGGTGCCGAGGACGTCCAGTGCGATGTCCCGGTCGGTGACGATGCCGGTAACGTCGTCGCCCTCGGTGATGACGACGCTCCCGACGCGTTCGTTTGCCATGGTGAACGCGAGCTCGCTGATGGTCGCCCCCGGGTCGGCGGTGACGACGTCTGTTCTGGCGATGTCTGCGACGGTCATGGAGTGGGCCTCCACCGTGTGATAGGGTCGCAAGGAGGAAATAGCAGCCGACGAGTCCCATGAACTGAAAACCGTTCGTCCGTGGACACAGACGAGGGTCGGCGACCGACTCGTCGAGGGCTCTATCGAGCTCCAGCAGCCGCTGGATCGTCAGAGCCTCAGGTCGGTGGAGACAGTCCGCAATCTCGTTGGCCCCGTTGCCCTGGTAGCGTCAGCTACCATCGGGCCAACGAGGGGAACGTCCCGTTCGGGTTCGACCGAGGCCGGTTCGTCGTCCCACAGTCCTTCCGGTGCGCTCTTGACACCGCCGCTCCTCGCGGGGGCCATGGAGGTATCGGTCGGCCGCTCGGCCGTCGCCGGGACCGTGCGTGCCCCGCCCTCGAAGAGCTACTCGCACCGGGCGATTCTGGCGGCCGGCTACGGCGAGGGGGCGCTCGTCGTCGACCCCTTACTGTCGGCCGACACCCGCGCCACGGCCCGCGCCGTGGAGGCCTTTGGCGGGACCGTCGAGGAGACCGACGCCGGCGATCTCGACGTCACGGGCTTCGACGGCCGGCCGGCAGTCCCCGACGACGTCGTCGACTGCGAGAACAGCGGAACCACCATCCGACTCACGACGGCGACGGCGGCCCTGGCCGACGGCTTGACCGTCCTCACCGGCGACGACTCCCTTCGGTCGCGCCCACAGGGCCCACTCCTCGCCGCCATCGGGGCCCTCGGCGGCCGGGCGGAGAGCACCCGCGGCAACGGCCAGGCACCCGTCGTGGTGGGCGGGCCGATCGACGGGGGACCTGTGTCGATCCCGGGCGACGTCTCCTCCCAGTTCATCACGGCGCTGCTGATGGCCGGCGCCGCCACTGACGAAGGCGTCGAGATCACCCTCGAAACCACCCTGAAGTCCGCCCCCTACGTCGAGATCACCCGAGAGGTCCTCGACGCCTTCGGCATCGCGACCCGGGCGACGGACGCCGGCTTCGCCGTCCCCGGGGGCCAGTCCTACGCGACCGAGGGCGGCGAGTACGCCGTCCCCGGCGACTTCTCCTCCATCTCCTACCTGCTCGCCGCGGGGGCGCTGGCCGCCGAGGAGGGCGAGGGGATCCTCGTCCAGGGCGCCCACCCGAGCGCCCAGGGCGACGCCGCGATCGTCGACGTCCTCCGGCGGATGGGCGCGACGGTCGAGTGGTACGAGGAACCGGGGGAGCTCCTCGTCCGGAAGGCCCGTCTGGACGGTGTCACCGTCGACGTGGGCGACACGCCGGACCTCCTCCCGACCCTCGCGACCCTCGGGGCGGCCGCCGACGGGACCACCCGCATCGAGAACGCCGAGCACGTCCGCTACAAGGAGACCGACCGCGTCGCGGCCATGGCCGAGGAGCTCTCGACGCTCGGCGCCGTCGTCGAGGAGGAACCCGACGCACTGGTGGTCCACGGCGGCGAATCATCGCTCGTCGGCGCGCCCGTCGACGGCCGGGGCGACCACCGCGTGATCATGGCCCTCGCCGTCGCCGGCCTCGTGGCCGAGGGGGCAACCACGATCGCCGGCGCCGAGCACGTGGACGTCTCCTTCCCCGGCTTCTTCGACGTCCTCTATGACATCGGCGCGGACGTCCGTCGCTGACGACCGCCGTAGTGGTTTATGGTCCGTCGGGCCGATCCACCGACGAGGCATGACCGAATGCGGACGGATCCTCACGACGGCAACCGGTGACGAGCGGGAGAGGGCGATCGATGGCTGACTCCTGCGAGGACCACGCCTGGGCTTCAATCGGCGTGACCGTCATCGAGGGCGAGGCCACACGGCTCTGGGCCTGCGAGAACTGTCCGGCCTGGTCGAGACAGCCACTGGAGTCGGAGGCCGAGATCGACTGGGCCGACACCTGGCTCGCCGGGCGATGAAGGCGCGCCCGGTGGGCTCGCCCGGGCGTGGGGTGGTGTCCTGGTGGCGGTAGAGCCGACTCTCCTCTCCCAGGTCGCCGTCGGCGCTGTCGCGCTCTATACCCTCATCACGGCCTCTCAGCTCGCCGTCGAGAAGCTCCTGGGCCTCGCCCGGTACTACGAGGTGCCGGACGTGCTCGTTGGAATGACGGTGCTCGCGTTGGGCACGAGCCTCCCGGAAATCAGCGCCCACGTCATCGCGTCGCTCGGGATCGTGACCGGCCAGCTCGACTACGAGATCGCCTCCGGGTTGGTGCTCGGGGGCAACATGGGTTCTTCGACGGTCCAGCAGACCCTGCTGCTGGGGATGCTCATCGTCGCCTACGGCCGCCTCGAGCTCCGGGACTCGTTCATCCGGGACAGCTACGTGCCGATGCTGCTGGCCTTCGGGGTGCTGCTCGTGCTCGGTTGGGACGGCACGATCTCGCGGCTCGATGGCTTCCTGCTGCTCGCCGCGTTCGTGGCCTACGTCTACCGGTCCGTGACCCGACGGGACCGGGGCAGCGTCCCGACGAAACGGCCGAGCGAGAACCCCCGCGGCGACGCCGTCGTGACGAGCGGCGCCCTGGTCCTCGTGCTGCTCTCGGCCTCGCTCCTGCTCGCCGTCGCCGAAGTCGTCGTCGCTGGCCTCCAACTCGGTGGCTCGATGGTCGGCGTCATCACGATCGGCATCGCGGCGGCGCTGCCCGAGCTCTCTACGGTGCTGGCGTCGGCCCGCCGGCGGGAGCCCAACCTCGCGCTCGGAACCCTCATCGGCAGCAACGTCGTCAACCCGCTGGTCGGGGTCGGCCTCGGGGGTCTCATCTCCTCGTACTACGTCCCACCCGCAGTGGTTCACTTCGACGTGCCGTTCAAGCTGACCGTCGGCCTCGCCCTGTTGGCGTACGTCTACACCGTCTCCGACCGGGCCCTCGACCGCCGTGCTGGGGCCTACCTCGTCGTCGCCTACTTCGCGTTCGTCACCCTCCGGGTCCTGCTCTTCTCGGCGCAGTAGGCGAGCGCCGCCGGGCTCGGGCCCTTTTTCCCGCACGGGGGCCTCGGTCGCGACATGACCCTCGACACGCCGGCGTTCGTCCACGACTTCTCGCCTGCGGCGATCCAGTTCGGCCGGGGCTGTGTGGCCGACCTCGGCGCGGCGCTCGACCGTCACGGCCTGGAGCGGGCGGTGGTCGTCACCGGCACCAACGTGGGGGCGAACCGCGACGTGATGGATCCGATCGAGGCCGGCCTCGACGACCGGCTGGCCGCCGTCTTCGACGAGACCACGCCGGAGAAGCGTATCGAGACGGCCTACGACGGCGTCGAAGTCATGCGCGAGGTGGACGCCGACGCGCTCGTTCCGGTCGGGGCTGGCAGCAGCCTCGACGTCGCGAAGGCGATGAGCGCATTGTACGGCGACTATCGCCCGATCGAGGCGGTCCGCGAGGAGGTAGCCGAGACCGGACTCGTCGGGCTCCCCGACGACCCGGATGACCTCACGCCGTCGTTCGTGGTGCCGACGACCTTCGCCGGCGCCGACCTCTCGACGGTCGCCGGGACGAGCCTGCCGCGCCACGACGGGGGTCGAACATCGGGTGGCATCGCCGGGATGCCGCTCATGCCGGTAGCGGGGTTCTACGACCCGTCACTCTTCGAGACCACGCCCGAGTCAGTCCTGGCGGGTTCGGCGTTCAACGGCTTCGATAAAGCCATCGAGATGGTCTACTCCCGACACGCGAACCCGATCACCGACGCGACCGCCGCCCGGGGACTGCGGTACCTCCGTTCGTCGCTCCCCCGGCTGCCCGAGGACGACCCCGAGGCCACGGACCGCGCGGTGATCGGCATCGTCCTCGCCCAGTACGGGCTCGCGGCCCGAGACGCCCCGAAGACCAACGTGATTCACGCCTTCGGGCACGGCCTCCGCCGGGTGTGGGGCGTCCAGCAGGGCGTCGCCCACGCGGTCATGGCGCCACACGTCCTCAGGCTCCTCTTCGACGAGGTCGACGGCCGTCGAGCGCTGCTGGCGGAGGGCCTCGACGTGGAGGGCTCGGATGACCCGGGCGAGGCCATCGTTGCGGTGGTCGAGGACATTCGAGACGCGCTCGAGCTGCCGAGCCAACTCCGTGACGTGACGGGCACCGACGAGGCGGGTATCCCGGAGGCCGCCGAGGTGACCCACGCCGACGGGTACCTCCACCGCGGTCCGCCGGACTTCGACCCGACGGTGGAGGCGGTCGAATCGGCGATCCGGGCGGCGTGGTGACAGTCCGCTGGTGACGGTGAGACGTCGAGGCTCCCTCAGACCAGGGTCGTGGTGAGATCCGTCGTGGAGATCATCCCGACGTAGTCGCCGTCCTCGTCCACGACGGGCAGGTGCTTGATGCCGAAGTTGGTCATCATCGCCGCCGCCTGCCCCAGGTCCTCGCGTGTGGTGATGCGCTCGACGGGGGCGGTCATCACCTCCGTGACCGTCGTGCTGGTGAGGTCCAGGCCGTCGGCGACGGCCGTCACGATGTCCGTGGTCGTGATGATGCCAGCCGAGGAACCCGGGACGAACAGCGCGCTGACGTCCTCCTCGCGCATCTTCGCCGCGGCCTCAACCAGCGTGGCGCGTTTGGAGATGGTGACGAGCGGCGAGGACATGGTGTCTCTGACGAGCGGGGGTGAATCGGTGGTCATTGGGTGGAGAACGGGTGGGTGGCGTTTTGCTGTTTTCATCTGAGTCGCGGCCAGGGACCGAAGTGTGGCGTCCGATGGGGGACACGGCGACCGCAAACCAGTCCTCGTGGCCCGTCCCCTGCCGGGTGCCGACGCCGTCGTACCGTCCGCGCCCACCCGATCGGCTCGGAACGGTATCAGTAGTGGACGTCGCATCCATGTGACTCCCTCAGTCGAGCGGAGAGAAGGGCCGGGCTGCATATCAGGTGCGCGTTCCGTCCGGTTGCAGGTACTGGCCCGTCCTCACGGTCCGGCGAGTTCGGCGACCGCGCGGTGAGGGGCATAATCGGCACTCATTCTCCTGCCGACCCCCCTGAATCGTCCATATCGTCCCTGGCCTGAATCTTGGCCTGCTCGCGGGCGCTTGGGTTGACTGACTCCTTGAACGGCACCTTCGCCACCCTCGCCGGAACGGGGTCGCCGGGCACCGTCGCGTACTCGTCCGGGAGGTGGACGTCGAACGCCACGTCGACCTCCGCGTCGTATATGGAATCGTCGAGCGGAACGTCGGTTGCGGCCTGCAGTGTCGCCGCCGGGACGTATCCGAGGGCGATGTTGGTTTCGAGCTCCGGATTCCACCACGCCGACGTCAGGTAGCCACACTCCTCCCCCGTCTCCGGGTCCGAGACGAGCCAGAAGTCCGGCGCGTAGTCCCGGATCGGTTCGCCGGCCACCTTTAGGCCGACCAGTTTGTGCGTGAACGGGAACGCACCGTTCTCGATGGCCTCCCGCTGGCGGTCCAGCTCGGCTTTGCCGACGTAGTCCGCGTCCTTGTCGTCGGGGACCTGATAGCCGAGGTTGACCTGAAACGGCGACGTCTCGTGGTCCATGTCCTGGCCCAACGACAGGATTCCGGCGGCGATGCGTCGTTGATGGGACACTCCTGCCGCGGCCCCACCGTGGGCCTTGACGGTCTCGAGGACGGGGTTCCAGACGGCTTCGGCGTTCTGTGTCGCCTCGCGGACGTATATCTCGAACCCTGCCTCACCGGAGAAGCCCGTTTGGCTCACCAGCACCGGGACATCGTTGACCGTCGCTTCCAACAACCCGTAGTATGGAACGTCTTCGACCGCGTCACCGATGAGTGACTCCATCACGTCGATTGATCTCGGGCCCTGAACCTGCATCGGCGAGACGTCGATCTCGTCGATGGCGACCTCGAAGTCAGTTCTGACGACGACCCCGCGCAACCAGTGCAGCAGGTCGGAGTCAGCGATGGAGAACCAGAACTCGTCCTCGTCCGGTCGCAATAGGACGAAGTCGTTGATGATCCCGCCGTCCTGGTTGCAGCAGATCGCGTACTTGCCACGCATCGGCTCGATCTCAGTCGCGTCTCGCGTGACGACGTAGTTGACGAACGCCTCGGCATCCGGTCCGGCGACCCGAATCTGGCGCTCGACCGCGACGTCCATCAGTGTCACGTCGTTGACCAGCAGTTCGTACTCGGCGTCCAGGCCGCCCGCGTCGGGGTCGATGTACCCGCGAGGGTGATACATGTGGTTGTAGACCGTCGCCTGCCAACAGCCCTCCTCGACCGAGAGGTGCCAATACGGTGACTGCCGAACGCGGGTCGAGATGAGGAGGTCGACGTCGGCGTCGCCCGTTTGTCGGAGGTTTCTAGGAACGGCCCGATCCGATTGGTCGACGTTGGGGTGGTTCGGGTGGTGGCTCATGGCCTGTAGACCCTATTGCGATCCTCCGACCCGAGCGGTGAACAGGGACGCCCAGCGACGCTCGAGCCGACGGGCCGTGAGTGACGGGGAGACCGTGGCGGGGAGATAGACTCTCGGTTCAGTCGCGCTGCCTCGATCGTCGGCGAGGGGTTGCCGCGTCATACCGGTGAAGAATGAGCCGTGTCCGCATTTCTCTGTAGCTTATCTCGGTTAACCCACTTATGCAGGGTGCAGAAGCGATCCGGCAGTGCCCGCCTACTCGATCAATCGGGGTGTTCACTGTCGTCGACGAGGGACGCGAGGATGAGTCGCTCGATTCCACGGCGAAGGAGTCCACTGACGGCGGGTTGAGAGATCCCCAGCTCGGCGGCGACCGCACTAAGCGTCGTAGCTCGTGGCTCCTCGAAATATCCCGTTTCGTACGCCGTGAGAAGAGCTTCCCGTTGGCTGTCGGTCAACCCCGTGTCAGCGGTGCCGATGCCGGCGTATTCGTTCACGCGGAGTAACTCGATCGCGATGTCATGCTCGTTGGCATAGTCCCAGAGATGGGCCAGATCCGTTCGCTCGGGGATCCATATACTCAGGGTCCACGCCCGTCCGTCGTTCTCCATCTCGAGGATGACCCCATTCGCGGCCGCAATCACCGGTGAGAGTATCTTCGCGTCGTCCGTGTACACGAAGCTATAGATCGCCCGGTCGTCCCCGGTTTCGATGACTCGTTCGAATTCCCCGATGGTTCGGTCGTTCCGTAACCCTTCCTCGAACCGGTCGAAATCAGCTGACTCGATGTGATAGAAGAACTTCCCCGACGTTGGGTCGGTACCGGCCTCTGACACCGACTTGACAGTCGAGCTGCTGTCGTGCGTGACGGTCTCTGTGAGCACGATGTCGGGATGCTCGACCCGGACCACCGCCTTGATATCGGTCATTGGTCTGCTCGGAGGTGGGTTTAGACCATCAAAGCTTGCAGTGGAACCTCGGTGAGCCGCCTGGGAAAGATCGACGCTGCGACGCTTGGGCGGCGCTCGACGCACCGAACGCAGTGATTGATGACCGGCGTCCGCCCGTCGTCGATCCCAGTCAGTCTGCCACTCGTGCTGCCGAGCCGCTCGGCGGTAGTCTCCCCCAGCGACCGCCGTATCATACACCATCGGAACTGCGCCTGACCGCGGCCCGCACCCGCCGCCATCAGCAGGGCCGCTGGATCCAGCCGCCTGTCCGTGGGGACGCTGGCCCAGCGCAACCTCTACGGGTCCCGGTACCGCTGGCGTATCCGTGGCCTGATCCGATCGAACCGCGAACACGGCTCGACGGCTGTTCGGGCGGCATCACACCCCGGCGGCTCCACCATCGGCATCTGCAACACCTAAATGCCACCGCCTCGCAAACCTTGGCAATGAACGGCAACCGTCTCGGCCGGCTCTTCCAGGTCACCACCTACGGGGAGAGCCACGGGCCGGCGATGGGCTGCGTGGTTTCGGGGTGCCCCGCGGGCCTGCCCCTCTCCGAGGAAGAGATCCAGCGCGACTTAGACCGGCGGAAGCCCGGCCAGTCGATCATCACGACCTCCCGGGGGGAGCCGGACGAGGTCACCATCAACTCCGGCCTCCAGGACGGCTACACGACTGGCACGCCCATCGGGCTGACCATCGAGAACAAGGACGCCCGCTCCGGCAAGTACGAGCCGTTCGTGACGGCCCCCCGACCGTCCCACGGCGACTTCACGTACTCGGCGAAGTTCGGCACGCGGAACTGGGGCGGGGGCGGGCGATCCTCCGCCCGCGAGACCGTCAACTGGGTCGCGGCCGGGGCCATCGCCAAGAAGATCCTCGCCACCGAGGGGGTCGAGCTGAAGGCGCACGTCAACCAGATCGGCGACGTCGAAGCCCCGGCGGTGAGCTTCGAAGAAATCCTCGATCACTCCGAGGAAAACGACGTCCGGTGTGCTCACCCCGAGACCGCCGAGGCGATGCAGGCGCTCATCGAGGAGCACCAGCGCGAGGGTGACTCCATCGGCGGGTCGATCTACTTCGAAGCGCGGGGTGTCCCCCGGGGATTGGGGGCCCCTCGCTTCGACGCGGTCGAAGCCCGGCTCGGCCGGGCCATGCTCTCGATCCCGGCGACGACGGCCTTCGAGTTCGGGCTCGGGAAGGAGGCTCGCGAGGTCCGGGGCTCCGACCGCAACGACGACTGGACCTTCGACGGAGACGGCGACCCGGTCCCGGTCGAGAACGACCACGGCGGCCTCCAAGGCGGCATCACCACGGGCCTGCCGATCTACGGGGAGGTGACCCTCCACGCGCCGACCTCGATCCCGAAGGAGCAGGAGACGGTCGACTGGGCGACCGGCGAACACAAGAAAATCCAGGTCATCGGCCGCCACGACCCGGTCTTGCCCCCTCGAGGCGTCCCGGTCGTCGAGGCAGTCCTGGCACTGACCCTCGTCGACTTCATGCTGCTCGGCGGGCGGATCAACCCGGACCGCCTGGACGGGACGCCCGGCGAGTACGACACCGACTATCACCCCGAGAGCCCGGTGGAGGACCCCGAGGACGCGGAGACGCGGGCGGAGTCGACGGACTAGCGCCAGTACGGCGTCCGGCCGTTCGGCCGCGAGGCGAGGCCGCCACCCAGCCCCAGGGCGACGACAGCCCCAGCGAAGAGCAGCGTCGTCGCGGCAGCGGAATCCCCCGAGAGTCCGACGAGGCGGACCACGGCACCGCCGGCCAGCGCCGAGACGGCACAGAGCGCGAGCGTGGCGAGGAGCGAAATGCGGCGCACAGGGCCGCTACTCGGCGGTCCGGGAAATAGGTATCGTCAGACAGCTCAGTCTTCGGACTGCTCGACGGGGTCTAAGTCCTCGTGGTCGAACTCGAAGCCGCACTCCGTGCAGCGATAGGTGCCGATCCGCTCCTTCCGGACCGACCCGGTCGAGCCGCATTCAGGGCACGAGATGTCGATGACGCTCACGTCCGGTGATTGGCAACCGTAACGCATAACACTGGCGACGGGACCGGAAACCGGACGGCTTGAAGGGCTGGCGCCGAATCCCCGCACCATGGACCAGTCGAGCCGGTCCGGAGGGCCCCCATGACGCTCCACGTCTTGGTCGCCGAACCGCCAGCGGCCGGCAACTCGCTGCCGGGGTTGGTCGAGGAACCACTAGCCCCCGAAGCGGCGGCGAGTCTCCACGCAGCTGCGATCAAGGACACGATGGTGGCCGCCGAGCGGAGCGGCGGAGAGCTGCTGGTGAACCACCCCGAAGGCGCCGAGGCCGCGTTCCGCTCGATGGCCGAGGCGGCCCTGGAAGAGGCCGACGCGGTCCGGTTCGAGGTCCAGGTCGGGTCCTCCTTCGCCGCGCGGGCGGGGAACGCGACCACCCACCTCCTGGAAGAGGAGGGGGTCGATTCGGTGGCGATCCAGCGGGGGACGGCCCCGACGGTGGACCGGACCGCCCTGGACGGGGCGGCGATGCAGCTCCGGCGACATGACGTGGTGATCGGTCCCGGGACCGGCGGACGGGACGCCTACCTCGGCCTCTCCGCCGCGATCGACTTCGATGGCGCCTTCGAGCCGCCGGCGGTCGAGACGCTCGCCCAACGGGGCGTCGACGGGGGTCACGACGTCGCCTTCATCGCGACGCACCCGGTGATCGAGGACGAGGCGGGGCTCGCAACGCTCGTCGCCACTGTGCGGGCCCGGCGTCTGGCTGGTCGAGCGGTGCCGGCACACACCGCCGAGGCCATCGAAACCCTCGGCCTCCGGGTCTCGGTCAGCGACGGTCACCGTGGTGTCGTCGCCGGTGGCTAGGTAGTGCGGTTATTTATCACGATTCGGCACGTATCGATCTGAGTCGCGATGGATAGCCCGAGCGAGGCCGTGTTAGAGCGGGTCTCGGACGCCTTCTTCGCCCTCGACACTGACTGGCGGTTCACCTACCTGAACGACCAGGCCGAGGAACTCCTCGATCGCGACCGGGACGACCTCCTCGGCGAGTCCGTCTGGGAGACGTTCGAGCCCGCCGTCGGGACCACGTTCTACGATGAGTACCACGAGGCGATGGCCGAGCAGGAGCCCACGTCCTTCGTCGAGTACTACGAGCCGCTCTCGACCTGGTTCGAGGTGAGCGCCTACCCCTCGGAGACAGGCCTCTCCGTCTACTTCCGGGACGTATCAGAGCGAAAGGACCGCGAGCAGGAGTTGAGACGCCGGGCGCGCCAGTTCGAGTCGTTCGGGGACGTCCTCGCACACGACCTCCAGTCGCCGCTGAACGCCGTCGACGGCCGGCTCGAGCTGGCGATGGAGACGGGCGACATAGAGCACGTCGAGGTCGCCGACGACATCCTCGACCGCGTCTACGGCCTCGTGGGGCACCTGGCCGACGTCATGCGGGAGGGACGGTTGGTCGACGACCCAGAGCTCGTTGCGTTCGAGCCGTGCCTGCGGTCGGCCTGGGCCTCGATCGAGACCCAGGACGGGACGTTACGCGTCGAGTCCACCGAGCCCATCGTCGCCGACGAGAGCGCTCTGCGGCGGTTCTTGGACAACCTCTTCCGGAACGCGGTCGAACACGGTGGCGACGACGTCACGGTCTGGGCTGGCGTGACCGACGACGGGTTCTACGTCGCCGACGACGGGCCCGGTATCCCGGAAGAACACCGTGACCGGGTGCTCGAGCCCGGCTACACGACGAAGGAGGAGGGGAGCGGCTTCGGCACCGCCAGCGCCAACCAGATCGCGCTCGCCCACGGCTGGGACGTCTCGGTCGGGGAGAGCCGCGACGGGGGCGCCCGCTTCGAGGTGACCGGCGTGTCGCTCGGCGCCGGGTCATAACGGCTTTGGCGGCCCGGGCGATAGGTTCGCACGCGGTGGGGTGGCAGAGCGGACCAACGCGCCTGCCTTGAGAGCAGGTGGCCTTCGGGCCTCATGGGTTCAAATCCCATCCCCACCGCTTCTGCGACGAACGGCGGTGCGGAGCGAAGAAGACACGTGTGGCGCTCGACGATCGGGAACGACCGTGAGGATTATCCGTCCATTTATCGAAAATCGCTCATGGCTGGTACCCCCCTCGGCACGCTCGCGAAGCTCCTCGAAGGCCTCTTAGACGACGTCGACGACGAGCAGGCCCGGTTCAAGATACGGACGGCCCTCCAGCTCGTGGTCGTCGCCAAGGATGAGCAGGACCGGGCGAACGAGACCCTCGCTGAGGCGGACCTCGATCCGGAACTCGAGACCCGGCTCGCGGAGCTCGGCTACATCGAGTGAAGCAGCCCCGGTAGGCTAAAGGCGGGCCGTCGGGTACGACGCCGCAGGGCCCTTAGCTCAGTGGTAAGAGCGCTCGGCTCATAACCGGGTGGTCATGGGTTCGAATCCCATAGGGCCCACGTAGAAACCACCCGATTCCGGGCCGACATCCGAACCCGGATAGAAGCCCTATACTGCCGGATTTTACGGCTTTCAGCATTTTCAGAGTCACCCCATAATTCTCGGTTCAACAAGCAGCTTGTCGCGCCCCCTTGCCGTCGGGCGAACATTGTGTCCGACTCAGGCGGTGGTCGGGCGTGACCCGGTTATCCTGGGCTCGCTTCGAAACGCGAGATGACGGCTACGAGCGGTGGCGGTCATTCGAAGATGGGCGTGAACGATACGTCTACGTTCACCGATTAGCGGCAGTCGCTTGGGGAATCCTCGACGGTCTCGACGATTCGCGCCACGTTCACCATCGAAACGGCATCGAGTGGTGCACTACTGAGGAGAACATCGAGGCGGTCGATCCTCGCCCACATGGCGACTTTCATCTTAACGGAGGTGCCCTCTCGTGAGCGGATCGGCACGGGAGCCCTGTGGTTGCTGGTACTGCGTCCGTCGTCGAGACTGGCCGTTTGGAGAAAACGAGTTCGTCCGAGCTAGCCGACTCGTCGAGGAGCTCTCCATCGAGTGCGTCGAGTGCGGGGGCCGGGTGTTCCCGACGGAGCGATTCGGCTGGGGTCGTTGCGAGTGTGAGCGGCCGGTCGTCCTACGGGAAGGTGTCGGCGCATGAGCGGGACGCTGCCCTACCGGGAAACGGCACCAACGGATCGCCGTGGTGGTGAGGAGATTGAGCCTTCCATTGTCGAATGCCCATTCTGCGGCTCGGAAGGTGTCACCGATAGTGAGGTCAACCTGTGCGGCTGTGGTCGGTGGTTCGCTGTTGAAACGGAGGGCGATGCATCGTGAGGAGTCGGGGCGGCCTCGTCGAATACCAATGCGGCAGCTGCAAGGAATGGTGTCTTGTTCCGATCGAGGCCCATTGTTTTGCATCTAAAGAATGCCGTTCATGTTTCAAAATACCCGCTCTCTCAGACTCTCGATCTCCGACCCAAAGTGAGGGAGAGGGAGCCGAGGGGACGTCCGCGGCGGGCCTGCCCCGCCCGGAGGGCGCGACCGAGCGTCCCGAGGGAGCGCCCGAGGCGACCGGCGTGGAGCGAGGGCTTGCCCTCGACCACGCAGCCCGAGCGCCACCCCCGACCCCGCAGGGGGAGGGGGACGGGTCGCGGTCGTCAACGCTCGATGAGTTTGCGGTGCCAGCTGGTGATGGATGAGCGAGGATCGGCGTTCCTCGGCTCAAGATGCAGCGGCGTCAGCGAAGATCGAGGACTTCGACGACGGTCGCCCTTGGCCTTCCAAGACTAACTGTACAACAGCCGATAGGGCGGCTGAATCGTCGGATTCGGGGTTGGAGGATAAGGCGTGGTGGCGTCGGAAGAACGAGATCGTCGACGAGTTCGTTGATGAGATGCCGAATCGGGCGGCTCGCCCGATTTCGGTCCGGGGTGGAACGAAGCTCCGCGACGAAGCCGCGAGTCGGAAGCGGTCGGAAGAGGAGCGGTACCGGTCCCGAACGTGGTCAGCGGTGTTAAACGAATTCTTGCAGTGGTATAACGGATACCGGAACGCCCATCTCGTCTTCAAGAACCCCGATGGAGAGCTCGTCCGTGGCGAGATGCCGAACAGCCATCAACCACGGTACGGGAACAAGTACTATGCCCGACTGAAAGCACTGGAGCGGCAGGTAATCGAGAAATTCGATGATCCGCATTCGGTGATGCTGACCTTCTCAGGTTCCTCAGAGAATGCGAGTGGCGGTTGGCGGTGCCCAGCTGACCACCTACGAGACGTGATCGAAAGCTGGCGCCCGGATCGTGGCCGGGGCGTATACCACACGTTGCGGTATGTCCTCGATGGTAAGCGGTGGGAGTACGCCATTGTCGTCGAGAAACATCGGAGCGGCTACGGCCATGTTCATTGTGCGGTGTTCGTCGATGGGGAAGTATCTGAAACCGACTTTCATCCGGTGATTGACGCCCACTTACGGCAGTGCGACATTGCCGGTCGGAGCGCTCACGACTACCATAGCCATAACGAAGAGGACCGCCCGATCTCCATCAAGCGGATTGACCCCAACGCGGATGACATGGAAGCCATTGGTAATCTTGGGTCGTATATTGGCGAGTATATCGGGTCGCACGGTGCCCCATTGTTTGACCGTGGCATCGATGAATTGGCCTTTCGCGCAGCTGCGTGGGCGACTGGAACGCAGGTAGTCCGGTTTTCAAACGGAGCGAATGAGCTCATCGACCAAGATCGAGAGTACGTCGAAGAGGACAAACCCGAGGTGTCGGTGAAACCCAATCCCGACTTCGACCCAACGGAGCATTCGAATCCTGACGCTGAGGAGTTCCCCTTTGAGGTGGAAAATGAAGGCTGGTCAATCGTCGGGGTTGCCCGAATCGAGGACGATGAAGAACAGATATTCAAAATCCATCAATCGGGTACGGTGTGGCGGGAGATTGATGACGCAAGCCAGCTTGATCCGCCTAAATCTGTCCCGTCGGATCGACCGAGGCGGAAAACGAGAAAGGCAGACATGTTTGATTTTGGATAGGGAATCTTACGCATCTTAATCGCTTAACTTTCACCCGGCTGACCCGGGACTTGTTGCTAGTACCGACACTAGCCAACGTTGCCAGCTATGGCAACTAACGAAACCCCGTCGTTCGACGACCTAACACCGGTCTCGAACGACTTCGACGACGAGGCAGAGGAGATCGAACTAGCGCCCGGCGAGAACGTGGTCGGTGAGATCCGCGAGATCAACACCGGGCTTGGAGAGTACAATTCGACGCTGATCCACATCGCTCGCGGTATTGGCGATGTGGTCAAGCTGTGGTCGAATCGGCAGATCGACGCGCAGATGAAACGCGCCGGCCTCGGGGATGGCGACGTCGTTGGCATCCAGAAGAAGGAGGAGACGGCCACCTACACGGACGAGGAGGGCGAGGAGACGGAGTACAACCTGTTTGAGGTGCGGGAGTTGGAGGCCTGAATGGCGTCAAGCAATCAAAACTCAGTCATGGGTGGGTTCGTCGAGAACTACACCCAGCTGAACACCATTCCGGCGCTGGTCGGCATTCTGTTCGCGGTATCCTCGGGGGTCCAGTTCCTCGGGATGACCGTCGCCATCCAGTACCCCATCTCATACTCGTTCCCGACGGAACATGCGCTGATCGTCTCGCTGGTCGCCCTCGTGGTGGCGTTCGCGGCGAGTGACACGCGCAGCTATGAGTTCTACAAGTCGTGGGAGCAGCTGACCGTCGTGATCGCGGTTGCGGCGATGATCTCCGCGGAGTATTTCGCGGAGGTTCAGTCCATGGTTACCAATAATCAGCCGTGGGCCGGTACGGCGCTGTTCATCGTGTCGGTCGTGGCATGGGCCATCCTGAGCCGATGAGCTACGCAAAGCGATATTCCGGCGGGGAGGTGAGAGCTCGGGACCGGGTTTGGCTGGCCGTAATGACTGGCCTACTGTTCCTGTGGTCAGTCATGTTCACGGTTGCCGCGCTTCTATGAGGCGCTTCCTAACGGTCCTGATGGTGCTGCTGGTGATCGGGGCGACAGTCCCGGCTCCGGCAGCAGCTCAATCAACTGAAGACTGTTCGACGTTCGATGCGTTTCTTTGGGTGATGACTCAGCCGGTCGGATGGTTGGCTGACCATTGCGATCCGGTGATGCTGTCCGATGACGTTCAGGACCTAGAGAGTGACCTAGCAAATTCGACAGAGGTCTCCATCTACAATACGGGCCAGCAGTCGGTTGCTGCGACAAATCAGCTCACGACGGTGATGCAAAACTCGCTCAATAGTTCCCGGACGGTCGCAATGTCGCATGCTGAGGCGGCGGCGATCTCCGCAATCGACAACGGCAGCTCTCGGTCGGAGGTCAAGACGGCGGCCTCTGACGCCGTGAAGGACTACTACGCGACGAAGCAAATTAATCTCGCAGATAGATACTCGGTTCACACGTCCACCGTAAACACGATGATTAGTGCCGCTCACACGGCGAGCGGTGTTTCTAATTCCTTCGTAGACGTGGAAAGTGTAGACGATATTCAGGGAGACCGAGAGGCTGACGGGCATGACGACACTTCAACGGTGACGCTTGTAGATGGGTCATCATATCAATTCACCCAAATTGGCTATGACGATGATACCAGCGGCCAAGGCGGCTGGGGTAGTCCCGCGTCGGACGACTACGGCAATACCGATGATGGGAGGTATTTCGTCGTCGGGTCGATCACCGGAGAGACGAGCTATAACGTATTCGACGCCGCGCAATATGGAGACCTTTGGGGCGACATTGAATCCCAATCGACCCAGATGGAATCTAATGCCGAAGTGTACGCAGACGGGCTCTACAACATGAGCCAGAACGGGACGCTTGAATCAACCAGCTACGTTTCCCCATCGACGTTGGCTCAGGAGTATTCGACTGACTACAATTCGACCGGATATTACAGCTACGCAGTTGCGTATGCTGGCGCTGCTGGATTCGCTATCCCGGACATGAACGTGTCGGCCACGATGACGATTCAGACTGGTTCCGGGACGTACGAAGGGCTAATCATGTCTCAGTACGCCCCTGATAACGGAACATGGGTGGTCGATAGGACGTACGATGCGTCCCTAATTCAGGGAAAGCAGTTCGTTGCTCGAACTGATGGGAACATCACTGAGCTAACCGGCCAGTTCACCATCACGGAGATGCTGGACGAGTCCGGCACACCTGTCGTGAACACGACTGTTCAGCAGATCGAATACTCCACCTCGAATGTATCGGAGAACTTCACTGCGCTTCAACAGGAGATCCGAGCTCTCCAGCAGGAAATTCTAGAGGATGAAGAGGGCGGATTATCTGGCCCAGGCGGTGCTGGTGGGGGCCTTGGTAATCTCGGACTGCTCGGCATTGGTGTCCTAGTCTTGCTGGTCGGTGGTGCAATGTTGACGAAATCAGGATCGGGCCGGCGGAGGCGGCGCTAGGGCCTCCATGTTCGTCCTTCTCGCTCGATTTGCGTGGAAGCTGGTTGCGCCGCTGGTGATCTCGGTAGCCGTGGGTGTTGGAGTGCTATCGGTGTTCGGCTTTGACCCCGTGGCGCTGGCCACCGGTTGGCTGACCGACTTCCTGCACGGGATCGAGGTTTGGGCGACTTGTGAGGTTCTCGGAGGGCTGTTCGGATGTTGACCGCTCGTCGAATTGCGGTCGTTCTCCTGGTGATATCGGCCCTCATTCCGATGGCAGCATCTGCTCAACAGGCAGTGAACGCGACCACTGAGTCGCCATCGTCGAATGATAGCGTCCGGGTGGCTGTCTCGGAGACGCTGACCGTGGTGGACTACTCGTATAGTGATGGATCGATGCGGGTAGAGCTGCGTTCGGATCTGCCGGCACGGGTAACGGTCTCGGACGTATTCGGAGCGATACCCGAAAGCGGTGGAGCGTCCAGAATCGAAAGCCGGTCGCTAAACATCCCCCGCGGCCGGTCGGTCGTCCGGATCGATGCGGCGCCGTATAACGGCCTCGTTGTGGTGTCGGTGTCGTCGAGGGGGTCCGCCGTCACACTCGCGGAACGGGTCGATTCGCCCATCATCGGCGGCCCGTGGGGTCCTGGCGATGCTCAGGCAGCTGGCCTTGGTGGGCTAGCCTCGGCGTTCGTGCTGGTCACGGGCTACGGGTATCGGAAGGTGAAGGGCGTACGCTCAAAGCCGGAGCGCCTGCTATGAACGTCCCTGTAACAGACGGGTATGGCGTCTTACTTGGTTCATGGGCAGCCGCCGGATTGCTGCTCATCGCTGGCCATTCGCTTGATGCATTGACGATAGCCGTCATTTCGGTCGCGGTTGCTGAGGTGGTGGTCCATCTTGACGAATGAGCAGGCGTATGATCCGGCCGAGGAGGAGCGCCCGACGACTCGCCTAGAGTTCGTCCTACGCTATCGTTGGTTCCTACTCCTGGCGGTCGGACTTCTCGGCGCCGTCGGGTACGTCATCGTCGAAGGCTACGAGGTTCCACGTGGCGCGAAGGTGTTCGCTGCTGCGTTCATCGCGGGGTCGCTGATGGGTATTCCCGCGGCGGGTCGGATCGTCGACTGGCTATACTCACCTCCCTACACCTACCTCGTCGATCTCGACCCGGTGGATTCGGACTTCGCCATTTGGGAGTTGCCCCCGGCCGTCTGGCGAGAGCTCACCGTCGAGGACGGCGGCGAGTTGTTCCAGCTACGAGCGGCGGCGCCGGCTTACGAAGTGCAGTCATATAATCCGGAAGAAAACCGTGCTGAAGGGACATGGCGCGGGACGGCCTCGGACGTCGAGTTGATCCGCGACCGGACGAAGATTGCTGAGGTTCGCGGCGAACTCGAGGAGCGGGCAAAGCGAGGCATGGCCTTCGAGGTGATGAAGGCAGGTATCATCCGGTCGGCGCTTGACCGCATCCTGCGGGCATTCGTGCAGGACTTCGAGGCGGAGTCTCTGTACTCGGGTGAGGCGGTGCAGAAAGCCGTTGAGCGGGCCTTGGATGGGGCAGAGTTGTCCCTGGAAGAGGAGCGGCCGGGCGAAGGTGTCGCTGATGATGGAACGGTTGCTGAGGCAAATCTGGACGGCGTTTCGTTCGTGTTCAACGGCGACGATGCCGCCGAGGAGGTAGCCGATGCCGACTGACGGTGACGGCGGCGAGTTCGCGAGCGGCAAGCTTCGCGAGTTCGTCCAGGGCGAGATCAAGGAGAATGAGGACCTGTTGCATCACACGGGCGTCGTCGAGCCGGAGTCGCGAGCGTCGGCAGTGCTGTCCGAACTCGGCCGGGCCTACGAAGGTCGGGGCGAAATGCCGGCTGCGTTCAAGGATACACGAGCGGCGCGGATAGTCCGGCAGCCGGCCGCGACGGATCACGTTGGGTCGCAGATTCCGGACCTTTCGACGTTTGCCGTCGGCCTCACCGAACAGGACGTCGAAATTAGCGAGGCGCAAGCGCTCTCGAAGATCGCCCGTTCCATTCTAAACGAGCGAGCGCCGTACACGGCACTGATATTCGGCGGGATGAACAAGGGAAAGACCGGGTTTGCCGGCTTGTGGTTGGAGCTCTGGAAGGAACTTGTGCCGATAAAATACGGTATCGATGAATCTGTAGTGCTGACGAATATGCGGAGTCTGGAAGCTGCAGATTACGTCGTCACGGATATTCAGGAGTTCAAGCGGCTGGCCTTCGGTGATGACGAGTACATCGACTCAGGCGGCGCCGAAGGAACGCCGCCGGAGATCGACCCGTCGGTTCCGAAGTGGTGGCACTTCGACGAGTGCTCCACACATCTAGATGCTCGGACTAACGCGCACGAACTATCGACAAAGTACCTTCCGCTCGTGAAACGATTCGCGAAGGTGAACATGGACTCGGTGCAGCTGGGCCACTCCGGCATGGACATCCATGCCGATTTCCGCCGGGCCACGATCACGACGGAGTTCATTTTCAAGACGGGCCTCAAGACGGCAGCCGTCTACGCCTCGATGTATGAGGACCAAGGTTCGGAGCTGAAGTACGTACTTAAGGAGATTCCGGATACGGCGATCGAGTACGACCCAGACGATTACTCACCATGGAGTTGGGAATAGCAGCTGCTGGACAGCTACGGAAACCGAAAATGGAGATACCCGATTACGCGGTGATCGTCGTTTCGAAGATCACGCGCTGACTCTCAGTATCGATGACTTGCACAGTAATCTGGTCGCCGCCGGTGAACCCAGTAATGGCGGAAGCGCCACTATCAGGAGTGACGTCATTCGTTCCGTCATCGTCCCAATCTAAGCCGTTCCCACCATTCGTGAGGTTCACGGTCGCCTGATCTCCAACGGCGAAGGCATCTCCACCGGAGAACGTGCTAAAGGTTGCACTTTCACTCCCACTCTCGACCAGGATTCTTGTCGAATCTGGTTGAATTGCGTCGCCACCTTTGTGGGAGATCGTCATGTTGCTCGTACCCGTGTCAGCGTCGACTGTCAGGCTTGCACTCGGTGCACTGTTCCCCGCGCTCTGACCGAGATCGAGGACGAATGTCCCGATCACGGCTGCGAGGATGACGGTGATAGCCACCATCAAAATGACGCCAATAACGGGGCTGACGCCACGGTCGTCGGTATTGAATCGCTCGATGATCGCGTTCGGTTTCATGGTTTGTTGGGTGTCCACGCCGAAACTGCTCGGCCCGGCGTGCTGGTTACCCGTGCGAGAATCTCGCCAATAAGTGTAGGCCCCCGATTATCACACATTATATTCAGACCTCCTGAAGTCGAATATAGGATATCAAACTGTGGGCTTGCCGGACAAGATTTATCTCACACTGCAAGTTACATGCGCGTGTTCACGGAGTCATTGCCGTGAACAACTCCCACGCCGGCCGTGGTCTTTCCCACGGGCTGGCTTTCTCTACTTGATAGTTGCAATACTGAGTTGGCTCAGAGTATTACCTCGTAGTTGACTTTCATGCAGATGTCATCAGAGCCACGATCACGACGGAATTCATCTTCAAGACGAGGCTTAAGACGGTATCTGTCTACGACTCGATGCATGAGGACCAGGGTGCGGACCTGAAGTACGTACTCGAGGAGATCCCAGAGACGTCTATCGGCTATGACCCGGACGATTATTCACCATGGGCCCGGAGTTGAAAGCAAAAATAACTTAGAATTGGATTGCCGTATAAATTTTAACCCCAGGCCAATTACCACGACTACAATGACCAAGGACGAGCACAGTGTGGAGGTTCGTGCTAGTAAAATCGCAGAGCATGGTCAAGAGATCTTAGAGGCTAGGTACCAAATTGAAAATTATCTCCAATCAAGAGAAGAGGATGGAAAGGTACCCGATCAAGACGTATTCTTAAGGGAAATCGCTGAGACATTGGCGAGTGTGACCACTGCAGATTCTTTGGATGACATTTCCTTTCCACTATTGAATTATATAAAAAATTACCCCGGAGAAGAGTTACAAGAGCTCCAATCTCATGATCCTGATCCAGAATTATTGAAATTTCTAACGGATTTAGTGATTGACTATCAGGACTTAGTTAGAAGCGTCCGGACTAATTGGAACCAAGGACCCAACTTTTGGAAAAAGCTGGAAACCGATTTTATTCGCTGGGGGTACTCGGGCAATCCGGGATTAAACCATCACATCAGGATCGAGGGGCAGGGAGAGGTTGAATTGTCGATGAATATGAAGGGTCAAATTCAATTCTTGAATTATCAAATAAACAGGCTCCATACTGCTCAACAACAATTCGATTCAGAAGATGTTGAGAACCAAATGGATATTGAAAGTTTAAATTCCATCAAGGAGAATATAGACGAATTGATCGAATCCATTGAGGAGGAAGCCTGAAAAATGTCCAAGGCAAAACCACACGGAATCGATTTTCAGCGGACAGATAACCCGACGGGAATTGATCAACCCACCTCCGGCGAGTTCGATGAGCAGCAACAGACCGCTGATTCATCGATGAAGTCTGAAAATGCAACAATTGAAGAGCTGAAGGAGGAATTTGGAATTACTGGCCAAGAAATTAAAGAAGTGATAAAATATCAGGCAGCCTTGGCAAATCAAACATTCAATGACCCGACTGATTTGATTGATGTACTCTCCAAGAGCCCGATAGTCGTACCAAACAAGATGTTTCAGGACTGGGAAGATGACCCTGGGGTCGATACTAGTTCCAATTCTGACGGGGAACTACAGGAGGAGAAGTTAGCTCAAATTTCCCTTAGGTTTAGCCTCGGCATTGTGTTACTACTAATCCTCGGATCAATCGGAGTATATACTGGTATATTGGGATTATTCCCAAGCTTGGTTGTTGGTCTTTTAGGAATATCTGCAGTAGTATTTTCAACCTCGATTTGGTATCAGATTAGATCCAATGCTTTCTGATATTGTTCGCTTCTTCCATTCCTTGGAGCAGAGATTTCCAAAATTAATGGAGAATGCAAAAAAGAACACATTAGCCGTCCTAATACCGGTTTGTACCGCATTAATCGGCTATGGGATTGGGCGTCAAAAGCCGATATATGCTGATGCAGGTTTTTATTTTGGGATCCCGCTCGCCATTTTGATATTTATGATATACCAATATGAATTTGGGTTTGGGAAAGTAATCAGGATACTTCGAGGTAACCCAACATAACAAATTAGCTGTATCTTTAGGTACCCCAGGTTCTTCTAATCGACACCAGAAGTATCATCTGGACCGGTCATGATTCGCATCTTCCCGTACTCGCTCGATCTTTTCCATTACCGCTTCTTCAACAAAATCCGCTCGCTCTTCGTACTGATATGATTCGTATAGAGTGTCGAGCTGTACGTCGACATGATGCATCGTCTCGACAGCATATCGATACCAAATACTCTTACTTTGACCTGGAAGCAGCCGCTCCTCCACCCATTCATAGATATCATCCTCTAATCGAAAACTCGTTTGAGCCATTACCGGGGTTTTGCGCAAAATTGTATTAAAAGTCATCATCCTAATGTTCGTATACACTCATTAAGAGTAAACTATTAGTGAGTGCCCGAGTTGTATTCGCCCGATGCCGGACCTCGAACCTCTCGACCCAGAGGAGGGCAAGGAGCTCTACCTCGAGGCACGGAAAGATGAGCTCACGGATTCGACGATAAGTGCCCAGAAGTATCGTCTCGAAGCATTCGTAGAATGGTGCGATGAGTCCGACGTCGACAACCTGAACGAACTTACCGGACGCGATCTCTACGCCTATCGAGTGTGGCGGCGAGAGGGTCACGGATTCAATCGTGATCCGATTCAACGGGTCACTCTTCGTAGTCAACTCGGCACCATCCGCGCGTTCCTTCGCTTCTGTAGCGAGATTGAGGCGGTCCCGCCGGACTTGTTCGAAAAGGTCGCCATGCCGACCGTCTCGGCTGGCGAAGAGGTCAGCGATTCAACCCTTGACCCGGATCGGGTCGTCGGCATTCTCGAATACCTCGACCAATACAAATATGCCTCACGTGATCACCTCAGCGTTCTCCTGGCGTGGCATACCGGCTGTCGAATCGGTGGGATGCTTTCCCTCGATCTTGGCGACATTGACCACGACGCGACCCATCCACGCATTGATGGCCCAGCGGTTCACTTCGTCCATCGACCGGAGACGGGCACACCGCTCAAGAACAAGGAGAAAGGCGAGCGATGGAACCGAATTAGCACCTACGTTTCAACGGTCATCGAGGACTACGTTGCGGGCCCGCGTATCGATGTTGTAGATGACTACGACCGGGAGCCACTGATCACGACAACCTATGGACGCCCAGTCCCGGGGACTGTCCGCATGTCCCTCTACCGAGTCACACGCCCTTGTTGGCTGGGCAAGGAGTGCCCCCACGATAGGGACCCCGAAGATTGCGAGGCAACGATGCTTAAGAAGGCAAGCACCTGCCCATCGTCTCGCTCGCCCCACGATCTCCGGTCTGGTCGCGTCACCTACTACCGGCGGAACGAGGTGCCCCGGCGAATCGTCAAGGATCGCCTGAACGCGAGCGAGGAGATTCTGGACAAGCATTATGACCGCCGGAGCGCCCGCGAGCGAGCACAACAGCGGAGCGATTACCTCCCCGACATCTGACCATGAAACCAGCAGACACATCCACGACGACGCTCGGAAAAGACTGCCCCCATAGGGCCCATTTCGACGCCATCACTTCGTGGAGTCGTTTCGTTCGGACGGAACGTCTACCGAACCCAAGCACCCCCAGGTGCGACCTCCGTACATGGTCAACGGCTCCGACACCGTGACGGAACTCCCCGCCCCGATCGGGCGGCTCACCTATAACGAGTGGCACGCCCTCGCGATGGGGGTGTTGACGGCCATTCTCCCGGCCCTCGCCATCGTCGGGGCCTTCGCGCTCTACGACAACCACCCGGTGGCCGCCGTGGGGTTCGCCGCCGGCGCCCTCGCCTACGCCGGCGGGTTCACGGGGCTCGCCACCATCGCCCGGTTCCTCGACCGCGTGCCCGTCCTCCGGGAGGCGTGGTACTTCCTCGCGACGTACACGGCCGTCCTCATCGGGAGCGTCGTCGTCGCACTCGTGTTCGTCCGCTGATCTGGCGAGACAAACCGTCGCCAAGGGTGCCCTTTTCCGCCGGCCGTCCGAATCGGGGTCGATGGCCGACCCGGACGTCGAACGCCTCCTCTGGGTCTTCCTCCTCCCGGAGATGCTCATCCTCTGCTCCCTGCTGGCGGTCGTCGCCGGTAGCTTGGTCGGGTACACGACGGTGGCCTCGCCGTACCCACGCCAGCTTCGCATCGCCGCCGTCGCCTTCCTCCTCGTCGAGCTCGCCATCCCGACTTGGATCTACCTCGACACCCGGCAGCGACCTGACGACACGAGCACGATCTGGGTGCACGCAGCGATGTTCCCGGTGGTGAACCTCTTCGGTCTGATCGGCTACCTCGAGGAGCGGCGCCGGCGGCGCGAGACGTAGTGTCGCGGGTATCAACCCTGGTAGCCCACGGGCAACAGCTATTGTGCTCGGGTCGCAGGCTTCCGAAAGCGACCGATGAGCGTCACCATCGAGGAGCCGATCGCCGTTCTCCACGTGGACGACGAGCCGGCCATCCTCGACATCACCGAGCGGTACCTCGAGCGCGAGGAGCAGACGTTCGACGTCCGACCGGTGGAGAGTGCGGCGGCGGGACTCGAGATCCTCGAGACGGACGCAGCGTCGATCGACTGCGTGGTCAGCGACTTCCGCATGCCGGAGACCAATGGGCTCGAATTCTTAGAGGCCGTCCGGGATGACCACCCCGACCTCCCGTTCGTCCTCTTCACCGGCCAGGGCTCGGAGGAGATCGCGATCGACGCCATCCGGGCCGGCGTCACCGACTACCTCCAGAAGGGCACCGACCCGAGTCAGTACACCGTCCTCGCCAACCGCATCGCGAACGCGGCGGCCCAGTTCCGGCTCGAGCGCGAAGTCGAGCACACGCGGCGCCGGTTCGAGAAGCTCGTCGAGCACACCGTCGAGGTGATTCCGATCCTCGACGCCGAGGGCGTCATCCAGTACGTCACGCCTTCGAGCGAGCGGGTCCTCGGCTACGAGCCGACGGAATTGGTGGGCGAGCAGGCCTTCGACTACGTCCACCCCGAGGACCTAGATCGCACCGTCGGCCAGTTCATGAAGACGGTCGAAAACCCGGACAGCTTCCCGGAGGTCGAGTATCGGTTCCGGGGCGCCGACGGCGAGTGGGTCCACCTCTTCGGCCGGGCGAAGAACATGCTCGACGACCCCGCCGTCGAGGGCATCGTCTCCTACAACCGGGACGTCACGGACCTCTACAGCGGCGACGGCGCGCCGGAGAGCTGACTCAGGCGGCGCCACCGGGCCGTCCGGTGTGGACGGCGGCTCCGCTCGGCAGGTGGGTTATCGGAGAAGGCGATCCGTCAGCTTACAGCCGCTGGAGGTTCGCCGCCCGCGGGCCCTTGGGGCTCGACTCGATGTCGAACTCCACTTCTTGGCCCTCTTCGAGATCCGGTCCGCCGACGTCCTCCATGTGGAAGAAGATGTCGTCGTCCGAGTCGTCCGTTTCAATGAATCCGTACCCCTTCCGGTCATGGAAGAAGTCAACCGTACCAGTTGCCATTATGACTCCAATTTCACGTAGCTGACACTCACAGATATACTTGCCGGTGTGACCACGAGCGAGTGGCAGGTTCACACACGCCGGGGGGGTGACCCCGTCAGTCGACCACCCCGTTCCTCGGCTCGCTGCCCCGACCGGTCGGCTTGGAATCACGTTGGAACCGTTGCTGCGGTTGTGCCCGTCACCGCCGTCGCGGGCGGAAGTGCTACACGGTCAGTTCAACGTCACCCGCGTATTCTCACTCGTCACGGCCGGCCACTGCGGTCCCCGACGGACCCGATGAGGTGCTAGTCGCCCCCGGTGCCGACGAACCGTCGACGTCGTCGAGCGGCAACAGCCGACGGCTCGAGTTGCCGACGACGAGCAGCGAGCTCCCGGCCATCGCGGCCGCCGCGATCAGCGGGTTCAGCAGCCCCGCCAGGGCGACCGGCACCGCGATCGCGTTGTACCCGAAGGCCCAGCCGAGGTTCCAGCGGACGCGCCGCCGGGTGGCGGCCGTGAGCGAGAGCACCGTCGGCACCGCACCGAGGTCGTCGGTGGTGATCACCGCATCGGCGGCGTCCGCCGCGAGGGCTGCCCCCCGTTCGATGGCGATCCCGAGGTCCGCGGCCGCCAGCGCGGAGGCGTCGTTGGTACCGTCGCCGACCATCGCCACCGGTCCGCGGGAGCGGAGACGACTGACCACCTCGGCCTTGGCCTCGGGCGGGACGCCGGCGAAGACTTCGTCGACGGACGGGTGGTCGGCGAAGGGTTCAGTCCCGGCGCGATCGTCCCCGGAGATGACGACGATCGTCCGGTCCGCGGCGAGCTCCTCGATGGTGTCGGCCCACCCTTCGCGCGGTCGGTCGCCGACCGTCAGCAGGCCCCGGGCCGACCCCGCCCAGCCGACGAAGGTCGGCACGGCCCCGGTGGCTCGAGCCGCCTCCGCCCGAGTCGCCAGCGCGTCCGGAACGGCCAGGCCGTGTTCCTCGAGCAGATCACGCCGACCGACGACGACCCGCGTCCCGTCGACGCGGCCGCTGACGCCGCCGGCGTGGCGCTCGAAGGCCGTCGCGTCGGGGAGTGGTGTCGGCGCGTGGTCGAGGATCGCCTCGGCGACCGGGTGGCCCGAACGCGCCTCGACGGCCGCCGCGTGCCGGAGGACTCCCGCTTCGGTCTCCCCGTCCGCCACGTCGAGGTCGAGGACGGCCATCTCGCCCGTGGTCAGCGTGCCCGTCTTGTCGAGGGCGACCACCTCGACGTCGGCCCCCCGCTCGAACGCCGAGGCGGCCGTCACCACGATCCCCTTCTCGAGGGCCTCCCGGACGCCACGGGAGACGGCCAGTGGCGTCGCCAGCCCGAGGGCACAGGGACAGGAGACGACGAGCACCGAGAGCCCGGCGAGCAGGGCGACTCGCGGAGTGACACCCCCGAAGAGCCGCCAGGTCGTCGCGGCGACGGCCAGTGCGACCGCGAGCGGCACGAACACCGCGGCGAGTCGATCGGCGAGCGCCTGGACGCCGGGGCGGCCGCTCTGCACCGACCAGAGGTGCGCGACGAGCCGATCGAGCGTGCTCGAGTCCGGGTCCTCGACCGCGACGTCGATCGACCCGTCGGCGAGCACCGACCCCGCGATGACGTCGTCGTCGGGCTCGATCGATTGGGGGTCCGGTTCGCCCGTGAGCAGGGACTCGTCCACCGCCGCGGTCCCCTCCACGACCGTGCCGTCCACGGGCACCCGGTCACCCGGTCGGACCACGACGACGTCCCCGGCGTCGAGGTCCTCGATGGCCACCGTCTCAAGGCCCGCCGCGGTCCGGCGCCGAGCCTCCTCGACGCGGGCGGCGGCCAGATCCGCGAGGTGTCCTGCGGCCCGCCGGCGAATCCGTGACTCGTAGCGATCCCCGATGGCGACGACCACCACGATGGCCACGACGACGTCGAAGTACACCTCGGTGCCACCGAACAGCAAGACGGCCGTGCTGTACCCGTAGGCGGCGACGGCCGCGAGCGACACGAGCAGGTCCATGTTCGGGTGGCCCGCCCGGAGGCTGACGTAGGCGCCGCGGAGGCGCGGATACCCCGTGTAGCCGAGCACCACGGTCGTCATGACCCACACGTTGGCGAGCAGGTAGCCGCCGGCCGATCCCTCGACGTCGAGGAGCAGCGAGCCAGCCGGGACGCCGAGGTACGCCGGGTACAGGAAGAGGCCGTACCAGAGCATCACCATCATGCCGAAGAAGCCGCCGACGAGCAGCCGGCCGAGCCCCTCGGCGTCCCCCGGCTCTGTCTCGACCTCGGCGGGCTGGGCCGTGTACCCGGTCCCGTCGAGGACACCCGGCAGCGCGTCCCGATCGATGCGGTCCGGGTCGTAGGCGAGCCTGACGAGCCCCGACGAGTAGCTGGCCGCGGCGTCGAGGACGCCCTCGGCCGTCCGCGCCCGGGACTCGAGGAACGCCTCGCAGGTCGCACAGTGCATGCCATCGACGGCGAGGAAGGCGGTCTCGCCATCCGCCGTCTCGTCACCTGCCTCCGCCGACAGCACCGTCTCGGGGTCGACGTCGGCGGTAGTCGCCTCCCCATCGAGAGTCCGCGCGACCGCCAGGCAGCCCTGACAGCAGAACCCGCCCTGGACGCCGTCGGCAGTCACGGGCGGGTCAGGGGTCGGCAGGTCACAGAGGGCACAGGTCGTCATTCGGGCTCACTCCCCCTGGGTCGTCGGCGCTCACGGGCGGTCCCCGACCCGCGGCTCACCATGGTCGGGTCAGCCGGCCGCCCGTCGCGGCTCGCGGGAGAACATGAGGAAGAGGCTGCCCACGATCAGGAGGACGCACACCGCGGAGGCCGCGACGACCGCCTCGCCGCGGCCGAGCCAGAAGGCCGCCACCGAGCCGAGCGCCAACAGCCCGAGTGCGGGGAGCAGCTGAAGCGGCGTGGATGCCATTGGCGGGCCTACCACGTGGACCGGCATAAACGCACGGCCCATCACCACCCCAGGGGAAGGACGGCCCGGACTTAGTGCGTGGCGTTCCGCGGGTCGGCCATGGAGCAGTCGGTACCGGGATGGCGGTCGAGGTGTCGGCGGAATCGAGGTCTTGGGCCTCGGGGCGGCCCGTTCGGGATGAGCTATTTGGGGTTGCCAGTCCACGGGGCGACCATGCGACGACCGCACGGAGGCGCACCATGACGGATGGCCGAACGACCCGACGCGGCCTCCTCCGGGGCGCGGTCGCGGCGGGCGGCATCGCCGCGGCGAGCGGGACCGCGGCTGGCCAGCAGGACGGAACCGTGACCTACGGCGACTGGTTCACGGGGGAAGCCGAGGGCGGCGCCGTCGGCAACTACGACGGGACGACCGTCGACGAGCGCGGGTCGTCGTCGGTGACGATCCAGGTCGGCTCGGAAGGCAACGGTGGTCCGTATGCCTTCGGGCCCGCGGCCGTCCGCGTCGACCCCGGCACCACGGTCACGTTTGACTGGGTTTCGGACACCCACAACATCGTCGTCGAGTCCCAGCCGGGAGAGGCCGGCTGGGCTGGCCACGAGCCGATCGAGAACACCGGGTTCGCCTACGAGCACACCTTCGAGACGGAGGGCGTCTACCTCTACTACTGCCAACCCCACCTGCCACTGGGGATGAAGGCCGCCATCGTCGTCGGCGACGCGGAGCTCGTCGCTCCGTCGGAGGGTGGGCCGACCTGGACCTGGCCCGGCGGCGACATCGGGGTGGCGTTCATGGGCCTCCTGGTCGGGACGGCCGGCCTCGCCGTGCTGCTGATGGCGAGCGGCGAGGGCGCCTCGGCCGTGGGCCGGTGGCGCGCCGCGGCTGCCGAGGCGGCGTCGAGCCCACTCGCGGAAGCCGACCCGGAGGAACCCCGGACGGAACTCGGCCACGACGACTTCGACCCGTTCGGGACGGCCGCCCTCATCGTCCTGTACTTCCTGATCCTCGTGGTCCTGTGGGTGTTCGTCTACTTCGTCGAGTTCCTCGGCAACGGACCGACGGTGATCGGGTGATACCATGGAGGTGCACCGATACGAGCGGCTCTGGATCGCCGCCTCGCTGCTCATCGTCGTCGCGTGGATCGGGACCGTGACCTGGGGTGCCGTCGGCCCGCCGGGCATCCAGATGATCGACGACGCGGGCGGGACCGTCGACGCCGGAGCCATCGCGGATAGCGACTATGGGGCGACCGACACCTTCCGCGAACCCGGCGTCTACCAGGTCAGCGAGAATCACTACGCCGTCTACGTGGTCGCCAGACAGTTCGAGTTCGAACCGGGCTCTGCCGCAGCGATCGAGGTACCGGCGGGGAGCCGCGTGACGCTCTACGTCACTAGCCCCGACGTCATCCACGGCTTCTCCGTCGTCGGCACCAACGTGAACGCGATGGTCATCCCCGGCCAGGTCACGCAGATGACGGTCGACTTCGAGGAGCCGGCGACCCACGGCATCGTCTGCAACGAGTACTGTGGCGCCGGCCACCACACGATGGCCGGGACCATCGAGGTCGTTCCAGCCGACGAGTTCGAGGGAGGTGACGCCGCGTGACGTTCGTCGAGGAGTACCCCGATGACGCCAAGCTCATTCGTGCTTGCTTCGCCGTCTCCTTCGGGGCACTCGGCATCGGCGGGCTCTTTGGCCTGATCCAGGCGCTCCACCGGACGGGGGTCTTCCAGGGCTTCGTCAGCTCCTCGGACTACTACACCGTGCTCACCGGCCACGGCGTCTTACTCGCCCTGGTGTTCACGACGTTCTTCATCGCCGGCTTCTTCGTCTGGGCCGTCACGCGAAGTTTAGAGCAATCGATCGCCGGCCGGCTCGCGTGGACCTGGTTCTGGCTCATGATGGTCGGCACCGTGCTCGCCGCGGTCGCCATCCTCGCCGGCTTCGTCCCCGGGCTCGGCATCAGTGCGGACGTGCTGTTCACCTTCTACGCGCCGATGGCTGCCCACCCGATCTTCTACATCGGCGCGGCGCTGATCATCGTCGGCTCCTGGATCGCCGGGGCGAACTACTTCCTGGCCTACCGCCGGTGGCGGGCGGCCCACCCGGACGAGCGCATCCCGCTGCAGACGTTCATGGTGCTCACGACCTTCCTGATGTGGTACCTCTCGTCGGCCGGCGTGGCCGTCGAGGTCGTCGTCTTCCTCATCCCCTGGTCGCTGGGGCTGATCCAGACGGTCGACCCGCTGCTCACGCGGACGCTGTTCTGGTACTTCGGCCACCCAGTCGTCTATTTCTGGCTGCTGCCGGCCTACGTCGTCTGGTACACGATCCTGCCGAAGCTCTCGGGCGGTCGGCTGCTCTCGGATCCGCTGGCCCGGGTCGTCTTCGTGCTCTTCCTCCTGCTCTCGACGCCGACGGGCTTCCACCACCAGTACCTCGACCCCGGCATCGCGGAAGGCTTCAAGTTCGTCGCGATGACGAACACGATGTTCCTCCTGCTGCCGAGCCTGATGACCGCCTTCACCGTCGTCGCCAGCATGGAGCACGGCGCCCGCCAGCGCGGCGGGAAGGGCTACGTCTCCTGGCTCCGGTCGCTCCCGTGGGACGAGCCGGCGTTCGTCGGGATCGCCCTCTCGGGCCTGATGTTCGCCGCCGGCGGCTTCTCGGGGATGGTCAACGCCGGGCTGAACCTCAACTACCTCATCCACAACACGATCTGGGTGCCGGGCCACTTCCACCTCACCGTCGGGACGGCGTTCGCCCTGACGGCGATGGCCGTGACCTACTGGCTCTTCCCCCAGATCTCCGGGAAGCGCCTCCAGCTGAAGACCGCCGCGTTGGTCCAGCCCTACCTCTGGTTCTTCGGCATGACGCTCATGTCGAACGCGATGCATCGCGCCGGGCTGGCCGGCGTCCCGAGGCGGACGGCTGAACCCATGTACCCGGACACGCCGGGTGTCGTCTTCGAGGGCGTCGTCGGTGGCATCGGCGAGATGCGCCTCCAGATCGCCATCGGCGGCACGCTGCTGTTCGTCTCGCTGTGCCTCTTCCTCGCCGTCATCGGGGCGACCTGGCTGGCGCCACGCGGTGGGACCCTGGACGTCAACGGCGTGATCCCCGAGCCGCTCTCGGGCGCCGAGGCCGCCCCGCGGGTCCTCGATAACCTCTGGCTCTGGACCGCGATCGCGGTGGTGCTCGTCGCGCTCACGTACGGGATCCCGCTCTGGGCCTGGATCGTGGATGGCGTCCTGACGCCCGGGAGTCCACCGATCCCGGTCTGATGGAGCGGCGCAACCTGATCCGGCTGCTCGTCGGCCTCGGCATCGGCCTGCCGATCGCCATCGAGGCCGCAACCTTCTTCGGGCTCTTCGAGTCCCGGGTCGCTGGCGACGACGGGGGCGAGGAGACACCGACTAGGACCAGTGAACCCCCGCCGCCGGACGCCGTCGGCGTGGGTGATGAACTCCTCCCAGCGACCGCGGCCACGGATACGGTGACGGGGGCCGAGATCCGGACCGAGGAGGGCGAGCGGGTCTTCCTGCTGACGGTCACGGTCGAGAACGACACCGAGGGGCGCTACGAGCTCCGGCTCGACGCCCTCACGACCGACGCCGGGACCACCGTCAGCGGCGGCGGCCGAACGACACAACTCGAACCCGGCGAAGCGACCACGGTGATCGGCCGGTGGACCCTCCCGGACGGCGAACGGCCACGGGCGGTGATCGTCGTCGCCACGGTGACGCCGGCGGGTGGGGGGCGAGAGACGGTGACTCGACGTGTGCCGATCGCGGTCGAATGAAGGAGCCATGGAGGATCGACCGTCGAACTCCGTGTCCGAAGGGGCCGTTCCGTTGCGGGTGCTAGTTCGGGCGAGTGGCAGTCAGCGTCGTCGGAGCCGACGGACCCACGGCCAGATGAGGAGATAGCTACCGGTTACCGAGAGGCCGAGGAGCGGGACAAGTGGGAGGTAGACCACGGGCGACACCTCGCTGCCGGTGGCGGCGGCCGAGCCATAGGCTGCAGGTGGAACGGAGAGCAGGAACAGGACGGCGATCACCCGATGGGTTCGACGGAAGCGATCGGCGGTTGGCATGGGGCTCACTCCACCCGAGCGACGATAGCTGTTCCCAGACCGTGTCGATACGGTGTGGTCGGGGTCACTCGGCCAGGATACCAGCGAAGAGTTTCGACTGCGCCGCGGAGAGGTGCTCGGTGAACGTCGAAGTGGTGATCCCCAGCGCCTCGGCGACCTCCCCGGCGTTGGCGCCCTTCGGGTGATCGAAGTAGCCCATCTCGTGGGCCGTCTCGAGTACCTCCCGCTGGCGGTCCGTGAGCGAGCCCGCGTCGACGAACACCAGCTCCTGCTCGTTGCGGCCCTCCGTCGACCGGAGCAGGCGCCGGACCTCGACCCCGTCGAAGGCCTCGCGGACGTCACCGATGACGGCCCGGAGCCGGTCCATGTCCGGGGCGTGGAACACGACGTCCAGGACGCCGTCGCGGGTCCGGACATCGACCACCGGGCAGTCGTGGCGTTCGATGGTCTCGCAGGGACAGCCGATGGTCCGGTCGCGCTCGAAGCGATAGACATCGCGGCCGCCGTAGGAGAACACCCGTTCGACGTCATCGCGGTCGACCGCGACGTCCGCGTTGAGGAGAAACTCCTCCGTGACGGGGCCGCCCTCGGGTGGCCCCATGCCCCGCGAGACCGTCTGGCTCGCCGCACCGGTCTCGGCGGAGATATCGGCAACGGGACACCCGCTCGGCGACCGGATGGCGACCTCCGCACGGATGCCGGACGACGCCGTCATACTCGGGGTTGGTCGGTCGTGGGCCTAAGGGTTGCGCCCATAATATGATGGGAGGAACGAACCGGTCGACCTGTCCCCGAATATGGTGGGCCGGCTACCATGTCGCTCGGCGAACCAGAGACGGACATGAGTGGCGACTCGACCGCCGTGGCCGTCGCGGGACCCGCGGAGCCGGCCGAGCCGGAGCGCGACCGACTCCAGACCGTGCTTGACGCCCTCGGCGACGCGGACTGCCAGGCGATCCTGCGTGCCGTCGGCTCGGCAGCCATGACCGCGAACGAGTGCTCCGAGGCCTGTGACCTGCCGCTCTCGACGGCCTACCGGAAGCTCGAGCTCCTGACCGAGGCGGGCCTCGTCGACGAGCGGCTCCGGATCCGCCGGGATGGCAAGCACGCCAACCAGTACCGCCGTCGGGTCGAGGCCGTCACTGTCGAGGTTCCCGCCGACGGCGACCTCGCCGTCTCCGTCCAGCCGGCCACCGAGCTAGAGTCGCCGACGCTGCTCGAGCGCTGAGTTCAGCTCAGGCGAGCGGTCCTGACCGCTCCCGACGTCGCGTCGACGTGGACGTTCAGCCGACCGTCGGCGACCTCCAGAGGCACGACCCAGGTCGTCCGCTCGCGGTAGGGGTCCTCGTGGAGGGCCGCCGACCCGTAGCCGGCGTCGGCCGCGGCGGCCATTGCCCGCTCCACCGCGTTCTCCGGGTCGGTCACGGGCACCGAGCCGGCCGGGGGCACCGCGAGCACCGGGACCGGTGATCCCCGGAGCACCCGCTCGGTGACGCTCCCGAGGAGGAACCGTCCGACCCCGTTCCGGCCATGGGTCCCCATCACCACGAGGTCGGCGCCGGTCTCCACGGCGACCCGGCGAATCGTCTCGTCGGGAACGCCGACCCGGACGTCGGTCTCGACGGCCACGCCGGCCTCGCGTGCAAGCTCGGCGACCGCGGCGGTCGCGTCTTCGCCCTCCCGGCGCAGACTGGTCCGGACCTCGTCGAGGTCGAGCTCGGCGGGCTCGACGAACCCGATCGCCTCGGCGTCGATCACGAAGAGGACGGAGAGCTCGGCACCGACGGCTGCGGCGAGGTCGACGGCTTTGGCGGCCGCCGCGTCCGCGACGTCGCTCCCGTCGGTCGGGACGAGGATCCGGTCGAACATCGACCGAGCATGGGTCTGCCGCCGGCATAGGCCCGGCGGGTGCTCCCGCGTCTCGGGAACGGCCCGATTGACCGCTTATGGCCCCTGGGCCCGAAGTGATCCCGTGTCCGAGCCCGTCGTGACGACCCTCGACGTCGGCGACCAGCGCATCCACCGCTTCCAGGTGGTCCGGGAGCGACGCGAAGGGGGCCGGGTGGAGGACTGGATCGTGGTCGGGCTCGAGGACGGGACCGTACGGCTCGCAGACCCGGGGTTCGAGTGGGACCGAACCCTGACGATCGATGAGGTCGACGACGGGCCGTTCGAGCCACTGACCGCCGGTGGGGTCCCCGTCTGGGGCTACTGAGACCGGGTCGAAACGCCCATACCCCCGGCGCCGAACCAGCCGTCGATGGACCACCCGTCGACGCGCCGCCGGTTCCTCGCGACGACCGGCGCGCTCACCGGTGCCGGCCTCGCCGGCTGTGTCAGCTCGCCGGGGGCCGACACCCTGGACGCCGCGGCGACGAGCCAGTTCCGCGTCACCCTCGGTCGGCACGGCTACCGGCCCGTGACCGCCCCCGATGCGGTTTCGTTGGACTGGCGGCTGCCCAGCCTCAACGTCGGCGACCACACCGCGGCGAAGGCCAGCGCGGTCCCACTCCCCGACGGCGACGTGGTCGTGCCAGGCGACTCTGGGTTGGTCTACCGGGTCGGCCCCGACGGCGAGGTCCGTTGGCGAGGGGCGACTGACCCGTCCGTCCGAGGCATCCACGGGACGCCCGCGGTGGCCAACGGCCAGGTCTACGTCGGCGCCTACGAGGGCTCGCTCTACGCCTTCGACGCCACCTCCGGGATCCAGACCTGGCAGGCCCGGCTCGGGGACGCTATCGGGGCGAGCCCGCTCTACCACGACGGCACCGTTTACATCGCCGTCGAGTACTACGACCCGGACGGCAGCCTCTTCGCCGTCGACGCCGCGACCGGCGAGGTGACCTGGTCGAGCGACCGACCGACGAACCACCCCCACTCGTCGCCAGCGCTCGACACGCAGACCGGGACGCTCGTCGTGGGCTCGAACGACGGCAATTGCTACGCCTGGGACCACCCCTCGATGGACCCGGCGTGGGTGTTCGAGACCCCCGACCCGATCAAGGGCCCGATCGCCACCCACGACGGCGCCGCGTTCTTCGGCTCCTGGGACCACCACGTCTACCGCGTCGACCTCGAGACCGGCGAGGCCGACTGGTCGTTCGAGACGGGCGACCTGGTCATGTCAGGGCCCGGGATCGACCCCGACGGCGAAGTGGTCTACGTCGGCGGCCACGACCGCCACCTCTACGCACTCGAGGTCGCGACCGGCGAACCCGAGTGGTCCTTCGAGACCGGTGGCTGGCTGCTCGGGTGTCCGGCCGTGACCCAGGACGCCGTCCTCGTCGGGTCCTACGACGGCAACTGCTACTGCGTCGATCGCGACACGGGCGAGGAGCGGTGGCGGGCCACCGGGGGCGGCTGGGTGACCAGCACGCCGCTCGTGCGCGAGGACGCCGTCTACTTCACCGACCGGGCCTCCGTTCGCCGAGACGGCTCGCTCTACCGGTACGTGCCCTCCTGATCGCCAGCCGACAGGTCGGGAGGGTTTAACCTGGGCCCACCCGGAGTGAGTCCATGGCCGAAGTCCTGCTGCTCGTTGGCGTTCTCGTCGCCGTGTTCGTCGGCTTCAACATCGGGGGCTCGAACACCGGCGTCGCGTTCGGCCCAGCGGTGGGCAGCGGGACGATCTCGAAGCTGGGCGCGGCGGCGCTGATGACCGCCTTCGCCCTCCTGGGCGGCTGGACGGTCGGCCGGAACGTCGTCGAGACCCTCGGGGGCCGCGTCGTCCCAGCCGGGCTCTTCACCCTCGAGGTCAGCATAGTCGTGCTGTTCTTCATCGGCTTCGCGCTGTTCATCTCGAATATCCTCGGCGTCCCTGCCTCGACCTCCATGACGGCCGTCGGGGCCATCGCGGGTCTCGGCCTCGCGATGGGCGAACTGAACTGGGCGGTCCTCGGGCAGATCGTCGCCTGGTGGCTCGTCGCCCCCGTCATGGCCTTCTGGGTCAGCGGCGTGATCGGGCGGTACTTCTACCCCGAGCTGGTCGCGTGGTTCGCGGTCGCCCAGTCCGAGGGGGCGCTCATCGTCGTCGACCGGTCTGGGACCCTCCCGACGCTGGCGCTCGGGCCGAACACCACGACCAGGGAGATCGTCGGGACGACCCTCGTCGTCGCCATCGCCTGCTACATGGCATTCTCGGCGGGGGCCTCGAACGTCGCCAACGCCGTCGCCCCCCTCGTGGGGAGCGGCGAACTCTCCATGAACGCCGGCATCCTGCTCGCCGCCGGCGCCATCGGCCTCGGCGCCTTCACCATCGCCCGCCGCACCCTCGACACGATGGGCAACGACCTGACCGAGATGCCCCTCATCGCCGCGTTGGTGGTCGCCGCGGTGAGCGCGTCGCTCGTGACGTTCCTCTCCTGGCTCGGCATCCCGGCGAGCTTCGTCGTCATCGCGACGATGTCCATCGTCGGCCTCGGCTGGGGCCGGGCCACCCGCACCACGCGCCTCTCGGAGACGGTCAGCGGCGGCGGCGAACTCTCCGCCTCCGTCGGTGGGCTGGCCGCCGGGGCGGACGACGCACCACGGGTCGGCGGGGGCGGCGGCAGTTCCGAGGGCGAGGCGCCGGCGGCCATGGGCGAGGAGAGCCCGGCCGACATCCCGGAGGCGTCGGACCTCTTCGAGCCCCGCGTCACCGCCCGCGTGCTGCTGATGCAGAACGCGGTCCCGACCGTCGCCACCGTCGCCGCCTACCTCGTTTTCCGGTTCGGCCCGCTGTCCTGAACCAGTACGGTTTAGGAGCGACTGGCCGATCCTCTGCCCGTGGTAGACCCGCTCCTGGTCGTCGGCGTCCTCGTCGCCGTGTTCGTCGGCTTCAACATCGGGGGTTCGTCGACCGGCGTGGCCTTCGGGCCGGCGGTCGGCAGCCGGGTCATCGCCAAGCTGCCGGCGGCCGGGCTCATGACGGGCTTCGCGCTCCTCGGCGGCTGGACGGTCGGCCGGAACGTCGTCGACACCATGGGCGGCCAGATCGTCCCGAGCAGCTACTTCACCCTGGCCGCGAGCGTCGGCATCCTCTTCTTCATCGGGCTGGCCCTCCTCATCTCGAACCTCTTCGGCGTGCCGGCCTCGACATCCATGACAGCCGTCGGCGCCATCGCCGGCCTCGGCGTCGCCGCCGACAGCATCGACTGGACCGTGATGGGCCGGATCGTGAGCTGGTGGATCGTGGCGCCGGTCATCGCCTTCTGGGTGTGCGCCGTCATCGGCCGGTACCTCTACCCGTACCTCGAGGTGTGGCTCACCATCGACCGGTCGGGCGGCTCGATCGTCGATCTGCAGCGCGTGGGGCCGGTCCCGTACCCGACCCTCGCGGATGGCACGAACCGCCGGGAGGCAGTCGGCGCTACCCTCGTCGTCGCCATCGCCTGCTACATGGCATTCTCGGCGGGGGCCTCGAACGTCGCCAACGCCGTCGCCCCCCTCGTCGGCTCCGGCGAGCTCTCCATGAACGCCGGCATCCTGCTCGCCGCCGGCGCCATCGGCCTCGGCGCCTTCACCATCGCCCGCCGAACCCTCGACACCGTCGGAAACGACCTGACCGACCTGCCGCTGCTCGCCGCACTCATCGTCGAGGTCGTCAGCGCGACGCTCATCACGTTCCTCTCGACCATCGGTATCCCCGCGAGCCTCGCCGTCTCGGCCACCATGTCCATCGTCGGCCTCGGCTGGGGCCGGGCGACCCGCACCACGCGCCTCTCGGACGCCGCCTCGAGCGCCGTGCGCGGCGAGTCGGCCGAGTCCGACGGGACCCCGGACGATCCCGAGCGCATGGAGGCGATCGAGCACGAGGCCGTCCAGCCCATCGGCGAGGAGACCGAGGAGGTGGCGGCCGCGATGAGCCCACCGGAGCTCTTCGACCCGGCCACGACCGGGCGGGTCATCGGTTTATGGATCCTGACGCCGTCGCTGTCGGCGGTGCTCTCCTACGGGCTGTTCCAGTTCGTACTGGGCGTGTGAGCCCTACAGCTCGACGCGGTCGGTCTCCCACTCGCGACGCGCGGCCAGCTCGCGGTGGCCCCGGTCGGTGAGCGAGTAGGAGTTCGTCCGGTCGTCGATGTGCCCTTTCTCGACGAGACCCTTCTCGACGAGCGCGTCGAGGTTGGGGTAGAGGCGTCCGTGGTTGATGTCGCCGCTGTAGTAGCTGTCGAGTTCGTCCTTGACAGCCAAACCTTTCGGGTCGTCCAATCCACCGAGAACGTACAGGATGTCACGCTGGAAGCCGGTTAAATCGTGCATTACTCGGCGCGGCTTTGTGTCCACGATGTGTTAAGTCTACCCATCTTCGGTGGCGTCCCGTCTCCGGATCGGCAGATCCGGACCATCGGTTTACTCCGCCCCGTCATCCAGTCTCGGGACCGGGACGACCACGGTCGGGACCGGCACCCCTGCGAGCATTCGCCGGGCGGTCGAGCCGAGATCGGCAGCCGCTCCCGGCCGACCGCTCCGGGCACCGATGACGAGTTCGTCTGCTGCGCTCGCAGCCTCGACCACCACCGTGGCCGCGTCGCCCTCGCGGGGCTCCGTCTCGACGTCGGCGAGGGTGGCCAACCGCGCCGCCGCCACGTTCAGCGCGTCGCCGGCGTCGCGGTCGTCAGTGCCGGGCTCGACCACCGACAGCGCGTGTACGACGTCGCCGTCCTCGAGGCGATCCTCGAGGTAATCGCAGGCCGCCGCGGTCGTGTGGACCGAGTCGGTGGCCAGCAGGAACCGGGTCACGGTGCCGAGGTGGGGCGTCGTCGAGAAAGGTTTCGCGGTCGCCCCGAAGCCCGAGCTTATGGCCACGAATCACGAAGTCCCGATCGATGAACGACGGGCTGCGGGAGATCGATCGGTGGGATGGCGGCGTCGGCTGGCTGGCGCATCCGCACGAGCCGCTCGCGCGGGCGAGCCACGCCCTCGAGGTCGACGGGGCCGTCTGGGTGGTCGACCCGGTCGACGCGCCGGGCGTCGACGATCTCCTCTCCGATCTCGGTGACGTCGCCGGCGTGGTCGTCGGACTCGACCGCCACAAGAGGGACGCCGCGGCCATCGCCACCCGGCACGACGTCTCGGTGCACCTCCCCCGGCCCCTCTCGGGCATCGCCGACCAGCTCGATGCGCCGACCGCGGTGGTCGACCGTGAACTCGCCGACACCGGCTACCGCACGATCAGCGTCGTCGACAACCGGCTCTGGCGGGAAGTCGCCCTCCACGACCCGTCGACGGGCACGCTGCTCGTTCCCGAGGCGGTCGGCACCGCCAGCCACTACGTCGTTGGGAGTGAGCGCTTGGGCGTCCATCCGGCGCTCCGGGTCAAGCCACCTCGACGGGGCCTCTCGGGCCTCGGCCCGGACCGTATCCTCGTCGGGCACGGCGAGGGCGTCCACGAGGGGGCGGCCGAGGCCCTGACGGACGCCCTCCGTCTCTCCCGGCGGAACGCGCCACGGCTCTACGTGAAGGCCCTCGGCGGGCTGCTCCGCGGGGGCTGACTTAGGACTGGAGCGAGTCGTAGATCCCGGCGACGTCCTCGCTCGTGGCCTCGATCGGGCCGCCGTGGTAGCAGACGACGTGCTCGACGTCGAGGTCGGCGAGGCGGCCGACGGACTCGGTCGCCGTCTCCATGTCCGGCGTGTAGTGGGGCTTCGGACCCGCGAGACCATCCTCCGAGACCATCGCGTCCGCCGCGATCAGTACCTTCGCCTCCGGGAGGTACGCCGCGAGCATGCCCGGGCTGTGCCCGGGGACGTGGATCAGCTCCATCGGCCCCGCGGCGGTGCGCACCGCCTCGCCCCCGACGAGCTCGAGATCGACCGGGACCGGCTCGTAGCGCTCCTGGTCGTCCGGCGTCTTGACCGGGAACGCCCGGCCGTCGAGGTACGGGACCTCCTCGGCGTGGGCCGCGACGAGGGCGTCCGTGCGCTCACCGACCGGGGCGAGCCCCGACGCGTGGTCGCCGTCGTGGTGAGTCATGAGGATCAGCGCGACGTCCTCGAACCCGTAGCCGGCAGCGTCGAGGCCAGCCTCGAGCTGATCGACGGTGTGGGGAAAGCCGACGTCTAAGAGGACGATCCCGTCGTCGGTCTCGACCGCCGTCGGGTTGAACCGACGGACGCCATCCTCGCCTTCGATCTCAAGCGGCAGTACGTGCACCGAGTCGACGACCTGGGCCATGGCGGGCCGTAGGCACGGCCGGCCGTTAACCGTTGCCGTGTCGGCTGGTCAGTCCGGTGCGGGATTAGGCGTCGGTAGTTCCGAGCACGGTCGCCTCGTCGTACTGGCTCCGGAAGGCGAACCAGAGGCCGTGCCGGCCGACGACGCGCTCCCGACGCGCCTCGTTGGCGACGAGGGCCTCGGTCGTGACGTCCCATCGGGTGCCCTCGGCGTCGACGAGGGCGTCCCCGTCACGCTCGGCCGGGAGGGCCGGCGCCTCGTACACGGCGACGTCGTCCGTGGCGTCCATGAACGCGACCACGGCTCGGCCGTCGACCTCTCCAGAGACGAGGCCTCGGTCTCGAACCGTCTCGACCGAAAACACCCAGACTGTGTCCTGATCCTCGCCCGGCACGCCGTAGACGGGCGCCTTCTCAGGGAGCCGGTCGTCGGCCCGCGTCACGCCCGGCTGGACCACGTCCTCGTTCTCCCAGTAGTGCCGGAAGATGCCGAGCTCGCCGTCGTAGTGGCGGTAGTCCCAGCCGTAGCCGGTGTCGATGTCCAACGCGAGCGTGTCCGGATGGGCCTCGTGCCACTCGGCCCAGTCCGTCTGGGTGACCGAGAGCGCGTCGAGCACGGTGCCCACCTCGAGGTGCTCGCCCGCGATCGGCACCCCCCGGTGCTGGCTCCAGAGGCTCTCGGTCTCCTCGTCGTACATGACCTTGTTGCCCGAGCGGAGCATCCCGGTCGAACCGAACGTGAGGACGTCGTCACCGACCCGTCGGTCGTAGCAAATCGGGGCGTTACAGAGCGTGCAGTAGGTTAGGCTCACCGGGACGCCCCCGAGGCGGGCGTTCATGAGCTCGTGAGGGAACAGCACCCAGCGCGGGACGGCGTAGGCCTGCCCGGCGACCTCGAAGCCGAAGACGAGGTCGTCCGCCTTCAGGTAGCGCTCGTGCTCGCCACCGTCTCCCGCCGCGTCGACCGCGTCGCCGGGGACGAAGTCGGGCGCGTTCAGCGCGGCGAGGAACGACCGGTCGCAGTTCCCCCATCGGATCTCCTGGAGGTCGAAGTCCCGCGGTTCGGCCTCGAGGAGGCCGCCGACCGGCGGCAGGAAGGAGCGGTAGAGGCGCAGCTTCCACGCCTCGAAGCCCTCGAGTGGCTCGATGGCCTGCTGGGAGTACCAGCTCTCCCACTCGACCCAGGCGTAGTCCGAGTCGAAGCTCGGCTCGGCGATGGCACCCAGGGCGTCCGTGACGCCCGGCCAGGCGACCTCCGGGAGCTCGAGGTACCGCGGCGGGCCGTGCTGGCGCATCACCTCCGGGAAGCCGAAGCGGTCCCAGTCGCTGGCGATGGCGTCGACGACGACCAGCTCGACGAGGTGGGGGACGACCCGCTCGTCGCCACGGTCGGCGAGCTCGGCCACCGCCTCCGCATGGGCCTCGCGGTCCCGCCAGAGGAGCCGGTCGGTCAGCTCGGCGAGGGAGGCATCGGCGAGGGCGTCCGTCTGCTCGGTAACCATAGCGGACCCTGCGTGGCCGTCGGATTAAGTGCCGCGGAGGAAGGACCGACCGTGGGCCGGTTCGTGTGACTCAGTCGTCGGCCGTGACCGGCTCGGCCTCGGCCTTCGGCACGACGTCGCCCGAAAGCAGGGTGCCGGCACCGTCCACCCGCGGGGCGAGGTCGAGGCGGTTCAGGACGTCCCAGGTCGTCGCCACGCTCGCGGAGAACGTCGGCATGCCGAGCTGGTCCTCGACGACCTGGATGGACTGCAGTGAGGGCATCTGGACGCAGGAGGAGAGCACGAACGCGTCGGCGCCACGGGTGTCGACGTCGCGGGCGTGCTCGATGAGCTCTCGCTGGTCGAGCTGGGCGACCTCGAGGTTGTCCGGGCACTCGAGGGTCTTGTAGTCGACCACCTCGACGTCGGCGGTCTCCTCGAGGTAGTCGATGACCGTCTGTGTCAGCTCCTCGATGTAGGGCGCCACGAGGGCGATGCGATCGGCCTCCATGGCCTCGAGGGCGCGGACGAGGGCGCCGGCGCTGGTGACCACCGGTGCCGGTCCCCCCTCCTCCTCGGTGATGGCCTCGAGCGTCGCCTCGGACTCCTCGTGGTAGCCGGGGCCCTGGGCCATGATGCCGATGAGGCAAGCATAGGCCTGGACGTCACACCGGGCGTCGGCCAGCAGCGCGGCACACTGCTCGGACTGGGCGTCCATCTTCTCGAGCTCCTCGGGGGTCACCGACTGCATGCGCATCCGGGAGGAGTGGAAGGTAAAGCGCTCCTCGTAGAGGGGGTTCCGGGCCTGGAGGAGGTCCGGGATCTCGGTCTCCATCGTCACGTTCGACGAGGGCACGATCATCCCCACGCGGTAGGATTGCTGCATGGGGTGAAGTAGAGGGGCGGGCACAATATAGCCACCGACGGGGATAATTCCGCAGCGGAGCGGTGGGTATTTGGGAGTCGGCGGCCGTGGGCGTCGGTATGAGCGGTACCCCGACGACGGAGGACATCTCCCCCCGGGACCTCGCCATCCTCAAGGTCCGCGTGGCCAACCCGACGGCCTCGACCCGGGAGCTCTCCGCCATCCTGGAGGCCGAATACGACATCTCCCTCTCGCACAACCGGATCAACGAGATCCTGCGAGAGCTCGCCGAAGAGGAGGTGTTCCGGGAGACGATCATCCCGAACGAGAGCCTCTTCAACCACTACCTCTTCCGCATCGCCTTCTACCACCCCAACTTCGCCGATCACTGGGAGGACTGCTACTGGGACCTCATCGAGGACCCGCACGTCATGATGTTCTTCAACGCCGACTCGGACTACCACTGGCACGTCTTAGCCCAGTTCCGACGGGACGAACAGATGCAGCGGTGGGTCCACGAGTTCTTCAAGGAGCACGGCAAGCTGCTCTCGGGCTTTCACAACACGAACCTCTTCGGCGTCCATAAGTTCCACACCGACGCCGAGATCTTCGACGACATTCTCGCCGAGACCGAGGAGGGCCGGCGCTACCTAGAGAACAAGGTGGCCGCCGAGGCCGACGACGACTGAGCCGTCTTCCCGGGAAGACCACCGACGCTCACTCGGAGACCTCGGCGATCGTGACGATCGCCCGAGGGGACCCCGGACGACCCTGCATGATCCGGTGCTCGAACGCCGGATACCCCGCGGCGTCGAACATGCGGTCGGCGTCGTCCTCGTCGTAGAAGAGCATGATCGCGTCAGCGAGCGTCCGGAACACCGTCGACCGAGGGGCATCCGGGCCCACGACGAGGACGCGCCCGCCGGGCCGGGCCACGCGGCGGAGTTCGGCGAGAGTTTCCACAGGGTCCGGCCAGTATTCGATCGACCCCGATGACCAGACGACGTCGAAGGCGTCCCGTCGGAACGGCAGCCGTTCGGCGTCGCCGAGCGCGAACGACACCGGATCGTGTTTCCCGAGCTTCGCCCAGGCTTTCTCGAGCTGGTGGACGCTCTGGTCCAGCCCGTGGACGTGCTCTGAGTGCTCGCAGAGGCCCGCCGTCGCGAAGCCCGTTCCACACCCGACGTCGAGCACCCGGTCCTCGGGATCGATGTCGAGGAGGCCGATCGCCTCGTCGCGCATGGCCGTGGTCCAGACGAGGGGGTTGACCCGGTCGTAGACCGCCGAGAGGTACTTATAGAAGAGCCGCGCCCGGCCCTTGTCCTCCAGGACACCCATTAGGTGGAGGTGGCGGCGACCCGTCAATAAGCCGACGATCCACACCGTCGGCACCCCGGAGCGGTGTCGAGCGCGTGACGCCAGCCGTCACCGATCCTCGGGCGAAGCGAGTAGCGGTGAGCCACTCGGAGCCGACGGCGCGAGCCAAGCCGGAACACCGATGACCGGTCGGTGCGGTCGATCGGACAGGCCGGTCGAGCAGACCGAGGAGGAGCCAGCTCATGAGTGACACACCGCAGATGACGCGAGCGCAGGTGTGGAAGATGGCCGCTCGGCCGCACACCCTGCCGGCGGCCGTCTCCCCCGTGATCGTCGGGACCGGCATGGCCCTCCACGACGGCGTGTTTGCACCGATCGCTGCGTTCCTCGCGCTCGTGGCAGCGGCCCTCATCCAGATCGGGACCAATCTGGCGAACGACTATTTCGACGCCCAGAAGGGCGCCGACACGCCGGATCGGGAGGGGTTCGCCCGGGTGACGGCGAGCGGCCTCGTCGATCCGACGCGCGTCAAGCAGGCTACCGCGGCGACCTTCGGTCTCGCGATGGTGGCCGGCCTCTACCTCGTCGCCGTCGGCGGTCTCCCCATCCTCGTCGTCGGACTCGCGAGCATCGCGGCCGGGATCCTCTACACCGGCGGCCCCTATCCCTTCGGGTACTACGGCCTCGGTGACCTCTTCGTCTTCGTCTTCTTCGGACTCGTGGCGGTCACCGGGACCTACTACGTCCAGGCCGTCGCATCGGCAGCCACCTTCCCCCTCTGGATACCCCCGGGGACGATCACGCTGCCGGCCATCGTCGCGAGCCTCCCGATGGCGGCCCTCATCACCGATATCCTCGTCGTCAACAACGTCCGTGACCTCGAAACCGACCGCGTGGCCGGCAAGCGAACGCTCGCCGTCTTCATCGGCTACACCGGGAGCCGAATCGAGTTTCTCGCGCTGCTGCTCCTCGCGTATATGGTTCCGTTCTGGTTCCTCGCAGAAGGGTTCTCACCGTGGGTGCTCGCGCCACTGGTGACCCTTCCGTACGCAGCCCGGATCAGCCGGACGCTGCTCACGCAGACCGGCGGTGAGGCGCTCAATCCAGCGCTCTCACAGACCGGCAAACTCACCGCCGGGTTCGCCGTCCTCTTCGCGGCCGGCCTCGCGATGTGAGCCCGCTGCCCGCGAGCGGCGTATCGCCCGATAGAGTGCGGTGCGACCGAGGGGGGCGATACTGGCGGGTCCCGGACATCGAAATCCCTTTGCCCGGATTCGCCGAAGCCGACCCGTGAACCTCAGACGCCTCTTCGACCCCGATTCGATCGCCGTGATCGGGGCGTCGGCCACCGAGGGCAAGCTCGGCTACGAGGCGATGAAGAACGTCGCCGACTTCGCCGGGCCCCTCCACCCGGTCAACCCGAACGCCGAGGGCGCGGTGTTCGGCCACGCCTTCGTCGACCGGGTCGGGGACATCGAGGACACGGTCGACCTCGCCTTGATCGCCGTCCCCGCGCCGGCGGTGCCCGACGTCATCGCCGAGTGCGGCGAGGCAGGCGTCGGCGGGGCGATCGTCTACGCCGGCGGCTTCGCCGAGGTGGACGAGCGGGGCGAGCAGCTCCAGGAGCGGCTGGCCGAAGCCGCCAACGCCCACGACGTCGCGGTGCTCGGGCCGAACATCAGCGGCTACTTCATGCCCCACCAGGGCATCTACACCTCCTTCGCGTCGAACCCGGACGTGGTCCAGCCGGGGAACGTCGCCGTCGTCGCCCAGAGCGGAGGGATCGCCCACTCGCTCGCCTTCCAGGGCGTCAACGACGACTGGGGCTTCTCCGGAATCGTCCCGCTCGGGAACCGGGCCGTGATCGACTTCCCACCCGTGATCGAATACTTCGACTCGGACCCGCGGACCGACGCCATCCTGCTCCACGTCGAGGGCACGGCGGACGCCCGGGCCATGCTGGAGACCTGTCGGGATGTCGAGACGCCCGTGGCGGCCCTCCCGGTCGGCGAACACGACGTCGACGAGTTCGCGGCCTCCCACACCGGCGCACTCACCGGCGACTTCGACCTCTACGAGGCCGGGTTCCGACAGTACGGCACGCCGGTCCTCCGGTCGACGACCGGGCTGCTGGACGCCGGCCACGCCCTGGCGAACGCGCCGATCCCGGACGGCACGAACGTCGGCGTGGTCACGGGCCAGGCCGGACCCGGCATCGTCATCGCCGACCGGCTCCAGGGCCACGGCGCGACGCTCCCGGCGCTGGCCGAGGAGACCCAGGAGACGATTTCGGCGGTGCTGCCTGGCATCACCTACGCCGAGAACCCGGTCGACACCGGGCGGCCGATGCCCGAGTTCCCGGACCTCGTCGAAGCCGTCGCGCGGGACGACGCGATCGACGCGGTTCTCGTCTACATGGTCTACGAGGAGGCCGCCGGGTTCCCCCCGTCGGGCATCGCCGGGCTGCCAACCGAGCTGGGGACGCCGATCGTGTTCGCGACGGACGGCCCCGAGGCGTTCGTCGAGGACAGCCTCGATGCGATGGAAGACGGCGGCGTCCCGAGCTACCTCACCCCGGAGCGGGGCGCCGACGCGCTGGCCGCCCTGCTGGAGTACGGTCGGCTGAACCGTGACGGAGGTGGCGAATGAGCGGCCCCATCGAGACGGCACGAGACGAAGGCCGCCGGTCGCTCACCGAGGCCGAGGCCAAGAAGCTGCTCGATGATGCCGGCGTCGAGGTACCCGCCTTTCGCGAGGTCGACACCGAAGACGAGGCCGTGGTCGCGGCCGAGTCGATCGGCTATCCGGTCGTGGCGAAGGTCGCCTCGCCGGAGGTTCAGCACAAGAGCGAGTGGGGCGACGGCGCCGGTGTCGCCCTGGGGCTCGACTCGGCCGAGGCCGTCCGCGAAGCCGCCGCGAAGATCCTCGACCGGGCGGCCGAGGCGGCGATCGAGGCGTCGGTGCTGGTCGAGGCGGCGGCGGACGTCGACGCCGGCACCGAGGTCATCGTGGGCGGCGTCCGGAAGCGGTCGTTCGGCCCGACGGTCCTCGTCGGCCTCGGCGGCGTCTTCACCGAGGTGCTCGAGGACGTGAGCCACCGGCTCGCCCCGGTGGACCGCGACGAGGCTCGCGCGGCCATCGACGAGCTGGCCGGGGCCCAACTGCTGGCCGGGTATCGCGGCCATCCGGCGGCCGACCTCGACGCCCTCGCGGGCGTCGTCGTGACCGTCGGGGACCTCCTCGAGGCGCACGACGGCGTCGCCGAGATCGACGTCAACCCGGTGCTCGCCACCGAGGACGGCGCGGTCGCCCTCGACGCGCTCGTGCTCTTAACGGAGGACGCCTGAGGATGCCGGCCTTCGAGCACGACTGGACGTGCCGGTTCGCGGACGCGGACCCGTTCGGCATCGCCCACTACCCCGACATCGTCGTCGCCATCCACGAGGTCTCCGACCGGTTCATGGCCGAGATCGGCTGCTCTTGGGCCGCGATGGCCAAGGAGCACGATGCGGGCATGCCGATCCTCGAGGTCCACGTCGAGTTCGAATCGCCGATCCACGCCGACGACGTCGTGACGATCTCGCTGACGCCGACGCTTCGCGAGCGGAGCGCGAAGTTCGCCTACGAGGGGCACCACCAAGACGGGACGCTGGCCTTCACGGCCTACGAACAGCGGGCCTACGTGGAGAAAGGGGCCGACCGAGCGTCGCCGATCCCGGGGTGGCTTCGCGATGCCTTCGAGCCGTATCTCGACGGCGAGCAGACCCGGGACTGATCAGACGCCCGCTACCGCGGTTCCGTCACCGGTCGGGATGCACTGCAGCGACCGACGGCGATCCGAAGAACGCCCGGTTCAGTCCTGGCCGCCCTTCTGGATGTCCACGTCGGCGAATTTCACGTTCCGCTCGGAGACGTCGACCGACATCGAGCCGATGCTCTCGATCTCGGCGTCCACGACGTCGCCGTCCGCGAGCGGGCCCACGCCCTCCGGCGTCCCCGTTGTGATCACGTCGCCGGTCTCGACCGTCGCCCCGATGGCCGCGTACTGGACGACGTCTCCGCAGGTGTAGATCATGTCGTCGGTGTTCTCGGCCTGCCGGGTCTCGCCGTTCACCTGCAGTTCCATCTCCAGGTTCTGGGGATCGCCGACTTCGTCCGGAGTGACGACGCAGGGGCCGATCACGGTGAAGGTGTCGTAGGACTTCCGGTTCGAGCGATCCTGCTCGCCGCGCACGCTGATGTCCAGGAGGATCGTGTAGCCGAAGATGTTGTCCCAGGCCTCCTCCGCCGAGACGTCCTTCGTGTCCTCGCCCATCACGAACGCCAACTCGATTTCGTGGTCGATCCGGCGGTCGGAGAAGGGGATGACGATGGTGTCCTCGGGGCCGACGACCGAGGAGGGGGCCTTGAGGAAGTAGCCCTTGTCCTCGATGGTGAACCACTCGTCGAGGTCGATGTCCCGGTCCGAGAGCGCCTCCTCGATGTGGTTCTCGTAGTTCAGCGGCGCGGCGATCACCTTGCCCGGGCGACGGACGGGCGACTCGAGGCGGACGGCCGAGACGTCGTGGTCGGCGGGCTCGTCGGCGTACTCGCTCGCGTCGTAGTCGCCCTCCATGTACTCGATGAGAGGGTCCTCGCTCCCGAGGTCGAGCCGGTCGGTGAGGTCGATAACGCCCTGGTCGTCGTCGGTCAGGAGGCCCAAGCGGCCCTCGTCGTATCTGACGAATTTCATAGACGGAACCACAGACACGAACGATATAACGATGGCGTTCTCCGGTCGACGAGTCCCCGTGCCGGCCCGGTGTGAATCGACGGTCGGCGAGCGCGACGATGGTCGACGTTACGCTGGTCGACGGATAGTCGCGTCCGTCCCACGTCTGGGGACCGTCCAACGCATTTATGATACTATCCGCAGTATGTCACTCTATGGCCCAGCAAGAGCCCGAAGAGCTCCTGTCAGTGACGGACGAGACCCGGAGCGTCTTAGAGCAGAACAACCTCCGGCCGCTCTGGGAGGTCGAGGACGACTTCGGGAACGTGTTCCCCGAGATGGAGCCCCACATCTGGAAGTGGGCCGACATCAAGGAGGCCATCGACCACATCGAGCGGGACGTCCCGATCGCCGAGCTCCCGCCGGGCTTCCAGCGCCGGGTGACGGTCCCGATCAATCCGGACTACGGGAACGCCATCTCGAACACCATCTACGTCGGCGTCCAGACCGTCTCACCCGGCGAGACGGCCCCCTCCCACCGACACGGCGCGAACGCCCTCCGGTTCACCATCGACGGCCACGAGGACATGAAGACGGTCGTCGCGGGCGAGGAGTTCCCGATGCTGAACAACGACCTGGTCACCACGCCCCAGTGGGAGTGGCACGACCACGTCAACGACTCCGACCAGACCGTCGCCTGGCTCGACGTCCTCGACCTCCCGCTCGTCCTCGACTCGCTCAACTCCCGGAACGTCTTCGAGAACCACGAGCTCGAGCGCCAGCCCGTCACGAAGACGGAGGGCTACTGGGACTCCCAGTACGGCCGGTCCCGCCCGGACGGCGAGGATCGCGACGGGTCGATCCCGGGGCCGTTCGAGGGCAACTGCGAGCCGACCCCGCCCTACCGGTTCCAGTGGTCCGATACGCTCGAGACGCTCCGCCAGCGGGCTGACAACGACGACCCGGACCCCTTCGACGGCTACAGCATGGCCTACATCAACCCGGTCTCTGGCAACCCGCCGCTGTTCCCGACGATGTCCTTCCGGGCCCAGCTGCTGAACGAGGGGCCGACGGATGCCCACTTCCACAACGCGACGGAGGTCTTCTTCGTCATCGAGGGCGAGGGGGCGACCCACATCGGCGAGGAGGCCTTCGAGTGGAGCCAGTGGGACATCTTCGTCGTCCCGCCGGGCGAGATCCACCACCACGAACCCGACGGCGAGGCGATCCTGCTGGGCATCACCGACCGGCCGGTGTTCGAGGCGTTCAACTTCTACGCAGAGAAGGCGATCGAGTAATCGGCCCGCCCGCGGGTCGATCGGTTTACTCCGACGATGCTCTCCCCGGAGCGACTGCGCTCCCTACTCCTCGGTGAGCTCTCGCGGGACGTTGTCGGCCAGCGTCTGGGCGCTGCCCTCCAGGCGCTTGGCGTTGCGCTCGATCGCGGGCAGGTCAGCGTCGGCACCCAGCTCCTGAAGCCGTGCCGCCGCGTCCATGAGCCGGTCGATCTCCCCGGCGATCTCGTCGTAGGTCTCGCGGTCGCGCTCACGCGTCGGGTCGCCGCTTGGGTGGTCGTGCTCGGTCATTGTCGCTCGTCTCGGAACCGGTCGGCCTTCAGCTGGAAGCGCTCCAGCGAGCCGTACTCGCGGACGTCGATCCGGCAGGTGAGGTTCGTCGTGTCCTTCAGCGCCTCCCGGAGCCCGTCGACGATCGCCTCGTCCGTGACGTTGCCCTCGGGCGGTCGCTCGACGACCACGGTGACCACGTCGAGGTCCTTCGTCTCGTGCTCGCCGATCACCACGCGGAACTCGTCGCTGACACGTTCGGAGCGCCGGACCACGTCCTCGACGGCCGTCGGGGAGAACAAGACGCCGTTGACCTTCGTGAGCTCGTCGGTTCGGCCGAGAACGCCGCCCTCGAGGAAGCGGAAGGTCCGCCCGCAGTCACAGAAGTCGGGCTCCCGGACGACGACCTCGTCCCGGAGCCGGAAGCGGACGTAGGGTTGGGCCATCCGGTCGAGGGGCGTGACGACGAGCTCCCCGGTCTCGCCCGGGTCGACGGGCTCACCCTCGGCGTCGAGCACCTCCACGAGGAAGCGAGCCTCGTTGACGTGCATCCCGAGGGGCTCGCCACGACACGAGAAGCCCCAGGCGCCGGTCTCCGTCGCGCCGGCGTGGTCGAACACCTCTGCGTCCCAGAGGGACTCCATCCGCTGCTTGGTGCCCTCGACACTCGCGCCGGGCTCGCCGGCGCAGATGATCCGCTCGACCGCCATCTCGGCCGGGTCGATCCCCTCCTCGCGGGCGACCTCGGCCAGCCGGAGCACGTAGGTCGGCGTGCTCGTGAAGGCCGTCACGTCGAGCTCGTCCATCTTCCGGACGCGCTGGGCCGAGGAGAGGTTCCCGCCCGGGACGATCTCGGCGCCGATGCGCTCACACGCGTAGTGGGCCGCCCAGAAGGCGATGAAGACGTTGTAGGAGAAGGGGAAGAACACGCGGTCGTCGGGCCGGATGCCTTGGGCCCAGAGGACAGTCGCCCAGCAGTCGTTCCACCACTCCCAGTCGGCCCACGAGTCGGCCTGTCGCACGGGCTGGCCGGTCGTGCCGGAGGTCTGGTGGTACTCCGTCACCGCCGACATCGGCAGGGCCAGGAGGTCCCCGTAGGGGAACGGCTCGGTCTGCTGGGCCGAGCGTAGTTCCCGCTTCTCCGTCATCGGGACGTCGCGAACGTCGGCCATGGTCTCGATCGACGAGGGGTCGATCCCCGCCTCGTCGAGCTTCTCCCGGTAGAATGGCGAGTGCTGGTGAGCGTGCTCGAGCAGTTCCCTGAACTTGCGGACCTGGAGGGCCCTGAGTTGGTCTCGGGGCATCGCCTCCAGGGCCGGGTTCCACATGTCGCCTGCCATGGCCACGGGACGTTCCGGGTGGTCGAGAGCCGACCTAATGAACGCTTCCAAAGCTGGTCGGACCCGGGGAGCTCAGACGAGCGTGCCCGTCCGGGTGAGCTCGATCCCCTCGGCGACGTCGTCCAGGGACTCGGCCAGCGCCTCCACGGTCCAACCGCCCGGCCGTATCCCCTGGCGCACCGGCTCGGGCTCCGAGTACACCGCGATGCGGTCGCCGCCGGCGTAGAGCGTGACGCCGGTGACGTCTTCGGCCGCGTCGCCGGCGAGGAAGGCGACGACGGGTGCGACCTTCTCGGGCGGCATCTCCTCGCGGGTGTAGGGCCGGTGCGCCTCGGGGATGGCCTCGGTCATACGCGTGAACGCGGTGGGCATCAGCGCATTCACCCGGACGCCGGTCGCAAACAGCTCCGAGGAGGCGGTCCGCGTGAAGCCCAGCAGCCCAGCCTTCGCCGTCGAGTAGTTGAGCTGGCCGACGTTCCCGAGGGCGCTCCGGCTCGTGACGGCGAGAAAGGAGCGCTGTGGGTCGAGGGGGTCGTCGTCGGCCACTGACCGCCAGTGCCGGGCCGCCGCGCGCAGCAGGGAGAAGTGCCCCTTGAGGTGGACGCGGATGACGGCGTCCCAGTCGTCCTCGGAGAGGTTGGTCAGGTAGCCGTCGCGGAGGATGCCGGCGAAGTTCGCGACGGCGTCAACCCGGCCGTACTCGTCGACGGCGTCCTCGATCAGCGATTCGGTGTAGTCGACGTCCGCGACGTCCCCGAAGTGGGCGGTCGCGTCCCCACCGTCGTCCCGAATCGCCTCGGCGACCTGGCTCGCCGGGTCCTCGTTCGCGTCCGTCCCGTCGAGGTCGGCGCCGAGGTCGTTGACGATCACGGCCGCGCCGTTGTCGGCGAGCTCCCGGGCGGCGGCCGCGCCGAGGCCGCTCCCCCCGCCGGCGACGATGCAGACCCGGCCCGAGAGGTCGGTGGCGTCGGTCACGAGAAGCGGTTCGAGGGAAGGGGACTTCAAGCTCGTGGGCCGGCTGAACAACTCGGCGGTGGAGTGAATACGGCGGGCCGCCTGTTCGGGGGGAAGAACGATGGACACCCAGAAGATCACCCCCAACCTGTGGTTCGACTCGGAAGCCGAGGACGCGGCAGCGTTCTACGTCTCGGTCTTCGACGACGCGGCGATCGGGGACGTCACGACGTATGATGAGGCGTCGGCTGAGGTGTCCGGGAAGCCGGAAGGGAGCACGCTAACCGTCGCTTTCGAGCTGGAGGGCAACCAGTTCGTCGCGCTCAACGGGGGTCCCCAATTCACGGTCAACCCCTCGATTTCGTTCATCGTGAACTGTCCGACGTCCGACGACGTGGACGAACTCTGGAGCGCGCTGTCCGACGAGGTGTTGATGCCCCTCGATACGTACCCGTTCAGCGATCGCTACGGCTGGACCGAGGACGAGTACGGCGTCTCCTGGCAGTTGATTCTCCGCGAGGACGCCAGCGAGCGTTCGATCGTCCCGTCACTGATGTTCGTCGGCGAACGGTGTGGGCGAGCGGAGGAGGCGATCGAGTTGTACACGTCCGTGTTCGCGGACTCGACCGTCGGCGACGTCGCCCGGTACGGTCCGGACCAACCACCCGACGAGGAGGGGACAGTCATGTACGCCGACTTCACGTTGGCTGGCCAGCTCTTCGCGGCCATGGACAGCGCCCATACGCACGACTTTGCGTTCAACGAGGCCATCTCATTCAGCGTGGAGTGCACGGACCAGGCGGAAGTGGACGCCTACTGGTCAACGCTGACGAGCGACGGTGGGGCCCCGGGGCAATGTGGCTGGCTCACGGATCGGTTCGGCGTGTCCTGGCAGGTCGTTCCAGCCGTCCTGCCCGACCTCTTAGCCGATGGGGAATCGTCCGAACGGGTCATGGAGGCGATGCTTGGGATGGGCAAACTCGACGTCAAGGCCCTGATCGCCGCTTCCGAGGGCTGAGGGGCCGATCGGTCGGGCTCGGCCGAACCACCCGCCCCAGACGGCCGGTTTTTTCGTCTGGCCGCGAGAACGTCCCACCGTGATCGTCGCCGAGTCGGCCGACGGCGTCCGCTTCATCACCCAGCCGGACCACGCCGCGCTGGCCGGCCAGTTCGCGGACGCCTGGGGGAACGATCGGTTCGAGCCCCTCGATCCCCGGGCCGCCGTACCGCTCGCCGCCCACGCCCACGACGACGGCTGGCGGCGCTACGACCGCCGGCCACACCTCCACGACGACGGAACGCCGGTCGACTTCTACGAACTCGACGCCGAGCCCTGGACCGACCTCTACCAGCGCGGCATCGACGAGGTCGCCGACCTCGATGCCTACGCCGGCCTCCTGGTGTCGATGCACGGCTCGGGGCTCAGACGCAGCCGCTACGGGCTCTCGCCCGAGTGGCCCGACACCCCCGCCGCCTTCGAGGCGTTCGTCGAGCGCGAGGAAGCCCGCCAGCGGGACCTGCTGGCGGCCATCGAGGACGGCCGGCTCGGCGCCGCGGACAGCGCGCTCCTCGAGGCGCTCCACGAGACCGGCGGACCACCCGAGACCACCGAGAGCCGGCTATGGTGCAACTATTGCCTGCTCCAGGCCTGGGACGCGCTCTCACTCTCCTTCTGCACGACGGTGGACCCGCCGGGCTCGCCCGCTATCACCGCGGTCCCGACGGGACCGGGCGGCCAAGCGGAGACGCTTCACATCCAGCGGCTCGACGCGGGCCGGTTCCGCCTCTCCCCGTGGCCATTCGGACCGGCGCGCTTGACCGTCACGCTGCCGACGCGGACCGTTACCTCGGCGGCCCTTGCGGACGAGGCGACACTGTTGGAGGCGTACTACGCCGCGGGGCTCGAGCACCTGACCCTCACGCTGGAGCCACCGGCGTAACCGCGGACGCCATCGCGAGGGAAACCCTTGACCCCCCGCCGACCGAAGGCCTGCCCATGACGAACGTCGTCCTCGTCGACGGGGTGCGGACGCCACACGGGACGCTGCTGGGCTCGCTTGCCGACGTCTCGGCGGTCGAACTCGGACGGACCGCGCTCGATGGCCTCCTCGACCGCACCGGGATCGCGCCCGACCACGTCGACTGGGTCTCGCTCGGGAACGCCATCCAGGCGGGCATCGGCCAGGTGCCCGGTCGACAGGCCGTGGTCGAGTCGCGGCTGCCGAACGCCACCCCGGCGACGACCGTCAACGAGGCCTCGGGCTCTGGCCTCCGGGCGATCGCGCTGGCGGCCGACCGCATCGACGCCGGGCGGGCCTCGGTGGCCGTCGCCGGCGGCCTGGAGTCCATGACGAACGCCCCCTGGGTGCTCCCCGAGTACCGGAAGGGGCGCCGACATGGGGACGTCCTCCTGAAGGACTCGATGATCCAGGACTCGCTCTGGGACCAGAACCTCGACGTCCACATGGGCGAGATCACCGAGCGGTTGGTGGACCGCCACGCGGACGAATACGACCTCTCACGGGCGCGTCAGGACGAGTACGCCCTCGAGAGCCACCGCCTCGCCGCCGAGGCGATCGAGACCGGGGCCTTCGACGACGAGACCGTCTCCGTGGAGACGCCCGATGGACCGGTCGCGCAGGACGAGGGGCCCCGGCCCGAGTCGTCGATGGAGGACCTCGCCGCGCTCCGACCCGCCTTCCGCGAGGACGGCACGATCACGCCGGCCAACGCCTCGAAGCTCTCCGACGGGGCCGGGGCGGTGCTCCTCGCCGACGCCGACCGGGCTGCCGACTTCGACCTCGAACCCACCTGCACGCTCGTCGACTACGCCGTCGCCTACCGCGAACCGGACGAGTTCAACGAGGCCGTCGGCGACGTCCTCGAGACGCTCCTCGAGACCAACACGCTCGACGTCGGCGAGGTGGGGGCCTACTGGGTCAACGAGGCGTTCGCCGCACAGTCGGTCTATGTGATGGAGCGCCTGGGCATCCCTCGGGAACGGATGAACCCCCGCGGCGGCGCGGTCGCCTTCGGCCACCCGATCAGCGCCTCCGGTGGCATGCTCGCCGCCGCTCTCGCCCACCAGTTCCGCCAGGAGTCGATCGAGTACGGCGTGATGGGCATGAGCGTCGGCGGCGGCGGGGCGATCATGTCGCTGTGGCGGCGTGGATAACGGCTCAGTAGTCGGAGACATCCCGTGCGTTCACGACGATACCTTGGATAACCGGGTTGTCGAGTAGGTTACGGCCCCGGACTTCGAGGTCCCGGAGCGAGCCGTCTTTGTGCGTGGCACGGAAGTTCAACCTGACCTCTTCGTCCGGCTGCTCGAGGACTTCGGCGAAGGCCTCGCTGGCCATCTCGACGTCCTCGGGATGGGCGAACTCGAAGGCGCTCTCGCCGGTCACTTCATCCGGCGTGTAGCCCATCACCCGCTCGATGGACGGAGAGCAGTAGCTGATTTGGCCGTTCGGATCGACCACGAAGACGTAGTCGGCGATGTTCGAGAGCAGCGTGGCGAACCAATCCCGGGTCCGGTCGACCTCCTCCTCGGCTCGAGCCTTCGCCACGGCGTTCTCGACGCGCTTGGCCAGGAGCCGAAATTGGTCGAGACCCGGCTGCTTCTGGAGGTAATCCGTGACCCCGCGCGAGATGGCGTCGCTCGCGATTTCCTCCGAGCCCTTGCCGGTGAAGAGGATGAAGGGCAGATTGGGGTGGTCAGCCCTGACCGCGTCGAGGACCTCGAGGCCGTTCTTGCCGGGCATGTCGTAGTCGCTGACGACGCAGTCGACAGCCTCCCCTTCGAGGGCCTCGATCCCGTCTTCGGGGTCCGTGACCGACGTGATGACGAACCGATCGAATTCTGCCTCCAAGACGTCCCGCAGCAAATCGACGAACGACGGGTCGTCGTCGATGTGGAGGAGATGGATTGGCTCCGAGTGGGCGGTCGACACGTCCGCTGAGGATGGGGTGGGACGCGCAAAAGCGTTCCTGACTGTTTCGCCGGTGAAGGTAGTGATTTAATCCTGGTCGAGGGGCAGCTACGATGAGGGGTTATCGATAAATCCCATTAGTGTTAGAATTAAAGATAGAACCCCTACACCGAAAATCGACAGACATGCTCGGTAGGGGATTTGAACCCCTGTCGAAAGCTCGAAAGGCTTTCATGATTGGCCGGACTACACCAACCGAGCGTTCATTGCCGGGAGCACAGCGTCTCTCCCGTGCGAGTGGTCGTTTTCGACGAGAACTAATGAACGTGCCGTCTTCGATGGAGATTCCAGGGCATCAGAACCGTTCGATGGTTCGGGCCCCCGACGAAGTTCCTGATTTGGGTGTGAGTTGGTTATTCAACTGGCTCGATGTCGATGATACCGTGTTCGGCACGACCGTGGCAGTGTTTGCACAGCAGAATGAGGTTGGATACGTGATTTGCCTCCTCGATGGCAGCGTCATCCCGCTCCCGAAAGTCCCGGATTGGGACGATGTGATGAACTTCCAGCCTAGTCTCCGCCCCGTCATGGCCACAATGTTGACAGACGCCATCTCGGTCTCGAATGCGCTCCCTGATGAGGTCCCAACCGGGACCATACCATTCCGCTGTATAGTGACCACCCTTCCAGTTCGGGTTCTGTTCACCCGCCGTCGACCGACTCATCTTGACACGGGTAGCATCAGGCCGTTCGAAGCCAGTCAACGATTCAGCAATCTTCTCCCGGACAGCCTCGGGAATCGGTCTCCCCCGGGCTGCATCCGACATCTTATCGATCGTCTCCTCAGAGAACTCTCGGCCTTCGAGGGCTTCTGAGATTTTCTTCCGTGTCTCCTCGCTCCGTTCTTTCCCGTACATGCCATGATTCTCTCCGGCCACCTCCCTGGTCTCAATACCGTGTCGTTTCATCCACCGCCGGATGGTCACCGGTACCACGCCACACGCCTCGGCAATCTCCCGCTGCGTCATCCCGTCCCCGTGGTACCGTTCCTCGAGCCAGTCGGGGTCACGATACTCCTCTGACATCGGCCACTCCTGGCCGCGGGTTCGGGTATAAATTTGACAGCTGTGAACCCTTGATTCGGGGGTCCACCGTTCCCACCGATTCGGACGATTAACAACCCTTATACTTCGTCCAGAGCGACTCACGGGCATGGATTTCGCCCTCTCAGACGAGCAGCAAGCCATCCGCGACGAGGTCCGCCGCTTCGCCGAGAACGAGATCAAGCCGGTCGCTACCGAGTACGACCGCGAGGAGAAATTCCCCCACGAGATCTTGGAGAAGTCCGTCGAGATGGGGATCCCGGGCGCGACGCTCCCCGTGGAGTACGGCGGCGCGGGCTACAGCCCGGTCGACTTCGCGATCATCGTCGAGGAGCTCTTCGCGGCCGACCCCGGCATCGGTTTCTCGGTCTCCGCGACGACGTTCGGTGCCGACGCCATCGTCGAGTTCGGCACGGACGAGCAGAAGGAGGAGTACCTCCCGCCGCTCGCGGAGGGCGACGCGATCATGGGGGCAGCCATCTCGGAGCCGGGAGCAGGCTCTGACGTCACGGCCATCGACACCCGGGCCGAGAAGGACGGCGACGAGTGGGTCATCAACGGGAACAAGATGTGGATCTCGAACGGGAGCGTCGGGGACTACTTCGTCGTCATGTGCAAGACGAACCCCGAGGCCGAGGACCGCTACTCGGGGTTCTCCCAGGTCATCGTCGAGTCCGACCGTGACGGGTTCTCGAGCGAGAAGATCACGGGCAAGCTCGGCATCCGGGCCTCCGACACGGCGGAGCTCATCTTCGACGACGTCCGCGTGCCCGAGGAGAACCTCGTCGGCACCGAGGGCTTCGGCTTCCTCCAGCTCATGCAGTTCTTCGACGTCACGCGGACGATGGTGGCCGCCCAGGGGGTCGGCATCGCGAAGGGGGCCGCCGAGCGCGCCCGGGACTACGCCGAGGAGCGCGAGCAGTTCGGCCGCCCGATCAGCGACTTCCAGGCCATCGAGCACAAGATCGCCGAGATGTTCACCGACATCGAGGCCGCCCGGTGGCTCACCTACCGCTCAGCCTGGAGCATCGAGAACGAGTCCGAGCAGCTGACGTCGCTGGCGTCGATGGCCAAGGAGTACGCCTCTCGGGTGGCGGTCGACGTCGCGAACGAGGCCGTCCAGGTCCACGGCGGCGCGGGCTTCGTCGACGACTTCGACGTCAGCCGGTTCTACCGGGACGCGAAGATCACCCAGATCTACGAGGGGACGACCGAGATCCAGAAGAACATCATCGCCAGAGAGATCTTTGGGGACTGACCAGCCCGTGAGGACTGCACGCTGATGGCCGATCGATCGACACCACGCGTCACGGACGCCACGCTCGAGGGCGCAGCCGCGGTGCTCGCCTACTTGGTGGCCGTCGTTCACCTGTTCCACCCGAGCCATGGCTTCGCGCGCCTAGCGCTCATCCTCTCGGTGGACCCCACGCTCCTCGGCGCCGACCCGCGACCGCTCGCGTTCGTGCTGGCGTCGGTCGCCATCCTCGTCGCGGTGCCGGCCGTGATCCGCGGCGTCGTCTCGAAGCGGTTGGTCATCGCCCTCGGCGTGCTCCTCACGACCACGTTCGTCGCCGGCTACTTCGCGTGGCACCTCTCTGGCCACGGCGGCTTCCTCCCGGGACGGGAGCCACTCTATCACGGGGTCACGCCGATCGAGGCCGTCGTTGCCCACCTCACGACGGACCCATGGGCAGCGGTCTCCATCCTGACGGAGCTGCCCCTGCTCGGCGTCCTGCTCGTCCTGCTGTATCGGCACGAAGTCTAGCGTTGGAGGGGTCCGAGATGGACCGCGGCGAGGGAACCCGGTCAGGCGGCGGGGCCACCCTCGGCCGGAATCTCGAGGTACTCACACCGATCCTCGTCCGGGAGGAAACAGTCCGGGCAGTCGGGCTGGCGGTCGACGATGAGGTCGACGCGGTCGGCGACGACCTGGTCGACGACGGCCTGGATCTGGGTCGCCTCGCCGCGGTAGTCCTCGACCTCGAGGGTGGTGGCCAGGAACCGCTCGATGATGCAGTAGCGCTCGAGCACGTCGCGGGCTCGCCCGATGCCGTCGTCGGTGAGGGAGACGCCCTTGTACTTCTCGTGGTCGGCGAGCCCGTCGTCGGCCAGCTTCCCGATCATCTCGTTGGCGCTCGCCGGGCTCACGTCCAGGGCGTCGGCGATGGCGCCCGTGGCCGCCGGGCCGTTCTCGGTCTCCTGGATCAGGTAGATGGCCTTGAGGTACTGGTCCGCGGCGTTCATCGCTCCTCGCTCATCAGCGCCGTGACCTCCCGGACGCCCTCGGCCTCCTCCTCGCGAATCGCCTCGAGGGTGTCGAGGAGTCGGTCGCGGTCGATGCTGAAGGCCGCGTCGCTCGCCTCGATCGCGGCGATCAGGTCGTCGTAGAACTTATACGCCGACTCCTCGCCGTGGAGCTGGTCGTAGAGGATGTCGTCGAATGCATCGGGGTCGGGCTGGCTGTAGCGCTCCTCGACCAGCGTTTGAATCCGGTCGAACGCGACGGTCTCGGCACCGAGCTCGTCGATGAGGGCCTCGAGCCGCTCGCGGTGCTCGGCGGACTCGGTGCCGGCCTCCTCCAGGAGCGCCTGGATGGCCGGGTCGGGCTCGTAGTCCTCGCGGGAGGTCAGGGACTCGTAGTGCTTGCTCGCCCGGGCCTCGACGACCTCCTCGAGCACGATGCCCATCTGGAGGAGCCGGACGATCTGCCGGTCCGACGAGACCGGGTCCGTGACGCTCATCGCCGAAAGTGTTGTGGGCCAGCACCAAGACTTGTTTCCTTTCGGACAGGGTACAGCGACCGAGCCGGAGTAGAAGCTTCATGGCGCGGTCGCCCCAACGGTGGCGACATGGACCAGTCCCGGTTCGTCACGCTCGCGTTCGTGGCCTTCGGGCTGATCCTCGTCAGCTTCGTCATCTTGGGGTTCTCCCGGCTCGTCCTCCCCTACCGGACCGCTCGGCTGCTCTCGTCGCCGACGATGCTGCTCGCGGCCGCGCTCGTTGCCTACCTCTTCGTCAGGGCCGTGCTCGCCTGGACCGGGCTCCGGCCCATCGAGTGACCGCGATCGGGCACCGGCGGGCAGAGGTCGAGGGGTGACAGCCGAGGACCGGTTCGGTCAGCCGGAATCCGCGTCCAGGTCGAGCCCGAGCACCACCGGCAGCAGCACGGCCGCGATGAGCATCTCGAGCAGCCCGACCGCCAGGAACGCCTCAAGGTAGCCGTACGCGTCGGCGACGAGGCCACCACCGACGATGCCGGCGAGGAACCCGACGCTGCCGAAGACGTTGAACCCGCCCATGGCGGCGCCGCGGTCGGCGGGGTCGGCGAGGTCGGTGACGAGCGCCATGGTCGCGGGCGCCATGAACGCCCCGACGACACCCACCAGCACCATCGTGCCACCGGCGATCGTCACGGTCGGCGCGAGACCCACGGCGATGACGGTGACCCCGTAGAGAAGCGAGCCACCCACGATCGGCACCGTTCGTCCGATGCGGTCCGAGAGGACGCCGAACGGGTACTGCAGCAGCGCGAACGGCGCAAAGAACAACGCGAGCATCAGCCCGGTGGCCGCGGCGTCCAGCCCGAAGACGGTCCGGAAGTAGAGCGTCCCGACGAGGGCGAAGAAGCCGGCCGAGAGGCGGTCCACGAAGCCGAAGGCGAACGGGACGCCCAGGGTCGGCCGGCCGGCCAGGTCGCGGAGCGCGGCCCGGAGCCGGCCCTCGCGGCTCGTTGGGGGGCGGGCCTGGACGCCGAGCGTGAAGAGCCCCGAGATGACGAGGACTCCCGCCGAGGCGTAGAGGGGTGCCAGCGGGTGCACCGCCGTCAACTGTCCGCCGACCGGCGCGCCGAGGGCGGTCCCCAGCCCGATGGCGATCCCGGCGGCGCCCATGTTCCGGCCGTGGCCGCCGGGGAGGTCCATCAGCGTGGTCATCGCCAGCGAAAATGCGGCGATGGTCAGGGCCCCTTGGAGGGCCCGAACGACCAGCACGCCGCCGAACGAGAGCGGGAAGACGGCCGGGGAGACGGCCAGGGCGAGGTACCCCGCGGCGCCACCGATACCACCCAGTCGGATCCACGGCAGCCGGGTCCCCGAGACGTCGCTCAGTGCCCCCCAGAGGCCGGCGAAGGCGATGAATGCCCCGAACTCGGCGGCGAGGAACCACATGCTCGCATCGAGGGTCGTGGTCGCCCCGAGGGCGGTGACGAGATCCGGCACGCCGGGGTAGACGAGCACCTGGCCGAACAGCACCGCGAAGACGACGCCCGCCAGCAGCGTTCGGTCGACGCCGACGGGTGGGTCAGCCTCGGGCACGGACGCCTCCGCCGGTTCCCGCCCGCGGGTGTTCGCTGCGCCCGTGCACGGGCCCATAATTTTCGGCCCGCCTAAAGACGTTTGCCGTCCGAACGATTTCGAGTCTGGCAACGGCCCGAGGAGGTGGGCGCAACCGCATCACTTTTGGTTTAGGCTCGCCAAATCCTGACGATGCCCGGGGGGTTCCAGTCTCGACGGGGGGGCGCCAGAGGGACCGAGTCCGAGACGGCCGTGTCCGCCTGCAGAACCCGCCCAGGCCGGCTCGTGTTCATCGAGTCCGGCAACACGGACGGGTGGATCGCGACGGACGTCGTCGTCGACGTCACGCAGTAAGACGCGGGGCTTCGTGTCCGTCCCTACGCCTGGACCAGCGTGTCGTCCTCTAAGTAGTGGTCGATGACGTGGGCGTGCTCCTCTAAGTCTTCGAGCTGCTCGCGGAGCATCTCGGCCGTCGCGTAATCGCCGAGCCCCTCGGCGAGCTCGATGTGCTCCCGGTAGCTCTCGATGATGTCGCCGTACATCTCAAGATCGTGCTCAAGGGAGGTCCGGATGTCGTAGACGTCCTCGCCCTCGAACGCGACGGTCGACGCCTCGGTCAGGGCCGGCATACTCGCGTGGGGGACGCCACCTAAGGTCTGGAGGCGCTCGGCGAGTGCGTCGGCGGCGGCCTCCACGCCTTCGTAGGCCTCCTGGAGCCATTCGTGGAGCCGGAGGTGCTCGGCGCCTTCGACGTTCCAGTGGTGCTTATGGAGCTGGTGGTAGAGGACGTAGGCGTCCGCTAAGTCGGTGTTCAGCGCGTCGACGACCTGCTCGGCCTTCTCGCGGTCGAGCCGGACGGGGTTCTCGTGAACGCTCCCAGCCTCGCGGCGGACAAGCTCTTGGGTGCTCATTGCAACCCAGTATACGCCGGCTCGGCACTTATACCTTTACGTTTTAGAAAGGATTTTTCGCACCACCTAAAGATTCATTTTCATTCAGAGAGGAGAATTGACCGGTCGCTGGCTTAGAAGTCGAAGTCCTCGCCGAACTCGTCGTCTGCCGCGCCGAGGTTCCCGGCCGCGACCACGTCGTCGATGCGGAGGATCAACTGGGCCGCCTCCTGGGCGGAGGAGATGGCTTGGGTCTTCACGCGCAGGGGCTCGACGACGCCCTCCTCGACCATGTCGGCGACGTCGAAGGCCTCGACCGAGAGGCCCGCGGAGACGTCCCCGCGGTCGTGGGCCGCCCGGAGGTCGACCACGGCGTCGATCGGGTCCATGCCGAGGTTGACCGCGAGGGTCCGTGGGACGACCTCGACGGCGTCGGCGAAGGCCTCGATGGCGAGTTGCTCGCGGCCGCCGATGGAGTCGGCGTAGTCCCGGAGTGCCATCGCCACCTCGATTTCCGGGGCACCGCCGCCGGGCAGCACCTCGTCGTCCTCGATGGTCACCGAGACAACGCCGAGGGCGTCCTCGATGGAGCGCTCGACCTCCTCGACGACGTGCTCGGTGCCACCACGGAGGAGCAAGGTGACGCTCTTGGGGTTCTCGCAGTCCTCGACGAAGAGGAACTCCTCGGTGCCGACGTCGCGCTGGATGACGGTCCCGGCGACGCCCAGGTCGGCCTCGTCGATCTCGTCGACCTTCGAGACGATCCGGGCGCCGGTCGCGCGGGCGAGGCGCTTCATGTCGCCCTTCTTCGCCCGGCGGACGGCCAGGACGCCGGCCTTCGCGAGATAGTGCTGGGCCATGTCGTCGACGCCCTTCTGGCAGAAGACGACGGTCGCGCCGGCCGCGGTGAGCGAGTCGACGAGCGAGCGGAGTTCGGCCTCCTCGCGGTCGATGAACTCCTGGAGCTGGGCGGGGTCGGTGAGGTTCACCTCGGCGTCGATCTCGGTCTCGGCGACCTCGAGGGGCGTGTCGATGAGGGCGATGCGCGCGTCCTCGACGAAGAACGGCATGTCCGGGTGGACCGGCTCCTTGTCGATCACAACGCCCTCGACGAGCACCGAGTCGGCGATGGCGCCGGTCGCGACGGTCTCGATCGCGATGTCCTCGTCGTCGACGCGGCCGTCCTCCTGGACCGCACGGGCGGCGCGGATGACGAGGTCGGCGAGGTGGTCCCGGGCGTCCCCGACGCCCTTGCCCGTCATCGCGGTGCGGGCGATCTCCGCGAGGGCGTCTTCGTCGTCACCGGCGTCGACAGCGAGGTCGGTGAGGTGGGAGACCGCGTGCTCGGCGGCCATCCGGTAGCCGGCGACGATGGTCGTCGCGTGGACGTCTTCGTCGAGCAGGTCTTCGGCCTCCCGGAGGAGCTCGCCGGCGAGGACGGCGGCGGTCGTGGTGCCGTCGCCGGTCTCGTCCTCCTGGCTCTCGGCGACCTCGACGAGCATCTGGGCCGCTGGGTGCTCGACGTCCATCTCCTTTAAGATCGTCACGCCGTCGTTCGTGACGACGACGTTCCCCATGGAGTCGACGAGCATCTTGTCCATGCCCTGGGGGCCGAGTGTCGTGCGTACGGCCTCGGCGACCGCTTTGCCGGCCGCGATGTTCATCCAGTGGGCGTCGCGCCCACGGGTCCGTCGGCTGCCCTCGTTCAACAGGTAGATCGGTTGGTATGCCATGGTGAATCACCCGACTGCGTCGGGGTAATCGGTGATCTATGAGGTTGTAATTCTATATAAATATTCGCTAGGGATCGTGCCCCCTGTCGACAGCTAGCACGTGAGGTCGTCTGCGGAGCTTCTGTCGATGCGTCTAACACGGTCGGGCACCCAGAGGTTGGACAATGGACCCCCTCTACGACGACCCGGTGATGGCCGCGCTGATCGAGGAGCACGGCGAACTCACCGTGGAGCCGGCCGAGGACATGTTCCGCCGGATGACCGTCTCGATCATCAACCAGCAGCTCTCCTCGGCGTCGGCCGCGGCGATCAGGGACCGCGTCTTCGACCGGTTCGAGGTGACGCCCGACGCGCTGCTCGCCGCCGACGCCGACGAGCTCCAGGATCTCGGGCTCTCCCGACAGAAGATCGAGTACATCCGAAACATCGCGGAGGCCTACACCGAGCGCGGTTACTCCGTCGCGTACTTCGAGGACATGAGCGACGAAGCGGTCATCGAGGAGCTCACCGGCATCAAGGGCGTGGGGGTCTGGACCGCCAAGATGGCGCTCATGTTCGTCCTCGGACGGAAGGACGTCTTCCCCGTCGAGGACCTCGGCATCCGACGCGGGATGGAGACAGCGTACGGCATCGACGACCGCGACGCCATGGAGAAGAAGGCGACGGACTGGGCCCCCTATCGGAGCTATGCGAGCCGCTACCTCTGGCGGGTGCACGACTGAGGGCGGGCCAGAAGGGATTTGGCCGGCGGTCCCCTCGCGCCCGGTGATGGTCGCCTCTGCACGGCCCGGCCGGGGGTCCTGACCAGCGATGGCCCGGGCGGGCGCGGTCGCTCGGATCCTTCGCTGGCTGCTGGCTGTGGGGATCGTCGGCCTCGTGATCGGCTTCGGCGTCGTGGCCGTCATGCCCGGCGGGCCGATCGACGTGGGCGATGGCGGGGGCGAGACCGGGACGCCGGCCGCGGCGGCCGCCGACGGCTCGGTCGACGCGACCCCGACGGCCACGGGGTCATCCCGCCCCTGGGACGACGGCGTGATGACGGTCGCCGTCCGGAACCAGGCGGCTCCGGAGCGGAATGTCACGGCGCCCGTCGCCGAGGCAATCGCGTACTGGAACGACCACGGCGAGTTCAGCGACTACCAGGTCACGTTCCGGCTCGCCCCCGACGCCAGCGACCCGGCCGTCGTCGTCTGGTACAACCGCTCGATCACGTGCCCGGCCCACGACGACGCCATCGGCTGTGCACCCCTGCTCGACGGGGCACCGCCGGTGGAGACCCCCATCGACGTCCAGCTCCGGTACGACGACGCCGACAACCACCGCCAGGTCCGGAACACGGCGATCCACGAGTTCGGTCACGTCCTCGGCATCGCTCACTGTGAGGAACCTCGATGGGTCATGGGCCCGTCCTGCGAAGAACGGCTCCCGGACCAGCGCGACGCCGTCGACCGAGCCGTGGCGTGGCGGGACCGCACCATCTCGGTCTACGTCGACGACACGAACGTCTCCGACGCCGAGCGGGGGGAGACGGCTGAGCAAGTCCAGCACGCGCTGACCTACCTCGACGATGGCGGGGAGGGCACCTACCCGGAGTCCCTCTCGATCGTCCGGGTCGAGGACCGATTCGAGGCGGACATCTCGGTGATCGTCATGGCGGAGTCGTCCTGCGAGCAGGGGGTCGTCTGCAACCACTACCGGGGCCGCGACACCGACGGCGATGGGGTCATCGAATACCACACGGCGGGGACCATCAAGATCGAGCCGGGGACCGACGTCGAGGCCCGCGGCTGGTACGTCGGCTGGGGGCTGGCGAACCAACTCTCGCGGGGCGACCTGCCGTCGGTCTTCGTGGACGCGAGCTACGAGGAGCGACGGAGCCGGTGGTGGGAGTGAGCCCGGCTCACTCCTCGGCCAGCTCCTCCTCTTCGGACTCCGCCTCGCCCTCGGCGTCGGTGCGCCGCCGGACGTCCACCTGGTAGTGCTCTAAGATGTCCCGGCCAAGCAGCATCGGGTAGTCCATGTGGCTCCGGTCCTCGACGCTGGCTGTCACCGTGTGCTGGTGCCCGCCGATGCCGACCACGATGTCGACGACCGGCCGCGCCTTCCCGGTCTTCACGCTCCCGGACTTCACCCGGGTCATGCTCCGGATCGGCCCGGCGCCGATGGCCGCGGCGAGCTGCGTGTCGATGCTGGTCCGCCCCGCGCCGGTGTCGGACTTCGCGATGACTGTCTCCGAGCCGCTGGTGCCCGAGACCACGACCTCCTCCGTGTACCCGATGACGACCGGGGACTCCTGACCGCCGAGGCCCGCCCGCGGGGGCCGGCCGGGCGGCGGCGAGTCGTCGAGGGTCGCCGAGAGGTCGAACACGCGGCCGTCGTCGACCGTCCCGCCGCCGGCCTCGATGGCGAGCGCGGCGATGTGGGGCGCCGGGCTCCGGCCGGTCGCCTCGAAGAGCCCGCGGAAGCCGGCGGTGGGGTTGACCTCCAGGACGTACCAGCCGTCCTCACCCTGGATGATGTCGACGCCCGCGTAGTCGAGTCCGATGACCGCGGCGGACCGAGTCGCCATCGAGGCCACGTCCTCTGGGATCTGGTCCGTCGCGTCGGTGACGTCACCGCCGAGGGCGACGTTCGTCCGCCACTCGCCCTCCGGGGCGAAGCGGTGCATGGCGCCGACGATGCGATCGTCCACGACGTACACCCGCAGGTCGCTGTGCCGGTCCGCGTCGTGGTCGATGTAGGACTGGAGGAACGCCTGCCGGAGGCCGACCCGGGGGTTGACCTGCTCGTCCGGCCCGACCCACCAGGTGCCGCCGCCGTGGGTCCCGATGGCCGTCTTGAACACGGCGCCGTCGCCGAAGCGCTCCCGCCCCGCGTTCAGACGGTCGGCCGACAGCGCCAGGAGGGCATCGGGGACCGGGATCCCCTCGGCTGCCAACTTGGTAGCCGTCGCGAACTTGTGGACGGCGTCGAGCTGGGCCGCCGGGGGGTTCAGCATCGGCTTCAGCCCGGCGAAGACGCTCGCGAGCCCTAGCCCCTCCGCGGGCTGCTCGGTGTTCGTCAGGAGGAGCCGGTTGGCGATGACGTCGACGTCCGGCTCCATCGTGGCGGTGCCGTCCTCGATGCTGACGGCGGTGTTCTCCTCCCGCAGCCACACCGGTTGGTGGCCGAGGTCGGCCACCGCGTTCAGGATCGCCTTCGTCTCCTTGCTGGTGTGGAGGCTCAGGACCCCCACCGTCACGGACCCGTCGTCGCTCATGACCGGAGAGAGGCCCGCCGCGCGTAAATCCGTACTGATGAGCCGCGCGGGGCGTCGCCGTCGACGTATCACGGGAACCGACCGACGGGCAAGCTTATGCGTGCCCGGCCACCCCGGTCGAATAAGAGATGCCCGGGGTCGAGCCGTTCACGTTCAGCGGTGGAATCGTCGAACCTGGCGAGACCGCGAACGTCCGGTACACCATCTCGGAGACGTACCTGGGCGAGCCGATCCGGGTCCCGGTGACGGTCATCAACGGCGAGCGGCCGGGGCCGACGGTAGCGCTGACGGCCGCGGCCCACGGCGACGAACTCAACGGCATCGAGGTCGTCCGGGAGGTGGCCCACGACTGGGACCACGACGAGCTCCAGGGGACGCTCGTCTGCCTGCCGGTCCTGAACCCGCTCGGGTTCATGACCCAGCAGCGATACCTGCCGATCTACGACCGGGACCTCAACCGGTCGTTCCCGGGCGAATCGGGGTCGACGAGCGCCAAGCGGATGGCCAACACCATCTTCTCGAACTTCATCGAACCCTGCGACCTCGGGCTAGACTTCCACACCTCGACGCGGGGCCGCACCAACGTCCTCCACGTCCGAGCGGACATGGGCGTGCCGGAAGTGGCACGGCTCGCGAAGGCGTTCGCCACGAACGTGGTCATCGACAGCGAGGGGCCGAGCGGCTCGCTCCGGACGGAGGCCACCGCGGCCGGCGTCCCGACGGTCACCGTCGAGATGGGCGAAGCCCACCGGTTCCAGCGGGAGCTGATCGACCGGGCCTTAGCCGGCGTCGAGAGCGTCTTCGCCGAGTACGGCGTCCAGGATGCGGCCGCAGTGCACCGCCCGGCGTGGCGGACCGTCATCGACAACGAGGCGAAAACGTGGCTCCGGGCGGACGTCGGCGGATTGGTGGAGATGCATAACGACCGTGGCACGCTCGTCGAAGCCGGCGACGCGATCTGCACCGTGACGAACCCGTTCAAGGAGGAGGACGAGACCGTCCGGGCGCCGTTTACCGGCTTACTCGTTGGCGTCCTGGAGAACCCGGTGGTCTACCCGGGAAATCCGCTCTGTCACATCGTGGAGCTCGACGAACCCACCCAGCGGGCCTACCGGCAGACCCAGGGCGAGTAGGCGCCTAGAAGTCGAAGAGCCGCGCGGCGTTCTCGCCCATCATCTTCCGCTTGGTCTCCGCGGTGAGCCCCGGATGATCCAGCACTGCGACGGGGGCATCGAAGTCCATGTGGGGGTAGTCGGTGGTGAACACCAGCTGGTCGGTGAGCGCGGACATGTCGATGATGGACTGAAGGTGCTCGGGCTCGCGGGGTTCCTCGAGGGGCTGGGTGCCGTAGTAGAAGTCCGAGAGGTACTCGCTCGGGAGCTTCGTCAGCTCGGGCGCCTCGTTCGGTCGCTCGACGTACTCGCGGTCCATGCGGTTGGCGAGCAGCTGGATCCACGAGAACCCGGCCTCCCAGAAGCCGAAGTCGACATCGAACCGTTCGGGCACGCCCCGGGCGATCAGGCTCGAGACGTGCCACATCTTCGTCACGGGGTGGGCCAGGGTGTGGTACTCGAGGAAGGTCTTCGGGTTCATGCCGGCGGCCGGGAAGCTCGGGGGGACTCCGGTGGTCGAGTGGAGGATGATCGGGAGGTCCGCCGCCTCGGCGGCGGCGAACATCGGGTCAGAACGGTGGTGGCCGAGCGGCTGGGTCGGCCCGGTGTCAGTGATGAAGATGCCGACGATGCCGTCCTCGTCGCCGACCCGCTCGATCTCCGCGGCGGTCTCCTCGGGGTGCTCGGCGAGCCCGACCATCTTCGCGTAGTAGGTCCCGTCGCCTCGGGCGAACCGGTCGAGCACCAGGCTGTTGTACGCCTGCATGTACGCGACCCGCGTCCGGTGGTCCGGGATGAGGCAGATCCGGAACGCTGGCCCGGGGGAGAAGACGACCCGGTCGATGCCGAACGCCTCGCGCTGGTCGTCGTAGGCCTCCGCACTTGGCACGGAGTAGTTGTCCATGTGGATCCGCCCGCCGGCAGTACGGTCCCACCCGTCCCACGGGATCGGCCCCCACTGCTCGGGCGCGAACATGTACCCGTCCTCCTCGTCCCGGCGAACCTCCTCGGGGAGGTACTCGAGGAGGTCCTCTCGGGTCTCGCCCGTGTGGACTTCACCGTCGACCACGGTGAGCTCGGCCGTCAGGTCCTCCGCTTCGGCAGTCGCCATGGGGCGAGGTTGGTGAAGGGCCCCCTTAAACCTCTGCTGGGCCCGCTACTCCGAGACCCGGACGCCCTCGACCTCGGGCCGCCAGTGGGTGAGCCGGTTGTGGATCGGCACCAGCACGCCGTACTCGACGATGACGAGGAGGATGACGAAGATGACGAGCCAGCTCATCATCATCGTGAGATCGTAGTTGTCGAAGTTTCGCCGGAACATGAACCCGACGCCGCGAGGGAGCAGGAAGGCCTCGACGAGCAGCGTGATCTTCCAGCCGATGGAGAGCGCCGACCGGACGGCAGCGAAGAGGAAGGGCACCAGTTGGGGCACGATGACCTCCCGGAAGGTCTGGTACCGATCGGCGCCGAAGAAGGTCGCCATCTCGGCCAGCTGGGGGTCTAAGTTCCGAGCCCCCTCCCACATGTTCAGAGCGACGAACGGGGTGATCACGGCCGTCACCGCGATGTATCCGGCGGCGGCGTTGAAGCCGACGACGACCGCCATGACGAAGACGATCACCAGCGAGGGCACCGCGAGCCAACCATAGATCCACGACGAGCTCGCCCGCTCCAGCCGGTCACTCGTCCCGAGGGCGACGCCGAGGACCGTGCCGACGACGATAGAGAGGATCAGCGAGAGCCCGATCATCTCGGCGGTCTTGTAGACGTGGTAGTACCAGGGGTTGCCGTAGGGGCCGGGCTCGGTCAGGATCACGACGAGCGCCGCCGCCGTCTCGCCGAGGCCGGGTATGACCTCCGGGAGCGCCCGACCACCGAGCCACCAGAGGCCGGCCAGGACGAGAACGGAGAGGCCGCTCCACAGCACGCGGCGGAGGCGGTTCATGGCACGGCTCCCTTCCGGCGCATGTCACTGGACCACGTGCTCGTGGAACTCCCCGTAGAGTTCCGCCTCGCGCTCGGCGATGGCGGGGTCGTCGTAGTGGCGCGGCCGCTCGATGTCGATCTCCCGCCGGGCGAACATCTGTCCGGACCCGCTCATCATGTAGACGTAGTCCGAGAGGAACACGGCCTCGTTGATGTCGTGGGTGACGAAGAGGATCGTCATCCCCTCGGCCTGCCAGATGTCGAGGAGTTCCTGGCGGAGGTCGCCCGCGGTGATCTCGTCCAAGCTCGAGAACGGCTCGTCCATCAGCATCATCTCGGGCTCGGTCGCGAGGGCCCGGGCGATGGCGACCCGCTGCTTCATGCCGCCCGAGAGCCGGGTCGGGTAGTTGTCGTGCTCGTCCGCCAGGCCGACCATCCCGAGGTAGTGCTCGACCCGGTCGTCCCACTCGGTCTTCGGGACGTCGCGGGCCTCGAGGGCGAACTCGACGTTGCGCCGGACGGTCCGCCAGTCGAGGAGCCGTGGCTCCTGGAAGATGTAGCCGAGCGAGAGGTCCGCCGGCGTGACCTCGCGACCCCCCTTCCGCATCGTCCCCGCGTTGGGCTCGACCAGCCCGGCGATGACGTTCACGAGCGTCGTCTTGCCACACCCCGAGGGCCCCAGTAGGGACACGAGGGCGCCGTCCTCGATGTCGACGTCGACCTCGTCGAGGACGCGGATTCGGCCCTGTCCGGGCTTCTCGAAGTGCTTGACGATCCCACGGAGCGCTAAGTCGGCCGAGGCGTCCTGGCCGGGCTGGCTGGCCTCCTCGGTGGCCGTCATCGTCGAACCACCGGACTGTACCGCGGTCGAGTGGCTCCCAACGATCGACGCCTCGTCATTGCCGGACGCTCGGGATGGGAAGGTAATAAAGGGTGACGCCGGCCCCGCGGTCGATCGCTGCCACCCCCGGCTCGTGGTTCCGACCGGCGCCCCGTGGTTCGCTGACCGATACCCTTATTCCGGTTTGGCCGAAGCCACGGCCATGGTCCGTGATACCAGGCGACAGTTCCTGAAAGGCGCCGGCGCGGCGGGGATCATCGGCCTCGCAGGGTGTGCCGGCGGGGGCGACGGTGGCGATGGTGGAGACGGCGGCGACGGCGATGGCGGCGGAGCCACCACGCAAGGGCCCTCGATGACGTCCGTAACGATCGCCGAGCCCGAGGGCACGATTCACTACCCGTTCCTCGAGGCCGCCATTGCAGACGGCATCTTCGAGGAGCAGGGCCTCGACCTCACCGTCGAATACCTCCCCTTCGGCGCCCAGGTCCAGTCGATCACGGGCGGAGAGATGGACACCGCGATGGTGTCGATGTTGCCCTACCTGTCGAACTACCTCCGGGGCGAGGACCTCGTCACCTACGGCTGGCAGGGCTGTCTCCAGAGCATCAACGCCCTCTACGTCAGGGCCTCGAGCGATTACGAGACCATCGAGGACCTCCAGGGCGAGCGCATCGGCGTGTGGTCCTTCGGGTCCTCGACGGTACAGGCGTTCCAAGCCGTCGTGGCGGAGGAGACCGGCCTCGACCTCCGACAGGACTTCGAGACCACGACGGCGGCGCCGCCGGCCCTGCTGGGACTCCTCCAAGACGAAGAGATCGAGGGCGTGATCAACGTGAGCGGGCTCACGATCACGATGCAGTCCCAGCCCGATGCCTTCCGCAACATCCGGCAGCTGAACCAGATGTGGATGGACCGGTCTGGCCACACCCTTCCCCTGACCTCCTGGTGGGCCTACGCGGACTGGTACGAGCAGAACACCGACGTGGCGGCCGCGCTCGTCGCCGGGGCCGAAGAGGCGACCGGTTACTGGCGAGAGAACACGGCCTCGATCCTCGAGGAGTACGGGGAGCCGGCCTCCATCGACACGCAGGCGAAGATCGACGTGTGCGTGGACTGGGCCGACGAGGGGCAGATCTTCCTCGGCGAGCAGTCCCAGGACTACATCGACGCCACCTGGGACTTCGTCGACCTCATGAACCAGCACGGCTTCATCGACGAGGTCCCCGCGCAGGGCGACGTCATCCGCGACCCAATGGGCTAATCCCGAGCGAGCTGGAACTGACCCCCAATGGCGACGTCGTTCGCGGATCGATCGCTCCTCGATAAGGCCGTGCTGGGCCTGGTGATACTCGGGCTCTGGCAGCTGCTCTCGACGACGATGCCGTTCTGGATGTTCCCCGGCCTGGGGGAACTCCTCGCCGCAACGCGGAGCGCGATCGTGGACCCACAGTTCGACCCGTTCCTGACGAACGTCGTCGCGACGTTCAAGCGGCTCCTCGCCGGGTTCCTCCTCTCGGTCGCCATCGGCGGCACCCTCGGCACGCTCATGGGGCTCCGCCGCGACGTGGAGGCATTCTTCCGATCTTGGGTGGTTCTCGGCCTCTCGGTCCCGGCGATCGCCGTCGCCTTCGCACTCGTGATCGCCATCGGTATCTCGGAGTGGGTGCCCGTCCTCACCGTCACGGTCGTGGGTGTGCCCTTCGTGATGTTGAACATGTGGGAGGGGACCCAGGACCTGGACCCGAACATCGAGCAGATGGCGGACTTCTACGGTGCCGGGCGCTACCAGCGGTTCCGCGACGTGCTGATGCCACAGCTCATGCAGTTCCTCTTCCCGTCGATGTACTGGGCGCTGGTGGTCTCCTGGAAGGTGCTCTTCATCGCTGAAGTGTTCGGGGCGGGGTCGGGCGTCGGCTACATGGTGAGTTACTGGTTCCAGCAGCAGCGGGTCGACATGATCCTCGGATGGGTGCTGATCCCCGTGCTCGTCATCATCCTCGCCCAGGAGTCCCTCCGGTACACCGAACACCGGGTGATGGCCTGGCGATAGGCGGCTCAGAGCCCGAGCAGCCGCTTGATGGTCCCCGAGAAGATCTTCTCCTTGTCCGCTTCCGGAATCTCGAGTTCCTCGATCGCCGGGATGATTGTCTGCACCCAGTACTCGCCCTTGTCCGGCCCGAAGGGGTAGTCGGCGCTGTAGACGACGTTGTCGGCGCCGAAGAACTCAACACCACAGCGCAGCGGGTACGTCTCGCCCTGGGTGCTGACGGCCGTGTCCCCGTAGATCCGATCGAAGTACGCGTCGAGCGGCTGGGACAGGTCTGCCATCCGCGGGTTGTCGTAGAGCTCCGGCTCCTGCCGGCGGGACTGGTACCACGACTGAACCCGACCGACCTGGTAGGGGAGCGACCCGCCGAGGTGGTGGCTCACGAGCTCGACGTTCTGGTGGCGCTCCAGCACGCCGAAGAAGATCAGCCGGGCCAGCGTCACCGTCGTCTCGAAGGGCCAGCCGAGCATCTTATAGATCCACGTCTCGCCTTCGCCCCAGGCGTGCCAGTCATTGAGCTGGGGGTGGATCCAGAGCGGGACATCCAAGTCGTCGAGGGTCGCCCAGAACGGCTCGAAGTCGTCGTGGTCGAGGAGCTTGCCACCGACGTTCGTGAACGTCTGGAGGCCCCGGAAGCCGAGCTCCTCGACGCACCGGCGAGCCTCGTCGAGGTATTCGCCCGTCAGGAACGGGAGCGTCCCGGTGGGGATGAAGCGGTCCGGATACTGGTCAGCGATCTCCGCCATGCCGTCGTTGGCGATCCGGACGGCGTCCAAGACCGCGTCGGGGTCCGCCCCCCGGAAGACCATCGGAGCGGCGAGGTTGATCACCTGGCGGTCGATCCCGTGTCGGTCCAGATAGTCGACGCGCTCGTCCACGGCGAACATCCGCGGGGCGGTTCTGAGGCTCGCCGCCTCCTCGGAGGGGAGGACGCGTTCGAGCTCGTCTAGGGCGGCCTCCGGCATGATGTGAGAGGTCGCGTCGATGATTTCGGGCATCGGCCCGGGGTTGGCGTCGACCGGACTAAACGTTGAGCATCGTTCAGGTGGCGTCCGGCCCTTTCCGCCGATCGGCCGAGTAGGGCGCCGCCCGCACCGTCGCCCGGATTCGGGTCTGCTCGTGGCGTTCGGCCTTCGGGTTCGGCGAGTCGCTCGGCTCGCCCCAGACCACCGCGACCTCGGTGCCGGGCGCGGTCAGCTCTGGGTCGAGCCGGCACAGCGAGACCACCGACCGGAGGTCCCACTGGTAGGCCCGGGAGTGGGAGATGCCGACGAGGTCGCCGTCGCGCTCGACCCGGTCGTAGTTTGCCCGGGCCCAGCCGATCCTGGGCAGCCCCATGAACTTCTCCGTCGGCCCTTCGCCGAACAGCGAGCCGTAGACGTCCACGACGTCGCCGTCGTGCCACTGCAGGGAGACGAGCTCCCGATGGGGCGCTTCGGCCTGCGTCTGGAGAGCCGCCCGCCCGACGAAGTCGTGGTCGAACGAGACCAGCTTGCCGTAGCCGAGCTCGAGGGGGCTCATGTAGTAGTCCGTGACGTCGGCCGAGTCGAAGCTGCCGTCGATGGAGTATGTCGACTCCCGACTGTCGGCGTCGAGCCAATCTCGGTATTCGGCCATCTCGGGCACGTCGTAGATGGGCGGGACGCCCGGCGGGAGCCACCCGAGCTTCACGGAGAGCGTGTGGTAGGCCTTCGAGCCCAGTCGTCTGAGGCCATGTTCCTCGCCCGCCTCGAGCAGTGCGTCGCGAACGGTCTCGCTCTCGTCGAAGGGGCCGATGAACTCGAAGCCGGCTTCCGTCGACATGCCGTGGCCGAGCGCGATGGTCGGGACGCCGGCGAGGTCGATCTCCTCGAAACGATAGAAGCCGACCGCGTCGAGGTCGGCGTCGGTGACCCGGTTGAGGACCGCCGGCGCGTTCGGCCCCTGGACCTGGAAGACGAACTTCTCGGGGTCGCCCGGGTGCGCGGAGGTGCGCGGTTCGGTCTCGATCTCGACGTCGTAGTCCCCGGTCTCGACGTGGTAGCGCACCCAGTTTGCCGAGAGAACGCCCGGGCCGTAGAACTCGTCCTCGGCGAGCCGAAGCAGCGGGCCGTCGCCGATGACGTGGCCGTTCGGATTGCACATCACGACCTGCTTCGCCCGGCCGACGTCGAAGTCGTCGAACCGGTTGACACTCAGCCCGGCGAGGAGGTCCGCCGCGTCCGACCCCCGGACCCGTAGCGAGGTCATGTGGTGTGAGAGGTCCGCGAGTGCGCACGTCTCCGTGATCGCGCGCTGCTCGTCGAGCCAGTTGGTCACTTCGTTCGGCACGACGGGGAAGTTCGCCGTGTAGTCCTCGCCGAGCGCCCGGAGGATCCCCACCCGGTCATCGGCCGCTTGAATCTCCGCAGGGTCCATGCGCCCGGTCTCCGCTGGGAGCGGTGAAAGGTCCTGCTACACCGGTGAGCCATTCCAGTGGGCGAGCCCCGGACCCGCGGCGGCTGATGAAAAAGCTCTATACCCCTGTCAGCCCAATCCGCGAGCATGAGTGGCACGCCACGCTACGACCGGGGCGCCATCGAGGACTTCGGTCGGTGGCGCGAGTTCTCCGCCGGCATGTGGGCCTGGATCTTTCACAAGTTCACCGGGTGGGTGCTGATCGGCTACCTCTTCACCCACATCGCCGTGCTCTCGACGGCGCTCGCCGGGCCGGCGACCTTCACCGGGACCATCCAGGGGTTAGAGAGCCAGGCGGTGGTCCGGGTCCTCGAGGTCGGCCTACTCGCGGTCGCGGTCTTCCACATCCTGAACGGCATCCGGCTGCTGCTCGTCGACCTCGGGCTCGGCTTAGAGCACCAGGACCGGGCGTTCTACGCCTCGCTGGTGCTCACCGGGCTGATCGCGGTCGCGAGCGTCCCGGTCTTCGTGGAGGGGGCGTTCTGATGGCAGAGCGCTACTCCTCGTTCACGCCGGGTGGGACGGGCTGGCTCCTCCAGCGGGTGACCGCGGTCTTCCTGATCCTCGCGCTCGCCTTCCACTTCTTCCTGCTCCACTTCATCAACCACGCAGCCGACGTGACGTTCGGTGGGGCGGCGGCCCGGATGGCCGAGTGGGGCTACTACGCCACGATGATCCTCTTCCTGGTCGCGGCGACGTTCCACGGCGTCAACGGCGTCTACAACGCGCTGATCAACCAGGGCTTAGACGGCCAGCTGAAGACCGCCGTCAAGTGGGGGCTCGCGGTCGCCGGATTGCTCCTGATCGTCCAGGGCGTCCGCGTCGCGAACGCCCTCGCGGGAGGGGTGCCATGAGCGGCGAGGCCGAGGAGGCGCCGGTCGAGGCCGACGACGTGCCGGACTTCCAACAGCACCGTCTGGCGCGGAAGGCCGAGCGATCGGGGGCCGACGCGCTCCGGGACGACGTCCAGGCCGCGGCCGCCGAATCGGCCGAGCCCGAGGAGACCGTCCACCTCCGGGTGTTCCGGTACGACCCGGAGGTCGAGGACAAGCAGGAGCCCCGCTACGACGACTTCCACGTCCCGGCCCGCGACGGCCTCTCGGTGCTCGACGCGCTCATCTGGGCCCGGGACCAGTACGACTCGACCCTCACCTTCAGGCACTCCTGTCGGCAGGCGGTGTGTGGCTCGGACGCCTTCTTCATCAACGGCCGCCAGCGCCTCGGGTGTCAGACCCAGGTGTCGGCCTTAGAGGAGCCGGTCCGCATCGAGCCGCTCCCCCACAGCGACGTCACGAAGGACCTCGTCGTGGACATGGAGCACTTCTACGACCAGATGGAGGCCGTCGAGCCCTACTTCGACTCCAGCGACGACCCACCGGGCGAGCTCGAGGAGCGCAAGCAGAGCCCCGAGAACCGCGAGGAGGTGAAGCTCGCGACGCGGTGCATCTGGTGCTCCGCGTGCATGTCCTCGTGTAACATCGCCGCGGGCGACAACAAGTACCTCGGGCCGGCGGCCATCAACATGGCCTACCGGTTCGCGATGGACGAGCGGGAGTCCGACGACGTGACCGAGCGCCGCTTCCGGACCATCGAGCAGGAGCACGGCGTCTGGCGGTGCCAGACCCAGTTCTCGTGTACGAACGTCTGTCCGAAGGACATCCCGCTCACGGAGCACATCCAAGAGCTGAAGCGCGAAGCGGTGAAGCAGAACCTGAAATTCTGGTGACCATGCACGAACACGACGTCCTCGTGATCGGCGGCGGCGGCGCAGGCCTCAGAGCAGCCATCGCGGCCGAAGAGGCCGGCGCCGACGTGGCGATCGTCTCGAAGCTCCACCCGGTCCGCAGCCACACCGGCGCGGCCGAGGGCGGCATCAACGCCGTCCTCCGGGAGGGCGACGAGGTCGAGATGCACGCCTACGACACGATGAAGGGCTCTGACTACCTCGCCGACGCCCCCGCGGTGGAGACGTTGACCCGCGAGAGCCCCAAGGAGACGATTCAGCTCGAGCACTGGGGGATGCCCTTCTCCCGGGAGGAGGACGGCACCGTCTCCCAGCGGCCCTTCGGTGGCCTCTCCTTCGCTCGGACGACCTACGCGGGCGCCGAGACCGGCCACCACCTCCTCCACACGCTCTACCAGCAGGTGGTCAAGCGCGGCATCGAGGTCTACGACGAGTGGTACGTGAGTCGGCTCGCCGTCACCGACGAGGACGACCCCGAAGACCGCCGCTGTGTCGGCGTCGTCGGCTACGACATCCGGTCGGGCGAGATCGCCGGCTTCCGCGCCCGGCAGGGCGTCATCCTCGCCACCGGTGGCCCGGGGCAGGTGTACGCCCACACGACCAACGCCGTCGCCAACACCGGCGACGGCTACGCGATGGCCTACCGGGCGGGCGTCCCGCTCGAGGACATGGAGTTCGTCCAGTTCCACCCGACGACGCTCCCCTCGACGGGCGTCCTCATCTCGGAAGGCGTCCGCGGCGAGGGTGGCATCCTCTACAACGCCGACGGCGAGCGGTTCTTGTTCGAGGGCGGCTACGCGAACAACGCCGGCGAGCTGGCGAGCCGGGACGTCGTCTCCCGGGCGGAGCTCACCGAGATCAACGAGGGCCGCGGCATCGAGGACGACTACGTCCACCTCGACATGCGCCACCTGGGCGAGGAGCGCATCCTCGACCGGCTGGAGAACATCGTCCACCTCGCCGAGGACTTCGAGGGCGTGAACCCGCTCGAGGAGCCGATGCCCGTGAAGCCGGGCCAGCACTACCAGATGGGCGGCATCGAGACGAACGAGTTCGGCCAGACCGCCCTCGACGGGCTCTACGCCATCGGCGAGTGCGCCTGCGCGTCGGTCCACGGCGCGAACCGGCTCGGCGGGAACGCCCTCCCGGAGCTGGTCGTCTTCGGCAAGATGGCCGGCCGCCACGCCGCCGGGGAGGACCTCGGCGAACCCAAGGTGCCCGTCGGCCGGACCGACGACAGCGAAGAGGGCGCCGTGGAGACGCCCGTCGCCCCCGGCGCGGTCGACGAGGGAGAGGACTTAGCGGCCGACGGCGCGGGCGACGACGCGGGCGACGACGCGGGTGGCATCGTCGAAGCGGCGGTCGCCGCCGAGCGCGAGCGCGTCGAGCTGCTCATGGACCGCGAGGACGGCGTCAACCACGCCGACATCCGGGAGCGCGTCCAGGAGACGATGGCCCAGAACGTCAACGTCTTCCGCGAGGAGGACGGGCTGAAACAGGCCCTCCGGGACATCCGCGCGGCCCGGGAGGACTACCAGGACGTCTCGGTGACGGACCCCTCCCGGACGTTCAACACGGACCTCATCCACACGATCGAGACCCGGAACGTCATCGACCTCGCCGAGGCCATCACGCTGGGGGCGATGGCCCGGACGGAGTTCCGTGGCGCCCACTGGCGGAAGCAGTACCAGGCCCGCGACGACGAGAACTGGCTGAAGCACACCTTGCTCTCCTGGAACGACGGCTCGCCCGAGCTCTGGTTCAAGCCGGTCGTCCTCGAGGGGGAGCTCCAGACCTACGAGCCGAAGGAACGCAGCTACTAGGGGCGCGCGGTCTACAGCAGCTCGGCGAGTGCGTCCATCGTGTCGTTCTGTTCCTCGCGCGGCATCCGCCCTGCGAAGCCCACGCGCACCGCATCGACGCCGTCGACCGCGGCGTAGTCGGCCACCCACTCACGGACCTCCTCGGGCGTGCCGGCCGCCGCGAGGTCGTCGAGCATCTCGTCGGAGACCGCGGCCGCCATGGCCTCGGTGTCCCGGTCGGCCCAGGCCGCACGGAGGGCGTCGACGGTGTCGGCGTAGCCCTGCTCGGCGATGGAGTCGCCGTAGAACGGGCCGTAGGCACCAGCCATGAACGCGACGTGGGAGCGCATCGTCTCGCGGGCCCGCTCGCGGTCCTCGCTCGCGTAGCACCGGACCACCGGGGCCACCCGGAGGTCCTCCACGGTACGGTCCCCGAGGTCCGCACCTCGGGCGAGGTCCTCGAGCCGCCCTTCGAGACCGTCGCGGGTGAACAGCTGAGGGACCCACCCGTCGGCGAAACGACCGGTGAGCTCCGCCGCCTTCGGCCCGAGGGTGGCCAGGTCGATCGACGGGGGATCCTCGGGGACGTCCCCCTCGTAGGAGAGCCCACCCATCTCGAAGAGCTCGCCCTCGTAGGCCGAGCTTCCGGTCTCGTAGATGGTCCTGATCACGTCGATGGTCTCGCGGAGCCGCCGGAGGGGTCGCTCGAACGCGGCGCCGTGCCAGCGCTCGGTGATGGCGGGCGAGCTCGGCCCGAGCCCCAGCCGGAAGCGGCCACCGGAGACGTCGTGGAGCGTGAGCGCGGTCTGGGCGATCATCGCCGGCGACCGGCCGAATGGCGAGATCACGTCGTCCGAAATCCCGATCGTCTCGGTCCGGTCCGCGACGAGCGTCAGCACGGGCACGATGTTCCACCCGGTGGTCTCGCCGACGGAGAAGCGGCTGAAGCCGAGTGACTCGGCCCGCGCGGCGTGCTCGGCGACGGCGGCGGGCGCGTCGTAGTCTCCCATCGAGACGAGCAGGTCGAGGTCGGCGTTCACCGTGGCCCCCTCCCGTCGCAGTGTCGTGCTGGCATCACCGGGAGGGGCGGCCGGGCGCGGCATAAGCGTTCGTGCCCCCGCGTCTCGCCGATTCCGATCGGTTTTTGGCCCGGCTCGCCGTCGCCTCGGCCACATGGAGTTCGCACCGGAGGACGTCGAGCCGTCGGACACCGCACGGGCGATCAAGACGCTCGTCACCCCGCGGCCGATCGCGTGGGTCAGCAGCCGGAGCACCGATGGCGTCGACAACCTCGCCCCCTTCTCGGCCTACAACTACGCCGCCCACGTGCCACCGGTCCTGCACTTCTCGACGTCGCGGCGCGACGGCGATCTGAAGGATACGGCCACGAACGCGGTGGAGACGGCGGAGTTCGCGGTCAACGTCGTGACCGAGCCCCAGATCGAGGCCATGGACCGCACCTCAGAAGGGCTTCCCGCCGAGGAGAGCGAGTTCGAACACGTCGGCATCGAACGGGCCGCGTGTGCGGTCATCGACGCCCCCCGGGTCGCCGACGCGGCCGCGACGATGGAGTGTCGGCTCCACGACACGGTCGAGGTGTACGACCGGCTCGTCATCTACGGCGAGGTCGTCTACGTCCACGTCGACGACGACCTCCTGATCGAGGGGAAGGTCGACTCCCGGGCGGTCGACACCGTCGGCCGCCTGGGGGGGCCCTACTACACAGTCTCCGATCCGCTGCCGTTCGAGCGGCAGTACTGAGCAACCAGCCTTCCCATCTCCATCGTTCCGGGCCGTGACTGGCGGGTCGGCTCCGGTGCGCCGTGTCCGGGCAAGATCGGGGGGTACCACCACCCCCACGGGGAACCGAGGCGGTCAGCTCTCCAGCAGCCACCCGAAGCGCCGCTCCCAGTAGGCCTCGTCGGGGTGCTTCTTGCTCTGCCCGTGGGTCTTCGCGTCGCGGATTCGCCGCTCGAGGACGTCGCGCGCCTCGTTGAACGCGTGGCGGGCCCCGTATCCCTCGCCCGTGGCCAGGAACATGCCCTGGTCCGTGTACACCCGGATGCGAGCGAGCAGGAGTGAGGTGCCACGGAGGGTCTCGTCGTGTTCGTGGAAGTGCACCTTCGCGTCGAGGAGGGCGGCACCCCGGTCCATCCCGTCGAACTTCTCGACGGCCGAGACCACCGCGTCGTACGTGAGGTCGTCCATCAGGTCGGCACCGTACACTTGGACGGCCCGGTTGCCCTCGGCCTCCCAGGTCAAGACGTCGAGGACGTCGGTCTTGGTGACGATCCCGACCGCGCCGCCCTGGCCGTCCGCGACGACGAGTGCGGAGCCGCCGACCTCGAACATCGCAGCCACGGCGTCGTCGAGCGTGGCCGACGATTCGATGGTCCGCACGGGGGAGACCATGAGGTCTCGGACGGGCACGTCGAGGATCCGGGCGAGGTCACCTTCGCGCGCGCCGAAGCCGCCGTGGCTCCGACCGGCGCCGCCGGAGACGCTCCCCCCGAACGCGTCGGTTCCACCGCCCTCACCGCCCTGGCTCCGGGTGGTGGCGCGAACCGTCAGACCCGTCACGTCGTAGAGGCTCAGGATGCCGACGGCCGAGCCCTCGTCGACGACCGGGAGGTGCGTGATCCGGTGTTCCCGGAAGGCGTTCAGCGCCTCGCCGAAGGTCGTCTCCGGGGTGACCACGACCAGGTCGTCGGTGGCGACGTCCTCGACGGTCGCGACCTCGAGGAACGGCTGGACTGCCTCGAGGAGGTCGTCCTGGCGGACGACGCCGATCATCCGCTCGCCCTCGAACACCGGGAGGATGCGCGAGTCGCTGTCGATCATGAGTTGGGCGACCTCGCGAACGTCCGCGTCGGGGGGCACCCGGGGGACGGACCAGATGAGCGACTCGAGTTTCTGCTCCGGCGAGAGCCGGGAGGCCGCGAGCTGTCGTCGCGTGACGACGCCGGCGACCTCGCCCTCCCGGAGGACGACGACGCCGTCTTCCGACGGGTCGTCGAAGATTCCGGCGAGGCTGGCGACTCGCTCGTCGGCGTCCAACGATTCGTAGTCCGGTGAGACGATGTCCTGGATGTCCATGGGAAGTGCTAATGGGGCTTGGTTGGCGGGGCGACGGCAGCAACGGAGCGTCGGACAGACATTGGCCGATGATCAGTACGACCTCGGAAGGGGTGAAGCCGGCCCTCCGGTGTCAGGGGCTGGGAACGGCCGACGGGGTCTAAGAGCAGTCAGCAGAGTGTCCGATACTGGCTGATCGGTACGTCTCGAGAACACGCTCCTGCGGACGGATGGATCGCGACGCGAAGGTACAGAGCCAGGGATGGGATTTGAACCCATGAATTCCCGATTACAAGTCGGGTGCGTGAACCGAGCCCACGCTCCCCTGGCGCAGTCGTTCGTTACCGGGTCTCCGATGTATCGGTTTCGGTCGTTCCAGCCCCATCCACCGGCCGCTCGAACTGGATCCGATGTGGTTCATAGCCCCGTCGCCGATAGAGTCGACGCGCACCCTCGTTGTCGGCCATGGCCTCGATGGCGATGACGTCGGCGCCGCGGTCGACCAGTACCGCCTCCGCGGCGTCGAGGAGCGCCGAGCCAACGCCCTCGTCGCGGCTCGCCGGCTCCACGAAGAGGTTGTGGACGATACCTCGCGTGGCGTCCGAGGCGAGCGCTCCCTCCTCGATGCCGACGTTCACGAACCCAACGACCCCCTCGTCGGCGCGGGCCACGAGGACGCTCCCGTCGACGACGTGGTGGGCGAGCAGCGGCCGGATGGTCTCCCGGTTCGCGGCGCCATCGAGGTGGGAGCCGTGGGCGCGCTGGGTTTCGGCGAGTGCCACCCACGTCTCGACGACGGCGTCGAGGTCGGCCGTCGTGGCCGGCTCAACCCGCATCCCTGAGAACCTCGACGGCCGGGAGCCGCTCGCCGGTGAGGAGGCTCAGCGCCGCCCCGCCGCCGGTGCTCACGTGGTCGAACCCGGAGAGCCCGAGCCGGCGGAGTGCCGCGGCCGTGTCGCCGCCGCCGACGATGCTGTAGCCCGCGTCCGTGGCGGCCCGGTAGAGAACCTCGGTCCCGACCGCGAAGGGCTCCCGCTCGGAGACGCCCGCCGGGCCGTTACAGATCGCCGTGCCAGCCGACGAGAGTACGTCGGCGTAGGTCTCGATGGTCTCCGAGCCGACGTCGAGGGTCGGGTGGTCGGCTGGCAAATCCTCCCGGGCAACCTCGTGGCGCTCGCCGTCCCGGTCGACGGCCACGTCGCGCGGGATCGAGATCACGTCGCCGTGGCGGTCAAGGAGTCCCCGCGCCCACTCGACGGTGTCCCAGGAGTCGCGCCCGTGGATGACCGACGCCGAGGCCTCCCCCACGTCGACGCCCGAGGCGTAGAGGAAGACGTTGCCGACGATGCCGGCGGTGAGGATGGCGTCGGCGAGCCCACGGTCGAGGACGCTGTCGGCGACGTGGAGTGAGTCGGCGATCTTCGCCCCGCCGAGGAGGTAGACGCGGGGGCGCTCGGTGTCCTCGATGTGGCCGAGGACGTCGAGCTCCCGCTCCATGACCCGGCCGGCGTAGCTGGGGAGCGAGGGGGGAAAGCCGACCAGCGAAGGCTGAGAGCGGTGGGCCGCGGCGAAGGCGTCGTTGACGAACGCGTCGAGCGAGGGGGCCAACCGGGAGACCAAGAAGGTCTCCGCGGCGCGGTCGGGTTCGAACTCCATGTACTCCTCACTGTAGAAGCGCGTGTTCTCCAAGACGAGGAGTTCGCCGTCCTCCATCGCGTCGATCGCCCGACGGGCGTCCGCGGAGAAGGTGCTGTCCACGTAGGAGACGGGCGCCGCGAGGAGCTCGTCCAGTCGATCGGCGTGGGGTTCGAGGCAGCCGAAGTCGTCGCCGCCCGGCCGGCCCTGGTGGGCGAGGAGCGCGACTCGGCCGCCGGCGTCGGTCAGCTCAGAGAGCGTATCGAGGTGGGCTCTGATCCGGGCGTCGTCGGCCAGCCCGTCGTCGTCGAGGGGGCTGTTGACGTCAACGCGGACGCCCAGTCGGGACCCCCGGACGTCGAGGTCGTCCAGGGTCCGGATGGCCATGGGCACCCTCCGCGAGGCCCGGCCAAAGGCGTTTTCATCGCCGCCGGGCGGCGACCTAGAACTCCCGGCAGTCAGCACAGAGCAGCTGCCCGTTCACGTTCGAGAGGTTGCCCGCCAGCGCGCCGCACGCCTCACAGACGCTCTGGGTTGAGAACGGCTCGTCGCCGGCCGACTCGGTCCCCGCGACAGCGAGCGGCGTGTCCCGGGCCTCCGCCTCCGGGAACGTCGAGAGCGCGACGAGCACGTCGTGCTCCGAGAGCGTCCCGACGACCTCGTCGTCGGCGTCAACGACCACCAATCGGCGGACGCCGTTCCCGGCCAGCAGCGAGGCCGCCTCGTCGAGCGGGCCCTCCGGCCCGACGGTCGGGGGCTTCCCGTCGATCAGGTCGCCCGCGTGGACCGCGTCGGGGTCCTCGCCCGCCGCGACGATCCCCACGACGTCCCTGGCGTCGATGAGGCCGACCGGCTCGGCTCCACGGAGGACGACCGCGCCGCCGACACTGGCCTCGAGCATGAGCGACGCCACGCCCGAGACGGCGTCGCCTTCGCTGATGCCGAGGAACTCCCGGGTCATGGCGTCTCGGACGGCCAAGTCCGGCCTCATGTGAGAGCGTGACACACGAGACGGCTAAAAGCTACCCCCGTCACAGTTAAGGCCGTGTGAACCCTACGCACGGGGACCGTTCGTTCTGGCGATCCAACCCGAGAGCGACGCGGCTCAGGCGGGCTCCTCGACCGGGTGGTAGTCCCAGAGACCGCCGGCGCGCATCGCCCGCCCGAGCGCCCGGTGCATCGCGGTCATGTCGTCGACGCTGTCGACGTCCACGTGGGCGAGTATGTCGCTCGCGGCGACGACCTTCGCGTGGTTGATCCGGATCGGATCCGCGCCGACGCGCTCTTCGAACTCGTCGAAGTCGAGCGGGAAGTCCTCGTCCTCGTCGACCTTCTTCGCGAGGATGGCCAGGCCGTACTTCCGGCCGCCCTCGCTCCCCTCCTCGCCGTCCGGGTCGTGGGGCCAGTCCATGACGGGGCTCCGGCCCGGTGGGGGTAAATCGTTGTGGTCGCCGAGTGCCGAACGGACGCGAACGGGGCCGCAGCTCGCGGTCGTGAGTAGCGAGGATGCGCCGGAGCCAGGACTCGAACCTGGGACCGCCTCGTCTCTGCGGCGAACAGGGCGGGCCTGGGTCGCCGTAACAGCGAGGCGCTCTACCAACTGAGCTACTCCGGCTCGCTTTCGGCTACTTCGGGTCGCTTGATGAGGGTTTCGCTTCCACGCGGGGGGTCGTGACCCTAGGCGTGTCGGAACACCCGGAGCGTGTCCCGGCCCACCGACTGCGTCTCGGTCGCCTCCATCCCGAGGTCGGTGAAGATCCGGCCCCAGTCCCGGTAGTAGAGCGGAATCTCGCCGTTGACGTAGTTGATCCCCGACTCGGCCTGCCCGTCGTCGACGTCGGCCACCGGCGCCTCGCACTCGACCGTGCAGACGACGTCGTCGGTGATCCTGGCGAGTTCACCGAAGACCCACTCGTCGGCGGCGTGGATGTGCTGGAGGGTCTCGACCGAAATCACCGCGTCGAAGCGGCCATCGTCGAAGTCGACGACGACGTCCTCGATGGCTCCCGAGTAGAACGTACCCGCCTCCGCGAGGGCCGGGTACTCCGCCTCCATCACGTCGAAGGCGTCCGCGTTGATGTCGACGCCGTGGAGGTCCGAGAAGCCGTGCTCGTGGAGGTGCTTGAGGTGCCGGCCCGAGCTACAGCCGAGCTCTAGGACGGCCGCGTCGGTGTCGACGATCCGGCCCAGCGTCGCCTGGAGCAGCTCGCTCGTCTCGTTCGGGCCGTAGTAGGCGTAGTAGGCCGGCGAGTACTCGGTCGACCGGCTCGCCCAGCCGGCGCGGACTTCGTCGGCGTTCATTCGCTGCCGCCCCGTCGGCGACGGGCTCGATTCCGGACCGTGCCGTTCGTGGCCACGAGGCCGACGCGGGCAGCCGCTCCGGGAGTCGGTATCACCTCTAGGGTGGGTGGGCACCTGCGGATAAGCCTTCCGGGCGGCCGATTGGGTGCCCACGAACCGTGACACGTCGTGGCGCCCCCCGCGTGGTACCGCGACCCTCGGAAGGGCTATCCCCTCGGGGGCGAAAGGTGTGGCTGTAATGTCACAAGGCAAGGTTGATTTCTTCAACCACACTGGCGGCTACGGCTTCATCTCCACAGACGACACTGACGACGACGTGTTCTTCCACATGGACGACGTCGAGGGCCCGGACCTAGAGGAGGGCCAGGACGTCGAGTTCGAGATCGAGGACGCCCCGAAGGGACCGCGCGCGACCAACCTCGTCCGGGTCTGACCGGCCACGAACGCTGTTCTCAGAGACCACGACCGACGAGCCGGACGGCTCCGCTTCCGGCGACACCAGATCGAGACCATCGGCGACGCTGACCGTTCAGCGAGCGACAGGGCCGAATTCGGTGCCTATTCCTCGTCCTCTGCGGCGGTCTTGATCGTGTCGAGCCGATCCAGGAGATCGTCTGTCGACGCGCCCGACTCGAACGACATGGACCCGTCGTGGTCGTGCTGGTGGTGGTTCTCGACGTCGTCCTCGTCGTCCGTCGAGTACTCCGGATCCCGCTGTTCTGATTCGTCGTAGCTGCCAAAGCCCATTCTGGTCGCCACTACGACGTGGCCGCGGAAAAGCAGTCGGGTTCGATGGGTCCCGCGTTCAGCGGCGCGATGACTCCCGGAGGGCGGGGGGATTGCGTCCCTCGTGGGAACCCCACCGCCGCTAGTGGATGCCCATCGCTTCGATCTGCTCCTGATAGCGGTTCCGGATGGTGACTTCGGTCACCTGGGCGACGGTTGCGACCTCGCGCTGGGTCTTCTTCTCGTTGCAGAGCAGCGAAGCGGCGTAGATGGCCGCGGCCGCGTAGCCGGTCGGCGACTTGCCTGAAAGGAGCCCCTGCTCGGCGGTGGTGTTGATGATCTCGATGGCCTTGGCCTGGACCTCCTCGCTGAGCTCCAGCTCCGAGGCGAAGCGGGGGACGTACTTGGTGGGGTCGACGGGTTTCATCTCCAGCCCCAGCTCCTGGGCGACGTAGCGGTAGGTCCGGCCGATCTCCTTCCGCTCGACCCGGGAGACCTCCTCGACCTCGTTGAGGCTCCGCGGGATGCCCTCGTTGCGACAGGCGGCATAGAGGGCCGAGGTCGCGACGCCCTCGATGGAGCGCCCCCGAATGAGGTCTTCGTTCAGGGCCTGGCGGTACACCACCGAGGCGACCTCCCTGACCGACCGCGGGACGCCCAGGGCCGAGGACATGCGGTCGATCTCCGAGAGGGCGAACTGGAGGTTGCGCTCGCCGGCGTCCTTCGTCCGGATGCGCTCCTGCCACTTGCGGAGCCGGTGCATCTGCGTGCGCTTCTCCGAGGAGAGGGACCGCCCGTAAGCGTCCTTGTTCTTCCAGTCGATGGTGGTCGTCAAGCCCTTATCGTGCATCGTCTGGGTGGTCGGGGCGCCGACGCGGGATTTGCTCTGTCGCTCGCTGTGGTTGAAGGCCCGCCACTCCGGGCCGGGGTCGATCTGGTCCTCCTCGATGATGAGCCCACACTCCTCGCAGACGAGCTCCGAGCCGTCGGCGTTCTTGACGAGACTGGCCGAGGTACACTCCGGGCACTGGGTCTCGTCGGTGTGCTCCGTCGATTCTTCCCGCTCGGTTGCCCCCTCACGTGATCGACTTCGACGTCGCATTGCTCTCGATTGCGGGCCCAGACGGGTAACCCTTCCGAGGCCAGCGGCTCCACCGTCGTCCGAGGTGGGGCCGGACCGCCGGTCGAGACCCGAACCGCCCGACCGACATCCTGAAAGCGCCCGTGCTGGTATCACGGGCCGATGACCGACGACGGCTTCGAGAAGGTCGCTGCGGCCGTGCTCGCCCGCGTCGAGCCGGACGCCGAGGAGCGACGGCGCCTCGAGGCGGTCGTCGGCGAGGTGGTGACGCGGGCCGAGACGGCCATCGCCGACCTCGACGTCGACGCCGAGCCGGTTCACGTCGGCTCGACGGCACGGGACACCTGGATCGCGGGCGACCGCGACGTTGACGTCTTCGTCCGGTTCCCCGGGGACCTCGATCGAGCGGCGCTCGAGCGGCTCGGCCTCACGGTCGGCCACGCGGTCCTCCCCAATGGCCGGGAGGAGTACGCCGAACACCCCTACGTGACCGGCGAGGTCGAGGGGATCGGTGTCGACCTCGTGCCCTGTTACGCCGTCGAGTCGGCGAGCGACATCCGCTCGGCCGTCGACCGGACGCCGTTCCACTCGGCCTACCTCGAGGAGCGACTCACGCCCGACCTCGTCGACGAGGTCCGCGTGTTCAAGCAGCTCCTCAAGGGCGTCGGCGTCTACGGGAGCGACCTCCGGACCCGGGGCTTCTCGGGGTACCTCACCGAACTCCTCGTCCTCGAGTACGGCGGGGCCGACGAGACGTTCGCCGCGGTGGCGGACTGGGACCCGCCCGTTCGACTGGACCCGGCGGGCCACGGCGCGGCCACGTTCGAGGACCCACTGGTCGTCATCGACCCGACGGATCCCGAGCGGAACGTCGCGGCCGTCCTCGCGGGGGAGAACCTGGCCCGGCTCCAGCACCACGCCCGGGCCGTCCTCGCGAGGCCATCGGTCGAGGCGTTCTTCCCGGCGTCACCGGAACCCCTCGCCGCGGACGCGGTCCGCGAGCACGTCCGCCGGCGGGACACCGTGCCCGTCGCCCTCGTGTTCGAGGCGCCCCCCGCGGTCGAGGACGACCTCTACCCGCAGCTGCGGCGCTCACTCGCGGGCATCCGCGACGAACTGGACCGGCGGGGCTTCGACGTCCTCCGGTCGGCGACGTGGGCCGAGGACGACGCGGTGCTCTTGCTCGAGCTCGCGACGGCCGAGCTGCCCGCCATCGAGCGCCACATCGGGCCGCCGGTGGCCGTCAGGGAGCACGCCCAGTCCTTCTACGAGACGTACGCCGACGACCCGACGGTGTATGGTCCCTTCGTCGAGGGCGACCGGTACGTCGTCGAGCGCGAGCGCGAGTACGCGACCGCCCGGGCGCTCCTCGAGGAGGGCGTGGTGGGCGAGGTCCGGCTCGGCGCGGGCGTGGCCGACGTGCTCGCGGAGGACTACGACGTGCTCACGGGCGAGTCAATCGCCGAACTGGCCGAGGCCTTCGGCACCGAGCTCGCGGCCTACTTCGATCCGAGACCGTGAGTCCGCGCGACTGAGTCGATGACATCGCGGCTGTCCGGGTCAGCCTCGCCGTCGTCGACCTCGGGGACGCGGCCGTCGAACACCTCGTGGACCATGCCGACGCCGTCGGCGAGCATGTCGAGGCTGTAGCCCCCCTCGAGGATGAAGCCGAGGGCCGCGTCCGTGCGATCGGCGACGTCCCGCACCCGCGCCGCCAGCATGCCGTAGCCCTCGGTGGTCACGTGCATCCGGGAGATCGGGTCGTGGCGGTGGGCGTCGAAGCCCGCGCTGATGAGGAGGAGCCCCGGGTCGAAGGCCTCGATGGCCGGCCCGACGACCTCGTCGACGGCGGCCCGGTAGGCCGGGTCGCCGGCGCCGGCCGGGAGCGGCACGTTGAGGGTCGTGCCGTCGCCATTGCCCTCCCCCGTTTCGGCGATCTCGCCGGTGCCGGGGTAGAGCCCGTGCTCGTGGATCGAGGCGTAGAAGACGTCCCCGCGGTCGTAGAAGATGTCCTGGATGCCGTTGCCGTGGTGGACGTCCCAGTCGAAGATGGCCACCCGGTCGGTCGAGCGCTCCTGGAGGACGCGCTCGGCCGCGACGGCCGCGTTGTTGACGAAGCAAAAGCCCATCGCGTTGTCCTCGACGGCGTGGTGGCCCGGGGGGCGGCCGAGCCCAAACGGGGTCTCCCGGCCCTCGGCACCGTCGAGGGCCGACTCGGCCACCCAGGCCGCGATGCCGGCGCTGGCGAGGGCCGCGGGCCAGGTCGCCGAGACGGCCGCCGTGTCGGGGTCCCACTGGCCACCGCCGTCCTCGCAGAACTCGCGGACGCGCTCGACGTACTCGCGGTCGTGGGCCGCGATCACGTCCTCGAACGTCGCCGGGTCGGGTTCGACGTACTCGACGCCGTGGCGTTTCGCGAGGCCCTGCTGGATGGCCCGAAGCCGATCGGGCGACTCGGGGTGTCGCTCGCCGGCGTCGTGCTCTAAGCAGACCTCGCGGTAGCCGAACCTCATTCCACGAGGGCGAAGTAGGTCTCGACGTCCTCGGCCTGGATCGTCCGGCGGCCGGCGTGCCGGGCGAGGCGGGCGGCACCGGCGGCGACCTCGTCGGCGAACTCCTCGAGGATGGCCGCCAGGGCGACCCTGGCGTCGGCGCCGACCCGGTACCGCTCGTCGATGTCGAGGCGGGCGATCCGGTCGACCGGGGCGATCGGGAGCTGGAGCGAGTCCGCGTCGGGGACCGCATCGACCCCGAAGTCCGCGGCGGTGATGGTCTTGCGGCCCTCGGCGTCGGTGTGCTCGGTCGCGTCGGCCGCGATGGCCGCCCCCCGTGACTGGATGTGGCGGGCGAGGGCCGCCGTCGCGTCGGCGCTCACCCGGAGGCCGCCCGCGTTCCGCCGGATGACCGCGTCCACCGGGGCGGAGGGCAGCTCCACGCTCATAGGTGACACGTGGGAGGGGGTGCCTTAGTCTCTTTCGTAACGGCGGGCGCCGGAGGTGGCGTTATTCGACAGCCTCGGCGTCGAGCCGACCGTCGCGCAGCCGGCCTCGGACGGTGATCTCCTGGCCGAGCTCGACGTCGACCTCGGTGTCGACCGCGAGGGTCTCCGTGCCGTCGTCAACGACCACCGGGTCACCGGCCTGGACGACCACGCCGGTGAACTCGACCGCTTCGTTGCCTTCGGTGTCGACCACCGAGGCGGCCTGGCCACCGGCGGCCTCCGTGGAGCCGCCCCCGTCGCCGCTGCCGGCGAACGCGTCGAGGCCAGCCTCGTCGCCGTCGGACTCGGCCCCGCCACCGGCTGCGGCCGCCTCGGCCGGCGCCGAGGTCGCGCCGTCGGCCAGCAGCGAGACCGTCGAGCGCCAGCCCGCCGAGGCCTCGAGCTCGTCCTGCCAGCCGTCCTGGATCTCGACGTCGGCGAACTGGACCTCGTCGCCGGGGCCGAGGTCGATGTCGGCCTTCTCGCCCCAGAGCGCCACCCGGATGTCGCCGGACTCGTCCTGGAGCCGGACGTTCCGGACCTGGCCCTCCGAGCCGTCGTCCCGGTCGAAGGTCCGCGTGGGGTCGGCCGAGCGGACCACGCCGGCGAGGTCGACGGTTTCGCCGATCTCGACGTCAGCGATAGGCGTCGACTCGGGGACGTACTCGACGTCCTCGTCGATGCGCTCGATCGTGCCGCGGTTGCCGACGTGGAGCTCCAAGTCGCCGTCGCGCTCGCGGACGTAGCCGTCGACGACCGCGACGGACTCGCCGGGGGAGAACTCGTCGGCGAGGTCCGCCTTCTCGTCCCAGAGCGTCACGCGGACGCGGCCGGTCTCGTCGCCGATCGAGATGTTCGAGACCCTCCCTTCAGAGCCGTCGTCGCGGTCGAACGTCCGGACCGGATCGGTCCCGAGCACGCGCCCGCGGATGGAGACGTCGGAGAGGCCGAGCGAGAGGTCCGCGATGCGGTAGTCCCCGTCGACGGGCACGTCGATGTCGACGTCAGGCTCGGGCTCGACGCGGCTGGCGCTCACCTCGACGCCGTTGTAGCCCTCTCGCGGCCGGCCCGCGACCCGGAGCACGTCGCCCTCGTCGAGCTCCTCGACCGCGGAGTCGGCCATCTCGTCCCAGAAGGCGACCCGGATGGCGCCGGTCTCGTCGGCCAGCTCGACGTTCACGACCTTGCCGTCGGCGTCCTCGCCGTCACGCTCGAACTCACGGAGCTCGCCGACCGAGCGGACCTTGCCCAGGAACTTGACCTCCTCCATGCCCGGCTCGACGTCGGTGATCCCCTCGACCTCGCCCTCCGAGAGCTCGTGGGCGATGAGCATCGCCGCCGTCTCCTCGTCGGCGAGCCCGCCCATCTGCTCGACCTTCGCCTCGACGGCCTCCCGGAACTCCTCCTCCGAGACGTCGGCCTCGAGGTCGGCGTAGATGTCCTCGATGTCCCCCATAGCTGGTTACGCGTTCGTCACACGAGGACCGCGCATAAGCATTGTCGTTAGTCCACTCGAGTGGTCCATCGTCGGGGTCCGCTGGTGGCGTTCTCGCCGAAGAAGGTTTGGGCCACACCGGGGCTCAGAGCGCGGTGGTGCGGACCGTCTCGCCGTCGTGGACGACCTCGACCGTGGCCGGCGTGGCGTCGACCTCGACGGTCGCCCGGTAGTCGATCTCGGTGATGCACTCCGCACACCCCTGGCCGGGCTCGGCGGTGCTCTCAGAGACGACCCTGACGGTCAGGGTGTCGCCCGCGAGGCGGACGCGGTCGAGCCGGGCGGTGTAGCAGGCGTCGTTGCCCCAGATGGTGCCCTCGACGGTGACGGTGCCGGCAGCCGACGAGACCTGCGCCTCGCTCACCTGGGTCCCACACCCCGCGTCGAGGACGGTGAACTCGCTCGGCGGGTCCGACGGCGAGCCGCCGTCGTCGGGCTGCCCACCGACGCAGCCGGCGATGGCCGTCGCGAGGGTGGCGCCCGTCGCCCCGAGGAAGCGGCGTCTGTTCACGGCCGGACTGAGGCCACCCGGGACCATAACGGGCGTGGAGGGACAAGGGTGAGTTTGACTGACGGCATCGCCCGACCGGCGGTACCGTAACCCCTATTACTCACTCCGGTGTACCCGAAAGTGAGTCCTGTTAGGGTAGTGGACCATCCTACGGGCTTGCGGAGCCTGTGACCGGAGTTCAAATCTCCGACAGGACGTCATTCTCACGACGCTCCACCGAGAGCCTCGCGTTTGGTCCTCGTGGCCGGGGCGAGCGGCGAGCTAGGTTGTGTCCGGCCGAATAGTTATCACCCATGTTGGACATAGATCAGGTCGTGCCTGGCGGGATATCTCTCGACGCGGTCCAGGACCACTGGCTCGTTCGCGAGATGTTTCGAGAGCCTGTCGGGGGATGGCTCGGCTGGGGGGTCCTGACGGTCGCGGTCGTTTCGATCGCCTACGAGAGCTATCTCGGAAACCTCTGGTTGATCCCACTGGTCGTCATCCCCTTAGCCGAGGTCTATCCGGCTGGAGATCCCGAGACCGCGGGATGGCTCCGATTGGCCGGTGTGTGTTACATGGTTCTCGCGGGGATCGGCCTGGTGGCGATCCAGGTGATCGCGTGAGGACGGCCACCGCCGACGGTTCCCGACCCGTCTTGGAATCGATGGCCTAAGCGCAGTCCTCTCAAGGACCGAGAAGTGGCGAACGCTTTGTGCCGACGGCACCCCTATTCGGGGGAAGTGATCGAAGGATGACCGCCTCGCTTCCGATGGGGTCCTGGCTCGCGCCCATTCAGCTCGAGGCCATCGGCCTCTCGCAAGCCGAGCTGGTCGACGCCTGGTACGGCCTGCTGCCGAACGTCCTCGGCATCGTCGTCTACCTGGTGTTCATCTTCGAGTTCTACCGGTTCGTCGCCCGCCGGGACGTCTTCGAGCTGCGGATGCGCCGCTTCGCCCACGGCCCGCTGGGTTGGGGCGTCGCCGCGGTCGAGAACGTCCTGCGCGTGGTGTTCTACCTCGTCGAGTACGTGGTCGTCTACCCGATCCTCATCATCCTCTGGTACCTCGTGTTCGTGGTCCTGCTCGCCTTCCTCGCCGAGGGCCTCGGCGTGGCGGCGCTGCTCCTCATCGCCATGAGCGTGGTGAGTGCCGTGCGGGTCACCGCCTACTACAGCGAGGACCTCTCCCGGGACTTAGCGAAGATGCTGCCCCTCGCCCTCCTCGGCGTGGTCATCCTGGAGGGCGCGGCCTCGGTCTCCGTCGGCGCGAGCCTCGCGCTCGTTTTCGAGCTCCCGGGCTACTGGCGGCGGATCCTCACCTACCTGCTGTTCCTGGTGCCCCTCGAGTTCGTGCTGCGAATGGCCCGGATCCTGGTCACCGGGCGGCTCTCGACCGGCGAGCCACCATCGGCGGTGTTCTCGGAAGAGACGGAGTCGCCCTGAGTCGGGCGGGCGCCTCCACAACTAGCGATCGGGCAGCGCCCCCACCTGCTCCAGCAATCCGAGCATGTCGCTCTGGGTCCAGGTCTCGGCGAGCAGGCCGTCCTCGAACCGGTTGATCTCGACCGCCGCGAGCTCGACCGCCTCCCCGGTCGGCTCCTCGCCCATGATCGAGCCCTCGTGGGTGCCCGTCATCGTCCAGCGGAGGGCCACGCGGTTGCCCTGCGCCACCGTGTCCTCGACCGCGAAGGCCATGTCCGGGAAGGCCTCGCGGGTGCCGTCGGCGAGCGCGCGGTAGAGCGTGGGGCCGCGGCGCTCCTCGGCCAGGGCCCGGTCGTGGATGAGGTAGTCCGGGTGGACGAGCGACTCGGCGACCGACGGGTCCTCGCCGTTCCAGACGCCGTCGAAGAGCCGACGCAGTCGGTCTACGTGCTCGCTGGGAGCCGGCATACGCCGGCCCTGGGCGCCGGGCGGCATAACTGGCCCGGCGCGACGGAGCAGGGCAGAGCGGTCTCGAGACCGATGCCGTGACCGGGTCGCGTGTATCAGCCCTGATAAGGAGGGAGACACCTTTAAGCCATGTGACAATCGGACATGGAGTGATGACCGAGCCGGCAGACCGGCCCACGGAGACGGGGGTGTGAGTCCCGTGTCCGAGGCGGCCGGTCGCTCGCAATCGCGGGGGCAGGGAGAATCGTCAATCACCGTCGATAGTGGGGATCAAATGCTGCTCTCGACGGGCCCGATGGACTCGGCCCTCCGTTCGCTCCCCGAGGAGGCCTTCGAGAACCTCCTCGTCGTCTCCGTCAGCGACGAGCCGGCCGACCTCGAACAGACGGTCACCGACCTCGGCCACGACCCGGATCGGATCGGGGTGGTACCGGTGTCCGCGACGCCGGTGGCCACGGCCGAAGAGGCCTGGACCGCGCCGCGGGTGAGTCCGAGCGACCTCACCGGCATCAGCATCGGCATCGCCCAGGGCATGCGCTACGTCCGGCCGGACCACGGGTGGTTCGTCTTCGACGACCTGGGCGTGCTGTTCATGCACGCCGAGGCCGCCCGGGTGTGCCAGCTCGTCTCGACCCTCGCCGCGAAGTGCAGCGCCCGGGACGTCACCGGCGTCTACGGTGTCGTTCCCGACGCCATCGATGACGGGGCATACGCGCAGATCGAATCGCTCCTCGACGGCGTCCTCGACCGCCGGTGAGGCCCGCTATGGTCCCCAGTCGAAGCCGCTCGTGAAGATCGCCCACCACTGGCCGTAGTCGGGCGTCCGCCGGACCTCGACCGACTCGACCCACTTCACCCACTGGTAGCCCCGGCGCCCCGGGGCGACGAGCCGGACCGGGTAGCCGTGGCCGTGGGTCAGCCGCTCGCCCCCGACGTGGGTTGCCAACACCGTCTCCCGGGCCTCCTCGATGGGCAGGCCGAAGCGGTAGCCGGTGACGGACTCGAACGTGACCCACCGGGCGTCGGCCGCGGGCTCGACGGCCTCGAGGAGCTGGCCGATCCCGACGCCCTGCCAGGACCGGTCGACGTACCAGCCGCTGGTGCAGTCGAGCGTCGCCGCGAGTTCGTCAGTGGCTCGCGCCTCGACCCCGTCGACGTCGAGCACGGTCGGGTTGGCCACCGCGCCACCGACGTCGAGCGTCCACGCGTCCGCGTCGACCGGCGCCGGGTCGTCGGCCACCCAGCTCGTGAGCGGGAAGTCGTTCCCATCGCCGCCGGCGTCCCGGGAGCCGGTGTACCGGTGGGCCCCGCGGAGCCATTGCGTCAGCACCCGCTGGCCACGCCAGGCGAGGGCCGCGCCGGCGACGAGCAGCGCCGCCTGGATCGCCGTCCGGCGGCCCTCGAAATCGGCCGCCCGTGGCACGTGAAACCGGCGGACGAGGTGGAGGAGCAGCACCGGTGCCAGCGCCAGTCCGATGAAGGCGTGGACGACGAGGCCACTCCAGGCGAGGACGCGGAGGTCGAACCCCAGCGCCCAGGCGATCCCGGTGGCGATGGCGGCGACGGCGAGGACCGAGAGCAGGATCGAGCTCGCGGTCGAGCGGGACCAATCCCGCGGGTGGAGGTGTCGGCGCTCCCGGCGGAGCTTCCAGACCACCGGCGCGATCAGGAGGAGCCCGACGGCGGCGTGGACGGCGACGACCCACCAGTCGGCCGGCTCGCCGGCGAACATCGTGGCCACGCCCGTCGCGAGCACGACGGCGAGGCCGAGCAGGAGCGCCCAGTCGACCAGACGGGGCCGGGGTTCGAGCCGCACGGGGGTGGGTAGGGCGCCGATGGGCAAATCCGTTGGCCCCCGCGACCGACACCCATACGCCGCCCCGGCCGGTACCGCCTCGCGATGGAGGCCCACCTCCGCGCCGGCGTCGCGATCTACAACGCCGGCGGCTACCACGCCGCCCACGACGCCTGGGAGGACCACTGGCTCGACCTGGAGGCGGGCACCGATGACGAGCGGTTCCTCCACGGCCTCATCCAGTTCACCGCCGCGGTCCACCACGTCGCCAACGGGAACTGGGCCGGGGCGACGGGGCTGGCCCAGAGCGCGACCGACCACCTCGCGGGGCTCCCGAGTCCGTATCGCGGGGTCGACCTGGAGCCGGTGCGGCGGCACCTCGCGGCCGTGGCGGCGGACGCCGAGGCGACCGCGACCGAGCCGCCCCCGCAGCTCACGCACGATGGACAGGCGATCGAGCCCGTTGACCTCGAGTTCGAGGCCGCGGCGGTCGCCGCCGCGGTGCTCGCGGAAGAGGTGGACGCCTACGACGAGTCGGTGGTCGAGGACGCCGTCCGGTTCACGAGCGACGGGGACGGCGGGGGCCGGTTCGTCGCCCTGCTCATGGACTTCGTGGCCGAACCCGACAGGCGCGCCCTCGTCTACACTCGACTCGAGGAGCACGTCCGTCGTCGACGGGCCGAGGTACGGGACGTCGAGGGCCTCTTCGAGGACCGCGAGTGAGCCGCCTCAGCCCGTCGAGACGTTCCGGAGGGTCAGCCTCGCCGTGTCGGTCTTCCCGGCCCGGTCGACGACCGTGACGGCTGGGCTGACGCCGCCGTCTGCCAGCTCGTACCGTGCCAGCGGCCGCGTGGTCACCTCGTCGATTTCGCCGTCACCGTCGACGTCCCAGCGGTACTCGACCGCGCCGGCCGGGACCCGGCTGTCCCACGCCTGGAGGAGCACGACCCGCCGGGGCCCGATCGGGCCCATGGCGGTCAGCACGGCCGTCGGTGGCGTCGTCTCCAGCGTGACCGGCTGGGTCACGGCCCCGTCGACCGTTCGGTTGACGCGGACCGTCTGTGGCGGGTAGACGGGCCGGGAGGGCGCCCTGACCGTGATCTCGACCTCGCCGGCGACGTCGATGCCCGGGCCCGCCGCACCGGCTCGCTTCGCTCGCCCGTCGGCGCCGGTCGAGAGCCGCTCGCTGACGGTCCCGTGGACCCCCCGCTGCCGGAGAGTGACGCTCACGCCCGGCACCGGGAGACCGCGCTCGTCTCGCACGGAGACGTCGAGCCGCCCCGCCCGCGGGAGCCGCACCTCCCCCAAGTCGACGTCCTCGGTCGGGGACACCCGCTGGATCGGGTACCAGGCCGGGACGCCATCGCCCGGCGTCGCGTCGATCCGCCAGGGCTCGCCCTCGCTGTAGACCAGGTCGTAGGTCCGGGTCCGGGGGACCTCGACCGCGAACCGCCCCGACCCGTCGGTCCGGACGGGCGTGAGGATCTCGCTGTGAGTCGGGTCGAGGTAGACCGTGTCCCCGGCCGCCGGCCGGCCGGACGCCTCGAGGATCTGCCCCCTGATCATCCGCGTCGAGGTGTTCGGCGCCCGGCCGACGTGGACGGCGTCGGTCGTCATCGTGCGGGTCCGGCGGCCCCAGATGTCGCCGACCTCGGCGGCGAGGCTCACCGTCTCGGCCGACGCGGGGACCGGGACCGTCGCGGTGAGGCGGTCGCCGCGCTCGTCGATCCTGGCGGCCGTCCAGGCCGAGCGGTTCCGCCAGGGTGGTGCGTCGGGGGCCCCGGTCGCGTACCAGACGGTCGGCGTCGCCATCGGGCCGACGACGTCCGCGTCGACCGCGATGGTCACGTCGCCTGGCGCGATGGCGTTCGACGCGTTCGCCTCGGGGATCGAGAGGTCCGTGATGGTCGGCGGGCGGTCCCGAACGCCCGGCCGAGAGACGGCGAGGACATCGCCCGACGGCACCCTGACCTCGGTCAGCGTTCGCGTCGAGAGGAAGCCGTCCGCGTTCTCGCCGGCGAGCCGGACCGTGAGCGACTCGTTGGGGCCGACGCGGATGCCGTCGAGGCCGCCGGCGCCGTCCCGGACGCGCCGGTCGGCGACGACCTCGCCGTCGACGAGCGCCGTCAGCGTGTGCTCGCCGGCCGGGTCGAACCGGGTCTCCACACCGTCCGTGAACGGCGTGGCTGCCACCGACGCGGTGCCGTTCGGGCCGGCGGTGACGTCGGCCAGCGCGAGCATCGGGTGGACGAGCACGCCAACCGTCTCCTCGTCCTCGCCGACCCCGTCGAGCCGGGCGGCCCAGCCCGTCCCCGAGAGGGCCGGGTGGTAGGTCGCGACGCCGGCCAGCCGGTGGACGCGCTGGTCCGTCCGGCGACCCAGCTCGTACCACTCGAAGGTCCGCTCGTTCCAGACGCCCCGGACCGAGGCCTGGGGCCTGATGCGGTAGGTCTCGTCGACGGTTCGCCGGTGGTAGCGATAGGTGGTCGTGCGGAGCCGGTCCGGCGTGGCCGAAATGTGGGAGGGCCCATCGACGCGCTCGACGGCGTGGACGAGGTGGAAGACGTCAGGCACGTCGAGCGATGGCTCGGCGCGCCCGTCGCTGGCGAGGAGGTACTCCGTCGCCACGGCCACGTCGGCGTCGGGACTGACGCGGACGACGCGGCTGTCGGGCGCCCGGCGCTCGATGGAGCGGCGAGCGAGGTCGTCGCCGAACGGCGTGCTCATCGAGACCGTCACCGAGCGGTTCGCGAGGGGGCCGTAGCGCTCGACGAGTGGGCTGGCGTCGACGCCGACCGGGACCGTCTCGCGCTCGTCGAGGATCACCCGTGTGGGCCCGTCGAAGCGCCGATGGCTCGAGAGGAACACCGTCGTCCCGGTCGCGTCGTCGACCCCTCCCGACCAGACCACGTAGGTGCCGCCGCCGGCGACGAAGCGGGCGGTGCCGTTCTCGAACTCGAGGAGCTCGTCGTGAGTGCCTTGCTCGTTCAAGACCCAGAGTTCGTCGCCGTCGACGCGGTCGCCGGGCGTGAGTGGATGCTTCTCCACCGTCACGGTGCCGCCGCGGGTGAAGCCAAAGGGGAGACTCCGCGGCGCACCGTCCACCCGATAGCGAATCGCGCCGGCGTAGGCACCGGAGGTGACGTTGCCGTCGACGGCGAGGGTGATGGCTGCCGTCTCACCGGGGGCGAGCGAGAGCCGCGTCCGGTTCAGCGTGGCGACCTCCCCCCGACGGTCGAGGTCGACGTTCAGGGCCGAGACGTCGAAGGCGAGGTCGTGTCGGCGGTCGTCCTCGTTCGTCAGTTCGATGGTGCGGGTGTGCGTGCCGCCGGACTCGATGAGCCCGAAATCGATGACCCCCGGTTCAGCGACGACCGCCGGGTCGAGCGTCCGCTCGATGTCGAGCCGGCCGCCTCCCTGGGCGTTCACGGGGTCGCCCGGCAGGGGACGCGCGGCGCTCACGAGCCGGCTCTCGAGCGCGCTGGCCGACAGCCCGGGCGATCGCTCGAGTAGGAGGGCTGCGGCGCCCGTCACCTGCGGCGTGGCCGCGCTCGTGCCGCCCATCCGGGTGTACCGGCCGGCCTCGTCGACCGGAACGCGACCGGACCCGGCGGCGAGCGGGCCGACGGTGTCGGTGCCGGGCGCGACCAGGTCGGGCTTGAGGTTGCCGGCCAGCGTCGGCCCCCGCGAGGAGTAGGTGGCGACCCCGCCAGACGCGTCCGCGGCACCGACGGTGATCGCCTCGACCGGCCGGCCCGGCGCGCCGATCGTCCGGGGGCGGCCGAGGTTCCCGGCCGCGGCGACCACGACCACCCCCCGCTCGGTGGCCCACTGCACGCTCTCGGCGATGGACTCGCTGCCGTCGACCGAGGTGCCGATGCTGATCTGGATGAGGTCGGCGTCGGCCTCGACGGCGTACTCGATGCCCTCGATGATTCGGGAGGCCGGGGCGCGGCCTCGCTCGTCCATGACGCGGACGTCGATGAGGTCGGCGCCCGGGGCGACGCCGGCGTAGCTCGCGTTGGCGATACCAGAACCCGCGGCGAGCCCGGCGACGACGGTCCCGTGGCCGTTCGGGTCGAGCGGCGCGTCCGTGCCGTTCGGCTCGACGAAGTCGACGCGGTCGACCACGCTGCCGTTCAGGTCGGGGTGGGTCGCGTCGACGCCCGTGTCGAGGACGGCGATGCGGACGCCCGCACCCGTCAGGGTCGACCGACCGGCGAGCTGGCTGGCCGTCGACGGCGAGACCGGAACCGTCTCGACGGCGCCATCGAAGGAGACGGACTGGACCCGCCCCTCGGCGACGAGCTGGGCGAGCGGTTCCGCGGCGGTCGCCGGGTCGAGGTCGGCGGCGACCACGTCGGCGGAGTCCAGGTACCGGGCGTTGTCGAGGCCGGGAACGGGTGCCGACGCCACCGAGGCGTTCGCGTCCAGGAGGACGGGGAGCGGGTCGTCCGCGCCCCGTTCGAGGAGCGTCTCGAGCCGGAAGAGCGAGCGGTCGTAGGTGATGAGGTCGACGTCCGCGGGGAAGACGTAGGTCCGGTTCGCGAAGCGGACGATCCGGATCTGACTCCCGTCGACGGCCCGGATCGCGGGGTTGGCCTCGGTGCCGACGATCCGGATGGGCTGGCCGGTGACGAGGGTGACCGTGCGGTCGACGGTCGTGGACGTCCCAGCTCGCTCGTCGGTGGACGCGGGGGCATACGTCGGCCCGTATCTGGATTGCTCGAGGGGCAGGGGACTCGAACTCGGGGACGGAGACGGCGTCGCCCCGACGCCGAGTGGGACAACCGCGGCCGTGACGAGGAGGAGAGTGACCGCCAGGGTGGCGGCCGTCCGGTGGCGAGGCCCCGTGTGCATCAGGTGGATTGGGTTCAGGGAAAAGCGACCAAAAGGGCGTCGGCGGGGATGCCCGGTCCCGGCCTAGTCCGCGTGCTCCGCCGAGTTGTCCTGGGGCTCGTACCCTAAGACCTCGCGTGGCCGCTCCAGCGAGTAGAACTTCCGATCGTTGTCGGAGATGCCGTAGACGATCTCGAAGTCGTAGTCGGCCTGGAGACACCGATCGAAGAGGTGGGCACAGTCCCGATACGAGAGCCACATCGCCTGGCCGCGCTCGTAGTCCTCCGGCGGGTGGCCCTTCGTGAGGTTGCCGATGCGGACGTTCACCACGTCGAGGCCGTACTCGTCGTGGTAGAACCGGCCGAGGAACTCACAGGCCGCCTTCGAGACGCCGTAGAAGTTGCCAGGCCGGGGCAGCTCCGTCCCGTCGAGCAGCAGCTTCTCGCCGGGCGGGGCCGCCCGGTAGATCTCCGGAGCCCGCTCGGTCTCGTAGTGGCCGACGGCGTGGTTCGAGGAGGCGAAGGCGAACTTCTCCACCCCCGCGTCGATGGCCGCCTGGTACATGTTCTTCGTCCCGTCGATGTTCACGCGGAGCACCGAGTCCCAGCCGGCGTCCCGGCGGGGGTCGCCCGCGAGGTGGATCACGGCCCCGACGCCGTCCATGGCCGCCTCGACGTCGTCTTCGTCTTCGATCTCCCCGACGAGGTAGGGGTGGTCCGGCTCCTCGGGCGGCGGGTTGTGATAGAGCAGCCGCCAGTCGTAGGCGTCTCCGATCCCCGCCAGGATGGCCTCGCCCACGTAGCCGCCGGCGCCCGTGAGCAGGACCGGCTCGTCCATGCAGGTGGCTCTGCGTCCAGCCGGGGCATGAATGGTTTGGTCCGGGGCGGTCGGTTTATGGTCGGCCCGGGGCATTCCCAGGGCATGGATCCGACCGACGCCGAGGCGGCCTGCTTCGAGGCCGGCATCAAGTTCGGCGCCCTCTACCACCAGTTCGCGGGCACGCCGGTGAGTCCCGCGAGTGCCGGCAGCCTGGCCCGGGCCATCGAGGAGGCCATCGAGAACCAGCCCCACTGCGAGCGCGTCTCGGTCGACATCGACGAAGACGCCGTCGCCGCCGACGCCACGAAGGGGTACGCCGAGTTCACGGGGCGGCACGCCACCGCCGAGGTGGTCGTCGGCTACGAGGGGGTCGAGGTCGTCGCGAGGATGGCGATGGAAGGCGGCTACCCGCTGATGGCCGTCGAGACGGTCGAGGCGTAGCTCGGTTCAGTTTCAGGGCCAGCCGTGCGTTTAACCCCCGGCCCGCCGTACCCAGGGCCATGAGCCAGAAGACGTTCGACGACGACGAGCTCTTCGAGGAGGCCGCGGGGGAGGTCCGCGAGGACGTCGAAGACGCCATCGCGGAGGCCCGCTCGGCCCTGCCGGCCCAAGAGGCGGTCTGGGCTGTCGAGGCCGACAACGTCCTCGGCGTGCTGAACGGGCTCCGGAGTGCGCTCGACGTCGGTGGCGCCGACGGCCACCTCCGCGACGCGAAGAAGTGGTACTCGATGGGGGCCCGCGCCGGGGCCTTCGAGGACGGTGACGACCTCGCGGAGGAGATCGAGGCCCTCGAGTCGCTCTTCGCTCGGATCGAGGAGGCCCGAGGCTCGGTGAGCGACCTGACGAGCGCGCTCCCGGAGCTCAGGAACGAACTCGAGGCGGCCCACGCGGACGGCGACGAGTAGCCCTTCGTCAGTCCAGGTCCCGCTCGGCGATGGCCTCGAGGAGTGTCGCCAACGACCCGCCGGCGGCATCGAGGATCCGTTCGCCGACCTCGGCGTCACCCTCGCGGGGATCGCCGACCACGCCGTTTGCCGCGAACTCGTCCGTGTCGTAGGCGAGGTTGACGCCCGAGACCCACTCGCCCCACCGCTCGGCGGCGCCATCGGCAGCCTCGTCGGCCCGGTCCTCCCGGACGAGCTCGGGGTTCGAGGCGCGGAGCAGCGCCGTCTCGGCCGGCCCGGCGTGGCCCATGCCGATGTCGGTGCCGGCCGCCTCGCCGACGTCGACCGCCTGGAACCAGGTGAAGGGCACGGCGTAGGCGTCGCCGTCCCGCGTCGTGCGGGCGGCGACCTCGCGGAGGGCGTCGACGTTCCCGCCGTGGCCGTTCACGAGAACGACCCGGCGGTAGCCGTGGTGGGCGAGGCTCGTGACGACGTCGTGGACGGCCGCCCGGAAGGCCTCGGGCGAGAGCCAGAGCGTACCGGCGAAGGCCCGGTGCTCCTCGGAGACGCCGACCGGGAGCGAGGGCGCGACGACGACCTCGCCATCGTAGGCGCCGGCGCCCGCCTCGGCGACGGCCTCGGCGAGCAGCGTGTCGGTCCCCAGCGGCGCGTGGGGGCCGTGCTGCTCCGTGCTGCCGACCGGGAGGAGCGCGAGGTCCGTCTCCACCGCGTCGGCGTCGGTCCACGTACTCGCGGCCAGGTCCATGCGCTGGCCGAGGACGCCGGAGGACTTGTAACCCGGCGGCCGGGGGCACCAGGGGGCCCCAACGACGAGAACCGGACGGGCGTCCAGGTCGAAAACGCGGCGTTGGCCCGAATCGGCACGCGAGACGGACGTTCCCGGCGAGTTCGGATGTCCACTTATTTATAACTGGAAACCCAACGACCGCTGAACCATGAGTTCGAACATTCGACGACGCGACGTAATTAAGGGCGCCGGCGCGGCCGGCATCGCCGGGCTGGCCGGCTGTACCGGCGGCGACGGCGGAGACGGCGGGGATGGCGGCGACGGTGGGGACGGTGGCGACGGCGGGGACAGCACCCCCGCGCCGACGCCCACCGAGTCCATGGGCCGCACGATCAACATCGGCGTCCTGATGGGCGTCACGGGGGCGCTGGCCCAGCTCGGCCCGGAGATTCGCCAGGGCGCCGAGCTCGCGATCCAGCACGTCAACGACGCCGACATCCCCTACGACGTGGACGAGCAGTTCGAGGACACGGCGACCGACCCGAACCAGGGCATCAGTGGGGCCGAGGCGCTCGTGAACGCGGGGTACCCGATGATCTGTGGGGCCCTCTCGTCGGGCGTCACCATCCAAGTGGCCCAGAACGTGTCCATTCCCAACGGCATCGTCCAGTGCTCGCCCGCGAGCACCTCGCCGGAGATCACGGGGCTCCAGGACAACGACTTCATCTACCGGACGCCGCCGATCGACTCCCTGCAGGGGCAGGTGCTGGCCCAGATCGCGGCCGAGCGCGAGGACGCCACGACGGCCTCGACGATCTACGTCAACAACTCCTACGGTCAGCTCCTCTCCGAGGCCTTCACCTCGTCGTTCACCGAGAACCAGGGCGGCGAGGTGCAGACCCAGGTCGCCTACAACGAGGGGCAGTCCTCCTACACCTCGGTGCTCCAGCAGGCCTTCGAGAACGACCCGGACCTCCTGCTCCTGGTCGCCTACCCCCAGGACGGCTCCCAGATCCTCCGGGACTTCTACTCGGAGTTCGACCGCGCCGACATGCCGATCCTGGTCACCGACGGGCTCCAGGACCAGTCCCTGCCGGGCAACGTCGGCAACAACCTCGCCAACGTCACGGGCACGGCGCCGCTGCCGTCCGGCCCGGGCAACGAGTTCTTCCGCAGCGAGTTCGAGTCGACCTACGACGCAACCCCGTCGGTCAGCTTCACCGGCTACGCCTACGACGCGGCGGCGGTCCTCATGCTCGCCAACGCGGCCGCGGGCGAGAACGACGGGACCGCGGTTCGCGACGCGATGCGACAGGTGGCGAACCCCGAGGGCACGACCGTCACGCCCGAGGAGCTCCCGAGCGCCATCGAGATGGCAGCGAGCGGCGAGGAGATCGAGTACCAGGGCGCCTCCAGTGCCGTGGACTTCGACGACGCCGGTGACATGCAGACGGTGAGCTACGAGTACTTCGGCTTCACGAGCGACGGGCTGGAGACGATCGAGCAGATCCAGTTCAGCGGCTGAGCAGGAACGCGTTTTTTCGACTTATCCGCCGAGGAAGTCTCGGCGGACGTCCTCGTCGGCGAGCAGCGCGCTTCCCTCGTCGACGTGCCGGTTCCGGCCCTGGGCGAGGACGTACCCACGGTCACAGCGGCGGAGCGCCTCCTTCGCGTTCTGTTCGACCATCAGGACCGCCGTGCCGGCGTCGTTGATGCCGTCGATCCGGTCGAACATGTCGTCGACGAGGTCCGGCGCGAGGCCCGCGCTCGGCTCGTCCAGCAGCAGGAGGTCGGGGTCGAGCATCAGCGCCCGGCCCATGGCGACCATCTGCTGTTGGCCCCCGGAGAGCGAGCCCGCCCGCTGGGACTGCCGCTCCCGGAGCACCGGGAAGCGCTCGAAGACGGCCTCGAGGCGCTCCTCGGGCACCTCGTCGAGGATGTAGGCGCCCATCTCTAAGTTCTCGAGCACGGAGAGCCCGGGGAAGATGTTCTCGTTCTGGGGGACGTAGCTGATCCCGCGCGTGATCACCTGCTCGGGGGGGAGGCCGGTGATGTCGTCGCCGCCGAAGGTGACCCGGCCGCCCATCAGCGTGGTCAGGCCGAAGACGGACTTCATGACGGTCGACTTGCCGGCGCCGTTCGGCCCGACGATCGCGACGTACTCGCCGTCGGCGACCGCGAGGTCCACGCCGAAGAGCACCTGGAGGTCGTCGTAGCCGGCGTCGAGGTCCTCGACCGAGAGGAGCGCGTCGTTGCCTGTCATGGTCACCCTCCCAGGTACGCGTCGATGACGCGCTCGTCGTCGGCGATCTCGGCGGGCTCGCCCTCGGCGAGCACCCGGCCCTGGTGCATCACGATGACGTGCTCGCAGTGGCTCATGATCACGTCCATGTCGTGCTCGACGAGGAGGAAGGTCAGGCCCTCCGCCCGGAGCTCGTGGAGCCGGGCCATGAGCTCCTCCTGGAGCGTCGGGTTGACGCCGGCCATCGGCTCGTCTAAGAGCACGACGCTCGGGTCGGTCATCAGGACCCGGGCCATCTCGAGCAGCTTGCGCTGGCCGCCCGAGAGCGTGCCCGCGTGCTCGTCGGCCAGGTGGTCCAGCTCGAAGAACTCCAGGGTCTCCCAGGCCCGCTCCCGGAGCGCGCGCTCCTCCTCGACGACCTTGCCGCGGAGCCCAGGCAGGACCGACTGCCAGAGCCGCTCGCCCCGCTGGCCGTGTGGCGCGAGCATCACGTTCTCGAGGACGGTCATCTCCGGGAGCTCCCGGGTGATCTGGAAGGTCCGCACGAGGCCCTGTCGGGCGATCTCGTGGGTCCGCAGGCCAGTGATCTCGTGATCGCCGAAGTAGACGGCGCCCGCGTCCGGCTGCTGGACGCCCGTGATGAGGTCGAAGGTCGTCGACTTGCCCGCGCCGTTGGGGCCGATGAGGCCCGTCAGCGAGCCGCCATCGACCGAGAAGGTGGCGCCGTCGACGGCGGTGATGCCGCCGAAGCGCTTGGTGAGCCCATCGACGCGGAGCGGCCGGTCGGCGCCCTCGGTGGCCGCGCCCGGGGCGGGGGCGGCCTCAGCCATCCGTCTCACCCCGCTTCGAGAGGTCGACGGCCGCCGCGATCTCCTTGCGGTGGCCGAGCAGGCCGTCGGGCCGGCGCTGCATGAGGTAGATCAGGACCACGCCGAGGAACACCGGCCGGAGGATCTCGATGTTCCCGATGACGTAGGTGAGGAAGGGGCCGATCTCGAGGGACGCGATCGGTACCACCGCGTCCACGATGGTGTTCGGCGCCGTCCCGAGGTCGAAGAGGTGCCCGACGAGCCGCTTGACGAAGTTGGGTCCCTCGAAGAGGAAGGCGGCGAAGACGGCGCCGCCGATGACGCTCCCGGTGTTCGAGCCGGCGCCGCCGACGATGAGCGCGATGAAGACGTAGAACGTCTGGATCGGGAGGTACTCGCCGGGGCTCGTGTAGCCTTGGCTGCCCTGCCAGAGGATGGCCGCTAAGCCCATCAGTGCGCAGCCGAGGGTGAACACCTGGATCTTGAAGGCGCGCGTGTTCTTCCCGAGGGACTGGGCCGCCAGTTCGTCCTCGCGGATGGCCTTCAGCACCCGGCCGAAGGGGGAGTTGCCGATCCGGCGGAGGAGCACGTAGAACAGCCCGACGAAGACGAGGAGGACGAGCGCGTAGGTCCAGCCGACGACGACGGTCTGGTTGACGCCGGTGCCGGAGAAGAAGGGGACGGTGAGGGTATCGAAGAACGCGAAGGCGGCCGAGCCAAACGGGGTAGTTCCCGCGGTGGGGTTCGATGGGTCGAGGTAGTAGAGCCCCCGGACCGGGTTGTCGGGGATGCTGATGCCCTGGCCCCCGCCGGTGCCGAGCTGGAGCCCGGCGACGGAGAAGGAGGCGAACGTTCGGGAGAGCACCGAGATGCGGATGATCTCCCCGAGGGCGAGCGTGACGATGGCGAGGTAGTCGGCCTTGAGCCGGAGCGCCGGGAGCGCCGCGACGGCCCCGACGATGGCCGCGGCGACCATCCCACCGATGGCGGCGGCCCAGAGCGGGAGCCCGAGCCCGGGCGGGCTGGCGGTCGGGGCACCGGCGAGGATGGCGGTCGTGTACACCGCGACGGCCATGAACCCGGCCACCCCGATGTTGAACAGCCCGGCGTAGCCCCACTGGAGGTTCAGCGCGAGCGACAGGAGCGCGTAGGCCGCGGCCAGGAAGGTGATGCGCCGGAGCGTGTTCACGGTCCCGTTCAGGTCGAACCCGAGGAGCACCGAGACGGCGATGAAGGTCACGTAGATGCCGAGGAAGACCCCGACGACGAGCCGGACGTCGTTCCCGTCGAACACGTCGCGGAGCCGGTCGGTCGCGTCGGCGACGCTCACGCGGTGGTCACCCCCCGGAAGAGGCCGGTCGGCCGGAACAGAAGGACGAGGATCATGATGACGAAGGCGGCGGCGGTCCCGAAGTCGGCCGGGATCCACACGAGGGAGAGCCGGCTCGTCACGCCGATGACGAGGCCGCCGGCCATCGCGCCGTAGATCGAGCCGATGCCGCCGAGGATGACCGCCGCGAAGATGAGCAGCAGCAGGATCCAGCCGAGCTGGAAGAAGATGGTGCCCCGCTCCAACACGACCAGGAAGCCCGCCGCGCCGGTGAGGCCCCCGCCGACGATCCAGGTCGCCCGGACGACCCGCTCGGTCGGGATGCCGGTGATGAGCGCTAAGTCCTCGTTGTCGGCCATCGCCCGCATCGCCGTGCCGAGTTTGGTCCGCTGGAGCAGGAGGTGGACGCCCGCCATCAGCAGGAGCGAGACGACCACGATGGTGACCTCGTGGGCGTCCACGTTGATGCCGCCCGTACCGATCGGCACGGTTACCCTCGGGATCTGGTCGGTCGCGGTCACGGGCCGGAGGCCGGACTGGAAGACGAACGCGATGAGGTACCGGAGGGCGAGGGCGACCCCGATGCTCGCGATGAGCAGCGCGATGGCCCCCTGGTCCCGCATCGGCCGGTAGACGAGCCGGTCGATGAGGAGGGCGAGGGCGATGGTGAGCACGATCGCCACGACGAAGCCGACGAGGATGGCGAGTGGCGTGTTCGTGACGCTGGTGCCGAGGGTGCCCGCGTTGATGCCGTTCCGCCCGCCGAGGATGACCAGCCGGCCGACGTCGATGCGGCCGACGCCGGCGACGAGGAAGGCCGCGACCCAGCCGGCGAAGGCTCCGCTCGTGATCATATCGCCGTGGGAGAAGTTCGCGAAGTTGAGGATGGCGTAGGTCATCGACAGCCCGATGCCGGCGAGGCCGACGATGACCCCCACGACGGCCCCGTCCCAGAGGTAGGTAGCGACGGTCGCCGTCGCGATGTCGCCCGTCAGGAGGCCAGCGACGAGGTCGAACAACAAGACGAGCGCGAGGACGACGACGAGCGCCCCGAACGGGCGCTCCCTCACGAACCGCGCGATCGTCGCCGGCTCGACGCGATAATCCATCGTTACCGGCTAGGCAACGGTCACGGCGTAATAAATACCGCTACACGGCCGTTCGGCCCCACGGGTTTTCCGGCTGGCGACGATATGGCCCGGCGTAACGATGGTCCGCGAGCGCTATACGCCCGACCGAGCCGCAGGGGTCGAGTTCGGCGAACTCGAGGCCGCCCTGTCCGCCCAGGAGTTCCCTTGCAGTGGCCGCGAACTGATCGACGCCTGTGGCGACCGCGAGGTCGAACACCAACGAGGGGTCACACGCTTTGGCGACCTGTTCGAACCGCTCGCCGAGCAGCAGTTCGACTCACCAGGTGCCGTCCACCAAGCGGTGCTCTCCGTCATCGGCGAGGAGGCCGTCGGCCGGAAAGGGTACTCCGACCGGGACCCGACGCGCCGGGACGAGCCAGACGCTGAGGACCGGTCGTTCTAGTCGTCGTCCGTCTCGGTCCGCGCGGCCCGCCGGGCCGCCCGCTCCTTGAACTCCTCGGGGAGGTCTTCGATCTCGCCGGCCTGGACGCCCCAGAGGTGGGCGTAGAGCCCGTCGGCGTCGATGAGCTGCTCGTGGGTGCCGCGCTCGACGATGCGGCCGCCCTCTAAGACGAGGATCTCGTCGGCGTCCTTCACCGTGGAGAGCCGGTGGGCGATGGCGAACGTCGTCCGGTCGGCCGTGAGGTTCTCGAGGGAGCGCTGGATGAGCATCTCCGTTTCGGTGTCGACGTCGCTCGTCGCCTCGTCGAGGACGAGGATCGCCGGGTCCTTCAGGATCGCCCGGGCGATCGCGATGCGCTGGCGCTGCCCGCCCGAGAGCTTCACGCCGCGCTCGCCGACCGCGGTGTCGTAGCCGTCGGGGAGGTTCTGGATGAAGTCGTGGGCCTCGGCCGCCTTCGCCGCGGCAATCACCGAGTCGCGGTCCGCGTCGAAGCTGCCGTAGCGGATGTTCTCGGCGACGGAGCCATAGAAGAGGAACGTGTCCTGGCTCACGTAACCGATGGCGCCGCGCAGGCTCGAGACCGTGACGTCCCGGACGTCCTGGCCGTCGATCTCGATTCGGCCCTCGTCGACGTCGTACATCCGGAGCAGGAGTTTCAGGAGCGTCGTCTTCCCGGAGCCCGTCGGGCCGACCAGGGCGACGGTGCTCCCGCCGGGGACCTCGAAGGAGACGTCGGCGACGACCGGCTCCTCGGCGGCGTAGCCGAAGGTGACGTCGTCGTAGGCCACGCGCCCGTCGGCCACCGCGAGGGGCTCGGCCGCGGGGTCCTCCGCGATGCGCGCCGGCTCGTCCATCAGGCCGAAGATGCGTTCCGCGGAGGCTCGCGCCCGCTGGTACATGTTGATGATCTGGCCGAACTGGGCCATCGGCCAGATGAACCGCTGGGAGAGGAAGATGAAGCCCACGAACTCGCCGACGCTGAGCGTCCCGACGAAGGGCCCGAGCCCGGCGGCGCCGGACTCGGTGGCGAACACCCAGAGGCCACCGACGAGGAAGGTGAGCACGAAGCCGATGCCGGCGAGCACCCGGAGGCCGGGGAAGAACTTGATCCGGGTGCCGATGGCGTCCCAGTTGGCGTCGAAGTACTCCTGGGAGACGTCGTCGACGCGGCCCGACTCGTAGTCCTCGGTGTTGTAGGTCTTGATGACCTGCACGCCGCCGAGGTTGTTCTCGAGGCGGGAGTTGAGCGCGCCGACGGTCGAGCGGACCTCGGCGTACTTCGGCTGGATCGTCTGGATGAACCGGTAGGTGAAGAAGCCGATGATCGGGATGACCAGCATCGTCACGACGGCGAGCTGCCAGTTCCAGTAGGCGAGGATGGCCGCGATGCCGACGACCATGACGGCGAGCCGGAGCGCGGAGTTCATGCCGTCGTTTAGGAACTGCTCGAGCCGGTTGACGTCGTTACTGAGGATGGACATCATCTCGCCAGTCTGCTTATCGGCGAAGAAGTCCATGTTCAGCCGCTGCATCTGGTCGTAGGTCGCCGTCCTGACGTCGTGCTGGATGTTCTGGGCGAAGGCGTTCCAGCCCCAGTTCCGGCTCCAGTGGAAGGCCGCGCCACCGAGGAACGCGAAGGCGACGATGCCCACCGAGAGCCAGAGCTGGCCCGCCTCCGTCTGGGGGAGCCAGGCGTCGGGGACGAACAGGAGGGTGAAGGGTCGGTCGTCACGGAAGATGGAGTCGATGGCCAGCGCCAGGATGACCGGCGGCAGGAGGTCGAGCAGCCGGGCCACGACGCTCGAGGCCAGGCCGACCGCGAACGGGACCGCGTTCGGCCGGCCGTACTCCGCGAACAGCCGCGCCATCGGGTTCGACACCCGCTCGCGCTGCTCCTCGAAGGCGTCGTCCTCCACGGCGGCCTCGGCCGTCGCCATTGGCGATTCGAGGGGTCGAGCGGTGAAAAATGGTCGCTAATCGGCCGGGTTCACACGGGCCGGTCCTCGGCCGCCGGGTCGAGGCCGGCCGCCTCGAGGTCCTCCCGGACGCGGGCTCGCAGGCCGTCTGGCACGGCAGCTCGCTCGATGGGGACGGCCGTCTCGGCGTCCTCGCCGACGCGCCAGTAGAGGACGCAGTCGGTGGGGCCGTAGTACTCGACGCTGTAGCGGCCGCCGTCGCCCCGGTAGTGGACGCGAGCGGCAATCTCCTCGACCTGCCAGCCCTCCCGGTCGGCGAGGTCGTCGAGGCCCATGGTCGCGGCTTTCGGTTCTCGGCGGGTAGGTCTTGCGTTCGCGGTCAGGCCGGTGGCTCCTCGATCCGGAGGCGGTCGCCGACTGCGACGCCGTGCTCGGTCGTCCACTCGTAGGGCACCTCGAGGACGTACTGGCCGGTGCCGCGGTACTCGGTGTAGGGCCGGGACTCCGTCTCGGCGTGGTGGATGGCCGTGATGGTCCGGTTGGAATCGACGTAGACGATGTCGATGGGGAAGGCCATGTCCCGCATGACGTAGGCGTACTCGCCCTCGGCGTCGTGGACGAACAGCATCCCCTCGTTCGGGCCGAGCGAGTCGGTGTTGGAGAGCCCGGTGTAGCGCTCGCCGACGGTGTCGGCGACGCGGACGTGGACGGTGCCGAGCGCGGTGCCGTTCCGGTCGAGGACGGTGACGGTCGTCCAGTTCCCGAGCTCGTCAGTCGACGGCGTGCCGTCGCCAGGTGCTGGCGGATCCGGCGTCAACCAGTCGGAGACGGCGTCCGCGGCGAGGACGCCCCCGGCCGTGAGGACCAAGACCAGGAGGGCGTACACGAGTAGCCGGCGGCGGACCTCGAGCACGATCGGATTCGGCGGGGGCGACGCCTAAGGGTTGCGTCGAGGGACCGTTGGGTCAAGCCGCGGCCTGGCGAACGACTTTTCACCCGGGGCCGCCTCCGGTCGGGCGATGGAGACCTGGCAGCTGTTAGTCGTCCTGACGGGCTTTCTGCTCCTCTATGCGCTCTCCTCGGCCATCCTGGGGTTCGAGCTGGGCGCCCGCCAAGTCGTCTTCGGCGTGGTGTTCGGCGGGATCGGGATCTATCTCGGCGATAAGCTCTCGAAGCGGATGAACGCCGAGGACGACGAGGAGTGAAGAGCGGCCGACGCGAGGACAACCGTTATGTCCAGCCGGGGGTTGGTTCGGACTGCGGGCTCGTGGTCTAGTTGGTTATGACGCGGCCTTTACAAGGCCGAGGCCGGCGGTTCGACTCCGCCCGAGCCCACTCGGATTACTTGCGTTTTGTGGTGGAACTCGTACATCCGGTAGCAACGTCTCAGAGACGTGAGCAACACTAAATGTGGCGGATGTATCCATCAAATCGACTTCGACCATCAGAGACAGATTCCAGTCTACTGTGTGGGACAGCGTCACTCGGTGCGTTGTAACCCATCTGCAGTGACAGCAGGCTGATCATCTGTGACACCGATCCGCTTGCCGGCTGTTTCGAGCGACCCCTCGGCCGGGACCAGGTGACCAGCCCTACCGAGGCCGAATGCCGGCATGTTGTTGTAGACCGATTCGTAGGCGTTCGGATCGACGCGGTACGTCTCGTGGAAAATCCCCACGTCACCGGACTGTGCACTCGACTCGTTGTAGTCGACCCACGCCGGGATGTGCTCCTGTTCGACGTCACGGGCAAACGCCCGGAGCTGCTCGAAGGACCCCCAGTACTGGATCATCACGATCGTCCGTGTGTTGACCGTCGTCTCGGAATGGAGGAGCCCTGAGTTCTCGTGAGATCGGAGTTCCCGGAGCATCCGTGGCATCGCCGCGAACACCGGGAGCCATTTGTGCAGCTTCCAGTAGCGATTGATGCGCATCCCGATGATGAAGACGACGAACGGTTCGTCCATCTGTGCTGTCATTCGTTTCGTGTACATGGGTGGGCAGTCGACTGTCGCCGAACCGATCCAAGGTCTTCCACCAGGGTGGACAGCGTGACAGTCTCGTCGAAGGCGGAACGCGATGCCGGGGCATCGGTCCTTGGCCAACATGTTGGTATCGGCCGCCGAACCGCCTTCAACCGTCGCGGCCCGGGCCGACGAGAAACTCGCTCACCACACGACCCGTTCCCCGGCGAATCGTTTCGCTGGCCGTCGACTTGTCGACGCCGAGCGATTCGGCGAGGTCCGCGAGGGTACACTCACGAGGCACATCGAAATAGCCCCGCCGGAGGGCGACGGCGAGGCACTCCCGTTGCCGGTCGGTCAATATCGACTCCCCCTCGACCGTGGAGATGACGCTGAGGAGTTCGTACTGGCGGTCGCTCGAATCGAGTGCGTCACCGAACGCCTCGAACTGCTCCCGAGTCGTAGTGAGATCGAACTCCATCTCACCCGCTTTGACGATCACCGGGAACTCGGGCGGAAGCGACGAGTCCCAGAGAAACTCATAGAGGCTTTTTTCGACGGCTTCGTACTGGGCGATGACCCTCCCGCTACCAGCGTACAGACACTCATATGCATGGATGTCCTGATGATTGCGGATCGTCTCCCCGATGTGTTCCGCGTTGTCGGCCCGTATCTCACCCAGCTCGAGGGCCCGGTCGCCTTTCGGCACTCCGGTAAGTAGCCGAAACGTCGCGTCCGGATACGAATTAGATACCTCGGCTACCCAGATGTCTTCGGCTAGAACAAGTCGGAATCGTGCTCGAATCATGCTCCCCCGGTCGAAATCGCGTGGTTCCCCAACATGTTGGTAGGCAGTGGTTGCCCAGCCAATGGAAAAAGTGTCCTGCCAGTCGCGGAACGGTACCATCTGGGGTAGGCGTAGGGGAGTTAGTCGATCAGAGGATGGCGTGATCGCCCCAGATACGAGAGGTACGCCGCATAAGCCGAGCCGAACACGACCGATCCGATCAGGGCAACCAAGATGGCAAATGCCAGGTAGCCGACCAGGGGGTTCGTGTAGGGCAAGATGACGTCCGGGGGTGGTTCGACCGCCCAGGGACTGAGGTGGAGGTACCCGAGCAGGCCGGCGCTGAACGCGAGGAATCCCGCCCAGTAGCCCGCATCGACGCGTTCGGTCACCGTCAGATAGAGACTGATGGCGAGGAGGGGATAGATCGCGAGGCTATACGTGAACGCATTGACCTCTGGCGTGAGCGGCCAGCCGACGTGATTACCCCGGATAACGTGATCGACGTGGTGGGCGATCCCGAGGACCATCGGGACGAGTACGAACACGAAAAACAACCGAGTCAGGCTGTTGTTTTCGACCGGGACGTTGGTTAGCAGGTGGTCGATTTGTCCCATGGGTCATGGATTCGTGGCTTCCCAGGTCAGCGTTCACCCAACATGTTGGTTTTTCCCACTGTGGAAGCCATTGTCAGTGCCTGACAGCAACGCTGGCGATGGCCACTAGTCAGTAGCCATTCCCTTTCTTTGGATCCAGATCGAACCCAAACCACCATGGAATATCGAACTGTCGAGATACCTCTCCGAGTAGCTCCAAGGAGTCACAAGAACGGGCTTTGTCCTTGGGCCCCGGTACGAATCTGTTAATATTGGGGTTATCGGCAGCGACAAACTGGGGGTGCCGTGTGATCTCGCTCCGGCCAAATTTTTATTGAAAGCGGCTGTACGCGGAGTATGCGCGAGGCCATCATCAACCTCTCTGACGAGGAGTTGGCAGCCATCGGGTATGACGGCCTCGTCTCGCACTGTCGGGAGGCGGGTCTCAAGTCAGTGGAGTTACTGGAGGACGAGGGGACGCGGAGCGTCCCACAGATCGAGGTCGGAACGCGATTAGACGAGGCGAAGCTTGACCAGTTTGAGTGCGTCAACGATTGGGAGTTAGTTAGCGCCGAAGAAAACTCGTACGTGTACGTCATCGAGTTGGAGGCCATCGAAATGCCGGAGGAGACCGCCATCAACCACGAGGATTTGGTCGGGATGTGTGAGCCGGAGGTGGTCGACCGGGGGCTCTTGCTTTCCCTGGTCGGTTCACAATCGGCGATCCGGAACGTGCTCCGGAACTTCGAGGACGCGGGGGTGGTTCCGGAACTCCACCGGCTCGGCGAGTACGAGGGGGGACAACGAACGCTTGAAGCCTTGACTGAACGCCAACTGGAGGTGCTTCAGACGGCCTACGAGTTGGGGTTCTACACCGTACCGCGTGAGGCCACTATCGACGAAGTCGCCACCGAGATGAATCTCGATGGGGCAACGGTTTCAGAGCATCTCCAGCGGGCCGAACGCAACATTCTCTCCCAGCAACTCACTGCAGTGGAATGACGAACAGTAGCAAGCTGCTGTATGCTGAGCTTTTCAAACCACTATCAGTAAATCCGCTTCAACCGTTCCACGAATCGGCTTCGTCCAATGGTCAATCGCTCGGAGAGTTGCGCGCGATCGTGACGGAATAGATTCCAGCAAGGAAGGATTCGCGTTCCTCTGTTCGTAGACCAGTGCCCGAAAGCATGGGCTCGAGGCTGCGGTTGAGGTCTGCAAATAGTACCTTGGCTAATGGATTGGCGATTCGCCTCGGCAGCGAGGGGGTCTCCCCCGCCGGGACGAACTTATCGTAGATCGACACGCGGCCATCGGAATCGAGGACCCTGGCCGTCTCCTCTGCGACGGAAACCGGGTCCGGCACTACGGACAATACCAGGTGGAGCAGCACAGCGTCGAACGCGTCGTCCTCGAACGGCAGCGACTGGGCGTCGCCGACCCTGGCATCCACGTCGAGGTCGAGGGTCCCTGCTCGCTCCCGGGTCCGCCGGATCATCGCTGGCGAGAGATCCACGACCGTCACCTCGGAATCCGCGGGGAGGTGCTTGAGGTCGCTGCCGGTGCCGCCGCCGAGGATGAGGATTCGCTCTCCCGGCTCCAGCTCCAGCCGTTCGATTGCGCGCTTCCGACCCGCCTCCCATGGCTTAGCGAGCCAGTCGTAGACTGGCGCATAGAGCTGGTATCGCGTCCGATTCAACCAATTTGGCTGGGACATTCCGATCCCTCGTAGCGATGGAATTGACCGAGGGCTGTCATGAAGCCTTTGGCCCCGTTTCACCTTCGAGTCCGAGGGCCTCGCGTCAGTTTTGGAAGCCCCCCGCGAACGGGGAGCTTGAACCGTGCTCTGTCGGGCTGCTAATCGGTCGATCATGGGCTCTCTATTGCCATATCGGCAGGCGGTCGAATCGAATTTCTGCCAGAAATGGTGGGGTGATTAAAGGCAGACCACGTCGGTTGCCCATTCCACGTTCGACTCGTTGTGGTTCCAGTCCTCGGTCAGTGAGCGAATTGCGGGGAAAGGAATTCAGAGATCTCACGGAGGACTGTAGTATCCGCGAGTGAGAAGCGTCGCTGGTGCCGTTGGCGGTAGAATACATCGAATTAATCAGTCGTCGGTGGGGGTCGCCCCGGCGTGATGCGAGGCACCTGAGTTCCTATCGGACCCAGGGTAGTCGATCGTCTCTTCGACCTGGGTATACACCAGCATGAACCCGAGCAGCGCGAGCCCAGCGCCGAAGACGAAGGGAGTCACGAACCCGAACCGGACCAGGTATCCAGCCGAAACCGGGCCAAGGGCCGTGCCGAGCCCGAAGCTCATCGTCAGCACGGAGAGCTTAGTCCCCGAATTCCGGTCCTCAATGATGTCACCAGCCAGCGCCAGCCCCGGCGCGAACACCATCGCCCCGGCGATACCCTGTCCGATCCGGGTAACCAGCATGCCCCACGAGGTCGTCACGAACCCCTGAGCGAGCGTCGCCGGTACGAGCACGGCCAAGCCAATCAGCAGGAACGGTCGGCGGCCCCACCGATCGCTGGCCATCCCGACTGGCAGTTGGAGGAAGATTTGGGAGAGAACGAACGCCCCGTATTGCAGCCCGAACCACGTCGTCTGTTGACCCAGCCGGTCGTTGATGATCGGTTCGATAGCGGCGATCAGGCCGATCGCGACCGCCATGAACATGCCCGCCACCGCCAGCGTGAACACCGGGTCGAGGAGCTTCTGCTCGTTCTCAGCCAGAACGTCGATGGAGAGATCCATTCTCGCGGTCGTAGCCGTCCGCTCCGGGTTCGACACCCAACGCGTGACCAAGAGGTAGCTGACGAACACTGTCAGCCCGGCCAGGTAGAAGGCGGCGTCGAAGCCGTCGAGGGTGGCATTGATTCCAGCCACTGACAGGGGGTAGGGGCCGCCGTCGACGACCAGCCCAGCGGCGATCGGGCCGATCCCGACGCCGAGCATTCGGAACGCATTGAACAGGCCCATGTTGCCCCCGCGGGAGCCGTCCGAGGCGAGTTCGTTCAGTAGAGCGATGGTGCTGGGGATGGTGAACGCGACGCCGACACCTTGGACGGCCCGGACCGTTAACAGCGAGACGTAGTCACCGACGAACACGTAAGCAAGATTGGCGACGGTCAGGATGGCGAGCCCAGCCAGGACGAACAGCTTCCGATTGCCCGTCCGATCCGAGAGTCGGCCGGTGAGGGGCTGCCCGAGGCTGTTGAGCAGGCCATACAGCGAGAGGATCAGCCCGGTAATGAACGCCGGGGAGAGCCCGAATGCATCACCGGAGAGGCGACCGCTAGCGATGAGCAGCGGTAGAACGACGATGAGAAACGAGTTCCCGACCGCGTCCGCGAATCTCGCGATTGCGAGCACCAAGACCCGCCGGTCCACGCTCGGCCGGGGGATCATGGTTCGGCCCGGCGTCTCCGGACGATGAAATTCTTGGAAGGGTTCTGCGGCCATTCTCCCTCCCAAGGTCGGAGGACTGGCCGGAGGACCTCACGCAATTCGGTCGGATAGATGTCGTTTTGGGTCATCGCTTGCCCAATACAACTGGCCATAGGGCCGTCGGAGTGGCTCCTAGTCCACTGGGTACGTTTTTATCGGGATAGCCGGTCGGGCCGGCGAAACCAGACGTCCGTCAGTCGAGCCGCGAACGGGGAACTCGGTAAAAATCCGCCCACGCTACTGGGAGGAATGGCCACAGACCCGCAAACCATGCCACTACGTGGGACGAAGACTATGTCAGAAAACAATCCGGAACGGGTGAAAGGGAGGACCGTCGATGCGCCGAACTCCTCTGACGGCGGCGAATTGTCCGGCCCCCGATGGCTTACCGAAACACCAGTCCTCGAGGCGAACCTCCCGGAAGACCTGCAGCGGCTATTGGGCCGGCTCCTTGGTGAAGAGCCGGTGGACACGTTAGACGAGTGGATCGAGGCGGTGCGAAGACACACCGACGGCGGCCCAATCAATACCGAGCAGCTCTGCCACGCCAGTACACCTACCCCCCATTGGGGTGAACTTCAGGGGACCCGATACCACTTCCAGTGTTTCTACGACGCGGTGGTCCTCTCGGCCCTGATCGACGAGCCGGTCGATGTCAGGACGGAGAGCCCAAGAGGTTGGGCCGTGAACGCTACGGCGGTCGGGACCGACGCGCTCGAGGTGAGCCCCGAAAATGCAGTGTTCTCGTTCGGCGTCGAAAAAACGGTGACGCCGCCCGATATGGACGGCCCGTCCCCGGTCGACGTGTACGCCGCGGTCTGTCCGTACGTCCGGGCCTTCCCACACCCCGACGGGTACCTCCGGTGGGCGGACGACGTCCCAGCAGCGACGGTGGCGATGCCGCTCCCCGGGGCCACAGATGTGGCAGCCGCACTCGTCGAGTCAGTTTCCGAGGAGGTCACGGAGGTATGAGCCCCGAAACGGATGCCGATTCCGTTGACTCGCGTCCAGCAGCGACCGATTCGATGGATGAACGAACCCCGAACCGCCGTAACGGCCACGATCCGGCCGGAGCACGGCCGATGTCCGTCGAGGAGATACAGGCGGCATACGACGAGCACGCGGATCTGTTCCATCGTTTCGAGCGGGTCGAACGGCTGCTCACGGATCGCTATCGACGCCGCTTCTTCGGAGACGTCGACGGACGAGTGCTGGACGTCGCCTGTGGGACCGGCACGAACTTCCCGCATTTCGACCCGTCCGTCGACCTCACTGGGATCGACCTCAGCCCGGAGATGCTGGAGAAGGCGCGGGAGCGCGTCGACGACCTCGGGCTCGACGGGCGGCTCCTCCAGATGGACGCGCAGGCCCTCGAGTTCGAGGACGACCAGTTCGAGACGGTGGCCTCGGCCCTCTCGACGTGTACGTTTCCCCGACCCCGTGAGGCCCTCCGAGAGATGCAGCGTGTCTGTGCGTCGGACGGACGGATCCTCCTCCTCGAACACGGTCGGAGCGACGTCGGACCGGTCGCGCGTTTCCAAGAGTGGCGGTCGGAGTCGCACTACGAGAAGGCCGGGTGTCGGTGGACCCAGGAACCCCTCGAGCTCGTCGAGTCGGCCGGTCTCGAAGTCGAACAATCTCGCTCGGCACTCTTCGGTATAATCACGGCGATCGTCGCTCGGCCGGGATAGTCGGTGGGCCGAGGGTGACGCGCCACCCGGTGAACGGTCGTCGGTTTCGCCGTGAACCGGGTCCTACACTGCTAGGCCGCACGGGCAGGGTACCCTCCCAGTATGTTGGGCACAACGCCTTTTTGTAGACCCTCCGTAGGGAACGGCCATGAGAGAGGCCCTCGTCTCCATCGGCGACACTGACTTCGAGGCCCTCGGCATCCAGGAGCTCGTCGGGATCTTTCGAAGTGTCGGCATCAGGGGCTTCGACGAACTCGTATGCCACGGCACCGGGTCCGTCGTCCAGGTTGAGGTGGAAGAGCGTGTGGACGAGGAACGATTGGACGCGTTGGCATACGTCACCGACTGGGAACACGTCCCCTCCGCCGACGATCGGCATCTCTACGTCGTCGCGTTCACCGCCCCAGCGCTGTCCGAAGAGATCGCCGATCCGATGGACGACCTCGTCGGCACCTGTGACCCCGAGATCGGCGAACGGGAAGCAACGCTTTCGCTGGTCGGATCACAGGAGGCTATTGCGGGGACCATCAGCGGCTACGAGGACGGTGGCGTTCGCCCCGACCTGCAGAAGCTCGGCGGTTACAAGGGGCAGGAGCGTCCGCTCGACCAGTTGACGGACCGCCAGCGAGCGGTTATCCAGACGGCCTTCGATATGGGCTACTACGAGGTTCCACGGGAGGTTTCGACGGAGGATGTCGCGGCCGAGTTCGACCTTGACTCCTCGACGGTCGCCGAGCACCTCCAGCGAGCGGAGCGAAACTTGCTGGCGGTCCACCTCTCGGCCGAGTAGGCGTTTCTCTGGGCTACACATGGCGCCGCCGTCCGGCGACCAACGCCAGCACGTGGAGTCCGATCAATCCCAAGAAGAGCCCGAGCCGATCGACGGTCTCGATCCCGTTACCGAGTAGCGGGAGGTAGAGTGCGGGGAGGGCAATGGCGCTCCAGAACGCGAGGGTGGAGAGTAATCCCCTTGTCGCGGCCGCAGCTCGGTCGGTTGACAGCCGCCAGTGGTGACGATCGGTTCCGGCGATGCCGGACTTCCCGTCGAAAGTCGACTCACTGCTATTCATGGAGCAGCGTATGGGGCAGTACCGGGAGGTAGTGACTCCCACCAAGTTGGGCGGGTTTATTGACTACCGTTCAGAGGCAGTTAATCGCGAGACTACACCGACGACCGCAGCGGTCGAGAGTAACCCAACTACCGGTGCCGCCTGGAAGGCCCCGGTCCTGATGACAAAGACCACGGGCGCGAGGAAGCCAACAGTCAGCCCCCAAAACGCGGCAGAATCTGTCGTTCGATCCCAGAACAGCGATGCGACGACGACGAAGCCCAGCATGGCGAACCAGGCGCCCAGCGCCCCGAAGAGTGCCGTGAGACTCGGCACGATTATCGCGACAATCGTTGCGACAGTCCCGATGACAACCACCACAAGATGGTCTACCGCTGCCCGCCGGTTGTGGCCCAGATGGCGGTCAGCCGGGACGAGATCCTGCGTGACGTTCGAGGCGACCGTCAGCAGCTGCGAGTCGGCGTCCGAGTTGGCCAACGCGAGAACGCCGACGACCACCACTCCGAGGAGACCGACGGGGGTCACCCCATCGGCCAGGAGAAGGAGCGCTCGGTCGGGAGCGACCGCCGGCAGCACCGCCCTCGCAATGACGCCGAGGCCGATCGCCACGGTACCGACGACGGCGATGGCGGCCGTGAAGGTGAGCAGCCCACGTCGGGCAGCAGTGTCGTCGCGCGCGGCGAAGATGCGTTGGAACAAGTCCTGGCTCCCGAAGAAGGCGAAAATACCGACGAACAGGTACACTGCGAGCACGGGGATTGGAAGGCCAAAGGGGTCGAGGTGGCTCTCCGGGAGGGAAGTGATGACGCTGGCGCTCCCGACCTCGAGAGCGAGGAACGGGAGTAATAGTACGAGTACCGCTATGATGAGAACTGTCTGTAGGATGTCGGTCCAGACCACGGCCGGGAACCCGCCGACGACCGTGTAGCTGACTACCAGCACGGCGAGGGCGGCGATCCCGACGGCCGGACGAACATCGAGGAACACCTGAAGGATGTCCCCGACGACGAGGAGGTTGGCCGCCAACGTCCCGGTGAACAGACTGGCAGTGGCGAACGCCGCGAGACTCTGGGTTCGGTCGCTCCAGTAATCGTCCATCACGGCCGGAAGCGTGATGGCCCCCGCTCGGTCGCTCATCGCCTTAATTCGCGGCGCTGCCGCCGACAGCAGGGTCATCCCGAGCACCGCAGCAACGGGGAGGACGAACGCACCGACTCCGAAGCGATAGCCGAACGCGGACAGGGTGAAGATCAGACCGGTGCCGAAGAACGTGGAGAAGGTCGTCCCGAAGACCTGTAAGGACGACAGGGTCCGTCCTCCGAGGAAGAACTGCTCCGGTCCGCCCCGTCGACGAACGAAGTAGCCACCGATAGAGAGTAGTAGAACGGCGTACCCGACGAGAACCGTGTGAGCGAGGGGTTCGGTCATTCGGTCGAACCACCAATCAGATCGCTCCCCGATCGGAGGCTGTTCCCGACTGCGACCGTGTCGATGGCAACGAGCCCCAGGATCGGGAAGAGGAGCCACGGCGGCTGGTCGACCCCGAACCCGAGCTGGAGCAGCGCACCGATGACCGGGACCAGCATGAGAACCCCACCACCCGTCAACAGGAGGCTAGTTCGGCCGGGCGAACCATCTGATCGCAGGGCGAGGATTCCGAACGAGAGCAATCCGAGCGCATACTCGCCGGCCACCGTGATCGTGATGACCGCGAAGGACTGCATCCCCACAGCGAACTCGACATTCTGTAGGACCACAGCGCCGGTCGTGAGCCCACTAAGCGCGAGCAGAACCAGACCGGCGATGCCAGCGACGACTGCCACGATGGCCCCGACCGTCGCCAATTGCGGAGAGCGGTCCTTAGTCCGCGAGTACAGCCCCAGGAGGCCGAGGGTGACCGCGAGGACCCCGAGGCCGACGAGTACGATCCCTGCCAGCCAGGCCCATTCTGTGAAGGCCCCGAGTCCGACCGGGACGAGCAGGCTGCCGAGCAGTGACATCCCTCCCAGGGTTAACGCGGAATCCGTGTGGTGTTCGAGTATTCGCCAGGTGACGAACCGGAGCCGTCCCGAGCGGTCGATCTGCGACGTCGATGCGTGGGTGTCCATGTTCAAGCACCTCGGGAGGACCAAGGCACGGACGTACAATCGGGCTGATTCCCAGCAGCCTGGATACGTTTATATCCGATTTTCGAGACGGTGTTCCGCTCGGGAACGGACTTCAAGCGAGGTCAGTCACCGTCTGCCGAAGCGTCTCCAACAGGATGGTCCACAGATCGAAGACCGTGGTAGGCCAATCCACCACCAATGATCAATGCGGGGAGCCAGACGACGCCCGGGCCGAGGTGCTGGATCGCATCGAACGAGAAGGCCGCAGTCTGGTGGATCGGGAGACTATGAGCCAGGAAGACGACCGGGATCGAAATTGCGGTAAACAATGCCCAGCGCTCTCCCCGCCGGACTCCGAACCATGAAAGCGCGATCACGGCGATACCGGCCGCCAGCATGAGCCCCGCGATATTGATCTGGAGGTGGTCGACGTAATGGAGTAGCTCATGGTTCGTGCTGGCGAGTTCAGCTCGCGTGACGCCGCCGAGCGTCTCGACCCCGGCCTCGAAACCGGGGCTGAAGAACACGCGATAGACCATGGCGATTCCGTTCACAAGGAAGCCGATACCGGAAAGGGCGAGTAGGTATGACCCCCAGCGTAACGAGCGACTTTCGTCGGCTGGGAGCGAGGATTCGATCGTGACGTCGGTGCTACGTTCGGTCGTCGTATGTTCTGACATACGAGACGATGTACGGGGCCGGAACTGCCTCTCGCTTTGACCCGGTGGACTAGGTGGGTTTATGTGGTACAGAAGAGCTACGTCACACGAAATCTGAGCGCACAAGGCCGCTGAGAATCCGGAATGACCGTATGGCTTGGGTACCTGAAATTACGTCGGGAGTTGCTGGGTGAGCAGGTTTCGCTCGGCTCGTTGGAGGTGTTCGGAGACGGTCGCGGGATCGAGATCTAATTTTACCGCGACGTCTTCCGTTGAAGCCTCTCGGGGGACCTCGTAGAAACCCAGCTCGAACGCCGTCCTGATGACGGTCAACTGGCGGTCAGTTAGGGCGTCTAGCGTGTTTGATCCGCCATCATACTCTGCGAGCTTGCGCAGGCTCGGCGTGGCCCCAGCGGCTTCGTAGTTGCGGAGCATGTCCCGAATCGCCTCCTGGGACCCGACGAGCGAGACCAAGACTCCACGTTCGGTGATCGCGGTGTCGCAGTTTCCGATTAATGCCTCGTGATCGTCGGGGGTACGTTCGGGGAGTTCCGTCGCGGTCAACTCGAATAGGTAGACGTACGAGTCGACCTTTTCGACGACGAGGTCTGCCTCCTCCACACACTCGAACGTTCCGACTTCGTCTAGATCGATCCGTTCTTCGAGCTCGACCTGCGGCACGCAGTTCGAGCCCTGGTCCTCGAGCAATTCCACGTCTCGGATTCCCGTGTCTCTGAGCGTGGACACGAGACCACCGAAGCCCATCGCCTCGAGCTCCGGATCGCTGAGGGTGACGATGGCTTCTCGCATAGGTGAACTTCGGTCGGATCGTGTATAGGTTTTTCCGGGAACGTCCCGAATCCCGGTGGCTACGGTTTTGATCCCTCGCGATCAGATTTCAAGAGAGGTGGCCGACGTTCAGGTGTCTGTAGCGGTCGGTTCCGGATTCACTGCCGGTGCCGGGGGCCTGTGAGTCCCGAACTCCGGGTGGGTCTCCTCCATCCAAATATAGACGATCGCTCCCGAGAGGAACATCAGGATCGCCGTTAGCCAGAAGGCGGCTTCCATGTTCACGAACTCCATCGAGAGCCCGATGAGGATCGCCCCGACGCCGTAGCCGGCGTCGCGCCACATCCGATAGACACCCATTCCCACCGCCCGCCAGGAGGGATGGGCCGCGTCGCCCGGCACCGTCATCAGGTTCGGGTAGAGGAGCGCCATGCCGAAACCAGAGACGGCAGCGAGCACCGCCCACGCGAGGTACCCTTCGACGAGAACCATGCCCAGAACGCCAGCACCGGCGATGAACATCCCCCACACGACCGGTGGGCGCCGCCCGATCCGATCGGCGAGACCGCCCGTCGCAATCTGGAGGAAGTACATCGCGCTGTGGACGCCGACGACGAGACCAACGGCCGCAATACCCAGACCCTGACTAACGAGGTAGAGCGGGACGGCGATCCAGAACAGCGTATCGACGAAGTTCTCGACGTGTCCGGCCTGAGCGGCTGCGAACAGCGTCTTGTCACCGTAGGTCGCTCGCTTCAGCACCTCGTTGAATGGTAGGTCCGCATCGTGGTGTTCGTCGTCCGCCTCGGCTTGGGCGAACTGGACCGTCTCCTTGATCAGGAAGATTGAAATAAGGAACGCCAGCACCACCACGACACCGAGGAAGTAGAACGGCTCGGGCCGGAGGTTCGTCTGTCCTGCGATGACGCCAGTGAGCCACGCGCCGACGGCAACGCCCGTGTACCCGAACGACTCGTCGATGCCGACCGCTAGTCCGCGCTGTTCGGGTCCCGCGAGATCGATCTTCGCGTTGATCGCCATGCTCCAGGTCAACGCCTGATTGATTCCAAGGAGGATATTGCCAAACGTAATCCACCACCAATTCGGTGCGAAGATCAGGATGGGCGGCAGCGGGAGCGCGGTCGCCCAGCCAGCGACGAGCACTGGCTTTCGTCCGTACGCTTCGCCCCATTTGCCAGCATAAAGGTTGAGGAAGGCCTTCACGAAGCCGAAGCTGACGACGAACGAGCCGATGACCAATAGCGATTCGACGCCAAGTAGCTCCTCGCCGATTACGGGCACGACCGTACGCTCGGACCCGATTGTCAGCCCGGTCGCGAAGACGAGCAGGACGTGCAGGCTGAACTGCGTGAGGTGCTTGCGGATCCCTTGTTCGTAGTTCATCGAATCAGGTGACGGTCACTCCGCAGCGCAACGGTTCGGCCCGGATTCGAGTTCGGCCAGTTCTTCCTCGGGGACGTCCTCGGCCCCCACGTTTACGCCTTTGACTCGCTGGAAGTTCGGCGGATGGTCTGGGATGTCCGAGGACAGCTTCTCGACGAAGGCGGTCCGATCCCGACCCAAGTCAGCGTTCCGCTCGACGACATCGCTCAAGCGGGCGGTGACGGGCGGGTCTGGCGAGCCGGGATCGTGCGCAGGAAGAACGAGTGGGTCACCGTCCCGGCCGAGGAGGCGCTGTAAACTCTCGTAGAGGGTTGCGGCGTTCTCCTCGACGTCGGTGTCCTCGAGGCCCGCTTCGACGCCGAGCTCTACACGGCCTACGCTCTCGTGGAAGAGCGTGTCGCCGGTGAGCAGGGCGGCGCCGCCAACGTCGAACGTGACGCCGCCAGGACTGTGCCCCGGCGTGTGGACCACCTCGATCTCCACGTCGCCGACCGAAATCAGCTGGCCGTCGTGGAGCGGTTCAGCCTGGACGTCGATCGCGTCGGACGGATGAAGGTGATAGGGAACGTCGTGTCTCTCGGCGAGCCGTCGGCCGCCCGAGACGTGATCCGCGTGAGCGTGGGTATCGAAGACGCCGACAAGGTCAGCGTCGTGGTCCTCGAGCACCGAATCGTACGCCTCGCCGTACTGCGACGCGTCGAAGACCACCGCTTTTCCGTCGGAGACGAGCACATGGGAGAGACACCCCTTGCCTGGTCGGGCGACCTGGACGAGGGTACCGTCCATGTCCACGTCGACGGGCGCGTGCCGATGGACGCGGCTCCAGCCAGCCATTCCGTCGACCAAGGTCTTCGCCTCGTAACCGAGGTCCTTGAGAACGTCCGTAGCGGTCTGTGAAACCCCGCCGACCGCACAGACGGTGACGATCTCCTCGTTCTTCGGGAGATCGGAGAGGGCATCCCTCGCGTCGTCGGAACCGTTCTTCAACTCCTCGTAGACGTCGATGTTCTCGCTCCCGGGGATGTGCCAGTCCTCGAACTCGTCCTCGTGGCGGATGTCGAGGACGAGTGGCCCGTCGTCGCCGAGCCGCTCGTCCAGTTCCGCCGGTCTGATCGCTGCCATCTCAATTCCCGTAGAAGTGACACGCCATTATGAGTGGTGCCGGTTATAGCCGGTGTCCTTATCAGTCCTGCATCGAATGAGTGTGCATGGGCCTCTATCAAGCGACCTTCCGACTCCGACACGAGTGCCCCTACCGAGCCCTCTCGGAGCGGTTCCCGGACGTCACCATTCGGGAGTGGTACCTGAGCGACTGTCAGGTGCTCGAAATCTCGTCCCAGGCGGCTCCCGCCGAGGATCTTCTCCGAGCGGTCGAGGAACTGGGGACCGTCCTCCACCGATCCGTCGACGAGTCAGGGCTCCATGTCGTCACCCGGGCCTGCCTCTGCTCGCTCGAGAACTCGATCGTCCAGCGCTTCGAGGAGCACAACTGCCTCTATCAGCCGCCAACGGTTCACCGACACGGTTGGGAGCAGTACCAGCTGATTGCCTTCGACGAGGCAGATATCCGGGCCCTCTACGATGACCTGGACGAGGATCGTGATATCGAGGTGCTCGCGAAGACCGGCTTGGAACAACGACAGATCCACGACGGTCTCGTCGCCCCCATCGCTCAGCTGTTCGACGGCCTCACCGACCGACAGCTCGCAGCGGTACGGCTCGCACTCGACAACGGCTACTACGAACAACCCCGCAAGGCGTCCATCAGCGAGCTTGCGGAACAGACCTCCGTCGCCCGCTCCACGTTCGAGGAACACCTCCGGAAGGCGGAGAATAAGCTCCTCGTCAACGTCGGCCAGTTCGTCCGCCTCATGCTCGGATCACAGCCCGAGGACAGCCTCGGTGTCAGCACCCAACGGACGGCCGGATTAGCCCGATCGGACTGACAACCGATGAGAGAGTTCAAAATGCGAATATGAGCCATGTCGAACGATTCGTTCGATTCTGCGAGAGCGAATTCGGCACCGCCCTGATGGACCGGGAGGCGGCGTACCTCGGTCAGCTACTCGGATCGGGCGATCGCGTTCTCGACATTCGAGAAGAAACTGTCTTCGAGACGGACGAACCGAAGAGGGCAGCTATTCTAGCGGACTCAGGAAAACCATTGCATTGAACGACCATCCCCAACCAATTCGATCAACCGCCGAATGACAGCAGATTCCCAATCGAACACGGGCTCACCGTTGTTCGAGGAGAAGGCGTACGACGAGCCGTCAGTGTTCGTTCCGAGTTCGCTACTGCGCGAGGCTCGTCGGCAGAAAGGACTTTCAACGGATTCCGTCCCTGCCGTCTGTGTCCTCGATCCCGACGGGGATATCGTCGACTACCTCACCGGAACGGAGCAAGCGGACCTCGTTCATTCCTGGCCCGGATACCACACCAACCTCTACCGATTCGAACGGGACGGGGTCTCCATTGGGATCATCGGTCGGGCCGTTGGGGCATCCTTCGCTGTTCTCGTCGCCGAACAACTGTTCGCCGCAGGGTGCGAGTTTCTCATCAGTATCACCTCGGCCGGCCAGATTCGAGTCCGGGACGAACCACCGTATTTCGTCCTCATCGACCGGGCGCTTCGGGACGAGGGGACGAGTCATCACTATCGGCCGCCCGACCGATTCGCACGAGCCGATCCCGAGCTAATCGAACGGGTCGAAGAGTCCTGTCTGACGGTTCCCCGGCCGGTCTATACGGGAGCAACATGGACCACGGATGCACCGTTTCGCGAAACAGAGGTCGCGATCGAAAAAGCACGCTCAGAGGATGTCCTCGCCGTAGAGATGGAAGCAGCTGCCCTGTACACATTCGCGTCCGTTCGAGAGAAGCCCGTGGTCTGTTTCGCTCACGTCACGAACCAGATGGGCAACGCCGAGGAGGATTTCGAAAAGGGCGTAGCAAATGGCAGCCAGGACGCGCTCGAAGTTGTGGACGCTACGATTGCTGCATGGCGTTCGCTAGAGTAACACACCGAAAAAGAAGCAGAACTAATTGAGCACATCGGATGTTGTCTAAGTATCCACGTCATTGCTCCAGCTTCAACTCCTAAGTTCGCTGGTCGAAGTGTTTCTTCAGCACCTTCCGGCTTATGTCCATCCGGTCCCCGGCGACCTCGAGGGAAACGGTGGGGCTGGACGGTCATGTTGCCGCGCTCGGTCTCCTTGTGCTCGAGGTACAGCCGCAGTGCATCGTCTGGCTCGATGGGGTCGAGCCCGTCGTGTTCCGTTCTCATTGGCCTCACGGAACCCCGTTAGAAGCGCTGAGCCGCCCGAAATCGGCAGGGCAAAAAGAACAGGTAGTACCTGATCTTTCCGTCCGAGCCCACTCGGATCACGCGCGGTTTGTGACTGAAATATCCCTCCATAATCTACCTCATCGACAACTATCGCACAGCCTTTCGGTTTCGAGTGGAACCGGGAGTTGGGCCCGCAGGTGTGCACCTCCTCGGTCGAGCAGGAGAGCTATTTCACGTTGAACCACCGAACCAGACCAGCACTCGTCGTCATCTCGACCACGCCGAAGACGACCGCTGGCAACGTCGCGATGGGCGGAAGACCCGCTGCGATGACGAGGGCGGCGGCGACCGCAAAATCCCGCATCCCGACGGAGAGTACGGAGGCGATCCGCTCGGACTTCGAACCCCAACCTCCGACAAAATAGCCGAGGCTGTACCCGAATCCGTTGAGGACGGCGGCACCGACCCCGACGGTCACCAGAATAGAACTGTTCGTCCTGATGACGCCTGCGTTCGCCGCCGTCACGCCCCCGATGATGAGGATCACCATGAGCGCCGACACCGATGGATAGATGCCGTCGTATCGACCGATCCGGTCGGGCTGCCAGGCCCTCGCACCAACGGCGAGGAGCATCGGGGCGACCACGGCCATCGCCAATTGCTCGACGATCGGACGCGTAGCGACGTCGACCCCGCCGAGGAGGAGTGAGAGGACGGCGGGGACGAACACGACGCTCCCGAGGCCCACGACAACCAACACTGACGTCGAAAGGGCCGTCTCGCCGCCGGCGAGTTCCGTCATCACCGGAGTGACGAGCTCGGGCGTGACCGCTCCCAAGACGACGAACCCAACGGTGAGCTCGGGCGAGAAATCGAGCCCTCGAGCGATGCCGTAGGCTACGAACGGCATCGCCGCGTGGCCAGCGAGGACGAGGCCGAACGTCCGTGGGTCGATCCGACGAAACTGCTCGACGGACAGCGTCAACGAGATGCTGCCGATCATCACCGCCAAGATGACTGTCGACGCCTGCGTCACGACGGCGAGCTCCGGGAATAGCACGCCGAGCCCGACCGCGAGGAGGATCCAGACGAGGAGATACTCCTCGATAACATCGGTGGGCCCCATCGGCTACACTCCGGAACTACTCGTCCACGTCATTGTATCAGCCCGTCGGTTCGTCTACCAAACGGGTAACGCCGGTCGTATCGAAGCCGACGGTTCCCCACACCATACGGGTCGGCGGGTCTCGGCGCAATGATAATCGATCGCGTCCGCCGGGTGGAGATGGTAGGGAACACCGTGGTCCTCGGCGAGCCGTCGACCCCTGGAGACGTGATCCGCATGAGCGTGCGTGTCGAAGACGCCGACCAGATCCGCACCGTATTCGTCGAGTAGTGCGTCATACTCTTCGGCGTACTGCGAAGGGTCGAAGACCACCGCATCTCCCTCGGAGACAAGTACGTGGGAGAGACACCCCTTGCCGGGGCGGGCGACCTGATCGAGGGTACCGTCGAGGTCCACGTCGACGGCCGCGTGCCGGTGGACGCGGCTCCAACCGGCCATCCCGTCAACGAGGGTCGCCGCCTCGTATCCGAGGTCTTGGAGGTCCTCGGTAGCGGTCTGCGAAACTCCCCCGACTGCACAGACGGTGACGATCTCTTCGTCCTTCGGAAGGTCTGCGAAGGCATCTCTCGCTTCGTCAGAACCGTTCTTCAACGCGTCGTAGACGGGGATGTTCTCGCTCCCAGGGATGTGCCAGTCCTCGAGCGCATCTGCATGGCGGATGTCGGGGACACGTGGTGGGTCCTCACTTTGTAACCGTTCGTCCAATTCCGTCGGGCTGATCGCTGCCATCTCGGGGAGCGGTACGCCCCTAAAGCCGATGCGATTGATGCCGGGTGTGTTGGGAGCGGTTAAAGCCTGTATCGAGGATAGGGAGACACGGCCCTATCTCTAATGGCACCAAGAACCCATACACGGACTGCCCCCCAATCTACTACTTAGGTGACCACTCACCCGCATCCCCGTAGGTGAGTTCGTTCGCATCGATGAAGACTGAGAGGCGGGCGTAGTTACAGAAGTACGTGGCTTCGCCGCAGTCCACCGTGCGGTCCCGTACCCAGATTGGGTAGTGATCGAATACCCGTGAGCCACAGTACGCACAGGTCTGCTCAGCGTCGGCTATGGTAATCCTTTGCGACACACACCATTGTAAGCCGGACGGGGCGATGGCGGTTCCGGGGAAAGTAATCCCAACGTTGAGGCGATGTGAGGGGGACGCCGTTCTTGGCACCTACGGAACCACGAACGCCCCATCGAGTTCCATATACGGGTGGCCATAGCCGCAATTCGTTAGGCAGGTCACGGTGTAGTCGCCCCGCTCAGATGCAATGAGGCCGACGGCCGCCGGCCTTGGAGCGTCGTGTGGGAGGGTAACCGGGTGAAGCATCATCCCGCTGTCCATCGGTCCCTGCATGTGATTGTAACCGGACGGCATTACTGCCATGCTATGATCCGGATATCGCGCGTTCGCCTCCTCAAGCGCCTCGTGGAGATCTCTCGTCGGCGGGGTCGGTATTCGCTCCTCGTTTCGCATTTCGAGAGATTCGTGGTCGGGGAGGGCGGCCTTGACGTCCCCCGGTAGCTCGGCAATGGCCGACTCGGCCGAGGTGTTGACACCAATAAGGCGAATCCTCGTCCCGGGATCGAGGGTCAGTTGCTTGTGCTCGGTTCCAGCCTCATCCAGGAGTACGAACCCCCAGTGATAGGCTCCGACGTAGAGCGTCCGATCCGCGTTCCCGCTAGCCCTCGGCCGCCCCCTCCCGAGACAGCCGGCGAGGCTAATGGAACCGACACTCGCTCCGAATGTTGCGAGGAATCGTCGTCGGGACGTCCCTGACGGTTCGTTGGCCATTCACTCGCCGCCGAGCTTCGACTGGCGATCCTCGAACTCCTCTTCGGAGAGGTCACCGCGGGCGTATGCGAGACGCAGTTCCTCGAGGGCGGGATCTGTATCCGTGGCTGATCCCGAAAGCCAGCGATAGACGAGGTAACCCCCGCCAACGAGGACAACCAGCCAGACGAGCATCATCACGATACCCCAGAGCGAGGAGCCACCATACATGCCGTAGCCCCCATACCCGCCCATCATCCCGCCGCCCCACATGCCCATCAGCGGGAAGGCGAGGACCATCATCAATATCGGCGCGAGGACGAGCGCGCCGACCACGATGAGGACGATACGGAGCGTGTCGTCAGTTGTGCTCGAAGAAGACATTATTACACATGGGCAGTTGAGTTCAATACGAATAAAGGTGTGTTCGAGGACGTCATCGACAGGCCGGCAGACGCTCGAACGGCACGACCGCATCGAACCTGACACTACAAAGATTGAGTCGAGGATCCAGACACTCGCGAGAGGGACCCGGTCTGATCGGGAGACGGGAGGAAGATCTGATGAGTCAAGTCAGGGGGAAGTTACAGGATCGCTTCGGTTAAACCGACCTGATGAGGATCAATGGTGCTCGTGTTCCCGACTTTCTCCGTTTGAATCGGCCGGCGTGGAGTGAATTGCATACTTCGGGGGCCGGCGTTCAAACGCCCGTTTACACGTATTGGAGCAGAAGTAGTAGGACTCACCGTCGTATTCCGCGCTCGGGCCCTCCTCGTCGGTCCGCATGCCGCAGACCGGATCACGGTACTGCCCAGGTGCGCCCAGTCCCCGTCGATAGACGTAGAAGAGGAACCCCGTGAGCCCGAACGCGATCGCGTTCAAGAACAGGGTGTAATCGATCTTGAAGTAGGTCTGCTCGGACGCAGTCTGGCCACTGGCGAGGTTCGGGATGATACCGAGGGCATCGAAGAGCTGCTCCATGAGAAAGCCCGAGAACGCCATCGTTACGAAGAAGACGCCGAGGATGTAGGCCATCACCGTCCAGCCGTAGTACTTGCGGTAGACGTTGAGGACGGGGATCGTGATGAGGTCGGCATACACGAAGGCGATGACGCCGGCGAAGCTCACGCCACCACCCCATAGCGCGACGGCGAAGGGGACGTTCCCCATGCTCCCAACGAAGCTGATAACGGCGATTGCCACGCCCATCAACGCGTTCTCCGCGCTGACCAGGAGCCCGTCTCCTTGGAGGAACAGCGCGTTCCAGACCCACTGTGGGACGAATACGATCACGAACCCCGAGATGAGGAAGCCGGCGATGACGTCCTTATAGAGCATCGACCACTCTTTCCGGTACTGGTTCCCGACCTTGTACCAGCCGCCCCACGAGCGGAGTTCGTCCCGCCACCCCCCGCTACTCGATACTTCCTGCCGATAGGTCTCCAGACAGCCTGCCGAACAGAACGTCAGCGTCTCGCCGCCGTCGGTCACGAGCGAGTACTCGTCCTTACCCTCCATGCCACACGTCGGGTCCTCCGTCACACCCTCGGCGGAATCCCGTTCGTTCAGCTCCTCTCTGACGCGTTCGAAGAGGTTTTCGGGAAGGGTCAGGTGGACGAGTACCGCCATCACGGCGATGAGGAGCAGCCCGCCGAGGAGCTCGGCGACTAAGAACTCCCACCCGAGAAGGATGAGGATCATCAGGCCGAGTTCGACGATGAGGTTCGTCGAAGCGAACATGAACGCGAGGAAGTTGACGACGTGGGCGCCCTTCTTGAACAGGCCCTTCCCGATGGCGACGGCACCGAAGCTGCAGCCGCTGCTCGCGGCGCCGAACAGCGTGGCCTTGGTGAGCCCGGAGAGGTCACCGGCGCCGAGGACCTGAGCCATCCGTTCCTTCGAGACATAGACCTGAACCAAGCTCGTGATGACCAAGCCCATGATGATTGCCCACGCGGCCGTCCAGAGGAAGCCGATGCCGATTCGGAGGGATTCGGTGATTCCGCCCACGAGCGTGGCGGGCATGGGTAGCTCATCTCAAGGGATCCCTTTCTCACTTGTGCTTAAGGGGGGCGAGGACGAACTGACCGACCTGATGGGACGGGGGGTCAAGGACCATTACCCGGACGGATACGTGTCGTACCGGACCGTCCGCGACCAGCTCCCGGAACCAGGCCGAGTACCGCTTTCTGATACCCTGAAGCTGGAGACCGTCCACCGCCCCGGGCCGAGCCCAACGATCGTGTTCGTCCACGGCGGCCTCGGTTCGCTGTGGAACCCGTATCCGCAGTTGTCCGCCTTCGACGGCGAGCGTGGACTCTTGACCTACTCGCTCGCTGGGAACGGCAATTCCATGGAGCGTCCAGAGCAGTCTATCGCAGGGCACGTCTCGGACCTCGCTGACTTGCTCGACCACCTCGACGTCGAGCGACCGATCGTCCACGGCCACAGCTACGGCACCGCCATCGCAATCGAGTTCGCGAAGCGTCACCCGGTCAGCGGCGTTGTCCTCCACGCCGGGGGCGATCACGGCCTTACGCCAACCTGGGAGAAACCGCTGCTGCGTCTCTTTCTCTGGCTCCGGCTTTACAGTATTCCGATGGACGATGCGCTCATCCGACAACTCGCCCACCGGGTCGGATTTCACGAAGCCACGCCCGAGGCCGTGGTCGAAGACTTCCTTCAGTCGAACCCCACACCTACTCGCCGCTCGGCGTGGGAGACGGTGACCGAGGCGTTCTGGGGGTACGACGGTCGTCTGGACATGGACCAAATCGACGCCCCGTCGCTGGTCATCCACGGGCCTGCGGACGGGATCGTCCCCATCGACGTGGGCCGTGAGACGGCCGCCAGAATCCCCGATAGCGTGTTCTGCCGTCTCGAGGGGACGGGCCACGTTGCGATGATCGAACGGCCGGCGACGTACAACCGACTACTGCGGGCGCTCGTGGAGGCTGTCTTGGAGAATACTGAATTGGAGCGAACCGTCCGAGCCCGATCGGATCCCTTGTAGTTTGTAGTGGAACTCGATAGCGGCCCAGGAGCCCTGCCTTGGTTACTTTACCCTGACTCGGGAACCTGCTCCATGAGCCACGCTCGTATCGGGCCGGCCGCGAGCGATCCCGTCACGTGTCCTTTCTCGATCACCGAGACATCCATCCCATCGTAGGCCGCCGTTTGCCGGTCGAATTCAATGATTCGATCGTACCGAGCCAACAGGGGCGAGCAGTCCGATGCTTCCACGCCGAGAAAGGCCTCCTCGAAGTCCAACACTGTCCGGAGCCGTTGGGGGTGTTCGCGAGCTCGGGAGCCGGTCATCCGGCGGTACACCGACGACACGAACATCTCACCGAGGGCCGCCCCGGCGAAGATCGGGGCGTACCGATCGGCCGAATCGTGGAACGCGCGGTGGAGGGTGGTCACCCACCCACCGAGGCTGATCCCGGAGACCACCACTGGACTCGACGCGTCGTCGAGTTGACGCAGCAGCCCATCAACCAGTGCGGTGGACGACGCGAGCATCCCAACGAAGTTTTCGAGGTCGCCCATGGACCGGGCGTACGCCCGGCTCGACCGGTCGTGAAACGGGGCCCGAAGGGCGATCAGATTCCCGGGGAAAGAGCCATCCGGCGTGTCGAACAGCCGACGAACCGAGTTCGAGCTGAACCGGCCGAAATCGAACGGCCGCTCACCGCTCCCGTGGTGATAGAGTAGGGTCGGCTGATCAGGGCCACGCCACTGCCACGGGAGATACGCGGTTTCGTAGGTGCCAATGGGCGTCTCGACCGGTACCCTCCGAACGGCCGATTCCGCAAATTCCGTCGATCCGAGTTCTGGAACCCGGGCCCCCGCCACCACCTCACCGATCGGTGGGGATTCGATGCTCCGTGAGAAGAACTTGGACCGCCCGAGCAGCAGACTGCTCAGCCTGACCGTCCCGACGTCGACGAGTTCGTGACGGTTCATGGCTCACGGTCTCGTCGGTCCCGCTGCTGGTTCGCGGGTCCGTCCGTCACGCCCGACCTCATCCCGGGGACACCGCCTATCGTCGGTCGAGGACACCCTCGACGCCATGCCGACCCCATCCGACGGACGGCAGACTGCCCGCGGTACCAGTACCGCGGCTGGGCATCACCGGCAGGAAGCAGCCACCGGAGCCGGTGTCCACCCACGCGAGCTGGATCGAGCCGCGAGGCTCCCGACGAAGCATGCCAGCGGTCAGCTTGGGCGTCCATTGCCCCAGTATAGACGACCAGCGGGATAGGCTACCGGGGCACGCCAGGCGTCCGATCTCGAGGGCTGCCGATCGACGGGCTCGCCCGTACTATGCCGCTTGGCCAGCGTTCGGTGGGTTGCCGGTCTGGGCAGTACCGGGGAGCCATCCGAAACGACTGTAACGGGGCGCCACCAACCCATCAGGAACGGCAATCGAGGTGCACTGCCATGAATTCACCAGCCCAGGGAGCTGAGCACGCAGACAGGGATACGGGGCGCGCTCGCCGGGGGCTCGGCATCTTCCTCGTTCTGGTCGTGGCTGGCTCGGCGCCGCTGCTCTACCTGATCGTTGGATCTGGCAGTCCCATCCGGGAACTCCCCCAGTACGTGCTCCCGCTCATGTGGATGCCCGCGATCGCTTCTGTTGGCACCCGACTCGTTACCGGCGAGGGCTTCGCCGACCTGTCGTTCAAGCTGCGGGAACGACGGATCCTGTTGGTTGTCGGGCTCGCCATCGGGTTCCCGATAGCCGTGGGCCTGATCGCCTATGGCATCGCCTGGGGGAGCGGGATCGTCTCGTTCACCCCACCGGCAGAAACGGCATCGCCAATACTCGCGTTCGTCAGTCAGCTCATCTTCGCCGGGACACTCGGCGCCGCCGTCGGCGTCATTTCGGCCGCCGGAGAGGAGATCGGTTGGCGAGGATACATGATCCCCCGTATGGTCGAGGGTGACATTCCCGCCCCGTTCCTCGTCGGGGGGATTCTGTGGGGACTCTGGCACGCGCCGGCCATCCTGACCGGCCAGTATGCCGCAGGATCGAACCGGCTTCTTTCCGCCGGACTGTTCATCGTACTGGCCGTCGCCCTGACCGTTCTGTGGTCGATCTGGACCCTGGAGACGGGGAGTATCTGGCCGGCCATCGTCGGCCATGCGGCCTGGAACGCGATCATTCAAGGCCCGTTCGACATGTTCTCGAGCGGTCAGCTGTCGACGACGCTCGTCGGCGAATCTGGGATCCTGGTGATCGTGACCTCGATACTCATCGTCATACTCCTCGTGTCTCGACGACTCCCCAATGGTGTCTCGGCCGCCGCCGGGTTCTCCTATCGGCCAGACGAACCACCGACCGCGTCAACAGCGCGTCGGGACTAGCAGCACAGGTTAAGCCACTGGCACCAGAGGGGAGGAGATGGAAGTTACCCCACAGGACACGATCGGCACGACGTCCATCGCAATCGGAAACCCGTGGGTGTATTTTGCCGCGACATACGCCATCACGTGGAGTTTCTGGCTGGCGGCGATCGCCCTTGGGGTCCGGTTCGATAGCGCCGCTGGACTCGCGCTGCTGCTCGTGGGGCTCACCGGTCCAGGGATCGCGGGCGTCGGGTTCGTGTATCTCGTCTACGACGAGCACGGTCGGGCGGACTTCTGGGATCGCGTCTCGCAGGTTCGCCGAATCGGTCTGACGTGGTTCCTCGTGATTCTCGCGATCCCCGTTGCAGTGACTATCGTCGCTGCAGTGGTGGATAGCCTATTGGGTGGCCCAGGTGCCACGTGGGGTGCGGGGGTCCAGGAGTTTGGTGTCAATCCAATGGCGATATTGCCAGCGCTATTCTTTGCGACGCTCCCGCCAATCCTCGAAGAATTGGGATGGCGAGGCTATGCACTGGATCGGCTTCAACTGAACTGGTCGGCGTTGAATGCTAGTTTACTCTTGGGGGTCGTTTGGGCGGTGTGGCACCTGCCCCTGTTCTTCGTCCCAGGCTCGTTTCAAGCCGAGAGTGTCGGGTTCGGGACGCGTGGGTTTTGGCTGTTCATGGTCGGGATCGTCGCGCTTTCAGTCGCATTCACGTGGGTCTACAACAGTACGTCCCGCAGCGTTATCGCTATCATTCTATTGCATGGATGGGTGAACTTCGTCTCTGAAACCGTCGAAGTCGGTGACCTGTTCTACTACGCCCATTGGGTGCTGCTCGCAGTGCTCCTCACGGCCATCTGGGGGGCGAAGACGCTCACGAACGCTGAAGAGGTTCCACGGCCGCCACTCCCATCCTCGAGCGAGGCGAACGTTCGATCCTGAGTCGATCCTCGACATCGATGAGAGGAGGAATTGAGCGTATCGGGACCGTTGCACGACCGACTCATTAGGTGCGTCAGCGACTCCAAACGTCGAGCGGGCTGGGCCATTTAGATCCCGCGGGGTTGTCAGCCGCGTACCGATCCCGGCGTGCCCAACCCGTAACTCGTCGTGGGCCGGTTGACACCCAACGTCGACTGCCGAGCTGGAGGGTCGAGTGGCGTTCCGTTCCGGTGGAACGATCGACCCGGGTGCGTGGGAACCGTCGGCAGGTATTACCCCGCGCGTTCGGAAGCACCATCAAGTGACGCCCTCCCCTCGTGCATGGATCGGACGCCATCGGATCGCGAGCTTCCTCATCATCACGTACGCGTTCACCTGGTCGATCCAAGCGCTGCTCGTCGTCATGAGCATGGACGCATCCTGGACGCTATCGGTCCTCGTCGGGTTCGGGGGGTTCGGGCCACCGGTCGGCGCGGCGGTCGTCACGTGGGCTTCCGGCGGTGACCTTCGTGCCTGGATCTCCCAGATCGTCAAGTGGCGCGTCGGGGCGAGGTGGTGGGCGGTCGCCATCGGTCTCCCACTCCTGATTCTCGCCGTCGGGAGCGGCCTCTTCGTGCTGTTGGGTGGTCCCGTCGATCTCGGGTCACTCCCGTTCGCCGGGATCTACCTCTTCGTGATGGCGTGGGGCATCGTCTGGGGCGGGGGCCAGGAGGAGCTCGGCTGGCGGGGGTTCATGCTCCCGGTCCTGCAGGAGAGGTACAGCGCCCTCACGGCCAGCCTCCTGATCGGCGTCGCGTGGGCGGGCTGGCACCTCCCGCTCTTTCTCAACGCGAACCTCGAACACGGGAGCTGGGCACTCTCCCAGCAGTTGATCTGGGTCGTGACGATCCTCGCCGGGTCGGTCCTCTGGACGTGGATGTACAACAGCACCCGGGGGAGCGTCCTCGTGGTCGCAGTCTTCCATGCGGGCATCAATGCGATGGGCGTCTACCACCCCGCCGACCTGGACGTCCTCGCCCCCGGCGGCGTGCCAGACCCATCGTTGAACCTCCTCGCCGAGGTGACCGGCGCGGTCCCCCTCATCGCCGCAGCCATCCTCGTCGTCATCGTCTACGGGACCGCTCACCTCTCGAATCACGAGGGACCCGACGCGAGCGCCCTGGGTCTGGACGGCGGGTCGGCACGCCCACATGCGCCAGACGGGGAAACGCGGGATCGCAACCAGGAGTAGCTGGGATGGGCGAACTCGACCAGTACAGTGCCAAGCCCTCGAGCATCGGCCTCCAGGCGTGTGCATCTTCGAGGACTGCACACGGTGGCGTGACGGGGAACGCAGACCACGAGGACGAGGTTTCGCTCTCGTTCGCGCATCACCACTACGTCGAGAGCGTCATCAAGCGCTACACCGTGGCCTCGTCATTCAACTGTTCGGCCGGCTCCAGTCCGCAGTCCTTGACGGCTACTACTGACGGCCAGGCGAGCATGAGTACGCTCGGCCAACGGTGACATGCTACCTAATCCGAGCCCCCGTGTCTCGGACCGAAAACGGGTGGGTCGCCGGGTTCTCGGTGAGGGGGAATCCCATCAACGTTCAAGAGGAATGACGTGAACGCTATTCCATGGCTCTCCGTCTCCGTTCATGGCTCAAGAGGCATCCAGTGGCGGCGTTCTTCGTCGTCGCGTACGCCCTCTCGTGGACGGCGTGGACGCCACTCGTCTTCAACGACTGGTGGGCCACGTGGTCGCCGTTAGTGCTCGCGGACGACCTCCAGACGATGTTGTTCATCATGATCGGCGGGTTCGGACCGCTCGCCGCCGCTGCGCTGGTCACCTGGGCGATCGGTGACAGCGTTCGACGGTGGGCGGGCCAGCTCCTCCGATGGAACGTCGGCCTCAGGTACTGGCTGTTCGCACTCTTATTCCCCGCCGTCGCGGTCGTCACCGCGAGCGCCATCCACATCGTCGTCTTCGACGGCCAGTTCGCCCCCGAGTCGACGAGCGTCCTCGTGCTCTATCCAGTGCTGTTCCTCCAGGTGTTCTTCGTCGGTGGCGGCAACGAGGAACTCGGCTGGCGTGGGTTCGCGCTTCCGCGCCTCCAGGGATCGTATTCGGCACTCGAGGCGAGCCTCATCATCGGTGTGGGGTGGTTCGCCTGGCATCTGCCGCTCTTCCTGGTCGGGGGCTCCTCCCAGGCCGGCGTCCCCGTGTACTTCTACGGCGTGGCGGTCCTCGCCCTCTCAGTCGTGTTCACCTGGCTCTACAACGAGACGGGCGGAAGTGTCCTCCTGACCATGGTGCTACACGGCTCCGTGAACACCGGCGGGATACTCTACCTCGTCGGCGGTGGTGCCGCGCTCCAGACGGACCTCCCGAACGCGCTCTACGCAGTCGTCTTCCTCGTCGCGGCCGTCGTCATCGTCGCGACCTACGGCCACAAGCGACTCGCAGACGCGGTTATCACGACCTAGCTATCTGGGAGCCAAGAGGTCGATCGGAACACCGTGGAGAGGGAGAATATCTGGCCGCCACACTGTCGCGGTCGTCCGGGCGGTGCCGAGGACGTCAGCTATCGTCGACGGAGCCACGACGGTGCTCCAGGGTACCCTCGGCAGATCGCTGGTCGTCGTGTTTCTCTGGACCATTCGGCTCACGTCCATCCGGTCCCCGGCGACCTCGAGGGAAACGGTGGGGCTGGATGGTCTTGTCGCCGCGCTCGGTCTCCTTGTGCTCGAGGTTCAGCCGAAGTCCGTCGTCTTGCTCGATGGGGTCGAGCCCGTCGTATTCCGTGCTCATTGCTCTCCTGGAATCGTACGAGGAGATGAGCGCCGCCCGAAATCGGCAGGACAGAAAAGCAGACCGCCTCTGCTCATGCCGATCCGAATCAACTCGCAGAATATATCCGGCAGAGGTAACGTTGACCTGAATACGACAAGATGGTCTCACCGCTAACCATCGCGGGAGTCGTTGTCGCCGTATTCGTCGGGTTCAACATCGGCGGCTCCTCGACAGGCGTGGCGTTCGGTCCGGCGGTCGGCTCGCGTCTCGTTCGGAAAGCGACCGCGGCGGCGCTGTTCGTCGGGTTCGCCTTCCTCGGCGCGTGGACCGTCGGTCGAAACGTCATCGCGACGATGAGCAGCAGTATCGTGCCGGCGGTCCAGTTCACGCCTGCGGCGAGCGTCGCCGTCCTGTTTTTCACCGGGTCGTCGCTGCTCATCTCGAATCTCTATGGCGTTCCAGCCTCGACGTCGATGACGGCTGTTGGTGCCATCGTCGGACTGGGCCTGGCCACGGGGACGCTCAACCAGGCGCTCATGTTCGTTATCGTCTCGGCGTGGATCGTCGCCCCCCTGTTGAGCTTTGCCGTCGGAATCGTGATCGGCCGGTACCTCTACCCGTATCTCGACCGCTACGTCGCCTTCACGAAGTTCGACCTGCACTTCGTCCAGCTCGACCGTTCGGGACCGATTCCGCGCCCCTACCTGAATCCGAACGCGACGCTCCAGGATATCATCGGATCGCTCTCGGTAGTCGTCATTGCCTGCTATATGGCGTTCTCAGCGGGTGCGTCGAACGCGGCGAACGCGGTCGCCCCGCTCGTCGGCGCGAGCGGGTCACTCACCGTCGAGCAGGGGATCCTGCTCGCGGTGGCGGCCTTCGGTCTGGGCAGTTTCACGATTGCCCGTCGCACGCTGGAGATGGTGGGAGATGACATCACCGAGCTCCCGATCCTCGCGTCACTGATCGTCTCCGTCATCGGCGGCACGGTCATCACGATCCTCTCATATCTCGGGATCCCCGCCAGCCTCGCGGTGAGTGCGACATCGACGATCATCGGCCTGGGATGGGGACGGGCGAGTCGGGCAGCGACACTGGCGGAGCTGGCGACACCGACGCCCGAGCGACCGGACGTGGAGATCGCGACGGGGGCGTTGGTCACCTCACGCGCCGAGGAGGTTCCGACGAGTCCGACGATCGGGGACGTGGCGCGACACGAAGACCCGGCTGAAAAGCCAGACGAGATGCCGGACGTGCCGGAGGTCGGAACGGAGGGGCCGGCCGATCTCGACGAGCGGAGTCTCTTCGACCCGGCGGCGGCCAAGCGCATCGTGACGATGTGGGCGTTGACCCCCTCGCTAGCGGTTGCAGCCTCCTACCCAGTGTTCGTGCTCCTCATCTGAACGTCGTTCCTCCGACGCGCTGAATGAACGGAACACCCACGCACTGGCGGGAAGGTTAGAAAGAATGGGGACCCGACCTTCCACCATTTGATGGCGATGGTTCCAGAGCTGTCGGACGACACGGTGTTCACTTCGCCCCCACCGATGATTCAGAACGCACTCGCAACGGTCCTTGCGCCGCTCGCCAGGCTCGCAGGCCACCAAGCCACGTATCCGATCTATTCGATGACTCGTTCTGGGAAGCGCACGCCGAACAGCCCGAGTGAGGGGAGCGCTACCAGCACGAGGTTCGCGCCGTTCGTGCAGCAGGAGGGGTTCGAGGGGTTCGCGTCCCGCACACCAGTGGGTGACCGAGATAGCGACTGCATGCAGCACCGCGAAGAAGCCCCCGATCGGTCGGTCTATAGGCTCTATCCCGAGGTGTGGGCTGTCTATTCGGCCGCGTCGATCTCGAGTGGGACCGCCCTAGTTGACGCGGTCTGAGACTCGCCACAGTCCGGGATCGAGGACGGCTACCGGTTTTCCGAAAGGGGCCCACACATCGGCGATATGCCCCCGTACCGGGAACGACCGGAAATGGTATAGCCGTTCATAACTAAATATTGTTATAGACCACAGTCCACAGGAGACGGGTGAGGTCACAGACTTTCCTTGGCCGTGATTCAATACAGGACCGATAGTTAATGGAAGAAGATTTCGGACGATGGGGGGACCGCGAATCCGGGCGGAGCACAGATCCCATACGCGTTCTGCACGTCGAGGATGATTCCGCCTTTGCGGAACTGGTAGCTGACTTCCTGAAAAGCGAGGACGACCAGTTCGAGATCATCACCGAACACTCGGCCGACGATGGAATCGCCCGACTGTCTCGCGCCAAGGTAGATTGCATCGTTAGCGACTTCGATATGCCCGGCATGAACGGACTGGAATTCTTCGGACACATCCCCAATGAGTTCTCGGACATCCCGTTCATCCTGTTCACCGGAAAGGGGTCGGAAGAGGTAGCTAGCGCGGCGATCTCACTAGGGATCACGGATTACCTCCAGAAGGGTCGTGGTACCGACCAGTATACTATTCTCGCCAACCGTATCAACAACGCTGTAGAGCAGTACAGAACCCGCCAGAAAGTCGAATTGACCCGCCGCCGGTTCAAGACCTTAGTCGAGGAATCGAATGACGCCATCCTCGTCGTCGGGCCGGATGGGACGTTTCGATACGCTACTCCCGCGGTTGACCATATTCTCGGACGAGCCCCAGACGAGGTCGTCGGGATGAACGGCTTCGACGATATCCACCCGGATGATGTTGCCAGCGTGAGGGCGGAATTCGGCGAGCTCGTTGACAATCCTGACCGCCACGCGGAGGCGGAGTTCCGGTATCGACACGCGGACGGGTCGTGGACCTGGGTGGAAGCTCGGGGTCGTAACCTCCTCGAGAGCGACTTCATCCACGGGATCGTGGTCTATATCCGGGACGTCACCGCCCGCAATGCGCGTCAGCGAGAGATAACCCAACGAGAAGCGATGTTTCAAGCCATCTTCGAGGAGGCCTTCGACGCGATGGTTATCGCAAATGACGAAGGCGTTTATATCGATGCGAACCCGGCCGCTTGCGACCTCTTTGGTGTAGAAAGAGCGGAGTTAGTGGGTCACTCGGTTCGGGAATTTGCGCCGAAGGACTACGACTTCGATGGTGCCTGGAATGACTTCTACCGGTCGAACGGGGGACGTGGGCTCTTCCCGTTAGTCCGCCCCGATGGGGGGAAGCGAACGGTTGAATTCGCAGCGACGAGAAACGTCCTCCCTGGAAAGCACCTCTCGATTCTTCGGGACGTCACTGAGAGGGTCCCCTCGGTTCAGGACGAACACGCTACCTGAGTCCGTTCTAGGACAAGATGGGTACATCGACACGACATCGCGCTGCGCCAAGGGCCATACGTGGGAATCGTTAACAAGGGACGGTTCGTAGCGAATCGCGGAATGCCAGTCCACAAAGAAGTCACCGTGACGGCAACGAGTCCCGATTCGTGGGAAGACGCAGCATTGAGTGCGGTCCACCGGACGGAGGTGACCGTGGAGAACCTCCAGTGGGCCGTGGTTCAAGACCAGTCCATCCAACTTGAATCCAGCTCCAACCCGCAGTTTCGGACCAAGGTGAAGATCGGATTCGAAGTGGAGGAGTGATCCTCTCGAGGGTCACGACCACCCCGCGGTAGGGCACGGCGGGTAGGCGACGACCCGTGCACGAGAAGTGACTCTCCGACCCAGACTCCCCCTGGACTCAGAGACGCCCGGTCAGGGCGTTCCGCTCTGAAATCAGCACAGCCTCGGGACCGGCTCACGGGTACGATCGAGCCACCGGTTCACCCGCGTTTGCTCTCGGCCGGGGCAGAACGGACCGTCGTCCCGAGCATCCACCGATGTCAGCTGTCGTCGGAACGGAACCAGCCGACAGGATCGCTCGTTAGTATGAGGCCACGACGGCGAGCACGATGAAGACGGCCGCCACGAGCGGGAGCCCGGAGTCAATCCATGTCGAGCAAGCGTTGCGAGCCCAGCGGCCTAGCCAGGCCGCGCGACATTGAGTCCGCCCGAACCGTCTCGGACTACGTGGGTGTTTGAGAGACGCTCAAGTCCTGCAGCCGAACCTGTTCGCCAAAGCCCTTTCGGGCCTTCCGCGTTCAGTGACCGTTGGTATGGTCTCAATCGGTGACGCCGCGCCGAGGTTTTCCTCGACGTATCGTGGCAGTGAACACGAGACGTTCGACCTCGAGGATCATCTCGGTGACGGGCCGACGGTACTAGCGTTCTTTCCGGGAGCGTTCACCCCGCCATGTTCGAACGAGATGGTGGCCCTCCAAGACCGGCTCGAGGAGTTCGACGCGGTGGGAGCAACGCTCGTCGGGATCAGCGCTGACTCGTCGTTCACGTTGGGCGCATTCGCCACCGAGTACGACCTGGACTTCGATCTCGTCAGCGACATGAACCGCGAAGCGATTGAGGCATTCGACCTCTCGATAGACCTCCCCGCCTTGGGCCTCTACGGAGTCGCCAACCGGGCCGTGTACGTCCTCGACGACGATGGCACGGTGACGTACGTGTGGGAGGCTGAGGACCCGACGAACGAACCTGACTACGACGAGCTCATTGACGCGGTCGAGGCGGGCTAACGACCAGGAGAGCCTTCAGGCTCGTCGTTGGATCCAGCAGCCCGTCGGCGATGAACGAGAAGCACCGATGACCGACGTGTCGAACTCCATCCGGGGCTCCGGCTTGGTGCACTCGAAAGACCGACAGCCCTCGCGAAACGCGGCGTTCCGGATCGGACCTCACCGGCCAGAACCGTTAGCCCGTGCCCGCGGCTCGGGCGCCGATCGCTACAACTCGCTTAGGATGTCGAGACCCTCGTTGAACAGTTCGGATGCCTCCGCTTGATTCCCGGCCTCGGCCGCCGAGGCGGCCTGGATGAACTTATCGAAGGCGTCGATCAGCGTCTCCGCAGCCCCGAGCTTCGCGATGCTGTCCTGGCGAATGTTCTCCGGGGTGTACTGGTTGTCAACCGCCGCCTCGAATGCAGCCAGCGCCTCCTCTGCGTGGGTCCGACCGGTCTCCCAATCCGCCTTCGCCTCGGCGAACTCCTCGTTCTCGGAGTGCTCGTTCCCGACCTCGAACTGGACGAAGGCGAGATGGAGGTTCTCATTGGCCAGCGCGTAACTCTCGGCCGCATCGATCGCCCCCATGTCCGCGAGGTCCAGATGGTCCAACGGCTCGCCAGTGTATTCGAGCTCCGGCTCACCGAGTGTCTCGTTGTCGATGTTCGAGAGGATGGTTCCCATGTCCTCGACGACCTGCCGGGCGTCCTCGAGGACACCCTGGCTTTCGGCGTAGGTGTCGGCCGCCCGCTGGTGGAGTTCGTTACCGGCGAACTCGCTCGCCCGTGAGACGACCTGGAAGAAGACGTTGACCGCTTCGTAGTAGGCGAGACTCAACGCCTGGAAGTCAGCGACGAGCGTGGCTTGGGCAATCCGAGGGGCGAGCTCACCGGATGGGTCTGCCGCTTCCTCGGCGGCGGCGAGCTCTTCACGCGCCGAACTGACGCGGTTCTGGAGGGCGCCGACCCGGTCCGACTCGAACGAGCTGTCGGCCCACTCATCGAGCGTGCCGTTGGTCTCGATCAGGGTCTCGACCGCCGTCCCGTAGTGTTCGAGGGCTTCCTGATTCGGTGTCGCAGTCGCCGTCGGCGTGGACCCCCCGTCCCCACCGCCGGAGCATCCGGCGATTCCGACGATACTGGCGGCCCCAGCGGCCGTGAGAAATCTCCGTCGGCTGGCACGAAGCCCAGGCATCCCGATACTATGTCAAAAACTACTATTATATAATTTTGATGAATTCTTTCACAATTCCCCCGTTTTCAAGGAACCCCCCCGTGACGGTCCCGACAGCGGTTGCGTTGGTCGTACCGACACGCGCCTGAGACATGGCGGGCAGTCAGTGGGGGCTACGTCGAGATAGCTCCGGGTTTATGGGACCGGCTCACCAATAGGTGACATGTTCGTCCCCGATGGCACGATAGAGCGCTGGCTCCAGGAGGACATCGGCCACCACGACGTGAACAACGAGGTTCCCGGCACGACGGCCGGACGATTGGTCGCCAAGGAGGACGGGGTGGTTGCCGGAGTCGATGCGGCGGTCGCCGTCTTCGAGTATCTCGGTCTGCAGGTCGATCGGCGGGTCGAGTCGGGTGACCGGATCGAGGCTGGTGCTGTCGCGCTCTCCGTCTCGGGCGCCGCCAGCGCGATGCTCCGTGCCGAACGCGTGGCGGTGAACATCGCCGGCCACGCGTCAGGCATCGCGACGATGACCCGCCACGCGGTCGACCGAGCTCGCGAGGTGAACAATGACGTCAGCGTCGCCGGGACCCGGAAAACGACACCCAGCCTCCGGGGAATCGAAAAGCGTGCGATCGACGCCGGCGGTGGCGACACCCACCGGCTCGACCTCTCGCATATGGTGCTGGTCAAGGAGAACCACATCGCCGAGCTCGGCCTCGAGGCAGCCGTTCAACGCTTCTCGGAACGAGCGTCCTTCGCGACGAAGATAGAGGTCGAGGTCGAGCAGCCTGAGCAGGGACGCCAGGCGGCCGAAGCCGGGGCAGACATCGTCCTGTTCGACAACCTATCGCCCGCGGAGATAGAACACGGTGTGGAGATGCTCCCCGACGGGGTGCTGTCGGAGGCCAGTGGCGGCATCACCCTCGACAACGTCCGCGAGTACGCCGCGACTGGGGTAGATGTCGTCTCCATGGGGGCACTCACGCATAGCTCACCGGCCCTCGATTACTCCTTCCGAACCGAGTGACTGGGCACGTCATCGGGCTGGGCTCGCAAGTACGCCGCCTGGTGGCCACCGGGTACGGCCCGCCTGAGGACGAACCGGCGAGGCGCCATCCGAACTCGTGATCACCGGCAGCGGCATGGGGAGGTGAGGTCGTTCCCCAGTACCGGGGTCTGATTCGAGTCCCCGCTCAGTCGGTCGGGAAGCCAGATTCTTCGAGGATCGGCCGCCACACCCACACCGCGAACCCCGTGAACAGCACCGCGGCGACCGACAAGACACCAACCATCCCGACCGACGCGTAGGGGTCGTCGTTCGCGAGCATCACGAGGCCCATCGCCGCGACCGAGATCGGTACCAGCGTGAACCAGCCCGAGACGCCATAGAGCGCCTTATGCGCCCACGCCCGACCGCGGCGGAGCCCCACGGCGGCCGCGACGGTCACCGGCACCACCACGCCGAGGTCGAGCAGGACGATGGCCCAGTACATCGCCGGGTCCTGAGCGAACTCGGCGGTGAGCGGGGCGCCGGTCAGGACGCCCTCTGCCGCCGGCAGGTAGCGGAAGGTCGTGAAGGCGGCGAGCCCGAGGAGGCCGAGGATCGCGATCCGAGTCCGGCGTGGCGACGCCGCCGGAAGGTCCTCGGCGTCGATCCGACGCCACGCCACGGCGAGCAGCAACCACCCGGCCACGAAGATGCCGAGGTGGAGCGGTAGCGCCGGCGGGTAGGTCTGATACGCCGGCCCGACCACGTACTGGGCGAACATGTAGGCGGTGTACCCCGTCGGCGGGATGGCGGCGACCGGTCCGGCCCGGTGTCCCCGCCAGAGAAGGCCGGCCGCCGCGAGACACCACGGCGCGACGACGAGTAGCGAGACGGCTTCGAGCCCGATCGTCTGGTTGACCAGCGTCTCGGAGAACGGATAGGTGACGACGCCGGCGACCAGCGGGCCGAGCAGTGAGTTCGCCGCCAACGCGATCCCTAGAGCCACCAAGCCGCCGGCGAGCCAGCGGTCAGGGCGGGCGGTCACGGAGCGACGGCCTCCCGCGGGTCGGCTATTGGTACTGCCCCGATGCGATCGGGCGCCATCCTTCGTCCACGGCTGACTGTGGGAGACGGGAAAAGCACTTACCCTTGCCACCACGGCCATCGGCCATGCGTCCCCGCCGGCTCGCCGCCCTCCTCCTCGGAGCCGCGCTCCTCGCGCCCGCCGTCGTCGGGCTCGCCACCGCCAGCCCGATGCCGACCTCGGTCTGCACCCCCTGCGACCGCGGGTTCGAGGCCGCCGCCCAAGGCCACGACCTCGACGTCCAGATCCAGCGGAGCACCGCCACCGTCCAGGTCCACGCGAACGGGAGCGCGACCTGGACCGTCCGCAACCAGCTATCGGGCGATGACGTGGCCGACTTGCGCCAGAACGACGCCCGCCTCGAGCAGGTCGCGAGCGAGTCGATCCGCTACCGCGGGATGGCCGTCCACGACCAGCGGCTGCTCGACGTGGAGTTCGCCGCTGACGACATGGCGGTCCTCCGCTACCGTGCGCCGAACTTCGCGGACCAGACACTGGGGGTCCTGCGGTCGGACTACTTCCGCGACCACCCTGGCGCGTACCTGGTCTCCGACCTCGGTGCGGACCGACTCACCGTCGTCGCCCCCGAGGGCATGGTCGTCGCGGCGGGGATACCTGGCTCGTCGGTCGACGGGCGGGAGATGACCCTCCGGTCGTTCGACGCGTCCGGCGACGGCCCCTTCGTGGTCTTCGCACCCGAGGACGCGACGCTCGGTGGCGTCCGGGCCCAGCTCGCCGTCGGCCTGGCGCTCGCGCCGATCGTCGGGAAGAACCTCCTCTGGATGGTGGCACTCCCCGTTGGCGTCCTCACCGCGGCCTACGCCGGGACGTCGAAGGGCATCGAGGCGGTCGTTCCCGTGGAGTCGCCCACCCGGGCCAGATGGGCCGGCGGCGTGGTGGGCGCACTCGGGGTCCTCGCCACGGTGCTGTCGTTCGGCGCACCGACGGCGATCGGTGGCATCCACACCAGTACGATCCTCCGCGCCGGCGGGGTCGGGACGATGGTCGTGGGTGGCGTCGCCGCCTGGCACCCGACGCGACTCGGGCCTCGGGAACAGGGGCTCCTCGTCGTCGCCGGGCTGGCGGTCGGGACGGTCGCGGCACTCGCGTCCTCAACCCTCGGAGCCATGACGGCCAGTGGAACGGCCGCGTACACCGTCGCCCTCCCGCTCCTCTCGTTGCTCGGGCTGCCACTCGGCCACGTCACCGCCCGCGGGGACCGCCGGGGGTGGCTCCTCGGCCTCGCCGGGATCGCCGGCCTGTTCGCGCTCCTCATCGGGCTCACCCAGCCCCTGACCGACATGGGCGGGAGCCTCTACTATCTCGGGCCGATCCTCCTCACACTGCTCGCGCTCGCGACGGCGGTCCTGGCCGTGCCGCTTCTGACCCTCGGCGCCCTGCTTCCCGCCACCTCCTGAGCCGCCGCCACGACACCGGGCTTTATTCCCCGCTGTGACGGACCCGGGACCATGCCAGAGACGCGAATCGGCTTCGTCGGCCTGGGCATCATGGGACTGCCGATGGCGAAGAACCTCCTCGACGCGGGGTTCCCCGTCGTCGGCCACAATCGCTCTCCCGAGCCAGTCGACGACCTGGTCGAGTACGGCGGCGAGGGCGCCGAGACGCCGGCAGAGGCCGCAGAGCGCGCCGACGTCGTCATCACGTGCCTCCCGGACACCGAGGTCGTCGAGGCCGTGATGCGGGCGAGCGACGGCGTCATGGCCGGCGTCAGCGAGGGCATGACGGTCGTCGACTGCTCGACCATCTCCCCCGTGGCTACCGAGGAACTGGCCGAGGCGTTCGGCGAGCAGGACGTGGACATGCTCGACGCCCCGATCAGCGGCGGCGAACAAGGGGCGATCGACGGCACGCTCTCGATCATGGTCGGCGGGGACCCCGACGTCCTGGACGCCCACAGGGCCGTCTTCGAGGCGATGGGCGAGACGATCACCCACACCGGGCCGAGCGGCGCCGGCCAGACGACGAAGGCCTGCAATCAGATCGTCGTCGCCGCCCAGATGGTCGGCGTCAGCGAGGCCCTGATGCTGGCCCAGCGGGCCGGCGCCGACCTCGAGGCCGTCGTCTCGGCGATCAGCGGCGGCGCAGCGGGCTGCTGGACGCTCGACAATCGCGCGCCCCGGATGATCCAGGGGAACTTCGAGCCGGGCTTCTTCGCCGCCTACCAGTACAAGGACCTCCGGATCGCGACGGACGCCGGCGAGACGTTCGGGGCGCCCATGCCGCTGACCGAACTGGCCCACGAGCTGTATAAGTCGATGGAGGCCAACGGGATGGGCCAAGACGACAACTCGGGCGTCCTCCAGGTGATCGAGCTGCTCGCCGGCGACGAGGCACGGGTCGACGCCTAGGGTGCGAGGCCGCTACCGGTTTCGAGAATTGGCCCTGAACCCTTTTAATATCCGACGGCGCAGTGCGCCCCAATGAGCCCGGGGATCGAACCGATCCGTGTCCTGCACGTCGAGGACGACCCCGAGTTCGCGGACCTCGCCGCGACCTTCCTCGAGCGAGAGAGCGACGCGTTCGACGTCGAGGCCGTCGAGGGGGCCGAGGCCGGTCTCGCCGCCCTCGAGGACGGCGCGTTCGACTGCGTGGTGAGCGACTACGACATGCCGGAGATGAACGGCCTGGCCTTCTTAGAGGCCGTCCGGGAGTGCCACGACGACCTCCCGTTCGTCCTCTTCACGGGCAAGGGCTCCGAGGAGATCGCGAGCGAGGCGATCTCCGCCGGCGTCACGGACTACCTCCAGAAGGACGCCGGCACGGACCAGTACGCGGTCCTCGCGAACCGGATCGAGAACGCCGTCAGACGGCACCGGACCGAAGAAGAGCTCGAGCGGACCCGCCGCCGCTACGAGCTGATGGGTCGGGCCTCGGCCGACGCCTTCTGGGACTGGGACATCGAGGCGGACGAGGTGAAGCGGAGTGACGGGTACAGCCGAATCTTCGGGTTCGAGCCCGAGGACGTGAGCGACGATCTCGGGTGGTGGATCGACCAGCTCCATCCGGACGACCAGCAGCGTGTCCACGAAGAGACCATGGAAGCGGTGCAGGGCGACGCCGATAGGATCGAGACAGGGTACCGGGTCCGGACGCCCGACGGCACCTACCGCGACGCCTACACCCGGGCGCGGATCGTTCGGGACGACGACGGGGAGGCCGTCCGGGTCGTCGGTGCCGTCACCGACATGACCGAGGCGAAGCGCCGTGAGCGGGAGCTCGAGGCACTGAGCGACCGTCTCGAACTCGTCTTAGACGGCACGGACACCGGCGTCTGGGAGTGGAACGCCGAGACGGACGCGGTCGAGTGGGACGAGACGGTCGAGCGCCTCTTCGGACTCGAACCGGGCGAGTTCGAAGGCACCTACGCGGCGTTCAGGCGGCGGATCCACGAGGACGACGTCGAGTGGGTCGAGGCCGCCATCGATCGGGCCCTCGACGGCGAGGAGCGGTACGACGTCGAGTTCCGGATCATCCGGGACGACGGCGAACAACGATGGGTGCACGCCCAGGGCGTGTTCAGGAAGGGTAGCGGCGAGCAGGAGGACCGCTTCGTTGGCCTGATCAGCGACGTGACCGACCGGAAGAACCGGGAGCGCGAGCTCGAGCAGTACGAGACGATCCTCGAGACGGTGCCCGACGGTGTGTTCGTCATCGACGAAGACGCCGTGATCCGGGGCGGGAACGGCATCGCCTCGGAACTGCTCGGCTTCGAGCGACACGAACTCGTCGACCGGTCCTTCGAGACGCTCATCGAAGCCGGGATCGTGGACGACGGTATCATCGACCGCTACCTCGAGGCGGTCAGACGGCTGCTCTCTGCCGAGTGCGACAAAGAGCAAGCCCAGATCGAGTACACCGCCACCGTCGACGGGGAGGAACGGGTGTTCGAGACGCGCATCGCGCTCCGCCCCTATGAGGACGAGTTCCGCGGCACGATCGGCATCATCCAGGACATCACGGAGCGCCGGGAGCGCGAGCAGCAGCGCCGGCGAAGCGAGCGCCGGTTCGAGGCCATCTTCGAGGACCCCTCGGCCTTCATCGGGCTCTTAGAGCCGGACGGCACCTTCGTGAAGGCGAACGACACGGCGCTCGAGTTCATCGGTGCCACGAATCAAGACGTCGCGGGGGAGCACTTCATCGACACGCCGTGGTGGGACGAGTCGACCGACGAGAAGCGCGCCGAGGTCGCGGCCGCGATCGAGCGCGCGGCGGACGGCGAGTTCGTCGGGTTCCAAGGGTTCCATCACGGCGTCGGAGGCCAGACGATCTGGGTCGAGGGCCAGATCCGTCCCGTCACCGACGAGGACGGGAGCGTCGTCTCTCTGCTCGTCGAGGCCATCGACGTGACGGACCGGCTCCAGCACGAACAGCGCATCGAGGGGCTCCACGAGACGACCCGGGAACTGGTCCGTGCCGGTGACCCAGCGACGGTGGCCTCGATCATCGCCGACGCGAACGGCGACATCCTCGGGTTCCCGAACAGCGTCGTCCGGTTCCGCGAGGGCGGCGAACTCCGGCCGGCGGCCATCTCCACGGCGGCCGACGAGGAGCGGTCGGAGCGCCCGGTCTACGACCTGGACGAAGGGTTCCCAGGGGAGACGTTCCAGCGCGGCGAGCCCATCGTCGTCGACGAGTTCGACGCGGACAGCGAGGACCCCTGGCAGTCGGCGAACCGATCCGGGCTCTACGTCCCCATCGGCGACCACGGGACCATCTCGGTCGGGGACGCCGAGCCGGACGCGTTCGACGAGCAGGACGTTGTCGTCGCCCAGATCCTCGCGAACAACGCGGCGGTTGCCCTGGACCGGCTCGAGGGCGACCAGCGCCTCCGCAGCCGCGAGCGGGCCCTCCGCCGACAGAACGAGCGGCTTGACCGGTTCGCCGGCATGCTGAGCCACGACCTCCGGAACCCGCTGAACGTGGCCATGGGGAGCCTCGAACTCGTCGACGCGTCACCGGCGGAGGCTGAACACGTCGACCGGGCGGAGGCCGCGTTGGATCGGATGAACGACATCGTCGACGACGTGCTCGCGCTGGCGAGACAGGGGGAGCGCGTCCTCGACCCGGACGTCGTCGACCTCGCCGAGACCGTCGAGGCGGCCTGGAAGACCATCGAGACCGGGAGCGGAACACTCGAGGACCCCGGTGACATCGGTCGGATACAAGCCGACGGCAGCCGGCTCCAGCAGCTCTTCGAGAACCTCTTCAGCAACAGCGTCGAGCACGGCGCCGAGCCGGGGAGCGACGAGGAGCAACGGGAGGTGGAATCCAGGCGGGCCGTCGGCGACGGTGGCACCGGCGTGGCGGTGCGGGTCGGTCGTCTCGACGGCGACGGTGGTGGCTTCTTCGTCGAAGACGACGGGCCGGGCATTCGGCCCGAGGAGCGCGACGCGGTCTTCGAATTCGGCCGGTCCACCAGCCAGGAGGGGACGGGCCTCGGCCTGGCCATCGTCGAGGAGATCGCCGAGGCGCACGACTGGACGGTCCGAGCCACCGAGGGGGCGACTGGCGGGGCCCGCTTCGAAGTCACGGGTGTCGAGTGGGTCCAGGACTGACGCTCAGGACCGACGGACGGCGAGCCAGCCGGCGGCCAGGAGACTGATCGCTGAGAGCGAGAGCCCGAAGCCAGGTTGACCACCCGTCTGGGTCCCGCTCGAGGCGGCCGTCGGCGGCGGGGACGCGGTCGGCGTAGTCCGTGGCGTCTCCGGTCCTGTCGTGGAGCCGACTGGTGTCGCGGTGTCGGTCTGGGGCTCTGGGGTTGGGGTAGGCTCCGGCGTTTGGGTTGGCGTCGGTGTGGGCGTCGGCGTAGAAGTGGGTGTGGGTGTGGGCGTTGCCGTGGCCGCCGTCGTGTCGTTCTCGAGCGCCCAGACCACGGTGACGTTGCCGGCGGCGTGGTCGTTGATACGGACGTCGTAGTGGCCGATGGCGCTGAAGGTGTGCTCGAAGCGCACCGTGGCGGACCCGTCGGCAGGGACGCTCACGTACTGGATAGACTTCGGGGAGCCGTTGATGGCCAGCCGGGCCTCGAAGGTGCCGGGTCCGCCGTCGTTCGCGATGGTCGCCTGGACCGGCTCCGTGCCGTAGAGTTCGACGCGGCTCGCATTCAGCGTCGTCGACGCGATCGAGAAGTCGGGCGGCGTGACGTTCTCCGGCGGGCTGTCCCTGACCTGCTCGACGCCCTGCTTGGCCTCCTGGTAGGCCACTGGGTGGAGCGCCTGCACCAGCGTCAGAATCGGCTGGATGATTCTCGGGGCTGGCTGGCTGACGTAGTTCGCGTCGACGGTGACGTTGTTGCCCTCCTGCACGGCCGTGGTCCCGTCGAAGGCTGCGGTGTCGGGGACGTTGGGGTCGTCCGAGTTCAGCATGATCCACTCCGGATCCCGCTGGACGACGATCTCCTCGCTGTACTGCTTATAGCCCGAGATGCCCGCCTCCGTGGCGACGTTCGTCCCGCCGGCCGTGGTGATGATGGTGTCGATGAAGGTGTCCTCGCCGGCGGTGAACCCAAAGAAGGTGTAGAGGACCCGAGGACGATCGACGCCGTCCGTCGCGTCGCTGATCGTATCGAGCTCGTCCTGGAACTGATCGGCCCGATCGTTGGCACCTTCGCACTCGCCGACGAGCCGGCCGGTGTGTCGCGTCTTCTCGACGATGAACGCGGTGTCGGTCGCCGTCTCGAACTTATACACGGTCAAGCCGGCGGTCCGGAGCTGGTCGACCGTCGCGTTCGGGATGGTGTTCGGCGCCAACACGAGGTCGGGCGACTCGTTGACGACCTTCTCGACGTTCACGCTCGTGCTCGTCGTCGGGTAGACGTTCGTGCGGTTCTCGGCGCCGTCGAGGTAGCTCGCGAAGCCGGAGATGCCGACGACCTTCTCCTTCGCCCCGATCTCCCACATGGTCTGGGCGGCGCTCGGGTTCAGCGTCACGATCTCCTGGGGCTCGGCCTGGACGGTGACGTTGGTGGCCGTCGCGTCGGTCGAGGCGAACGGGAAGCCACAGCCAGACTGAGCGGTGGCAAGGGAGGTGCCGGCCGGGCCGAGAGCCGCGGCGAGGAGCAGCGCGATGACGAACGCTGAGGAGCGGCGGTGCATAGCCTGGCGCAGTTGCTAACACAAGTTAAATTTGGTTATTCAAATTTTACTTGACTTCCGGCGATCCCCCGGTCACAACGAAATCCTTTTTTTGCGTGTCGGCGGAGGGTTCGATGGCGCCGCCTTAGCTCAGACTGGGAGAGCACTCGACTGAAGATCGAGCTGTCCCCGGTTCAAATCCGGGAGGCGGCATGTCCCTGATCTTTCGGAGAGCAGTGGGAAAGCTGCAACCTCGGATTTGCGGTACTATGATCCCTTCCAAGCGAGCGCGATCTGAGCGGGTCCACTCGCCGCGAACCATTCACAGCAGCGATTAGGACGGCAGGTGACGGTGGGACCAATCGACGAGTGACGCGTACCGGGTTACGGACCATTGGTCTGGACACTCCGAATGGGAACCACCGTACCCCCCGTGGCCGACCGCCCGTGCAATCGAGCGCCGGCGGTGATCACGGTCCCGGTATTGGCACACCCATAGGGACCATGCGAGCCTCGACGTCCGGGTTCTGCCACGGTCGGGATTGCTGGGAGTACCGGCCGTCAGGCGGGGCGCAATCGGGTTGGTAGGAATAGATTTATTAGCGTAGCCCTACCATAATAATTCACAGCCTACCTCAATGGCCCGACCCATCAAGAGCGGAGCCGGGACGGCGGTGGCCTGAGATGGCAAACCGGCGCCCGCCGACCCAGGACTTCCGTGATTTCGTGGGGATCTTCGCGGGCCTCATCGCCGTCGGGGGTGGCGTTTTCACGGCGTTGACCGTCGTCGGGGTTGAAGGTGGGTACGCGCTCAGCGGTGGGTTACTGATGGCCCTCCTCGTGACGTCGGCCGGTCTCCTCTACCTCCTCGTTCGTGAGCAGGTGATCGAGCAATGAACCGGGTCATCGATGTCGGCCTCGGTGAGGTGACCGTGGTGATCGAACGAACCCCGAACGCAGAGGTGACCGATCATGGTAGATGACGCGACTGATCGTGGACATGGCGAGAGCCGTTCGGGGCAAGCAGAATCGGATGCAGAGCCGACCGCTGTCAACCAGCCCGAGGAGTCGGGCAAGATGCCCCTGGACACCATCTTCGACACCCTCAGGAACAAGCGACGACGCCTTGCGATCGAATACCTCCGAAGGAAGGACGCGTCGATCGACCTCTCCGAGCTCACGGAGTACATCGCCGCGGTCGAGAACAATAAGCCGGTAGCCCAGCTCACCTCTTCCGAGCGAAAGCGGGTGTACGTCTCACTCTACCAAACTCACATTCCGAAGATGGAGAACGTAGGGATACTCGAGTTCGAGCAAGATCGGAAGGGCATCGATCTGCTCCCTCGGGCCAGGCAGCTGTTCCCGTACCTCGACATTGAGGCAGACCAGGAGGAATCCGACCAGCGGTCTCATAGCCACGAAGTGCCCGGTCAGCGGTCGGCTGAAGTACGAGATTTGGCCGAAGAACTCCGGTCGTTCGCGGATCGGTTGGAGGATCTGGGCTGAGAAGGGTCGCGACGAAACCCCAGCGCGGAGAGCGACGGTGTCGATCCATCCTCAGGGAATATCGACGGATCGCTCATGCGTCAGCGGATGGGTCGCACAGTAAACCACCTTCTGCCTGGTTTCCCGGGGGAGGAGTGCTAATCGTGGAGGCGGCACTGCTCTGGGCCGTCACGGACGGACGAGAGATGCTTGCCGGCCTGATCAGAACAGCGGATCGACGCCGTCGTCCAGCATGTCCTCCATGCCGGACTCGTGCTCGGCGGCCGCCGCGTCCTGGGACTCCTTCGCGGCGACGCCCGCCTGCTGGACCTCCTCGATGCGCGGCGCCTGGGTCACGCCGGAGAGCAGCACGGCGGCCGCGAGCGATCGCTCGCCCCGGATCGGGTAGTCACCGCCGCGCACCTCGAGGCTGCCGGTCTCGTCCTCGAGCCAACTCCGGGCCCGCTCGATGCCCTTTCGGCTCAGGTGCTCGGGGGGCCCCGCGATCACCACGAGTGCCCGCTCGATGCCCCGGAGCTGACACGGCAGCGTCAGTCGGCCGAGGGTGGCCTTCCGAACGAGACTCGTGATCCGGTTCGTATCGGACACCGACGTGTCGATGGCGTCGTCGTCCTCCTCCGAGAATCGAGAGAGGAGCCCCTCGGCGGCCTCCTCCTCGAGGGCCACCGAGGCGTAGCCCATCGTCGAGACGCCGCCACCCGAGAGTGTGTTGATGACCTCGCTCGAGTCGACGACGCTCTGGCCGACATCGCCACCTTCCTGGATCTCCCCGGCGCTGAAGAGCACGCCGAAGCGCCGGGCCACCTCCTCGTTGATGGCCTCGTAGCCCTCGCCAACCGACTCGCCGGTCTCGCGCCAGGCGTCGTTGTCCACCAGGAAGAGGTTGTCCGATTCCCGGACGTAGGTCTGGAGCGACCGCGCGGCGTTCATCGAGTAGAGCCCGCCCTCGTCGGCTGCTGGGAGCACGCCGAGTGCGTAGACCGGCTCGGTGTAGAGCCGCTGGAGCCGCTTGATGATGACCGGCCCGGCCCCACTCCCCGTGCCGCCACCGAGGGCGGCGACGACGAGGAACGCGTCGATCTCGTGGACGGGGACCGAGTCGAGCGCGCCGGTGATTTCGTCCATCTCGGCCTGGGCGATTTCGGCCGCGAGGTCGTTGTCGGCGCCGACGCCGTGACCTTTCACCCGCGATTGGCCGATGAGGAGCCGGTTCCCCGCGGGGAGGAGCTCCAGCCCCTGGAGGTCGGTATCTGCCGTGTTGATGGCGAGGGCGGACCGGACGACGTTCCCGCCGGTCTCCTGGTCGAACTCGAGGAACGCGTCAACGAGCCGACCGCCGGCCTGCCCGACGCCGATCACCGCCAGCTTCATCTGTCCGTACCTGGACCGTCGGCACAATAAGGGTTGGCCACGACGTTCGCGGCCCGAAACCACCGGCAGCGGGGTCGGTCAGGCGGGATACCGGTCGCCCCAGGGCCTGACGCGTTCGACGGCCGCGGCGGCGGCGAGCACGTCGCCGTCAGCGTACCGCCGGCCGACCACCTGGATGCCCACGGGGAGGCCCTCGTCCGTGAACCCGGCCGGCACCGACGCGACCGGGTGGCCCGTGAGGTTGAACGGCTGGGTCAGCAGCCACCCGCGGCGGGGCTCGATGGGCCGACCTTCGACCTCGGTGGGCAACTCGCCGATCGGGAACGGCGGGACCGCGAGCGTCGGCGTCACCAGCAGCTCGTAGTCAGCGAGGAGCTCCTGGATCGCGTCGTAGACGCGGGTCCGGGCCCGGTCGGCTTCCTTGTACTCGCGGGCCGAAACCGGCTCGACGGCGGCGGCGGCCTCGACGGTGCTCTCCCCCAGCCGGGACCGGTCCTCACCCCAGGGGTCGAGCCCGTGTTCCGCCTCGAGGCCGTCGAAGAGCGACTGCCAGAGCACCGTTGCGAACGTGTAGTAGGTCTCGAGGATCTCGTCGTGGTCCAACCCGAAGGCCGGGTCGGCACGCTCGACGGTCGCGCCGGCGGTCTCGAACGCCGGGACGGCGTCGTCGATCACGGTCCGCACCGCCTCCGAGACTGGATAGACCCCGAGGTCGGGACTGGTCGCGATCCGAACCCCCTCGATGCCCGCGTCAATCGCATTGGCGTACGATTCCGCGGGCGTCGGAAGCGAGAACGGGTCGTCGGGGTGGGGCCCCGCCATCACCTCGAGCGCGAGGGCGGCGTCCTCGACGGTGCGCGCCAGCGGGCCGAGGTGGATGAACGGCGTGTGGTGAGCGAAGGCGTCCGGGCGGCCCGCCGCGGGCACCCGCCCGAAGGAGGGCTTCATCCCGAGCACGCCACAACACGACGCCGGCGTCCGGATGGACCCGCCGGCGTCCGAGCCCTGGGCGAGCGGCACAAGCCCGTCGGCGAGGGCCGCCGCGCTCCCGCCCGAGGAGCCACCGGCGATCCGGTCGGGGGCAAAGGGCGTGCCCGTCGGGCCGACAACCCGGTTGTCAGTCGTGCAGCCGAGCCCGAACTCGGGCGTGTTCGTCTTGCCGACCACGATGGCGCCGGCGGCTTCGAGACGCTCTACCACCGGATCGCTCGTCTCGGCGACCGCGTCCTCGAAGAGGAGTGAGCCACGGGTGGTCCGGACGCCGGCCACGTCAGTCAGGTCCTTGATCGCGACGGGCACGCCGTGGAGCGGCCCGAGTGGCTCGCCAGACGCCACGGCGTCCTCAGCGCGACGGGCCGCCTCGCGGGCCCGATCGGCCGTCACCGTCACGAAGGCGTTCGTCCGGTCGTTCCGGTCCGAGATCCGCTCGAGGGTCGCCTCGACGACGGTCACGGGCGAAAGCGTGCCCTCGCGGATGTCACGGGCCAGGTCCGTGGCCGCACGTCGGGGGATCGGCACCTCGGCCATGGCCTACAGGTGTCTGTTCGGGCCATAAACCTGTGCCGCGGCCGCCCCCGCCGTCAGCGGTCGACGACGGCCTCCCAGCTGGTCCGGATGGAGGCCTTGAGCCGCTCGGGGGCGTCGGCCTCCTCCAGAGGCTGGCCGGGCCGCTGCTCGTCGACCGCGAGGCCGTCGAGGTAGTAGTCGAACCGGTTCGCCTCGCCGCGCCGGTCGAGCCGGACGACGCCGGTCGCCCGGATGCGGTCGTCCGCGGCGACCGTCCCGACCAGGTCGTCGTCGATCCAAACGTCCATGGCCCGCCCACCGTCCGCGGGCTCAAGGAGCGTCAGCCGCTGGACGTCCACGAGCGTCGAGGCCTCGCGGTCGAGCTCGAGGGCCCCGATGGCCTCACACTCGCCACACCGATCGGGCACCGAGAGGTCCACGCCCACGGCCGGCCGTCGCAGCCGAGCGCCACAGCCGCGACAGACGAAGACCGCCTCGGCGACCGCCGCCACGGCGGGCCCGACCGAATCGATGGCGCCCTCGGCGGTGACGAGGGTCCCCGCGTGCCGGGCCCTGATGGCCCCGAGGGCGAGCTGGCTCGGTACGTTCTCGAGCCGGATGTTGAGCCGGCCGAGCCCCTCGTTGGCGGACCGGAGCACGTCTGCGCCCCGGCGCAGGACCTGGTCGGGGTCGTCGAAGAGGGCCTCGACGAGGGCCTCGTCGTGGCCGTGGAGGTCGATGACGTCGACGGGCATCGAGCGTCGGGATGGATACTCGTCGGCCAGGGCGCTGACCGACTGCCCGCGCTCGGCGAAGTACGACCGCCACGCATCCTCGATCGACGTCATGTGCCTGGCTGCCGGGCCCGGGAACGATGAAAGTTCCCCCCGAGCCGGGTCGCGAACGGCTTAAGGGGACCTCGGGACCAGTTACACCGGATGACGGGTCGGATGGAGACCGAACACGAGGTCGTCAACGGCGATGCCCGGTCGATGGACGCCGTCCCGGACGAGTCGGTCGAGTGCGTCGTGACCTCACCGCCGTATCCGATGATCGAGATGTGGGACGAGACGTTCACCCGGTTGAACCCCGCGATCGGAGATCGACTCGACGCGGGCGACGCGTGGGCAGCTTTCGACCTGATGCACACGGAGCTCGACGGCGTCTGGGACGAGCTCGCCCGGGTCCTCGTCCCCGGTGGCATCGCGTGCGTGAACGTCGGTGACGCGACCCGGAGCGTCGGCGGCGAGTTCGCGTGCTATCCGAACCACGCGCGGATCCTCTCGGCGCTGTCCGACCGTGGCCTCCGGCCACTGCCCGCGGTCGTCTGGTGGAAGCCCACGAACAGCGCGACGAAGTTCATGGGCTCCGGCACGCTGCCCCCGAACGCCTACGTCACCCAGGAGCACGAGCACGTGCTGATCGTCCGGAAGGGTGGACCGCGGTCGTTCGACGCTGGCGCCGATCGCCGCTACGAAAGCGCCTACTTCTGGGAGGAGCGGAACGCGTGGTTCTCCGACGTCTGGAGGGACGTGGGCGGCGAGTCCCAGGCGCTCGACGCCGAGAGCCCGCGCGAGCGGGCCGGGGCGTTTCCCCTCGAGGTGCCCTTCCGATTGATCAACATGTTCTCGGTGTACGGCGACACGGTCCTCGACCCGTTCTGGGGGACCGGCACCACGTCGCTGGCGGCAATGATCACCGGCCGACACTCGAAGGGATACGAACTCGAGCCCGACCTGATCGAGTCGTTCGAGGAGCGGGTGGCGTCGGTGCCCGAGCGATCGCACGAGCGACAGCGTCAGCGCCTCGCAGACCACCGATCGTTCGTCGCGGAGCGCCGTGAGGCGGGCGATGTGCCGGGCCACGTCGCCGAGCGCTATGGCGTGCCCGTGGTGACGCGCCAGGAGACCGAGCTGACCCTCTACGCGGTCGACGCCGTCAACGAGGAGGACGATCGGTACGTCGCCGCACACGTGCCCGTCGAGGACCCCGGCGAGAATTGAGGACGCGTCGCTCGCTTACCGCGAGCGCTACGGCTCGGCGGTGTAGTGCTCGATTCGACGAGGGACGGCTCAGACCCGCTGGAGGTTGACTGCCCGCGGCCCCTTGTCGGCCTGTTCGATGTCGAACTCGACCTCCTGACCTTCCTCTAGGTCGGGGCCGCCGACGTCTTCCATGTGGAAGAACACGTCTTCGTCCGCGTCGTCCGTTTCGATGAATCCGTAGCCCTTCCGATCATGGAAGAACGCAACCGTTCCGTTTGCCATCTTGAATCCATCCGCTCTCGGTGGGGGAGACATATAATCCCATCGACATCGAGGGTTAATGGAGGATTTACCGGACGGCAGCGGGGTCAGGTCAGTCCGTCGGGGTCACACCGTCTGCCTGCCGCCGGGGGAGCCACCCGCCGGAGTGGAACCGATAGTACAGGACCACGGCGGGGACCGCCGTCTCGGCGAACATCGCCACGTACAGCGCAGTGATGCCGAGCGGGGTGAGGAGGGCCAGCGACGCGATCGGGAGCATGACCCCATAGAGGCCGAGGAGTTTCCCGTAGAAGGGCCAGCGGGTGTCCCCGCTCCCGCGGAGGATCCCGGTGACGGTCCCGTCGACGCCGAACCCGATCGCACTGACGGCCGCGACCCGGAGGAAGGGGACGGTCTGCTCGATCGTCGCCGGGTCGTCGGCGAAGACGCCAGCGATCGGTCTGGCCGCGACCAACACCACCGCCGAGACGATGAGGAAGACCGCGACAGAGAAGCGAAGCACGTCTCGGCCGTACGCCCGGGCCTCGACCCGCGAGCCCTGCCCGAGGGTCTGGCCGACGAGACTGCTCGCGGCGAGCGAGAACCCCCAGTTCGGCGCGTTGATGAGATACCGAATCTGTCGGGCCACCTCGTATGCCGCGACGACCACCGGCCCGAAGGTGGCAGCGATGGCCAGGATCGGGAACACGACCAACACGGCCGCCATCCGGCGCGCCATCAACGGGATCGAGAGCGCCAGGAGCTCCCGGAGGTGGGGTCGGTCGAGGTATGGCCCAGACGCCGAGACCTGGAGCGGGAACGGGCCGATGCCGGGGAGCCGGCCGGCCAGGAAGCCCCAGACGAAGGCGGCGGTGACGAGCATCGTCGCGAGGAGCGTCCCGAGCGCCGCGCCGAGGACACCCATCCCGAGCCCGAAGATGAACAGCGCGTTCAGGATGACGTTCGCGACCGCGCCGGTGGCCCGGACGTACATCGGCGTGACGGCGTCGTCGGCGCCGACCAGCGTCCGGCTGGCGAGCTTGTTCATGAACTCGAAGACGATGGCGAAGCTCGCGACCTGGAGGTAGATCGCCCCGTAGGCCACGGTCGCCGGGTCGTTCGCCAGGAAACCGACCAACTGCTCCGGGATCGCCGCGAACACCGCCACGAGCGGTATGGCGATGACGAGGCCGACCCACACCCCCTGTTTGATCGCGAGGTCGGCCGCCGCGTAGTCACCCGCGCCGTACCGCCGCGAGACCTGGCTGATGGTCCCGCCGGAGAGGCCGAGCGAGAGCGTGTTCCCGATCTGCCAGTAGGCCAGCGCGAAGGCCAGCCCGGCGATCGCGGCTGGCCCCAAGACGGCCCCGACCATCGCGATGTCGACGAGCCGCTGGGAGAGCCGGGCGATGCCGGTGACGACGCGCGGCCAGGCGAGGTCGACCGTCCGTTGACCTCGCTCGGCGTCGATCAACCCGCGGCGCGCGAGCTGGCGGGCGAACCAGCGGGCGGCCACACTGACGGGGTTCCGCATCCATCCACCCTCGCCCGGCCGCCGCTTTCAGCCCGTCGATTCGGCGAGGGCGGTCTACTCAAGCCGGCGGCCAGGGTGACCCGGGTAGTCCCGCTCGAAGCGGGCGCCGAGCTCCTCGGCGTCGATCTCCACGATGACCGGCCGACCGTGGGGGCACGCGTAGGGGTTCTCGCAGTCGTCGAGGGCCGAGAGGAGGGCCGAGACCGAACCCTCGGTCAGGGGCGTGTTCCCAGTGATCGACGGATAGCAGGCGAGGTCGGCGAGCAGCGCGTCCGCCCGCTCCTCGACGGAGTCCGCCGAGCGCTCGCGGACGATCTCGGCGAGGACGTCGCGGAGGAGGTCGGGGGGCAGCGCCTCGGAGAAGACCGCCGGCACGGCGTGCACCTCGACCGTCCGATCCGCGGCGGACTCGGCCCGGAAGCCGAGGGACTCGAGGGCCGCCTCGTGGGCTGCAAACAGCTCGGACTCCCGGGCGGTCAGTTCGACCGACACCGGCTCCGCCAAGGCCTGTGAGCCCGGCTCGTCGGCGAAGCGCTCGCGGAGCCGCTCGTAGTTGACCCGCTCGTCGGCCGCGTGCTGGTCGATGAGGACGAGGCCCTCGTCGGTCTCGGCGACCACGTAGGTGTCGTGGAGCTGTCCGAGGACGCGCAGGGCCGGCAGCGACTCGTACTCGCCGCCGGCCTCGACGGCGCCGGCCTCGAGGGTGGTCTGGACCTCGTCGGCGTCGGCGAAGTCGCCCGGACGCCACCCCCGCGATCGGTCCTCGGGGGTCGCCGTGTCGACAGTCCCGCCGGCCGACGCGGCTCCTTCCGCCTTCGAGGGCCTCGCCACCGACGGGGCGGGCTGGTGATCGGAGGCGGAGGTGCCAGTCTGGGCCCCGTCGGTCTGGGACTCCGGCCGAACGTCGGCCTCCGCGGCCGCGGACTTCCCCCTCGGGGCACCGGACCGGATGAGCCCGTGCTCGACGAGCGCCGAGGCGACGGCGGCTTCCACCCGCTCGCGGACGGCCGCCTCGTCGTCGAACCGGACCTCCATCTTCCGGGGGTGGACGTTGACGTCGATGGCCGCCGGGGGGACGTCGACGAAGAGCACGGCGAACGGGTAACGGTCCGAGGCGAGCTGGTGGCCGTACGCCTCGACGATCGGCTCCCGGAGGGCGCCCGCCGTCACGTACCGCCCGTTGACGTACGTGGCGAGGTACTCCCGGGTGCTTCGGTTCGTCTCGGGGTGGCTCACGTAACCGGAGACCCCCTCGCCGTTGACCGGAATCATCGACTCGGCGACTTCCCGGCCGTAGACCGCGAGGAGCGCCCCCTCGAGGTCGCCTTGCCCGGTGGTCGCGAACACCTCCCGGTCGCCGTGGGTCAAGGAGACGGCGACGCCGGGGTTGGCGAGGGCGTACCGGGAGACGACCCGGTTGACGTGGTCGAACTCCGTCGCCTCCGTCTTGAGGAACTTCCGCCGGGCCGGCGTGTTCGCAAAGAGGTCGGTGACCTCGATCGTGGTCCCCTCGGGCCGGCCGGCTGGCGCGACTTCGACGACGTCGCCGAACTCCACCGTCAGCTCGGTGCCGTCCTCACCCCCGCGAGGCCGGGTGGTCACCGTTGTCCGGGAGACCGAGCCGATGGCGTAGAGGGCCTCTCCCCGGAAGCCCAGCGTCGAGATCGCGTCCAGGTCGTCGGCGTCGGCGATCTTGCTCGTCGTGTGTTCCTCGACGGCCAGCCGGACCTCCTCGCGGGTCATCCCGACGCCGTCGTCGGCCACCCGGATCCCCTCGGTCCCGCCCGCGGCCACGGCGACGTCCAACCGCGAGGCGTCGGCGTCGAGACTGTTCTCGACGAGCTCCTTCACCGCCGAAGCCGGTCGCTCGACGACCTCGCCGGCCGCGATCTGCCGCACCACCGTCTCGTCAAGCTCGCGAATGGGCAAACTCGACCGGTCGTACTCCCATCGGGCACTTAACCCTGTGGAGAGCGGGGCGGAACTGGCGCCACCGACCGCGATGGGCGATCGTTCAACTCGACAACTACCGAAGAGATTATTCTGTTCCCCGGCGACGGTAGTGCCCGTGATGCCGCCCGACTCGTGCCCCTCCACGCAGGACAGGACCCCTCCAACCACACTGGCCGTCGGGGGTGATCGCCCGTGAGCCTCTACGCCTTCGACGCCATCGACGACGCCTTCGCAGCGACCCGGTCGTTCCTGTGGCCGTTCGACCTCGGCCGCTGGGCTCGGCTCGCCCTCGTGGTGTTCTTCCTCGGCGGTGCCGGCGGCGGGTTCAACCCGTCCTCCGGGTTCAACGTGCCGTCTTCGGGCGGAGGCGGCACGCCACCGCCGTCGGGAATGCCAAGCGGGTTCCCATCGATCGGGGGCCCAGAGCTGGCGATCATCGCCACGATCGCCGCCGTCATCCTCGCCATCGTGCTGGTGCTCATGATCGTCGGGTCGATCATGGAGTTCGTCTTCGTCGAGTCCCTCCGCCGCGAGGAGGTCCACGTCCGGCGATACTGGAGCGAGTACTGGGGGAAGGGCCTCCGGCTGCTGGGCTTCCGGCTGGTGGTCGGGCTCGTGACGCTCGCGATCTTCGCCGGGCTGGTCGTCATCGCGCTGGCGCCCATCATCTTCGACTCCGGGGGCCTGTCGATCCCCCTCGTCGTGCTGGCGGTCCTCGTCTTCATCCTCGTCGCCATCCTCGGCGGCGTGATCAACGGGTTCACCACCGTCTTCGTCGTCCCCGTGATGATGGCGGAGGACGTCGGCGTGCTCGCCGGGTGGCGCCGGTTCTGGGCCACGATGACCGGGCAGTGGAAGCAGTACGGCGCCTACCTGATCATGGGATTCGTCCTCCAGATCGCCGCTGGCCTCATCTCCGGCATCGGTACGCTGATACTCGCGGTCCTGCTCGCGATCCCCTTCGGCATCATCGCACTGGTCGGCGCCGGCCTGCTCTCGGTGGCGTCGATCGCCGGGTGGATCCTCATCGGGATCGCGGCGGTCCTCTTCGGGCTCTCGGTGATCGCCGTGGCCCTCCTCGTCGCCGTCCCGGTCCAGACGTTCCTACGGTACTACGCCCTGTTCGTCCTCGGCGACACGAACGAGGAGTTCGACCTCATTGCGGAGCGGCGGACGGCGATCCGTGGGGACGGCACCGAGGCCTAGTCGAGCGCGACGACGTCTTCGCTCCCGCACTCGGGGCACCTCTCAAGGTCTCCGGCCAAGCTCGCACCACATTCGGCGCACTCGTGGGTCGCGTCGGCAGCCGCGACGACCTGCTGTTTCAATCGTTCGGCCCGCCGGCCGAGGGTACGGAAGAGACCCATCGGCAGTGCTAGATCGTCGAGGAGGAAGTAGGCTTGGACCGAAAAGGTCCCACTACCAGCCGAGCGCGGTCGCGGTGAAGTAGAGGCCGCCGGCCACCAGGGCGCTCCCGACGAAACGAACGAGCCACCGCCACCCCCTCGACAGCTCGCCGTCGACACCGTACTCGCCGCGGCGGTCCTGGGGGAGCCGCCCGGCCATCTGGGCCCGGACGATGGCCTCGGGGAAGGCGAGCAGCACCAGCCCGAGGCCGACCCCCAACACGCCGGCCGCGAGGGTACGGTAGTCCATCGGGGCGCTCAGGCTCGGAGCCGTTCGACGCGCTTCTCGATGGGCGGGTGGGTGGCGAAGAGCCGGGCGAGGCCGCGCTTCTCGCCGAAGATGCAGAGCGCGTTCACCTGCTCGTCGACGGCCGACTCCCGGGCCCGCTCGTTACCGTCGCTGATCTTCTCGAGCGCCCTGGCGAGGGGCTCGCCGCCGCCGATGGCCGACGCCGCGTCGCTGTCGGCGACGTACTCCCGGTACCGGGAGATGGCGAAGACGAACAGCATGACGAGCATCTGGACCACCTGGCCGACCACGATGGCGAGGAAGAAGTCCGCGATGTCGTTGTCGCCGGTGAGCAGCACGGCCCACTGGGCCACGATGGCGACGATGGAGGCGACACCTTGCCCCAGCACCATCATGACGACGTCGCGGTTCCGGACGTGGGCCAGCTCGTGGGCGAGCACGCCCTCGAGCTCGTCGGCCGAGAGCGTCTGGAGGAGTTCCTGGGAGACGACGACGGTGGCCGCGCCTTTCCGGCCGACCGCGAAGGCGTTTGGCACGCCCATCCGGGCGATCATGAGCCGGGGCTTCTCGATGCCCATGTCGCTCGCGAGGGACTCGACGCGGCGGTGGATCTCGGAATACCGGTCCTCCGGGAGGTCCTCCGCGCCGACGCTCCGGAGGGCCATCCACTTGCCGACCTTGTACTGGAGGCCGACGAAGGCGACGCTCCCGATCAGCACCAGCCAGATCGAGAGCCCGAAGACGCCCATCGCGACGACTGCGGCGACGGCGTAGAAGGCGAACAGGATCGACCCGACGATCGCCATGCGTGCTTGCAGGCCGAGGTGTCTCATGGTGGTCGAGCGAATGGCCTGGCGACGTAAAGAAGCGACGGCCGCGGCGTCAGTCCCGGAGGTCGACGCCAGTGAACTCAAAGCGGGCACCACCGTCGGTGCCCTCCCGGAGCCGGACGTCCCAGCCGTGGGCCTCGGCGATGCCCGCGACGATGTCCAGCCCGAACCCCGTGCCGTCCTCGCTGCTCGTGTACCCGCTCTCGAAGACGTGCTCTCGCTCCGCCTCGGGGATGCCGACGCCGTCGTCCTCGACGTAGAACCCGCCAGCCTCCCCGTCGATCCGGCCAACGCCGACGGTGACGCCCGCGCCGCCGTGGGCGATCGCGTTCCGGAAGAGGTTCTCGAAGAGCTGGCGAAGCCGTGATTCGTCGGCAACGAAGGTGAAGTCGTCTCGGACCTGGATCTCCGCCGCGTCAGATGCCACCAGTGCCCACGAGCCCTCGGCCACGGCTGCGAAGCGCAGTCGATCGGGGTCGTCAATACCTCGCCCCTGTCGGGCGAGCTGGAGGAGATCGTTGGTGAGCGTCTCGATGCGCTCTAGCGCGGCCGCAGCGCGCTCGAGCGACTCGCTGCCCCGATCGTCGCGTTCCCGCCGGACGAGGGCCATCGCGAGGTTCAGCGGGTTCCGGAGGTCGTGTGAGACGGTCGAGGCGAACTTGTCCAGCTGTCGGTTGGCCTCTGCTAGCTCGCGGTTCCGGTCAGACAGCTCGACTGATTGGCGCCGCGTCCGGAGGAGCGACTCGACGCGACCGACGAGCACGGCCCCGGAGACAGGCATCTCGAGGACCTCGTCGATCGGACCAGTCTCGTTCCCACCCAGCGACTCCGCCTCCTTGGAATCCGCCACGAGCAGGATCGGCAGGAAGCTAGGGGCCTCCGCCGCCTTCGCTTGCTCGAGCCGCTCGCGCTCCCGCTGGAGGGTGGGCCAGTCGACGACGCAGAGGTCGAACGTGGGAAGGTCAGTGCCGGTACCACCGTCCACGAGTTCGTACCCCGACAACCGATCGGCGAGAAGCTCGCGATTCCGGTCCACCGAGACGAGGGGCAGAATTCGATCCCGTTCCCGGTCGGGTACCGTAGCGTCGTCGCCCATCAGAGACCCGCCTCCCGGTCGGGCCCGCCGATCGAGGGATCCCCCGTAGCGCCTCGAGCCGACACGAGTGGAGTCCCCGTCTCACCGAGCGTTCTCGACACCAGGGGGCCCGGGTCCCAACCCGGTGTGAAACTGGGCGGAGTCGGTCGGATCCACGTCACCGTAATCAGCGTCACGAGTCGGACGGTGTCCCTGTCAGGACGCCGCGGAGGTCGTCGAGTTGGGTCCCGATCTCGATACCGTCCGATCCGATCCGAAACGCCCGCAGTGCCGGTTCGAAGCCGCTGAACCGCTTTTTCAGCACGCCGATGGCCTTTCGGATCTCCCCGCCGACCTCGATGTAGCGGATGAAGACGATGTTGTCCGCCAGGTAGCTGATGTGGGAGTCCGACGCCCGGAAGGTGCCGGTCACCTCCGACGTCTCGTCGGTCACCACGACGGTGACGCCCTCGTTCCGGAGGTATCGACAGAGCGCGTGGAGCTCCATCCGCAGGTCCTGCTCGTCGTCCTGGAGGGAGATACGGTACCCGGAGGTGCCGTCGATCATCACGAGTTCGAGGTCGTGCTCTTCGAGGTCGCCCCGCACGTGGTGGGCGAACTCGTCTGCCGAGAGCGCCAGCGGCTCGATCTCCCTGATGAGAAGGGTGCCCTCCTCCACCATCTCCCGGACCGGGATGCCGATGGCCTCGGTGCGATGTTCGAAGCTGACACGGCTCTCCTCGAAGAGGTAGAGGACTGCGGTCTTGCCCCGACGGGCGGTCTCCCGGGCAAAGGCGGTGCCGGTAGTGGACTTACCGACGCCGCTCGGCCCCCCGATGAGCGTGACGCTGCCTGACTCGATCCCACCGCCCAACAGCTCGTCGAGCTCCGGGAACCCGGAGGACCGCTGCTCGTGGGTGAACGTCCGATCGAGGGTGCCAGGGAGGATCTTGGGAAACACCGTGAGGCCGTCCTCGCTCGTGATGCTGAACGCGTGAGAGCCGCCCCGGAAATCGGAGCCACGGAACTTCTCGACCTCGACCGTCCGACCGTGCTCGGATCGCGACAGCGTGATCGCCCCATCACAGAGGTACTGGAGGTCGTCGTCGGACCGCTCGGTCGTCGGCTGGCTGGTGAACAGCGTCGTGGCGTCACGGGCCTTCAGGTAGCTCATCAACGACGCGGCCGTCCGGTTGAACTGGTATTCGTCGGGAGAGAGGTGCCGGAGCTGGGTCAGCGGGTCGATGAAGACGCGGGCGGGCTCGTGGGTCTCGACGGCGTCTCGGACCTCCTCCGCGAACGGCTTCCCCTCCACCTCGCTGGGGCTGAAGATGGAGTACGTCTCGTCCTCCAGGAAGAGCTCCTGGGAGGGACTCATGTCCAGGATTCGCACGTCCCCGAGGTCGAATCCCAGGGAGGCTGCGTTGGCTCGGATGTCCGCGGCGGTCTCCTCGAAGGCGACGTAGAGCCCGTCCCCGCCGTCGCCGACGCCGCCTGAGAGGAAGTGGTAGCCGAAGATGGTCTTCCCAGTGCCGGACCGGCCACGTATCATGTAGGTTCGGTGGGGCAGGAAGCCGCCACCGAGGAGCTCGTCGATGCCATCGATGCCCGACGACAGCCGATCGGCGTTCTGGTCAGGCATGGCATCCAGTTTGGTACGGGACAGCAAAAGAAGTTGGTCCGGCCGGGACACCGTTTCGGGATGAATTAACGGCCCACCCCCCGAGTACCAACGGCTGAGGCGGCTGTCAACCGCGGTCCTGGCGCTCCGGCTTCGTCATCGAAGCCACGAGCGAGAGCGATGGGGTACCCAGCCACGATCGCTACACTAGCTCCCTGAGCTTCCCCACGGCCATCCCCGGGAGCAGCGTGAGGATGGACGGAAACGTTAGCCCGAGCTGGTCGGCGAAGGCCTGGCCGTCCCAGTAGTCCCGCCAGGCCGTGATGCCCTCATCGGAGGCGTCGATGACGGTCATCGTCGGAACGGCGACGTCGTTCCCCGTCGGTGGGATCCCCTCCATCGGGCCGTCGTGGGTGCCCACGTAGGTCCCCTCGAGGGCGTACGCGCCATCGGTCTCGAAGACCCGCTCGATCTCGAGGCGGACGTCGGGGAACCCCTGGAGGACGTCGGCCGTGTACGCCCGAACCTCCTCCCCGACCGCCGGTTCGTCGAGGAGTGGATCGTTGAACGTGGCGTCCTCGGCGAATTCGGCCATGACACCGTCGAGGTCGTGGTCGTTGAATGCCTCGATGGCCCGCCGGACGTGGGGGTTCGTGTCAGAGAGTGACATGGTCCGACTATTCCCAGAAATCACTTAAAGGTAACAGGGTATGAAAAATATCGCCGCCGGCTCCAGCCGGGAGATATCCGTGGATGCGACGCTGTCAGCTCCGGTCGCTCGACGTCATATCTTCGAGTTGAGGCGTTTCCGATGGACCGCTCACCCGCCCTCTAGGCGCTCCTGCCACTCCTGAACGCGGGCCATCAGCTCGAGGGGCGCGATGCCCTCGACGTCCGTTTCCCGGAGCTCCGAGAGCACCGACTCGAGCGCGGGGTCCATGGGAGCGGCCTCGCCGCCGTCCGCGCTCGAGGCACCCCGATAGCCGCCCGAGGCGAGGTCGAAGACGACCTGGTGGGTCCCGCCGCCGCTGCCCTGCACGTCTATGGCCTCGTCCTCGCGGAGCTGGCGCAGGACGTCGCGGGCCCGGGAGACGACGGGATCGGGGACGCCAGCGAGTTCGGCGACGTGGATGCCGAAGGAGCGGTCGGTCGGGCCCTCCCGGACCGTCCGGAGGAAGGTCACGTCGCCGTCGCGTTCGTCGGCGGCCACGTGGACGTTGTGGACCCCGTCGAGGTGGTCGGCGAGCTGGGCGAGCTCGTGGTAGTGGGTGGCAAAGAGCGTCTTCGCGCGGATCTGCGAGGCCAGGTACTCCGTCGCGGCCCACGCGATGGAGATGCCGTCGTACGTCGAGGTGCCCCGCCCGACCTCGTCTAAGACAACGAGGGACTCGTCCGTCGCCGCGTGGAGGATGCGTGAGAGCTCCGCCATCTCGACCATGAACGTCGAGCGGCCCTGGGCGAGCTCGTCGAGCGCACCGACGCGGGTGAAGATCCCGTCGACGGGGTCGATCCGGGCCGACTCCGCCGGCACGAAGCTCCCGATCTGGGCGAGGAGGACGATGAGGGCCGTCTGCCGGAGGTAGGTGGACTTCCCCGACATGTTCGGCCCGGTGACGACCATGAAGCGCCGGTCGGCCGAGAGCCGGGCGTCGTTCGGGACGAACTCGGTCGTCTGCTCGACGACCGGGTGGCGGCCGGCCTCGATGTCGACCCCCTCGCCGCCGAGCGCGGGACGAACCCAGCCGTTTTCGGCCGCGTGGGTGGCGAGACTAGCGTAGACGTCGACCGTGGCGAGCGCCCGCCCCGCGTCCTGGCAGACGGCCGATGCCTCCGCGACCGTCTCGCGCAGGGCGTCGAAGAGCGCCCGCTCGAGTTCTGCCCGTCGCTCTTCGAGCCTGAGCACCTCGCGTTCCTTCTCCTCGAGCGCATCGGTCGTATAGCGCGTTGAATTCTTGAGGGACTTGATCTCGCGGTAGTCCGCAGGCACCTTGGCGGTCTCGGAGTTGCCGACCTGCAGGTAGTACCCGTCCGTCCGGTTTCGGCCGGTCTGGAGGTGGGTGATGTCGTGGGCGTCCTTCTCACGCTCGGCGAGGCGCTCGATCCAGTCCGTGGCCGCAGCGTACCGATCAGCGACGTCGTCCAACTCGGGATCGTGACCGGGGCGGAAGACCCCGCCCTCACCGACCGTCCCTGGGGGCTCCACCGTCAGCGCCTCGGCGAGCCGGTCCTCGAGGGCCGCCGCAGCGTCCCGGTCGACGGCGTCGAGCTCGACGGACAGCGGTGACTTCGCCAGTCGTGGATCCTCGGTGATACGCTCGGCGAGCCGGGGGAGCAGCGAGAGTGTGTCCCGGATACGCGCCAGCTCCCGGGGGGTCGCGCTCCCGTGGGCGGCTCGACTCGCAAGTCGCTCGAGATCCGCCGCCGAGGCGAGCGCGTCCCGGATCGCTTCCCGAGACAGCGCCGCTTCGGCGAGTGCGCCTACACAGGCGTGCCGCCGTTCGAGGCGCTCGCGGTCACGACGGGGGCGCATGAGCCACTCACGGAGCCGCCGGGAACCGGGGGAGGAGCGAGTGTGGTCGAGCACGTCGATGAGCGCCCCCTCGTCACCCCCGGCCATCGTGTCCGTCAGCTCGAGGTTCCGCTGCGTCGTCGCGTCGAGCTCGACATGGTCTGCTGACCGATAGGGCGACAGGCGCGTCATCGAAGCGGAAACGCCGAGGCCCGTGTCCTCAAGGTAGGCCAGCACCGCCCCCCCGGCCCGGACCGCCGTCGCGTCGAGGTCGAGGCTCTCGATGGCCCCCTCGCCAAACTGGTCGCGGAGGGCGTGCCTGGCAGCCCCGGGTGCGAAGGCGTTTGGCTCCTGGACGGTTACCGTCGCCCCCGTCTGTTCCCCGACCCGATCGAGGAACGCGTCGTCGTTCCGGAGCTCCGGGCCGGGGAGCAGCTCCACCGGGTTGTACCGATAGCACTCCGTCAGGACGTCCTCGATGGTGTCGACGGAAGTGACATGAAATCGACCGGTGGAAACGTCCGCGAAGGCCACGCCGTACCGGTCACCCACCCGGATGACGGCCCCGAGGTAGCGGGCGTCCGCGTCTTCGGTCTCCAGCAGCGTCCCAGGGGTGACCACCCGCTCGAGCCGCCGCTCGATGTCGCCGTCGACGTCGTGCTGGTCGGCCACGGCCACCCGGTAGCCGCGCTCGATCAGCGGTCGGAGATACGCGCCGAGGTCCTCGATGGGGACCCCCGCCATCGCGTACGACTCGCCGCCGCTACGCTTCTGTGAGACTTTCAAGTCGAGCTCGCGACCCACGGTCTCGGCGTCCTCGGCAAAGAACTCGTAGAAATCACCCATCTGCATCGCCAGCAGATCGGCGTCGGCGTCGGCCTTCAGCGAGAAGTAGGTGCCGACGATCCCTTCGGCCCCGCGCTGACTCATGTACACCGGTGGGCCCCGGAAGGGGATAAAGGCCCCCGGCTCGGGGCCACCACGCCGGAAGTTTGGATGAAGTTCGGAGAAGCGCTAAGGGCCTTCCGTCGGCCAGGATCCTCATGCGACGACGCACGTTCCTTGGGGCATCGGCCGCGGTTAGCACGGCACTGCTCGCGGGCTGCTCGAGAGACGACGGAGACGGGAGCGGTAGCAACGGCAGCAGCGACGGTGGCGGCGCGGTAGGGGGCTACAGCATGGGCCCGCGCGAGTCGAGCGACGGCTGATCAGCCCTCGACGAGGCGCTCGAGCTGCTCGGGCGGCACTGCGCCCCGGGCGGCGTGCCCATCGTAGACGAACGTCGGCACGCCGGAGACCCCGGCCTCGTGGGCCGCCCGGAACCGGTCGCGCACGGTCGCGCGGAGCTCGTCGTCACCGACCGCGTCCCGGATCGCGTCGGGGTCGAGCCCGACCGCCTCGGCGAGATCGGCGAGCACCTCGACGTCGCCGATGTCCCGGCCGTCCTGCCAGACGGCGTCGAAGATCGCCTCGTCGAAGGCCGGCCACCGATCGGGGTGGGCCTCCTTCACGTGGAAGGAGGCGACCTGGGCCGGCAGCGAGTCGACGTCGGTCGCGATCTCTCTGGCCATCTCCACCCCGTACCGCTCCTGGAGTCGGCGGACGTTCTGCTTGGCCTGCTCGTAGTAGTTGTCGTCCTTCCCGTCGTCTGCCCCGTGGTCGATGCTGCCGTCGGGGTTCCGCTTCCGCGCCCGGAGGTCGAACGGGTGCCAGTCGACCGCGGGTGGGTCCTCGGCCGCCTCGCGGTACTGGCCGAGGGCGGCCCGGCCGAGGTAGCAGAAGGGGCAGACGTAGTCCGAGTACACCGTGATGGCCGGTGCGGCGTCGGTGTCGCTCACGGCCCGACTACGGCGCCACCCCGCAAAAGTCCGTCCGTGTCGGCGAGCGCTGCCCGGGGCTCACTCCCAGGAGAGCACCCAGTCGCGGAAGGACCGCAGCAGCCGGTCGAGCCCGAGCCCGACGACCATGATGGCGATGATCGCGGCGTACACCTGGGTCGACTCGAACTGCCGGAAGCCCTGGATCTGGAGGTGGCCGAGGCCACCACCGCCGGCGATCATCTCGAAGATGAACGTGACGATGAGCGAGATCGGCAGGGCGATCTGGATGCCGGTGAGGATGCCGGGGGCGGCGGCGGGCATCACGACGCGCCAGAGCAGCCGGCGGTCCGACGTGCCCATCATCCGGGCCGACCAGACGAGGTTCTCGTCGACGGTCCGGGTGGCGTCCCGGGTGTTCAGCGCCACGGGCCAGAACGCGCCGACGGCGACGAGGATGATCTTCGAGATGTCGCCGATACCGAACCAGAGCATGAACACGGGGATGAGCGAGATGACGGGGACCGGGTAGCCGATGGCGATCACCGGGCTCCAGAACCAGTCGAAGAGCCGGTGGCGGCCGGCGAGGGCCCCGATGGGCACGCCCAGCGCCACGGCGATAGCCAGGCCCGCCAGCGCCCGCTGCAGCGTCAGGATCGTCTGCTGGATCATCACTCCGGAAGCCGTGAGCTCCCAGAACAGCGCCAGGATGTCGGACAGCGGGGGGAGGAAGTTGTAGTAGATGATCGGCGACCGGCCCACGAGCTCCCAGAGGATGAGCACCAGGATCAGCGAATAGATGGACGTCAGCGTGTCCTTGGCCACCTGGCCCAGGTCCCGTCGGCCAGTACCGACCTCTACGTCCATACGAACACCCGCCGTTCGAGCCGGTCGAAGCCGCGCAGGGCGATGAAGGCCATCGCCGAGATCAGGACGATCGCCGCGAACATCCGCGGATAGATGCCGAGCTGGCCGGCCGAGCGGATGATGGCGCCCATGCCGTCCGTCGCCCCGATGAGCTCGGCGCCGGTCAGCGCGATGAAGGCGATCGGGATGGCCTGTCTGATTCCGGTCACGATCTCGGGGATCGTGTCGGGGATGACGATCTTCCAGAGGATCTTCCGGTCCGACGTGCCCATCATCTGGGCGGACCAGATCAGGTTCTGGTCGACCGTGCGGGCCGCGTTGTAGCTGTTCAGGATGATCGGCAGGAGGCAAGCGAGGAAGATGATCAGGACCGCCGTCTGGGTGCCCCGGCCGAACCAGAGCAGGGCGAGCGGAACCAGGGCGGTCTTCGGGATCGGATAGAGCATCGCGAGGAACACCTCGAAGAAGTTCTCCACGGAGTCCGATCGGGCCATCCCGATGCCGAGGAGAACCCCGACGGCGATGCTGAGCCCGAGCCCCCAGGCGACCCGGTAGACCGACAGCAGCAGCTCCGGGAGGACGCTCCCGGTGGCGAGCATATCGAACGTCCGGACGAGGACGACCGATGGCGGTGGCAGGATCGACTCGGCGACGGCCCAGCCACTGGCGAGTTCCCAGAGCGCCGTGACGATGACGAGCGGGAACCACTCGATGACGAAGCTGATCGCGCTCCCGAGAGCGCCGTCGGGGACCAACTCGGAGCGCTCAGCGGTGGCGCCGGCCATGGTCTCAGAGCGACACCTCGGGCTCCGTCTCCTCACGAAGGGATCGCCAGACCTCGTTCTTTAGGTCGGCGAACGCATCGGAGGTGACGATCGCCTCGCGGTCGAGCGAGCGATCCAGGTCGATGTCCAGGATCGACTTCTTCGTGCCCGGGTGTCGGGTCATGATCATCACGCGCTCCGAGAGGTACACCGCCTCCTCCACGTCGTGGGTGATGAACAGCACCGTCTTCTCGAGGTCGCTCCAGATGTCAATGAGGTGGTCCTGGAGCGCTTCACGGAGGGGTTGGTCGAGCGCCCCGAACGGCTCGTCCATGAGGAGGATCTTCGGGTCGTAGGCCAGCGTCCTGGCGAGCGCGACGCGCTGTTTCATGCCCCCGGAGAGCTCCTTCGGGTACGTGTCCTCGAACCCGTCGAGGTCCATCATGTCGATGTAGCGCTGGGCCGTGGCCTCGGCCTCCTCGTCGCCGACCCCGCTCTCCTCTAAGCCGTACTTGACGTTTCCCATCACCGTGCGCCATGGGAACAGCGCGTAGTCCTGAAAGACCACCCCCCGGTCGGTGCCCGGCCCCTCGACCTCCACGTCGTCGATCGAGATCGTCCCTTGGGTGCGCTCGAGGAACCCTGCAACGAGGTAGAGAAGCGTGCTCTTTCCACAGCCACTGGGCCCGACAACGCTCAAGAACTCCCCGGCGGCCGCCTCGAACGAGAGGTCCTCGATAGCTTTCGTCTGGGAGGCCCCCGACTGATACACCTTCTCCAAGTTCGAGACGACGACGTGCCCGTCCATTGTGCGTGCTTACCGAGGTCGGGTATTCAACGTTTGGTCTCCAGTCGTACCGCGAAACTCGACGACTGCGTCCTAGTTAGGCAGGTATTCGTTCGACGCGAACTCGGCGTAGTCGCGGTCCTCGCTGACGAAGTCGAGCTCGACCATCTGGTCCATGATGGCGTTCAGCGCCTCGATGTCCATCCCGACTTCCTCGCGGTAGTAGTCGAGCTCCGTCAGGAAGTAGCCGTCGAGGGCCGCCTCCGGGAGCTCGAAGTGGCTCGCGGCCGGCGGGATGATCTCGTCCCGGTTGTTCCGGCAGTAGTCGACGAGGAAGGCGAAGTCCTCGGCCCACGCGCTCATCGCGTCAGGCTTCTCATCGAGTGAGCTATTGGCCGCGACGTTGTACGCGAACGGGTACGGGTCGAAGACGTCCTGGCTCCGGAAGACCAGCTGGAAGTCGTTCGCCCGGGCTTGCCCGGCGAGCAGCGCCGGGTAGATGCCGGCGTCGAAGCGGCCGTCCTGGATGGCCTGCGTGAACGCCGGGAAGCCGAGCTCGACGAACTCGACGTCGTTCTCCGGGTCGATGCCGACCTCGCGGAGCTGCTTGACGTACACGGCGTGGATGCCAGTTCCGGTGGCGTTGACGCCGAGTTGGGCGCCATCGAGGTCCTCCGGGCTCGTGATGTCCGAGTCGGGGGCCGAGTAGACGCCGAAGCCGTAGTAGTCGGGGTGGGCGTCCCAGAAGTCCGTCGCGATGGCCGTGATGCCGCCCTGGACCGGCTCCTGGGCGACGGCGTTGGCAAAGCTCACCGTCGTCATGAGGGCGACGTCGGCGTCGCCGGCCGCCATCGCGGACACACCGTCGGGGGTCGAGGCCACCGACACGCTCTCGAACTCGTACGCGTCGCCTAAGTTCGGGAGTTCGCTCTGGAGCTCCTCGACGCCCATGAGCGAGCCGAAGTTCTCGACCGGAACCACCCAGGCAAGCCCGATGGTGGGCGTCCCGCCGCCGCCGCCGAGGATCCCGCCGACACACCCCGACAGTCCGGTCAGTCCTACTGCCCCCGCTGCACCGCTCGCCTTGAGGAAGTTCCGTCGGTTGTACTGTGGCATTATTTCACACCTGAAGCGGGATAGAAACGATGATGACAAAAGTGTTTCCGCTTCCCGGTCGACTGACGTCCCCGAAGGACGCCGGACCTTCGACGGGAGTGCCGCGGAGGCTTACGAACCTCGGCGTGGTAGCTCAGCCGGCCAGGACGGACTCGATCGCCCGCTCGATCCGGGGCGGGTTCGGCAGGTAGTAGTCCTCCATCGCGAGCATCGGCATCGGCGTGTCGAAGCCGGTGACCCGCTCGATGGGCGCCTCGAGGTACATGAGCGCTTCCTCGTTGATCGAGGTCACGATCTCACCGGCGAACCCGCCGCTCCGTGGGGCCTCGTGGACGACGACCGCCCGGCCCGTCTTCTGCACCGAGGCGACGATCGTCTCCCGATCCAGCGGGGAGAGCGTCCGCAGGTCGACCACCTCGACGTCCACCGCGGGAGCGAGGTTCTCGGCGGCCTGGAGCGCGTAGTGGAGCATCGAGCCCCAGGCGATCACGGTGACGTCCGACCCTTCGCGGGGGACCGCCGCCTCGCCGATCGGCACGCGGTGGTCGCCCTCGGTGACGGGCTCGCGGAACGACCGGTAGATCCGCTTGGGCTCGAAGAAGAGGACGGGATCTGGATCCTCGATGGCCGACCGCAGGAGCCCCTTCGCGTCGGCGGGCGTCGCGGGCACGACGACCTTCACGCCCGGCACGTGGGCGTAGGCGGCCTCTAAGCTCTCAGAGTGGTGCTCTAAGGCCCGGACCCCACCGCCGTAGGGCGCCCGAACGACCATCGGCGCCGAGTGCTCACCCCGGTTCCGCCACCGGATCCGACCGGCGTTCTGGACGAGCTGATTGAACGCCGGCGGCATGAACCCGGAGAACTGGATCTCGACGACCGGCCGCTTGCCCTGCATCGCGAGGCCGATCGCGGTGCCGACGATCGCGATCTCGGAGAGCGGGAAGTCGAGGACACGCTCCGCACCGAAGGCCTCGAGGAGACCCTCGGTCGCCCGGAAGACGCCGCCGCTCTCGGCGACGTCCTCCCCGGAGACCATCACCCGGTCGTCGGCGGCCATCGCGCCGTGGAGCGCGTCGTTGACCGCCTCGACGAGGTTCAGATTTCGGTCGCTCATCCCTTCGGTCGCTCCTCGATGTACTCGGCCGCGTCCGGTCGCTCCTCGAGGACCGCTTCGAGGTCGGCCAACTGGTCACGGAGCGCCGGCGTCATCTCGTCGTAGACGTACTCGAAGAGCTCCTCGATGCCACCCGACTCGTAGGCGGCGACCTCCTCGCGAGCGCGGTCGAACCGCTCGTCGATCTCCTCGCGCATGCCGTCCTCGTCGATGTCGGCCCAGACGCCTTCCGATTCGAGGAAGGAGCGGAACCGGTCCATCGGGTCGCGCTCGCGCCACCAGTCGACCTCGGCGTCGTCGCGGTACCGGCTCGGGTCGTCGTTCGTCGTGTGGGCCTCGAGCCGGTAGGTGACGGCTTCTAGCAGCACCGGCGTGCCCTGCCGCGCCCGACGCCGGGCCCGGCGCATCGCGTCGACGACCGCGAGGACGTCGTTGCCGTCGACGCGGATCCCGTCGAGCCCCCACGCGAGGGCCTTCTGGGCGACGCTGTTGGCGGCCGTCTGCCCTGAGAACGGCAGCGAGATGGCGTACTGGTTGTTCAGGGCGAAGAAGACGGCCGGGGCGTCCACGACGCCGGCGACGTTCATCGCGGTCTGGGCCTCGCCCGTCGAGAACTGCCCGTCGCCCATCATCATGGTCACGACCGCGTCCTCGTCGTCCATCGAGAGGCCCCACGCGTAGCCGACGCCCACGGGGACGTGGGTGCCGATGGCGATGGCGTACGGGAGGGAGTTCGAGTCGGGGAGCCGGTTGGCGTCCATGACGCCGAGCCAGTAGAGGATGATGTCCCGCATCGAGACGCCGTGTCGGATGAGCGCCGCCGGCTCCCGGCCGTACGGGAGCAGCCAGTCGCGCTGCTCCAGCCCGAAGGAAACCCCGACGACGCTGGCCTCCTGACCCCGGGCGGTCGCCACGGTGCCCATCTCGCCCCGGCGCTGGAGCTTCACCATGCGCTCGTCGAAGCGCCGCTGCAGCAGCAGCCAGTAGTAGATGTCCCGGAGCTCCTCGACGGCGAAGTCCGGAACCGCCTCCGGGTCGTACGAGCCGTCGGGCTCGACGAACCGATAGCGGGCGGGGGCGTCGCTCCCCTGGCTGAGTCGAGCGGCGTCGAAGTCAGCTGTCGGCGGCCCGAGGCCGGCTTCGCTGAATCCGTGCGCGTCCTGGCTCACGAAATCACCTTCGCCGTTTACTCGCGAGACACGGGTAATAATCGTTCCCACCGGGGGCGGCTTCAGACGTCGTGGTCGAGGCCCGCCAGGTCCTCGAGGACCGTGAGGACGGCCGACGTGTCGAGGTCCCCACGGCCCTTGGCCTCGAGCGCCTTGTAGAGCTCGTGATTCACCGACGAGAGAGGGACCGGGACACCGTACTCCCGGGCGTCCTCGAGGCCGATGCGGAGGTCCTTGTAGTGGTAGGAGCCGAAGAAGCCGGGCTCGAAGTCGTGGGCGATCATCTCCTCGGCCCGGTTGTCGAGCACCCATGTCTGGCCGGTGGCGCCGGACATCCCTTCGACCAGTCGCTCCTTGTCCACACCCGCCTTCTCGGCGAAGACGAGTGCCTCGGAGAGTGCCACCGTCGAGGCGGCGCCGATCATGTTGTTGCAGATCTTCGCGACCTGCCCCGCACCGCGGTCGCCGATCCTGACGACCTGACCACCCACTACGTCGAAGATCTCACCGACTTCGTCGGGGATCGGCCCGTCGCAGCCGACCATGAGCCGGAGCGAGCCATCCTTCGATCCCTGCTCGGAGCCGCTCACGGGGGCGTCGATCGTCTGGACGCCGACGGCATCGAGTGCCTCGCCGACCTCCCGGATCGCCGCGGGGCCGACGGTGCTCATGTCGACGTAGACGAGCCCGTCGTCGGCCCCTTCGATCAGCCCATCGTCCCCGAGGGCCACCTCCCGGACGTGTTTCCCCTCCGGGAGGAAGGTGATGACCACGTCCGCGGCCGAAGCGACGGCCGCCGGCGTCCGCGCCGCGTCGGCACCTAGTGCTTCGAGCTCGCGGACCCGGTCCTCGCGGAGGTCGTTGACGACGAGGGGATATCCAGCCCCCAGGAGGTTCCTCGCCGCGGGCTGGCCCATGATCCCGAGCCCGATGAAGCCGATCGTCGGCTGTGCAGCCATGTGGCCGGCGACCGAGGCCCCGGGTATAACTGGTTCGGTGGGGGCGGACGGGGGCGGCAGCGCCGAGGGGATCTGGAATGGCTGGCGGGTCTTCGATCCGGCGGTCGCCGCCGGGGGCTCAGTACTCCAGCACGCGCTCGATGCCGGCCGCAATGCGCGGCGGGTTCGGCAGGTAGTAGTCCTCCATGGAGAGCAGCGGGACCGGCACGTCGAAGCCGGTGACGCGCTCGACGGGGGCTTCCAGGTACATGAGCGCCTCGTCGTTGATCGAGGCGACGAGCTCGGCGCCCCACCCGCCCGAGCGGTGGGCCTCGTGGACGACGACCGCTCGGCCCGTCTTCTGCACCGACTCGACGACCGTCTCGGTGTCCATCGGGGAGATCGTGCGGAGGTCGATCAGCTCGGCGTCGACGCCCAGCTGCTCGATGGCTTCGGCCGCCTGTTCCATCATCGCCCCCCAGGCGATCACCGTGACGGCCTCGCCCTCTCGACGGATCGCGGCCTCGCCGATCGGCACGGTGTGGTCGCCCTCGGGGACCGCCTCCCGGAAGGAGCGGTAGATGTGCTTGGGCTCCATGAACAGCACCGGGTCGGGGTCGCGGATCGACGAGAGCAGGAGGCCCTTCGTGTCAGCGGGCGTGCTCGGGATCACGACCTTCAGTCCGGGGATGTGTGCATAGGCGCCCTCTAAGCTCTCCTCGTGGTGCTCGAGGGCTCGGACGCCGGCGCCGTACGGGGTCCGGACGACCATGCTCGCGGACCAGGCGCCCTCGGTACGGGCGCGCATCCGGCCGGCGTGGGAGACGAGCTGGTCGAAGCCGATGGGGAGGAAGCCCGAGAACTGAATCTCGGCGACCGGCCGGTAGCCGTAGACCGCCAGGCCGAGGGCGCCACCCACGATGGCGATCTCGGAGATCGGTGTGTCGACGACCCGGTCGGCCCCGAAGTCGTCCTTCAGCCCGTCGGTGGCCCGGAAGACGCCGCCGCTCTCGGCGACGTCCTCGCCGAAGACCACGACGCGGTCGTCGCCCGCCATCTCGGCGTGAAGGGCGTCGTTGACGGCCTCGACGATCGTGCGCTGGGGAGTGTCGGTGGCCATCCGTCTCACCCCTTGGGCCGCTGCTCGATGTGGTCGGCGATCGCGGGGCGCTCCTCGGCGAGGGCCTTGAATCCCTCGAGCTGGTCGGCGAGACCCGGCGGCAGCTCCTCGAAGACGTGCTCGAAGATCGCGTCGACCGCGCGGTCCTCGATGGCGTTCGCGGCCGCCACCGCCGCGTCGAACTCGTCGTCGATCTCCCCGATTATCGCGTCGTCATCCACCTGCCCCCAGAGGCCCTCGGCCTCGAGGAACCCGCGGTATCGCTCGACCGGATCGCGCTCCCGCCAGGCCTCGACCTCCTCGTCGTCGCGGTAGCGGGAGGGGTCGTCGCTGGTGGTGTGGGCGTCGACCCGGTAGGTCATCGACTCGACGAAGACGGGCCGCCCCTCCCGAGCGCGTTCGCGGGCCGCCGTCATCGCCCGGTACACCGCGAGGACGTCGTTCCCGTCGACGCGGATGCCGTCGATCCCGTAGCCGAGGGCACGCTGGGCGAGGGTGTTCGCGTTCGTCTGCTGCTCGAAGGGGGTCGAGATGGCCCACTGGTTGTTCTGGCAGTAGAACACGGCCGGCACATCCAGCACGCCGGCGAAGTTGATCCCCTCGTGGACCGCGCCGGTCGAGGTGGCACCGTCGCCGAAGTGGGCCACGACGACGGCGTCCGAGTCGGCGAGGTCCATGCCCCAGCCGATACCCGTCACCATCGGGACGTGCCCGCCGATAGAGATGCCGATCATGCAGTTCTGCTCAGCGAGGGCGCGGCCGGCCGTCTCGATGCCCCGCCAGTAGAGGATCATGTCCCGGAAGGAGACGCCCTGGAGCAGCATCGCCGTGACCTCCCGGCCCATTCCGATGAGCCAGTCGTCCTCGGCCAGGGGGTACCCGCTGCCGACGATGCTCGCCTCGTGGCCGCGGCCCGAGGCAACGGTCCCCATCTCGCCCCGGCGCTGCAGCTTGACCATTCGCTCGGCGTAGCGCTGCTCCACCCGCATCCACCGGTAGAGGTCGATCAACTCGTCGTCGGTGAGGTCCGGCACCGTTGAGGGCTCGTAGGAGCCGTCCGGGGCGACGATCTGGTAGGTCTCGACGGGGAGATCGTCCTGGGTCAACCACGGGACGCCGCCCGACTGGTCGGTGGTCATGCGTCGTTTCGTCACCAGTGGAGGAGTCAGGCGGCCGGCTAATAAGCGCGTTGTCGGGCGGTCGGCAGGGGTCCCCGCCTAGGGGAGCATCCCCTGGAGGTTCTCGCCGTAGATCGCCGCCCGCTCGGACTCGGCCAGGTCCAGGGCATCGATGGCCTCGACCGTGCGTCGTAGCGCCCGCCGGCCGCGCTCCGGGCTGAACGGGTAGTCGGTCCCAAACACGACGTTTCCGTCGTCGAAAAACTGTCGTGCGCTGTCGATGGCGATCCCGGACCCGCTGGTCGCCGTGTCCGCCGCGAAGCGCTGGAAGAACTCGACCGGCGGCGCCGAGTAGTCCGGCCACTCCTGGGCGTCGGGGTAGTTGTCCGGGTACTCCTGTCGCTGCTCGTAGAACATCCGGATGCGCTCGCCGTAGAAGGGGACCATCCCGCCGCCGTGGTGGGAGACGATGGTGAGGTCGGGGTGCCGGTCCATGATGCCCGAGAACACGAGTCGGGAGAGCGCGAGCGTCGTGTCGAAGGGCCACCCGAACAGCCGGTGGTCCATGTAGTCGTCCACCCACGGGTACCACGGGTGGTGCTGTGGGTGGAGCCAGAGGGGCGTCCCGTGTCCCGCAGCCCGCTCGTAGAGCGCCTCGAAGTCGGCCCCGTCGATCGGCTGGCCGTCGACGTTGGAGAAGATCTGGGCGCCGGCCATGTTCAACTCGGTGACGCAGCGCTCGAACTCCGCCCGATAGGGCTCGGTCGCAAACGGGATGGTTCCCACGGGGATGAAGTGGTCGGGGTGCTCGTCGGCGAGCCGCCGGATCTCGTCGTTGGCCTCGCGGACGATGGGCAGCGCGACCTCCTGGTCCATGCCGCGCCAGAGCGTCGGCAGCGCCAGGGTGATGACCTGCTTGTCGACGCCGTACTCCGCCATGTCCTCCTTGCGGCGGTCGACGTCCCAGAGCCAGTCCGGCGAGCCCGAGAGCTCGCCGACCCCGTAGGTCTCTTTCAGCTCGGTGAAGAAGTGCTCCGTCAGGATGTGCGTGTAGGCGTCGATCCGGGTCATGGGCTCGGGTGTTCGTTGAGGGGGCCCCGTGTTCAGAGAATCGATCTCGCCGCGCCCCCGTCGACCATCAGGGCGGCCCCGTTGACGAAGCTCGCCGGCTCCGATGCGAGGAATGTAACGACCTGGCCGAAGCGGGTCGGGTCGCCGAGCCGGCCGATGGGGATGTCCTCGGCCCAGTAGTCGAACCCCTCCTCCATCGAGTCAAAGTTGCCACGCTCGATGGCCTGTTCCACGAGGTCTTCGATCCGGCCCGTCGAGTGACTCCCGGGCATGATCACGTTCGCCCGCACGTCCGGGGCCCACTCCCGGGAGAGCGTCTTCGCCAGGCCGACGACGGCCAGTCGAACGGCGTTCGAGAGGACCAACTCCTCGCTCGCTTCGGCGACGCTCTTCGAGGTGATCGCCCCGATCGTCCCGCCGCCGTCGGCTTGGAGGGGATCGCTGGCCGCCCGGCAGAGGCCAACGGCGCTCTGGACGAGCAGCTCGTAGGTGGCCTGCCAGTCCTCGGCCGTCGTCGAGAGGAAGGGGCCACCGGGCGGCCCTCCGGCGTTCGTCACGAGGTGGTCGAGCCCGCCGAACGCGTCGACGGTCTCCTCGACGAGCGCCTCGACCGCAGCGGGGTCGGTCAGGTCCGCGGCGACCGGGTAGACGCGGCCGTCGGCGACTGCCCTGAGCTCCTCGGCGGTCGACTCGAGCCGGTCGGCGTCACGGCCGTTGATCACGACGTCTGCGCCTTCCTCGGCGAAGGCCGTCGCTGTGGCGCGGCCCAGGCCGGACGACGATGCGGCGACGAGCGCGGTGTCCCCAGCGAGTCCGAGGTCCATGGGACCCAGGACTCGCGCGCGGATGAAGTAGGTACTGGTGGGCCGTGTCACCGGACAGACGACCGATGCGGTTCACCCCTCGGGGAGGTATCTCGTGCCGACGCAGTAGACCCCGCCGAGGACGAGGCCCCAGAGCAGATGACCGCCCAGCGACGGCATCGAGATGTTGGGGATGGGCGCGTTCAGGCCAACCAGGATCAGCCAGACCGGCATGACCAGTCCGGCGGCGATGAGCCAGAGCGCGAGTCCCCACGCGACGGCCACGCCGACGTGGGCGAGTGGCCGTTCGGCGTAGCGCTGTGGGAGCACAGCGACGATGCCGGCGAAGACGAGGCCGAAGACCACGCTGTGGAACTCGTGGGTGATCCACCCGACGAGCGGGTCGGCGACGCCGTAGAGCGCGCCGATTACCGGGATGACCCCCGCGATGGCCTGGATGAAGACCCCCATGACCCCACCAGCCAGGAGGGCGGCGGCGGTCGCGACGATGAGGTCCCGGCGGTCCACGCCGACCGATCGCATGGCGCCGGCCGCCGACGGCGAAGGCCGATCCTCGGTCGCGAGCGCGAGCTCGACCTCGACGGCCGTCCCGTCCGCCGAGACGTCCGTCCGGATGTCCCCGCCGTACCCCTCGACGAACAGCCGGGCGAGGTTGGTCCCGAAGCCCGCACCCGGGTCGTCGTAGTCGGAGATCGTCCCGCGCTCGAGGGTCGCTCGGTGCTCCTCGGGGAGCCCCGGCCCGGCGTCCGTGACCCGGATGCAGGCGACGTGGCGACCGACGGCGAGCTCCACGGTCACGGGCGGTTCGCCGTAGACGACGGCGTTCTCGACGAGCGGGTAGAGTGCGTGGGAGAGCTGGGGGTCCGCCCAGACCTGGGTGGCGTCGGCCACGTCGGCAGTGAGCTCGACCTCGGCATCGGGGTGATCCTCCCGGATGGCCTCGACACAGGCCTCGACGGGGCCAACCAGGTCGACGCGCCGCAAGCCATCGCTGCTCGATCGCGTGAGGTGCTTGACGTCCTCGACCGTGGCGGCGATTCGGTCCGACTCGTTGAGGATCTGCCCGGCCGAGTCTGCGTCGGCTGCCGCGTCATCACCCGTCAGTGTCTCCGCGCGGCCCCGGATGACGGCGATGGCGTTGAGGACCTCGTGACGCAGCAGGCGGTTGATCGTGACCAACCGGTTCGCCTGCTGACTGAGTTCGGCCCGATTCTGCACGTTCTGGCCGGCGTAGAGACCGGTGAGGGCGCCGAGCAGCGCGCCCCCGATGAGGAAGTTCGACAGGACGACCTCCGACCGGATCGCGCCGCTCCCCGCCGGTCCAGTTGTGCTGCCGACCAACGTCAGCGCCACGAGGGCGGCCATCGCGAGCGTGCCGGACGCACACCAGACCGCGACGGACCGCACGAACGACCGGTCGAAGGAGCCGACCAACAAGGCCACACCGGCCGCCGCCAGGAGGAGTCCGAGGACCAGCGGGATGACCCCCGCGATCAGGAACTGGTTGCGGCTCTCGTGGACGGCGAGGGTGACCGTGAAGCGGGTGACGAAGAAGCCGATGCCGGCGACCCAGAGTCCACTGAGCGTGAACGCTCGCGGCAGGCTGCCGGCTGGGAGTCGCATGCTGCTCGCACCTGCCGGTCGACGGACAAGTACCTACCCCCCAAATTATCGTACTTCGTAACGGTTGCCAGGTAGCACCGTCGATGCCGAAGGCCGCCCCCACTACCGGTCGACGTAGGGGATCGACTGCTCGGAGTACTGGGTGCCGATCCACTGGTGGTCGAGTTCGGTGCCGATTTCGCCTTTCACCCAGTCTACTGGCTCCCAGTCGGGCTCGAAGTTGAGGTAGCCGGGGCCGGCGAACAGCTCGATGCGGATGTCGCTCGCGGGGTCGATCACGTAGAAGTAGTCCGCGTTGGTGATGGCGTGGTGGCCGGGGCCGCCGTCCGGGGCGATGCCGTACTCCCGGCAGATGTCGGCGGCGTCCCAGAGGTCCTGAAGGTCGTCGACGTGGTAGCTGATGTGGTGGAAGGAGGGGCCGTCGTCGTTCTTGTGGATGCCGATGTCGTGGGGGAGCGCCGTTGCGGCCAGCCACCACCCCCAGAAGGTGCCGTCCTCGGACTGGTAGCGCTCGTTCAGGCCCATGCCCACTTCGTCCGTAAACCAGTCGGCCAGGGGGAGTCCCTCCGGGTCTAAGACGTGGACGTGGTCGATCCGCCGGCAGGCAACGCGGTTGCCTACCGCTGGATTGTACCGGCGGTTCTTCAACTTCGACCGCTGCTCACCGGGGGGTTCCGGTTTCTCGACGTCGTAGTAGAAGAGGATTGGATGACCGCCGGGTGCGTCGACGAGAATAGCCTCCCCGATGGACCGCACTTCGCCCGGGTCGAGGTGCTCGACGTCGAGGCCCTGGCTCTCGAAGCGGGAGGCGAATGCCTCGACGTGCTCGGGCTCCTGGGTCCGATAGGCGATGTGCTCGACGCCGCCCTCGGCACCTTCCGTGAGGCTCATCGTGTGGTGGGTCCAGTCGCGGAGCCCGCGGAGGTAGACGGTGTCGTCGGTCCGCTCCGTCTCCTGGAGCCCCATGATGTCCTTGAAGAACCAGGTCGTCTCCTCCAGGTCCGGCGTCTGGAAGGCGACGTGTCCCGTCTTGGCGATCTCGGGTGCCATAGGGCTGGCTTGCCAGACGGCTGGCTTTGGTGTTTCGATGTCTCCGAGAATCTGGGAGGAGCCGCTGGCCAGGCCGGGGACGGCGCCGGGCCCTCAGTCCCCGGTGCCCTCGGCGATGTGTGCCTCGATCTGGCCGATGCTCTCCCGGATCGCCTTGACCTTCTCGACCTGCTCGCCGTTCGTCGCCGCGAGCTCCTGGATCTCCGCCGAAACCTCGTTTACCCCCTCGAGGGCGTCGTTGACCATCGCGGTGACCTCCTCGGCGCTCCGGGACTGCTCGTTCGTCGCGTCGGCGATCTCGTCCATCCCGATCGACGTCTCGTTGACCGCCTCCATGATGCGCTGTTGGTTCTCCATGAGCGTCTCGATCTGGTCGACGGCTTCGTCGATACGCTCGTTGGCCGACTCGACGTTCTCCGCCGTCGACTGGATGCTCTCGGTGATGTGGCTCACGATGCCCTCGATCTCGCCGGCCTCCGACTTCGACTGCTCGGCGAGGTTCTTGATCTCGTCGGCCACGACGGCGAAGCCCTCGCCGCCGTCGGTCGACCGAGCGGCCTCGATGTTCGCGTTCAACGCGAGCAGGTCGATCTGGTCGGCGATCTCGTCGATGACGTGGACGATCTGGTCGATCTCGTCGACGTGCTCTTTCAGCATCCCGGTGTTCTCGGTGAGGAGCGCGCCGGCGTCGGCGACCGCGTCGACGTGATCGAGGGTCGTCTCCGCCGACTCGTGGGACGCGATGGCGAGCTCCTCGGCGTCCTGGCTCTTCCGACTGACCTCGTCAGCGCTCGAGGCGATCTCCTCGATCGTCGCCGAGAGACGCTCGATCTCGTTGCTCAGCTCGTCTAGGTTCTCGGCCTGGGCCGAGGCGACGCCGCCGATCTGTTCGGAGCTGCTGGCGACGTCCTCCGCCGAGTCGAGCAGGTCCTCGACCAGGGTCTCGACCTCCCCGGCCATCCGCTCCTGGAGCTCTTCGAGGTACTCGCGCTGCTCGACGAGCGCCGTCACCTCGCTGATGAGTTCGAAGCCGCCGACGACCTCGCCGTCCGGTGTCCGGAGCGGTGTCCCGGCACAGCGGATGTGATAGCGGTTACCGCTCGGATCCGTCGTCGCGCGCGTGGTGTCCTCCCGGATCGTCCGGTTCGTCCTGGCGATGGTCTCGGCCAGCGTCTCCTCCTCGCCCTCCGTGCCCAGCAGCTCATAGGCGTGCTCGCCGATCGCGTCCGCTGGAGGGATGCCGGCGATCTCTTCATGGATCTCGTTCCAATGGGTGATGGTTCCCGCATCGTCGACGACCATCACGCCCTCCGGGAACTCGGCGACGAGCGACTCGAACAGGTGTCGCCAGAAGTCCCGCTCTTCCCGGAGAGTCTCGACCTGTCCATCACGCTCGCCGGGGTAGAGGTCGAGCGATGGGGCGTCCGTGGGGAGGTCCGGTGGGTGTCCCGCTCCCTCCGTGGGTGTATCGGCCCCGCCCGATGGGTCCTGCTCGGTGGCCATGGCCGGGATAATTACACAGCCGCACATAATTATTCCCAGTCAGTTATCACGAGAAATAACTTCGGTGTCGAAGGGGCCACGCCGTGGACTGGCCGGAGCCGATCGCCCATCGCCGTTCAGCGCTGCACGCCGGCGCGCTCCGCCGCGGGGATCCAGTCGGCCGCCTCGGCCGCCCGTCGGGCCCGCTCGCGGAGGTCGGCCGGCTCGAGCCCCTCGACCTGGGCGATCGAGCCGCTCGTCTCCGGCCGGGACGGGGCGAGGCGATTACAGCCTGCGGGGATCGTCGAGTCGGCGAAAGTGCCGATCGATCGGGCCCGCGCGACGATTGCCTCCTTGTCCATCGCGTAGAGGGGCCGGTGGACCGGGAGGTCGGTCACCGCCGAGGTGACCGCGAGGTTTCGCACGGTTTGGCTCGACTTCTGTCCAGCCGCCTCGCCCGTGACGATGCCGCTCGCCCCCTCGCGTTCGGCGATGGCCTCGGCGACGAGGAACATGTAACGGCGGAACACCAGCATACGGCCGCCCTCGATCGTCGCCTCGAACTCGGCCAAGTCCTCACCAGCCGGCACACGCCAGAGGCCCAGCTCCCGGTCCGGGGCGTACCGAGCGAGGGTGCGGACCGTCTCCGTCGCCCGAGCCTCGTGGTCCGGTCCGCCGAAGTCTCCGAGCTCGAGGTAGACCGGGATCACGGGCGAGCCCCGGCGCATCGCCTCGTAGGCCGCCACCGGCGAGTCGATGCCGCCGCTGAGGAGGGCCACGAGGGCGGCCTGCGAGCCGAGCGGGAGGCCGCCAGGTCCGTCGATGCGCTCGGTGTAGACGAACGCCTCCTCGGGGCGAACCTCGACGCCGAAGGTGTGGTCGGGGTCGTCGAGATCGACGGCGGGGTCGAACCGGTCCTCGACTGCCTCGTACACCGCTGACCCGCCTTCCACTTCGACGTCGTGGCTCGTGAACGGGTAGTCGGTCCCGGCCCGACGGGCGGAAACAGCGAACGTGCCGCCGTCGTAGCAGGCGTCCGCGGTCTCTGCCAGCGCGTCGAGGATCACCTCGAGGGTGGGCTCGACCGACCGGGCCGGGCTCGCGGACACCACGCCGAAGGCATCGGCCGCGGTCGCGGCCGCCGCGCCGGGGTCTGCGGTCCTGATCAGCGGTCGCGTGGGCTGGAGTTCAATCTCGCCGTCGATGCCCCGGTCCGCGAGGAGTGCCTCGAGGTGCTCGACGAGCTGCCGTTCCATGCGCCGCTGGACGCCGGGGCTCTTGGTGCCGATCTCGCCACCGTAGCGGACGAGGGCCGTGTCGGCGTCCGGGAGGGTCATCGCTCGGCGGATGTAGACGGGCGCGGCTATAAACGCGTGTCCATGACCCGGACGGGCGGGCCTCACCCGGTCCCGGGGTCGTCCCAGTCGGCGAAGGTGCCCTCGATGAGGGTGTGCACCTGCCGGTCGATGTACTCCCGCTGGACCGCCGAGATGGCCTCCTCCAGTGGTTCACCGGCCTCGACCCGGCTGGCGACCGCGTCGTGCTTCCAGCGGGCCGGTGTCCGGCCTCGTTCCGCACGCTGGCGGAGGGGGTCGAGATAGCGCTCGGCGTCCTCGGGTGGAATCCCCCGGTGGAGGAGCCCCTCACGGGCTGCGGCGAGGAGGTCGTCGTAGATCGTCTCGCAGTCGGTCGTGAACGCGCCGTCGGCCGTGAACCAGTGAAGCTCGGCCTCGAGCCCGTCGCGGGCCGCGGCGTAGAAGTTCTCGCGGGCCCGCTCCCAGGAGAGGTCCCCCGCGGGGTGCCCCCGGCGGTAGCAGTGCTCTAAGAACCCCGCGAAGGCCACGAGGAAGGCTATCGAATCACGGACGGTCGGCTGGGCCGCCATCGGCCGGAACTCGATGCGGGCGTTCGCGGCCGAGCGAGTCGGCCCGCCGAAGACGGGGCGGACCCACCGCCAGTAGGTCCCGTGCTTGTGGCGGAAGTGCGCGTACCGGTCGTCGAACCGCCCGGTGTCGTCGATGGTCATCGGGACGATGGTGTCGTCCGCGGCGATCCGCGAGACGGCCTCCTCGACCGAGTCGACGTCCCGGGGGAAGGCCACCTTGTTCTGGCGGTCGCCGTCGGGGTTCAGCACCGACTCGAACACGCCGATGCGGTGCTCCATCAGGGCATCCTCCACGATCTGGTCCGCCGGGACGTCGTCGTAGAGGTCCGGGGGGAAGAAGGGGGAGTTGACGCCGAGGGCGAGCAGCGGGCCGGCGACACGCAGCGCGTACCGGAAGTGGCCGGGGAGGTCGATGGCGTGGGGGACCTGGTAATGGGGCTGGATCGAGGTGATGAGGCTCTCGGGCATCACGGTGTCCGCGTCGAGGCTCACGTTCGGCGCGTCGAGCCGGAACCCCGCCGAGTAGTCGGTGTTCGCCATCGCGTGGTACCGAACGGCGTCGGACATGTTCGCCGCGATGGCGACGTCGTCGTCGACCACGCTGTCGGTCAGGTACTCCCGGGCGGTCTCACCCGTCGGGGGGATGGTCCAGAGCCCGTCGCTCACCAGCCGGATGTCCTCGGCGCGGGTGTACTCCATCGCGGCGTTGAGCTGGGCCTGAACCTCGGCTTCCTGGGCCGCGAGGCCGTAGCGGGAGAGTGGCTGGGGGCTCGTGTTCATCTCGGCGTTGTGGAGGCCGAGCTCCTTCTCGAAGCCGATGAGGTCCAGGATGAACCGGGGCACGCGGACGAGCGAGCTGTCGCCGGCGTCCACCCCGTAGAACTCGTACTCGAGACCGACGATGGCCTGTGGGTTGTCGAACGTACCCGCGTCGATCTCCTCGACGAGTGCCTCGGCCTCCTCAGCCGCCTGCGCCGCGAACGCGTCGGGGTCCGTCGAGAGGGCCGACTGCACGTCGGCGGTGAGCTCGGTCGCGGGCATCGCCCGGACCGTCGGGATGATCGGTTGTGAATGTGACGACCTCGAGACGCCGGGGCCTACATGGCCGACCGGTCTTCGTCCATGCCCGCCTCCTCGTCGACGAGCGCGACGAGGTTCTGATACGGGATGAAGGCGATCATGCCGCCCTCGTCGTTGTAGACCTCGACGCCGTCGTCCTGACGCTCGAAGTCGGTGCAGGCAATGTCGCCGGTCGGGAGGATGGCGCGGTACACGGCGACCGTTGGCGCGGCGGGGACTTCAAGGCGTCCCGGCTCAGGACGCGGCGTGCCGAAGACGGATTGCTATCTGCTGGCCATGGGAAAGCCACAGCGGGCTTCCACACCGCTTTCGGCGAGCTCACCTGGTGGTTGTCCGGTGGTTCGCTCGACGTGTTGGGACAACGATCTTGAGGCGGTAATCGCTAGATTCCATCGAGGTGGAGACCCTGTCTCCGGGAAGGCTCCCCTCCAGCGGTCTCACTGCAGATCGACGGAGACTGATTCCACGGTTGTCTCGGTACGACCGCTTGCTCGCCGTCGTGCCGATCGCATCCGTGCCCGGGCTGCCGACGGCCGAGGTCGCCGGCGTTCCGATCCGGGTCTCACTCGCCGGTGCCGCCGGCATCGGGGGACTCGCACCGCTCGAGGCGCTGTTTCTCAACCCGCCGAAGGGGCAGACACCCGGCGACGCGTAGCGCTTCAGGGCCACTCTCGCTCGGCGCCCTCGATGGGCTCGGCGACGACGCCGTCCTGACGGGAGAGCACCCGAGCGTGGGCCGGACAGACCGTCCGGTCCTCGGCCCATGGGATGTGCAAGAGAACGGCGGCCGGTTCCGGGCAGTCGACTTCGCTACAGTGGTCGGTGTCCTCGGCCTCGCTCACGGCTCGGGTAGCGTCACGGCCATCATGACCTCGTCGACGTAGGCGCCGTCGATCTTGTAGTGGTCGGCCCGGACGGCCTCGACCTCCCAGTCGTGGTGCTCTAAGAACGCGATCGCCTCCTCGTTCGTCGACGGGATGGACTGGTAGATCTTCTCGTACCCGTTCGCGGCGGCCCACTGGAGGCCGCGCTCCAGCAGGTGGCTGCCGATGCCGTGGCCGCGGTAGGCCTCGAGGACGCCGACGGTGAGCTCGGCCGTGTGGGCGAGCTTCTCGAGCTCCGGCGCGTGGAGGTGGACCCAGCCGACGACCTCCTGGCCGACCGTTGCGACGAAGAACATCCGCGACTCGATCTCGTTGTGCCGGAGCAGCACCTCCTCGTGGTCGATGAGGTCGGCGACGGACTCGGCGACGATGTAGGTCCGCTCGCTCGCCACCCGCCGGATGGCGCCCACCAGCCCGGAGAGGTCCTCCTGGCGGGCCTGCCGGATGGTGAACTCGACGCCATCGGCCCGGTGCTCCTCGGACTCACCGGGCTCGAACGCGACTCGGAGAGTCCCGTCGACGGCCTCCAGCCGGCCGTCCCGCTTGATGATGGCGACGTGGTGGCGGAAGCCCCGCTCGTCCAGTCCGAGCGCGTCACGGACGTCGTCGGGAGCGGCGGACCCGTGCCGCTCGACGTACTCGTAGATGCGCCGCCGGTCGTCGTGGCCGAACGAGAGCTCCTCGGAGACGCCCATGGGCCGTGGTGGCATGGCGCGGTAATAACGCTTTGGCGGAGGTATCCCCGCTCAGCGGTCACCTGCGCGCCGCTCCGGTACGTGCGTCAGGACCTGCGCCGTGTCGCGGACGTTGTGCGTCTCCAGGAGCAGCTCCGCCGCCTCCCGGACGGTGAACTCCGCGACGATGTCGTGGCCGTAACACCGGGCGTAGAGCTCAAGCCACGCGTTCATCGCTTCTTCGAGTGTCTCGAACTCCGCCGGGTCGATCTGGTCGAACCCGTTCGTCCGGGCGTCGACGTAGCACCAGACGGCCTGGCCGAAGCCCTCGCGGAGGTAGTGCATCGCGCGCTCGGGCTCGGGCGGGTCAGTCGGCGGCGAGAAGTCGGTACGATCGCGCTCGGCGCTCGCGGCGAGGTCGTCGATGCGACGGGCGAGCGCCGGGTCGGTCATCGCCGGGTCGTACGGGTCAGCCCTGCTTGAACTCCACGCCCTTGCCGCCAGCGGGGTGGGTCCAGTGGGTCTCCGCGACGACCGCGCAGGTGCCACACTCGATGCACGGCTGGGTGTCGAGGCTGACGACGCGCTCGGTCCGGCCGTCCCGCTCGACCTCCTCGGCGCGGTAGCAGCCACCGCCGTACTCGACCGAGCTCACCGGGCACGCCGTCACGGCGGCGCCGGAGGCGGCCCACGAGTTGTCGAGCACCTCGATGTGGGGGTCGCCCACGTCGTAGGTGAGGTCGCCGATGCGGTCGGCCAGGTCCGGGGGCTGGACCGCGTTCTCGTCGGTCACCCGCTCACCGAGCTCCTCGGCGATCACGGTCGGGAGCGTGACGTAGGGCGTCCGGGTGTCCGGCACCATCGACGAGAGCGACGGAGAGCTATACAGCGACTCGAGCGTCCCGCCGAGGGCCCGCACGCCGAGCCGGCCGATCGGCGACTTCAGCACCGCGTCGCCCACGCCGGTGGCGAGGCCGTTCTCGCCGAGCGCCCGGGCGACCTCGTAGCCCTTCGGTCGGAGCTTCCCCATGACGCCCTCGCTCTGGAGCTTCTCCGCGTAGAGCGCGCCGGCGTCTGCGCCACCGCGCGACTTCGCTTCGACGAAGGCCTCGGCGGCGAGTGCGCCCGCCGTCACGGCGTGGTTCATGCCCTTGATGATCGGCCCTTGGGCCTGCATCTGCCCGCCGGCGTCGCCGACGAGCACGAGCCGGTCGCGGTGGGGCGACCGGTGGGCCACCTTCTTCGAGTCGGGCACGAGCTTCGCGGAGTACTCGATCTCGTGGTAGTCCGCGTCGAGCCACTGGGCGAGCAGCGGGTGGGTGAGCAGCGCGTCGAGCAGCTCGTGGACCTCGGCCTCCTCCTCGACGATCGAGTCCAAGTGGAAGACGTTCCCGATGGAGAGCGTCTCCTGGTTGGTGTAGAGGAAGCCTCCGCCGCGGACACCGTCGTAGAGATCGCCCGAGAAGAGGTGGGCCGCGCCCTCGTCCTCCTCGATGTCGAACCGCTCGGCGATGGTGTCCGCGTCCATCTCGACGACGGCCTTCACGCCCTGGAACCACTCCTCGGGCTCATTCCAGTCCATCAGGCCCGCGTCGCGGGCGAGTTCGGAGTTGACGCCGTCGGCCGCGACGATGAGGTCGGCCGTGATCGGCTCGAGCTCGTCGGTGGTCACGCCGACGATTTCGCCGTTCTCGCGGAGCAGCCCGTCGACGTGCACCTCGGTGAGCAGCCCGCCGCCGGTCTCGGCAGTCATCTCGTGGACGCGGTCCTCGAGCCAGCCGTCCATCTTCCGGCGGAGCACCGCGTCGGACCACTCGGTGTCGTGGTCGTGGAGGTCGGTGATGTCGAAGGTCTTGACCTTCTCGCCGGCGATGTTGTGGAGGTAGTAGTCGGTGACCGGCCGCTCGGTCGCCTCCTCCCGGAAGTCCGGGAAGAGGTCGTCGATGGTGTACGGGGCCGACTCCTCGGCGTAGATGAGGCCACCCGTGACGTTCTTCGAGCCGGCCTCGACACCCCGTTCGAGGACCAGCGTCTCCACGTCGTTCTTCGCGAGCGTCGCCGCGGCGGCCGCGCCACCGGGGCCGGCGCCCACGACGATCGCCTCGTAGTGCTCGTACGCGTCCGTCATTGTCGCTCACCTCCGTCGGCGAGGGCCTCGACGTTCAACTCGCCGGTCTCGAGCGCCTCGGTGAGCCGCGGGAGCACCTCGAAGAGGTCGCCCTCGATGAAGTAGTCCGAGAACTCCCGGATGTCGGCCTCGGGGTCCGTGTTGATCGCGACGATCGTCTCCGACTCGTCCATGCCGACCTTGTGCTGGATCGCGCCGGAGATGCCGGCCGCGATGTACAGCGGCGGTTGGACGACCTGGCCGGACTCGCCGATCTGGCGCTCCTCGGCGACGTAGTCGTCGACGTGGCCACCGAACTCGTAGGAGGCCGTGATGACCCCGCGAGAGAGCCCGAGGTCGGCGTCCTCGAAGGCGTCGACGAGGTCTAAGCCGACCTCGATGCCGTTCGTCGGGTCCCGGCCGATGCCCCGGCCGAGCGCGACGATGACCTCGCGGCCGGTGAGGTCGACGCCCCCTTCGAGCGTGTCGTGCTCGGTGATGCCGACCGGGAACCAGTCGTCAGATAGCGGCATCTCGTGCTCGATCACCTGTCCCTCGCGCTCTGCGTCGTGCTCGGGGACGTCGAAGCTCCCCGGGATCACGGAGGCACCCTGCGGGTGGAACTCCCGTTCGGGTTTGTCGATACAGAGGATGGTCGAGTACTCGAAGCCCGAGAAGTCCGGGCGCTTCATGTGCAGGATGCGCTCGAACGTCTTGGTCGTCCCCGGCTGGCCGGTCTTGGCCGGGTTCGAGATGGCTGCGCTCGTGATGAAGAGGTCCGAGCAGTCCGATGCCAGCCCGGAGTCGAGCTCGGCCTGCACCAGCGCCGAGAGGTCCCGGCCGTTGTTCGTCGCCGGGAAGACGGTGTAGCGCGGCTCGTCGTAGTCGATCCAGTCGTAGGGCTGCTTGTCCTCGCGGCCGAAGGGGTGGCCCGCTGCCCGGGCCATGTCGCACATGACCTCGGTATAGGGCGTATGGAGGAACCGCTCCAGGCGCTCGTCCTCGAAGTAGACCGCGACGTCGGCACCGTAGCCGATGGTCTCCTCGGCGATGGCTGCGGACTCCTCCCCGCCGATGACGACGGCCACGACCTGCTCGTCGGCGTCGTACTCGTCGTTGTAGGTGTCCATCAGCTCGCGTGCCTTCCCGAGCATCTCCTTCGAGACGTCGATGAGCTCGCCGTGCTGGGTCTCACAGTAGACCCACATGTCACCGTAGACGCCCTCGTCGAGTGCCCGGACGTGGCGCTTATCGGCCGTCGGGTGGTCCAGCTCGGGGTACTTCTCCTCGGGCGGGAGCTGGGCCTCGGCCTCCTCGTCAGACCCCTCGACAGCGTCAATGCGGTTCTGGATCTGGTTCGTCACCGCGTTCCGGTCCTCGCCGGCCTCCTCCTCCTCAAGGAGCGACTTGAGCGCGTCAAGGTCCTCCATCGACCGGAGCGCGTTCGCGATGTCCGCGACGCTGTCCTCCGCGAGGTCGATGCCGCCCTCGTCTGCATCGTCGTCGGCCTCGAACTTCTCGATTCGGCTCTCGATGAGCGTCTTGGCCGGGGCCCGGTCCTCGCCGGCCTCCTCGGCCGCGAGGATGGCCCGCAGACCGTCGAGGTCCTCGATGTCCTGCAGGGCAGGACCGAGCTCGGCCATCTCGTACTCGCCGGGGTCGAGCGGGGCGTCGACGTCGCTCGCGCCACCCTCGTCGCCGATGGCAGCGATGCGGGCCTCGATGGCCTCCTTGGCCGTCTTGCGGTCCTTGCCCGACGCCTCGGCCTCGAGGATCGCTTCGAGGTCCGCGACCGCATCGATGTCCTCGAGGGCGGCCTCGAGCTCCGCCACCGTGTGCTCGCCGGGGTCGACGTCCGCCATCTCAGTCGGCCCCCGTGGCGAAGGGCTGCATCTCCTCGACGACCGACTCCATCCCCTCGGCGTCGCCGGCTTCGACCACCGTGGCCTCGCGTTCGGAGGGGGCCTTCGGGATCGGGTCGACCGACTCGACGATGGTCGGTGAGCCGTCGAGGCCGATGTAGTCGGGGTCCAGGTTCAGGTCCTCGTGGTCCCAGACGGTGAGGTGGTCCTCGAAGTCGACGGCACGCGCCGCCGTCTCGTCGCGCAGCCGCTTCAGCGTGAGTCGCTCGCCCGCCGTCCGGTAGCTCGGCTCGAAGTCGGGGTCCGTGACGAGGAAGGCCGGCAGCGGTGCCTCGACGGTCTCGATCTCTTCGACGTCGCCCTCCACGAGTCGCTTGGCGCGGACGGTCTCCTCGTCCTCGTCCACGTCGACGGCGATGACGTGGGTGATCAGCGGCATGTCGAGCGCCCACGCGGTCTGGGGCCCGGTGTGGCCGGTCTCCCCGTCGGCGGTCTTGAAGCCAGCGATGATCAGGTCCGGCTCCCCGCGGTTCTCGATGCCGGTGGCGAGGGTGATCGCGGTCGCCCACGTATCGGCAGCGGCCATCTCACGGTCGGAGAGCAGGTACAGGTCGTCGGCGTAGACGTCAGCCATGCCCTCCTGGAGGACCTCCTGGTAGCCCGGCGGGCCCATGCTCATAAGGGAGACGTCGCCGCCGTGGCGGACCTTGGTCTGGAGGGCCGCCCGGAGGGCGTGCTTGTCGTTCGGGTTCATCACGGTGGGCGTCTTCCCCCGCTCTAAGTGGCCGTCTTCGTCGAACGAGACGGCCCCCTCGCGGAAGTCCGGGACGCCCTTGGTCAGGACGAGTAGATCCATTGATTGACTCTTATCGGGTGGTGGTATCTGTCGCGTTGGGCGGGCGTTGCGTGGCGTCGGCCGGTCAGATACGGCCGGCGCGACCGGGGTCGACGTCGATGGCGTCCACGGGGCAGACGTCAACGCAGAGCATACAGTCGATACACTGCGCCTCGTGGAGCGGGTCGGCCTTGATCTCGCTCTCCGGGTGGCCCGGTGTGTCGGTCCACTCGAAGACGTCGACCGGGCAGTCCTCGAGACAGGCCCCGTCGGCGATACAGAGGTCGAAGTCGACGGCCACGTGCGTCCCGTGGATGCCCAGCGTCTCGGGCTCCTCCACGGGGCCCCATACCTCGTGGCCCTCGTGATCCCCGACGATCTCGCGGTTGTCTTCGAAGTTCGCGTCGATCGGCATTGGTACCTAGTGGCGAGGTCGGGAGGCTCCTACTTAAGCTTGAATAGATGCGCGTGTGCGAGCCCGGCGACGGCGGCCAGAATCGGGAGAGCGGGCAGCCGCTAGGACGGCGTCACCGCTGCATGCTGTGTGACGCAACGCCTCGAAACGGACGGGCGGTTATTCCTCGCCCTTACCCCGTCCAGACCGGTCGCGGCCGCGGTCGCCAGCGCTGGTGAGCCCGCGGTAGGCCCGGCCACGCTGGTGGTCCGCGCAGATCCAGTTGAGGTCGTCGTCGTTCTGGATCGCCGGGTGCTCCGGATCGAGGAGGATGGCCTCGTACCACTTGCGAGAGCCGTCCTCACCGACGGGATAGGAGTTCAAGACGCGAAGGTTCGGGTACTTTCTGCTGGCGCGCTCCTCGGCGACGCGCTGGCGGTTCTTCGCCCGGGTGATCCGGCGGACCCCCTGGCGCTTCGTCCGGCGGCCAGCCTTATGCCGCTGCTTCCGGGCGGTCCCCTTCTTGACGCGGACGCGGACGACGACGACGCCCTGTTTGGCCTTGTAGCCGAGCTCCCGGGCACGGTCTAAGCGCGTCGGACGCTCGATCCGCTCGATGGCGCCCTCGGTACGCCAGTCCTGCTTTCGCTGCCACTGTAGCTCCCCGAGGAGACCGTCGTTCGGGGCCTTCCACGCCTCACGGATGTGCGAGTATACGCTGCGTGCCATGTGTGCTCACCGCGGGCGTTTCTGGTTCAGCCACGATGGCCACATCCCGACCCGTTTGACACGGGTGCCCGCCGGAGCCCGCCGACCGACGAGTTGGTCGAGATTGTCTATTGGGGTGGTTAAGGCCTTCGAACCGTGGTCACGGGTGTCCACCCCAAGCGCCGATCAGCCGAGCCGCGCCGACGCTAGCTCGGCGCCCTCGACGAGCGCCTCGAGCTTTTTCCAGACGAGCGTCGGGTGGACGACGTTCGCCCCGTCGACGACCGTCTCGAAGCCGCAGTCGGCCCCGGCGACGAGTCGATCTGGATCACCGACGGCGTCGGCGAAGCGCGCCAGCCGCTCGGCCACCACCTCGGGGTGCTCGACGACGTTGGTCTTGACGTCGATGACACCCGGCACCAAGGTCCACCCGTCGGGCAGTTGATGCTCGCGGAATGCGGTGTGCTCGTGCTGGTGGCGGGGGTTGGCCCCCTCGACGACCAGCCCACCCACGTTTGCCTCGTAGAAGCGGTCGAGGACGTCGACTAGCTCGATGTCGCGGTGGTGTGGGCCCGGGTAGTTGCCCCAGCATGCGTGGAGACGAATCCGGTCGGCCGGGACGTCGGCGAGGGCGCGGTTCAACGCCTCGACGTAGGTCCCAACGGTCTCCCGGAACTCGGAGACGCTGGCCCCCTTGTGGGTGAGCGTGAACCCGGCGAGGAGGTCGGGGGCGTCGATCTGGAGGCGCGCCCCGGCCTCGACGATGGCCTCGTACTCCGTCCGGAGGGCATCGGCGAGGTCGAAGATGTACTCGCGCTCGTCGTCGTGGTAGTCCGTCCTCGTGAACCGGAGGACGGCGCCCGGCGAGGGGGCGGTGTGGAACCGCTCGTCGTAGGTGACCCCCTCCGCCTCGACCGCGTCGTCGAACCGCCGGAGTTCCCGCTCGAGTGCGTCCTCACCGACGTACTCGATCGGATCGGTGGCGACCGGTCCGGCGATGTTCTCCGACGCGCCAAGGAGCTCGTGGCCGTACTCAGGGTAGTCATCGAGGTCAGCAGGCCACTCTCGGTCGACCTGGCCCTCGCCGAATCCGGAGAGCCGGTTGGTGACGTCGACCGAGTAGGAGATGCGACTCTGCTCGCCGTCGTTGATCACGTCGAGGCCGACGGCCGTTTGCTTCCGGACGACCTCGCGGATCGCGTCCTCGACCGTCCGCTCGTAGGCCTCGGTCCCCCGCTGGGCCGGATCAGCGAGCAGTTCCCGGAGGGCGTCGGGCCGCGGCAGGCTGCCGACGTGTGTCGTCGGGATGCGCGGGTCGGGCATGGTGCCCATCTCACCACCCACCCACTAGAAGGCGTCGGGCTCGCTGGCGAAGGATCCCCAAGAGCGGCCGGACGGCTGTGGCGCCCTTCCGCCGGGTTGCTGGGGTTGGTTCGAAGCCGAAAATTCGATGTAGCGATATGCAGTTTATGAGTCCGATAGCCACCACCCCTAGTTTTCAATTCAGATAATTTGAGGTCAAGTTTAAATAGGAGAACGGCACCATTTGGAAGACATGGCGACGTCCACCGCGGTCGAGCAACCCGAGATCAAGCACTGGCTCGGGATCCTCGCCGCAATCCTGGTCACGGGGGGCATCGGGGCCATCATTCCGGTGGTCCTCTACTTCCTCTGACTCGCACGCACCGTCTCGAATGCCCCGTCGGCGATCCGGCGGGCCACTTGAGCGGCGTCGATGTCGGGGACTGCAGAGGGGTGCTTCCGCTTCAGATAGCCGGCGACGTTCCGCACGTCCCGCTCTAAGAGCTCGGCCGCGTTGTCGTGGTCGGTGGAGACGGCCTGGGGCCAGTCGAACACGGTCACGCCGTCCTCCGCGACGGTGACGTTGTACTCGCTCATGTCGGCATGGACGTACCCCGCCTCGTAGGCGGTCGCCAGCTCCGAGAGCACCAGATCCAGGGCGCCGACGACCTGGGCCTCGTCGAGTCGCGCCCGCGACAGCTCGACGCCCTCCAGCTTCTCCATCACGATGGCGTGGCGGTTCTGGTCGACGGGACGAGGTACTGAGACCGCCGGATAGAGCGCTTCTAACACGTCGTACTCCTTCTCGGCCGCCTTCCGGGCAGTGTAGAGCCAGGAGACGTGTTCCCTATCGGCCGTGTACTCTCGCTCGCGCATCACCTCCCGGAAGTTGGTGTAGCCCTCCCGATGGTACTTCAGCGCCAGCGGCTTGTAGGACCGAACCTCATAGACGTCGGACTCCTTGCCGACACCGAGAGGAGCGCCGAACTCCGTGAACGTCTCTCGTTCGGTGAACGTCCGAAGGGCGAGCGCATCGAACCCTTCGAACTTCAACCGGAATCCGGTGTATTGCATCGTCTTCCGCTCGATGAGCTCCCGATCGAGACACCGATCGAGGCGGTAGTCCACCTCGTCGGCGTCGAGGTCGGTGAACTCCGGCAGCCGGTCGCGGCGGACCCACTTCGAGAAGCGCATTCCGTGCTCGAGCCCGGAGAGCAGATAGAAGTCCTCGGGCTCGAGTTCGGGGAACTCCGCCGCGACGTTCCGGACCATCGCCGTCCACTACCCGGCCACCGGGTAAAAGCCCGACGCGTGGGGCCGAACACCACCCCTCGCGTGGTCGAGAGACCGAGAACGGGCCCGACACCGTGGGTGCCAACCGAGTGGCCGCCGCTTATGCCGCCCGGGCGCCAGGCAGTCGGCATGGCCCCCGCCGACCGGGACTGGCGGCTCATCGCGGAGGAGGCCCGGCCCGGGGCCGAGAACATGGCCCTCGACGTCGCTGCCGCCGAGACGGCCGCCGACGGTGGGCCCCGGACCCTTCGTCTCTACCGGTGGGCACCGAGCACGCTCTCGCTCGGCTACGGCCAGGCCGTCGAGACGGTGGACTGGGAGTTCTGTGACCGCGAGGGGATCGACGTCGTCCGCCGGCCGACCGGCGGGGGCGGGATCTACCACGACACGTTCGGCGACATCTCGTACTCCATCGTCCTCCCAGCCGAGGAGGTCCCGGGCGATCTGATGGAGAGCTACGCCCTCCTCATGGAGCCGATCCTCGAGGCCCTCGATCGGATGGGGGTCCGCGCCGAAACTGCCAACGAGCCCCGGCCGGCCCTCCACGAGCCGGCGTGCTACCTCCGGGCGATCCACCCCGCCCACGACGTGGTCGTCGGGGGCCGGAAGCTCAGCGGCAACGCCCAGTACCGCCAGCGCAACGCCGTCATCCAGCACGGCTCGATCACCTTCGCCCGCGAGACCGAGCGACACCTCGGGGTCTTCGCCGAGCCAGGCGTGACGCCAGCCGAGTTCGAGGAACGGGTCACGTCCGTCAGGGCGATCGCCGACATCGACCGGGCGGCCGCCGTCGACGCGCTCGAACGGGCGCTCGCCGACTGGGCAGCCGCCGAGGTCGACAGTTGGACCGACGCAGAGCGCAAGCGGGCCGACGAGATCGTCGAGGATCGCTTCGCCGACGCCGAGTGGACGAATCGGCGGTAGACCGGCACTATCTCCCGATTAGTCGCCCGCCAGACGGTGTCTCGGGGGCGGCAAATGAACCGAATATTGCGATAGCAAATGGGGGCGCGGGCGGATGGACTGGCCCCAGCGATCCACCGTGATCCCACGCGGTTACGGAGCCCAGCGAGCGACCACCGCTCAGCGATGGCCGAGGTCGACACCTCTTTGGGTGGCGCTGGCCTCACACAGCCATGCACATCGGCGCCCACGCCTCCATCGCCGGCGGCGTCCAGAACGCCGTCTCGGCCCAGGTCGACTACGGGGGCAACTGCGGGCAGATCTTCTCCCACTCGCCGCAGGTCTGGCGGGAGCCGGCCGTCGAAGACGACGACGCGACGGCCTTCCGCGAGGGTTCGGCCGATCACGACATCGGCCCCTGGGTCCTCCACTCGTCCTACCTGGTGAACCTCGCGACGCCCAAGGACGACCTCCGGGAGAAGTCCATCGAGAGCATGCAGGGAGAGGTGGACGTCGCGGACCGGCTCGGCGTCGCGTTCGTCAACGTCCACCTCGGCGCCCACACCGGCGCCGGCGTCGATTCCGGCCTCGACAACGCCGCCTCAGCACTCGGCGAGCTGGAGGTCCCCGACGACGTCACCGTGTTGGTCGAGAGCGACGCCGGGTCCGGAACGAAGCTGGGCGGCGACTTCGAGCACCTCGCGACGGTTATCGATCGCTGTGAGCACGACCTCGACGTCTGCCTCGACACCGCCCACGCGTGGGCCGCCGGATACGACCTCTCCTCGGCAGAGGGGGTAGAGAAAACGATCCAGGAATTCGACGATGTCGTCGGGCTCGAGCACCTCCGCTGTGTCCACCTCAACGACTCGAAACACGGTCGCGGGACGAACAAGGACGAGCACGCCCACGTCGGCGAGGGCGAGATCGGTGCCGAGGGGATGCGGGCCGTGCTGACCCATTCCGCCCTCCGCGAGGTGCCGTTCGTCCTAGAGACGCCCACCGAGGACGGCAAGAGCTTCGCCTGGAACGTCGCCCGGGCCCGCGAGCTGCGAAACGGCGCCTGAGGCCCGACCGGGCGACTTAACCGACGCGTTCCTCGTATTACACAGCCGTGCGCCGCTTCAGCGCCGACTACCTCGCCCACACCCGACGGGGCCTCTGGGAGGACCGAGATGCCCTCGATCCACTCCGGTTAGGAACCCGGCAGTGGATCCTCGACGTGGGCTGTGGCACCGGCGCCTTGACTCGGGTGCTCAGAGCGGAATCGGAGGCGACCGTGGTCGGACTTGATGCGGATCGCCGGCTGCTCGCCGAGGTCGAACCGCCGACGGTCCTCGGCGACGCGACCCGGCTCCCGGTTGCCGACCGGACCGTCGACCTCGTCGTCTGTCAAGCACTGCTCGTCAACCTCCCTGACCCGACCGCGGCCATCGAGGAGTTTGCACGGGTCTCCTCGGACCTCGTCGCCGTCATCGAGCCCGACAACGCCGCCGTCGAAGTGGAGTCCACGGTCGCGGCAGAGGGCAGCCTGAGTCGCCAGGCTCGAGCGGCCTACGTCGCCGGCGTCGACACGGACGTCACGCTCGGACCCGCCGTAGCCGAGCTCTTCGAGGCCGTCGGGCTCGATGCCATGGAGACCACCCGACACGAACACCGGAAAACGATCGCACCGCCGTACGACGACGACGCGCTGGTCGGGGCAGCCCGGAAGGCGAGCGCCGAGCGGCTCGAGGCGCAGCGCGACACACTCCTCGCCGGTGGCATGGACCTCGCCGCGTACGACGACTTCCGCGAGGAGTGGCGGGACATGGGTCGGGCGGTGGTCGACCAGATGCAGTCGGGCGAGTACGAACGGACCGAGACCGTCCCGTTCTACGTGACGGTCGGGCGGGTCTGACGCTGGATCGTCAGACCACGTCGCCGCGGACCGTCGCGCCGTCCTGGGCGGCACGGTACTCGCGGAGCGCCTCGGCCACAGCTTCGGCCTCCTCCGGCTCGGCGCCGATCATCTCCAGGGACTCCGCGAGGGTCGGGAAGACGTAGTCACCCGCTCGGAGCTGCTGGAAGGCCGTCGGACTCCGCTCGCCCTCGGCCCAGAGGCAAACCCCACGTGGATCGAGTGCCCGCTCGTACTGGCCGCTGCCGAGGGCCCCCTTCAGCCGTTGCGTGACGTTGTCCTGAAAGCCCGTGTTACACACCTCGAGGTGGGCCGGCTCGTCGGCCGGCAGGAGGTGGGCCGCGAGGCATTTCTCGGGGGCGGCGTGGCCGGCGTCGTTCGATCGGACCAGATCGGGATTCGCCTCGGCCCACTCGGCACGGACGGTCCGACCGATGCCCTTCACCCCGAACCGGGCTTCGAGTTCCTCGACACGATCGGGGGCGTCGTCGCGTAGGAGCACGTCCTTCGTCACGTAAACGTCGAGGCGCTCGACCGGATCCAGCCCGAGCGCCACGTCGCCGAAGGCCCAGACCTCGCGCACGGGCACCGGCATGACCTCGGCCTCGACGGCCTCGACGATCGCCTCGAGGCGGTCGACGGCACGGTCGCGCGAGAGGCCTGCCATCGCCACACGGTAGCCCATCGCCGGGGAAACGGCTTCCGGTCGAGTCACGGGTAGCTTGATGGCGCACGGACCCGTAATCCAAACCATGCGCGCCGAGGTGTACGGGAACGGAGACGACGACCTCGTCTTCGTCCTCGGATGGGCGAACAAGCCCGAGTACGACGGGCTCCGCTGGCTCATCGAGCACCTGACCGACGCCGGCTATCGCGTCCACGCGCTCGAGATTCCCCGGGTGATCTCTGATTTCGACGCCGAGTACCTCGAGCCGGTCGCCACGTACGTCGAGGACCTCGACGAGTACCGCCTGCTCGGCCACAGCACGGGCGGGCTCATCGGCGAATTCCTCGAAGAGCCCACGACGCGGACCTACCTCAGCCCGTGGTGGGGGTTCCACGACGACCTGCAGAACCCGCTGGTCTCGCTGTTGATGCGGCTGCCGACGCGGCGCCGCCTGCTGCCAACGACGTTCGAGCGGGAGGACCTCGGGAGCCTCGCCAGCGACCGGCAGGTCGCGGAGGTGCCCGATCGCGTCGCGCCGACGTTCCTCCGGGAAGCCGCTCGGGCCCAGTCCCGACTCCCGGCGTTCCAGGACGGGACCGTCGTGTTGTACACGCCGAACGACCCGGTGGTGGGCGCCGAAGCCATCCGGGAGCGGACGCCCGCGGCGAACGCGGTCGTCTACGAGGGCGGCCACGAACTCTTCAACTCGCCCGCTCGCGAGGACCACCTCGAGACGCTGCTGGCCGCCGTCGACCAGGGCGTCGACGCCCTCGACGCCTGAGGCCGAAACCGTGAAACGGTCCCCTCGCCCACGGTAGGCCATGGACTGCGACCGGTGCGACCGGGAGGCCGTCATGCACGCCGCCTACTCCGGGCAGCACCTCTGTGGGTCGCATCTCCGCGCCTCCGTCGATAAGCGGGTCCGGCGGCGCATCCGGCGGGACGGACTGCTCCCCGCCGACGCCTCGCCTGCGGACCCGGAGACGTGGGTGATCGGCCTCTCCGGCGGGAAGGACTCGGTCGTTCTCACGCACCTATTGCACGACACGTTCGCCGAGGACCCCCGAGTCGAGCTGGTCGCACTCTCCATCCACGAGGGCATCGAGGGCTACCGGGACGAGAGCCTCGACGCCACCGAAGCGCTAGCCGCCGACATCGGGATTCGCCACGAGGTCGTGACCTACGACGACGAGTTCGACGTCCGGATGGATGACGTCGTCGAGGACGACCCGGAGAACATGGCCGCCTGCGCCTACTGTGGCGTCTTCCGCCGGGACATCCTCGAGCGGTACGCGGCGGACCTCGGAGCCGACCTCCTCCTGACGGGTCACAACCTGGACGACGAGGCCCAGACGGCGCTCATGAATTTCTTCGAGGGCGACGTGGCCCAGATCGCCAAGCACTACGATGCGTCCTTGAGCCCGCTCGCGGACCGCTCGGACGCGCCGTTCGTCCCGCGGGCGAAGCCGCTGCGGGACGTCCCGGAGAAGGAGGTCGCGTTGTACGCACGGCTCGCCGACCTCCCGGTCCACATGGCGACCTGCCCGCACTCGAGCGAGGCCTACCGCGGGGAGATCCAGCAGGTTCTCCACGGGCTCGAGGACGCCCATCCGGGGACGCGCCACTCCATCATGGCGGGCTACGAGGAGTTGGCCGAGCTCGCCGCCGGGCGCTATAAGCACGACGACGCGCCGGGGCTCAGCGAGTGCGTCCGGTGTGGCTCGATGACCACGCGCGAGATCTGTCGGAAGTGCTCGCTGCTCGAGTCCATCGAGGCGGCGTGAGCACTAGGCGGCGGATGTGTGGAACGTAATACGCCCGGTGTATCGACGCGGAGGGCGTCGGCGTCAGCGGAAAAACCAGCGTAGTCGCGGCGAAACGCGTTACCGGATGACGTCCAGACCGTTCTCGGTCTCGAGCTCGTCCCGGCCACCGTCGCTCTGGGCACCGTAGGGCTGTGGGTCGTCGCCGGCACCGTACTGCGTGGCGTCCTCCCCCGCGGGCCCAAGGACCTGAGCGCTCTGGACGCCGGTCATGATCGCCATGACCCGGACCTTGCCCTTGTAGTTGTCCTGGATCCGCGCGCCCCAGATGACGTTCGCGGAGGCGTCGAGCCGCTCCGTGATGTTCTCGGCGATGCCCTCGGCCTCTTTCAGCGTGAGGTCGGGGCCGCCGGTGATGTGGACCAGCCCGCCGGAGGCGCCGCGGTAGTCGACGTCCAGCAGCGGGTGGTTCATCGCGTCCTTGACGACCTCCTCGGTCTTGTTCTTGTCCTGGGTCTCCCCGACCAGCATCACCGCGACCCCGCCCTGGTTCATGATCGTCGTCATGTCGGCGTAGTCGAGGTTGATCAGGCTCGGCTGGGTGATCGTCTCCGAGATGCCCTTGACCGTCTCGGCGATGATCTGGTCCATCACCGAGAACGCCTTGCCGATGGGCAGGTTCGGGACGTACTCGAGCAGCCGGTTGTTGTCGAGGACGATGATGGAGTCGGCCTCGTTCCGGAGGCGCTCGAGCCCCTCCTCGGCCTTCACCGTTCGCGCGCGCTCGACGTTGAACGGCGTCGAGACCATCCCGACGACGATCGCGCCCTGCTCCTTGGCGATCTTCGAGACGACCGGCGCCGCGCCGGTGCCGGTGCCGCCACCCATGCCGGCGGTGACGAACACGAGGTCGGCGTCGCCGAGGACCTCCTTGATCGTGCCGCGGGCCATCTCGGTGGCGCGCTCGCCCATGTTGGGGTCGCCACCGGCGCCGAGGCCGTTCGTGAGCGACTTGCCCACGAGGATCTTCGTGTCGGCCTCGATCATCTTCAGGTGCTGCTTGTCGGTGTTGACGGCGACCGTCTCGGCGCCGGAGACGCCGATGTTGTACAGCCGGTTGACGGTGTTGTTGCCGGCGCCGCCACAGCCGACGATGACGATGCGCGGGTCGCCGAAGCCGTCTGCCTCGGACTGCTTCTCCCGCTCCTTCTCTTCGTTCTCTAGCGCTTCTTGGACGATGTCTTGCATCGTCTCACACCTTCGCCCAGGGCCGGTCGCGGCTGCGTTCGCGGCCGCGCCCCTGTTCTTTCAACATGTCGCGGACGGCTGACCGAATCGCCTCGCTGCGGTTCGGGTACTCGCCCGTCTCGACCATTTGTTCGACCTCTTCGATCTGCTGTTTCGGAATCCTGAGTGTCACGCGCTCCATTGTTTTGTAGTCTCCCCGTGTGTGGTGTAAGACGATCCCCGCCGAGGGCGCCGTACATCCGGTGCAATCGGGCGATCTGGACCGGAGCGGTCCCTGTTTGGATCCCCATCGTGCGCCAGTTGTACGACAGATCGTCTTACGTACCACCTCCCAACAGACCGTCACCTTATAAAACTACCGGCGATTTGTACCACGAAGGTGGTCGAACGCGGTACACCCGGGCCGGCCCGGAACCCGGCCGTGACACGGAGACCGCGACCGATCAGCCCGCCATCAGCCGGATTCCGGGCCAGTCGGGGTTAGGGCCATCGAGGTCGGAAGGCCGCCGCACCTACCGATTACACGCTCGAAATGGTCCTATATGAATCTTTTCCAGATCGTATGACGCGCGACATCGGTCCGGGCGCGAACCTGGGGAATGGCAATTCTTAAGGCCAAACCGTGGCCTATCTCCGGTGGCCCGCCCTTAGCTCAGCCTGGTAGAGCAGTCGACTGTAGATCGACTTGTCCCCCGTTCAAATCGGGGAGGGCGGACTCTCTGTCCGAACGCTCCTGAGTTGACCTGTCGATCGACGAACGGACGGTCAGGCTGGGCCTTCGACCGCTTCGCATCCATGCTCGAATACAAGGCCGAAGAACGCGGTATCGACGTGGAACGGGTGGACGAGCGCGGGACCTCCAAGACCTGCTCGGTCTGTGGGACCGAAGACAAGACCCAGCGTGTCACCCGGGGGCTCTATGATTGCGAGTGCGGTCTGGTCGCGAATGCCGACATCAACGGCGCAGAGAACATCCGAAACAAAGTACTCCCGAGTCTCCTCCCCGACGGCGGAGATAGGGATAACGGCTGGATGGCACAGCCAGCAGTCCGCCTGTTCGATCGTAGCGAGGGCCGGTTTGCCCCGCGAGAGCTGGTCGTCGACTCCAAACCCTAGGTACCCAACCGCGATCGGGAAACCCCGGCATTCATGCCAGGGAGGATGTCATTCCGCCAGCTCCCCTGCGAGCACCTTTGCGGCCACGAGCACCGGGTCCCAGACCGGACTGAACGGCGGCGCGTAGGCCAGATCGAGCCGTTCGACCTCGTCGATCGTCATCCCCGCCTCGAGGGCCGTGGCCACCGTGTCAATTCTGACCGCCGCCCGGTCCTTGCCTACGATGCTCCCACCAAGGAGCCGACCCGATCCACCGTCCGCGACCAGGGTCACAGACGTCGGCTCAGCCCCAGGGTAATACCCTGACCGTGAGCCCGCAGTGATCGTCGTCGACATCGGGTCGAAACCCGCCTCTCGGGCTTCGTCCTCTAGCAGCCCGGTCCGGCCCGCTTCGAGCTCGAACGCTTTGACCGCGGCCGTGCCGGCGACAGCCCCGACCGGCGTCCGGTCGCCGGCGACCGTGGTCCCGACTGCGCGGCCGACCCGGTTCGCGGTGAGCCCGAGCGGCACCCAGGTGGGCGCACCGGTCACCGCGTGGATCGCCTCGGCACAGTCGCCGGCGGCGTAAACGCCATCGAGGGTCGTCTCGGCGTACTCGTCGGTCGCGATCGCGCCAGAGTCCCCACGCTCGATCGGGGTCCCGTCGACGAGCTCGGCGTTCGGCGCGATCCCGATCCCGACGAGGGCCATCTCGACGTCGACGCGGCGACCGGCGTGTTCGACCCCGGAGACCCGGTCATCGCCGTCGATCCGTTCGACCTCGGTCCCCAAGTGGAGTTCGACGCCCCGCTTTCGGAGGTGGTCTTCCACTTCCTCGGCGACCGCCGCCCCGAACGCCGGCAGCACGTGGTCGCCACGCTGGAAGAGGTGGACGTCCAAATCGTACGCCGAGAGCGCCTCGGCCATCTCGACCCCGACGTAGCCCCCGCCGACGATCGCCACCGCATCGGGAGGCGCCATCGACGCGTTCCGGCGCACCCGGTCGCGGTCGACGAAGGACTCGTCGACGGCCTCGGGGTCGATCTCGTCAGGGTCGGTGACGTGGGCGCGGATCGCTGCCGCTGAGTCGAGCCCGTGGAGCGTGAAGGCGCCGTCGAGGTCGCAGCCGGGGATCGGGTCCGTCACGGCCCTGGCGCCGGTCGCGATCAGGAGGTCGCCGTAGGGTTGCTCGACCGTGCCATCCGGGCCCTCAACCCTGAGGACTTGCTCGGTCGTGTTGATGCCCACCACCTCGTGGTGGCGTCGCAGGTCGATCCCGCGCTCCTCGATCTCGTCGGGTCGAAGCGACAGGAGGTCGGTGAGGTCTTCGATCTCCCCTTTGACGTAGTAGGGGGTGCCACAGTGGGCGTAGGAGACCCAGGACCCCTTCTCGAAGACGATGACCTCGCGATTCGGGTCCTCTCGCCGGCACTTGCTCGCGGCGCTCAGTCCCGCGGCGTCCCCGCCGATCGCGACGAAGGGTTCGGCCATGTCTCACGCATTGACCGGGGGGCGAAATACCGTTTCCGACGGCGCCAGCATCGCCCGAACCGAAACCGCTAAACAGCGAAGCGCGGTAGTCCCGGCCGAGCCGAGGTAGCCTAGCCCGGCCAAGGCGCCTGCCTCGAGAGCAGGTGTCCTCACGGACACAGGAGTTCAAATCTCCTCCTCGGCGCTCTCCACCTTCGAGCCGAGCGCGAACGCGACGAGCTGGTCGTGAGCCCGCTCAGGCCGGTCCGATCCCGTCGGCCGGCAGCGTCCGGACCACGAGCAGGATCCACGCGTAGAACGCGAGCGAGCCAACCAGCTCCGGCACCGCGATACCGCCCGGCCCGGTGGCCACCCAGCCGATCCAGAACAGGACGTGTCCGATCCCGAGCCAGATCGCGATGAGCCCGCGTCCCGGCAGTCCAGCGAGGACCCAGCCGGAGCCGTGGACCCAGAGCGTCACGGTCAGCAGCGTGAAGTAGGCGGCCGACACGGGGCCGTGGAGCGCGGTGTCGATCGGGAACACGCCGACCAAGCCCAGGAGGACGACGCTCAGCGCGAAGGCGACGGCGCCGAGGCGCTCGACGGGGTGGTCCGCCGCGGCCCAGACGGGCCAGACGAAGGGGAGTGTGACGAGGGCGCTGGCGAGAAGCCCGTAGTTGAACAGCCACGGGTTCGCGGCGCCCACCGCCCCGAGGTCCGAGAGGGCGCTGCCCGTCCACCGGAACGATGGGGAACTGGCCGTGGCTGCCAGCGTCGTACCGAACCCGACGAGCGGACCGACGACCCCCCCACGGACGGCCAGACGATCGAGGTCGGGCATGGACTGGAGATGGCTCCGGATCGGAGAAAGGCTTGCGCCCGCCAAATACCGCTAGCCGATCGGCGTCGTTCCCGGAGGGCGGGCCGATATGACCCCGGGCCGACACCCGTCTGACTCAGCTTTTTGTGCCGCTCGGGCGACTGAGTGAGTATGCCCGACTGGCCGGTGACGGTGGCGTTCACGGACGACGAAGCCGCCGCCTTAGACGACCTCGCCGAGGCCGAGTTCGGGGGCGACCGGGAGGCGGCGCTCGAGTCCGTGCTCGACGCCTGGCTCTCAGATCGCGGCGGCAGTACGAGCCGGTTCCGCCGCTAAGGGCGGTAGGACCGTTCTCGCGACGTACCACTCACCGCGACGACGGCCCGTCCTCGCCCCCGAGCGTTGCGTTCGTCCCCGTCCCGTCGGCGTCCTCGCGGCGTCGGTATAGGGGATCGGCGACCAGGTACCCGTCCACCTCGTCGGGGTCGTTCGGTGCGGCGTCTTGCACCCGAACACGACCGTCGCCACTGATGGCGCCGCCCCAGCGCCTCGCGTCGGCCTTCGTCGCGAACGTCCGGGTGGAGCCCCGCCGGGCGACCCACTCGCTCGCGGCCCCGTTGATCCGGCGGGCCGAGCGCTTGATCTCGACGACGTAGGGCTCCGTGGCCCCGCTCATCGCCGGAGCGACGGCTCGCGACGGCAAAAAGCCCCCCGCCCGACGGCTGGTCGGGTCAGTCGTCGGCGGGGGTCGGGACCTCGGCGTCCGCGTCGAGCAGCCGGTCTAAGCCGTTCACCATCGCGTTGACGCTGGCGCGCGTGATGTCGGCGTCGCTGGCCGCGACGGTCACGGACCGGTCGCCCCGGGAGAGGCCGACCTCGACGGTGACGACGGCGTCGGTGCCGCCGGTGACCGCGTCGACGTGGTAGGAGTCCAGGCGGAATACGACGTCGTCGAGCGCTGAGCGGACTGCGTTGAGCGCCGCGTCGACCGGACCGTCGCCGGTCCCAGAAGCAGTGACCTCGTCGTCGCGAACGCGAAGGCGGACACTCGCGGTCGGCGTGTCGCTGCCGCTGACGGCCGTCAGGTTCAGGAGCTCCACCTGCCGGGTGTGTTCGGTCCCGGTGACCTCGTCGGCGATGGCGAGCAGGTCGGCGTCGGTGACGCGCTTGTCGCGCTCGGCCAGTTCCTTCACGCGCGCGACGATGGCGCCAAGGGCCTCGTCTTCGACTTCGACGCCGTGCTCGGCGAGCGCCGATCGGATGCCGGCGCCGCCGGCGTGCTTGCCGAGGGCGAGCCGGCGCTCGCGACCAACGGTCTCGGGCGGGTAAGGCTCGTACATCGCGTCGTCCTTGAGCGTCCCGTCGGTGTGGATACCGCTCTCGTGGGTGAACGCGTTCTCGCCCACGACGGCCTTGTTCGGCGCGAGCGGGATGCCGGTGGCGTCCGCGACGAGCTCCGCCAGTCCGTAGAGCTGGGTGAGGTCGACCGTGTCCACGTCGTAGACGTGGTGCAGCGCGATGGCGACCTCCTCCAGCGCGACGTTGCCCGCGCGCTCGCCGACGCCGTTGACGGTACCGTGGACCATGTCGGCCCCCGCGGCGACGCAGGCCAGGGCGTTCGTGAGCCCGAGGCCGAGGTCGTCGTGGGTGTGGGCGCTTACGGGGCCCAGCTCGGCGAGCCGGCCGGTCGCCTCGGCACACCGTTCCGGGCCGGCGTGGCCGACGGTGTCGGCGAAGCAGACCCGGTCGGCGCCGGCGTCGAGGGAAGCGCCCATGAGGTCCTCGAGGTAGTCGAGGTCCGAGCGGGAGCCGTCCTCGCCGATCACCTCGACCCAGAGGCCGTGGTCCGTCGCGTAGTCGACGAGCGAGGCTGTGTTGGCCACGTTCTCGTCGCGGTCGGTGCCGACCTTCCGCTCGATGTGTCGGTCCGAGGCCGGGACCACGATGTGGACGCCGTCGACGCCGCAGTCAACGGCGTGGTCGATGTCGCCCTCGAGGCCCCGGGCGAAGCTCGTCACCGTGGCGTCGAGGTCTTCCTCGACGACGCGCTTGATGGCCTCGCGCTCGCCCTCGCCGGTGCAGGCGCTGCCGGCCTCGATGACCGACATGCCCGTCTCGTCGAGCTTGCGGGCGATGGCCACCTTCTCGGCGGCGGTCAAGGCGACGCCTGGTGCCTGATCGCCATCGCGGAGCGTGGTGTCGAGAAGCTGTACTGCGGTCGGTGGGGAGTCAGTAAGTGGGGACTGCGCCCCGAATAAATCGATCACGGGTCATCTGTGTCTGCCCGTCCCCGAGGAGGGGGGTGGGCTATTTAACTTGACTGGTCGTTTCGGGGCCGCTATCCGGAGCGTCACCGCTCGATGGCCACCACGTCCCCCTGCTCGACGGCCGCCGCGGCCCCTGCCGGCAGCTCGACCAGCGTGTCCGCATCCGCCCAGCCGAAGCCGATCCACGGCCGGAGCCGCTTCACCTGCCGGACCACACCGTCGACGAGCCAGAGGGCGTCGATCGGGAACGGGACGAACAGCATATGGACGTCCCGGCGGGCGACGTCGTCGAAGGTGAACACGAGGGCGAAATCGTTGGGGATCGACCGCCGGAACATCAGGCCGCGCGCTCTCGACAGCGTCGAGTCGGCGACGTCGACGTCGGTAGCGAGGACGTCGCCGTCGTGGGTGACGCGCACGACCCACCGGTCACGGCGGCTCGCCAAAACGCTTGCGAGCCCGCCGACCCCGTCGTGGGCGGCCCAACAAGGCCATTGTCCGGAGCCGCGAACCCGACCCCATGCCCGACGGCTACGAGCACGTCTCGCTCGCCGACCTGGAGACCAACCCCGAGAAACCCGGTCGCCGGTGGGAGCTCTCGCCGCGCTTCGGCATCGAGGGCGCCAACGTGAACGTCGCGACGATCGGTCCCGGCGAGCGCCTCTCCCAGAGCCACTACCATTACCACGAGGACCAGCACGAGCTGTTCTACGTCGCCCGGGGGCGGTGCCGGGCCGAGGTCGCCCACGGTCGACTGGAGCTCGAGCCCGACGACGTCCTCGCCTTCGACCCGGGGCAGTCCGGCGTTCACGTGCTCTACAATCACACCGACGAGCCGTGCACGCTCGTGGCCGTCGGGTGGCCCCAGGACGGCCGCTACCCAGTAGAGCAGGTCGCCACGCTCGAAGCGCTGCTCGAGGAGCGCAGCGAATAGCCGCACCCGGTCGATCACTTCCACCCCGGATTGGGAGGCTTCAAACCGTCCCCGACGATACGCTTCGCCCGTGGAGAAGACGCCGTCGGGGACCTCGGTCGGGGTCGACGACCCGTACGAACACGTGGACCGCTGTGACCACCTGACCGACGACGGGACCTGCCGGTTCGCCTTCGAGCAGTTCGAGCGCGACCAGCCGTTCGCGACGGCCCGCCGGACGGAGGACTACGCCTGTCCGGTCGTCGCCGACGACTCGGCCTTCGCGTGGGACTGGGCTGACTGCCCGCACTTCCGCTTCCAGTCGACCGACCGGGAGTGCGAGCGCTGCGGGCTCGAGGAGCGCCGGATGGCCCACCACGACGACCGGCCGCTGCTCGAGGCCCACCACCTCGCCTACCCCGAGCAGCCGACCCGGCACGAGATTACGGTCTACCTCTGTCGGTGGTGCCACGCGAAGGTCCACAAGTCCTGGGCCCGCATCACGGACGACGTCAGTCCGACCCCCGAGGCCATCGCCGCCCGGGAGGACCGCCGCACCCGGGAGCTCGACGAGCTGGCGTTCCGGCCGGCCAGCGAGCGGGCCGCGGACGACGACTGAGCGTTACTCCTCGGCCCCGAAGATCGGCCCAGGTTCGAACCGCGAGAGATCGTAGTGGTGACCGCCCCGGTACCAGTCGAGGCCGATGAACCCGAGGAAGAGGCCGTTGGCCACGCCGACGATAGCGAGAAAGAGGTCCTGGGACGTACGACCTCCCTGGAGAACCGGCGTGACCAGGCCGAGGACGAAGACGGCGCCGACCAACAGCTCGCCCATCCCAATGAAGCGGTACCAAGGGACCCGATCCGGGATCGGGTCGAACCCGCCAATGACGAACAACAGGCCCCCCACGACCAACAGCAGCGCGGCTGGCGAGGTCGCTACAACTGGGCCTAGCACCCAGACCAGCACGAGAAATCCCGCCACGAGGAGGCCGCCCATCACGGCGAACCATCGGCGCTTCATGCTCGAGTCTAGTTCGCTGCCGACCCATAAACCGACCCGGTGTCTCGTCGGGACGGAGAGCCGGGTTTTTATCGAGCGGTCGCATACCCCGCAGTAATGACACGGATCGTCGTGGTGGACAACGACGGGCAGTTCACCCACCTCGAACAGCGGGCGCTCCGGGACGTCGGAGTCGACACCGACATCATCGAGAACACCACCCCGCCCGAGGCCGTCGAGGCGGACGGCGTCGTGCTCTCGGGCGGGCCCCACAACGCCGACCCCGAGCGCGGCGGCCGCTACCTCGAGCTCGGCGTACCGGTGCTCGGCATCTGCCTCGGCATGCAGGACATGGCCGCGGCGACGGGCGGCCGCGTCGGCCCCGGCGACTACGGCGGCTACGCGGACGTCACGGTCGAGATCGACGACGCGGACGACCCGCTCGTCGGGTCGCTCGCCCCGGAGACGCGGGTCTGGGCCAGCCACGCCGACGAAGTGAAGGAGCTGCCCGACGGGTTCGTCCGGACCGGCCACTCGGACGTCTGTGGCATCGAGGCCATGAGCGACGTCGGGCGGGACCTCTATGGCGTCCAGTGGCACCCCGAGGTGGCCCACACGGAGCGGGGCCAGGAAGTCTTCGAGAACTTCCGGGCGATCTGCGAGTGACCTGGCGCCCAGAAGCGCGGCACTGGTTGCCCATTCCTGGCCCGTCCGACGGCCGACTGACGCGCATCATGACATATAGGTCGGTCCGGTGCGTTCGGTCGAACGAATGACAACCACCCAGGGCGACCTCGCCGCGCTCTCCCGGTACATCTTCCGGGCGCCGAGCTGGTACAACAGCGTGGCGTTCGCCCTGGCGATCGCGGCCATCACTGGCGTGGCCGTCTTCGACTCCTCGTACCCCCTCGAGGACGCCTACCAGGGCGTCTTCTACATCGGCATCCCGACCCTGGTAGCCGCCTTCCTGACGACGCCCATCGACCGCGGGCTCGGCGGGCAGCTCACCTACAACCGCTCGTCGCTGCTCGCGCTGACCTGCGAGATCGTCGTGGTCGCCTTCCTCACCGTCGCCGGCGTGATCACGATGCTGACCCCGCTCGGACAGCGACTCGTCTACGACGCGCTCCTGATGTCGCTGGCCCTGGTCTTCGCCGTCCGGCTCGCGGTCGTGATGGCCGTCTCCCACCGTGAGGCCCTGATCGCGTGGATTCCCGCGAGCATCCAGACGGCCACGGCGGCACTACTGCTGTTCGTCTACAGCGGGACCCTCCGACTCCTCGAGTTCGGGGGCCCCATCGCCCAGGCATACTTTTCCCGTCCAGACCGCGCCCCCGCGGAGATCCTGGGGATCGGCCCACAGGACTTCGCGATCCTCGGGTTGATGTGTCTCGTCTACTCCTTCGCCGTCTGGGGGCTGATCACCGTCGTCGACCGGCCGTGGCGCCGGAACCTCGGCGTCTCCGGCTTCGACTTCCTCCAAGGGTTCATCGGCTACGTCGCCGAGGGTTCCCGGGAGTTAGAGGAGTTCTTCGAGACCATCGGGGAGCGCGCGGTCGTCCCCGTCACGGTCTTCGCCGCCCGTCGTCCGGACGGCACGGAGAAAGCCCGGTTCGTCGTCCCCATGATCCACCCCGGCCCGATGGGGGAGATCGGCGGCGGGAACCTCCCGGCACGGGTCGCCGCGGCGGCCGACGGCCTCGCGTTCGTCCCCCACGCGACGGCCGGTCACGACTTCAACCTCGTCACCGAGCGGGAGCTGGACGCGGTCCTGGACGCCGCCGACCGGGCCTACGGCAACATCGAGTACCACGACGGGGCCACCCGGAGCCGCCGCTTCGAGGCCGGGGAGGCCTCGCTGCTCGCCCAGGGCTTCGGCGACGACCTCCTCTCCGTCGTTACCTTCGCCCCCGGTTTCGCCGACGACATCATGTACGGCGTCGGCTCCGCGGCGGCTGCAGAGGCCCGCGTCGGAGGGTTCGAGCGGGTGATGCTCGCGGACGCCCACAACAGCAACGACGGCATCGAGGGGAGCGACGACCTCGGCCACGTGCACTCGGGGAGCCAGCGGGCCCTTGACCTCCAGTCGGCGGCGGCCGAGGCGGGTCAGACCCTGAGTCAGGCCCCCCGCGAGCCTTACCGGCTCGGGACGGCCTGGGACCCGACACCCTGGACGCTCTCGGACGGCGTCGCCTCGCTGGGGATCCGGGCTGCGGTCTTCGAGGTTGACGAGCAGCGCACGGCCTACGTCGTGATCGACGGGAACAACATGGAACCCGGGCTCCGCGACCGCCTCATCGACGCGATCGACGGCGTGGACGACGTCGAGGTCCTGACGACCGACAACCACGCCGTGACCACCGTCGATTCAGAGAACCAGGTCGGCTCCACGATCCCCGAGGCCGAACTCATCGAGCGGGTGACCGCCGTCGTCGAGGACGCCATCGCCGACCTCGAGCCGGTCGAGGCCGGCATGGCGATGGAGCACGCCGACGTCACCGTCTTCGGCAGCGATCGGACCGAGACCCTGGCGAGCCACGCCAACGCCGTCCTCCAGATGGGCGGCGGGATGGTTGCGGCCGTCGTGCTCGCGGCAATGGCGATCAGCGCTCTGATCTTCTTCCTCGCGTAGCCAGACGGGGATAAGCCCCGACTCACTCGAGGAGGTCGTCGACCGCCGCCTGCGCGGCCAGCGCGGCGTCCTCGGCGACCTGCTCGGCGTCCTCGGCGTCAGGGACGTGGAGGTAGACGTCGACGGTCAGCTCACCGTCCTCGAAGTGGACCGTCACGTCGAGGTCGGCGACCTCGGATCGACTGTATCGCGAGAAGACGAGTTCCTCGGCCGCGTCGGCGGCGGCGTCGACCACCGCGCGATCGGTCGGACCGCCACCGTCCGTTCCCATGCGCTCAGGCGCCGCCAGCGCCGGGGGGACCGCCGGCGCCGCCGAGGCCAGCGCCGCCCATGCCGGATCCCTGGAGGAGTTCTCGGAGCTCCTCTTGGAGTGACTCGAACTGCTCCTGGATGCGCCCCTCCTGCTTCTCGAGCGTCTGGACCCGGATCTCGAGGTTGTCGATCTTCTCTCCGAGGTCCGATTCCGCCTCGTCGTAGTCCGTCTCGACCATGAGTTCACCGACCTGCCGGTACATCGTTGCGTCCGACTCGATGGTGTCGAGGGCGTCCTGGGCGTTCTCCGCCTCGGCGAGCTGCTGTTCGGCCTGCTGCTTCTGGACGGCCACCTGCTGGGCCTTCTGCTGGATGTCCCGGAGCTGATCGACTTTCTCCTGGGCTTCGGGGGGGAGCTGTCCTTGCATGGGCGATGAGTGGGCACCCCGGGTCAAAAAGGGACGGTTTCGGGCCCTCGACGGCGCCGGTTCACTCGGCAGCCTGGACCGTCCGCTCGGCGACGTCCGCCAGCGACAACCAGGTGTTGCTCGCCGCTCGGAGGGCCACGAGGTCCGCCGCCTCGACGTCGATGCATACGGTTGATCGCTCCCGGGAGAGCGTCGTCCGGGAGCGGTCGTCGTTGATCTCGCCCACCTCGTTGTCGAGGCTCGCCGCGACGGTCTCGGCGAGCCGATCGGTATCGTATTCCAGGGAGAATCGGATCGAGTGGGGCCGCGCTGGCACGGCTTGTGGTCCGTCGCGAGTGCGCAAAAAGCCCCGTGTCGTCCTCGGGCTACTCGACTTCGATTTCCTTGACGTCGCCAGCGCGCTCTTTCAAGAGCACGCGGTGGCCGCAGTAGGGACAGCGGACGCCGGCGTACTCGTCGAGCTCGACGTCGCGCTTACAGCGGGAGCACTTGTAGCTCATTCCTCGTCGTCCTCCTCGCCACCCTCGGAGAGGGCAGCTCGGATGGACCGTCGGACCGTGCGACCGCCGGGCGTCTCGGGGCGGTAGGCGCCGCCGGTGAACCGGTGGTCACAGCGCGAGCACACCCAGATCCCCGTGCCGTCGCGGGAGACCCGTTTCTCGCCGCACTCCGGGCAGGCGTGCTCGTCGCGCATCCCGCCCTCGATCTCAGAGACGCGCCGACGGGCCACACGGCCGTATCGGGGGCCGAAGCGGCCGGCGCTCCCCGCTCCTCGCTTCCGTTCGGGCATACGCTCTCTAGCGGAATGGCGGGGATAAACCCTTTGAAACCGTCGTCGTGGGGCGGTTGGCGTGTCCGAACCGAAGCCAGCTCTCGCCCTCACTCGAGCGGATCGACGCCGGCGGATCTGGCCAGAACGAGGGCCACCACCAGCAGCAGCGCGGCGACCCCCATGGCGACGTGGCCCCGGAGGACGGGGACCGCGGCGTGCAGGAGCCATGCGGTCACGGCGAGGACGCAGCCGAGGAGCAGCCATCGGAGCGCCCGGTGCACGGTGAGGTGTCCGAGGGTAGGGTGCCACAAGTAGGTTCGCCCGGCTGGCGCCTATCCCAGGTCCTCCTCCGCGAGGAGCTCGGCGAGGTCCGCCCGGATGCGCTCGCCGAGCTCGCGGTCCATCGCCGTCGTGACGATGCGGTTCTCCTGGACCGTCGAACCGTCCCGGAGCAGGAGCCGGACGTTCCCGTCGCCACCGGCCCGGGTCACCTTGGCGATGGCACCCCGGCCCGGTCGACCGCCGCTCTCGATCGGCCCCGGGATGACCGCCTTCACGTGGGGGTGGCCGGCGACCAGCAGCACCGCCCGACGGCCGGTCCGACCGCCGACCACCGTCGAGTGGCTCCCGCGGAGCTTCTCCTCGGGCGCTAGGTCCACGACCTCGAGGTCCCGGTCGCCCCGGCGGTCGATGGCCGCCGCGACGGGATCGGGACCCTCGACCCGGAAGCAGTCGTACCGGACGTCGCGCCGGATGGCTGCGAGGACGTCGCGCTCGCCGACGAGGAAGACGGCCTCGGGCCGCTTGCGCCGGAGCTCGTCGCCGATGCGGCCCACGAAGTTCCGGCGCTGGACCGGGGCGAGCTCGGCATCGGGTTCGGCCGCCGTCGTGATACTTGTCCGGCCGAGCTCCCGGTCGCCGTCGAGCATCGTGAGCGTGGCGCGTTCCGCCTGGACGTCCACGACGACGCCGTCGGCGTTCGCGCTCCGACACACTAGACAGTAGTCGCCGGGCCGGTCGAGCGCGGTGCCACAGGTGCCACACCGGTCGGCGCCGCTCACGTGCCCCCCTCGCCCGGCGGCGTCTTCAGGAACTCCCGGAGGAGCACGGTCGCGTAACTGCCCTTGGGGAGCGAGAACCCGAACCCGAGGGGCTCGCGGTCGACGTCGAGGTCGGTGGTGACCAGGATCGCCCGGCGGGTCCCGCTCGAGTCGAAGGCGCCAGGCAGCGCGAAGGCCGCCGGCGCGAGGTCGAGCTCGTCGAGCACGGCCCGCTCGATCGCCCCCGGCTCGCCCGAGCCGAGCGTGGTATCGGTGCCGACCAGCGGCGCCGTGACGAAGGCGCGGCCTCGCTCGACGTGGCGGTTGACGGTCTCGACGCGGTCGGCGGTGACCTGCTGGGTGCGGTCGGGATCCGGAACCGTGAGACCCCCCACCGTCTCGGCGAAGCAGACGACGTCTCCCTCGACCGCCCGGTCGAAGGGCAGGCCCCGAGCCAACCGCGCCGAGAGCATCCGGTTGAACGCGTGGGACTGGGCGGCGTTGACGAACAGCGCCTGGAGGTTCGACGGGAGGGCCTCGAGTCCGGCGCGGAAGTCGGCCGGGTCGGTCCCGCCCGACTCGGCGAGGGTGTGGAGGATCGCCCGCTCGTGGCCCAGCCGCCGCGGCATCCGCTCGAGGGCGCCCGCCCAGTCACGGGTCTCTTCGACGTATGCGCGGGCACGGCGCGTGTCCTCCGGCTCCGTCTCGTAGGGGTTCCCGACGTAGGCCATGGCGGCCCCCTCCCAGTCGCCGGCCACGATCCGCCGGCCGACTTCGTGGGTGACGGGCCGACGGCTGCCAAAGCGCTGGAGGCCGAAGACGTTGGGGACGCCGACGGTGCCACCGGCGAAGTCGACGAGCTCCGCCACGATGGCGTCGACCTGCTCGGGCCGTTCTGGCTCGCGGACGACCACCTCGAAGGCGTTCCCGGCCAGGTCCCCGAAGAGGAGCCGCCGCCCGAACCGGCCCACCGGCTCGAGGTCGACACCCGAGATCGCCGGCAGGTCGTCAGGGTCGACCCCGTCGACGGAGAGGAGCTGGGTCGTGACCGCCCGCTTGTCCTTCGTGCCGGCCCACGAGACTCGCTCACGGCTGATGCCGAGGTGATCGGAGAGGGCAGCGACGAACGCGTTCGTGTCCCAGTCGTGGAGCGTCGCCCGGACGATCAGGTGCGGGAACGCGTCCGGGTCTGCCCCCAGTGGCTCCGGGTCGACGCCCTCGATCTCCCGCACCCTGAAGTCCTCGGGTGCGTCGCGGAGTCGGCCGCCGGTGCCGTCGGCCTCGCTGACGTAGTAGTCGATGCCGACGCGACGCTCTCGGGGGGAGGCGTCCCGCACTCACCGGCCCTCCCGGCGCCACGGTCGGTGCACGGGGGCGATAGGCCGCTCGCGCACAAAGGCGCCGCGGGTTCGCCTGGCCCGGCACCGCGTGCTCACCGCTCGTCGAGCGGCGTCCACGTCCGGCCGCGCCCGCCGACGTACCGGGCCCGCGGTCGGATGAGCCGGTTGTCGGCGAGCTGCTCCAAGCAGTGCGCGCTCCACCCGCCGACGCGGGCCACGGCGAAGGTCGGGGTGAAGAGCTCCTTTGGGACGCCGACGCCGTTGAGCAGGACGGCCGTGTAGAACTCGACGTTCGTCTGGAGGGCCCGGTCGGGCTTGTGCTCGGCGAGGAGGTCGACCGCGACGCCCTCGACCTCCCGGGCCAGCTCGAAAAACGCACGGTCCGCGGCGTCGGCATAGAACCGCTCGGCCGCTCCCGAGAGGACCTCAGCACGCGGGTCACGGACCCGGTAGACTCGGTGGCCAAAGCCCATCAGCCGCTCGCCTGCCTCGAGTCTACGGCGAATCACGGGTTCGACGTCCCCGGCGGCCTCGATCTCCCGAAGCATCTCGAGCACGGGGCCGGGCGCGCCGCCGTGGAGGGGGCCCTTCAACGCGCCGATGGCGCCGGTCACCGCCGAGACCAGGTCGGACTCGGTCGAGACGATGGTCCGCGCCGTGAACGTCGAGGCGTTGAGGCCGTGGTCGACGACGGCGTTCAGGTAGGTTTCCACGCCGCGGGTGGCCGCTTCGTCGGGATCCTCGCCGGTGAGCATGTACAGGTAGTTCGCCGCGTGGCGGAGGTCGTCCCGGGGGGCGATCGGCTCGTCACCGTTGCGGAGGCGCCAGTAGGCGGCGACGATGGTGGGCAGTTGGGCGACGAGAACCCGCGCGTCGGCCGCGGGGTGTTCCTCGGGGCCACGGGCGAGCCCGGCACTAGCGGCCCCCATCCGGAGGGCGTCCATCGGTGCCTGTTCGGCCTCGACGGCGGCACGCAGCAGGTCCTCCGTCGCGGCCGGAAGGTCGCGGTGGGCGACGAGCTCGGTCTCCAGACGCTGGAGCTCGTCGGGGTCCGGCAGCCGGTCCTCGTACAGCAGGAAGAGCGTCTCCTCGAACCGCGCATTGGGCGCCAATTCGGCGAGCGGGAAGCCCCCGATCGTGAGTTCACCCGCCTCGCCGTCGACCCGGGAGAGCCGGGTCTCGCCGACGATCACGCCCTCGAGACCCCGGGCCGTGGCGTCCTCGGTCATGGCGCTCGGTTGGCGCCTCGGGGTATAGGTCTCCCGGCTCCCCGTCGGTCAGAAGAGGGAGAGGTCGCCGGTCACCGCGTCGACCGCGTCGTCGCCCGCGGGGCCGATGGCGAGGGCCGTCACCGTACCCGGCTCGAGCTGGGTGTGGCCGGCGTCCCGCACGATGGCCGTGGGCAGGCCCGCTGCCTCGGCGGTCTCCTTCAACTCGAAGAGCGTCCGCTCGTCCTCGGCCTTCAGGACGACCTTCTTCTGGCCGCCGCGCTTCCACTCGGCGACCGCGGCATCCCCGGCCTGCTCGTAGGCCGACAGCGACGCGTGGGCGACCTGGGCCGCGAGCTTGCCGGTACTCATGCCGAGGTCCGTCCGAGCGACGATGGCCTGCTTCATACCCCTGAGTTTGCGGGGGCAGCACAAAGGGGCGCCGGAACCGCGACTGGCAGGCCGAGACACGCCTGACTGGAGCCTTCACCCGAGGACCATGCCCGTGTGCAGTGACGGGATGAGAGCACCCTTCGAGTGCGAAGGTTGTTTACGGTTCCCGTGGTAATCACTCGCACGTTCGGAACGAGGCCATGCCCATCATCGCGACCGTCTCCATCCCACGGGAACAGATCGCCCTCGGGGCGACGATGGCCGTCGACCCGGAGGCGACGGTGGAGCTCGACCGTGTCGTGCCCACCGGCCAGACGGTCGTGCCGTACCTCTGGACGCCCCAGGCCGACGTCGACCCCGTCACGACCGGCCTGCGCGGGGCGGAGGAGGTCGAATCGGTGGTGGTCGTGGACGACACCGGAGAACAGGCCCTCCTCCGCGTCGAGTGGACCGAACCGGTCGATGGCGTGCTCGAAGCCGTGGCGAGCACGGGCGCGTGCATCATCGCCGGTGTCGGTCAGGACGGTATGTGGCGACTGCAGCTGCGGTTCGATGACCACGACAGTTCCTCCGAGTTCTTCCGACGGTGTTCCGATGGTGGCGTCGCCGTCACGCTCGATCGCATCCACAGTCCGGGGCTCCCTGAGGGCCCCGAGGGCGCTGTCCAGCTCAGCGATGCGCAGCGGGAGGCACTCGAAACCGCACTCGAGGCGGGGTACTTCGAGGTCCCCCGACAGATCGGTCTCGCCGGGCTCGCGGATCGGCTCGATATCTCCGACTCGGCCCTCTCCGAGCGGCTCAGGCGGGGGACGGCCGCGCTCCTGCGCGACGAGCTCGGACGGCCCGGCCGGCCAGACGGCTGAGTGCCGTCCCTGGCCCGGAACCGGCGGCCGGTTACCCGGCCGTGAGACGCGCCGAGAGGATCTTGGTGAGGCCCCGACGGATCCGTTGGGAGACCGCCGAGTCGGAGATCCCGAGCTCGTCGGCGAGTTCGACCAGCGTCGTTCCGCGTGGGACATCGAAGTACCCGTCGTCCAGGGCGATGATGAGGGCCTCGCGCTGTTCCTCCGTGAGTTGGAGCTCCGGGGCTTCTGACTCCTCCAGCGGGTTGTGGACGCCCTCGAGTTCGAGGTCGATCCCTTTCTCCACGACGGTGCGATAGAAGGTCGACAGGGAGTCGTTGCCCTGGAATCGGAGTTGGAAGGTCCAGTGGTCCCCGTGGCCCCGGCCGCCCAGGATGACGCTGTCGGTGTCTCGGATGGTCTCGATGACGCCATCGACTGACTCGTGCCAGGCGACGCGGAAGAGGGTCTCATCACCCACGCGGTCGACGAGTGCGAACTCGCTCACGACGTCCGCCTCCTGAAGTGCCTGCTCCACGGCCTCGACGTCCGGGCTCTGGACCCAGAAGTACGGGATCACCGACTGACCGGTCGGAATCATCGACTCTAGCCTGACCTGTACGCCCGACCGTACCTCGAGAAGATGGCCGAGGGGGAACTGATCGGCAGGGACAGAGAAATCCGCAATGACGCTCATGGCATGGCCCGACGCCACACGTGAGACGATTCTAGACTTGAGGCCCCATTCCCCCAACATCGGCCGCACATCGTCCTTTGATACATTCCCCCGTGGCAAAGTTGTCTGGCTTTGTCATCCAAGTCGTTTATCTGCGATCCGGCTCCAGTTGCCGACCATCGTCCACCGTTTCGGGCGCCTGTCTCGGACGACCCCAACGACTAACCGTCCAGCCCGCCATCTAACAAGTAGGGAATGTACACCCTGCTGTGAAATCCCTCTTGACTCTGGGAGGATGCCTGACTGATACTCCTTCGCGAGGTTCCAACGTGGACGGGCTCACTCACACCAACGGTTCATTCACATGGAGCCTCGCACCTCGATGTCGACACCAACACCAGCGGGCGATGGGCCGACGACCGAATCCGAGTTTAACCAGCACCTCGGCAGCCTCCTAGCGAGCGCCTACCGGAACGGGATCGACGTAGAGGGGGGCTGGGAATACCGCCACAGCGGATCGGACCTCCCCGACTGGGGCGTCGAAATCTACGTGGTGGCATCGGAGCCCTGAGCGGGCTCTCACACAAGCGAGATGACGTAGGCGACTGACGAGGCCACCATCAGGAAGACCAGGAAGAGCGCGATGAGCCGCTGGCGGTCCATGCCAGGTCGACGACACCGACATGGGAAAGGCTTGCGGGGGGCGGTCTGCACCCACACCGGCGAACCGATTCGAGGCGGATTTTTATAGTCGGCTCCGCGAAGAACGCCTATGATCCTCTCGGATGGCGACATCCGCCGTCGGCTCGAGTCTGGTGACCTCGTCATCGAGCCGCTCGACGACCCCGCCCTCCAGATCCAACCGGCGAGCGTCGACCTCCGGCTCGGCCGAGAGTTCTTAGAGTTCAACCGGACGAACATCTCCTGCATCCACCCCGACCGGGCGGAGGAGGTCGACGAGTACGTCAAGAAGACGTCGGTCCCAGGGAGCGTCGATGGCGACCAGACCACCCTCGGCGGGTACGACGCCGACGATCGGCGGGAGCGCGCCGAGTTCATCCTCCACCCCGGGGACTTTGTCCTCGGCACAACCGTCGAACGCGTGGAGATACCCGACGATTTGATCGCCCATGTGGAGGGGCGATCGTCGCTGGGCCGGCTGGCGATCGTCGTGCACGCAACAGCCGGAATTGTCGACCCCGGGTACCGGGGCCAAATCACCCTCGAACTCTCGAACCTCGGCAGCGCCCCGGTCGCGCTCACGCCCGGCATGCGTATCTCCCAGCTGACGTTCACGGAGCTCAAGAGCCCGGCCGAGATTCCCTATGGCAGCGGCCGCGGATCGAAGTACCAGGACCAGGCGGGACCCCAGGCCTCCCGCATCCAGGGCGACCACGAGTTCCACGGGGAACAGAAGTGAGGTTCATCGAGGAAGTCGTCGTCGACGCGTTCCTCCCCACCCTCCGCTCGATGCTCGCCGAGGCGCTCCGCGAGCGTGGCCTCACCCAGCGGGAAGTCGCCGACGCGCTCGGCATCTCCCAGAGCGCCGTCTCGAAGTACGCCCACGGTGAGGTCGAGCGGAACGAGCGCGTCCTCGGCGACGACCGCGTGGCCGAGCTCGTCGAGCGGATCGCCGACGGGCTGGCGACGGGAGAGATGACCCGTGTGCAGGCGCTCATCGAGATCGAGGTGTTCATCCGCCGGATGGAGCGTGGCGACCTCATCGCCGAGCTCCACGAGGCGGCCATGCCAGAGTTGGCAGGGCGGAGCCCGGGCTTCTCGGTCCACGACCCCGAGAGCGAGCTCCGAACGGAGGAACAGGTCCTGGCGTCGCTCCGTCGGGGCCTTCGCATCCTCCGGAACACCGGCGGGATCGCCGACCTCGTTCCCAACGTCGGCTCGAACCTCGTGGAGTGCACACCGGAGCCCCGCAGCATCGACGATGTTGCCGGCGTCCCCGGTCGGCTCTTCGACGTAAAGGGCAGACTCTCGGTGTCGGGCGAGCCCGAGTTCGGCGCCTCGGAGCACGTCGCGACGGTGCTGCTCGCGGCCCGCGCTGCCGGCAGCGATGCGCGGGCGGCGCTGAACCTCCGGTACGCGCCGGAGATCGTCGACCGATTGGCAGCCCAGGGGCTGGACACGGTCGAGTTCGACGCCGAGTACGCGGACGTGGGCGCGGCCGTCCGCAACGCCATCGAGACAGACCCGGAGGCGGCAGTGGTGTATCAGACCGGGGCCTTCGGCATCGAGCCGATCGTCTACGTGCTTGCGCCCACCGCGGAGGCGGCCGCGGAGCACGCTCGGGCCCTCTGCCGCGACCTCGATGGCTGACGCGACAGCCGTCGCCGACTTCTACGGCCGCTGGGCGGGCCTCTACGACCTCGTGGCGACCCGGACGCCGGGGGTGAGAGCCATTCGTGAGGAGACGGCGGACGCGCTCGACCTGCAGCCCGGGGACACCGTCGTCGAGATGGGCTGTGGCACGGGGGCGAACCTCCCGGTCCTCCGGGATCGCGTCGGCGCCGAGGGGCGAGTCATCGGCCTCGACCTGACGCCCGGCGTGCTCGTGCGGGCCCGTCGGCGGATCGATCGACAGGGCTGGACCAACGTCGACGTACTCCGGGCGGACGCGACGGCCCCGCCAATCGTGGCCGCGGATGCGATCCTCGGCGCGTTCGTCGTGGGCCTGTTCGAGGACCCGGCGTCGGTCGTGGACGGTTGGTGTGAGCTGGTCGCGTCCGGCGGCCGGATCGCGCTCCTCGACGCCGCCCCGCGGGGACGGTCGGGGATCTTGGACGCTGGCTTTCGGCTCTTCGTCGCCGCCAGTGCGCCACCCACGACGACACTCCGGTATCAGGAGTCGCCGGCCCGACAGCTCGGGGCGCGGGTGGACGCCGCCCGGGCGGCGCTGGCGGCCCGAGTCGAGGACGGCCTTGAGCGACGACACTTCCGTGGGTTCCTCCGCGTCGCCGCCGGGACGGTCTGAGGGGCAGGGTTTAGTCGGCCCACACCCACGGCCGGGCATGGAGTACACGACGCTCGGCGACAGCGGTCTGGAGGTCAGCCGGCTCGGCCTCGGCTGCATGAGCTTCGGCCTCGACGGATCGGACTGGCGGGACTGGGTCCTCGGGGAGACGGCGAGCCGCGAGGTCATCGAGCGAGCCATCGACCTCGGGATCACGTTCTTCGACACGGCCGGGGTGTACTCCTGGGGCGACTCCGAGCGCGTCCTCGGACGCGTGCTGGCCGAGTACGATCGGGACCGGCAGGTCGTCGCGACCAAGGTCCACCCCGCCTGGCAGCCGGAAGCCTACCCGAACGGCCGCGAGGCGGGCCTCTCTCGGAAGGCGATCGACCAGTGCCTGGCCGGTTGCCTCGAGCGACTGGGGATGGACACGGTCGATCTCTTCCAGACCCATCGGTGGGACGATGCGACGCCGATCGAAGAGACCCTTGGGGCGCTCGACGATGCCGTCCGGCGCGGGGACGTCCGCTATCTCGGTGCGTCCTCGATGTGGGCCCACCAGTTCGCCGAGGCGCTGCATACGAGCGACCGGCTCGGCCTCGAGCAGTTCGTCTCCATGCAGAACCACTACAACCTCGCCTACCGGGAGGAGGAGCGCGAGATGCTCCCACTGTGTGCGAAGGCGGGCATCGGCGTCATCCCCTGGAGCCCGCTGGCGCGGGGCTTTCTGGCGCGGCCCCACGAGGCCATCGACGCGACCAACCGCGGCGAGGCGGAGCGACGGCTGTACGAGCACCCGTACCGCGAGGGCGGCGGGCTCGAGGTCAACGAGCGCGTCCAGGAGGTCGCCGCCCAAGAGGGCCTCAGCATGGCCCAGGTCGCGCTCGCCTGGCTGCTCGCGAAGGACTGGGTCGACGCACCGATCGTCGGCACGACCAGCGTCGAGCACCTCGAGGCGGCTGTCGAGGCCGTTGACGTGGACCTCGCCGCGAGCGACGTCGAGTACTTGGAGGAGCCCTACGAGCCGGTCCGCTCGAGCTGGTAGGCGGACCCACGTCGCCGGGCCCCGAAGGCACCGGGTCCGCTATTTCCCGACGAACTCCGGTTCGCGGTCCTCGGCGAACGCCGCCGTTCCCTCGGCGAAGTCTTCAGTTCGCGCCAGGCCCGCAGCCTTCTCGCCGTCGAAGGCGATGCCCGCCTCCATCCCGACCTCGACGGCGTGGTCGACCGAGCGCTTGATCCCCTGGATCGCCAGCGGCGGCTTCTCGGCGATCGTTTCCGCGAACACCTGCACTTCGTCGTCGAGGTCCTCGGCCGGTACCACGTCGTGGACGAGGCCTTCCGCGGCCGCCCGCTCGGCCGAGATGTGCGCGCCGGTCATCGCGAGCTCCTTGGCGACGCCGGGGCCGGCCAGCTGGTTGACCATCGACGCGCCGCCGGCCCCGGGGAGGAAGCCGAGGTCCACCTCGGGGAAGCCGAAGGTGCTGTCCGCGCTGGCGAACCGGAAGTCCGCCGACAGCGCCGTCTCGAACCCGCCGCCGAGGCAGTAGCCCTGGACCTTCGCGATCACCGGCGTCGGGAAGTCCCGGATCACCTCGTAGTGGTTGCGGTCCATGCGCTCGGCCGGCGAGAGGTCGCTGAACTCGGTGATGTCCGCGCCGGCACAGAACGCCCGATCGCCGGCGCCCTCGAGGACGACGGCTCGCAGCGCCACACCGTCCTGTCCCTCGTTCTGGGCCTCGAGCAGCCGGAGGCCCCTGACGATGTCCGCACGGAGCTGTGCCGAGAGTGCGTTCAGCGCGTCCGGCCGGTTCATGGTAATCTCGCCGATTCCGGTCTCGTCGTCGTACGTCACGATCGCGGCGTCCAGCGTCTCGTGCATGCCACCACACACGTCGAGCGGCGACGTAATACCCCACGGTCGGAGGCCTCAGGCCCGGCCAAGACGAGTTACAACAGCTAAAGCCCGGGGGGGCCTACGCCGCGCCATGTCGGAGACGGTCGAACTCATCAAACGGTCGCTCTCGGCGGAGGCCCGAGAGGCGTTCGACCGTCGGGTCGCGGCGGGGGCAGAGTTTCTCCGGAAGGAGCTTCGGACCGGGCGGCTCGACAACGCCGACCCGACCATCGGACTCGAGCTCGAGTGCTACGTCGTCGACGACGAGGGGCGGCTGGCCACGCTCCCCGAGGGCTGCATGGCGGACACGCCGGTCAACCGCGAGCTCGGTCGCCACAACGTCGAGATCAACACACCGCCGACGGTCCTGTCGGCGGCCGGCATCGAGCACCAGGCGGAGACTCTGCGGGAGCACCTCGCGATCGCCCGTCGGGTCGCCGCCGACCACGACCGTCACGTCGTGCTCGACGCCATGTGGACCGTCCCGCCCCCGGAGGGGACCCGCGCCTACCTCTCCGCGACCGAGGAGATCGACGACGTCGTCCTGGCCGCCAACATGCACGCCTCGCCTCGGTACCACGCCCTCGACAACGACATCCTCCGGGCCGGCGGTGGCGCGGTCAGCCTCGACCTCCCGGGCGTCAGTGAACGGTTCCCGACGATCCTCGCTGAGTCGCTCGCGACCTCGATCCAGCCCCACCTGCAGGTGCCAGCGGCCGAGACGCTCCCGGCGTACTACAACGCGGCCATCCGGACCCTCGGGCCGATCCTCGCCCTCTCGACGAACTCTCCCTTCTTGCCGGCCGACCTCTACGACGAGGCCGACGCGAACATCGTCCTCGAGGCGACCTTCCACGAGCTCCGGATCCCGGTCTTCGAGCAGTCGATCAACGCCGGGCGGACGCCCGGGAAAGTCCGCTTTCCCGAGGACATCGCGGCCCCGGCGGACGTCGTCAGCGGTGTCGTCGAGGACGAGACCATGGCCCCGTTCCTCCGAGAGTGGGCCGAGGCGGGACCCCCCGACGAGGACGTTTTCGGTGACGCTTTCTGGGAGTTCAGCCACAAGCACGGGACCTACTGGCGGTGGCTCCGGGGCGTCGTCGGTGGCGACTACGTCGACACGAACAACGACGAGCGCTCCCTCCGGATCGAGTACCGACCACTGCCCACCCAGCCGAGCGTGCCCGACCTCGTCGCCCTCCAGTGCCTGGTCGCCGGGCTGCTTCGCGGCATCGTCGCCACCGACCACCCCCTCGGGACCCTCGACTGGGCCGACGCACGGGAGACGTTCTACGCGGTCGTCGAGGACGGCCTCGACGCCGAACTCCAGTGGGTGACCGCCGATGGAACCCACACGACCGACGCCGAGGTGGTGTACGAGGAGGTATTCGACCTCGCCCGGGCGGGCCTCGAGGCGGCCGGGGTGTCGGCGGCCGTCGCCGACGAGCGTCTCCGACCCATCGAGCGTCGCTGGGAGGAGCGAGCGGTGCCGAGCCAGTGGAAGCTCGATCGGGTGCGGGCGGCGGTCGAGGACGGGGCGACGCTGGCCGAAGCCATCGAGACGATGCAGCGGGCCTACGTCGAGCGGGCCGCCGTCGACCGGCCGTTCGTCGCGTGGGATTGAACGACACCCGGTGAGCCGTGCCGATGAGGGAACGCCTTTGTGCGACCACGCCAGACGGACCAGCATGGTCGACGTCGGCGACACCGCCCCCGACTTCACCGCCCCGCTCGCGAACGGTGACATCGACGAGTTCACCCTCTCGGACCGCCTCGACGAGGCGCCCATCGTCCTCGCCTTCTTCCCGGGTGCGTTCACGGAAGTCTGCGCCCACGAGATGGAGGCGTTCCAGAAACGCCTCGCGGCGTTCTCGGACGCAGGGGCGACGGTGTACGGGGTCAGCGTCGACTCGCCGTTCGCGCTGAACGAGTTCAGAGACCAGCTCGGCCTCGAGTTCGGCCTCCTCTCGGACATGAACCGCGAGATCGTCGACCGCTACGACATCTCGATGCCCTTCGAGGCGTTCGGGATCGAATCGGTCGCCGACCGCGCGATCTTCGTCGTGGACGGAGACGGCGAGGTGACCTTCCGCTGGATCGCCGAAAACCCGACGTACGAGCCTGACTACGACGAGGTCGAACGGGCCGCGGCGGCGGCCGCCTGAGTCAGTCCAGGCCGCCCTGGCGGATCGCCCGCTCGGCGTCCTCGAGCGCCGCCGCCCGATCGAAGTCGGCGACGATCTGCGCTAACTCCTCCCGCGAGGCGTCCTCGAGCGCCCGTGCGTGCCGGGTCACGTTCGGGATCGCCCGGACGACGTTATCGACGATCGGGATCGCGGCCGCCGCCATGGACCGCGAGAGCGGGTTCAGGTCGATGACGATCTCCGTCTTGCCCATCGCGGCGAGGGCCTCCGCGCGGTCGCCGTCCTCGAGGGGCACCACGACCACGTCGGCAGCCTCGATGCCGTCGGCGTCCACCACGCCGCGATCGTGATCCAAGCCGGGGATCACGCCGTCGCCAGTGAGCCCCTTCACCGACTCGGCCCCGTGGGCTTCCAAGTGCTCGGCGATGCGCCGGAGCCGATCGTCGGAGCGGTGAAAGAGGTTCGCCTCGAGGTCCGCCCCGACGACGGCCGCCAGCTCGACGAGGGCCTCGGGGACGAGCGCGGCGACGTTCCCGTTGACCGACAGCACGGGGTGGTCGGCGAGGAGGAGTTGGGCGGCTGCGGCCCGCTCGGCCCCGTCAGCGCTCGGGAGCGTCCGCTCGCCCAGCAGGTAGTCGAAGGCCTCGCCGCGGCCGTGAGCGATGAGTCCCTGGGCGTGGGTGATCCCCGCCTCGACGCCCGCCTCGATCCGCTCGCGGGTCCGGAGCGATTCCGCCCGCGGGTGGTCGTCGGGGACCTCGGTCATGTGCGAGCCTGCGCGTCGCGCCGGGAAAAATCAGTCCATCCGGAGCGAGGCACCCGCCGGGTGGACCCGGCTGGGCGAGGCGTCGTAGTCGGCGGCCGAGAGGCCGCCGTCGAGGGCGAGGACTGTCTCGCCGAGCATCGCCATGCACGCCTCCCCGCCGGCCGCTTGGACCGCCTCGATCGCGTCCTCCACGCGGGGAGTCAGCAGACCGGCCTCCCGGGCGAAGTCGCGGGCGGCGGCGAAGAGCGTCGGCAGCGTCGGTTCGGCCCTGAGGCGGTCGAGGGCCGCATCGCCCGCCGCCGAGAGCGCGTCCGTCTGGCCGCTGATGACCGCGTTGGTGTCGAGCTCGCCAAAGGTAGTGTACTCGACGGTGGCCACCGCCGGAATCCCGTCCAGGGTCCCGTGGGGCGGCGCCCCCGGCTCGAGGCGGATCGGGAGGCCGCCCCGGGCCTGTGCGACGACGTCGCCGAGCCCGGTCCCCGCCTCGACCTCCGCCCGGTGGGCCACCCGGACGAGCTCGTTCTCCGACCGGGCGAGGTCGGCCGCAGCGTTAGCAGCGAGGGCCGTTCCCAGCGCCATCCCGCCGGAGACCCCGAAGCCCGCGCCGACCGGGAGCGGTGTTTCGGCATCGACTCGGACATCGACGGCGAGCGCTTCGAGGACGCTCGACACTGGCCCCGGCTCCACCGGTTCGCCGTTGAGCGTGACGGCGGGCTGCGCGGCTGGCTCCACCGTCACCACGACACCGTCTGTGAGGGTCAGGCCGGCGCCTCGCGAGCCAGTCCGAAGCGGCCCCGCTCGGCGGTGGACACTGAAGAACGCCGTGACGTGGCCGGGCACGAACGCAGTCTCGCCCATCGTGGTTGGCGGTGGTGCGCCCCGGGGTCGCTTAACCCCCGCGGCTCCGGACGACGATAGGGCTAAGTGGTGTGCTACCGATGCCCACAGCATGGGACTCCCCGGGTGGGCGCTGCTGGCGCTGATCGGCGTCCCACTGGCCCAGATTCCGCTGGTGCTCTTCCTCTCGCGGTGGTTCGAACTCGACGGCGATGCGCCCGCGCCGGTGCCCGGCCGGGGCGTCTGGACCGAGGGCGCTGGCGGCAGCAGCGAGACGGTGAGCGCCCGACCGGCTGGCCACTGCCGGCACTGCGGCGCGCGGAACGACCCGACCTACACGTTCTGTCGTGGCTGCATCGCGCGGCTCTGAGCCCCCGCAGGAGTGCCGCCGTTGATTACGGGCTCAGCCGCTGCCGGTCTCGCGGGAAGAGCACCGCTTCACGGATGTTCTCGAGGCCGAGCATCGTCATGACGAGCCGCTCGGCGCCGAGGCCCCACCCAGCGTGGGGCGGCATGCCGTAGCGGAACGCGTCGAGGTAGTAGTCGAACTCGGCGGGGTCGAGACCCTGCTGCTCGAAGCCCGCGACGAGCCGGTCGTGACGGTGTTCGCGCTGCCCGCCGGAGATGAGCTCCATCCGGGGGTGCATCATGTCGAAGCCCTTCGACACCTGGGGGTCGTCGGCGTGGTCCTGGATGTAGAACGGCTTGATCTCGCTCGGCCAGTCGGTGATGAAGTAGTGCTCCCCGACCGCGTCACCGAGTGCCCGTTCGGCCTCCGTGGAGAGGTCGTCGCCCCAGACGAGCTGATCGTCGAGCGCGCCGGTCGCGTTGGCCCGCTCGATAGCCTCCTCGTAGTCGAGGCGCGGGAAGTCCTCGGCGGGGACCGTGAACTCGCCGGCGAGGTCGAGCGCCTCGAGCTGCTCGCCACATTCCTCGGCGACCGCCTCGTAGGTCGAGCGGACGACCGTCTCCGCGGCGTCCATCGCCCCGGACTCGTCGATGAACGCCGCCTCGAAGTCGATGCTCGTGGCCTCGTTGAGGTGGCGAGGCGTGTTGTGCTCCTCGGCGCGGAAGATGGGACCGATCTCGAAGACCCGCTCGACGCCGGAGCCCGCGATGAGCTGCTTGAACAGCTGGGGGCTCTGGTTCATGAACGCCTCCCGGCCGAAGTAGGTGATCGGGAAGAGCTCCGTGCCGCCCTCGGTGCCCGTGGCGACGATCTTCGGCGTGGTGATCTCCGTGCAGTCGAGGTCGCGAAACGCCTGGCGGGCGGCACCGAGCACCGTCGATCTGATCTCGAAGACGGCTTTCGCCTCAGGCCGCCGGAGGTCGAGGGTCCGGTGGTCCAGTCGCGTGGAGAGCTCCGAGCCGACTTTCCCGGACGGGTCGAGGGGGAGCTCCGGGTCGGCGGCCGCAAGCACCTCGACGGAGTCGGGGACTACCTCGACGCCGGTCGGGGCGCGCTCCTCCGCCTCGACGGCACCGGTCACCTGGATGGCGCTCTCTCGGTGGACGCCCATGGCGGTCTCGACGAGATCGTCATCGAGGACGTCCTCCTCAATCTTCACCTGGAGTAAGCCGGAGCGGTCGCGCAGGATGAGGAAGGCGATCCCGCCCAGGTCGCGGACCTCGTGGACCCAGCCGGCGACGGTGGCGTCCTCGCCGGGGGTCACGTCGGTCGCGAGGGTTCGGTCGTGCATGCCCCCGGATTCCCGAGCGCGGCCCTTAAGCGCCCCTCTTTGGGTCGACAGCGCAGTGGGGTCGGTGGCCGGGGGGCCGGCTTACCCTTCGGTCGCCGGGCGGGGCCGTCGGACGAGCTCACCGTCGCAGTTCGGACAGACGGCATCCATGGCCGCCGTGCACTCCGGACAGAAGGTGCACTCGAAGGTGCAGATGTAGGCCTCGGCCGAGGGGTCGAGAGGCGCGTCACATCGCTCGCACGCCGACTTCATCGCGAGGGCCATGGCCGACCATTCGGGGGCCAAGGCAATAACTGGTCGGCGAGACGCCCTCAATCCGCTCTCGGTTCCGCGGCCGCAGCGGCCTTCGCGCCCTCCACGGTCTCGCGGACGGCGTCGACCCCCTCGTCGTGGAGCAGGTCGCCGACGACGACGATGTCCGCCAGACTCCGCATCTCGTAGGCGGTGTCGTAGTCGCCGATGCCGCCCCCGTAGAACAGCGTCGCCTCGTCGAGGGCCCCCCCGGCTGCCGCGACGGTCGCGGGGTCGCCGTAGGTGCCCGAGTACTCCACGTAGACGATGTGCTGGCCGAGGAACCGCTCGGCGACGGTCGCGTAGGCGGCGACGTCCTCGGGCGTCTGGTCGCAGTCCGCCTCCGTGTAGCGCGCCACCGCCGAGTCCGGGTTGAGGACGATGTAGGCCTCGAGCCAGGTGCGATCCCACTGGATGTCGGGGTCGAGCCTGACCCACTCCTTGTGCATGCCGGCGAGCCAGGCCGCATCGGCGGCGTTCAGCACCGCGGGGACGAGGTAGCCATCGACGGCGTCGTTGTGCACGACGACCCCGGGGCTCGAGGGCTCCTGGTAGAGCGGGACGTCGTAGGCGGCGCAGGCGTCGATCACGGCCCCCATCTTCTCGTCGGTCACGCCGGTGGTGCCGCCGATCTCGATGGCGTCAGTGCCGGTCTGGCAGACGTCCCCGTAGGTCACCCCGTCGGGCAGGTCCTTGTCGGGGTCGACTTTCAGGACGTGGTCCCAGTCGGCCCACGGCGCGCGCATACCCCCCGTTTAAAACAGTCGGGCAAAAACCCAACGGAAGCGTCGGTCCGGCGTCGGACGGCCTCGGGCGCCTACGCCTTCGCCTTCCAGGTCTCGATCTGGTCCGCGCTGATGCCCTGGAGGGTCCCCGCCAGCTCGTTGGAGTCGACCTCCTTGAGCGCGTCCACCGAATCGACGCCCGCATCGGCGAGCTTCTCCGCGGTCTTCTTCCCGATGCCAGAGATGGCCTCGAGGCCGTCCTTCTGGCCACCGCTCCGCTGGGCCTGGAACTCCCGGAAGTTACAGATCGGACAGCCCAGCTCCCACGGCTCGTCACCGTTGTGCACGACGAGCTCGGGGAGGTCATGCTCCTCGCACATCTCGTCGGTGACCTCGATGTCCCCACGCCGTGGCAGCGGGAGGGAGTAGTCACAGTCGGGGTAGCGCGTGCAGCCGACGAGCCGCGAGCCGCTCCGGACGCGCTTGATGGCGAGTTCGCCACCGTGGGTCTCGCCACACTCCGGACACGCGCCGATGATCCGGTCCTCTTCGTCCTCGGCCTCGTCCGCCTTGCACTGGGGACACCCGTGGACGAACGTCCCCCGGCCCGCGAGCATCTTCACGTGCTTGAGCCCGTGCTCCTCGCACGTCTCGTCGAGCACCAAGGGGCTGCCTTTCTTCGGCAGCGGGAGCGTGTACTCGCAGTCCGGGTAGCCGTCACAGCCGACGAAGTGCGAACCGTAGCGCGACTTCCTGACGAGGAGCTGCTCGCCGCACTCGGGGCAGGGCCCGAGCACCTTATCCCGCTTCATCGCCTCCCGGATGTGGCTGCCAACCTCCTCCTCGGCGCCCGAGAGTTCCTCGAAGACGCGCGCTAAGATCTCCCGAGACTCCTTGGTGACGTCTTCGAGGGTCGCCTTCCCCTCGGCGATGGCCGTCATATCCTCCTCGAGTTCGGCCGTCATCGACTCCGAGACGATGAGGTCGGCGTACTCCTCGGCGGCCTCGACGACCCCCCGGGCCAGCTCCGTCGGGCGGGGCGGGTTCTCCTCGACGTAGCCCCGGTCGTACAACTTGTCGATGGTGTTGTGCCGGGTGGACTTCGTCCCGATGCCCATCTCCTCCATCGTCTCGATGAGCCGAGACTGGCCGTAGCGGCGGGGCGGCTGGGTCTGCTTGGCCTCCATCCGGGACTCGGTCAGCGCGAGCTCCTGGCCTTCGGTGACGTCGGGCACGTAGTTCTCGTCGGTGTTGAAGTACGGGTAGTAGGCGTGGTAACCCGGCTCGACGAGGCGCTTGCCGTTGGCCTTCAGCGCGAGGCCGCCGGCGTCGACCACGACGCGCAGGTGCTCCCAGGTGGCCGGCTCGGCGAGCGTGGCCATGAACCGACGGACGACCAACTCGTAGATCCGCCACTCGCGGTCGGAGAGGTCGCCCGGGTCGGGGACGTCCTCGGTCGGATGGATCGGCGGGTGGTCGGTCGTCTCCGTGTCGCCGCGGGTGGGCGAGAGCGACTCCGCCCCGAGCAGGGTCGTCGCCTCATCGCCGAACTCCCGGGTGTGGGCGAAGGCGGAGAGCAGGTTCGCAGGGTCAAGGTCATCCGGGTACACCGTGTTGTCCGTCCGCGGGTAGGTGATGTACCCCGCGGTGTAGAGGTCCTCGGCGATCGACATGGCGCGCTTGGCCGTGAAGCCGATCGCGCCGGCCGCCCGGATGAACTGCGTCGTGTTGAACGGGGCCGGCGGGCGGTCGGTCCGGGTGCGTCGGTCGACCTCCGTGACCTCGACGGCGTCAGTCCCCTGGAGCGCCTCGAAGACAGCCTCGGCCTCCGACTCGTCCCACACTCGCTCGGCCTCGTTGTCGTCGGCGTCGAGGTAGTAGTACTGAGCCTCGAATGGTGCGTCCTCGCCCTCGGCGAGTACGTCGCCGAAGAGCTCCCAGTAGTCGTCGGGATCGAAGGCCTCGATTTCCCGCTCGCGGTCGACGAGCAGCTTCAGCGTCGGGCTCTGGACTCGACCGACCGAGATGAAGTCGTCGCCGTACTGCTTCGCGGCGAGCGAGAGGTATCGGGTCAGCGCCGCGCCCCAGATGAGGTCGATGATCTGGCGAGCCTCGCCCGCGGCCGCGAGGTCGAAGTCGAGGTCGTCGGGCTCCGAGAAGGCGTTCTTGACCTCGTTCTCGGTGATGGAGGAGAAGCGAACCCGGTCGATCGGGACGTCCTCGTTGACCTCTCGGACGAGCTCGTAGGCCTCCTTGCCGATGAGCTCGCCCTCGCGGTCGTAGTCCGTCGCGATCGTGACGCGGTCGGCCCCGTTGGCGAGTCGCTGGAGCACGTTGACGATGTTCTCCTGGGTCGGCGTCTTCACGACGTCGGCGTGGACGAGTTCAGCGGGGTCGACCTTGTTCCAGTTGCTGTACTCCTCAGGGAAATCCACGCCCACGACGTGGCCGGAGAGGCCCACGACGCGGGTGCCACCCCAGGAGTAGACGTTGACGCCTGCCTGCTGCTCGACGCTGGACGAGCCATCCGAGAGGATCTCGGCGATGCGTCGGGCGGCGTTGTTCTTCTCCGAGACGATGAGCCGCACTACCGGTCACCCCTCGGATCGAGTCTCGAATCGGTCATCGCTCCCCCGTAAGCGGAAGCTGCTCCTAAAGCTTTCGTAGCGAAAAATCGACAGACACCGAGGGGACAAGGTGCGGGTGCGCGCGGGCCTGCGCGCCACGTGGTATACGGGGCTCGGTCGGTCTCGTGAGGGCCGCACGTCACCGCGTCCGGACGCTCACGTCGCCGTCGGCGTCGACCTCGACCACCGCGTCGAAGGTGGTCATCAGGAGGTTCACGTCGCTCCCGTCATGGGCGTCCGGGTCGAGGTGGTAGTGCGCCCGGGCGTTCACAGCCTCGACCTGGTTCGAGAACACGTGCAGGAACTTATACACCTTCTCGACGTCGGAGTACTGGATCAGCGGCGTCAACGACTCGAAGCAGACGGTCGTGCGGACACCCTCGTCCGTCCACGTGGAGAGCATGTCGTTGAGTTCGACGCCGATCTTGGTCAGGTTGCCGGGGCTCTCGACCGACCGATGCTCGACCGCTACACCGTCATCGGCATCCGATCGAGGGTCGGCTGGCGAGGCCGAGCGCGTCGGCCCGCCCAAACTGATGACACCGACTCGGCTTGGCCCATCGGTGCCCACCCACTCGTCGTAATATTCGTCGAGTCCGTTCCCGGTGACGACGTAGAGGATCGCCTCCCCACACTCGAGCAGTTCGTGGCACTGCTCGTCCACGCCGGGCGAGAACGTGGGAGCGAGGAGGAACACGTTCGAGACGTCTCCGAGCCGCTCGCAGAGCCCGGATTCGGCCTGACCCCCTACCATCGTTCGCCCTCCGAACCCCGGTCGCTTAGCTCCTCCGCCGAGGGCGAACCTTGTGCGCTCCCCCGACGGTCGATCATGCTTACCGGCTCCGATGTGCCTCGAGGATCTGGCGATAGTACGGCGTCATCACGCGGATCGCCTCCTCCCAGGCGTCGGTTGAGTGCATGTCGTGGAGCTCGACGCCGACGAGGTAGCGACACGCGAGCGGGCCGTACCCGGACTGACCGCCCCGTGGCTTATCGGGGTGGTCGTCATCGCCCAGAGCCGACCGAAGCTCGATCATCTGGGCCTCGAGGAAGGGCGTCCAGTAGTCGTCACCGGTCTTGTGGTACTGAAACGCGACCGCCGTCTCGTCCGCGTACCGACCGTCCATGCCCACGACCGCGGCGCGACGTTCGAGCGGCTCTCGGACCGGCGTGTAGTCAGCGTCGGCAATCGCGTCCGCATCGATCTCACCGTCCGTCGAGTGGCGCTTCTCGATCTCGTCCTTCGCCCAGAGCGCGTCGACGTAGGCGGTCGCCGCCTCCTGTGCATCCTCCTCCGTCAGGTCCACGAACTGGCTCCGATCGACGGCGAAGAACGCCTCCACCGCCTCGTCGTGCTGTCGGCGGTCGTGCAGCTGGAAGCCGGAGCAGTACTCCTCGGCGAGGTACCGGGCCTGCCGGTCGATACCGGTCCGGTCCCGGTAACTCGTTCCGTCGCTGCCGTTGCCGTGGTCGGTCTGGGTGCTGTCCGATCGCGTCAGGTATCGTGTGATGGTTTTCATCGACATATCAGGTTCTCCTGTTGGGATGCCGCGTCCGCTTGCCGGTCGCCGGTTGGGTGGCCGAATGTGACTGCTGGATCCGCACGTAGGGCGGGTACTCGACGTGCTTGACGAGCTTCGAGCTCCCGAGGTGGCCCATCGGGGACTTCTCCAGCTTCACGTACTGGAGCCCCCGGTCGTGCATCCAGGTCCGGAGCACTTGCTGGGAGTCGAGAACGAAGAACTCGGAGAGCTGCTCTTGCATCACCCGAGGGTTCTGAACGAACAGGACCGTGTCCTCGGGGTAGAACAGCTTCTTCTTGCCCCACTGGTGGATCCGTCGGATCTCCTTCGGGGTCAGCTCCTGGAGCATCGCGTCCGTGTACGTGATGATGAGTGCCTGCTTCTCGCCGCGACGGCTGTTCATCGCCCGGAAGATCCGCTTCATCTGGTACGACATGAGCAGCTCCGACCCGCCGAAGATGCTCCGGAGCAGCCGGTCGCGGTCAGTGATCGAGAAGACGTTGTAGTCGTACTGGGTCCAGTTGCCGACCAGGTCGAGCACGAACAGCTGGTCGTCCTTGAGGAGGCTCTCGATCGAGCCGATCCGCTCGGAGATCAGACGGTCGAGCCGGTCGGGTTCCAAGTTCGAGGGCGGGAGCAGCACGAGCGCGTCGTCGCGACGGACCGCCTCGACCAGCATGTTGACGACGAGTGGGTTCACGTCCGCGAGCCCGTCGTGCTCGAGCAGGGCGGTGCCCCCCTGGACCAGGCCGCCGCCGCACAGCGCGTCGAGCCCGCTGATCCCGGTGCGGAGCGGCTCCTGCTCGGTCACGGAGGAAGCGGGCGTCCACCGCTCGGGAACGACGTGGACACCGCGCGGGTCGAACTCGACCTCGTAGGCGCGGGTCTCGTGGTTGACCCCCCGCATCTTCCGGACCTGGACGAACCGGTGGAAGTCGCCGTCGACCTGCTCGCGCCACAGCCGAATCACCCCGTGTGTGTTGAACTGGAGCATTCCCGACGTACCGACCCCTTCGGCGATCTGCTGACCCATCTCCTCCGCCGTGAACAGCGTCGTCGCGCCGAAGCGTTCGGTGAACAGCCGGATGAAGTCGAGGACGGCCCGCCTGAAGACCTGCGGGTCCTCGGCCATCGCCTCGAGCCCGGAGACGCTGTCGAAGACGACCCGATCGCAGGGGGCGTACTCCTCCAGAACGGCCGAGACGCTCTCCTGCTCGAACGGCGTCGAGAACGGCCCAAACGTTCGATCGCCTCCCTCTGAACCCCGAGTGAACGGCTGTTCCGCCCCGTTGTTCATGGACCCGCGCTCGCCGAGGGAGTCGAGGACCAACTCAGTCTGTTCGTCCTCCAGCGTCTCCCCTAACGTGGCATGGACGGTCTCGATCGCGAGGTTCTCGTCCTCGAGATCGAAGTCATACGGGGCGAATGAGTCCGCCAACTCGTCGGGTCGCTGCTCGGTACTGACGAACAGGCAGGACTCTCCCCGCTCGATCCCATCCTGCAGGAACTGCATCCCCAGGGTGGACTTGCCCGTGCCGGGCCCCCCGATGAGGAGCACGGCCCGCTCCTCGGGGAGGCCCCCCGCCAACATGTCATCTAAAATCGATACTCCCGTGGGTGTGGCCATCGAGCCGCACTGACCGAACTCCTGGATAAGTCCTCACACCCAATTATTCGGCCTGAGAACCGCCTCGGTTCCGCCTTCGACCTCGAAGACGCCAGCGTGGTAACGTTCGGCACGAAATTGTCACGCGCCGATGAATTAACTCCACTCGGGACGAAAGAAAGCCACGCGCAGCCCTATGGTTCGGTTGTTGTCATGTTCGGGAGCCGGGCCCGGTGTCGGTGCAACGGCGGATCGAAACGCCTCGCGGTCCCCGGCGCGGCCCTGCTCTAGAGCGGATAGAACCGGTCAGACGTTCGACTCCCCGTCGAGCCGCTCCCGAAGGAGCTCGTTCACCCGTCCCGGTTCGGCGCTGCCACCTGTGGCAGCCATCACCTGCCCGACGAGGAAGTTCAGCGCGCCGTCCTCGCCGGCGTGGTAGTCGGAAACAGCGTCGGGGTTCTCCTCGATCGCAACGTCAACGGCCGCGACGACCTCGCCCTCGTCGGCGGTCCCGAGCCCCTCGGCCTCGATGATCGCGTCCGGGTCACCGCCAGAATCGAGCATCTCCCGGAGGACGACCTCCCGGGCGTTCTTCTCCGTGATCGCCTCTGCGTCGACCAGCTCGATGAGCCGGCGGAACTCGTCCAGCCGACCCTCGACGTCGGCGATCGCGAGGTCCCGGTAGTTGAGCTCGCCGAGGAGGTTGTCGGCGACCCACGTCGCGGCGAGGTCGGGGGCAAAGTCCGACGCGATCGCTTCGTAGAAATCGGCGACCTGCTTCGTCGAGGTGAGCTTCGAGGCCGACTCGGCGTCGAGGCCGTATTCGGCCCGGAAGCGCTCCCGCCTGGCGTCGGGGAGCTCGGGTATCTCGAGCTCCTGAGTCCAATCGGAGACCCGAAGCGGCGGGAGGTCGGCTTCGCCGAAGTAGCGATAGTCGGCCTCCGCTTCCTTCGCGCGCATCGAGAGCGTGATCCCCTTCGCCTCGTCCCAGTGCCGGGTCTCCTGCTCGACGGCCCGGCCGTGTTCCAGGGCGTTCTTCTGGCGGGTGATCTCGTAGGCCAAGGCTTTCTCGGCACCCTTGTGGCTCGAGATGTTCTTGACCTCGGTCCGGTTCGCCTCGGCGAGCGTCGCCTCGTCGACGGTGCCGTCCGCCGCCATCTCGTCGGCGGGGACCAGCGAGATGTTGGCGTCGACGCGGAGGGACCCGTCTCGGCTGGCGTCGAAGACGCCGAGGTACTCGAGCACTTCTGTGAGCTTCGCTAAGAACGCCCTGACCTCGTCGGGGCTGCGCAGGTCTGGCGCCGTCACGATCTCCATCAGCGGCGTGCCGGCCCGGTTGTAGTCGACGAGGGTGTAGTCCGCCGTGTCGATGGAGCCGCCAACGTGCTGGAGGCTCCCCGGGTCCTCCTCTAAGTGCGCCCGGGTCACGCCGACCGTCCGGCGCTGCCCGGCGACCTCGATCTCAAGGCGGCCCTCCTGGCAGATCGGCGCGTCGTACTGGGTGATCTGGAAGCCCTTGGGGAGGTCGGGGTAGAAGTAGTTCTTCCGGTGGAAGCGGGTCTCCTCGGGGATGTCGGCGTCGAGGGCCTTGCCGATCCGGACCGCGGCCTCCACGGCCCCTTCGTTCAGCACAGGAAGCGCGCCGGGGAGCCCGAGGCAGACGGGACACGTCGTCGTGTTCGGCTCGTCGGCGGGCGCCGTCGAGCAGCCACAGAAGATCTTCGTCTCCGTCTCGAGCTGGACGTGGACCTCGAGCCCGATGACGGCGGCGCGCTCGGGCTCGACGGCCTGGGCTGTCATCGCCACGACGTTCGAGAGGGGTTCGCTTATGCGTACCGCTGTGGGGTCGGAGGGGGGCTCCCCAGGACTCCGACGCGTCACGATTTCGTCGGCCACGACGGTTTCGGCCGCTCGGTCGGACAGCCGTCTGACGCAGGCTTATGGGGCCACGGGCGCGTTCTCATCGATAACGATGGGACGGAACCAGCACGACGTGCAGACCCGCCTCGGTGAGCTCGAGGCGACCGTCAGCGGGCTCACCCAGGAGCTCGTGGAAGCAAACGAACGCATCCGACAGCTCGAGGCCGCCGTCGAAGGGGAGTCAGTCGAGGGCGATGCCACCGGGGCGTCGGGGCAGGTCGACCTGAGTCAGGTGCAACCGGACGTTGGCCCGGCGGCCGCCGACGGTGGCGAGTCAGGCGAGGACGCGGGAGGCACAAAACAGATGGGGGGTGACGCCGAAGCCGACGACGAGGCCGACTCGGAGCTCGACGACATCATCGTGGCCTGAGACGGCCCGCCGCGAGCACCATGCACATCACCAAGCTCGTCCTTGAAAACTTCAAGAGCTTCGGACGGCGCACCGAGATCCCCTTTTTCGAGGACTTCACCACCGTCTCCGGGCCGAACGGCTCGGGGAAGTCGAACATCATCGACGCGGTGCTCTTCGCGCTCGGACTGGCCCGCAGCCAGGGCATCCGCGCGGAGAAGCTCACCGACCTGATCTACAACCCCGGCTTCGACGAGGGCGGCGAGGCCGCGGGCCCCGACGAGGCGAGCGTCGAGGTCTTCCTCGACAACACCGACCGCACGCTCTCGCGGGAGCAGGTGGTCTCGGCCGTTGGCTCAGAAGACATCGAATCGGTGGACCAGATCCGCGTGCGGCGACGCGTAAAGCGAACCGAGGACAACTACTACTCCTATTACTACCTGAACGGCCGGTCGGTCAACCTCTCCGACATCCGGGACCTGCTCACCCAGGCCGGCATCAGCCCCGAGGGCTACAACGTCGTCATGCAGGGCGACGTCACCGGCATCATCAACATGACGCCCTACCGCCGGCGAGAGATCATCGACGAGATCGCCGGCGTCTCCGAGTTCGACGCCAAGAAGGCCGACGCGATGGAGGAGCTCGAGGTCGTCAAGGAGCGGGTCGAAGAAGCCGCCCTCCGCATCGAGGAGAAGGAGGCGCGGCTCGACCAGCTCCGCGAGGAGCGCGAGACGGCCCTCGAGTATCAGGAGCTTCGGGACGAGAAGCAGGAGTACGAGAGTTACCTCAAGGCCGCCGAGCTCGAAGGGAAGCGCGAGGACCTGGCTGGCACGCGGGACACCCTCGAGAACCGGCGGGAGAACCTCGAAGAGATCGAAGAAGCGCTCGAGGCCCGCCAGGAGACGGTCGACGACCTCGAGGACGAACTCGAGGCGCTCAACCGCGAGATCGAACGGAAGGGCGAGGACGAACAGCTCGCCATCCAGCGCGAGATCGAGTCGGTGAAGGGCGAGATCGCCCGCCTCGAGGGCGAGATCGACGCCGCCGAGGAGCGCATCGAGGAGGCCGAGTCCCGCCGCCGCGAGGCCTTCGTCGAACTCGACCGGAAGCAGGAGCGGATCGACGAGCTCGACGACGACATTCGGGAGCACAAGCTCGAGAAGGCCCAGATCGCCTCGGAGATCCAAACGAAGGAAGGAGAGCTCGCCGAAGTCGAGGCCGAAATCGAGGAGATCGGGACCGAGTACGAGGACCTCAAGGGGCGGCTGGATTCGAGGAAGGACGCCCTCGAGACGGCGAAATCAGAGAAGAACGACCTCCAGCGCGAGCAGGACCGCCTGCTCGACGAGGCCCGGCGCCGCTCCAACGAGCAGTCCGAGATCGAAGCGGACATCGAGGCGGCCGAGGCCCGCCTGCCGGACCTCGAGGCCGAGCGCGAGGACGTCGAGGCCGAGCTGGAGAAGGCGCGGCACAACCTCTCCGAGATCGGCGAGGTCATCACCGACCTCCGTGCCGAGAAGTCCGACCTCCAGGCCGATGTAGGTGAAATCGAGGACGAGCTCAACGCCAAGCAGCAGGAGTACGCCGAGCTCGAGGCCAACGCCGACGAGAGCGGCGACACCTCCTACGGTCGGTCGGTGACGACGATCCTGAATTCGGACATAGCGGGTATCCACGGAACGGTGGCCCAGCTCGGCTCGGTTTCAGAGCAGTACGCGACGGCCTGTGAGACCGCGGCGGGCGGCCGGCTCGCCAACGTCGTGGTCGACGACGACGAGGTCGGCCAGCGCTGCATCGAGCACCTCAAGTCGCGGAACGCCGGCCGGGCGACCTTCCTCCCGATCACGAAGATGGACCAGCGGTCGCTCCCGCGCCTCCCAGACCGGGAAGGCGTCATCGACTTCGCGTACAACCTCGTCGACTTCGAGGACCGCTACGAGGGAATCTTCTCCTACGTCCTCGGCGACACACTCGTCGTCGACACGCTCCAGACCGCCCGGGCACTCATGGGCGACTACCGGCTCGTCACCCTCTCGGGCGACCTCGTCGAGCGCTCCGGCGCCATGACCGGCGGCTCCCGGTCGGGCTCCCGGTACTCGTTCGCGAAGGGCGGGAAGGGTCAGCTCCAGCGCGTCGCCGAGCGGATCAGCGACTTAGAGGAGCGCCGGCGCGAGGTCCGGGAGGAGATCGCCTCGGTCGAGGACCGGCTCGAGAACGCCCGCGACCGGAAGACTGACGCAGCCGAGGAGGTCCGGAACGTCGAGTCGGAGCTCGAATCGATCGAGGCCGAGCGCGAGTCCATCGAAGACCGCATCGATTCGCTCGCGGACCGGCTCGACGAGATCGAGGCCGAGCGCGAGGACGTCGACGAGCGCATGGGCGAGATCGAGGCGGCCATCGCCGAGAAGGACGACGAGATCGACGCCATCCAAGCCGACATCGACGAGGTGGAGGCGGAGCTCGCCGACTCGCGGATCCCCGAACTCACCGAGCAGGCCGAGGCGATCGAGGACGAGATCGACGAGCTAGAGGACCGGGCCGACGACGTCGACGGCTCGCTCAACGAGCTCCAGCTGGAGAAGGGCTACGCCGAGGACGCGATCGACGACCTCCACGACACGATCGAGACGGCCCAGAACAAGAAGGCCGAGACCGAGGACCGGATCGACGAGATCGAGGCCGAGATCGCGGCGAAGGAAGACACCCTCGAGGAGAAGCGGGCGGCCGTCGAGGAACTCGAGGAGGAACTCGCCGACCTCAAGGCCGAGCGCGAGGCGCTCCGCGAGGACGTCCGCGAAGCCAAGGAGGCCCGGGACGAGCAGCGAGAGTCCCTCACGGCCGAGCAGAACCGGATCGATCGCGCCGAGGAGACCATCGAGCGCTTAGCGGACGAGATCGAGGAACTCGAAGCCGCCGTCGAAGAGTACGACCCCGAGGAGATTCCGGACCACGAGGAGGTCCGGACACGGATCGACCGCCTCGAGATGGAGATGGAGCAGCTCGAGCCGGTCAACATGCTCGCCATCGACGAGTACGACGCCGTCGAGGAGGAGCTCGACGAGCTCACCGAGCGCAAGGATACCCTCGTCGAAGAGCGCGACGGCATCAGAGAGCGCATCGAGTCCTACGAGCGCCAGAAGAAGGAGACCTTCATGGAGGCCTTCGAGGGCATCGACGAGCACTTCCGGGACGTCTTCGAGCGGCTCTCGAACGGGAGCGGCGAGCTCCACCTGGAGAATCCGGAGGACCCCTTCGAGGCCGGGCTCACGATGAAGGCCAAGCCAGGTGATAAGCCGATCCAGCGCTTGGACGCGATGAGCGGGGGCGAGAAGTCCCTGACCGCGCTCGCGTTCATCTTCGCGATCCAGCGCTACAACCCGGCGCCGTTCTACGCGTTGGACGAGGTCGACGCGTTCCTGGACGCGGCCAACGCCGAGCGGGTCGGCGGCATGCTGGACGAGCTCGCCGACGGCGCCCAGTTCGTCGTCGTCTCCCACCGCTCGGCCATGCTCGAGCGCTCGGAGCGGGCCATCGGCGTCACCATGCAGGACAACAACGTGAGCTCGGTCACCGGCATCGCCATGGCCGACGGGGGGACCGAATGACCGACGGTCCGACGGACGACGGGGGTGCCCTCCCGGACGGCGGCGCACCGGCCGTGGCGGCCGAAGGCGGTCCGCCGGGTCCGGGCGACGAGGCCGAGACCGGCCCGGAGCCGATCGAGCTCCTCGTCCAGATGGCCGAGGAGGGCGAGATCGACCCCTGGAACATCGACATCGTCCACGTCACGGACGAGTTCCTGAACCGGCTGGACCGAGGGGATCTGCGTGCGTCGGCCCGGGCGCTATTTTACGCCTCCGTGCTGCTCCGGATGAAGTCCGACGTCATCCTCGCACCGCCCGAGCCCGAGGAGCCAGAGCCCGAGCCCTGGGACGCACCTAGCGATGAACAGTGGGACGGCGACGGCGGCCCCGACGGCGACCCGCTCGCCGGCCTCGAGCACGAGCTCGACCGGCGCCTCGACCGGAAGCGCGCGAGGGGGAGCCCCCAGACGCTCGACGAGCTGGTCCGAGAGCTCCGCGAGGTCGAGCGGGACTCCTGGTGGAAGGACTCGCGGACCTACGACACCTCCGACTCGCCTCGGGGCTTCCGGCGAGGCACCCAGCGCCTCGATTACCGCGAGAGCGACGACGTCCGGATGGCAGACGAGCCGACGGAGGCGGAGGTCACGGGCACGGCCCACGCCGAGCGCATCGACGAGATCATCGACGCGGTCCGGGCGGCGATCCAACCCCACTACGATGCCGGTCGCGATGAGGTCCTCTTCGAGGAGATCGCGACGGCCGCCGGCTCCCGCGCAGAGACGTTCCTCGGCCTTCTCTTCCTCTCCCACCGGGGGGCCATTCGGCTGGAGCAGGAGGAGCTCTTCGGCGACCTCTGGATTCAACAGCAGCCCGACGCCGAGGGCACTGGGGACCCGATGGATCCCCTCGACCCGGGCGGCTCGCCGGCCCTGTAGGCGCCGCAGACATCCGGCCCGTCCGCTCGAGGCCCCATTGAAACCCTGGCCCGTGACGAAACCTACACGGGGGCGGGGGCGCTCCACCCGCCATGGACACCCGTCGCGCCCTCCTGGTCGACGCCTTCACCGAGGAGCCCCTCGCCGGCAACGCCGCCGGGGTCGTCCCCGACGCCGATGGCCTCTCGCCGGCCCAGATGCAGGCCGTCGCGGCGGAACTCGGCGCGAGCGAGACGGCGTTCCTCCTGCCGGCCGGCTCGGCGGACCGTCGGGTCCGCTACTTCACGCCGACGACCGAGGTCGACCTCTGTGGGCACGCGACGATCGCCGCACACGCCCACCTCCAGGACGTCGGCACCATCGACGCCGGCGAGCACACGCTGGAGACCAACGTGGGCGTGCTGACCATCGAGGTCGACCCCGACGGCCGGGTCTGGATGACGCAGGACGACCCCGAGGTTCGGCAGGTCGACCTCGACCCCGACGGGGTTGCCGACGCGCTCGGCATCGACGCCGGGGCCTTCGAGGTGGACGGACTGCCCTTCGCCTACGCGACGACCGGGCTGCCGTTCCTCGTCGTCCCGGTCCGGCTGCTTTCGGACCTCGGTGGCGCCGAGCCGGACATGGACGCGGTCGCGGCGATCGCCGAGGCGGTCGACGCCGTCGGGGTGTACGCGTTCACGTTCGACGCGCTCGAGGGCGAGTCGACGCTCCACGGCCGGATGTGGGCGCCGGGCGCGGGCGTACCGGAGGACCCCGTGACCGGAACGGCCAGCGGCGCCGTCGGGGCCTACCTCCGGCGGTTCGAGGCCTTCGACGCGATGCCGGACGTGATGGTCTTCGAGCAGGGGGACTTCGTGGACCGGCCCGGCCGGGTCGCCGTCGCCATCGGCGAGGCGGTCCGCGTGGGGGGCTACGCCGCGACCGCCCTCGACGGCGAGCTGTCGGTGCCCATGGTCGACGACGGTGAGGACATCATCGAGGTCTGAATCCCAAGGGAGTCGGTGTCGCGCCGCTCACTGCCACCGGAACCAGCGCCGCAACCGGGAGGTGATGCCGAGGTGGCGCTTCGTCATGATCACGGTGTTGTGGGCCCGGGTGCCCACCTCCACCGGCACGGCGCCGAAGACGAACTCCTGGAGGAGCCCCTCCTGGGTCGCGCCGATGACGGTGAGATCGTGGTCGGCACTGGCGTCGACGATCGATTCGACGACGTCTCCCTCCTCGACACGGGTCGTCACTTCGAAGCCTTCGAACGACGCGGCGGTCTCGACCACGAGCGATTCGGCCTCGCTCCGCTCGGCCGGTTTCGGTTCTGAGCTGACGACGTGGAGGACTTCGACGGCCGCGTCCTCGGCGGTCGCGATGGCGTGGGCGGTCTCCGCCGCGAGTGAGGCGTGGGGGCCGCCGGCCGTAGGGACGAGGATCGAGTCGACCCGGCCGTCGGCTGCGTCGTGGAAGCGTTCGATGAACACGTCCGCGTCCGCGTCCCGCACGACGACGTCGACGGTCGACCCCAGGACGATGTCCCGTCGCCGGGACCCGGAGCCCGACCAGCCCATGAGGACCGAGTCCGCGTCGACCTGCTCGATGGTGTTCAAGATCGCGTCCGCGGCGTGGTGGCCGATGCGGATGGTGCCGGAGACCGGGATGTCCCGGTCCTCGGCGAACCGCATGGCGCGCTCGATGACCTCCCGACGCTCGTCGGCGGCCGCATAGCCCTCAGAGAGCGGGGTCTGCTCGGGCAGCGTCACGACCGACGTCACGATCACCTCGCCGTCGTTGGCCGCCGCGATGTCGTCCGCCGTCCGCATGAGCTGGGGGACGTTGTCCGGGTTCGCGATCGGGACGACAATGCGGTAGTCGCGCTCGGCCGGGACGCGCTCGGAGACGACCGTTGGCGTCTCGCGTTCGACGGCCTCGGGGTCGGTCCTGCCGATGAAGGCGAACCAGAGGCCCACGCCGATCAGTTCGGCGAGCACGCCGAGGACGAACGCGCTCGGCTCGACGTTCACGAGCAGCACGAGGTTCGCGAACACCGCGAGGATCGGCACGTAGGGCACGCCAGGGACCTTGAACGGACGGTTGAGGTCTGGCTCGTTCCGCCGGGAGTAGATGATGGCGAAGTTCACCGCGATGAGCCCCGTGAGGAGCATGAAGTCGGCGAAGTGCGCGATCGCCTCGATGCCGAAGTGGAACTCCACCGGGCCGACGTGGTACGCCTGGTCGCCCGGGAACAATATCGTGAAGAAGGCGATGAAGGCCAGGATGAGTCCGCCCGTCAGGATGACCGACCAGAACGGCGTGCCGAACCCCTGGTGGAGGTCCTCGAAGCGGTCGGGGAGGTGGTCCCGGCGGCCCATCGCGAGCTTCACGCGGGACCCGGCGAGGATGGTGGCGTTCGCGGCCGAGAGCATCGAGAAGAGGGCCCCGACGATGATGACGTAGAAGCCGACGTCGCCGAGGAAGTACTGCGCCGCGCGGCCCATCGCGACCTCGCCGCGTTCGCGGATGAAGGCCTGCGCCTCTTCGGTCCCGGCGAGCCCCTCGACGTTCGCCAGGAACTGGAGGAAGGGCTCCCGGCCGGCGAGGTCCACGTTGTTGACCGCGAGGGTGACCACCAGCACGACGAGCGCGTACACGACCGTCACGAACCCCATCGAGATGAAGATGGCCCGCGGGACGTTCTTCCCGGGCTCCTCGATCTCCTCGGCGTTCGTGGCGATCGCCTCAAAACCGAAGAAGGTGATGAAGACCAGCGCCGAGGTGAGGCCGATGTTCCGGTAGTCCTCGAGGGTGCCGACGTTGGCGGCGACGGACTCGGCGATGATGTCCGTGCGGAACGCCTGGAGGCCGCCATAGAGGAAGAAGATGATCAGGGCGACCTTCAGCGCGGTGACCACGATCTGGAACTGGCCGGACTCCTCCGTCCCCTTCAGGTTGAGGCCGACCAGCAGGAGCAGGATGATCAAGCCAGAGATCCAGAACGGCAGGGCCGACTGCAAGCCGGTCGAGAGGATCGGCACGATGAACCCGTCGAACCAGTCGGAGAACGAGGCCAGGTAGAAGGCCGCGGATGCCGGGTACCCGAGGATCATCGACCAGCCGACGATGTAGGTGAGATCGGTATCGAACGTGTTGGACACGTAGGCGTAGCCGCCCCCGGATTCGGGGTAGATAGCGGAGAATTCGGCGTAGGCGAAGGCGGTGAAGGAGGCGACGATCGCGGCGATCAGGAACGCGACGATCGCCATGGCCCCGACGTTCGAGACGGCGAGGCCGGAGAGGACGAAGATGCCCGCCGCGATCATCGTGCCGACGCCGAGGGCGACGGCGCCCACGATGCCGATGTCCCGGTTGAGTTCGGTCTCGATGTTGGGGGCGGCAGACTCGTCGCTCATCGTCCCAGGCCTCTTCGAGGGCGGGCAAAAAGGTATACGCCTGAGCGCTGCCGAGGGCGGTCAGGCCGGGGGCGCACTCTCCGGTGGGCCACGGATGGGCCGGAGTGTTCCTGCCTCCGTCGTCACGGCCATCACCGTCCGAACAGTCGCTGGAAGAATCCCCGGTCGTGAGCCCGCTCGGCGAGTAAGACCGAACAGTCGACCTCATCCACGACGTCGAGTACGGGCGAGCCGCGGACTAGCCGAGAGAGAAGCCCGCGCTCGCTCGCGCCGGCGATCACCAGCGTCGCGTCCTGGGCTGCCTCGACGATCGCCGACTCGACGTCGCCGGTGTCGACCCGCAACTCCGCCGACTCGAGCCCGTGCTGTTCGGCCCACTCCTCGATGAATGCAGTCCCGGTGTCGCGGTCGTCGGCGACGTGGAGGACGGTCACCGTCGAGTCGAACTCCCGTTGGAACAGTCCCGCGATCTCCGCCGAGAGGTCGGAGTCCGGACCACCGGCCGTCGGCACCAGCACCCGCTCCGGATCGAAGCCCCGGTTCCTGATGACCAGGAAGTCACAGGGCAGGTCGTGGACGAGATCGTCGATGGCCCCTTCGACCCGACCAGGTGACCCGTGTGAGCCAGGGCCCCATCCCATGACCACGAGGTCCGCATCGTGGGTGCGGGCGGAGTCGAATATCTTCTCGAAGGAGCGGTGCGAGAAGATGGTCGACGTCTCGATGTCGACGCCGAAGGACTCGGAGTCTCGCTTCGCCGCCTCCAGTAGCGACGACGACGCCTGCTGTTTCTCGTCCCAGTGCTCGGCTGCGTACTCGAGGGAGGTCTGATCGGGGACCGTCACGATGTGGACGGCGTCGACGATTCCGCCTCGGGCCCTGGCGATCGCACTCGCGAGGGTGATGAGATCCCGTTCGCTCTCGGGGTTGGCGAGCGGCACCATCACCCGGTAGTCACCGCCATCGGGGTGCACCGTGGAGGCGGCCGAGACGACGGCCTCCGGCATCTCCGACCGCCGGGCCATGATGTACTCAGAGAGGGCGCCCTGGACCGCTGTTCTGGTCCTGGCGTACCCGAAGTACCAGAGGGTGGCGCCAGCGACGAGCAGGGCCCCGAAGACGATTACCATCGGGCTGATGAACGCGATCAAGCCGAAGGAGACCAGGGCCCCCACGATGGGGGTCAGGGGGTACAGCGGAACGTGGAACGTCGGCTCGTAGTCCTCGACGTCGGCCTCCCGCATCACGATCAGGGCCAGGTTCAGCAGGCCGTAGATGATCAGGTGGAGGACGCTCCCGAGAGTGGCCAGGAGCTCGACGCCGCCGACGAGGATGAACAGCAGGATGAACCCGCCCGTGATGGCGATCGATCGATACGGCGTGCCGAAGCGCCCGTGGACTTCGTTGAGCTCGGGGGTCACGATCCGGTCCCGGCCCATGGCGAAGTTGATCCGCGAGGAAGCCAGGATCGAAGCGTTGGCACTCGAGGCCGTCGCGAGCAGACCACCGAACAGAAGCGCCACCGCGCCCACGGGACCGAGCAGGAGACGGCCCACCTCGACGACGGCGATGTTTCCAGCGAGCTGCTGCTCCGCGATGAACCCCTCTTCGACCGCAGCCGCCATCACGATGAGCACGAGCGCGTAGATCACGGTCACCAGGAGGACGCTCCCGATGACCGCGCGGGGGAGGTTCTTCCCGGGCTGTTTGATCTCCTCGGCGACGCTCGTGATCTGGACGAAGCCCAGATACGAGACGAAGATGAGCCCGGTCGTGGTGAGCATCGGGCTGAAGCCCCTCCCGGCCGGGAGGTTCGCGGGGTCGGCCCGGAACGCCCCGACGGCCGTGAACACCGCGAGGATGGCGACGAGGACCACGACGATCACGTTCTGGAGCCGACCGGTCTCCTTGGCGCCGACGTAGTTGACGAAGACGAAGAAGGCGGCCGCCAGCAGCGCGGCGACCTTGACCGGCGAGACGGCGAGCGGGCCCAGAACGAGCGGTCCCGACAGGCCGAAGATCGCCCGGATGTACTCGCCGAATCCGACCATGTAGAACGCGGAGGCGAAGGCCAGGCCGAGCCAGTTTGACCAGCCCGCGATCGACCCGAACAGCGGCCCGAGGGCCTGGTTGACGTAGTAGTACGCCCCGCCGGACTTCGGCATCGCGGTTCCGAGCTCCGAGGCCGAGAGGGCGGTCAAGAGGGCAATTCCGCCGCCGAGGACGAACGAGAGGACGGCGAACCAGCCCGCGCGCTCGATCGCGGCGCCAGGCAGGACGAAGATGCCCGCGCCGATCATCGTCCCGACGCCGATCGTCAGTGCGGCCAGGGGACCGAGGTCCTTGGCGAGCTCCTCGTCTGTCGCGCCCACCGCTCACGCCTCCTCGCGGGGCAGGGCGATGACGGGCCGGTCGGCCTCGGTGACGAGTCGGAGAGAGAGGTCGCCCGAGAGGAAGTGCATCAGGCGACCGCCACCACGGGATCGGTACGCGATGGCCGTCGCCCCCACCGCGTCGGCGGCGTCGAGGATCGCCGCCACCACGTCGCGGCCGTATGCCGTGTGATCGCTCGCCTCGGGGAACGTCTCTCTGACGGCGGCGAAGGCGTCCGCCGCCAGCGCTTCGGACTGCTCGACGGGCGTCTTATCGGCCGTGCCCTCGCCCTTCTCGACGACGTGGAGCGCGGTGACTCGCTCGGGATCGTACGGCGCGAGGGCCCGAGCCGTGGTGCGGGCGTCCTCCTCGTTCGCGACAGGGAGGAGGACGTGGGTCAGGAGGCGGAGGGAATCCTCGTCCACAGAGGGGTCCATACCATATTCACTCGGCCCGCCCTGTTTAACGGTTCCCGAACCCGGAGCGACCCCAACAATCGTCCAGCCGGGTGGCCGCCGGAGACTATTCGTCGAATTCGAACTCCTGGGCGGCGTCCTCTCGACTGCCCCGCTCGACCGTCTGTCGCGTCCGGCGCGTGTCCTGCTTCATGTCGGCGAGCCGGTCGTCGAGGACCGAGAGGATGTCGCTCTTGATGGCCTCCGTGTTCAGCCGCTCGGCCGTCTCCGCGCCGAAGGCCGCCGACAGGGTCCGGTAGTGGACGATGGCGCTCACCAGTTTGAACACCAAGAGGCCGACGAGGAGGAGGGCGAGGCCCGGCGCGGCGGCCCGGAGGACGGCGGTCGTCGCCGCTCCACCGATGTAGTCCGCGTAGGCGGGGAGGAGCCAACGGGTGACGCCGGCAAGGGCGATGGCGCCACCGACCAGCGCCGAGACCGTCCAGGCGACGGCGTACGTCGCGGCCGACTTGGTCGGGTCTGCGTCACTCATGCATGCCACCCTGTCCCGCGGCGACAAAAGTGGGTCGGAAGCTTCTTTATGCGGCTGGCGGTCCGACTAGACGACCACAATGCCCGTCCGCTGGCTCGACGACATCGGCGGCGACGACCTCGAGAGCGTCGGTGGGAAGGCCGCCTCGCTCGGCGAACTCGCCGGCGCGGGGCTCCCGGTCCCCCCGGCCTTCGTGGTGACCGCCGACACCTACCGGGGCTTCATCCAGGAGACCGGCATCGACGAGGAGCTCTTCGAGGCGGTCGAGGTCGACACCGAGGACTCAGCGGCGCTCTCGACGGCCCACGAGCGGGCTACGGAGCTCATCCTCGGGACGCCAATGCCCGAGGACATCAAGGAGGAGGTCCTCGCCGCGTACGACGACCTCGACGACGGCGAGGCCTTCGTGGCGGTCCGCTCGTCGGCCACCGCCGAGGACCTCCCCGACGCGAGCTTCGCCGGACAGCAGGAGACGTTCCTGAACGTCCAGCGCGATGACCTGTTGGAGCGCGTCCGGGAGTGCTGGGCGTCGCTGTTCAGCCAGCGGGCGATCTACTACCGAAACGAGAAAGGCTTCGACCACGACGTCGTCGACATCGCGGTCGTGGTCCAGCGGATGGTCGACTCCGAGAAGTCCGGAGTCATGTTCACGAGCCACCCTTCGACGGGCGAGCCCGAGATGGTCATCGAGGCCGCGTGGGGCTTAGGCGAAGCCGTCGTCTCGGGGTCGGTGAGCCCCGACAATTACGTCGTCGACCGGGCCTCCGGCGAGGTGACGGACGTCACGGTCGCCGAGAAGAAGATCATGTGCGTCCGGGACGACGAGACCGGCGAGACAGTCGATCGCGAGGTCCCCGAGGCACAGCGCGAGGAGCGCGTGCTGTCCGAGGCGGAGATCGAGGAGTTGGTCGGACTCGGCGAGGCCGTCGAGGACCACTACGGCGGCCCGCAGGACGTCGAGTGGGCCATCGTCGGCGACGAGGTGTACATGCTCCAGTCGCGGCCCATCACCACCATCTCCTCGGGTGGCATCGAGGAGGCGGAGGGCGCCGATGCGGTCGCCAACGGGGGCGCGAAACTGGAAGAGGCACTCCTCGAGGGGCTCGGCGCCAGCCCCGGTATCGCCTCCGGGCCGGCCCGGGTGGTCGGTGCGCTCGACCAGCTCGATAAGGTCGGCCAGGGTGACATCATCGTGACCGAGATGACGACGCCCGACATGGTACCGGCGATGAAGCGGGCCGCCGGCATCGTGACGGACGAGGGGGGGATGACCTCCCACGCGGCGATCATCTCCCGGGAGCTCGGGGTCCCCGCGGTCGTCGGGACGGGCCGGGCGACGAAGGCGCTCTCCGACGGCCAGGAGATCACCATCGACGGCGACAAGGGGACCGTCCGAGAGGGCCTCGTCGAGGAGACCGAGCGCGAGCCAGTCGAGGAGGTCCGACCGAAGACGCCGGTCAAGCCGATGACCGCGACCGAGGTCAAGGTGAACGTCTCGATCCCGGAGGCCGCCGAGCGGGCGGCCGCGACCGGCGCCGACGGCGTCGGTCTCCTCCGGCTCGAGCACCTCGTGCTCTCGACCAACCAGACGCCGGAGCACTACATCGCCAAACACGGACGCAAGGGGTACATCGACGAGATCGTTCGGGGCGTTCAGACCGTCGCCGACGAGTTCTACCCACGACCCGTCCGCGTCCGGACGCTCGATGCGCCCACCGACGAGTTCAGACAGCTCGAGGGCGGCGAGGACGAGCCGCGGGAGCACAACCCGATGCTCGGCCACCGCGGCATCCGTCGCAGCCTCGATAAGCCGGACGTCTTCAAATGCGAGCTCGAAGCCTTCGCCCGGCTCTACGAGATGGGCTACGACAACGTCGAGGTGATGTTCCCGCTGGTGAACGACGCGACGGAGGTGGCGGCCGCCCGGGACCTGATGGCCGAGGCCGGGGTCGACTCGGCGCGCCACACCTGGGGCGTGATGGTCGAGACGCCGGCGAGCGCCCTCCAGATCGAGGAGATCATCGAGACCGGTATCGACTTCGCGAGCTTCGGGACCAACGACCTGACCCAGTACACGCTCGCCGTGGACCGGAACAACGAGCGGGTCGCCGACCGGTTCGACGAGATGCACCCGGCCGTCCTCCGGCTCATCGGGGACACCATCAAGACCTGCCGGCGCCACGACGTCCGGACCAGCATCTGCGGCCAGGCCGGCTCGCGGCCGGCGATGGCCCGGTTCCTCGTCGAAGCGGGCATCTCTTCGATCTCGGCGAACATCGACGCCGTCCGGGACGTCCAGCACGAGGTCAAGCGGGTGGAGCAGCGGATGATCCTCGAGTCGATCCGGCGGGACGAGTAACGGTCCCGGCGTCGGGGCCGCTCGCGGGTTCAGGCGGGGTTGTCGTCCGACTCATCGATCAGCTGTCGGGCCACGTCCTCGGTGTCGGCGCGGCCGAAGGCCGACTCGACGAGGAGATGGCCGCCGATGGTCGCCGGGCTGATGACGGTGTCGGCGCCGGCCCGCCGGAGCTTCTCGACGTTCTCGCGGTTGGTCGCCGCCGCAACGATGGTGACCTCCGGGTTGAGGTGTCGCGCCGTCAGCACCGCCAGCGCGTCTTGGGCGTCGTCGTTCGTCGCCACCAGGACGGCACGCGCCGAATCGATCCGGGCCCGTTCGAGCGTCTCCTCGTCGCTCGGGTCCGCCACGAAGACGTCGACGGCCTCGCCGACCTTGTTCGCCCAGTCGGCGTCCGTCGTGACGACCAGGTACTCCGCCTCGTCGAGTTCCTCGAGGATGACCTCGGTGAGGTCGCCGTGGCCGAGCACCAGGATGTGCCCCTCGAGGAGGTCGAGCTGTGAATCTGTCATGCGTCCTAAGGCTCGTTGGAAGCGTGCTTCGATGGCCGGCCCGAAGAGCGTTCCGAGGGCGATCGCGAAGCTCGCGGTGCCGACGACCAGCACGGACATGCCGAAGAGCTTGGCCGTCGCAGTCTGGGGCACGGCGTCGCCGTACCCGACCGTGCTCGCGGTCACGAGCGTGTAGTAGAACGCGTCGACGAGCGTCTCGACGTTCGAAAACGACTCCCGCAAGGCGTAGGTGCCGACGGTCCCATAGACCTGTGACCCAACGATAGCCGCGACCGCGGCCAGCTGTGCTTGGCTCAGGTCGAGCCGCCGGTCGAACCGTCGCCGGTGGGCGAGGACGTTCGGCATCGTCAGCACGGAGAGCACGACCAACGGGAGCGAGAAGGGGCTCGACTGGAGGATACCCTGGAGCGCCGTGATCGGCAGCAAGAGCAGCGTCGAGTACCAGGCCGCCCGCAGGCCCCGTCGGAGTCCAAGCGCGCTCCCGATCATGAGGAAGCCGGTGAGGGCGCCGGTGAATCCGACCGTTCGCTGGACGGCGAGCGGGACGAACGCGGCCAGAGGCCCGCCGAGTGTCTGCTGGCCGATCTGGACGATGCCGGTCGCCACCGAGAGGACGGCCACCAACATCGTGAGCCCGATGGTGAGCCGGAGCCCGAGCCCACGCCAGGCGGACCGCCACTCCATGCACGAAGGATGCGGAGGGCCCTATAAAATACCACAGGGCGGACGGGCATCGGGTGGGAACCCTCTTTAGGCGCGCCGGCCTGCATCGTGGCATGGCTGAGGAGGAAGCCCGACCGTTCCGCTACGACGCCGCGGTGGACCCGGGCGAGCAGCGCCAGTTTCGCTACGAGGTGGGCGAGACCTATCTCGGCGACCCGGTCTCGATCCCGGTGACGATCGTGAACGGCGAATCGCCCGGACCGAGGGTCGCGATGACCGCGGCGATCCACGGTGACGAGCTGAACGGGGTCAAGGTGCTCCAGGAGGTCGCCGCCCGTTACGACCCCGCGGACCTGCATGGAACACTCGTCATCATCCACGTCGTCAACGTGCCGGGCTACCTCGCCCAGCAGCGATACCTGCCCATCTACGACCAGGACCTGAACCGGTCGTTCCCGGGCCGGGCGAACGGGAACACGGCCGAACGAATCGCCGACGAGGTGTACCGCCGGTTCATCGCCCCTTGCGATGTGGGTCTCGACTTCCACACCTCGACGCGGAACCGGACGACCATGTACCACGTCAGGGCAGACCTCGCCAACCCCGACGTGGAGCGGCTCGCGCGGGCCTTCGGCGCGAACGTCATCCTGCAGGGGGAGGGCGATGCGGGCTCGATCCGGACCGTCTCGACGCGGGCCGGCATGCCGACGATCACGGTGGAGATGGGCAAAGCCCACCGATTCCAGCCGGCGCTGATCGAGAAGGCCGTCGACGGCGTCGAGAACGTGCTCGCCGAGTTCGACGTCCTGCCCGACGTCCGGCCGACCGAGCCGAAGTGGCTGACAGTCATGGGTGGCGACCAGGAGAAGCGCTGGCTCCGGGCGGACACCGGCGGCCTGGTCGACATGCAGTGGGGTCCTCATCCGCTCGTCCACGAGGGGGACCCCATCTGTACCATCACCGACCACTTCCGGCGGGAGGAGCGGTCTGTCGAGGCGCCCTTCACGGGACTCATCGTGGGCGTCTTAGAGAACCCCGTCGCGTCGCCCGGCCACCCGCTGTGTCACATCGCGCGGATCGACCCCGAGACGCGGGACGAGATCGAGCGTGAGATCGAGAGCGGGGAGTTCGACGGGTACCGAGCCTACGGCTACCGGTGGATGGGCGACGGCGAGGAGGCCGAGTAGCTGGCCGCCAGCCGGCTCAATCCACCGATTCCAGAAACCGATAATTTGTCCGGTACCCTCTTGCCCCTGGCCCTTGAGCTGCTAGCAACTCGTGGCTCCTGCCGAGGCGTCGACCGACGACCGGCCCGTCGTGTTGATCGTTGAGGACGAACGGGAGCTCGCGGACCTCTACGCGAGCTTCGTCGACGACGCCTGCCGGACCCGCATCGCCTACGACGGTGACGAAGCCGTCGAACTGCTCGACCACGACGTCGACATCGCCTTCCTCGACCGGAAGCTCTACGACTGGAGCGGCGACGAGCTGGTCAACGTGATCCGCGAGCGGGGCATCGACTGTGGCATCGTGATGGTCACGGCGGTGAGCCCGGACGTGGACATCGTGGATCTCCCGGTGGACGACTACCTCCAAAAGCCCGTCTTCCCGGAGGACCTCCAGGAGGCGGTCGAAGAGACGCTCTTCCGCCTCGTCGGGGGTGCCGACCGCCGGGAGTTCCTGGCCCTGCTTTCCCGCAAGATCGCCCTGGAAAACGAGCTCTCGCGGGACCGCCTCGAGGACGCGGTCGAGTACCAGAAGCTCCAGCGCCGGATCGCCCTGGCCGAGGAGCGGCTCGACCTCACGACCATCCCCGCGACCAGTAAACACCGGCCGAAGGCCTGTCCGGCGTGCGATCTTCGCTGGGACGTGCGGGTCGACGGCGCGGTGGGGTACGTGGAGATCGGCTCCCGGGTCTGGAAGTGCCGGGGCTGTGGCGCGGTCGAGAACCTCCCCGCACCGACCGACCGGCAGGTTGCGCGGCGGTGACGGGGACGGGCCCGGCCCGTAGCGCTGGGAATCGCCCAGCGGCTTGATGTACCGAGCCGGCCTCTAGGTACCCATGGCGCGGGACCGGCTCTCTACCCAGGTGCTGACGGGCCTGATCGTGGTCGTGATCGGGGTCTTACTCCTCCTCGGTACCACGGGAACGTACGACGTCGGCCGGCTCTGGCGGTACGTCCCCTCGCTGTTCGTGCTCCTCGGCGTCTGGGCGATCGTCCGGAGCGGCGTCCGAACCCTCGCCGGGCCGGCGATCCTCATCATCGTCGCGGGGACCGTGCAGCTGCTCACCCTCGGGTTGATCACCGGCGCGACGGTCGGGGCGTGGTGGCCGGTGCTGATCGTCCTCTTCGGACTCTCGATCATCGGCGGGCACTGGCGGCGACGCCGCCGGATCCCGACGGTCGACGCCGACGATTTCGATCTGCTCGGCGTCTTCGGCGGCAGCGAGCGCCGGGTCGGGTCCACGTCCTTCACCGGCGGTACAACGACGGCCGTCTTCGGTGGGGTCGAAGTGGACCTCCGTGACGCGGCGGTGGCCGATCCGCCAGCCGTCGTCACCGCTGTCGCCCTCTTCGGCGGAGTCGAACTCGTCGTGCCGGAGGAGTGGAACGTGGCAATCGACGTGCTCCCGGTCTTCGGTGCCGTCGAGGACGAGCGCCGGCGGCCGCGGGCCGACGCGGAGCCACGGGACGGCCCCGACCTCATCGTGACCGGGTTCGTCGCGTTCGGCGGCATCTCGATCACGGACTGAGACGGCGGGCGACCTGAGCGGCTGCCCAGGGCAGAAACCGTCGGGTTTACACCCGCCACGGCGCGAACGGGGAGACATGAGCCACGAGGCGTTCCCGACGGACCGGCCGGCGGTCGTGACCTGTGGGCTTCCCTACGCCAATGGGGACCTCCACGTCGGCCACATGCGGACCTACGTTTCCGGGGACGTGATGGCCCGCTCGCTCCGCCGGCTCGGCCAACAGACCGCCTTCGTCTCCGGCTCCGACATGCACGGGACCCCGGTGGCGGTCAACGCCTGGGAGGCCGGCGTCGATCCGGAGGACTACGCCCTCGAGTGGCACGAGCAGTACGCCGAGACGTTCCCGCGCCTCAACGTCGAGTTCGACAACTACGGCCACACCCACGACGAGACCAACACCGAGCTGACCCGGGAGATCGTTCGGGCCCTCGACGACGCAGACTACGTTTACGAGAAGGCGATCATGGTCGCCTGGGACCCCGAAGCCGAGCAGGCCCTCCCGGACCGCTACGTCGAAGGGACCTGCCCGTACTGCGGCGCGAAGGCGCGCGGCGACGAGTGCGACGAGGGCTGCCAGCGCCACTTAGAGCCCGGCGAAATCGAGGACCCGACGAGCGTCGTCACCGGGAACCCGGCAGAGTACGTCGAGCGGACGCACAAGTTCTTCCGGTTGTCCGACCTCCGGGAGTACCTCCAGGGATTCATCGACCGCCTGGAGGGGACCTCGAACGCGAGGAACCAACCCCGAGAGTGGATCGAGGGCGAGCTCCAGGACTGGTGTATCACCCGCGACATGGACTGGGGCATCGACTACCCGGGCGAGGGCGCCGAGGACCTCGTCCTCTACGTCTGGGTCGACGCCCCGATCGAGTACATCTCGAGCACGAAGCAGTACTCGGAAGCCGTCGGGGCCGACGCCTACGACTGGGAGGCGGCCTGGACGCTCGCCGACGGCGAGACGCCCGGTGGCCCCGGCACCAGCGAGATCGTCCACGTCATCGGCCGGGACATCATCCAGCACCACACCGTGTTCTGGCCGTCGATGCTCCACGTCGCCGGGTACAACGAGCCGCGAGCGATCATGGCCAGCGGCTTCGTCAACCTCGACGGACGGGCCTTCTCGACGAGCCGGAACCGGGCCATCTGGGTCGACGACTACCTCGAGGCCGGCTTCCACCCCGACCTGCTCCGATACTACTTGGTGACCGTCGGCGGCTTCCAGGACGACATCGACTTCTCCTGGGAGCGCTTCGCCGAGCGCGTCAACGGCGAACTCGTCGGCAACGTCGGGAACTTCGCCTACCGGGCGCTGCTGTTCGCCGAACGGAACTGGGACGGGACGCCCGACGCCGATCTCTCGACCGAGGTGGAAGAACGGATCGAGGCGGCCATCGAGGCCTTCCGCGAGGGCGTGAACGAGTACTCGCCGCGACGGGCCGCGAACGCCGGGGTCGACCTCGCCCACTTCGGGAACGAGTACATCCAGCAGCACGAGCCGTGGACGCTCGTCGACGAGGCGCCGGAGGAGGCAGCGCAGGTCATCCGCGACTGCGTCCAGATTTCGAAGGCCGTCGCCGTCTTGCTCTCGCCGACACTGCCCGGAAAGACCCAGGACCTCTGGGCCCAGCTCGGCCACGACGGGTCGGTACACACGGTCGAGATCGACGCCGCGATCGAGGCGCCACCGGCCGACTTCGGCGAGCCCTCGGAGCTCTTCGAGGGGATCGAGGACGAGCGCGTCGAAGCACTGAACGCCGAACTCGAGGCCCGCATCGAGGCCGCAACGGTCCAGGAACCCACGCACGACGACACCGACACCATGGACGACGACACCAGCGCTGACGTGGAACCGCTCGCCGACGATCGCATCTCTTTCGAGGACTTCCAGGAGCTCGACATCCGGGTCGGCGAGATCCTCGAGGCCGACCCGATCGAGGGCTCCGATAAGCTCGTCCGCCTGGAGGTCGACGTCGGGCCCGAGACCCGCCAGGTGGTCGCCGGCATCAAACAGCTTCACGACGTCGAAGCGCTGCCGGGCACCCGCGTGGTCGTGCTCGTGAACTTAGCGAAGGCCGAGCTGTTCGGCGTCGAGTCCAACGGGATGGTGCTGGCGGCCGGGGAAGAGGCCGACCTGTTGACGACCCACGGCGACGCGTTCCCGGGAACGAAGATCCGGTGAGGGCATGGCCAGCACCCTCGGGTCCATCCTCCCCGGTCGGGACGAACTCCGTGCAACGCTGATCCGGCTGGCGATCTCGCACTTTCCCGCCTACTGGATGACGGGCGGCCGGATCGTCGAGCTGGCCACCGACTGGTCGCACGCTCGGGTCGCCCTCCCGCTGAAGTGGCGGACCAAGAACATCGTCGGGACGACCTTTGGCGGCAGCATTTACGGGGCCGTCGACCCGATCTACATGATCCTCCTCCGCCGACGGCTCGGCGACGCCTTCACGGTGTGGGATAAGGCGGCCTCGATCCGGTTCAGACGGCCCGGGGAGTCGACGCTCTACGCGGACTTCGAGGTGGGCGACGAGGAGGTGCGATCGATCCAGGGATCGCTCGCCGTCGGGGAGTCGACGGACCGCGTCTACGAGGTCGAGCTGGTCGACGCCGAGGGCGTGGTCCACGCCGAGGTCGAGAAGACCCTCTACGTCCGCCGGGATGGCTGAGGCGGCTGGGGCGTGGCCTTATCAGCGCCGGTCGAGTACCCCGCCGGCATGCGGAACGCGAAGATCGTCTGCACGATCGGCCCCGCCTCCGACGATCGGGAGACGATCGAGCGGCTGGCCGCGGCCGGGATGTCGGTCGCGCGGCTCAATGCGAGTCACGGTGACCGGGACCACCGGTCGACGGTGATCGACCGCATCCGCGCAGTAGACGCGGTCGCCGACGGGCCCGTCGCCACGATGCTCGATCTCCAGGGCCCGGAGGTGCGGACGGCGACGGTGACGGCGCCGATCGAGCTGGCGGCCGGTGACGAGGTCCGCTTCGTCGAGGGGGAGGCTGCCTCGGCCGACCGCGTCGGTCTCTCCGTGCCTCTCACCGGGGTCGAGACCGGCGATCGGGTGCTGCTCGACGACGGGCTGATCGAGACGACGGTGGTCGGGGTCGACGCGACGGGTGTAGTCGCTCGGGTGGACGTGGGCGGCGAGCTCCGGAGTCGACGCGGGGTGAACGTCCCCGGCGTGGACCTCGACGTGGATGCGGTGACCGAGGCCGACCGCCGGGATCTCGAGCTGGCAGCCGAGGCCGGCGTCGACTTCGTCGCCGCCAGCTTCGTCAGCTCCGCCGAGGACGTCCTCGCGGTCCACCGGATCATCGAATCGCTCGACGCGCGCATCCCCGTGGTCGCGAAGATCGAGCGGGAGGCCGCGGTCGCGAACCTCGGGCCGATCGTCGAGGCCGCCCACGGCGTGATGGTCGCCCGGGGCGACCTCGGCGTCGAGTGCCCGCTCGAGGAGGTACCCCTCATCCAGAAGCGGATCGTCCGGCGGTGTCGGAACGACGGGGTCCCCGTCATCATCGCCACCGAGATGCTGGACTCGATGGTCCACCGGACCCGGCCGACGCGCGCGGAGGCCTCGGACGTCGCCAACGCGGTCCTCGACGGCGCCGACGCCGTGATGCTCTCGGGGGAGACCGCGGTCGGCGATCACCCCATCGACGTCGTGGAGACGATGGACCGGATCGTCCGGGAGGTGGAAGCCAGCGGGGAGTACCGCGAACTGGTCGAACAGCGGGTGCCAGCCGCCGAGGCGGGCGCCAGCACCGACGCACTCGCGCGGTCCGCCCGCTTCCTGGCCCGGGACGTCGACGCGAGCGCCATCGTGGTCGCCTCAGAATCGGGCTACACGGCCCGGAAGACGGCCAAGTTCCGCCCGGCCGTCCCGGTCGTCGCGGCGACCCCGGACGACGCCGTCCGCCGCCAGCTGGCCCTCTCCTGGGGGGTCACCGTGGAGCACGCCGACCTGACGTCGAGCGGGGCGGCGGGGGTCATCGAGAACGCCGTCGACGCCGCGATCGGGTCCGGCGCCGTCGAGAGCGGCGATACCGTGGTCGTCCTGGCGGGGATGATGACGGAGATCGACCGGTCGACGACGAACACGTTGAAGGTCCACGTCGCGGCCGAGCGGCTCGGGACCGGGATGGGCGTCGTCTCCGGCCGGGCCACGGGCCCGCTCCACGTGTTCGAAGGGGGGGACCTCACGGTCGTCCCGAAGGGAGCAATCCTCTACCTCCCGGCAGCCTTCGACGGGGAACTGTCCGGAGACGTCAGTCGCATCGCCGGGTTCGTCCACGAGCGAGCGGGGATGACGGGCTACCCCGCGATGGTCGCCCGCGAGGTCGGTGTCCCGATGGCCAGCGGGGTCGTCCTGTCGGGCACGGAGGACGGCACGATCGTGACCTTAGACGGGGAGCGCGGGGTCGTCTACGCTGGGAATCTCACCGACGGGTCGGCCATTGACGACCGGGCCTAAGGCGGCCGGATCTGGTGAGACGAGACACCGGGATCGGTGCAGGACCCGTGCGTTTTTCCCGCTCCGCCGCCGACCTGAACCTATGAGTGATCGGGACGACGGCGACGCGCTTGGGTGGCTCCCCGAACAGGACCCGGCCGTCGAGCGCATCGAACCGGGCGCGCCGACCGTCGAGAACGTCACCTTCGTCCTCCTGGGGGCGCTGGCGACCCTCTTCGCCTTCGGCCGCGTCGCGGGCCTCGTGTAAGCTTAACTGGCGGTACCCCTAAGCACCCCCCATGGTAGTGCCCCTCGACCTCTCGCTGCCCCTGCTGCTCGTACTCGCGGGCATCGGGCTCGTGGTCGCGGAAGCAGTTGCGCCGGGCGCCCACTTGATCGTCCTCGGCGTCGCTCTGCTTGGTGCTGGCATCGTCGGGCTCCTCCTCGGTGCACTCTTCCCACCTCTCGTGAGCGGGCTCGTCGGCACGCTGCTGTTGGCGCTGCTCGTGCTCGTGATCGGCGCCGCCGCTCTCTACGTCTACCGTGAGTACGACTTCTACGGCGGCAAGGGGCAGGCGCGAACGGCCGACGTCGACAGCCTTCGGGGGCGAACTGGTCGGGTCACTGAACACGTCACCGAGACCGAGGGCGAGGTAAAGCTCGACGAGGGCGGGTTCAACCCCTACTACGCGGCCCGAACGACCGATGGCGAAATCGCGGAGGGGACGGAGGTGATCGTTATCGACCCGGGGGGTGGGAACGTGGTCACCGTCGAGTCCCTCGGTGCTGTCGAAGACGACATCGAGCGGGAGCTCGCGAAAGGGCGCGAACGAGCGATGGAATCCGAACCCGAGGACGACCGGTAACCCACCGACTTGCTTCCGTTTATGAACCCGTACCTCGTCCCGCAGCGGCTGCCCTGAGGGCCACGGCCCCTCCCGTGGGAAGCCTTATCGGTTGGGACTCCTGAGTGTGAAGCATGCTGACACTCCTACCGCTCCAGCTCGGGGGCATCGGCTTCACCGCGGTCGGGCTGCTCGTCCTGGTGCTGGCCATCGTGGTCGTCTGGCAGATGGTCGAGATCGTCGACGCCTACGAGAAGAAGGCGCTGACCGTCTTCGGGGAGTACCGGGGACTGCTCGAGCCGGGCATCAGCTTCATTCCGCCGTTCGTCTCCCGGACCTACCCCTTCGACATGCGGACACAGACGATCGACGTCCCGCGCCAGGAGGCCATCACCCGCGACAACTCGCCGGTCACCGCCGACGCGGTCGTCTACATCCGCGTGATGGACGCCAAGAAGGCGTTCCTCGAGGTCGAGACGTACAAGACAGCCGTCTCGAACCTCGCCCAGACGACCCTCCGGGCCGTCATTGGCGACATGGAGCTCGACGACACGCTGAACAAGCGCCAGGAGATCAACGCCCGCATCCGGCGCGACCTCGACGAGCCGACCGACGAGTGGGGCATCCGGGTCGAGTCGGTCGAGGTCCGGGAGGTCAACCCAAGCGCCGACGTCCAGCAGGCGATGGAACAACAGACCAGCGCCGAGCGCCGTCGCCGGGCCATGATTCTGGAGGCCCAGGGCGAGCGGCGTAGCGCCGTCGAGAAGGCCGAGGGCGATAAGCAATCGAACATCATCCGGGCTCAGGGCGAGAAGCAGAGCCAGATCCTCGAGGCGCAGGGGGACGCTATCTCGACGGTCCTCCGGGCGCGCTCGGCCGAGTCGATGGGCGAACGGGCGATCATCGAGCGCGGGATGGAAGCCTTAGAGTCCATCGGCCAGAACGAGTCCACGACGTTCGTCGTACCCCAAGAGCTCTCCTCGTTGCTCGGCCGATACGGCAAGCAGCTCTCCGGCAGCGACATCGAGGCCGACGGGGAGGTCCTGGAGAGCTTAGACTTCGACGCGGAGACCCGCGAGCTCATCGGGTTGGACGACATCGAGGAGATACTGGGCCAGATCGACGAGGCCGCCGAAATGGACGTCGAGGCGATGGAGCAGCAGGCTGAGGCCGTCAAGACCGGCACGGTCGAGGACATCAAGAGCGCCGACGAGGTCATCGGTGAAATGGACCAAGAGTTCGAAGGCGAGGCCGAGACGGAGGAGGAGCCAGAGTGACCGGGGCGAACGAAGCCGTTTTCCCGGCCGCCGCCCGAGGGCGGGTATAATGGCCAGGGGGGTGGACGAGGAGAAGCGCTCGACGCTCCGGCGGTTTGCCGCGCTCGGCGCGGTGTCACCGCTCGTCGGCCTCGCCGAAGCCCAGGGCGGCAGCGACGCCCGACCCGCCCTCGTGGGCTACCTCGAGACCACCCCGGGCGCCCACTTCTCGAAGATTCGAGACGACCTCGGCTTGGGCACCGGGGAGACCCAGCACCACCTCCAGCGGCTCCTCGACGCCGGCGCAGTCGAGAGCCGCCGTGACGGCGACTATCGACGGTTCTTCCCGGCCGAACGGTTCTCGGAAGCCGAGCAGACGGCGCTTGGTTACCTCCGCCGGCAGACGCCGCGGGGGATGGTCGTCGCACTCCTCCGCGAGCCGGGGGCGAGCGGGAACGAGCTGGCCGAGACAGTGTCCGTCTCGCCGCCCACGATCAGCAAGTACGCGGCGGCGCTCACGGACGCCGGCCTACTCGAACGGGACGATGGCTACCGGCTGAAGGACTCAGAGACGATGCTCGTCCTCCTGGTGCGCTATGCCGACTCCTTCGGCGAGGAGGCGACTGCGCTCGCCCGGGACGCGCCCCGCCTGATCTCGCTCGGCGACTGACCGCCGTCCCTCACCGGCTGCGGACGGTCCAGCCGTCTTCGTCCCATTCCACCACGGCGTCGAAGAGCGTCCGCATGGTGTTCAGCGTCCGCTCGTCGTGTGCGGCCGGGTCGGCGTGGTAGTGAGCGCGAGCGTCAGCGATTCGCACGCGGGAAGCGAGGACGTGGAAGAACTGGAACGCCGGCTGAATCTCCGCGTACTGCAGGAGCGTGGTCACGGTGTGAAAGCACACCAGCGTCTGGTTGTCGTCCTCTGCCCAAGCCTCGAGCCGCTCGCTGATCTCGATCCCCAGCCCGGTGAGATCGCCGGGCGTCGGCACCGTGTGTACCGGTGGGGCCGGTCCGCCATCTGGGGCGGCCTGCGTACCGGCCGACCGCGTGGTCTCACCGGTCGAGACGAACGCGAGCGCCTCATGCTCGGTGCCGTCCGCGTGTGACTGCCACCGGCCCAACCGATCGTCCGGTGACTGGGCGAGGGTGACGAAGAGCACGTCTCGGTCGATGGCCGGGGCTACCGAGAGGAGGTCGGCACACACGGCCTCGCTCCGCTCTTCCATCGCCGGTGAGAGGACCAGGACGTTCTGGACGCCCTCACCGAGTTGGTCACGGACGGACTCGGTGTCGTGGGGAGTTGCAGTCACTGGGCAGGGACCCTCGTACGGTACCTATCCAACGGGTCGTTAAATGGGCCGTGGTTCGATTATCAACAATGAGACCATCCGGCCCTGCTACGACCTGTCGTCGGTTACCCCGAGACCGTGACTTCCCAGGTCGTCGACGATGAGTAGCCCCACTTCTCGACGTCGACGCCGAAGTCGCCCTCACGGAGTGCGACCATGTTGGTCCCGACCTCCTTCGGCGACATGCCGAGTTCCTCGGCGATCAGGCGCGACTTGAAGTAAGTCTTGGCGCCGGCTCGCTCCCGGAGGTGCGCGAGGATGCGGCGCTGCTTCTCGGTCAGCGTTCCGTCCACCGCCACGCCCGCGCTGGTGCTCATGATATAGCTGCGGGGCCTCTGCCCCCTAAGCCCGTTTGGTACGGCGGCGAAACCCGACGCAGGCTGTTGAATTAGGGACTCTCCCGATGGCGAACGGGTGGCGCGAGGGCCGGTGGCTGGTATGGCTGGCTAATCGCCTCCAACCCGGGGGTCAGAAGGTTCTTGCCGGTCGCCGGTCGAAGTCCGATGAATGTCCGAGGCCGTCGAGGTGAGCGTCGTCCTCCCGTCCTACAACGAGGAAGGCACCATCACCGACGCGGTCGAGCGGACGCTCGCGGCCCTAGAGGCGTTTCTGCCGGCCGGGAGCTACGAGGTGGTCGTTGCCGAGGACGGCTGCACCGATCGGACGCCGGAGATCGCGGCACGCCTCTCGGCCGAGGACGACCGAGTACGACACGTCCACAGCGACGAGCGGCTCGGCCGCGGTCGAGCACTGGTCGAGGCCTTCCGGGCGACCGAGGGCGACGTTCTGGCGTACCTCGACACCGATCTGGCGACCGACATGGCTCACCTCGAGCCCCTGGTCGAGGCCGTCAGGAGCGAGGGCTACGACCTCGCGACGGGCTCCCGATGGATGCCCGGAGACGAGGCCGACCGCCCTGTGAAACGGGGGGTCCCGAGCCGGGTGTACAACGGGATGGTCCGGACGGTTTTCGGCTCGGCCGTCCGCGACCACCAGTGTGGCTTCAAGGCGTTCGACCGACGCGTCCTGTTCGACCTCCTCCCGGCCGTCCGGGACGACCACTGGTTCTGGGACACAGAGGTGCTCGTCCGCGCGCAGGTCGCCGGCTACCGAATCTACGAATTCCCCGTCGAGTGGACGGCCAAGGGTGACACGAAGGTCGACCTCGTGCGTGACGTGCTCGGCATGGGCAGCCAGGTCCTCCGGCTCGGGTGGCAGCTCAGAGTGACGCCCCACGTCACCCGGCGGCGCACCATCGTCGTCGGCTTCCTGCTGACCGCCGCGGCCATTGCTCTCATGGGCGTCTACCTGCCCTTCGGCGAGGTCATCCAGCAGATGGCTCGGGCGGACCCCGCCCTCGTCGTCGTCGCCGGGGTCGTCTACCTGCTCTCCTGGCCCCTCCGGGGGGCCCGCTACCGGGACATCCTCGCGGAGCTCGACTTCCAGGAGCGCGTCGGCTTCCTCACCGGCGCGGTCTTCATCAGCCAGACCGGGAACCTGGTGTTTCCGGCCCGCGCGGGCGACGCCATCCGGGCGTACGTGGTCAAGACACGACGCGCCGTGCCGTACCCGGCCGGCTTCGCCTCCCTGGCCGTCGAGCGGGTCTTCGATCTCCTCACGATCACGGCGATGGCCGGCGTCGTGCTCCTCGGTCTGCTCGCGACGGGGGGCCTCCCGAGCCTCGCCGGTACCACCGTCGGCGGCGGGGTGGAGCAGAGCGGCCGGACGGCGGTGCTCGTCGCGGGCGTGGTCGGCATCGCCGCCGTGTTGGCCGTCGCCACCCTCGTCGCGACCGCCCGGTCGCCCCGGAACCGGATCCGGTCGGCACTCGCCCGGGTGAGCGACGATTCCTACGCCCGCTACGTCGCCCGCGTCCTGGAGCGGTTCGTCGGCGACGTCCAGACGGTCGCGGCGGACCCCCGGGCCTTCGCCCGCGTGGGCGCCTCGAGCGTGCTGATCTGGGGGATCGACGTCGCTACGGCCGCCACGGTCTTCGCGGCGTTCGACCACGGACTCGCGACCACGACGCTGGTCGGGGTCTGCTTCTTCGCCGTGAGCGTCGGCAACCTCGCGAAGGTGCTGCCGCTCTCGCCGGGCGGCATCGGCCTCTACGAGGGCGCCTTCACCCTTCTCGTGGTGGGCGTCGCCGGCGTCCCCTGGCAGCTCGCCCTGGGCGTGGCCATCGTCGACCACGCCGTCAAGAACGCGGTCACACTGGCCGGCGGCCTCGTGTCGATGGTGGTCCTCAACGTCTCGCTGACGACCGCCGTCGAGGAAGCCCCGGAGGCGGCAACGGCCGAGGGCGATTGAAGCAGGGGCGGGGTGAATCGTCCCGTCGGGGCGAGTCGTGTTACCGGTTCTCACGGCGCCTTCGGTCGATTTCGGAGGTTTTAAGGATTTGACATCCGACCTGTATGGCACCGAATCTGCCGGGACCGGCCGGCGCACGCCCTCATGACCGTAAAAACAACCGAGCGAGAGACGACAGACGAGACCGAGGCCGAGGAGGCCTGTCCCGAGTGTGCAGGCTCCCTCGTCGCCGACCAGGAGCACGGCGAGACCGTCTGCGAGGACTGTGGCCTCGTCGTCGCAGAGAACGAAGTGGACCGCGGGCCCGAGTGGCGCGCGTTCAACCCCTCGGAGAAGGACGAGAAGTCCCGCGTCGGCGCCCCGACGACGAACATGATGCACGACAAGGGGCTCTCGACGAACATCGACTGGCGCGACAAGGACGGCTACGGGAACTCGCTGTCGGCCAAGCAGCGCGAGAAGATGTCCCGACTCCGGACCTGGAACGAGCGGTTCCGGACCCGGGACTCCCGGGAGCGAAACCTCAAGCAGGCCTTGGGCGAGATCGACCGGATGGCCAGCGCCCTCGGCCTCCCCGAGAGCGTCCGCGAGACCGCGAGCGTCATCTACCGGCGCGCCCTCTCCGAGGACCTCCTCCCCGGGCGGTCCATCGAGGGCGTCTCGACGAGCGCGCTCTACGCGGCCGCCCGGCAGGCTGGCGTCCCGCGGAGCTTAGACGAGATCACCGAGGTGAGCCGGGTCGAGAAGAGCGAGGTCGCCCGGACCTACCGGTACGTCGCCCGGGAGCTCGGCCTCGAGATCCAGCCCGCTGACCCCGAGAGCTACGTCCCCCGGTTCGCCTCGGCGCTGTCGCTCTCCGAGGAGGCCGAGCGACGGGCCCGCGAGCTACTCGAGTCGGCCAAGCGTGAGGGCGTCCACTCCGGTAAGTCCCCCGTAGGTCTCGCCGCCGCGGCGATCTACGCCGCTGCGCTCCTGACGAACGAGAAGACCACGCAGGCCCGCGTCAGCGAGGTGGCCGACATCAGCGAGGTCACCATCCGGAACCGCTACCACGAGCTGCTCGAGGCCGAGCAGGGCCTTCCCGCGTAAGCAGCCAAGCGTCGGCCGCTCCACCGCCCTAGAGCGTGCCGACTCGGTGACGGAAGATTAACCCGGGAGGGTGACAGACCGAGGGACGACGTGGGACGCACTCGCGCCATCATCGCCGCCGCGCTCGCCACTATCTACCCCGGCTTGGGACACGTCTACCTCCGGGAGTGGTTCCGGGCCTTCGCCTGGTTCGTCCTCTCCGTGGCGACGGCCGCGCTCGTCGTGCCTCCAGAGGTCATCGCCGCCTACGAGAGCGGGGGGATAGACGCTCTCTGGGAGGCGAGCCGTTCCCTCCCGTTGCAGGCGATCCTAGCGATATTGGCCCTCCGCGTCCTGAACGTGGTCGACGCAGCGTGGCTGGGGCTCCGGCCCCGACACACCGCCGCGGGTGCCGAGGGGCCAACCTGTCCGAACTGCGGTCGCGAGCTCGACGCCGACCTCGACTTCTGCCACTGGTGCACGACCCCGTTGGACGGGGCGCGAGAGGAGTCCGCAGCCGACAGCGGCCTTCTCTGAGTCGGGCCGCGCCGGCTAGCGCAGGGCTATCGCTTCACGGCCCGTATCGGAGACATGGAACCACGCATCAGCTTGGTCACGCTCGGGGTCGCGAACGTGACCCGCTCGACGACGTTCTACCGGGACCTGGGCCTTCCCCAGCTCGAGTTCGAGAGTGACGACGTTGCGTTCTTCACGTTGGAAGGGACTTGGCTCGGTCTCTACCGGCGGGATCTGCTGGCCGAGGAGACACACACAGCCGTGACCGACGCCGGTCCGGGTGCCGTCACGCTCGCCCACAACGTTGAGTCGACGGACCGCGTCGACGAGGTGCTCTTCGAGGCCAGGGCGGCGGGGGCCGACATCGTCCAGACGGGTATCGATCGCCCCTGGGGCGGCTATTCGGGCTACTTCGCCGACCCGGACGGCCACCGGTGGGAGGTCGCCTGGAACCCGGACTTCGAAATCGACTGAGGGGCCGACTCGCGCGGGTGCCAGCCCTACTTTTCGATGATGCTCTCCTCGACCGCCTCGCCGAAGTGTCGTGCGACCGGCTCGTGATAGACCAGCACCTCGTCGCCCGCTTCGAGGTCCGTGACGGCCTTGCGACCCTCGCTCGTCGCCACCTTGATCGTCTCGGCGTTCTGGAGGAGCGTCTCGATGCGGTCCTCGCCATCGTCGGTCGCGACGCGGGCCTCGACCCGGAACATCGGCCGCTTCTCGATCTTCACGCGGCCGACGACGGCCTCCCGGGTGTTCCCGTCCGTGTCGACGACCTGGACCTCGTCACCGCTCTTGAGCTCGGAGAGGTAGGCCGTCCCGCCCTCGGGCGTGCGGACGTAGGCGTGGACCGCCCCGGCGTTCACCCGGAAGGGCCGGGAGGCCACGTAGGGAGAGTCGGCCGTCTCCGCGTGGACGAAGAACAGCCCGCGGGACATCGAGCCGACGAGCATCCCTTCGTCGTGCTCCATGAGCGAACCGGTGTCGACGCAGACGCGGTCCGCCAGGCCGGTTCGCTCGATCCCCGTGACCTCGGCCCACTGGAGCGTCAGCGTCTCCCGAGCCGCCGCGTCTCGAGCCTCGACCGTCCGACGGATCTCGTCGGGACTGTCCGCGTCGAGGAGCACGGCGTCGGCCCCGATCTCCAACGTCTCGAAGGCCGTCTCGGCCTCCTCCGCGGACGTCACGCCCGCCACGAGCTCCGTCTCCTCCCCGATGCGGGCGATGAGGTTCTCCAGCGGGATGATCTGCCAGTCCTCCGCGACGACGATGGTGTGCGCCGCCGCCTCGGCCGCCGCCTCGGCGAGGGCCTCGTAGTCGGCGTCGAAGATCCGGACGAACGCCGCGTCGGCGTTGCCCCGCCGCAGGGTCGTGAGGTCGGCCGATCCGGAGAGATCGTTGGGATACTCCATGGTCCCGTCCCCCTCGCCCTCCTTGCCGACGACGATGGCGTCGGGCTCCGCCCGCTCGGGCTCGGCCTCGAGCACCTCGACGTCGTCGGTGAGGAACGCGGCGACGTTCACGTCGCCGAGCTCGCGGACCCGCGCCACGTCGTCCTGGTCGACGAGCACCCAGTCGACGCCGGCCTCCAAGCCAGCCGTTATCCGCCGCTTCCTCGCCTCCCAATCGCCGACCGAATCGTCGGCAAGCAGCCAGACGGAACGTGTCATGTGCCCATCCTCACGTCGCGGGGGTTAAAGGGTAGCGTCTGACGGGACGGCGACGATGGCCGGGTCAGACCTCGACGGCGAGGCCGCTCTCCTCGATGGCCGCATCGACGGGGGCGTCCTCGTGGACCACGCTGGCTACCGCCCGCGTGATGGCCTCCGGATCGTCGTGCTGGAAGATCGAGCGACCCATGGAGACGCCTGCGGCGCCTGCGTCCATGGCGCCCCGGACCATCTCGATCGTCTCGTGGTCGGTGCCACGGGAGCCGCCGGCGATCACCACCGGTTTCGCGGTGGCCTCGACGACCGGTTCGAAGCTCGACGCGTGGCCGGTGTACCCGGTCTTGATCACGTCTGCCCCCAGCTCCTCGCCCAATCGAACGGCGTGAGCGACGAGCTCGGGGTCGCTCGCTTCGACGTCGTGGCCCCGGACGTAGCACATCGCGAGTACGGGGATGCCCAGCCGCCCGGCCTCTCGGGTCAGCCCGGAGAGACCCTCGATCTGGCCAGGCTCGTACTCTGAGGCGACGTTGACGTGGAAGGAGACTGCGTCCGCGCCGGCCCGGACTGCCTCCTCCACGGTGGCCGTGGGCCGCTTGTCGTTCTCGTCGGGGCCGACGGCGGTCGAGCCGTTGCAGTGGACGACGTAGCCGGCGCCGTTCGTGTTCGGATGGACCCGTGGAGCGAGCCCCTTCTGGGTGAGCACCGCGTCGGCTCCACCACGGGTCACCGCGTCGATGGTGGACTCGATGTCGGCAAGCCCCTTCACGGCCCCGAGGGTGATGCCGTGGTCCATCGGGACGATGAGGTAGCGGCCCCCTGTCCCGATGCGCTCTAAGCGCGCGTGCGTGCCGGCGGTCATGGTGTGTTCCTCTGTGGCACGGCCGGTTATGTCCCTTCCGGTTCTTGGGGGGGTGCGCCGGCGCCGGCCAGGGCTCCCTCCTTGAGTTCCCGCGCTTTCGACTCGAGCCGGTCGGCGACGTCCTCGCCGTCCTCGGCGATCAGGTCCACGAAGACGCTCCCAGCGACGACGCCCTCGGCCCCCGCCGAGACGACCTCCGCCGCGTTGTCACCCGTCGAGATGCCGAATCCCACCGCTCGCGGGAGGTCGGCCTCCGAGAGCTTCGCCAGGCTCTCGTGGGTCTGCTCGCTCACGTCGGCCCGCGCGCCGGTGGTGCCCATCCGGGCCTGCACGTAGACGAAGCCCGAGGCCACCTCGAGGATCCGGGCGATCCGCGCCTCGTCGGTCGTCGGCGCGACGATGAAGATCAAGGCCAACCCGTGGGCGTCGCAGGCGGCGCGGAGCTCCTCGGCTTCCTCGACGGGGAGGTCCGGGACGATGAGGCCCGCGAGCCCCGCGTCGGCGGCGGCCGCGACGAACGGCTCGACCCCGGACGCGTCGCCATACTGGTAGAGCAGGTTGTAGTAGGTCATCGCGACGATCGGGACGTCGACCTCGTCGGTCAGGTCGGCGACGAGCGCCAGGAACTCCGTCGGTGTCATCCCCGCGTCGAGGGCCCGGGTGATGGCGTCCTGGATGGTCGGACCATCGGCAATCGGTTCGGAGAACGGCAGGCCGAGTTCGATGACGTCCGCGCCGCCCCGGGCGAGCGCCCGGACGTAGGTCGTCGTGGACGCGGCGTCGGGGTCGCCGGCGACGATGTAGGGAATCAGCGCCGGCCCGCTGGCGAACGCCTCGGTGACGCGGCTCGCGCCCACGTCAGAGCCCTCCGTCGAAGACGTCCATGTCGGGGGCCGCCTCGAGGTCCCGCTCGGTCGACTCCTCGAGGACCGTCTCCAGGTCCTTATCGCCCCGGCCGGAGACGTTGACGACGACGAGGTCGCCCAGGTCCCCATGGGCCTCCTCGAGGTAGCCGAAGGCGTGGGCCGTCTCCAGCGCCGGGATGATGCCCTCTAACTGCGAGAGCCGGTGGAACGCCTCGAGCGCCCCGTCGTCGTCCACGGCGACGGGCGTCACCCGGTCTTGGTCGACGAGGTGAGCCAACTCGGGGCCGACGCCCGAGTAGTCCAGACCGGCCGACACCGAGTGGGACTCTAAGATCTGGCCGTCGCGGTCCTGGAGCAGCTTCGTCCGGGCGCCGTGGAGCACGCCTGTCTGGCCGGTCGAGAGCGACGCCGAGTGGGGTGCGACGCCGGCTTCCTCGTCGACCTCGAGGGTCGAGCCGCCGGCCTCGACCGCGTAGAGGTCGACGCCCTCGTCGTCGACGAATCCGTCGAAGGCGCCCATCGCGTTCGAGCCGCCACCCGTGCAGGCGAGGACACCGTCGGGCAACCGGCCGGCCTGCTCCTGCACCTGCCGTCGGGCCTCCTCGGAGATGACCGCCTGGAAGTCTCGCACCAGGCTCGGGAACGGGTCGGGGCCGACGACGGAGCCGATGACGTAGTGGGTGTTCTCCACCGTCGTGGCCCAGTCCCGGAGCGTCTCGCTGATCGCCTCCTTCAGCGTGCCGCGGCCGACGTCGACCGGGGTAACGGCCGAGCCGAGCAGCCGCATCCGGAAGACGTTCGGGCGCTGTCGGTTGATGTCGGTGCGGCCCATGTAAATCTCGCAGTCCATCCCGAGGTGGGCCGCCGCCATCGCCGTCGCCGTGCCGTGCTGGCCGGCGCCGGTCTCGGCGATGATCCGTTCCTTGCCCATGTACTGGGCGAGCAGGACCTGGCCGAGGGCGTTGTTCAGCTTATGCGCCCCGCCGTGGAGGAGATCCTCCCGCTTGAGGTACACCTCGGTGTCGTACCGGTCGGAGAGCGCCTTGGCGTGCTGGAGCGGGGTGGGACGGCCACCGAAGTCCCGGAGCCGGGCTCGGAGGTCGTCCAGGAAGCCGTCCTCGTTCTCGATGACGTAGCGCTCGTAGGCGTCGGTCAGCTCGTCGATGGCCGGCATCAGTGCCTCCGGGACGAACTGGCCGCCGTACTCGCCGAACGCTCGTGGGGTGGAAGTCATGGTCGCCTCATTGGAGTCTGGTGAACTGCCGCGTGTTCGCGGCCACGTCCCCGGCCATTATGGCGCTGCCGATGAGCAGCGCGTCCGCACCGGCCGCGCGCATCCGACGGACGTCCGCCGGGCTGGTGATGCCGCTCTCGGCGATCAGCGTCAGGTCGTCCGGGGCGGACGCGGCGACCCGCTCGAAGGTCCCGAGGTCGACCTCCAGCCGGGCCAGATCCCGGTTGTTGATGCCGACGAGGTCGGCCCCGGCCGCGACCGCCGCCTCGAGCTCAGCGACCCTGTGGACCTCGACGAGCGGCTGGAATCCCCGCTCCCGAGCGGCCTCGACCAGGCGGGGGAGGTCGTCGACGAACCGGGCGATCAAGAGAATCAGGTCGGACTCGACGACGTCGAGCTGGCCCTCGTTCACGATGAAGTCCTTCCGGAGCACCGGGACGTCCACCGCCTCGCGGACCCGTCGGAGCGACTCGGGCGAGCCGCCGAAGTGCTCGGGTTCCGTGAGTACCGAGAGGGCAGCCGCGCCGCCGTCGACCATCGCGAGGGCGAGGGCGACCGGGTCCTCGTCCCGCCGGCCCTCGGTCGTGGGACTCGTCGGCTTCACTTCGGCGATCACCGGCACCCGTCCGTCGGCCTCGGCGTCGGCGATGGCGTCGGCCAGCGGCCGGGCTGTGACCGAGAGCCGCTCCCCGGGGCCGGGCCGTGACCGAGCCGCGCGGAGGATCGACCGGACGGCGGGCGCCACCTCAGCGTCAGTATTCATTGTTGTACATTCATGGACTAGTTTGTACATAAGAGTTGCGTCGTCGGCCGAAGCTTCAAGCCCAGGATGGGCGTTGGCTGCGTATGGACGCGCCGGAGACGCAAGGGGCGGACGAGCCAGGCATCTACGCCATGGAGTCGGCCTACCTCGATCGATTCGTCCAGCTCGGTGTGGCCGGCGGGAAGCTCCTCTCCGTCTCGTTCCCACGGACACCCGACGACGACGCCGCCGCCGAGCACGCGTTGCTCGACCGGATCGAAGGGTACCTCGAGGGCGCGAAGGCCGACTTCGCGGACGTGGATATCGGGCTGACGGTCCCGACGGCCCACCGCCGGGTCCTCGAGGCGCTCCGGGAGGTGCCCTACGGGCAGCAGGTCACCGTTGAGCGGCTCACCGGGTTGACGCCGGACCTCGACACCGACGACGAATCGGACCGAGACCTGGTGCGGACGGCCCTCGCCGAGAATCCCGTTCCGCTGGTGATACCGGACCACCGCGTCCGGGACGGCCCGAGCGGCGCCCCGCCCGACGTCGAGCAGAAGCTCCGGTCGCTAGAGGGACTCTAGCGGTCGGCGGTCCCGGCGGAGCCGAGCAGCCCCTCGTGGACGACGAACTCCAGCACGTCGACGAGATAGTGGGCAATCACGACCGTGGCCAGGCTGCCGGTCAGGACGAACGCGGCGCCGAGGACGAGCCCCAGCGCGCCGGTGACGGCGACGCCGATGTCGCCCTGGGCGGTGTGGCCGAGCCCGAAGAGCACCGCCGAGCCGACGACGAGCACCCAGGCCGGGAGGCCGAAGCCGGCAGCGATGGCCCCCACGAGGACACCCCGGAAGAGGAGCTCCTCGGCGATCGCGATGATCGGCAACACGACGAGCACGAGGACGGCCCACTCGGCCCACCCGTCGGGCGAGAGGAGCTCGCGGAGCCGCTCGTCGAACCTGACGCCGAGCCGATCGGCGAGGGCCGTGGCGCTCTCGCTCGCGAGGTAGAGACCGATCCCGAGGCCGAGGCCTACGGCCAGGTTCGAGCCAGCTGGGGCGGCCAGCCCGATCGCCGACGGCGGGACCGCCGCGATCCAGACGGCCCCGATGGTCACGATCGCGAGCAGGCCGTGGGTGAGCGCAACGTTCGCCTGCAAGGCGGCACCCGTCGGGAGGGAAAGCGGCTCGCCGTCGGACCCATCGGGAGGGCCAACGCCGCCAGCCGGCTGCTCCGACGCGCTCGTCGCGATGGCCCGGGCGGACGTCCGGGAGAGGACGAGCAGCGCGAGCGTGATGACGACCACGGCCGCCCCGAAGAGCGGCCAGTTCGGTGTCGCCATGGGCTCGTCCCGACACAGGGACCCGGGGCGCAAGAAGGGGACGGGTTCGGCGGTCACGTCGCTGGCGTTCCGCAACGCCTAATCCACGGCGTCCCGCACGCCGAGGTATGGCAAACCTCTGGGAGGACCTCCCGGCCGGCCCGAACCCGCCCGAGGAGATCTACGCCGTCGTCGAGTGTCTGAAGGGCGAACGGAACAAGTACGAGTACGAGAAGGACATCCCCGCCGTCGTGCTCGATCGGGTGCTCCACTCGAACGTCCACTACCCATCCGACTACGGATTCATCCCGCGCTCGTGGTACGACGACGAGGACCCCCTCGACGTGCTGGTGCTCGTCGAGGACCAGACGTTCCCGGGCTGCGTGATCGAGGCACGGCCGGTCGCGCTCATGAAGATGGACGACGACGGCGAGCAGGACGACAAGGTGATCGCGGTGCCGAGCGAGGACCCGCGATTCGACCACGTGGACGACGTCAAGGACGTCCCCCAGCAGACCATGGACGAGATCGACGAGTTCTTCGCGACGTATAAGAACTTAGAGGAGGGCAAAGAGGTCGAAACGCTCGGCTGGGAGGACAGGGCCGCCGCCATGGATGCGATCGAGCACTCCATGGACCTCTACCGGAGCACGTTCTGAGACCGGCCGTCTGCGCGTCGCGTTTTCTCCGAGACGGCGGCGATACCCGCCGATAGCGGCCGGAGCCGAAGGAGTGGATTCATATGGGCCTCGTGGCTACCGGGCGCCATGGGACTGTTCGACCGGCTGCGGGGCAGCGATGGCCCGCGGGTTGCCTTCTTCGGGATCGACGGCGTCCCCTGGAGCCTCGTCCGGGACAACCCCGACGTCTTCCCGACGCTCTCGGCCATCGCCGAGTCCGGATCCGCCGGTCCGATCGACAGCATCGTGCCGCCCGAGTCCTCCGCCTGCTGGCCGTCGTTGACGACCGGCGTCAACCCCGGGGCGACCGGGGTGTACGGCTTCCAGGACCGGGAGGTCGGCAGCTACGAGACCTACGTGCCGATGGGGCGGGACGTCCAGGCGACCCGCCTCTGGGACCGCGTGCAGGACGCCGACCGGCAGGCCACGGTCATGAACGTGCCCGTGACCTTCCCGCCCCAGCGGAACGTCCAGCGGATGGTCTCGGGGTTTCTCTCGCCCGGCGTCGAGAAGGCCGCAACGCCCGAGTCGGTACGGGACTACCTCGACTCGACCGGCTACCGCATCGACGTGAACGCGAAGCTCGGCCACAAGGATGACAAAGCCGAGTTCGTCGAGGACGCCCACGAGACCCTCGACGCCCGTCAGGAGGCGTTCTCGCACTACGTCGAGGCGGACGACTGGGACCTCTTCTTCGGCGTCTTCATGACCACGGATCGGGTCAACCACTTCCTCTTCCGCGACTACGAGCGGGACGGCGAGAACAAGGAGGCGTTCCTGGAGTTCTACGGGACGGTGGACCGCTACCTCGGGGAGCTCCGCGACGCCCTCCCCGAGGACGTCACGATGATCGTCGCCTCCGACCACGGCTTCACCTCGCTCGACTACGAGGTTCACTTCAACGAGTGGCTCCGGGAGGAGGGGTGGCTCTCCTTCGAGACCGACGACCACGAGTCCCTCGACGACATCGCCGAGGAGACCCGGGCGTACTCGCTCATCCCGGGGCGGTTCTACCTGAACCTCGAGGGGCGGGAACCCAGAGGGAGCGTCCCGCAGTCGGAGTACGACGCGACGCGGGACGAGCTCCGCGAGAAGATCGAAGCCCTCGAGGGGCCCGACGGCGGGCCGGTCGTCGACCGGGTGGTCGAGCGTGAGGACGCCTTCTTCGGCGACCACGAGGACATCGCCCCCGACCTCGTCGCGATCCCCAACGCTGGCTTCGACCTCAAGGCGGGCTTCCGCGGCGCAGAGGCCGTCTTCGACACGGGTCCTCGGAACGGCATGCACAGCTTCTCGGACGCCTGTCTCTTCATCGACGACGCGGACGCGTCGATCGAAAACGTCGACCTCTTCGACGTGACCCCGACGGTGCTCTCGCTCATGGAGATCGAGTACGACGGCGGGGCATTCGACGGGCGGAGCCTGGTCTGAGGGCCGCCGGCCCCACCCGGGCGCGGTCTCGGACGACGACGCGTGGAGCAACCGTTAAAAGGGGGTCCGACCAATGGTCTCCAACGTGATGAGGGGGGGACCCACCGAGGTGGAACCGGAGCCACGTTCCGCCCGGCCGTTCGTTCTCGCCGGGGCCAGAATCACCCACGACCGGACGTCCATCGACGTGCTCGAGGCGGCGAGCCACGCCGAACCGGGTGAGCGGGTCGAGACCCTCCTCGATCGGCCGGGCGTCAGTGAAGCGGCGGTCATCCAGACGTGCAATCGCATCGAGGAGTACGTCGTCGCGGAGTCGGCTGACCGGGGCCGGGAGGCCCTCGCCGACGTCGGGGCGGCGGGTGCACCGGACGCCGTCGTCGCGATGGACCACAGCGAGAGTCTCAGGCACCTCCTGCGGGTCGCCGCCGGGCTCGAATCCCAGGTGCTTGGGGAGGACCAGATCCTCGGGCAGGTCCGCGAGGCGTACCGGACCGCCGACACGGTCGGCGGGCTCGGACCCGTGCTCGAAGACGGCCTCTTAAAGGCGATCCACGTCGGCGAGCGAGCCCGCACGGAGACCGCGATCAACGAGGGCATCGTCTCGCTCGGGAGCGCCGCCGTCGACCTCGCGGCGCGCGAACGCGGCTTCGATGGCCGGACCGTGGTTGTCGGCGCCGGTGAGGTCGCCCGGACGGTCCTGGCGTCGCTGGCGGACCGAGCGGTCGGTGAGCTCGAGGTGTTGAACCGGTCACGGGACCGGGCGGCGGCGCTGGCCGCCGACGCGGGGGCGGCCTGGGCCGGGCTCGACGACCTGGCGACGAAGCTGGCGACGGCCGACGTCGTCATCGTCTCCACCGGGAGCACGTCGCCGGTGATCGATCGGGCGTCGCTCGAGGCAGCCGACGAGACGTTCGTCGTGGACCTCGGTCAGCCGCGAGACGTCTCGACGGCGGCCGCGGCGCTGCCGGCCGTCACGGTGCACGACCTCGACGACCTCCGGTCGGTGACCCGCCGTACCCACGAGGAGCGTCGGGAGGCCGCGGAGGCGGTCGAGGCCATCGTCGAGGAGGAGTACGAGAACCTGGTCGAGAGCTACAAGCGCAAACGCGCCGACGCCGTGGTCCGCGGCATGTATCGCGGGGCCGAACGGATGAAGGAGCGAGAAGTAAGGCGGGCGCTGGGCCGGCTCGACGACCTCGAGGAGGAGCAGCAGGCCGTCGTCCGTGACCTCGCCGACGCCCTCGTCTCCCGGCTGCTCGCGGTGCCCGCCGAGAGCCTCCGCGACGCGGCGGCCAACGACGACGTGGAGACGCTGATCGCGGCGATCGAGCTGTTCGACCCCGGGGCGGAGGACCAGGACTTCTTCGCCGACGTCCCGACCGGCGTGCTGGAGGCGGCACTGGAGCGCCAAGTCGCCTCCGGCGACGAGGACTGAGCGGCCGTCCCGGTTCTACCGGTGCGCGTTCGAGGCCAGCGCCAGCACCGGCCGGGGCCCTGCCCGGACCACGACGCCCCGGAGGGGCCATCGGGGCGCCGTGGTGGCGTCTCGGTACGCCTATTGGGATGGCTCCCGAGGCTCCACCCATGCAGGACGAACGCTCGCGGGAGCTCTACGACCGCGCGCTGTCGGTGATGCCGGGTGGGGTGAACTCCTCGGTGCGGGCCATCCGACCGTACCCGTCGTTCGTGCAACGGGGCGACGGCGGGCACGTGGTGGACGTCGACGGAAATCGGTACCTCGACTACGTCATGGGCTATGGACCGCTGCTGTTGGGCCACGACATGCCCGAACCCGTTCTCGCGGCCGTGCAGTCGGCGGCCAGCGAGGGGCCGATGTACGGCGCGCCGACCGAGGTCGAGGTCGAGCTGGCCGAGTTCGTTGCCCGCCACGTGCCGTCGGTGGAGATGGTCCGATTCGTCAACTCGGGGACGGAAGCGACGGTGTCGGCGGTGCGGCTCGCACGGGGATACACCGACCGGGACAAGATCGTCGTCATGCAGGGCGGCTACCACGGCGCCCAGGAGTCGACGCTCGTCTCGGGCGCGGCCGGGTCGGCCCATCCGTCGAGCCCCGGAATCCCGGACACGTTCGCCGAGCACACGCTGCCGGTGCCGTTCAACGACGAGGCGGCCGCCGAGGCGGTCTTCGACCGCTGGGGCGACGAGATCGCCGCGGTCCTCACGGAACCGATGCTCGGGAACACGGGCGTCGTGCTCCCCGAGGACGGCTACCACGAGACGCTCCGGTCGCTCTGTGACGAGCACAGCTCGCTGCTGGTCTTCGACGAAGTCATCACCGGCTTCCGGGTGGGCGGGCTCGCGTGTGCGCAGGGTCGGTTCGGCATCGAGCCCGATCTGACGACCTTCGGCAAGGTCATCGGCGGTGGGTTCCCGATCGGCGCCATCGGGGGCCGCGCGGAGGTCATGCAGTCGATGACCCCCGCCGGCGACGTCTTCCAGTCAGGGACGTTCTCGGGCCATCCAGTGACCATGGCCGCCGGCCTAGAGACGCTCCGGCACGCGGCCGAGACCGACGTCTACGCCCACGTGAACGCTCTCGGCGAGCGGCTCCGTGAGGGCCTCCGGGACGTGGTCGAGGACCGCGCACCCGAGTACACCGTGGTGGGGACGGACAGCGTGTTCAAGGTGATCTTCACCCGCCCCGGCCGGACGGTCCGGAACGCGGCGGACGTCGAGGCGTCCCAGCTCGACCGGTGGGAGCGGCTCTTCCGGCCCGCCATGAAGGAGCGAGGGATCTTCCTCCCCGCGAACGGGAAGGAGGCCCAGTTCGTGTGCGCGGCCCACACCGAGGCCGACGTCGACGACACGATCGAAGCGTACGACACGGCGCTCTAGCGGGCGGGCCCTGCACGTCGGCAGAAGGGCTTTCCCCCAGGGCACCCACGTTCGGCCGTGTTCCCCCTCCAGTTCGGCGTCCCCGGCGGCGCGGAGATCCTGATCGTCCTCCTGATCGCGGTGCTCCTCTTCGGCGTCCCCCTCGTCGTCCTCGGGGGCCTCTTTCTCTACGTCCGCCGCGTCGAGCGGAAGGTCGACGAGGTCCACGAGCGGCTCGACGAGTGAGGGGAGACTGACCACCGGTGGTCGATCGGTCGCTTCTGGCGTCGAAGTGACAGTCCCAAGTACGCGCCGGCCCTAGCCAGGGTATGCTCGCCGAGCCCATCGACGCGCCGTCGAAGACGTCACCAGCCGAGCTCCTCGGCGCCTACGAATCAGACCTCGCCGACGTGGTCGAGACGGTCGGTGTCGAGCGTGCCCACGAGGCGACCGGCCTCGATCGCTCGGTGCTCGAATCCGTCGAAGGGGGCGACGCCGCCGACCTCGAAGTCGACGACGCCGCGGCCATCCTCGCCCTCCAAGACGGCGCTCCGGCCACTGACGCGATCCTGGCAGAGGTCCGCGACCACCTCCTGCTCGGCATGTCTTCGGCCATGCTGACGGTGGAGCACATCGCGGCCGACGTCGATGGGAACCTGGATCCGAAGGAGATCCAAGGGATGGTGGAGGGGCGCCACCCGATGTCGCTCGCCCAGTTCGCTCGCATCAATCACTACATCGCGGGGGCGCAGTGAGGGTCGCGATCCTCGGCTGTGGCTACGTCGGGCTCGCCGCCGGCGATGCCCTCTCGGCGGCCGGTCACGACGTCGTGGGGGTCCGGCGCTCCGAGGCGGGGCTCGAGGCGGTGTCGGCGGCCGGCCTCGAACCGGTTCGGGCCGACGTCACCGAGCCAGAGACGCTCGAGGCCGTGCCCGACGCCGACGCCGTCGTCTTCACCGCGAGTTCTGGGGGAGGGGACGTGGCGGCGGCCCGGTCGGTGTACGTCGAGGGCCTCGGGGCCACCATCGACGCCTTCGCTGGGCGGTCGAACCCACCAGATAAGCTGCTCTACACCTCGAGCACGGGTGTATACGGGGATCACGACGGCGAGTGGGTCGACGAGGAGAGCGAACTGCGGCCCGCGACCGCGAAGGCCGAGGTGCTCGTCGAGGCCGAGTCGGTCGCGCGTGCGGCGGCCGACCGGGGAATGGATCCGACCGTCGCCCGGCTCGGCGGCGTGTACGGCCCGGAGCGGCTCCGGGTCGGGCGCTACCTCGAGCGACCCGTGACCGAGGGCTACCTCAACCTGATCCACCGCGAGGACGCCGGCGGGGCGATTCGGTTCCTGCTCGAGGCCGACGCACCGGAGACCGTCCTCGTGGTCGACGACGAGCCCGTCTGGAAGCCGGACCTCTCCGTGTGGCTGGCCGACCAGTGTGGCGTCGAGGCGCCGCACGCACGCACGCTCGAGGAGCACCTGGCCGACGCGGACCTCTCAGCGGGGAGCAAGCGGCGGCTACGGGGCCAGAAGCGCTGCAGCAACGCCCGGCTGCGTGCGCTCGGCTACGAGTTCCTGCGGCCGACGTTCCGGGCCGGCTATCGCGAGGCGATCGAGGCCTACACCGCGCAGTGAGGCGATTCGGGCCGGACGGCGAGTGAGGAACCTTCTTATTCGAGGGGAGGAAGATGGTTGGCTGTATGCCGCGCCTCCCCGCGGCGATCCCAGGGGGCGACCTCGTCGCCGTGGCGAGGTCGCTGCTCGCCGGCAACCCACAGCTCGCCGCTCTAGCGGCCGTCGTCGGGCTCATCGCCCTCATCGCTGCGGCCCTCCTCTATCGGCGCCTGCGCCGTGCGCCGGGGGAGCGCTTCCAGTACGCCCTCTCGAAAGTCGACGCGGTGACAGTCCTCATGCACCCGAATCCGGACCCGGACGCGATGGCCACGGCCCTCGGGGTCAAGCACCTCGCCGAGCGCGCCGGGGCCTCGGCCCGGATCCAGTACTCCGGGCAGATCCGGCACCAGGAGAACCGCGCGTTCCGGACCGTGCTCGGACTCGAAGCCGAGTCGATCGAGGACGCGGGTGACCTGGCGAACGGTGCGGTGGTGCTGGTCGACCACAACGAACCGCGGGGGTTCCAAGGGGCGGCCGACGTCGACCCCTACGCTGTGGTGGACCATCACCCGGGCGACGGGACCGGCTCGACGTTCACCGACGTGCGCGCCGACCACGGCGCCTGCGCGAGCCTCATCACCGAGTACTACCGGGCGCTCGGGCTCCACCCGGGCGACCCGGAGGGGAACGGGAACGAGGACCACATCCCGACGACGGTGGCGACGGGGCTGCTCTACGGTATCTTATCGGACACCAATCACCTGACCCGAGGCTGCACGAACGCGGAGTTCGAGGCCGCGGCCTACCTCTATGGCGGCATTGACGAGGAGGCGCTGGACCGGATCGCCAATCCCCAGGTCGACGCCGAGGTCTTGGAGGTGCGCTCCCGGGCCATCAGCGAGCGGGAGGTCAGGGCCCCCTACGCCGTCAGCGACGTCGGGGAGGTCTCGAACGTCGACACCATCCCCCAGGCGGCCGACGAGCTCCTCCAGCTCGAGGGCGTCAGCGCCGTCGTCGTGATCGGCGAGAAGGACGGGACGCTCCATCTCTCGGGCCGCTCGCGCGACGATCGGGTCCACATGGGGGATGCGCTCTCGGCGGCCGTCGAGGCCATCCCGATGTCTTCGGCCGGGGGCCACGCCCGCATGGGTGGCGGGCAAGTGTCGGTCGAGCACATGTCGGGACTGCGCCCGGATTCGGGGATGACCCGCGAGGAGTTCGCCGAGCGCCTCTTCGACGCGATGGCGGGCGAACTCGACTAGGTACAGTCCCGCCGCAGGGTCGACCGCCCGGCGAGCGCACCGCTAACGTCGGGTTTTTGTCCGGCTCGGGCCAAGCGCGGGTGGATGGAATACGTCCAGGAGCGGGTCGCTACGCTGCACGACTACGGCGGCGACCCCCCCGAGGCGCCGACCGACCGCGCCGCGGTGGTCGTTCCGATGACCGAGCGGGAGTACGGGACGTGGGCCACCGAGCGGACGCTCTCGACGCTGTCCGCGCTCGATCCGGGCCGGGTCATCGTCCCCCTGCGGGCCTCCCCCGATGCCGTCTCGGACTTCGAGGCCTGGCTCGCCGGGTTCGACCTCCCTCTGGAGGTGCTCTGGTGCTCGGGCGAGTCACTCGAGGCACTCCTGGATGCCCGGGGCCTAGACGGCGAGGCCGGCAAGGGTCGCGACGTCTGGCTCGCCCTCGGCGTGGCCACGACCGATCACCCCTTCGTCGTCTGTCACGACGCGGACGTGCGGTCCTACGAGGCCGCGGACGTCTCGCGGCTGCTCGCGCCGCTCGAGTGGGGGTTCGCGTTCTCGAAGGGCTACTACGCCCGCGTGGAGAACGACCGGCTCTACGGGCGGCTCTGTCGGCTCCTCTACCGACCCCTGGTCAGGGCACTCTCGGACCGGCACGATGCCCCCGTCCTCGATTACCTGGGCGCCTTCCGTTACGCCCTGGCGGGAGAGTTCGCGGCGACCGCCCAGGTTGCCCGGGGGCTCCGGGTCGAGCGTCGGTTCGGCCTCGAAGTCGGGACCCTGGGCGGGACGTTCGACCTCGCGGGGTTCGACGGCACCGCGCAGGTCGACCTCGGGCGGTACGAACACGACCACCGAGCCGTCTCCGGGCCGGACGGTCTCGCCGACATGAGCGACGACGTCGCCGCCGCGGTCCTCCGGGTCGTCGAGGCGCACGGCGTCGAGCCCGACTACGAGTCGCTTCCGGCGGCCTTCCGGGAGGCCGCGGGAGCACTGGTCCGGGGCTACGACGCCGACGCCCGCTTCAACGGCCTCACCTACGAGGCGGCCGAGGAACGCGAGCAGGTCGACCGGTACGCCGAAGCGGTGCACCCACCGGGCACCGACGACCGCCTGCCCGCGTGGGACGCCGTGGACCTGGAGCCGTCGACCGTGCTGGAGGCGGCGCGCGCCGACCTCGACTCGGTGCAGTAACCGGCCCATCGGCCCCGGGCGAAGTCTTTTGCCCGCACCGGCTGGACTGGACCACATGCCCGGCGAGTCGGTGGACCCTGACCCGGACGAGCTCGCCGGCGTCACCGATCTCTTCGGGGGGCTCACCCGGGAGGAACTTCGGGGCGCCTTCGAGGACCTGGCGGCCCGCTCGGGCGCCTCGTTCGACGCAGATCGGATCGAGGACCGGATCGACGCGGCGCTCCGGGAGTACTACCTCGCGAGCGTCGAGCGCGACGAGGGCGAGCTGCTCGTGGCGGGACCCACGTCGCTGCCCCGGCTCCCCGACGGCGGCGATGACCTGCCCCATCTCGTCTCGGTGGAGCAGCGGTCGATCGACCCCGACGAGGTTGGCAAAGCCACGGTCGAGCGGCTCCGCGCCGACGCCGCCCGGGCGGTGAACGAGGGCGACGCGGACCGGATCGAGACGCTTCTCGACGTCTGCTACGACCTCGAGGCCTGGGCCCCGGTCGAGACAGACGAACTCCGTCACCGGCTCGACGCGGCCCGCTGAACGGTCGTCAGGTCGGTCGAATTAAGGCCGGTCGGGCCGACCGCCACGGCATGGACCTCGCGCGGGTCGCGGCACACTCGCCCATCACGACGGCTGCGGAGGCCCGCGAAGCCGCCGTGCTCGCGCCGGTCATCGGCCGGGGCGGCGACCCGCATCTGCTGTTCACCAAGCGGGCCGACCACCTCGGCGAGCACCCCGGGCAGATGAGCTTTCCCGGCGGCGGCCGCGAGCCGGGTGACGAGTCCCTCCTCGCGACGGCGACCCGCGAAGCCGAGGAGGAGATCGGGCTCCGCGAACCGGAGATCGACGTCGTCGGCCAACTCGACGACCTGCCGACGGTGTCGAGCTACTCGATCCGACCGTTCGTCTCGCGGATACCGGACCGGGCCTACGAACCAGACGAGCGCGAGGTCGCCGAAATCGCGGTCCTGCCGGTGGCCGGCCTGACCGACCCCGACAACTACGAGAGCGAGCGTCGAACCCACCCGGAGTACGGCGACGTCCGCGTCCACTTCTTCCACGTCGACGGCTACACGGTCTGGGGGGCGACGGGTCGGATCGTCACCCAGCTGCTGGAGCTCACCACCGACTGGCGGGTCCCCGAAACCGTCGACCGCGTCATCGACACCGACGTCGACCGCTGAGCGAGGGCCGCCCGCGAACGGCCGGTTCCAGGGCCGCTACCCGGATCAGTGGGTGGCCGCGCTACACCGGAACGCTGTCAGGTCAGTGAGAAAGCGAGAGGAGCAGGCCGCCGCCGTCGACCTACGCGTCGTCCGCCGCGTCGGCCTCTTCGACCACGACACGGCCGCCACCGTCGGCGCCCTCCTGCTTCGGGATCCGGACCTCGAGGGTACCGTCGTCCCGGAGGGTCGCCGTCGCGGCGTCGACGTCCACGACGGCGTCGGTCGGCAGCTGGGCGCGGGCGTCGAGGGACATGCCGCGGCCGGGGAAGCGCATCTCGAAGCCCTCGCGGTGCTCGCGGAAGCGGTCGATTCGGACCTCGACGGCGTCCCGTCGATAGCGGACCTGGACGTCGCTCGCGGTAGCACCGGGCGCGTCGACCACGACGAGGTACGCGTCCTCGCTCTCTAAGACGTCGGTGGGAAGGGGACTGGCCTCGTGGATCCGACCGACCGCGCGACCGACCTGCTCGACGACGGAGTCAGCGACCGACCGGCCGACGGCCGGGACCCGCCTCATACCTGGATCTCCGCTAGGCAGTCGGTGCCACCACACACCGGACACCGGAGGTCCGCCACCCCGTGGTCGTCGGGGACGTCGTAGGTGTAGTGGTTCTCGAACATGTCGAGGAAGCAATCCTCGTCGGTGCACTTGACCTCGAGCGTCGGGGGCATGCTCTCCCGTAGGCCCGCGACGGTAATCAATGCCCGGACTCCGGACACCGATCATGCTTCTCCGTTACTCGCCGTATCGCACCACGGGTGCGAGTTCCTCCATCGGGACGTCCTCGAACGCGGCTCGGGCGATGGTCCGCCGGTGGACCTCGTCGGCGCCGTCGACGATTCGGAAGGGCCTGACGCGCTCGTAGAACTCCGCGAGCGGAAGGTCCCGCGCGATGCCGTTGCCGCCACAGCACTGGACGGCCAAGTCGACGGCGTCGCCGACCACCTCCGCGGTGAACACCTTGCTCATCGCGACCTCGACGCGGGCCTCCTCGCCGGCGGCGATCAGGTCGGCCGCGTTGCGCACCATCGTCCGGACCGCGTGCAGCCGCGTCTCCGCGTCGGCGACCCGGTGGCGAATCGCGCCCTTCTCGGCGAGCGTGCCACCGAAGGCCTCGCGGTCACGCACGTACGCCTTGGCGATATCGAGCGCCCGCATCGCCATCCCCGAGTACCGCATACAGTGGGTCAGCCGAGCCGGTCCGAGGCGCTGCTGGACGAGTGAGAAGCCCTCGCCCTCCGCACCGAGGAGGTGCTCCTCGGGGACGCGAACGCCCTCGTACTTGATCTCGGCGTGGCCGATGTCGGTCTCGCCCCCGAGATGGGGGATGTTTCGAATCACGTTCACCCCGGGCGCGTCCGCCGGCACGAGGAACACCGAACAGCCCTCGTAGGGGTGGACGTCCTGGTCGGTTCGGGCGAAGACGAGGAGGAGGTCGGCTTCGAGGCCCTGCGTGGTCCACCACTTGTGGCCGTCGATGACCCACTCGTCGCCGTCTCGCTCCGCGGTGGTGCGGATCATCTTCGGGTCGGACCCGGCGCCGGGCGCGGGCTCAGTCATCGAGAAGCCCGACCGGAGCTCGCCGGCGACGAGGGGCTCGAGGTACTGCTCCTTCTGGAGGTCGTCCCCGGCGAGCTCGATGAGGTGCATGTTCCCCTCGTCGGGGGCGTCGACCCGCATGGCGGTGGCCCCGAGGCGGCTGCGGCCGGCCTCCTCGAAGGCCGGGAGCACCGTCCGGAAATCGAGGCCCATGCCGCCGTGGGCCTCGTCGATCTGTGGGGCGTAGATGCCGTAGTCGCGAGCGGCCTGTCTGAGTTCCTTGACCTTCCCGCGGGAGACCGAGGCGCCGCCGGGTCGGTCGCGCTCGTCTGGGAGCACCACCGCCTCCATGAACTCGTGGGCGGTCGCCGCGAGGTCCTCTGCAGCGGGGGGGTCGGAGACGTGAGCCATCGGTGATCGAACGGCAGGTCGCACGGAGACGGGTTTAGAAGGGGGGCTGGTTTCCACGTGGCCAGAACCGGCGTTCCCGACCGGCAGGCCACGGCAGGCCGTGCAGTCACGGTTTTACGCATCGAGGCGCTACGTCGTTCCATGACCGACCCGGCGGCCCTCGAGGTCACGATCGTCGACGGCTACGTCGACGAGCCCGCCCACTTCGGGGTGCCGCCGTACGTCTCGACCTACCCGCGATACACGGCGGGGGCGCTCGTCGACGCCGGCGTCCGGCGGGAGGCGATTACCTACCACACGATCGACGCCCTCCGCGACGACCGGGATCGGTACCGGGACGTCGAAGAAGCGGACCTCCTGGTCTACCTCGGCGGCATGACCGTGCCGGGAAAGTACGTCGGTGGCACCCCGGCCGAGCCAGACGAAGTCCGGGAACTCGCCTGGATCGCCGACGGGACGACACTGCTCGGCGGCCCGGTGCGCTTCGGCGTCGGCGAACGGAACGAGGGCGCCAGCGACATGGCCCGGGACGACCTCGACTACGACTTCGTCGCGAAGGGTGACGTCGAGGCCGCGGCCCACGACCTCGTCGAGAGCGGCCTGGAGGGGTTCGGTGACCGGATGCGGGACAACGCCGAGATCTCCCGGTGGGCCCGGGAGGGCGCGTTCGTCGTGGCCGATCACCCGAACCACCCGGACTACCTCATCGCCGAGCTGGAGACGTCCCGGGGGTGTCCCTACCGGTGTTCGTTCTGCACCGAGCCGCTCTACGGCGCCCAGCCGTCCTTCCGGGAGCCCGAAGCCGTGATCGACGAGGTCGAGGCACTCTACCAGCAGGGCGTCCGGCACTTCCGGCTCGGGCGGCAGGCCGACATCCTGGCCTATGGCGGCGACGGCGAGGCGCCCAATCCCGACGCCCTCCGCGAACTCTACAGTGGCATCCGGGAGGTCGCCCCCGACCTGGAGACGCTGCACCTCGACAACATGAACCCGGTCACCATCGTCCGGTGGCCGGAGCGATCCCGCGAGGGCATTCGCATCATCGCCGAGCACAACACGGCCGGGGATACCGCAGCGTTCGGCCTCGAGTCGGCCGATCCGGTCGTCCAAGAGGAGAACAACCTCAACGTCACCGCCGAGGAGTGCCTCGAGGCGGTCAGGATCGTCAACCAAGAGGGCGGCTGGCGCCCGGCCGAGAACCGACTCCCGAAGCTCCTGCCGGGGATCAACCTCGTCCACGGCCTCGCCGGCGAGCGCGAGGAGACGTACGCGCACAACGAACGCTTCCTCCAGGGCATCTACGAGGAGGAGCTCATGGTCCGGCGGGTGAACATCCGGCAGGTGATGGCCTTCCCCGGCACAGCGATGGCTGAGACTGGCGCGCAGATCGCGAAGGACCACAAGCAGCGCTTCAGGGCGTACAAGCGGGGGGTCCGGGAGACCTTCGACAACCCGATGCTCCAGCGGCTCGCGCCACCGGGAACCGTCCTCCCGAACGTGCACCTGGAGTACCACCGGGACGGCAAGACGTTCGGCCGGCAGCTCGGCACCTACCCGCTGCTAGTCGGGGTTCCCGGCGAGCGGCCCCTCGGAGCCGTCATCGACGTCGCCGTCGTGGACCACGGCTATCGCTCGGTGACGGGCGTCCCCCATCCCCTCGATGCGAACGCGGCCTCGATGGCCGAGCTCCGGGCCCTGCCGGGCGTCGGAAAGGGCCGGGCAGGAGACATCGTCGTGAACCGCCCCTACCAGACGGCCGGCGAGGTCTCCGACGTGACGGGCGTCGACCTCTCCCCGTTCGTTGCCGTGACGCCCGCCGGGCCGGCCGACTGAGCCCCAACGGGGGCCGCCGGGCGACGGCGTGCAAAGGCATATTACGCCCGGCTCCAACCGCTTCGGTGGAGGACATCGCCGTGGAACTCTCGGAGAAGCTGCTCTGTCTGTTCAACGCCGAGGTCGAGCGCACCGAGGACGGCTACACCGTGACCGTGCCCGACCGAGAGATCGAGACCGGCACGGTCGAACCCGGCGAGATCTACCGCGTGGCGCTCATCGAGCGGGGGGGCCAGTCCGGGAGCCGCGACCGAGCCGGGTCGGGGCCCGCGCCGACACAGCCCCAGCCGCCGGTCGAGCCGGGCGAGATCCGATACGTCGAGATCGAGGACCTCGGCAAGCAGGGTGACGGCATCGCCCGCGTCGAGCGCGGCTACGTCATCATCATCCCCGGCGCCGACGTGGGCGAGCGCGTGAAGGTCGAAATCACCGAAGTCAAATCGAACTTCGCGGTCGGCGAGGTCGTCGAGGACACGCTGGAGTGACCACGGCGGGTCGACGGCGGCCCCACTGGACGCCGCTCTGAAGGAGTCGAGAAGGTGCAGCCACGGCGCCGCTCACCGGTAGGGCGTGCCGTCCGGCCGCTTCGCGCCCTCGGAGTCGTGGACGACGACCTCGCCGGGAGCGGGGTCGGTCGGTTCGTAGTGCCCCCGAACGCCGATGAGTTCCTCGACCTCCCTGATCGCCCGCTCCTTGAGCGTCCGGGCGAGGGCCTCGGCGTCCCCGCGGTCGATATCCCGACCCAGCCCCTCGCACTCGTGGGCGCGGACCGGACCCTCGCTGTCGACGACCTGGCCCATCGGCTCGGTGCCACCGAAGTCGACGCTGAACGGGTAGGTCTGACAGATCAGGGGGCGGTCGCCGTAAACCGTGCAGGTCCCGTCCTCGTCGGCCGCGCCGTCCCGATAGAACGTGCAGTCGCCGCAGGCGTCGGTCTGGAGCGCCCATTCGAAGGTCTCGCCGGCCGGGTCCCCGCCCTCCTGGGAGGTCAGCCCGAACGGCATCGGCCGGGCCACGTCGCGCCAGTCGTAGGACCCATCCTCCCCCGAGGCGATCGCTCGGACCTCGTCTGGGAACACGGTCGCGGTGTGTTCCTCATCCTGGCCCCTACAACAGGCCCCACACCGCGTGCACTCGAAGCCGATGGCTTCGATGGCATCGGCGAGCGCGTCGACGTCGAGCGCCCTGGCCCGCGTGAGTTCTTCCTCGAGGTCGGTCATGGAACCAGTCGGTTCGACGGAAACGGCTCGGCCGGGAAAAGCCCGCTCATCGGCGCGTCACCTGCTCGCCGTCGAAGCAGACCTCGCCCTCGACCGCGAGCTTCCGCAGGTGGGCCCGGACGGTGAGGGCCGCGAGGTCGTAGACGTCGCTGACGTCCTTCTCGTAGGCGGCCTCGACGACCGCCTCGACGGTCCCGGCGCCGGATTCGAGTGCCCGGCGAACCGAGGCCTCGCGGTCGAGGCGGTGGCGGAGCAGCCGGTCGAGCGTGGCAGCCGGGTCGTCGATGGCCGGCCCGTGCCCGGGGAGGAGCCGGTCGAACCCTCGCTGGCGCAGCCGGCGGAGCGTGGTCAGGTAGGCCCGCAGATCCCCCGAGTTCCCGATGACGACGCTCCCCTCGACCAGGGCGACATCGCCGACGAGCGCCTCGCCATCGGTCGCGAAGGCCACGTGGTCGCTCGCGTGGCCGGGCGTCTCGATCACCGTGAGGGGGCCCACGGTGGTCCCCTCCCGGACGGTCCGGTCGGGGCGGACGCCGGTGGCGCGTTTGAAGCGGTCTTCGCGGCCGTACCGGCCCCAGACCGTGGCGTCCAGCGCGTCGGCGTACGCGGCGACGGCGCCCACGTGATCGACGTGGGTGTGTGTGACCGCGATGTGGCGCACCCCGGCGGACTCAACGGCGTCATCCAGCGCGGCCGTCCGGTCGGCCGGGTCCACCAGCACCGCCTCGTCGCCGCCGACCACGTAGGCGTTTGTCCGCCCGCTCGGCACGCGCGCATCGACCGCGATCGGGACCCGCTTCACCGCCATCGGCTCGTCCTCCGGCCGACGCCGGTCGTCGTGGTCCTGAAACGGGTCATTGCCTCGTCCCGAGGGCGGGGGGCAGGATAGGGCTGTCCGTTCGCCGAGCGGCCACGGCGGCGTCCCCTGACCGCATCCGGTATGGTTTTAGCCCCTCCCGGGGGTAGCAACCACGCTACCCGTGAAAGGTCAGGAGTGGTACCAGTCCGACACTGTCGCGGACACCTACGAAGAGAAGCGCTTCTCCGGTGGCGGTCGGCTCATCGACCGTCGCGAGAAGCAGGCGGTGCTGGACGCCCTCGGAGAGATCGAGGGCGAGGACGTCCTCGAGATCGCCTGCGGCACGGGCCGGTTCACAGTGATGCTCGCCGAGCGGGGCGCGGACGTCGCCGGGATCGACATCTCCGGGGCGATGCTCTCCATCGGCCGCGAGAACGCGCGAGCCGCGGCCGTCGCGGACCACCTGGAGTTCACCCGCGGGGATGCTGGGCGGCTCCCCTTCCCCGACGACACCTTCGACGCCGTCTTCGCGGTCCGGTTCTTCCACCTCGCGGACACCCCGGCCGCCTTCCTCTCGGAGATGGCCCGCGTCGCCCGCGAGACGGTCTTCTTCGACACGTTCAACGCCACGAGCGCCCGAAGCGCCTACAACTGGCTGCTCCCGATGGGCTCGCGGCTCTACTCCCGGGCGGACGTCGACCGGCTGATCGACGACGCCGGCCTCGACCTTCGGTCGGCCGACCACGACTTCGTCGTCCCCTACGGCATCTACCGGAGCCTCCCCGGCGAGGTGGCGCGTCCGCTTCGAGACGCGGACACCGCGTTCGTCCGCACTCCCATTGGACGCCGCCTCGCGTCGGTCTCGTACTGGACCCTGGACGTTCCCTGAAAGAAGGGAGGCCCCCGGAACGGCGCTACCTGTGGGCTTCGACGCCCTTTTAGCACGAATTCCCCACTGGCGGGTATGAAGCTCTCCGTCGTGGTCGCGACACTGAACGGCCGCGACGCTCTCGTGGAGAGCCTAGACGCCCTCGTGGAGGCAGTCCCGTCGGCCGAGCTCATCGTGGCCAACGGGCCCTCCACGGACGGCACCTCGGGGATGGTCAGAGCCCGTGACGACGTGGCCGTCCTGCTCGAGCTCGCCGACCGGAACGTCAACGTGGCCCGGAACGCCGGGGCCGCGGTCGCCTCCGGCGAAGTGGTGGCCTTTCTCGACGAGCGGACCGCCGTCGACGGCGGCTGGTGGGAGGGCGCCATGGCGGGTCTCGACCGGGCCAGCGTCGTCACCGGGCCGGTTCGGTCCCCGCTCCCGGTCGGCAGCGAGACGAGCCGGCCCGAGCGGGAGGAGGTCGTCGGTCGCTCGGTGTCCTTCTTCGACGGCGCGAACGTCGTCTTCCGCCGGGAGGCACTCGCCGCGATCGACGGCTTCGACGAATACCTCGAGGTGGGCGGTGCGCGGGACGCCGCCCACCGCCTGGCCGGTCTCGGCATCGACGTCGAGTGGTCTGCTGACGTCCTGGCGCATCGGCAGGCGACCCACGCCGAGGGGCGGCCTGGCGGCGACTTCCGGTGCCTGGCGTATCGGCTCGCGAAGAACTATGGCCCGCGGCCGGGGGTGGCCAGCTGCCTCCTCGGTTCGGCCCACCAAGACGGCCTCTCGACCTTCCGAGAGACCATCCGGGGAGAGATTCCGGCCTCCCGATGGTTGGGCGAGGCCACGGGGGTCATCGGAGGCGGCCTGCGCGGGGCCGTCGACGGCCTCACCGCACGCGTCCGGGACCGTCGGCCCGCTCGGAACCCCGCCGGCATCTCCTCCCGAGACGACCGGATCGTCCAGCGGTACGACCTGGTCTGAAGGCTCGCGACGCGGACCGCTCACTCGAGTCTGACATCGAGGGCGTCGCCGAGGAGCCGATCGGCGTTCTTCGAGAAGGCGCGGCGCATGGCGTCCTCGGGGAGGTCTAAGGTCAGGAGTTCCATGATGCCGACGTTCGGGTGGACATCCGGCGCCCCGCTTCCGAAGAGGACCCGGTCGGGGTGTTCGCGGAGCCCGCGTTCGAGGACGTCGCGATAGCGGACGACGCTCGTGTCGACGTAACACTCGTCGTAGGACTCGAGGAGGTCGATCGTCTCGTGCATCATCTCGCGGTGCAGCGGGTAGCCGCCGAAGTGGGCCACGATGACGGGGAGACTGCGGCGGAGCAGCGTCGCCTCGAGGGCCGCTGGCGCGTAGCCCTCGCCGACCGAGACGAGGACCGGCCGCCCGACGTCCTCGAGTTCGTCTAAGACCTCGTCGTCGGGGAGGCCGTCACGGACCGGGTCGAGGCGGAAGCCGTGGAACCGGTCGCCGTAGGCGTACTGCTCGACGTCTTCCGGGGAGACGTGGCGCTCGTCGCGTGAGGCCGCGAGGTTCCGGAGCTTCGCCGCCGGCGTCCCTCGCGGGTCGCGGGGGCCGTTGATGCGCGCGAAAGGCACGAAGGGGCGGTCGACCGCGTTCCGGGCCACCGAGTTGTTCGCCCGGAGGTAGCTGTCGGGGCGGGCCTGCGGAAAGACGATGGCCCCGAGGATACCGGCCTGGTGGAGCTCGCGCTCCAGCCGGTCCGGGTCCGCGCCGCCGTCGCTGGTGCCGTCGACCGGCGCGTCCAGCCTGACGTGGACGTCGATGACGCGGAAGCCGTGCTCGAGCTCCAGCATCGACCCTCCCTTCCGTCGGCGGCTATTTCTGCCTACCGGTCGTCGGGGTCCGGCCCGCCGAGGCGTCTCGGAACCGGCCGTGATCGGGATGCAGCCGCCCGGAGCGTCGCGAAGCCGGCCGCCGCCGCGTCACCGAGTCGGAGACGTAAATTTCATATAGACCCGCAAACTTTCTTCTACCGATCACCATGGCACAGCGAATGGGCGGTCAACCCATCTTCATCCTCAGCGAGGGAACAGAGCGGACCCGCGGGAAGGACGCACAGGAGTCCAACATCGCGGCTGGAAAAGCAGTCGCCGAATCCGTACGCACGACACTCGGGCCGAAGGGCATGGACAAGATGCTCGTCTCCGGCTCGGGCGACGTCGTCATCACCAACGACGGGGCCACCATCTTAGACGAGATGGACATCGAGCACCCCGCGGCCCAGATGATCGTCGAGGTCGCCGAGACCCAGGAGGACGAGGTCGGCGACGGCACGACGACGGCGGCGGTGCTGGCGGGCCAGATGCTGCTGAAGGCCCAGAACCTGCTCGACGACGACGTCCACGCGACGACCATCGTCGAGGGCTACCACGAGGCGGCCCGGATCGCCCAGGACGTCATCGACGAGCAGACCCTCGGCGAGGACATCGACGCCGAGACCCTGCAGAAGGTCGCCGCGACGAGCATGACCGGCAAGGGGACCGGCGACGTCGACGCCGACACCCTGGCCGAGCACGTCGTCGCGGCCGTCGAGCACGTCCGCGACGGTAGCGAGGTCGAGCGCGACGACATCCACCTCGAGACCAAGGTCGGGGGCTCTTCGGGCTCCACGGAACTCGTCGAGGGCTTCATCCTCGACGAGGAGCCGGCCCACGACAACATGCCCCGGTCGGTCGAGGACGCCGACGTGCTCGTGCTCGACGCCGAGCTCGAGGTCCGCGAGACCGAGGTGGACGCCGAGTTCAACATCACCGACGTCGACCAGCTCAACGCGGCGCTCGACTCCGAGGAGGCGAGCCTCCGCGAGTACGTCGACGCCATCGTCGATGCGGGCGCGGACGTCGTGTTCTGCACCGACGACATCGACGACCGGGTTGCGAGCTGGCTCGCGAACGAGGGCATCCTCGCCTTCGAGAGCGTGAGCGACTCCGACGCTCGGGCCATCGCGCGGGCGACCGGTGCCAAGCGCGTCGGCACCCTCAAGGACATCGACGCGGCCGACTTCGGCCACCTCGAGTCCGTCCACATCGAGAAGTACGGCGACGACGAACTCGCCTTCGTCGAGGGCGGCGATGAGGCCAGTGCCGTCACCCTGTTCGTCCGGGGTGGCACCGAACACGTGGTCGACGAGCTCGAGCGTGCCGTCCAGGACGCCGTCGACGTGGTCGTCGCGACCGTCGAGTCGGGCGAGGTCGTGCCCGGCGCCGGCGTCGTCGAGATTGCCATCGCTCAGGGCGTCCGGGACGCTGCGGCCTCCATCGAGGGCCGGAAGCAGCTGGCCGTCGAGGCCTTCGCCGACGCCATCGAGGTCATCCCCCGGACCCTCGCAGAGAACGCCGGCATGGACCAGATCGACGCGCTCGTCGACCTCCGCGCGGCCAACGAGGGCGGCCGCGCCGGGATCATCGTCAGCGGTCAAGTGGGCGAGATCGCCGACCCGCTCGAGCAGGGCGTGCTCGACCCAGCGACGGTCAAGCGCGAGGCCGTCGAGTCGGCCACCGAGGCCGCCACGATGATCGTCCGCATCGACGACGTCATCGCCGCTGACTGATCGCGACGGTCGATTCCCCCGGCCCCCGAGGCCGCTTTGTGTTCCTCACTTGCCTACCCACTTCGAGCGGTTGGACCGCACCAAGGTACGTGAGTTCGCCACACGGTGACGCGCCTCGACCAAGTCTGAAACGGCCGGAAGCGCTTCCGGGCCCATGAGCGACGGGCAGTTGGGCCTGGCTGAGGCGGTCTCCATCGCGCTCGGCGGCATGATCGGCGGCGGCATCTACGCGGTCCTCGGCGTCGTCACCGGGATCGCGTCCGCAGCGACGTGGCTCGCCTTCCTCCTCGCGGGCACCGTCGCGCTGTGTACGGGGTACTCCTTCGTACGGCTCAACCACCTCGCCGAGGACGCGGGCGGGGCGGTGACGTTCGTCCAGGCCTTCGTCGGGAACTCGACGCTGGCAGGGGTGGCCGGCTGGACGCTCCTCGTCGGCTACGTCGGCTCGATGGCGATGTACGCCTTCGCCTTCGACGAGTTCAGCCTGGCCTTCGGCGTCGTGCCCGAGGCCGTAGGGGGCGTTCCGCTCCGCCCAGTGCTCTCGATCCTCGTGGTCGGGGGCTTCGTCGGGCTCAATCTCCTGGGCGCCCGGGCCACCGGCCGGGCGGAGAACGTCCTGGTCGCGGCGAAGGTCGGCGTCCTCGTCGCCTTCGGCCTCGGTGGGCTCCTCTTTGGCTACCTCGTCGCCACGACGCCGGTGCGCTACGGGCTCGGGGAGCTGGGGAGCGCGGGCCCGGTCATGGCCGCGGGCGTCTCGTTCGTGGCCTTCCAGGGGTGGCAGCTCCTCTTCTACGACCAGGGCGGCATCGAGGACGCCGAGACGACCATCCGGCGTGCGGTGTACCTCTCGATCCCCGCGGCCGTGGTGATCTACGTGCTCGTCGCCGTCGTCACCTTCAACCTCGCGCCGGAGGCGCTGGTTAGCCACCCGCACACGGCCCTCAAGGAGGCCGCGAGCACCGTGACGACCGCGGTCGGGCTTGGCGGCCTCGGCGGGTTCCTCATCGGCCTCTCCGCGCTGTTCTCGACGGGCAGCGCGATCAACGCCACCCTGTTCTCGACCGGCTACTTCGCGAAGGGCCTCCTCTCGATGGATCTCGTCCCGGACCGGATCGGCGACGCCCAAGCCGAGGGGGTGCCGACCCGGACGGTCCTCGTGCTCGGGGGCGTGACCGCGGTCGCCTCGGCCTACGGCAGCCTCGGGGCTATCACGAGCTTCGCGTCGATCGCCTTCATCGTCGTGTTTGGCGCGACCTGCGTCCTCGCATTCCGGCAGCGGGACCAGTCGGCGGTGAACCCGATCCCGCCAGCGATCGGGGCCATCGGGTCGATCGCATTTCTCCCGATGATGCTCTACCACCTCTACCGGTCGAGTCCAAACACGTTCGTCTCGGTCGCCGTCGTCGCGGTGGCCGTCGTCGGGGTCGAGCTGCTCTACTTCGAGCGAGACGCGCTCGAGGCGGAGATCGAGCGCTTCCAGCCGATCGAGGCGCTCGAGTGACCGGCCCGACTCACCAGTCGAGGCGGAGGTCGTCACCGGCCGATATATCGAAGGACTCGTCTCCCCGACCCCGATTGACGGCGAGTTCGACGTACCCGTGACTCCCGACGGTGACGAGCCGGTCGCCCGGCCCGACGTGCGCGTAGCTCCGCTCGACGGGCACCGCCTCGCCGTTCACCTCGATCGAGCGACCGTAGCGGTCGTCGAGCACGGCGCCGGGCACGTTGGTGATGGCGTTCCCGAACCCATCGACGACCAGGACCTCGCCCGTGGCCGATGCGGTGCCAATGACCGGCTCGGCGAACTGGAACTCGACCACGTCGTCGACAGCCTCGAGACCATCGACCGATTCGATCGCGTCCACGCCGACCTCGTGCACCCTGGCGGCCGCGGGGGCGAACACGTCGCGGCCGTGGAACGTGTGGCTGGCCGGGTCGTCGATCTGGACCTCGAAGACCGAAATGGGCCGGTCACCGGCAAGCACCCGAGCGGCCGGCAGGAGTACGCCGTTGTCCGGGCCGACCAGTGCGTGGTCGCCGGCCCGAATCACGAGCGCCGCCCGGTCCGTGCCGACGCCGGGGTCGACCACGACGAGGTGGACCGCCGGGGGGAACCACGGCAGGACCTCCCGGAGCCAGAACGCGGCCGCTCGGACGTTCTGGCGGGGAAAGTCGTGGGCGATGTCGACGAGCCGGGCGTCGGTCCGCGACAGGATTACCCCCTTCATCGCCGCGGGGTAGGGCGAGCCGAAGTCCGAGCTCAGCGTGATCACGGGTGATTGCGGTCGGGGAGCATGGGGACCATGGCCCGGGTCACTCCCCGTTCGAGTCGGTCTCCGAGACCCGCTGAATCCGATCGATCCCGCCGATCTCGCGGATGACCTCGGCGGCGGGGTCGGGAACCAACGACTCCCAGTCGTCCCCGTCGATCATGCGCTCTCTGACCTCGGTCCCCTCGAGCACCTCGCGGTCGAACATCGGCGATTGGCGAACCTCGACGCCCGCTTCGGAGAACAGCTGGATCACGAGCGGGTTGTTCGAGTAGGCGACGTCGAAGTCGGGGCTCATGCTCTGGACGTGGCTCACCCAGACGGAGTTCCGGTCTAAGTCCTCGATGGGAACGGCGTAGGTGACGAGGTCGACCCCCACGAGCGACTTCGTGATCATCATGATCCGCTCCCCGGCCGTGAAGGGGTCGTGGCGGCTGTGGGAGTCGCCGGCAGAGCCGACACCCAAGACGAGTTCGTCGACCTCCTCCGCGATGCTCTTGACCATCTCGTGGTGGCCGGTGTGGTAGGGCTGGAAGCGGCCGATGTAGAAGCCCCTCATTAACGGTGCCTCCGGGCGGCGTTTTTATAAGCATGGCGAGTCGCTCGGTGGGCCATATTCGATAGACTGCGATACGGTGAATCGACGTGTCGGAGGGATACCGGGGGGAGAAAGTATATCAGCGCCCCTTCCTTCCTCCCTAGTAACGTACCAGTCCATGAGCAGAGACCGCGCGAACGAACCGACGCTCCCCGACGAAGACGAGCTCGACGAACTCGACCAGGACGACGAGTTCGACGTAGAGCTCGGCAGCGACGTCACCGAGTCTGAGGGCGTCGAGATCGACGAAGACGCCGAGGACAACCTGCTCGGCGGCCTCCGCTTCGAGACGACCGGGGACATCCAGGTCCCCGACCGGCTCATCGATCAGGTCATCGGGCAGGAGCGCGCCCGGGACATCGTCTCGAAGGCCGCAAAGCAGCACCGCCACGTGATGATGATCGGCTCCCCCGGCACGGGGAAGTCGATGTTGGCGAAGGCGATGACGGAACTCCTCCCGAAGGAGGAACTCCAGGACGTCCTCGTCTACCACAACCCCGACGACGGGAACGAGCCGAAGATTCGGACAGTCCCCGCGGGCAAGGGCGACCAAATCGTGGAGGCCCACAAGGAGGAGGCCAGGAAGCGCAACCAGATGCGCAGCTTCCTCATGTGGATCATCATCGCGGTGGTGGTCGGCTACGCCCTCCTGATCGCGATGGACCCACTCCTGGGCATCCTCGCGGCCGGCGTCATCTACCTCGCCTTCCGCTACGGCGCCCGGGGCTCCGACGCGATGGTCCCGAACCTGCTCATCAACACCGCCGACCGGCAGACTGCGCCGTTCGAGGACGCCACCGGCGCCCACGCCGGGGCGCTGCTCGGCGACGTCCGCCACGACCCGTTCCAGTCCGGCGGCATGGAGACGCCGGCCCACGAGCGCGTCGAGGCCGGGGCCATCCACAAGGCGCATAAGGGCGTGCTGTTCATCGACGAGATCAACACGCTCGACATCCGCTCCCAGCAGAAGCTGATGACGGCCATCCAGGAGGGGAAGTTCGCCATCACCGGCCAGTCCGAGCGCTCCTCGGGCGCGATGGTCCAGACCGAGCCCGTGCCGTGTGACTTCATCATGATCGCGGCCGGGAACCTCGACGCGATGGAGAACATGCACCCGGCGCTCCGGAACCGCATCAAGGGCTACGGGTACGAGGTGTACATGGACGACACCATCGAGGACGACCCCGAGATGCGGCGGAAGTTCGTCCGATTCGTGGCCCAGGAGGTCCAGAAGGACGGCCGCTTACCGCCCTTCGACGCCGAGGCCGTCGAGGAGATCATCCTCGAGGCCCGCCGCCGCGCCGGCCGCAAGGGCCACCTCACGCTCGGGTTCCGGTCGCTGGGCGGGCTCGTCCGCGTCGCTGGCGACATCGCCCGCGCCAAGGGCGACGACATCGTCACGCGCCAGCACGTCCTCGACGCCAAGCAGCGCTCGCGCTCGATCGAGCAGCAGCTCGCCGACGACTACATCGAGCGCCGGAAGGACTACGAGCTCACGGTCGAGCAGGGGTCGGTCGTGGGCCGCGTGAACGGCCTGGCGGTCATGGGCCAGGACTCCGGCATCGTCCTGCCCGTGATGGCCGAGGTCACCCCCTCCCACAGCCAGGAGGAGGGCCGCGTCATCGCCACCGGCCAGCTTAAGGAGATGGCCATGGAGGCGGTCGACAACGTCTCGGCGATCATCAAGAAGTTCTCCGACGAGGACATCTCCGAGAAGGACATCCACATCCAGTTCGTCCAGGCCGGTCAGCAGGGCGTCGAGGGTGACTCGGCGTCCATCACCGTCGCGACGGCCGTCATCTCGGCGCTCGAGAACGTCCCGGTCGCCCAGAACCTCGCCATGACCGGCTCGCTGTCGGTCCGGGGCGACGTCCTCCCCGTCGGCGGCGTCACCCACAAGATCGAGGCGGCGGCGAAGGCCGGCATGGAGAAGGTCATCATCCCGAAGGCCAACGAGCAGGACGTCATGATCGAGGAGGAGTACGAGGAGATGGTCGAGATCATCCCGGTCTCGCACATCTCCGAGGTCCTCGAGGTCGCGCTGGACGACGACGTCGTGGAGAAGGACTCACTGGTCGACCGGTTGAAGTCGATCACCGGGAAGGCCTTAGAGCACGAGGTCGGGCAGGGGCCGGGCAGCCCGAGCCCGCAGTAGCCGTTCGGTTCCCTTCGGTCGTCAGTGTTCGGTGAGCACGGGCGGTGAATTCGCCTCGGTTTCCTCGAACACCAGCCGCAACGACGCCTCCAGGAGCGCCTGTTGCTCGTCGCTCGGCCAGGCGTTTCGCGGATAGTACTCCTCTATGAACTCACGGATCTCGCGTTCGCCGGCCGACTCCATGCGGCGGACGTAGTGGTTGCCCATGAAGTCCGCGAACGCGCGGACGTTGGCCGCGTGGACCGGCCCGGCCGCCTCGTCGATCCGCTCGACCACCGCGGCGTTGTGCGCCTCGACGTCGGCCCACTCGTCCTCGGTGCCGACGCCGCCGAGTGGCACCTCCACCGCCCGGGAACGGTCCTCCAGCCGCTCGAGCTGGACCGTCCCATCCTGCATCCACTCGGCGGGGTAGCAGACGAGGACGTCCCGACGCTCCTCCTCGCGGACCCGCGCCTCGAACCCGAACTCGGCGAGCCGGGCGTCGCGGTCCTGCCGGTACGCCTCGGCCTCCGCGTCGACGGTCGCTTGGCGGGCCAGCCGCGTCAACCGCTCGGCGGCGTCGACGACATCGCTCGGCGGATCACTCCCGTCGACGGCCGGGTCGTGCTCAGTCACCGGTTACGCCTCGGTCCTGCACCCTCATCTCAGTCACGGTCGAGTGCCTCGTTCGCGAGGTCGTCGGCGCGCCCGTTCACCTCGCGTGGGACGTGCTCGATGGTCCACTCGTCGATGCGGGAGAGCAGTTCGCGGACGCGAACGCGTTTCTCACGGAGCGTGGGATCGTTCGCATCGTACTCCCCGCGGACCTGCTTCACGATGAGCTCCGAATCGCCGCGGACGTGGACTTCGTCGAAGCCGTAGTCGGCGGCGACCTCGAGGCCACGGATCAGGGCGTCGTACTCCGCCTGGTTGTTGGTCGCGCGTCCGATGCGCTCGCCCGACTCGGCGACGATTCCGTCGCCGCTGACGAGCACCCAGCCGATGGCCGACGGGCCGGGGTTCCCGCGGCTCGCCCCATCGAAGTAGAGGTGGGCCCGGCCACCGCCATCGCCGAGGACGGCGACGATCCGGTGTGGGTCGCTCCCCTGGACGACGACCTTGCCCTCGTAGGCCACGGCGGTCGCGCCACCCAGCGTGGCCCGCCAGTGCTCGTGCTCCGTGTTCCCTGGCTCCACGGTGGCGCCCGCGGATTCGAGCCGCTCGCGGGCCCGAGAAACGTCACACTCGACGACGGGCATGGAGCAGTAGTGGGAGAGAGGGTTGTAAACACCTTCTGGTTCGAACACGTCGTCTGACGGCCGTCCGACGAGGTATCAGGGAGCAGTCTGGCGATTCATCCGATTCACTCCAGTGTCAACCCTTCCCACGATTCCGAGGGTTTAAGTTCGCCGGATTCACTACTATAAAAGTGCGATGACACGGTCCACCCGCCAGCGGGAGCGAGAACAGGAGGACGAGGTCGAATCTGAGGGGGTCCGGGGGTGTCCTGAATGCGGCTCTGACAACCTCGTGAAGAGCTCTGATCGCTCGGAACTTGTCTGTGACGACTGCGGACTCGTGGTCGAGGAGGAGCAGATCGACCCGGGACCGGAGTGGCGTGCGTTCAACCACCAGGAGCGCCAAGAGAAGTCGCGCGTGGGCGCGCCCACCACGCAGACGATGCACGATAAGGGCCTGACGACCACCATCGACTGGAAGGACAAGGACGCCTACGGCCGCTCCATCTCCTCGAAGAAACGCTCACAGATGCACCGACTGCGCAAGTGGCAGGAGCGCATCCGGACGAAGGACGCCGGCGAGCGCAACCTGCAGTTCGCCCTCTCCGAGATCGACCGGATGGCCTCGGCGCTCGGCGTGCCGCGGTCGGTCCGCGAGGTCGCCTCGGTCATCTACCGCCGTGCTCTCAAGGAGGACCTCATCCGCGGGCGGTCCATCGAGGGCGTCGCGACTTCGGCGCTCTATGCGGCCTGCCGCAAGGAAGGCATCCCACGGTCCTTAGAGGAGATCTCCGAGGTCTCGCGGGTGGAACGCAAGGAGATCGGCCGCACCTATCGATACATCTCACAGGAACTCGGCCTGGAGATGAAGCCGGTCGACCCGAAGAAGTACGTCCCCCGGTTCTGTTCTGAACTCGGCCTCAGCGAAGAAGTGCAAGCGAAGGCGAACGAGATCATCGAGACCACCGCGGAGGAGGGCCTCCTCTCCGGGAAGTCGCCGACGGGCTATGCCGCCGCGGCCATCTACGCCGCCTCGCTGCTCTGCAACGAAAAGAAGACCCAGCGCGAGGTCGCCGACGTCGCCCAAGTGACCGAGGTCACCATCCGGAACCGCTACCAGGAACAGATCGAAGCGATGGGCATCCACGGCTAGGCCGGTCCCACTGCATCGCGGCTCCCTAGATCGAGCTCGACGGCACCGAGCGCCGGCTCCGGGTTCTCACTCCGCCTCGCCAGGCCGCGGGTCCTCGTGGACGATCCCCGGGTCCTCGACATTCGGCGCGCCGACGACGAGCCAAACGTGCTCCTCCTCGGTGTCGTTGAAGGTCTTCCGCGGCGTGTCCGGCGGGATGCGTATCGCCGTCCCGGCAGGAACCGTGAGCTCGTCGCCCGCGACGATCATGCGGCCCGGCCCCTCGAGTACGTAGTAGAACTCCTCCTGCGTGTGATGAGAGTGGTAGCGCTTGCGATGGTTGCCGGGCTCGACGAACCACAGCATCGGGCGCAGCTGCTCACAACCGAGCGCCTCCCCGAGGTCGATGCTCGGCGTACCGGACTTCTCGGATGGCACGGGATCAGGGTCGGCCACGTCGATCATCGTGTACTGGTCAGCCATCGCCGAACCCGTGTCGCGGATGGGGATAAACCTGGAGGCCGTGGGCGCGAACCTGGACCGGGAGCCGGTCACTCGACGATCGGCGTGGCGTACGCCGTCTCAGCGCGATCGATGCCGGCCGCAGCCCGTGCGCGGAGGAGACTCGCCGCCGCGGCCGTGTAACGATCGGTGGCCTCGATCCGGGATCGGAGCGCCAGCAGGCGATCGACGACCCCTTCGAGTCGCCCATTGGCCCCGGCGGCGTCCCCTTCGAGCGCGATGTCGGCGGCGAGCGAGGCCTCACGGGCCGCAGCCGCGAACGCCGAGGCGATCGTGGGTTGACGCTCGTCGCTATCGGCCTGCTCCTCCTCAGCGTCCGAGTCACTGGCCAGGTCGGCCGCGATCTCGGCGGCCTCGAAGAGGTACTCGGCGAGTGCCCGCGCCAGGGCTGCTTTGCCGACTTCGATGTCGGCGATCGGCTCGCCGTCGAGCTGCTCGGGGTCGACGCGGACGGCGCCCCGCACGCCGTCTTCGTCCAGGACCTCGACGGTGTAGGTCCCAGCGCGGTGGACCGGCACCGCGAACCGGCCAGCCTCGACGGGCTGGGCGTCGTAGATCGGGCCCACCGTGTGCTCGACGACGCGGACCCGAGCCACGCCACTCCCATCCCGGCGGTCGCCGCGGACCAGGACCGCGTCCTCGGCGGGGACCACCGTCACCCGGCCGCCGACACCGGGCCGGACCGTGCCGCCGGCGTGCTCGAAGCGCTCGGCGTAGGGCGCGATGCCAGGGCCGTTGATTATCAGCTCGTGACGCCCCGGGTCGACGTGCAGGAAGCGGAAGACGCCGCCTGCGGTCACCGTGGCGACGGGATCGCTGCGGAGTAGGCAGGCCACCTCGACCGGGAGCGAGAAGAGCGACACCGGGACGAACGGGTCGAGGCCGGTGCGCCCGCCGTCCGGCTGGCCGGGGAGCTGCCCGTCCGGCCGACCGAGCAACGCCGTCACTCCGCCGATCACCCGGTCGGTGAGTCCCGGCGGCTCGGCGCCATCGATCGCCCGACGGTGCGCGGGGTCCGTGACGTCGCTCAGAGGGTCGGTCGACCGGGGGTCCTCCCAGGGGACCCCCGCGGTGGTCAGGTGGCTGGCGAACTGGTCCTCGACGACACCCGGAATCGCGAACTCGAAGGAGAGCTGGGGGCCGGCGAAGTCGTCGATGCGGTCGGCCGCCGCGTCGAGGGGTACCAGGGTGTAGGTCGCGTCGCCGCGGGTGTCGGTCTCCGGCGGGGTGAGCACCAGTCCCGCCTCCCGCCTGGGGAGGCCGGTCGGCGGTCTCGCGAGGTCACGCCAGGACCGGATCGTGACGTCCTGGTCCACGAAGGCCGACAGGTCGAGCCCCAGGTGGTCGTGAAGCAGCTCATCGTCCAACTCGGGGAGCGAGTATGGGACGGGGAGGCCCTCGTCCCGAGGCAGGCCGTAGGCGAACGGTTGCTCGACGACGCCGTCGAGCGGTCTCACGAACGCGTTCGAGACGTCTGCGGTTGTCGGCCCGCTCGCGAGCCGTTGGAAGCTCGGCCGCTGCCGGTTGACGTCGGTCGTGCTCGAGTGCGAGCCGACCTCCGAGAGGATCACCGGGCGCTCCTCGGGACCCAGGTCGGGCCGCAGGAACTCGTTGTTCGGACAGCTCCGGGCGTGGGCCGACGCCGAGAACAGCACCGGCTCCAGACGGTCGGCGTCGACGAACACCTGGAGGAGCTCCCAGTCGTGCCAGTGGAAGTTCACGGCGAACTGGTCGAACACCGAATACATCCAGTACTGCAGGGCGACGATCGAGTCGGACACCGGCACGACGTGGTAGAACACCGTCGGGTTTGGCGCGGGGTCGCCCCCGTCGACCGCCTGGGTGTACTGCCGAAGGGCCGGGATGCCCTCGACCACCCGTCGGTCGTTGACGTAGGCCCGCGGGTCGGTGGGGTACCACCGCTCCCGGCGGCCGAAGTGGAGGGCAGGCGCGAACCGGTTGACGGTCGCCAGCCACTCGTCGGCCGGCGCCGGCGTCGGGGTCGCGGTCGGGCTCGGGGTGGCGGTCGGGCCCCCGGTCGTCCCGTCCCCGTCGTCCGAGCCGAGTGCCTCTATCCCGACACCCGCCCCCGCCAGGCCGAGCAGCGCGAGGCCACCGTACTTGAGCAGCCGCCGTCGGTCCGGCCGCTCAGGCTCGGCTTGGTCGGTCCCCATGGCTGCTCCTGGTGAGGTGACGGGGCGGGATAACCGTTGTCGCTGCCAGGGCCGAACGCTTTAGCCCCTTGCGCGCCTGGAATACGCCGAATGCGCCTCGATGAGTACATCGAGGGGGCGGAACCCGACGAGGCCGCCGAACGCCGCCGTCTCGCCCGGGAGAAGTCCTACGAGGTACTCGACTACATGGAGGGCGTCGAGGCGCGCTTCTCCTCGATCGCGACCGGCGATTCGCTCGTCGGCTCGACCGCGCCGTCGATCTTCGTCGGTCGGGCGAACTATCCGACCGTGTCAACGGGCATCCTCTCGCCCGTGGGCGAGGAGGAACGGGCGGAGGATTTCGCGACCAGCGGCCGGTGGTACCAGCAGGGCTTAGACATCGACGACGTCCTCCAGTACCGCACCGGACTGCTGAACTCCCAGCGCTCGGCCAACGTCAACGTCAACGACGTCTGGGACGGTTTCGTCGGCGTGGGACGCGAGGTCGCCATCGCCGACCGACCGGTCGACGTCGAAATCGGCCTCACCGAGCGGCCGGACATGGACGTCTCGCTCGATGCCCTGCGCTCGCCGACGGGGCCACGAGCCCGTGCAGAGTCGGCGGCCCTGACGGAGAACCCCCACGTCCCACGGCCGGTGAAGAAGACCCTCGAGGACGACGACTGGCGGGCCGACGGTGCGATGGCGTACCTCTACCGTCGCGGGTTTGACGTCTACGAGATCAATCGCATCCTGAGTGCGGGCGCGCTCGGTCAAACGCCCCAGCGTAAGCTCGTTCCCACGCGGTGGTCGATCACGGCAGTCGACGACACCGTGGGCCAGTACCTCCGGGGCCGCATCCGGAACAACCCGAGCGTCGACCAGGTCGAGGTCTGGATGAACGAGTACGTCGGGAACCGATACTGGGTGATCCTGGCCCCCGGCCAGTGGGAGTACGAGCTCGTCGAGATGAAGGCCCCCGGCAGCGTGTGGAACCCGGAGCCCACCGGGAACGTGTACATGGCGGCGGCCCACGAGGGCTACGAGGGCCGGACCGGGTACGTCGACGAGACGGCCGGGGCCTACTACGCCTCACGGTTGGGCGTGCTGGAGCACCTGGTCGAACGCGGGCGGCAGGCGAAGGCCATCGTGCTCCGGGAGGTCTCCGACGACTACTGGGCGCCCGTCGGCGTCTGGCAGGTCAGAGAGAGCGTCCGGAACGCCTTCGATGGGCAGCCGGGCGAGGCGGAGACGTTCCACGGCGCGGTGGCCCGGGTGGCCGAGGAACTCCCAGTGTCCCTCGTCCAGCTCCGCCGGAAGTCCCACCTCGCCTCCGGCATCCAGTCGAATCTGGCGGCATTCGCGGATCGATAGCGGTCGCGGTCGAGAAGCGCGTCTGCTCGCAGTTTCACTTTCACTCCCCTAGGCGGGAGTTCTTATTCGAAGCAGCCACAGCACATGGTGAGGGAACCCCTCCCCGCCATCCCCGTCACGCGCACGGTTCCCTCCAGTCTCCCATGACGTCCAACCAGTCACTACTCGGTGCCTGTCCTGACTGCGAGGAGCCGATCCCCGCCGGGCGGCTCCTCATCGAGTACCGATCAGAGGGTCGACGCGCCATGTACGCCGAATGCCCGGCGTGCCGAGAGGTCGTCCACCCAGGCTAACCCCGCCGAAAGACGGAGGGCGCTCGGGCTCGGAGTGGCGGCATGCTCGTCCGAGAGGTGATGACCGAACCGGTCGTCACCGTGCCCATCGATGCGACACTCGAGGGCGCCGTCTCCCGGATGCACGACCAGCGGATCGGGAGCGTCGTCGTGACGGAGGGGAACGATCACGTCGGCATCGTCACGGAGACGGACGTTCTCGTCGCAGCCCACGAGGCCGGTCGAAGTCTCGACGACATCCCCGTGGAAGCGGCGATGAGCCGCCCGCTGTTGACGGTCTCGCCAGAGACGACCGTCCGCGCCACCGTCGAGCGGATGCGGGACGAGGGAGTGAAGAAGCTGGGCGTCGCCGACGGGATCGAGCTCCACGGCATCGTCACCCACCAGGACATCGCGTTCGCCCACCCCGAACTCATCCGTGAGGCGATCCACCTCGAAGAGCGACGCCAGGACTGGGAGGGCAGTACGGAAGAGGAGTGAGCGACGCTCAGTCGTCCTTCCAGATGAGGCCCTGGACCTCGGCGGTGAGGACGGCCTCGCCGTCCTCGTTCTCACAGACCACGTCGGAGGTGAACTCGTATCGGTCCTCGTGTTCCTCGACCGTCTCGTAGGTCGAGCGACACGTGATCGTCTCGCCGGTGTAGACCGGCTGGAGGAACTGAAACTCCATGGAGCGGGCGAGGACCTCGTTGTCGCCACCGAGCTTCGTGGGCATCGTCGCGGTCAACAGTCCCTGGACCATCACGCGGCCGTCCTCGTTCGGCTCGAGGTGGCGGGGCTGGTCGTCACCGGAGAGCTCGGCGAACTGCTTCACGTCCTCGATAGTGAAGGTTCGCTCGTACGTGCGGGTGGAGCCCTCGACGGGGCGGGTCATTGGTAGGTGTCCGTGTCGCTTGAGCCGGCCTCGTCAGGTAAAAAGACGAGGGGGGAGGTCGACCCTGTCTGCGTTGGGACCGTAGCCGAGAAGTGCCCGGGGAGGGGTTCGAACCCTCGACCTCCGCATGTCCCAGGTACGAGGCTCGACGGGCCTCGCGCGAGGTAACCGCGCCGAAGCTCTGCTGCCCTATGAGTGCGGCGCTATGACCAGCTAAGCCACCCGGGCGCGGTCGAGAATTATCGAGTACCGACCTTTAAGCTTCGCATTCCGAGGACCCCGCACTCCCCCGATTCCGGTCGGTCGGGGCCGCCCCAGCCCGGTGGAAAGGACCCCGGCGCCGGGCGATTCGAACCGCCACGACCCGGCCACTTGGACCACCAGCCAGCCCGGCCCGGTGACCCCGAATACCCGGCGGATTTATGACAACGCCTGTGCCATAGCTCATCATGACGGTTCCGGCCATCGTTCGCGAGCGGCTCGGCGAGGAGGAGGTCACCGCTCGCGTGCCACTGGGCGGAGACGACCAGCTCCTCGTCACGCCCGACCGGACGATCATCTACCGCGCCGAGGGCCTCCTCTCCGGCGAGTCGATCGAAGAGTACCCCCACGGGGCCGAGCGGGTGTCGGTGAGCGAGGGACGGCGGAAGTACACCATCACGCTGGATCATGGCCTCGACGGGGACAGCCAGTTCACGGTCCCCTCCGACCGATTCGACGCGGCGATCGAACCGATCCTCGGCGGCGTCTTCGCGTCCGCGGGCATCACGGAGCCGAACGAGTCGGTGAACGACGTCTACCGGCTCGGTGAGCTCACCATCATCGTCACCGACGCCCGCGTGATCAAGCACGTGGGCGGGGCGCTCTGGGACGAGGAGTACGAGGTCTACCCGTTCGAGGACGTTACCGGCGTCGACGTCGAGGCCGGCAATGTCTCGTCGCAGGTCATCATCGAGGTGGCCGGTCGGCCCCAGCGGATCAAGACACCGAGCGACGACGCCCGCCGCATCCGAGAGCGGATCGAGGAAGGCGTGCTCGACTACCATGACGCCGGGAGCTACGACGAGTTCCTGCGCACCGTCCGGGCCGAGGCCGAGGCGGAGGAAGCCGAAACCGAAGAGGCCCCAGTCGAGGAGGCGAGCGCGACGACCGAGACGACCCAACAGGCGGCACCCGAGGGGTCGGCCGCTCAGGAACCGACCGACCCCGATCCGGCCACAGACGAGGCCGATGAGTCACCGTCGGGGATGGTGTTCGGTGAGGGAGTCGGTACCGAGCCGGTCGAATCTGCCGACGACACCGATGGCGACCTGGCCGACGAGCTCGCCGCCCTCCGGTCGGCCGTAGAACGCCAGAACGACCTCCTCCGGCGGCACCAGCAGTCCATCGAGCGGCTGGTACGAGAGCTCCGCCAGGACGGCTGACCGGTCACTCCCGACCGGTCACCTTCCGGATACACGTCGAGCCGAAGGGCCCGAGCTCGCCAGCGTCGAACTGGAGGAAGTAGCCAGTCGAGAGCGACGTCCCGCAGCGACGGCAGGCGAAGTCGCCCTCCTTGGCCACGACCTCGCGCTCGAAGCGGACGAACGAGCCGCGGCTGGGCCGGAGGCGGTTGCCCTCCCGCTCGATGACGCCGCGCTCCTCGGCGACCTCGAGAATCCGACGCTGGAGGTCCGGGTCGGTCGTCACCGCCTCGATCCGGTCGAGGGCCGCCGGAAGGGGCACGGACTCGAACTCGAGCTTCGAGAGGAGCTCGACACCCAGCTCGACCTTCTCGCCAGCCATCGACCGGGGGTTTCCGCACCCGCGGGAAAACCCTTGCGGCGGGGCCAGAGCTAAGGTCGGTGACTGGGAAGCCCGACCAAATGCGTCCGGACCGCCGTGCGATCGGAGCCGGCGCGCTTCTCGTCACGCTGATGGCGATCGGCCTGCTCGTGCGCCCGGCCGCGGTCCTCGATCAGTTGCGAGCGCTCCTCTTCTCTCCGTGGTTCCCGGTCGTCCTCGTCGGGCTCTACCTCGTCAGGCCGGCCCTGGCGTGGCCGATCGCGGCGATCTCGATCCTCGTGGGCTACCGCTACGGTGTGGTCCTCGGCCTCCCGGTCGCGCTCGTCGGCGCCGTGGTGACGAGCCTGATCCCCTACGCCGTCGCTCGGACCGTCAGGCCAGAGGCCGGGTGGTTCGGCCGCTTCACGGACGGGAGCGAGCGGTACTTCGGCGGCACCGGTGGCTTCAGGGGCACCGTCGCTGCTCGTCTCGCGCCCACGCCGCCCGAAGCCATTTCGGCCGCGGCGGGAGTGGCACGGGTGCCCGTGGCCGCCTTCGCGCTCGGAACGCTGGTCGGCGAGCTCCCCTGGACGATCGCCGCGGTGGTGGCCGGCCACTCGATGCGACGGCTGACCCTGAGCGCGGCGGCACCGGATCCCTGGCTTGTCGTCGCCGGGGTCGTCGCCGCCGCGATCGTCCTGGCCGGGCCGGCCCTCCGATACGCCCGTCGCCGGCGGGCCGCCGAATGAGCCGACACCGGTATACCGGCGGGGAGCGCTGACCCACCCGTGGATCGATTCCGGAACACCCGGCTGCCGGACCAGGACGCGTGGCGATCGGACTGGCCCGCGCCGGTCGACGTCTTCGATGCGCTCGGCCTCGACGCCGGGTCGTCGCTGGCCGTCGTCTGCGCGGGTGCCGGACACCTGGCCCTCCCGGCGGCGACTCATCTCAGCCCGGGAACGGTGTACGCGGTGGATCGCGACGGGACGGTCGCCGACGAACTCGAAGCCCTCGCGCTGGAACAGGGCGTCGAGAACCTCGTCACGATCGCCGCCGGCGCCAACGTCTTCGCCGCGGAGCTCCCCCATCGCGTTGACGCCGTCCTGATCGCCGACGCGTTGGGGGCCCTCGATGCGCCGACCGCGTTCGCCGAACAAGCTTCCCGGGCGCTCCGTCCCGGGGGCCAGCTGCTGGTCGTGGACCGACGGCCCGGGGGGGCGGCCGACGAGACGGGGCAACTGACGCCTGACGCGGCACGCCGACGGGTGGCCATCGCCGGCTTCGAGCCGGTACGCGAGGTCGAGCTGTCCAGCGATCGCTACGGATTGGTGTTCGAGCGGGCGCACGACCGATAGCTCAGTTGAAGGGGTCCGAACAGTCGAAGACGACGCCGTGGTTGGGACAGACGTACTTGCAGTGACGCGAGGTCAGCGGCGCTTCACAGATCGGACACCGCGGCCCCCGCTCGTCGCCCATGCCAAGGCTTCGAGCTGGCCAGCCTTCACCTTTCGCCCGAGGAGGGACCGGACCGACAGACGGCACGGCTGTGTTCGAGAGATTCTAGAACGACTCGGTAGGGATTCCACACCGACTCCGAACATTCTTTGAAAAATTGATATCTTACGGGCTGGCGAAGGGATGGTCGATGGCAGCAACGATTCGACTGACCGTCGTCGCGCTCGCCGTGCTGGTGCTAACGGGCGGAGCACTCGTCGCGGGACCGGCGCTGGCTCAGGAAATGACCGAGGACAGCATGGATGGAAACGACACGATGAGCGACGGGAACGAGACGATGGACGATGACGGGATGGGCGAAGACACCATGGACAACGAGTCGATGAGCGGCGACGGCATGGAGACGGAGGACGGCATGATGACCGACGAGGGCTCGATGGAGGGCGACATGGGCACGGAGTCCATGGACGGCGACTCGATGACCACCGAGGACGACATGGGGAGCGAAGAGATGACCGAGGAGTCGATGGCGGAGGACGCCATGGACGGTGAGACCGATTCTGGGGGCCAGCCTGGCTTCGGGATCGCGGTCGTAGCCGTCGCGCTCGCCGCAGCAGCCGCCCTGGCCCTCAGGCGCCGTGGAGGATAAGGTCACGGAGCGACACGTATGAGCAGAACCGTGACCTCGACCTGGCGGGATCGACTGCGTGAATACGGCCCGGCGGTCCTCGTCGCGGCGATCGCGGGCGTCGCGGGTACCGTCGGGTCCTACCTGCTGGCGGGGGGAACGCCGGGGTTCGTCGCCGCGCCGATCGCGGGCTTCCTCGCCCGAACGCTCCCGGGTATCGTGCTCACGACGGCCATCCTCCTGCTCGGGAGTCTGGGCCAGGCCCTCAACCTGGCGACGGCCATCGCCATCGCCACGGTGGCCTTCGCGCTCATTGCGGGGGGCGGCATCGCGCTCGGCCGAGCCGAGGAGCAGCCGGCGCTTGGCGCGCTCGTCGCCGGCATCACCGCGGGCGGGCTCGCCCTCGCGCTCACCGGGTCGGCCATCCCCTCGGCCGCGGCCGGGCTCGCGGTGGCCCTCGTTGTGGGGATCGCGGAGACCGACGTCGTCCCGGGCGGGACTCCCGCCTCGGACGACCGACGGCGCGTTCTCAAGGCCGTCGCCGGCTTTGTCGGGGTGAGCGTACTCGGGATCGGGGCCCAGGCGACCGGCTTCGGGGTTGGGCGCGGGGGCGTCCGCGACCGCGAACAGCTCCACCCGGGCGGCGCGGTCTTAGGCGACACCGCGAACATCGAGGCCCTCCTCACTGAGGCGGACGAGAAGTCCCTGCCCGTCGAGGGCATCGAGCCCCTCGTCAGCCAGGCCTTCTACGAGGTGGACATCAGCGCGGTCAACCCGGACCTCTCGGCCGCCGACTGGTCGCTCGCGTTCACCGGCGAGGTGGCCGAGGAGCGGCGCATCGACTACGAGACGCTCACCAGCATGACCGCCGAGCACCGGTTCAATACGCTGCGCTGCGTGGGCGAGCGGTTGAACGGCGAGAAGATCGACAACGCCCTCTGGACAGGCGTGCCGATTGCGCCCCTCCTCGAGGAGATGGACATCCAGAGTGAGTGCGAGTGCGTGATGCTGTGGGCCGATGACGGCTACTACGAGGAGTTCCCCTTGGCAGCCTTAGAGCGGGGCTTTCTGGCCTGGGGCATGAACGGCCGGGAGCTCCCCCGCGCCCACGGCTACCCCGTCCGGGCACTCATCCCGGGTCACTGGGGGGAGATAAACGTCAAGTGGCTGACCGAGATCGAGTTCTTGGAGCGGCCGGTCGACGGCTACTGGGAGGAGCGCGGCTGGCACGGGACCGGCCCGGTCAACACGGTCGCGAAGCTCCACGCCGTCAACCACCTAGACGGCGACCGCATCCAGGTGGGTGGCCACGCCTACGCGGGGCTCCGCGGCATCGACCGGGTCGAGGTATCGACGGATGGCGGCGACACCTGGGCCGACGCCACGCTCTCCGAACCGCTCCCCGGCGAGGACGTGTGGCGACAGTGGATGTACGAGTACGCCTCGCCCGGCGCGGAGCACGACGTCGTCGTCCGGGCCGTCGACGGAACGGGCGAGACCCAGAGCCAGATTCCGGCGAGCCCCTTCCCGAGTGGTCCCGAAGGCTGGGTCCGCCAAACCGTCGAGGGCTGACGTGCGCCTTTATGGCGACACCGCGGGAACCGGACACTCGACCCAGCGATGGAGAAGGCGCTCTGGTACCTGCTCGCCGGGATGCGTGGAGGCGAGAACCGCGCCCGCATCATCCGGTCGCTCACCGAGCGCCCCAAGAACGCCAACCAGCTCTCGGAGGCGCTCGACCTGGACTACAACACCGTCAGACACCACCTGGACATGCTCCTAGACCACGACGTCGTCGAGAAGGGCGATACGGACTACGGCGCGATGTACTTCCTCACGGACCGGTTCGAGGCGAACCGCGACGCGTTCGAGCGCATCACCGACCAGGTGGGTGAGTGAGATGGGGATGTCTACCGCGATCACGGTCGCGAGCGCCTTGGCGGGGGTCAACTTACTCCTCCTTGCCGCACTCGCGATCGTCTGGCTCCGCAACTACCGGACGTTCCGGACGCCGCTGATCCTCGGCCTGCTCGCCTTCGCCGTCGCCATGGCCGCCGAGAACGCTGTGGCCATCTACTTCTTCTTCTCCATGGGCATGCTCTACTCCGGCGACCCGGGCGTGCAGAGCGCCGTGGTCCTGCTCCGTGGCCTCCAGTTCCTCGCCCTGTTGTTCCTGACCTGGGTGACGATGCAGTAGGGGCGGGCTCACCGCCCCCGTCGTGGCAGGTGCCCAGTGTACGCGTAGCCACGGTGGAGCTCACGGAGCCAGCGGATGCCCCGACGGAGCGGGCCGAGGATACCACCCCGGTCCGCGTCCGTCCCTTCCTCGTCGGCGTCGGTCACGGCCCTGTTGCCGTCTCGCACAGTCATAACTGCTGGCCCCATGGCGGAGGTTAGTCGTCCGGCTCGAGCGCCTCGCACAACCGGTCGGCACCGTGCACTCGCAGCTCAAACCTGACCTCGACGGCGTTGGCCGGGAACTCGGCGCTGACGGATAGCTCCACCAACCGTTCGCCGGTCTTCGGGTCCTCGCGCTCGTCGGTGACGCCGAGGTCGACCATGGCGTCGGCGAGCGCGAGCCGGCCGGTTCGATCCTGGGAGCCAGCCTGGCCCTCGAAGGTACCGATGCGGACGAGGCGGTGGCGTCCCGTGCTCATGGCCTGTCTTCGTCGGTCTCGCCCATAACCCTGCGCCGGGCGTAGCGAAAGTAGAAGTATTACCAGAGAGAATACCAAGGCCCAAGAATAATACCATAATTCATATTACCGGCGGCCGCATCCGGCCGGACGAGCACGATCTATGGACCTCGACACCGACCGAATTCTGACGACGCACATCGGCAGCCTCCCCCGGACGCCCGCGCTCTTGGATCTCCTCAAACAGCGACAGGACGGCGAAGCCGTCAACGAGGACGAGTGGGGCCGCACGGTTCAGGAGGCGACCGAGATCGTCATTCGCCGGCAGGCCGAGGCCGGGCTCGACATCATCAACAACGGCGAGCAGCCGCGCGTCTCGTTCAACCAGTACGTCGCCACCAGGCTCTCCGGGATCGAGGGGCGAGCCGAGGCGCCGCTCTGGGACGACCTGAAGGAGTACCCCGACTACGTCGAGGAGACGTTCGCGACGGACGTCATCGACCTCACGACACAGCCCGCAGTGACGGGCCCGGTGGAGTACGTTGGGGCCGAAGAGTGCCGGGCCGAACTCGACGCATTCTTCGATCTCCTCGCCGGGACAGACGTCGAACCCGAAGACACGTTCATCACCGCCGCCGCGCCGGGCATCGCGGCGACGTCGCTCGCCAACCAGTACTACGACTCCCACCCCGAGTTCCTCGCGGCACTCACCGACGCGTTGAAGCAGGAGTACGAGCTCATCGCCGAGACCGGGGCGACCATCCAGCTCGACGCGCCCGAGCTGCTGGCTTCCGGCCATCGCGGCCCCCAGGACAAGTCGGTCGAGACCCTCCGGAAGATCATCGGGCTCCACGTCGATGCCGTGAACGAGGCCACTGCGGACATCCCCGACGAGCAGCTCCGCCTTCACACCTGCTGGGGGAGTTACGAGGGGCCACATCATCTGGATGTCGCACTCGCGGACGTCCTCCCCGACCTCTACGAGCTCGACATCACCGGCCTGAGCATCGAGCAGGCCAACCCGCGTCACCAGCACGAGTTCCGGGCGTTCGCCGAGCACCCGCTCCCCGACGGCTGGTACGTGATCCCCGGCGTGGTGGACGTGAAGACGAACGTCGTCGACCACCCGGAGACGATCGCCGACCGGATCGAGCGCGTGGCCGAGGCCGTGGGCGACCCGAGCCGGGTCGTCGCCGCGCCCGACTGCGGCTTCGACACGCAGGCCGGTCTGGCGATGGTCCACCCGGAGATCGCCTGGACGAAGCTCGAAGCGATGGTCGAGGGTGCGGAGATCGCGACCGACCGGCTGTTCTGAGCCGTCGAAGTTTCTATCAGGGAGCCTACCACTACCCCGACTTATTGTTTTCGAACGACGTTCATTGCCGGTGGCCTATCCGAGCGCGGGCCCACCGTCGTCCGCCGTGATGGTCCCCCACGCGACGAGCCCCATCGAAACCGTGAGTAGCGCCCCCCAGAGGTACGCGGTGATCAGCAGCGGAGGCATGACCATCTCCATGAGTACGGTCGCGGGGAGCAGCCACTGACCGACGATGAATCCCCAGACGGCGACGGACCGGGACGTCCCGGTGAGTGACGTCCGCTCGATGGCGAGCCCGGTCACCACCGCGAGGATACCCAGAACGCCGAAGTGTGCGTGGCCACCCACGAGGGCGCCCGTGATGTCGGGCCCACCCGGGCTGAGGAGATAGACGTTGTAGATCCCCCAGAGCATCTGAATCGTCAGCGCGACGTAGCCAGACGTGCGAAGTGCACGAGACATGACGTCGGGGACGACATTCGGCCCTGGGTTAATGTTGTCGGTTCGGAGAGCGAGTGACGACTAGTCAGTAGCCGCTCAGCACTCGCTCCAACCGCAGGACTCGCAGGTCTTGCAGCCCTCGGAGAAGTAGAGGCTCATCGAGCCACAGTCCGGGCACTCGGGGCTCTCGCCCGCGTCGATGAGCGACCGGGTGGCGTCCTGGTGGGCCGCCGCCGCACCCCCACCGTCGGTGGAGGCGTCGGACTCCTCGAGGGTCGGCTCACCGGAATCCTCGACCTCGGCCGAGGCTTCTGCCTCCTCGACGAGGTCTTCCCCGTCCTCGGCGATCTCGTCTAAGTTGCGCTGCTGCGGGTACGCCCGGTCGATGTCGCCATCGAGGTAGCGGCGCATCGCCGTGCCCATGGCGTCGGGGATCGACTGGATCTGCTCGCCCTTGTCCCAGGCGACCTTCGGGCTGCGGATGCCCTCGAGCTCGGAGGCGATCTCCTCGGGGTCGACGCCGGAGCGGAGCGCGGTCGAGACGGTCTTCGCGAGCGCCTCGGTGAACGAGTTCGTGAACCCGCCGGAGTTGCCGATGGTGGCGAACAGCTCGAAGGGCCGGCCGGCGTCGTCCTCGTTGATGTTGACGTACACCTTGCCGTAGCCCGTCTCGATGCGCTGGGTGACGCCGTAGAGGACCTCCGGGCGCGGACGCTTCTCGGCGTACTCGCCCTCGGCCGCGCCGACGAGCTCGTCGATAGAAGTCTCGAGCTCGGCGTGGACGTCCTCGCGCTCCATGAAGGAGGGGAGCCCGCCGAACACCTCCTCGATGCGCTCGAGTAGTGCCTCGGCCGCCTCGTCCTCGTCCATGTCGGCGAACTCGGCGTTGTCCGCGCGGGTCGTGAGCACCTGCTTCGACCGGGTGCCGTCCCGGTAGTAGGTGACGCCCTTGCCGCCGTGCTCGTAGACGTACTCGAAGACGTCCTTGGCGTCCGAGAGCGTCGCGTCGTTGGGCGCGTTGGTGGTCTTCGAGATGGCCGAGTCGACACCCTCCTGACAGGCACACTGGACCGCCGCGTGCTGTTTCGCCGAGAGGTCCGAGGTGATGACGAATAGATCGCCGATGGCAGTCGGGACCGTCTCCAGCGAGGCGACGCCCTCGAAGGCGTTGTTCGCCATCTGCTCCTGGGCCTCGGCCTTGACCGCCTCGACGTCGATGTCGTTCGCCTCCAGGGTGCGGAGGAAGTAGTCGTCGAACTCCACCAGCATCTCGTCGCCCTGGACGTCGTCGGAGACGTTCTTGTAGTAGGCGACGTTGTAGATGGGCTCACAGCCCCCGGTGGTGTTCCCGACCATCGAGGTCGTGCCGGTCGGCGCGATGGTCGTCGTGTTGTGGTTACGGATGGGGTAGCCGTCGGCCCAGTCGTCGGCGGACTCGCCGGTCTGGTGCTCGAACCACTCCCGATGGGCGAGCGGGTCGGCGTACTTCGAGTCCGCCCAGTTGGCGAAGGACCCCCGAACCTCGGCGAGGTCGTGGGAGGTGCGCTTCGAGCCGTGGTTGATCTGCATCATGAGCTGGCGGGCGATCTCGTTGCCCACTTCCGAGCCGTACCGGACGCCGAGTTGGATGTAGAGTTGGGCCAACCCCATGATACCGAGGCCGATCTTGCGGTTGCGGTGGACCGTCTCGCCGATCTTGTCCACGGGGAAATCGGACATCGTGACGACGTTCTCCAGGAAGCGCGTCCCCCACTCGATGCGATCGGCGAACTCGTCGCGGTCGATCGCCTCGTTGAGGAAGGCCGAGACGGCGGCGTCGAGGTCGTCGTACTCGTCGCCGTGCTCGTCGTGCCAGACCCGCCAGTCCGGCGCGTCGAGGTCGGCGGCCGTAGAGAGGTTGATGTGGCCGAGGTTGCACGCCTCGTACTCCATGAGGGGCTGCTCGCCACAGCCTTGCTGGACGTACCCCTCGGTGATCCAGGTGTCCGAACCCGAGCAGTAGAGGTCGTAGACGGTCGTCGTCTCCTCAAGGGGCTCGATGGACTCGACCTTGGCCTTCCAAGTGTTGCCGGTCGTCATCCACTCGGTGCGGAGTTCGAGCATCTGCCCCCCCTTCTCCGGGTGAATCTCGTCGATTCGGCTCTTCTCGGCGTAGCGGCGGGCCGAGGAGCCGGACACGTTGACCGTGTACTTCGGGTGGTTGGCGCTGATCTTTCGACCGTTGATCGATCCGCCGCGCTTGGGATCGGTGATGGCAGTGATGCGGCCATGGATGCCGACACTCAGGAGGGCGCACCGGATCGACTGGGCGAGCTCCTCCGAAGCCGTATCCCACCGGATCTGTGGGTGGTTCGAGTAGAGGTTGACGTTACCGTCGGAGGCGAGGAGGCCGTCGAGGACGCCCATCACCTCGGCCTCGGTTGTGAGCTCCGCCGGATCGAATGACTTCCCGGGGGCTTTCGCCGGATCGAGCTCCAGCTGCTGGACGACCGCACCGCCGTCCGAGAGGACCATCTTCGTCGCTTTCCCCTCCGACGTGTTGTCGTCGGCCCGGAAGTTGTCCTCGCCGAAAAGTGCCTTGACGCGCTCGTTGTAGCCGCCGTCATCGACGCTCGTTGAGATGTGAACGTGATTTCGATCAACGGCGGCATCCGTGTAACACCCGTCACCGAGCAGGACTCCACGCTTGAGTTCCCGCTGGTACTGCTCGTCAGTTCCCGCTTCCGCGGGCGCTGTCGGGTGCAGGCGGACGTGATCGCCCTCCTCGACCTCGTGGAGCGGGATCTTCTCCACCTGCTTATCCTCGCGGAGTACGTGGAACCGATGCTGGGCCGTAACGTCAAGCGAGCCGCCGTCGCTGAACTCCACGCGGAACACCTCGTAGTCCTCGTGGACCTCGATTTCCTCGACGGGTTCACTGCCGAGAACGGTTGAGATCTCATCGCCGACCTCGACGTCCTCAACCCGTCGGTACCCATCGGGAGTGTTGACCAGCGTCCCCTCGGCGACACACGGGTTCGTCGCGAGGATCTCATATTCCGAACCGTCGCCAGTCGGTGTCGACTCCACCGGGAAGGAGTGCTCCTGGTTCACCCGGTCTAAGTAGATGACGCCGGGCTCGCCGTTCTCGTAGGCGCCCTCGACGATGCGCTCCCAGAGCAGCGACGCCGGGAGGGTGAGGGCCTCGCCAACCTCGACGTGGTCGCCGAGGCCGTAGCGGGCGTACATCTCCTTCGTGTGCTCGGTCGCGACGTGGGGCTCGCCCGTCCGCGGGTTGATGAACGTGTACTCCTCGCCGTTCTGCAGGGCCTCCATGAATTCGTCGGTGACGCCGACGGAGATGTTGAAGTTCGAGAGGTGGCCCTCGACGGCGTTCCGGAGGTGCTTCGGGACGCGGCCATCGTCGTCGATGAGGGTGCGGGCCTCCTCTAAGGCCTCGTTGAAGGTCGTGTACGTGTAGTCGTCCGGGTCGTTCAGCTTCAGCGAGTGAGCGAGGGAGACGTCCTTGTTCTTGGCGTGGACGAACTCGATGACGTCCGGGTGGGAGACCCGCATGATCGCCATCTGGGCGCCCCGCCGGGTGCCGCCCTGGGCGATGGTCTCGCACATCTGGTCGAACGTCTCCATGAACGTGAGCGGGCCCGAAGCGATCCCGCCCGTCGAGCCCACGGAGTCGCCGTAGGGGCGGAGCCGCCAGAAGGCGTAGCCCATGCCGCCGCCGGACTGGAACACCTCGGCGGCTTCCTTGGCCGTCTCGTGGATGTCGGTGATGTCGTCCTGAGGGGAGTCGACGAAGCAGGCCGAGAGCTGCTGGAGCTCGTCGCCGGCGTTCATCAGCGTCGGCGAGTTGGGCATGAACGAGAGCGACTCCATCTGCTCCTGGAACTCGGTGGCGACCGACTCGACGTGCTCGCGGATCTCCTCGGGGAGCTCGGGGACGATCGTCTCGTAGGCGAACTTGTTGACGTTGTGCTCGGTGAGCCGGGTCGTCGCGCCCTCCTGGGAGTCGACGCCGGTGCCGAACACCTCTTCGGCGAGCTCGTCGCGGCGTGGGTGGCCCGGCTTGAGCTGCTCGGGCGTGACCTCGATCGCCACGTCGCGCCGCTCGGCCTCGTAGACCGCCTCCGCCAGCGCGATGTTCCGGGAAACGCGGACGAAGAGGTCCTCTTGAGTCTCGACGACGTTCCCGTCGGCGTCCTTCTTCAGATACCGCGCCGGGAGGATGTTCTGGTAGGCGTTGGCGGTCAGGCGATCCTCGAGGGACTCGCCGTCGGTGCGCTTGATGGGCAGCGTGATCTCGTCGGCAGTGAGTGTCGGCGCGCTCATGGCGCGGCCCCCATTCGCGTCGGGGAACCGGCAGAGCGCCCGGCTGTCTCGGTCGTTCGTCCTTTCATGTTGTGCGTAGGGTAGAGAGGGGTTCGTCGGGTTTGTGTTCGTCGGTCGGTTCGGTCAGCCGGGCCGGCCCCGAAGATGTCACTGTGCTGTTCTGTCGGGGGTGGCCCGGGGTGAGTCACGCGCGGTGCGTGTGCGCAGTTCCCGTTCACGAGAGGCCCAATTATAATGGTGCGTAGACCGGGGCGAAAGTGAACCTACGGCCAGATAAACCAGCAGACACAATCCATTTTCGCAGTAGAAACAACCGGGGGATCCCGGTCACGGGTCGTCGGCGGGCCGCCGTCGCAACGCACCCACCGACGGCCGACTCGGGGGCCAGCGCGCCCGTATTCGTCGCTTCCTGATAGGACAAGGGGTTGACGGCCCGGCTACGACGGGGCCATTGGTCAGCCTCTCCCCGGTGAAAGTGAACCGGGACCGGCCGGGAGAAAACCCTATCGAAGCTGAGAATTTGAGGCGCGTGTTTAAAGGACCGTGCTCGCAACCTGCGGCAGACTCATGCGTCGGACGCAGCGCACGGACGGGAGAACGGTCGTGAACCGCCTCGCCTCGGCCGCGCTCCGCGCGGTCGTGGCCGTGGCGTTCTTGGGCGTCATTGCGCTCCCCGCGTCGGCCCACGGCCTCCGCGGCGAGTGGGTGCTGAACGCCGGCCACCTCGCACGGACGGCCGCCCACGCTGTCGGTATCGCCGGCGGGCTGGGCATCGCCTACTACGTCGACGTCATCCGTCGGAGGACGGCCGGGTCGACGGTCGGCGCGGCCGCCCTGTTGACCGAGGTCGGCACCTTGCTGTTCGTGCTGGTGTTCGTCGACATGGAAGTCGGTCACGTCTTCGGCGTCGGCCTCTGGTCCGGCGTGGCCTCGACCGGCGTCACGCGGCTGTGGTGGATGGCCGGCCTCGCCGGGATGGTGACGCTCTACATGCTCTCCTACCGGACGCTTGTCAAGGACATCGGAGGTGGGTGAGCCGATGGGGACGTCCTTCGACGCGAGCCGACTCAGCGGACTCGCGGCCCTTGCACTCACCGCCCTCGGCGTGCTGGTGATCGTCGGGACGGGCGCCTCGGACCGTGGCCTGACCGAGGCGAGCGCCTACCTCGACCTGGCCCGGAGCGCCACCCACCTCCTGGGCCTGGGCTCGAGCGTGCTGCTGGCGTACTACGCCGTCCAGGCGCGGCGCCGGTTCGCGGGCGGGGTCTTCGGCGAGTCGGCCACCGCCACCGCGGCCGGCGCCGGTACGTTCGCGCTCGCCTTCCTCGTCATGGAACTGAACCACGGGCTCGGCGTCGACGTCCTCGCCGTGCTGGGTGACATGCAACTCAAGATGGCGGTGAGCATGCTGCTGTTCACTGGGACGGCGTTCGCATTCGGCTGGGCCTTCGCCCGGATCGCCGGGGTACTGGGGGGGAGCGACCCGTGAGCTACGAGGCCCTGATCGAGGACATGGTCGCCGCCCAGGCCGACATCTTCGGAGCCGCGGCCGTCGAGATGGCACAAGGGGTCGAGGGGCTGGCCCTCGACGAGAGTGGCGCGGTCGAACGGCTCGAGCGCGACGGCGTTGCCGTCGTCGACGACCTGGTCTCGACGTACGTCGCTGACCTCGGCGGCGCCGCGACGGTGACGCTGAAGTCGGCCGCCGACGATCACGCCGACCGGGTCGACCTCCCGACCGCACTCCAATGACTCGACGAATGGACCAGCCATGAGCGAACCACAGAACGCCCCCGTCGCTGACGACGGCGCTCCGGAAGGTGACGCGGAGCCGTCGGGCGGGAACGGCGATTCGGCGGAGGCAGCCCCCCGCGTCGAAGCGCTCGAGGCGCGCGTCGCCGAACTGGAGGCACGGAACGAGGAACTCGCCGAGCAGCTCGATCAACAGGGGCGGATCGGCAAGCAGATCGCCGCCGCGGTCGACGCCACCGAGTCGGAGAACCGAACGGTCCGGGAGTTGGCCAAGGAGATCGACCGCCGAACCGAGCGACAGGCTGAGGACGTGGAGGCGGTGAGCGACGAGGCGGCGGACCTCTCCGCGACGGTCGAGGAAGTCGCCGCCCAGGCCGAACAGGCCGCCCGGACCAGCGACGAGGCGGCGGACCTCGCGGCGGCGGGCCGGGAGTCCGGCGCGTCGGCCATGGACCGCATGGCCGAGGTGGACGCCGCGGCCGAATCGGCCGCCGAGGACGTCGACGAGCTCGCCCAACGGATCGGCGCCATCGACGAGTTCGTGGAGGTGATCAACGAGGTCGCCGACCAGACGAACCTGCTGGCGCTCAACGCCTCCATCGAAGCCGCCCGGGCTGGGGAGGCCGGCGCGGGCTTCTCGGTGGTCGCGGACGAGATCAAGGGCTTAGCCGAGGAGTCCCAGCAGGAGGCGGGCAAGATCGAAGAGACGGTCGAGAGGATCCAGGACGACGCGGCGGACACCGTCGAGAGCCTCGCCGAGACCACTCGGCGCATCGGGGCCGGCACCGACGAGGTGGAGGCGGCGATGGAGAGCATGGCGGCGATCGCCGAACGGATCCAAGAGACCGCCCGCGCCATCGAAGAGGTCTCGGAGGCGGCCGACGACCAGGCCTCAAGCGCCGAGGAGATCGCGGCGATGACGGAGGAGCTCGACGAGGCGGCCCAGTCGATCTCGGCGGACGCCTCGGACATCGCGGCCGGCATGGAGGACCAGCTCGAGAACGTCGAGCTCATCGGCTCCTCGGTCGACCGGATCGTCGAGTAGCGCCGGGTGAGAGATCGTCAGGCGACCGGCGCTTCGGCGAGGGCCAAGAAGTTCTCTACGAGGTCGTGGCCGACGGCGGTCAGCACGCTCTCCGGGTGGAACTGCACGCACTCGATGGGGTGGTCCCGGTGGCGGACGCCCATCACGAGCTCCTCGCCGGCCTCCTCGGTCGTCGCGGTGACCTCGAAGACGTCGGGGACGTCCGTCGCGACGAGCGAGTGGTACCGGCCGGCTGAGAAACCCTGCTCGACGCCGGCGAAGACGCCGCGGCCGTCGTGGTCGATCGGCGAGACCTTGCCGTGGACCGGGGTGGGCGCGTGGCCGACGGACCCGCCGTAGGCGTACACCGCCGCCTCGAGGCCGAGACACACGCCGAAGGTCGGCACGTCCGGACTCACCTCGCGGAAGAGCTCGTTGGTCACGCCGACGTCGCGGGGGTTCTCCGGGTGGCCCGGTCCGGGCGAGACGACGATGGCGTCGGGATCCGCGTCGACGACCTCGTCCAGTGACGCCGTGTTCCGCACCACCTCGGTCTCGGCGTGGACGGAGACGTAGTCGACCAGGTTGTACGTGAACGAGTCGAAGTTGTCCACGAAGAGGACCTTCATCGCTCGGCCTCCGCCGCCGCGCCGACCTCGATGCGCTCGATGGCCGCCAGTACGCCATCCATCTTCTGCTCGGTCTCCTCGTACTCGGCGGCCGGGTCGGAGTCGGCGACGATGCCCGCGCCGGCGCGGACGGTCACGCGGTCGTCTGGCACACCGTCGGCCCCGTGTTCGACCGTCGCCGTCCGGATGACGATGGCCATGTCCGCGTCGCCGGTCCAGGAGAAGTAGCCGACGCCGCCACCGTAGACCCCCCGCGGGCTCGCCTCGAGGGCGTCGATGATCTCCATCGCCCGGATCTTCGGCGCACCCGAGAGGGTCCCTGCCGGGAAGGTTGCCCGGGCGGCGTCGAAGGCGTCGCGCTCCTCGGCGAGCCGCCCGACGACCGTCGACTCGATGTGCTGGACGTGGCTGTACTTGAGCACGTTCATGAACTCCGGCACCTCGACGCTGCCGCCCTCGGCCACCTGGCGGATGTCGTTCCTGGCCAGGTCGACGAGCATCGTGTGCTCGGCCCGCTCCTTCTCGTCGGCTAGCAGCTCACCGGCGAGCCGGCGGTCCTCGACGGGGGAGTTCCCGCGCGGCGAGGTACCCGCGATGGGATTGCCGACGACCTCGCGGCCGCGCACGGAGACGAGCGTCTCCGGGCTCGCGCCGACGACGCTCCGCTCGCCGAAGCCGAGGAGGTACATGTAGGGCGAGGGGTTGATCTCCCGGAGTGCGGCGTAGAGGCCCAGGGTGTCGAGGTCGCCCGAGAGCTCGCGCGTCCGGGAGAGCACCACCTGGTAGACATCGCCGTCGCGAACGTGCTCCTTGCCCGCCCGGACGGCCTCCTCGTAGGACGCACGGGGCGCCTCGTCCGCGGCCCGCCGGCGGAAGCCTCCGGGCTCGGGCGGCGCCGGGTCGTCGACGACCGCCGCGACGCGCGCCGCCTCGTCCTCAAGGTCGCGGTAGACCGCTACCGGGTCGTCGTCGGGGCGAACCACGGGCGTGAGGACCAGTCGGACCTCGTCGGCGGCGTGGTCGAAGGCGACCGTGCGCGTCGTGAGGACGAACTCCGCGTCCGGGACGGGCGAGTCCGGGCGCTCGAAGCCGACCTCCCGCAGGTGGAGGTCGTACACGGCGTCGTAGGCCAGGTACCCGACGAAGCCGCCCGCCAGCTGCTGGCGGTCGCCGTCGGGGAAGCCCACTCGCTCGACGTCGGGCACCGCACTCCGGAGGACGTCTAGGACGTCGCCCGCGGCAGGATCGGGGGCAACGAGATCGGCGGCCGGCGAGGCGCGGAGCCGCTCGACGGTCGTCCCCTCCGGGCCGATCCGGACGACGGCGTCGGAGTCGTACCCGAGGAACGAGAACCGGGCGTGGCCGCCGCCGGCCTCGGGCGCGAACGCCCCGTCGGGGTCGGAGGAGGCCACCTTCTCTGCGCTCTCGAGGAGGAACGGGTGAGAGGGCTCGGCGACGTCGGCGGTCAGGCCCGTCAGGGCCGCGTAGGCCGCCAGCGGGTCCGCGTTCGGGAGCGGTGCGGTGACGTGGGTGACCACCGGCCCGTCAGCGGCCTCGACGCGCGCCTCGAAAGTCGACCGCGAGACATCGAGGTCGGGGGCGGCGGTCATGGTGACACCGCTTGCCGCGTCGCCGCCTCGACGAAGGCCCTGACGGCGCCGTGGTCCTTGCGGCCCTCCCGGCGCTCGACGCCGGAGGAGACGTCGACGGCGTAGGGTTCGACCGTCTGCACGGCGTCGCCGACGGTCTCGGGAGTGAGCCCTCCGGCGAGGATGAGTGGCACGCCCACGCGCTCGCGAATGGTTCGTGCGGTCTCCCAGTCGTTGGCTTCGCCCGTGCCGCCGGCGCCGGAAGCATCACGGGAGTCGACTAGCAGGGCGTCGGCGACCGGGGCGTAGCGCTCGGCCTCCTCACCATCCGCCGAGATGGCCTTGAGGATCCGTGCCCCCGTCGACTCTCTGACCTGGGCCACGGTCTCGGGTGGGAGGTCGTTGTGGAGCTGTACGACGTCGGCCCCGGTACGGTCGTGGAGGGCGACCGCGCGCTCGGCGTCCGCCGGCATCGTGACCAGCACGGTCGTCACAAACGGGGGGACGTCGGCGATCAGCTCGGCGGCTCGCCCGGGGGCGAGCGCGCGGTCGGTCTCCTTCGGGACGTCGACCACGAACCCGAGGGCGTCCGCCCCCGCGTCGGCGGCGGCATCGCGGTCGGCCTCGGCGGTGATGCCACAGACCTTCACACGCGTCATGTCGTGGGGGCGGCTTCGCGCATGGAGGCGAGCGTCTCCGCCGCGTCACCCTCGTCGATGGTCCGGCGGGCGACCTCCACGCCCTCCGCGATCGAGTCCGCTCGCCCCGCAACGTAAACGCCCGCGCCCGCGTTCGCGAGGACGATGTCGCGCTTGGCGCCGTCGAGACGACCGGTCAGGATGCCCCGGAGGTCCTCGGCGTTCTCGGCCGGCTCGCCGCCGGCGACAGCGGGGAGCGGGTGTCGTCCGAGGCCGAGCTCCTCCGGCGAGAGGACGTACTCGTCGATCTCCCCACCTCGGACCTCGGCGACCCGGGTCTCGTCGTGGACGGCGATCTCGTCTAAGCCCGCGCCGTGGACGACGAGGGCGTGCTCGACGTCCATCTGGGCCATCGATCGCGCGAGGATCGGGACGAGGGCGGGGTCGTAGACGCCGACGACGCGGCGCTCGGCGTTGGCCGGGTTCGTCAGCGGCCCGAGCACGTTGAAGACCGTCCGCATGCCCAGTTCCTTCCGCGGGCCAATGACGGCCTTCATCGCCGGGTGGAACACCGGCGCGAGCATGAACCCGATCCCGCGCTCCTCGATCTGCTGCCGAACGGTGTCGGGCTCGGCCTCGACGTCGACGCCGATGGTCTGGAGGACGTCGGCGCTGCCAGAGGAGGAGGAGACGGAGTAGTTCCCGTGCTTGGCGACCGGGACGCCGGCGCCCGCGGCGACGATGGCGCTCGTCGTCGAGACGTTGATCGTGTCGTGGTCGTCGCCGCCGGTCCCGACGATATCCACGAGCGGCCGGACTGCCGGGTCGATGGTCCGCGCGGCGTCGAACATCCCCTGGGCGAAGCCGGCGATCTCGCTCTCGGTCTCACCCTTCGCGCGGAGCGCCGCGAGCAGCGCGCCGATCTGCGCCTCGCTCGCGCCCTCGAAGACTGCCGCTGCGGCCCGCCGTGCCTCCTTGCGCGTCAGGTCCTGGCCCTCCGTGACGCGTTCGATGGTGTCCTGCATGTGTACTCACCAATGTATGGTATCGTCTTATAGTGTACACTTTCGTACATCGACATAAGTCCGTCGGATGGTGGCGACGACCTGAGACGTGCGTTCTACGCCGGACAGTATCATAATAGATATCACAATAGCGTGGGAAATTCAGCAGACTTCTCCCGAATATCTAATTGAAGTACTAGTATCGATATCTCCTGCCGGAAAGCCTATGGAGTGCTACGACGAAACAGGAGGGATGAGTGGGTCCCCCGGGGGGGCATCGCGGAACGTTCTGCTCAAAGCGTCGGCGACGCGGTCGGTCGAGTTCGACTGCTGCGTCGACCTGCTCACGCCGGTCGTCCCCGCCGACCTCAACGTCTGGAGCCTCGGCATCTCCCTCCCGCCGGACGAACGGCTCCGTGCGTGGAAGTCGCGCCGCGACGAGTCGCCGGCCGACTTCCGCATCCTCTCGGCCCAGCCGCTCTCCGGCGAGGCGTCGATCGAGTGCGCCCGCGATCTCGGCTTCGATCCCGAGCCGCGATTTCGCTCCCTCGAGAACCCGAAGAACCTCACCCGGCTCGGTGTCGAGCTCGTCGAATCACTGGAGGCGTGGGAGGGATCCGGCCGGGAGACGGTGGCCTGCTTCCACTCGATCACCGCGCTGCTCCAGCACGTCTCGACTTCCCAAGCTTACCAGTTCCTCCACCCGTTCACGGCCAAGGTTCGGGAGTTCGGGGCCTCGGCCCACTACCACATCGACCCGCGGGCCCACGACGAGCGTGACGTGGCTCGGCTCGAGACGCTGTTCGACGCCGTCAGAGAGCCGGAGGAAGTCTCGGTCTAGTGCGAGGCGCCGAACCGATGTCCCCCAGCGCGTTGGCGAGGGAACCACCCGACGCTGGGCCATCCGAAACGTTCAACTATCACGACGGGGTACCTCCGGTCGCACGCCAGCACGGGTTCGTGGTCTAGACTGGTTATGACACCTCCTTGACATGGAGGAGACCGGCGGTTCAAATCCGCCCGAACCCATAATTTTCTGACATTTTTGCAGGTGGCCCTTCATATACGATGACGAGCTGATTTCGGGTCGGGCGGCCCTGGTTCCGGGTCGCTACCAGAGATTATTGGTGGTACCATCGTCGACATCCCCGAGGAAGCGCTCCGGAGACTGTACTTGGAGGAGGGATTGTCCATGGAAGCTTGCGCGGAGGAGTTCGACTGCTCCTCGACTCTCATCGAGTTCCGGTTACACCGCTACGGTGTTCCCACCAGACCGGCAGGGAGTGACCCGATCGATATCTCCGAGGAAGAACTCACCAGGCTGTACGTCGAGGCGGGGCGTTCAACCGTAGAGATTGCCGAACGATTTGACTGTCACGACTCGACGATTAGCCGAAAGCTCAAGGAATATGATATCCCGACATCTGGGTCGGATCACGGCAACGCCGTGAGAATCCCGAAAGACGAACTCGTCGAGTCGTACGTGGAGGACGGGAACACCACCTACGAACTCGCAGACCGATACGATTGCGACCCGACGGTCATCGAACGTCGGCTGCGGTGGTACGGCATCGAGACGAGGCACACGTCGGCCGGCGACGGGGACTGGCAGTACAAATACGGGGCGAACTGGCGGAGGCAGCGAAGGAAGGCCCTCGAAAGGGCCAGGTATCGGTGTGAACGTTGCGGGATGACCGATGGAGAGCACCGTATGCGGTATCGGGATCGGACCAGAGACGTGGGTTTGGGCCTCGACGTCCATCATCGAGTGAGCCTCCGATCATTCCGACGGTGGGACGTCGCGTCGGTGGCGGATGCGAATTCGCTCTCGAACCTCGAGGTGCTCTGCCAATCGTGTCACACCAACCACGGCGATCGTGTCGGAACGAGTGAGGGATGACTGCCGTTCCGAATACCGACATTCGACCCGGCTTAGAATGGGTCGACCGCTATGAGGCCGGGGGATCCGGATCAGCCGCCGCCGGTAGCTCTACCGTCACGACGGCCCCGCCATCGTCGCCGTTGGACAGCGAGTAGGCGCCACCGATCGACTCCACGATCCAGCGGACCAGCCAAAGGCCCACGCCACTGCTGTGCTGGAGGGGTGTCTCGGTCGCTTCTGAGTGGACGCGGATTTCCTCGGCCGTGAAGCCGGAGCCGTAGTCGCTGACGGTGAGGGTGACCGGGTCGCCCTGGTCGAGCGCCACTTGGACGGTTGGGTCGCCGTCGTTGTGGACCATCGCGTTCCGCAGGAGGTCGTCGACCACCGAGACGAGGAGGTCGTTCCCCCGGACGAACACGCCATCCGGGACGTCGGCGTCCACCCTCGCAGCGGGGTGCTGTTCGGCGAATGACTCGACTCGGTCTCTCACGATCCGTGAAAAGTCCACGGGACGGCGTTCGTCGGTGGCGTCGAGGCGGTCGATCTTCCGCGCGGCTTCGCTCAGGCGGACGATGTGGTCGACGTGGTCGTGAACCGCCTCGACCGACCTGGGCGGCGGCGAGTCGGCGTCGAGCAGGTAGTCGACGTGGCCGCGGATGACGTTCGCGCTGTTCCGGATGTCGTGGCGGAAGAGCCGGAGGAAGACGGTGTTCCGCTGGTTGAGGGCCACCGTCCGGTTCCGTTCGGTCCGGAGCTCGTTAATGGCCCCGATTAAGATACCGACGAGGCCACCGGTGGTGATCACGATGATCGAGACGCTCCGCCAGCCGAACTGTTGGAGCGACTGCTGGCTGAAGAGCACGAGCACCACGACGGCCACCGTCGGGGCGCCGAGCCCGAGGGTGCTCCACTTCGCCACGCGCCAGATCCGATCAGCATCGAGGTCGCTGCGGAGCAGGGCGATCCCGGAGGCGGTGAAGCCGCCGGAGACGGTCACGCCGGCGACCAGCGCCAGGAGCGCGCTGGCGTCGATGACGGCGCCGTCGGTCCCGAACGGAACCAGGACGCCGCTGAGGAGCGCGCCGAGCAGACCGACCCCCACCGCGAGAATGTAACTGACGCCGAGGTCGCCCCGGGATACCATCGAAGGGAGTTCCGTCGGGGCTGGTTGAAAAGCTGCGGACCCGCGTATCAGTCCTGAGATGGCGTGGCGTCGAGAGCTTCGACATAGAAGGCCTGGAGGCCGTCCCGGCAGTGAGCAAGGTTCAACACCGCCGGCGGTCTACGAGGGAACGATGTGCGGCCGGTTCTCCCTGTTCGTCCCGCCGGCCGTGTTGGGCGAGCGGTTCGATGCCGATCCGAACGGACACATCGAGGCGCGGTACAACATCGCGCCGGGCGATGATGTCGCCACGATCTCGAACAGCCAGCCGGAGGTGATCGATACGTTCCAATGGGGACTCGTCCCGGACTGGGCCGACGAGGACTGGACGCCCCAGATCAACGCCCGGGCGGAGACCGTCGCGGAGAAGCCCGCGTTCCGGGATGCCTTCGCTGAGCGCCGCTGCGTGGTCCTCGCTGACGGGTTCTACGAGTGGCAGTCGGGACGGGCGGCCAAGCAACCCTACCGGATCCAGCGGGCGGACGGGGACCCCTTCGCCTTCGCCGGGCTCTGGGCGGACCGCGGCGGCACCAGCACGGTCGCGATCGTCACGACCGCGGCTAACGAGGTCGTCGAACCCGTTCACGACCGGATGCCAGTGATGCTCGAACCGGGCGAGGAGCGACGTTGGCTGGCGGCCGACGACGAAACCGCGCACCGCCGTCTCCTCGACCCCTTCCCGGCGACCCAGACGGAGGCGTACCCGGTGTCGACCGCGGTGAACGACCCCCAAAACGACTCGCCCACGGTGGTCGAGCGGGTCGCAGTCGACGAGCAGGCGGGCCTCGATGAGTTCGGGTGAGGCCGTGACGTCGGGTGACGGGGGACCGGGTCAGTCGTCCGCGTTCCCGTCGGGCAGGTTGCGCACCAGCTGGCTCCGACGACCCAGCGTCGCGTCAACCGACTGGCGGAGTTCGTCGGCCCGCGCCCTGAGCGCGAGATACGACGAATTCCCGGCGAGGGCTGTCGCCGGCTTCGCCGCCTCGAGGACGTCGAGCTTGGCGGCGCAGGCGAAGAACTGCTCGACGACATCGTGGAAGGTCCGGCGCAGGAGGAGCCCCTCGATCTTCGCCTGGATAGCCGGTCGGTCCACGGGCTTCCGGAGGTAGTCGTCGACCGGGAGGTCGAGGAGGTCGAAGTCCGGCTCGACGGCGCTCACCATCAGCACGCGCACGCCGAGGCCACGGTCCCGGATCGTGCTGAGGACCTCCTCACCCGCGAGATCGGGCATTTGCCGGTCCAGGAGGACGATGTCGAAGCTGTCGTCGAGAGTCGCCAGCGCATCGTCGCCGCCGGTGGCCGTCTCGCAGTCCCACTTCTCCCTGACCCATTCCGTCAACAGGTCGGCTAGCATGGGATCGTCGTCCACGACGAGGACCCGGGCCGGGGGACCACCAGGGGGGATCGCGAACTCCATGCGGCAAATTATTACCGAGCTGACTTAATATATGGCATCACCATGGTCGCTCCCGACCAGTGAAAACCATAAACCGGAGTTATCACCCACCTACCCGTCGATTTGGACGGTGGCAGACTATCGTGGCCTACTGACCGATCGGGAGCGAGAGATCCTTTGCGGGGACGCCGGCGTTTCGCGGAACTACGTCTACCAGATACGCTCACGGGTTCGCAACAAGATCGAACGGTTGGCGGTGGATATCGAGATCCTCGAGACCCACCACCCCGACCTGTTGGAGCGGGTGGAAGAGGTCGTCTGCGATCGCGAGTGAAGACGGAAACGACAGGTTCGCGGCGGCCGCTAGCCCTCCGGTTCTCGGAGCAGGTCGATCGTGGCATCGGGGACGGCCGCCGAGCAGTACCGCCGGCCGTCCCGGCCGTGGTCGCGGAGGAATACTAGTCGCCCCTCGGTGACGAGTTCGTCGCAGGCGACCTCCACTTCGTTTCGGCTTACCGCACGGTCGACTCGATCCTCGAGCAGGTCGCGGATGAGCCCGACGTGGAGCGTCGCCGGGCCCGCAGACTGCTCGTACCGGCAGTCGACGACCGTCTCGATGGCGTTCTTCAGGTCCCCGTCCACAGACGCATTTCGGTCCAGCCCGCCTTCGCTACTTCGGTGGCGCGGGCCGGCAGCGCCGCGGGTCCTACTCGCTCCCCCCGGCCTCGACGACGTGGTCGAAGACGTGCTCCAGCGTGCGGCGGTCCGCCCCGTGCTGCGTCGCTGGATCGTAGTGGAAGTGCGAGATGGCGCCGCTACCCCGGATCGACTCGGTCAGCACCAGGAGGAACTCGAAGGTCAGGTCCATGTCGGCGCGCTGGAGGAGGCTCGTCACCGAGTCGAAGCAGAGGACGGTTGGCACGTCCCCCTCGGCCCACTCGTTCAAGGTGTCCCGAACGTTCGTCCCGAGCGCACTCAGCTGGTCGACGTCCTCGATGATGTCGGTCGAGTAAGTCCGGTCGGGGTCCGGCGGCACGGCCTCGTCTGCCCCGACCGAGACGACGCCGGTCCGCTCGAGGGTGACCCCCCACTCTCTGATGGCCTCCAGTCTGGACTCGGGATCGCCGTCGATCGAGACACAGAGCACGTTGAGCGCTTCGACCTCGTCTGCGATGCCCACCGCCGGGCAAGTGGGCTGCCGGTCCTCAGGCGCACAGACCAGGATCGCGCTGCCCCCGGCCCCCCCGCCGCGCTGACTCCCCGCCATCGATCCAGAATCCTCAGTCGAGGGTCAACCTCGCTTGTGAAATGTCTTTCTCCGGTATCCGGCGGGTGAGAGGAGTCACGTATCGCCCGACGTCAGGGCCGGGAGCGACCCCCGGTTCTCGGTCCGCGCCGACCGGGTCGTCGGCATCTGACAAGGTTGAAGGCCGTTCGTGGCGTCGTCCCGGCATGGACATCGCGGACATCGCCACCAGGGAATACGTCGAGGTGGCTGCCGACGAGGGCCTCGGGAAGATTCGGGCGATCTTCGAGTCGGAGAACCCGAAGGCGATCGTCGTCCTCAACGACGGCGAGTACGCCGGGGTCATCACGCAGAAGCAGCTCCTCGGCTCCCACATCGAGGACGGCACCAAGGCCGACGCCCTCGCCCGGCCCGCGCCGCGCGTCGAGCGACAGGAAGACGTCCGCGACGTGGCGAGAAAACTGGTCGAGGGGGGGACGAAGGCCGCCCCGGTGTTCGAGGGCGAGCAACTCTGGGGCTACATTTCCGCGGACGCCATCCTCGAGGCCGTCCTCGAGAACCTCGACGCCCTCACCGTCGGGGACGTGTACTCCCAAGACGTCGTCACCGTCACCGAAGAGGACGACGTCGGGCGGGTCATCAACCGGCTCCGCGAGCACGGCGTCTCGCGGCTCCCGGTCGTCAACGAGAACGGCTATCTGACGGGTATCATCACCACCCAGGACGTCGTCGACTTCGTCACCCGGAACATGCAGCGCGCGACGACCGGCGACCGCTCCGGCGAGATCGAGCGGATGCTCGACCTCCCCGCCTACGACCTGATGTCGAGCCCGGTCGAGACGACTACCGTCGGAGCGAGCCTCCGGGACGCCGTCGCGAACATGCTCGAGAACGACTACGCCGGACTGGTCGTCACCCCCGAGGAGGACGACCGGCTCGTCGCCGGCATCGTCACGAAGACCGACGTGCTTCGGGCGCTCTCCATTCGCGACGAAGACCACATGGACGTCCAGATCACGAACATCGACCTGCTCGATACGGTCAGCCGGACCGAGATCCGCCAGGCCATCGAGGACGTGGCGGACAAGTACAGCGACATGCAGGTCCAGCACGCCCACGTCCGCTTCCACAAGCACAAGGAGAAACTCCGCGGGACGCCGCTGATCCAGTGTCAGATCCGGCTCCGGACGAACAAGGGACAGGTCGCCGGCTCGGGCGAGGGCTACGGCGCAGAGAACGCCTTCTACGTCGCCCTCGACACGCTCGAGCGGAACGTCCTCGAACTGAAGGGACTCGTCAGCGACGAGGAGTACCGCGGCCAGCTCCTCCGGAAGCTCGGCGAGCTGTAGCGCGGTTAGGCCACGTCGGTCGGTGCATTCTCACTCGACCAAGCGCGATTGGCGAGCAGAACGATACCAACACCGAGGAGTCCGAGCGGGAGGGCGACGAGGAGGAGCCAGCCCTGAAGCCCCGCGTCGGCGGTCGTCACACTCGCGATGAGAACGAATGCGATGGCTGGCGTCGCGAGCAGGAGGAGTCCAACGAGTAGTTTGGTGAGGGGCAGCCAGGTGGACGGCACATCAGGATGGAACCGACCGCGCTATTCAAAGCATTCGGTGCATCGCCCGAGGCCGTCCTCACCGCCCACTCGGCTGGCCGGCGCGGCCCTCCGCCTCGGCGAGCCCGGTCTCGGTGATCCGGAAGCGCGCGCTCTCGCCGGCCGGCCGCGACCGGTGCTTCTCGATCGATATCCGGCGGTTGCCGGCGCGGAATCGCTCCAGCCGGAGGATGACCCCGGTCCAGTGGGCGAGCGTGTGGCCGCCGAGGGGGCGGTCGCGGTCGGCGTCGGGGTCCGTGTACACCTGGTTCGTCACGAGCACGGCGAGGTCGTGCTGCCGGGCGAGGCCGAGGAGGTGGGTGACCTGGCGGGCCACCGCTCGAAGGGACTCGCCGTTGCCCTCGTCGGTCCGCTCCAGCCGATAGAAGCCGGTGATGGAGTCGACGACGACGAGCTCGGCGCGGTCGGCGAACTCGGCCGCGTCCTGGATGGCTTCGCGCTGCTCCTCGAAGTCGTGGGCGGCGGAAACGACGATCCTGGCGGTGAGCTCCTCGTCGCCGTGGGCATCGGCCATCTGGCCGAACCGCTCGAGCGAGAGCCCTTCGGTGTCGATGTAGAGCGCCGTGCCGCCAGCGGCGGCCGTCTCGACGGCCGCGCTCAGCGCGAGGTTGGTCTTTCCGGCTGCCGGCGGGCCGTAGACCTGGGTGACCGTCCCCCGGTCTAAGCCGCCGCCGAGCAGGTCGTCGACGGGTCCACATCCCGTCGAGACCCGGTCCGCATCCGTCACGCCGCCCAGTATGCAGAGCCGGGTGAAAACCCCACCGGCTCTCCGGGTTCGCCTCAGTCGTCGGCGAGGATCGCCGTGGCTTCCACCTCGACGAGCAACTGTGGGTCGATGAGCGCCGAAACCTCGACCATACTCGTCGCGGGCCGGACGTCCCCGAAGGCTTCGGCGTGGGCCGCGCCGATTGCCTCCCAGTCCTCGATGTCGGTGACGAAGAGCCGGGTGCGGACCACGTCGCCGAGCGTGGCACCGGCGTCGGTCAGCGCGCGCTCGACGTTCCCGATGGCCTGTCGGGTTTGGGCAGCCGGGTCGCCAATACCCACGGTGTCGCCGTCGGCGCCCGTGGCGGTGGTCCCCGAGACGTGGATGTGGGGCCCGACCCGGACGGCCCGCGAGTAGCCGACCCGCTCCTCCCACTCGGTGCCCGACGAGACGGTGGTGCGCTCCATGTCTCCAGCTGAGCGGCCGAGGCGAAGAAGCTAGGCGTCCGATTCGTGGACCGAGCGCCACCCGGCCTCCGCCCGCCGCAGCACCTCGCGAACCGGGCGGTCGGTGGCACGCGCGACTGCCGCGGCGTCGTCGTACTCCGCACTGACGTCGTAGACGGCGCCGTTGTCGTCCGTCGCGACCTTGACGGCGACTTCGTGTGCCTCGCCGTCGAGCTCGACGGTGACCGTCTCGACCCGTCGGCGGGCCACCCAGCGGTGGCGGGCGGCGGATTCGCGGACCCCCAGCGTCCCGGTCTCCTCGGCGAGTCGGTGTGCCACGCGCTCGGCGTCGGCCGGGGGGACGATCACCGTGATCAGGTGGCCGGGCCGAGACTTCTTCATCGTCAGCGGCGCGACCGAGACGTCGCGCGCGCCGGCGTCGAGAAGCGTCTCCTGGAGGTCGCCGAGGACCTCTGGGGATACGTCGTCCACGGTCGTCTCGAGCACGCGGATCTCCTCCCGGTCGAGGGAGCCGGTGGCCGTCCCAACGAGCGCGCGGAGGACGTTGGGATGTGTCTCGAAGTCCCGATCGCCGGCACCGTATCCCGAGTCCGCCACCCGCAGCGGTGGCAAGGCGTCGACCCCGTCGGCCGCGTGGGCGAGGATCGCCGCACCCGTGGGCGTGAGGAGTTCGGACTCGACCGGGCCGCCACGGATCGACCAGCTCGCCCGTTCGGCGAGTTCGACGACGGCAGGGGTCGGCACGGGATACCGACCGTGGCTGAAGGAGACCTCGCCGTCGCCCGTCGCGACCGGGGTGGTCACCACCCGGTCCGGGTCCAGGTCCTCAAGCAGGAGGGCGGCACCGACGATGTCCGCGATGGCGTCATCTGCGCCGACTTCGTGGAAGTGTGTGTCGTCGAGGGGCGTGCCGTGGACCGCCGCCTCGGCCTCGCCCAGGAGCTCGAACGTCGCGAGCGCGTCGGCCTCGACGGCCGCCGGGAGGGCCATCGACTCGACGAGGTCGACGACCGCGGGGTAGCTTCGGTGGTGGCCGCCCCCCTCGGCGTGCTCGTGCTCGTGATCCGTCTCCCCACGGGCCTCGACGAGCACGTCAACTGCCGTCGCCCGGATGCCGCACTTCGTCGTCTCGGCGACCTCGTAGCGGATTCCGAGGGCGTCCTCGACGGGTCGCAGGACGGACCGGTCGGCGCCAGTGGCGAGCAGGGCGCCGAGGAGCATGTCCCCGGCCGCCCCCATCCGGCCGTCGAAAGCGAGGACGTCCATGCGCCCACAGGGACGGCGGGGCGCAAAAAGCCCCACCGTCCGGGCCGGATGGTTACGCCTCGACCGACAGGCCCCTGAGGCCGTCGACGACCAGCCGGTCGAGGGCGTGGCTCGCGACGCCGTAGGCGACGAAGAAGACCACCAGACGCAAGAAGGCGACGGAGACGAAGGGGCCGGGGTCCAGCGCCGCCACCCACGCCACGACGTCGACGGCCGTCCGGATGGCGGCCTCGAACGTCCGGGCGGCCACGGCGCCGCCCAGCACGAGAAGCCCGAGGTTCACCGGGGTCGAGCGCCGGGCCGGCAGCACGGTCACCCAGACGTTCGGGGTCCGCTCGGCCTCGACGACGCCGAGGGCGGCCAGCTGCCGACGGGCCTGGTCGATGGCGGTCGTGGCCAGGACGAACCAGAGGAGCGCCGCCAGGCCGAGGCCGACAGTCGACGGTGACACCCCGAGGAGGGGCGAGAAGACCTCGACGACGGTCGGCGTCGCCCGGGTCACGACGAGGTAGAACAACGCGTAGCCGAAGGCGGTCTCGATTGGACCGTAGGCCGGGAACGAACCGGCCCCTTGCGATCCACCGCTGCCCGCGGCGTCCATGGGCTAGACGACGCCGGCAGGGCCCTTCAAGCCGGGCGTTGAATCGCACTCGCCGGGCGCAAAAACGGCCTCGGGCGGCCTGCCGACCGCCGGGCGGAGTCGGACTCGTGGCTGACGCGAGCAAAAGAACTATCCCCGGTCGTCACCGACCCTTCGGCGAACGAGACCCCGCATAACAATGAACGAGGTTCAACTGGAGGTGGCCAAGGCGTACCCCAACGACTCCGGGCGGGGCATCGCCCGGCTCGACCCCGACACGCTCCTCCATCTCAAGCTCTCCCCCGGCGACATCATCGAGATCGAGGGGGGTGAGCGCACGGCAGCGAAGGTCTGGCGCGCGGACCGGCAGGACTGGAACACGGACACCGTGCGCATCGACGGCTTCACCCGCCAGAATGCCGACGTCGGCATCGGCGAGCGGGTCACCATCCGGAAGGCCGAGGCCGAGAAGGCCGACAAGCTGGTGCTCGCGCCGCCCGAGGAAGCGTCCGTCCAGTTCGGCTCCGACGCGGCCGGGATGGTCAAGCGCCAGATCCTGAAGCGCCCGGTCGTCGAGAATGACATCGTCCCAGTGATGTCCTCGACGAACCACCCGTTCATGCGCTCGCCGGGGCAGGCGATCCCGCTGATCGCCGTCGAGACCGAGCCGGAGGGCGTCGCCCTCGTGACCGAGGACACCGAGGTCGAGCTCCGGGAAGAGCCCATCGCCGGCTTCGAGAAGACCGGCGGCGGCATCACCTACGAGGACATCGGCGGCCTCCAGGACGAGATCCAGCGGGTCCGGGAGATGGTCGAGCTCCCGATGAAGCACCCCCAGATCTTCCAGAAGCTGGGGATCGACCCGCCCCAGGGCGTGCTGCTGCACGGCCCGCCAGGGACGGGTAAGACGCTGCTCGCGAAGGCCGTGGCCAACGAAACCTCCGCGAGCTTCTTCTCGATCGCGGGCCCGGAGATCATCTCGAAGTACTACGGCGAATCGGAGCAGCAGCTCAGAGAGATATTCGAGGACGCCGCCGACGAGGCGCCAGCCATCATCTTCATCGACGAGCTGGACTCGATCGCTCCCAAGCGCGAGGACGTGACTGGGGAGGTCGAGCGCCGGGTCGTCGCCCAGCTGCTCACGATGATGGACGGCCTCGAGACGCGGGGCCAGGTCATCGTCATCGCGGCGACGAACCGCGTCGATGCCATCGACCCCGCGCTTCGCCGACCCGGTCGATTCGACCGCGAGATCGAGATCGGCGTCCCCGACGAGAAGGGCCGCCGGGAGATCCTCCAGATACACACGCGCGGGATGCCCCTCTCCGACGACGTCAGCCTCTCCCGGCTCGGCGAGGAGACCCACGGCTTCGTCGGCGCCGACATCGAGAGCCTCACGAAGGAAGCGGCGATGCGGGCCCTCCGGCGCTACCTCCCCGAGATCGACCTCGACGAGGAGGACATCCCGCCGAGCCTGATCGACCGGATGATCATCAAGCGGGCGGACTTCCAGGGCGCCCTCGCCGAGGTCGAGCCTTCGGCGATGCGGGAGGTGCTCGTGGAGATCCCGAAGGTCGACTGGGACCACGTCGGCGGGTTAGAGGACGCCAAGCGGGACATCCGCGAGTCCATCGAGTGGCCGCTCCGCTCGCCCGAACGCTTCACCCGCATGGGGATCGATCCACCGGCCGGTGTGCTCCTCTATGGCCCGCCCGGCACCGGCAAGACGCTCATGGCGAAAGCCGTCGCCAACGAGACCGACGCGAACTTCATCTCGGTCCGCGGGCCCCAACTGCTCAGCAAGTGGGTCGGGGAGTCCGAGAAGGCCATCCGCCAGACCTTCCGGAAAGCCCGGCAGGTCGCCCCCTGCGTCATCTTCTTCGACGAGCTGGACGCGGTCGCGCCCAACCGCGGTCAGGAGGTCGGGAACAACGTCTCCGAGCGCGTCGTGAACCAGCTGCTCACGGAGATGGACGGCCTCGAGGAGATGGAGAACGTGATGGTCGTCGGCGCGACGAACCGACCCGACATGATCGACCCGGCGCTCATCCGCTCGGGCCGCTTCGACCGGCTCGTCATGGTCGGCGAGCCCGACATCGAGGGGCGCGAGGAGATCCTGAAGATCCACACGGGCGACATGCCGCTCGCCCCCGACGTCAGCCTCCGGGAACTCGCGGAGATCACCGATGGCTACGTCGGCTCCGACCTCGAGTCCATCGCCCGCGAGGCCGCGCTCAAGGCCCTCCGGGAGGACCACGACGCCGAGGAGGTCGAGATGCGCCACTTCCGGAAGGCGATGGAGTCGGTCCGGCCGACCATCACCGAGGACATCAAGGACTACTACGAGGGCATCAAGGACGACTTCAAGGGCGGCCGCGCGCCCACGGAGCAGCGTCACGGCGGCCGCATCGGGTTCCAGTAACCCGCGGTCGACTCCCCGGACTTCTTCCGTCTCGCGAGCAGATACTGAGCCGTGACCGACGAGGCCGGGAACGCCCCGAGCGACCGGATGCGCGGACGGATCGGCGGCAGTCGCCTCAAAGTCTGGCTGCTGCTCGCTGCGAGCCGCCGGCTCGTGGTCGCGGGGCTCCTCGCTGCCCTGTTCCTCGCGTTCGTTGCCCTCGGGACGCTCGACCCGGTTGGACTCCGGACCGCCATGGCCCGTGGCGACCCCATCGAGACCCTCTTTCAGGCGCTCCTCACGGCGATCATCACGGGCGTGACGCTCGTGGTCACGATCAACCAGCTCGTGCTCTCCCAGGAGCTCGGCGCGGTCGGAGACCAGCGCGAGCGGATGGAGGGCGCCATGGCGTTCCGCCGAGCCGTCGAGGACGTCATCGACGAGCCGGTGGCCCCCGCCGAGCCGGCGGCGTTCCTCGGGGCCCTCGTGGAGGCGACCGGGGAGCGGGCCGGGACGCTGACCGACGCCGCCGAGGCGGGCCTCGATCCGGAGCACCGCGACCGGGTCCAGTCCTACGCCGAGAGCCTGACGGAGCACGCCGCGACGGTGGCCGATCGTCTCGAGGGGGCGCGATTCGGGCGCTTCGAGGTGGTGTTCGCGGCCCTGGACTACAACTACTCCTGGAAGATCTACGAGGCCCGCCGGCTCCGCGAAGCGGTGGACGACAGCGGCGTAGTCGAGGCGTTCGAAGACGTGATCGAGGCCCTCCAGCTGTTCGGGCCGGCCAGGGAGCACGTGAAGACGCTCTACTTCCAGTGGGAGCTCATCGACCTCTCCCGGGCAGTCATCTACGCCGCCGCGCCCGCCCTCGTCGTGGCCACCGGGATGGTCCTCTACGTGGACGCAGGGGCGGTGCCCGGGGCGACGCTCGGCGTCGACAACCTGGTCTGGCTCTCGAGTGCGGCGGCGACTGTCGCCCTCGCACCCTTCGCCGTCCTCGTCGCCTACATCCTCCGGATCGCCACGGTGACGAAGCGAACCCTGGCCATCGGCCCGTTCGTGCTCAGGGAGACCGACCGGTCACCGGACGTCGATCTCGACTGACCGCCGGCGGGTCCGGCAGTTACCACAACTGATACCCCGACCGCAAGGAACATCCCCGGGGACCCGAACCGCGGAGTAATGATCGACGCCGTCGACCTTCGGAAGGAGTACGGCGACGTCGTCGCGGTCCGCGGCAGCACGTTCGCGGTCGAGCCCGGCGAGATCTTCGGGCTCGTCGGCCCGAACGGCGCGGGGAAGACGACGACGCTGAAGACGCTCGCCGGGCTCTTAGAGCCGACCTCGGGCCACGCGACGGTCGCCGGGTACGACAGCCAGGATCGGGAGATGCGCCGCCACCTGGGGTTCCTCCCGGAGGACTCGCCCGTCTACGAGCACATGACGGCCCGCTCGTACCTCCACTTCTTCGCCGACCTCTACGACGTGCCCCGGCGGGTCGCCGAGGAGCGCATCGAGTCGACACTCGACCGGCTCGACCTCGAGGTCCGCGACCGGCCCCTCGGAAACACCTCGAAGGGTATGAAGCGGAAGGTGGCCATCGCCCGGTCGCTCGTGAACGACCCCGACGTGCTGATCTACGATGAGCCTGCCAGCGGGCTCGACCCGCTGACGACCAACGCCATCATCGAGTTCGTCGCCGACCTCGGCGAGGAGCGGACGGTGGTCTTCTCCGCGCACAACCTCTACCACGTGGAGGCCTTGTGCGATCGAATCGCCATCATGGTCGACGGCGAATTGGCGACCTCCGGCCGCATCGACGCCATCCGGGAGGCCCACGGCGGCGTCTCCTACTACGTCTACACCGACGTGCCGGTGGACGGCGCCGAACCGGTGTCGCCCGACGGCGAGGCCGTGCCGGCCGCCCGGAACGGAGACCGGTACCGCACGGTCGTGTCGGACATGGATAGCGTCGATCAGCTCCGGTCGGCGGCCGACGACGCCGGCGGCCGGGTGGTGGACGTCCGCTCGGACGAGCCGAGCTTAGAGGACGTCTTCCTGGCCGTCGCGGAGGCCGGGGCGTGAGGGGCGAGGCGCTCCTCCGCATCGCCCGGTGGGAGGTCTCCTCGGGCGCCGGCGGTATCGATCGGCGGGCGGCCCTGCTCGCCGGCGGCGCGCTCATCATCCTCGCAGGGATACTGCCCCTCGTCGTCGGCGGTGCCGCGGCGCCCGACGCGGGCATCTACCGGGCGGGAGCGAGTCCGTCTTCGCCGTACTACGACGCCCTGGTCGCCGACGAGCGGTTCGCCGTAACGGCGCCCGAGCCGGGCGCCGTGTCGTCCGGGCAGCTCGATCTCATGATCGATGACCGGCAGGTCGTCGTCGCCGACGATCGGACCGGTCAGGCCGCCGCGTCGACGTTCCGGGATGCGGTCGAGTCCTACAACGATCGGCTCATGCAGCGGGAGCCGGACCAGGCCGCCGCCTTCCCGGTCTCGGTGCAGCTCCGGTACGTCGAGCGCGACCTCCAGCTCGTCCGGCGTGGGGGTGGCGGTGGTGACGGGAGCGAGGGGACCAGTACCACGACGGGCAGTGGCAGCGACGGGGCTGGCGGCACGGGCGAAGATGGCGGTGGATCAGCAACCAGTGGGTCCTCCGACGGGGCGAGCACGTCGACCGCCACCGAGGGCGAGAGTGGTTCGGCGGATGGGGGGAGCATGCCGGCGGTCGGCGGCGGGTCCTTCCTGACGGGCAGCACGACCGGGAGCCCGGCCGACATCTCGCCGCCATTCCCGTTCGTCTCGCTCGTGCTCGCGTTCGCCTTCGTCGTGCCGATGAACTTCGTCATCCAGGCGTACTCGTCCTCGATCCTCCACGAGCGGACCAACCGCCGGGGCGAGCTCCTCCTCATCGCCCCAGTGAGCTCCGCGACCATCGTCGCCGGGAAGACGCTCCCCTACCTCCTCGGCATGCTCGCGATCGCCGCCGCCACCGCCCTCCTCCTGGGTGGCGGCCTCGTCTCCCTCGTCGCCGTGGCGCCCGTGGCGCTGCTCTTTCTCGCCTGCGCCTTCCTCGGCGGGCTGCTCGCCCGCTCGCACAAGGAGCTGACCTTCGTGCTCGTGACGGTGAGCGTCGTCGTGACCACGTACGTGTTCGTCCCGGCAATCTTCGCCCAGGTCCATCCCATCGCCGCGATCTCGCCCCTCACGCTCGTCGTCCGCGACCTCGAAGGCGCCGCCGTCCCCCTGGGGACCGCCGCCTTCTCGACGGTGCCCGTCGCGGTCGCGGCGACGACCCTCTTCGGGCTCGGACTCGGGCTCTACCGCGAGGAAGACCTCTTCGCCCAGCGACCCCTGCCGTCGAAGGTCCTCGACGCGCTGGCCAACCCCATCCGCGGCCGCTGGAGCGCGGGCCTGCTCTCGGCCCTCTCGATTCCGTTCGTCTTCGTCGGCGAGCTGCTCGCCGTCGCCGTACTGTTCGTCCTCCCGCTCTCGGTGGGCCTGCCGGTCCTGCTCGTCCTCATCGCCGGCATCGAAGAGGTGGCCAAGAGCCTCCACGTCTACGCGGGCTTTCGGCGGGGGCGCTACGACCCCGGGCTCCGGTCGGCCCTCGTTGTGGGCGCCGCCAGCGGCGGGGGCTTCTTCCTCGCGGAGAAGTTCGCCGTCGTCGCACAGGTCGTCGGGCTCTCCGAACTCCCGCTCGGCCGCGCGGCCTTCGAGGTCAGTGCCGGGACGGGTGGTGCAGCCTCGCCGCTGCTCCTCCTCGGGCTCTTGCTCGCGCCCCTCGCGCTCCATGTGGTCACAGCGGGCATCGGGGCCGTCGGCGCGAGCCGTGGGCGCCGCGACTACGCGTTCGGCCTCCTCTGCGCCATCGTGGTCCACGCGGCCTACAACCTCGTGGTGGTGAACGCCGTTGGCTAGCCCGCCATCGGACGCGGCCTTCGCCGGCAGTCCAGACGTCGAGCGCGCTTCGTCGGGCCGGTTCAGGTCCGGGACCCTCCGGATCGCCCGTTCGGAGCTCGATTCCCTCGGGCGCGAGAAGACCATCGTGCTCGCGATCGCCATCCAACTCTTCGTCGCGGCGTTCTCCTCGTTCCTCCTCGTCGGCCTCGTGACGCTGTACGACCCGGGCGCGGCGCCGGGTGGGGGCATCACCGTCGGCGTCGCGGGGAACGCCAGTGACGACCTCGTCGCGGCCCTCGATGACGAGGGCTCGTGGCGGCTGGAGGGGTACGAATCGGTGCCGGCCCTCCGGACCGAATTCCGAGGTGGTGGGCTCGACGCGACGTTCGTGGCCACCCACGATGGCGACGGCCGGGTCCACGTCGAGGCGGTCGTCCCCGACGAGAGCGTCCGCTCGACGGTGATCGTCGTGCAGGTCCGTGAGATGCTCTCGACCTACGAGCGGCAGCGCCGGGTCGCGTTATCCTCCCGCTTAGGGGAGGATCCGCTCGCGGTCCCCGACGCGCCCGAGGTGCCCCCGACCTTCGGGTTCACGTACACGGTGCTGCTTCCCCTGCTGCTCTTCCTGCCGGCGTTCATCAGCGGGAGCGTCGCGGCGGACACGCTCACCGAGGAGATCGACGAGGGGACCCTCGAGCTGCTGCGGGTGACGCCGCTGTCGCCGACGCAGATCGTCGACGGCAAGATGCTGGCGATGGTCGGCATCGCCCCGATCCAGGCCGGGACGTGGCTCCTGCTGCTCCGGTTCAACGGCACGGCCGTCTCGAACCCGCTCTGGCTGCTGGCCATCTCGACGGCGGCCGCGGCGGTCCTGGTCGCGATGGGCGCCGGGCTGGCGCTGTGGCTCCGGGACCGCCGGTCCACCCAGCTCGTCTACTCCCTCGGGGTCATCCTGATCTTCGCACTGGCGGCACTGCTGCCCGAGAGCCCGCCGAACACGATCGCGCGGCTCGCCATCGGGAGCGCGCTGCCGCGGACGCTGCTGCTCGCCACGGGGTACGTCTCCGCCGCGGTGCTCGCGGTTGCCCTCGTCCGGCGGCTCGTCCCGCGGGCGATGGTCGAGTGAGCCGGGGGTGCCCACATTCGCCCGATGGCGACCCGCTCCGGGTGGGATCCTGCGCAACGCTTATACAGCGAACTCCGGAAGTGCACTGGCATGAGTGCCGAGGACGCCCCGTCCGCCGACCGACCACTGGAATCGGTGTCGGTCGACGTCGACGGGGAGACGATCACCCGCGAGGTGGAACCCCGCCTCAAGCTTTCGGACTTCCTCCGCCGGGCCGGCCGCCACAGCGTCCGCGTCGGCTGCGAACACGGCGTCTGTGGCGCCTGCACGGTCACCCTCGACGGCGACCCGGTCAAGTCGTGTCTGGTGTACGCCGTCCAGGCTGACGGCCAGGACGTCGAGACCGCCGAGGGGCTGGCCGACGGTGGCTCCCTCCACCCCATCCAGCAGGCGTTCCACGAGGAGCACGCTCTGCAGTGTGGCTTCTGCACCAGCGGCTTCGTCATCGCGACGAAGGCGCTCCTCGAGGACGACCCCGACCCAGACCGCGAGGCCGTCCAGCGCGGCCTCGCCGACAACGTCTGCCGCTGCACGGGCTACCGAAACATCTACGAGGCCGTCTACCGCGCCGCCGACACCCTGGAGGACGAGTGATGTCCGAAGCCGAATCCGCCGAGGGTGCCGTTGCCGAGGCCGGCGCCGAGGGAAAGCGGTTCACCGGCACGTCCGTCCGCCGCGTCGAGGACCACCGGATCCTCTCGGGGACGGCCGAGTTCGTCCACGACCGGACGCCGCCCGACTGCCTGCACATGGCGCTGGTCCGGAGCCAGCAGGCTCACGCCACCATCGAGTCCATCGACACGGCAGCGGCCGAGGACCACCCCGACTGCGCGCTCGTCCTGACGGTCGAGGAGATCAAGGCCGAGTTCAACCCCCAGCCCTGCGGGCTCCACGGCTTCGAGGAGTGGTCACTCGCCGACGGCACCGTCCGGTTCGCCGGCGAACCCGTCGCCGCCGTGTTCGCGACGGATCGCTACGCCGCCGAGGACGTCGCCGAGCTGGTCTCGGTCAGTTACGACCCACTCCCGCCGGTCGTCGACCCGATGCAGGCCCGAGAGGACGAGGTTCTCGTCCACGAATCCGCCGGCACGAACGTCCCGGACGGGGAACGGCTCGCGTTCGGCGACGTCGAGGGTGCCTTCGCCGACGCCGACCACGTCGTCGAGCGCACCTGCCAGTGGGGCCGGGTCTCCGGGGTGCCGCTCGAGACTGCCGGGGTCCTCGCCGAATACGACGACGATGGCGACGCCTTCGAGATCTTCTCGAACATCCAGCTGCACACCCTCGTCGACGACACCATCTACGAGACGCTGGGCTACGACCCCGAGGACGTCAACCTCGTCGTCCCGCCCGACATCGGCGGCAGCTTCGGGACCAAGATCGCAATCCACCGCTACTGTTCGCTCGCAGCGATGGCCTCGAAGCTGACCGGCCGGCCGGTGAAGTTCGTCGAGGACCGCATCGAAAACCTGCAGGGCGGGGACATGCACTCCTCGGACCGCCACTACCGCGTGAGGCTCGCCCTCGAGGACGACGGCACCATCAGCGGGATGGACGTTTGGTTCGTCGACGACTTCGGCGCGTTTCCACACTACCCGGTGAACCAGGTCCTGAAGCCGCTGGCGGTGCTCACGAACGCCTACGATGTGGAGCACGTCGCCTACGAGTACGAGCTGGTGCTGACGAACAAGACGGCCCAGACGGCCTACCGCGGCTTCGGCGTCGACCCGCACCTCTACGCCCTCGAGATGGCGATGGACCAGGCCGCCCGCGAACTGGGGATGGACCCGACCGAACTGCGGCGCCGGAACCTCATCGGGCCCGAGCAGATGCCCTACGTCCTCCCCTCGAAGAACGTCTACGACTCGGGGGATTATCCGTCCGCGCTCGACGAGCTCGAACGACTGGTCGACGAGCGAGAGCGGCAGCCGGGCGGGCTCTTGGACCCCGAGGTCGTCGCCGAGCGGCGCGAGGCCGGAAAGTACCGGGGGGTCCAGCCGACGGTCATGATCGAGCCGGGCGTCAGCGGCTCGGACTGGACCGACCGCCAGCGCACCGACAAGGAGACGCTCGCGGACCGGTCCCGTGACGAGGTGGCGGAGCTCCCCGAATACCTCCTCGGCGAAATCACGCCGGACGGCCGGGTGCTGGCGAAGCTCGCCACCGACTCCTCCGGGCAGGGCCACCAGACCATCGTCGCCCAGCTCCTCGCGGACGAGCTGGGGCTGCTCCCGAGCGACGTCGAGGTCGGCTACCGTGGGAGCGCCGAGGCCCCAACGGAGTACGGCAGCGCCGCGTCGCGTATGGCGGTCATGCTCTCCGGCGCGGCGAACACGCTCGGGGAGGAGCTCCGGCGCAACCTCGAGACGCTGGCGGCCGGGGAGTGGGACGTCGAGGTCGACGACGTCACCTACCGCGAGGGGGGTGTCGACCGCGTCAATGGGACCGCCCGACTCGACCTCCAGGAGCTGGTCGCCCTCGACGACGAGGGGCTGACCCGCGTCGAGGCGGTGTACGAGCACCCGGCGACGGGCCTCGAGGCGTTCGACGAGGCGCTCCGGTCGAAGCTGCCCGTCTACCCGACCGCGGCCTTCGCTGTCGACGCACCGATCGTCGAGGTCGACGCCCGGACGGGGGAGGTCGAGATCCTCAAGTTCTACACGCTACGGGACTGCGGGACCGTCCTCAACCCGATGATCGTCGACGGCCAGACCGCCGGCGGCATCGCCCAGGGCATCGGGGCGGCGCTCACCGAGGAGTTCGCCTACAGCGAGACGGGCCAGCCCCTCTCGACGACTTTATTCGACTACCGGCTGCCGTCCATCGAGCGCGTCCCCGAGATGGAGATCCAGCATACTGAGACGCCGTCACCCTTCACGGCCACGGGCGCGAAGGGCACCGGCGAGGGCGGCATGATCGACGCGCCGGCGGCCATCGCGAGCTCCATTAACGCCGCGCTCGAACCGACCGGCGTCGTGGCCGACCAGCTCCCGTTCACTCCCGACCGGGTTCGGGCGCATCTGCGCGACCGGGAGGGCGAGGAATGAAGCCCGCCCCCTTTCAGTACCATCGCCCGACGTCGGTCGAGGACGCCCTCGACCTGCTGGCCGAGCACCCCGAGGCCGAGGTGATGGCGGGCAACCAGTCGCTCGGCATCGTCATGGGCAACCGGCTCTCGACGCCCGATCACGTCGTCGACATCAACCGGATCGACGCGCTCTCGTTCGTCGACGTGGCCGAAGCGGAGGTCGCTGTCGGCGCGATGACCCGGCACCGTGACATCGAACGGTCGGCGGCCTTGCGGGAGGCGCTGCCGATGCTCCCGGAGGCCGCCGAACAGATCGCCGGGCCGAGCGTCCGGAGCCGCGGCACGCTGGGCGGCAGCATCGGCGAGGCCGACCCGGCCGGGAACTACCCGACCGCGGCCGTGGCGCTCGACGCCGATATCCACCTCGTCTCCGCCGAGGGTGGGCGGTCAGTGCCGGCCCGGGACTACTTCCACGGGTACATGTTCACCGCCCTGGAGGAGGCCGAGCTCATCGAACGGGTGACGGTCGACCGGGCGTCCTTCCCGACAGATCGGACTGGCATGGCGTTCACCGAGCTGAAGCCCGTTGCCCAGACCTGGCCAACGGTCAGTGCGGCAGCCGCGGTCCGCGTCGATGACCCCGGCGCCGAGGAGCCAATCGTCGAGGCGGCCTGGCTCGCGCTCGGGAACGCGGCCGACGTCCCGCTCCACGTGGCCGGGGGAGAGGAGGAGCTCGTGGGGAACCCGCTCTCCGGGGAAGCCCTCGACACCGTTTACGACGCCTGCTTCGAGGCGGCCGACCCAACCGACGAGCTCCACGCCGACGCCGAGTACAAGCGGGAAGCCGCTGGCGAGTACGCGCGGCGGGCGATCGAGACCGCGTACAACCGAGCGACCGGCGGGTAGCGGGTGCCCGAGGCCGGGAATCGCCGTCGTTAAGCGGCAGCGGCCGCACGTACGCAGTATGCTCGATGGCTACGAGATGCACGACCTGACCCAACCGTGGTCAGGCGAAACGCCGGCCTGGCCGACCTACGACAACCCGAAGGTCTGGTACGAGAAATCGCTCGATACGGAGAAGGTGAACGGGCAGAAGATCACCTTCATGAACCACACCGGGACCCACCTAGACGGCGAGAAGCACTTCATCGGCCACGGCCGCGACATCGAGTCGATGCCGCTCGACGAGCTGGTCGGTGACGCCGTCGTCGCGGACATCTCCGATAAGGTCGGGGACTACGACGTCTACACCAGCGACATGATCGAGGACGTCGCCGACGTCCGCGAGGGGGACATCCTCTTCATCCACACCGGCTACCAGAAGTACGCCTGGCACCGAGAGGAGGCGGACCCCCACCGGTTCTTCGTGAAGCACCCCGGACCGAACCTCGAGTTCGCCGAGTGGTGCCGCGATAAGGGCCTGAACTACCTCATCCTCGACTGTGGCTCGGCCGACCACCCGATGAACACCATCGTCCGGGACGTCCGGCCCGACGCCGCCGCCGAGGCCGCCGACCACCTCGGCGTCGACGACTTGGACGAGATCTTCCCGCCGGAGGGCTACCAGCTCATGCACACCGAGCTGTTCCCCCACGGCATCGTCCACGTCGAGAACGCACAGGTGCCGGAGACGCTTCTCAACGAGCGCTGTCAGATCGGCACCTTCCCGTGGCGCTTCCGCGGCGGCGAGTCGTCGGTCTGTCGCTGCGTGGCGTTCACCGAAGCCTAGAGCTGGAAGCGAACGTCACTGCTGGCTCCCTCGCGCTCGACGGTCGTCGTCGCCGGATCAGTCCGGGCGATCGGTCGACCCTTGCGCAGGACTAGCGTCCGCGCAGCTCGGGTTCTGAGCGCGTCGAAACCGCTCGGCGCATCGAAGACAGCGATCGATCCCTCGCACCCCTCGGCGAGTCCGTAGTCCTCCGCCCCGAACACCGACGCGTTCGCCTCGGTCAGCATCCGCCAGATCGTCTCGACGTCCCCCCGGCCGCTCATGTGAGCGTAGTGGAGGAGGACGAACGCGGCGTCGAGAGGGTCGCCGCGGCCGTAGTGGTACCAGGGGTCCATCACGGAGTCGTGGCCGAGCCCCACGGTGACGCCGGCCTCGTGGAGCTGGTCGATGCGGGTGTGGCCACGTCGACGCGGATAGTCGTCGTACCGGCCCTGGAGGACCGCGTTGTCTGGCGGGTTGGTGATCACGCTGACGCCGCTTTCCGCCAGGAGCGAGATGAGCTTGTCCGCGTAGGCGTTCGGGTAAGAGTGCATCGCCGTCGTATGGCTGGCCGTGGTCCGGTCGCCGATATCACGCTCGAGTGCCTCGGCCGCGAGCACCTCGGTGAACCGCGAGTTCGGGTCGTCGGTCTCGTCGATGTGAAGGTCGATCGGGAGGTCGTGCCGGTCGGCGAGAGAGACGGCGGTCTTCACCGAATCGACCCCGTCCTCGCGGGTGTGCTCGTTATGGGGAATCGCCCCGACCACATCCACCCCCATCTCGAGGGCCTCGGCGAGGAGGTCCTCGTGGTGGGCCGCCGTGAAGAGGCCATCCTGGGGGAAGGCGACGACCTGGAGGTCGACCAGGTCCGCCACGTCGTCGCGGAGATCGAGGAGGGCCTCGACGCCGGTGAGCGTCTCCTCGGTGGTGTCGGCATGAGTCCGGACGCGAGTAACGCCGTTCGCAGCCAACCATTCAACCGCGGTCGAGGCACGTTCTTTCACGTCGGTGGCGGTGAGCGAGCGCTTTCGGTCTGCCCAGATCTCGATGCCCTCCGCGAGGGTCCCGCCCTGGTTCCAGCGGGGCTCGCCAGCTGTCAGCGTTGCGTCGAGGTGGATGTGGGGCTCCGTGAGTGACGGGGTGACCAGTCGCCCACGAGCGTCGTACTGCCGGTCGTCGGGGCGGTCGTCCACGCCCTCGGCGGCGCTGGGCCCGACCCGTTCGATGACGCCGTCGGTAATCACGACGTCGACGCTGTCTCCGTCGAGCGTCGTCGCGTCGGTGATGAGGAAGTCCGTCATACCCGTCCGTTCAGGGGACGGCCACAAAACCGTTCGCGCCGGCACGTAGCTTTATGAAAGGGCCCCGTGTCAAGCATTGCCATGGCGACTGGTGATGGCGGTCTCGACTGGCGGCAGTTCGTGTTCGGTGATGAGAGCCTCCCCGATCCGGATTACCCGATCGACCACGTACCGACCACCGAGCGGAAGGGCCTGGTCAGCATCTCGGCCGTGCTGCTCGGGTTTGTCTTCTTCGCCGGCACGATGTGGGCCGGCGCCGAGGTCGGGGCGGCGATGGGTTTCGGCGCGATGCTCGGGGCGATGGCCGTCGGCTACGCCATCCTCGGCGTCTACGTGGCGGTGCTCTGCGCCATCGCCGCGAAAGCCGGGCTGACGACCGTCCTGCTCTCGCGGTACACGTTCGGCCGGGTAGGGGCGAAGTGGGCCGACCTCCTCCTCGGCGGCACCCAAGTCGGCTGGTTCGGCGTGACTATCCCGCTCATTGCGGTGCCCACGGCGCAGTACTTCGGTGTGAACACGCCGACATTCGTCGCGGTGTTGATCCTGGTCTGGGGCGTGCTCCACCTCGCGACGGCCTACTTCGGCTACGACGGCATGGAGAAGCTCTCCTACGTTGCCGTCCCGCTCTTGTTCCTCGTGGGGCTGGCCTCGATCTTCATCGCAATCGGTGACGTTGGTGGGCTGGGTGGCCTAATGGCCCAAGTCGGAGGAGGCGAGATGGCGTTCGGCGCCGCTGTCACGATCGTCGTCGGGACCTTCATCAGCGGAGGCACGCAGGCGCCCAATTGGGCGCGGTTCGCACAGAACAAGTCCGTCGGGTTCTGGGCCGGCCTGATCGCCTTCCTCGTCGGGAACGGCTTCCTCTTCCTCTCTGGCGCGGTCGGCGGGGCCGTCTACGACGTCTCGCCGCTGGGCGACCTCTACGCCGTACTGACCGCACAGGGCCTCGCGCTTGTGGGGCTCATCGCGCTGGTGTTCAACATCTGGACGACGAACGACAACGCTGCCTACGCGTTCGGTGTGGCGGGGAGCGAAGCGTTCGACTTCGACCGCAAGCGGCCGTTCATCCTCGGAGGCGGGATCATCGGCATCGCGCTGGCGCTGGCGGGCGTCGACAGCCTGCTCCTCCCCTGGCTCGGGATCCTCGGACAGTACGTGCCACCGATCGGCGGCGTCATCATTGCCGACTTCCTCGTGGTCTGGGGGCTCTCGTCGATCCCGCGGATGGAGTCGGTCGACTTCGCCAGCGTCCGGTGGACTGCGGTGATCGCCTACGTCGTGGGCTGCGTCGTGGCCATACTGACCGCGGGGTCCGTGCTGCCGGGCGTCGCCGCCCCGCAGCTGCTCCCCGGCATGACCTCCCTGAACGGGATCATCGCCGCGATGGTCGTCCACTTGGTCGGCTACTACGCGCTCGAACAGTCTGGCGTCCTCCCCGGCCACGACGTGGCCGAAGACGCAGAGACGATCTGAAGGGTCGGAGATCGGACTCCGCCCGCTTAGACGCCGGCGTCCATCGCCGGTGACTCGTCGTCCTTCGGGAGCACGGCGTTGAGCACGAGCGCGGTGACGCCCCCGGCGATGAGCCCCGAGCCGACGAGGATCTGGACTTCGGAGGGGAGCTGCTGGAGCACGTCGCCCTGGACCTCGACACCGACGCCGAGGACGAGCGAGGCGGCGATGATGGTGAGGTTGCGGCGGTTGAGCGCCGCGCCTCGGGAGATGATGCGGAGTCCGATGGAGATGATCATGCCGAAGAGCACGATCGCCGCACCGCCCAACACCGGCGCGGGCATGGCCGAGACGACCGCGGCAACCTTCGGGACGAACCCGAGGACGACCAGGAAGACGCCGGCGATGGCGACGACGAACCGGCTGGCGACGCCGGTGAAGCTCACGAGGCCGACGTTCTGTGAGAACGACGTGTTCGGGAAGGCGTTGAACACGCCGGCGAAGGCGCTCATCACACCGTCGGCGATCAGCCCGCCGGTCATCTCGTCGTCGGTCGGGTCGCGCCCGACCGCCTCGGTCGTCCCCGAGATGTCACCGATGGTCTCCATGGACGTGATGATGTAGGCGAAGGCGACCAGCAGGATGGCGCTCGGCTCGAAAGCGACGCCGTACTGGAGCGGGATCGGTAGCGAGATCCACCCCGCGCTGGCCACCCCGGAGAGGTCGAGGAGGCCGAGGGGGATCGCCGCGAGGTAGCCGACGACGACGGCGACGAGCACCGCGCCGGCCCTGAGGAAGCCGGAGAAGAACTGGTTCATGACGACGGCGATCAGAAACACGAGGGCCGCGAGACCGAGGTTGGCGTAGCTCCCGTACGTCGGGGCACCTGGCCCCCCGGCCGAGTACTGCATGGCGATCGGGATCAGCGTCAGGCCGACGAGCATCACGACGATGCCGGTGACGAGCGGCGGGAACAACCGGCGAACGTCGTCGAAGAAATAGCCGATGAGCACCTCGATCGGTGCCGCGACGATGACGGCGCCGAAGATCGCCGCGAGGCCGAACTGGTTCCCGATGGAGATGAGCGGCGACACGAAGATGGCGCTCGTGCCCATCACGATCGGCAGCCTGGCGCCGACGGGGCCGAGCGGATACGCCTGCACGATGGTGGCGACGCCCGCCACCAACAGGGCCATCTGGACGATGAACCGCGTGTCGGCCCCGCTCAGCCCGATGGCGCCAGCAATCACCAACGGGAGGGCGACGGTGGAGAGGAACATGGCCAACAGGTGTTGGATGCCGAGGGGGACCGCTCGGGAGAGGTCGGGCTTGTCCTCGATACCGTACTCGACGAGCCGGCTGCTGCCGTGTGAATCGTTCGCGCTTCCCATGCCCCTGGTCAACACGTGTTCATATAGTAATACTTTCGGTCAGGGCAGGGGCAACCGTAAGGCATCGGCGACCAAACGTCGGGCGATGACAGCGATGCAGGCCGTCGTTCTCGAGGAGTGGGGTGGCGGCCTCTCCGTCGACACGGTCGACCAGCCCGAACCCGGGCCGGACGAGGTACGCGTCGAGGTCCGGGCCTGTGGGGTCACGCGGACCATCGAGAACGCGATCCACGGCGGGCTCGCCGACGACCCCTCGCTGACTCCGCGGATCCCGGGCCACGAGTTCGCCGGCGTGGTCGACGCGGTCGGCGACCACGTTGACGGCCTCTCAGTCGGGGACCGCGTGCTTGCCTACTTCTATCTCACCTGCGGCCGGTGTGACGCCTGTCGCCGGGGCGACACGGCCCAGTGCACCGACTTCGGTGGGTGGTTCGGCGTGCAATGCCATGGCGCGTACGCGCAGTACACCGTGCTGCCGTGGAGGAACGCGCTGCCCCTCCCGGACGGGGCGACGTTCGTCGATGGGGCCGTCGCCGCCGACGGGGTCGCGACGCCAATCCACGTCTGTGAGCGAGCTGGGGTGAGCGACGACGACACCGTCCTCGTCATCGGTGGCGCCGGTCGGGTCGGCTACCACCTCGCCCAGGTGGCGGGCCTGCGTGGCGCACAGGTGTTGGCCGCCGACGTCACCGACGACCGGTTGGCGCACGCGGCCACGGCTGGCGATCACGTCACATCGGTCGATGCTCGGCGTGACGATTTCCCGGCGGCACTCCGAGCGGCGACCCGACATGGTGACGGACCGACGGTCGTCGTGGACACCGTGGGCGACCTCGAGACGCTCCGGGACGCCTGGGAGGCGCTCGCCATGGGTGGCCGCGTCGTCACGCTGACGACCCACCACGACCGCGTCTTCGACGCGGCGATGCGGGAGTACGTCGTCAAGGAAGCGAGCGTTCTCGGCTCGCGATACGCGACGAAAGACGAGGTCGTCCGGGCGGCCAGAATGGTCGCGGATGGCCGGGTCCAGACCGACGTCAGCGAGCGGCTGTCCCTCGAGGACGTACCCGACTACCACCGCCGGCTCCGAGCCGGCGACGTACACGGGATGGGCGTGCTCGAACCCTAGCCGCGGCGCTGCACCGGAAGCTCGATCTGCGTCGGGTGGTCGCGCTCGTGGTGGACGGTGTTCGTCGCCACCCGCTTCTCCTCGCCCCCGTAGAGCGGGCCGCCGGTGTTGTGGTTGACGTCGAAGCGGGGGAAGTTCGACGAGGAGACGTCCAACCGGATACGGTGGCCGGCCTCGAAGACGTTCGCCGTGTCGTAGGGCTCCATGTAGAACTCGTAGACGTCACCCGGCTCGAGGAGGTCCGGCTCCTCGCGGTAGCCGCGGAAGCGGCCCCGACAGATCGCATCACACAGGTTCAGCGCGTAGCCGTCCGGGTGCGCCTCGCTCTCGGGGTACTCGTCGATAAGCTTCGCCGTGAAGTCCGTGTCGGGACCGTCGGTCGAGCCGTACACGCGGACGCGAATCGGCCCGGCGATCGACACCGGCGACTCCAGTGGGGGCGTCCGGAAGGCGATGACGTCCTCGCGGTCGTCGAGCGGGCCGTACGGGGGCTCGGCCCCGAAGGTGTCTTCGGTGGTCCGCTGGTCGAAGCCACCCCAGCCGGTGATGTTCTGGAGCGGCCGGTCACCTAAGGGGAAGGCCCGAACGCTCTCCTCGCGCTGCTCGTACGTGATGTAGGAGGAGCAGTTCCCGCCGATGGTCGGAACCGGGTCGTCGGGATCGAACTCGTATGTCGTCGTGGAGTCGCCTGCCTCCGGCGCCTCGGTCGACAGCGACCCATCGCCGTGGGCGTAGTAGGTGACGTACTCGGTGTCGGCCGGCGGCCACGCCTCGGCGGTCTCCCAGGAACCGCCGTGAAAGAGCTGATCGGCGTCGGTCCGGTGGCCGTCACTGGTGCCCATCCGGAAGAACTGGACCGTCGGCTCGTCCCAGGAGTCCATACCCTTCAGGTAGTGATCGAAGAAATGCAGCCGCGTCTCGCGGTAGTTCCGGACCGCGGCCTCCCCAAAGGCGAGGTCTCCAGCCGTCGGGTTCTGCCACGAGGGGAGCGGGAAGAGGAGCTCGTCCGAGTGGTCGTGGAGGCCGGGGAGGCGGGCGAGGTGGGTCCATGGACCGACGAGGAGGAAGTGGTCCGCGTCCTTCTTCTCGACCAACGACTCGAAGTTATCGCAGGTGGCCTTCGTGTAGGAGTCGTACCAGCCGCCGGAGTACACCGTCGGGACGTCCGCACTCTCGTCGTGGTAGCGCTCGAAGTCGATGCCTGGACTCTGCCAGAGCTCCTCGCTGGCCGCGCCGCTCTCCATAATGTCGAACGCCCACGCCTCGTAGTCCGGAAGCTCGGCTAAGGGCGTCTCGCCGCGTTCGACGGGGCTATCGGCGAGGATGTCACGCATGTCGACGTCGGCGAAGGTTTCCTGGATCTCGGCGTCGGCGAGCGCTTCGTTGGAGAAGCCGGCGCCGAGCGTGTAGGCCCAACAGAGCCACCGGAGCTCGAAGGCGCCGTTCTGTCGGAAGGTCGCTTCGCGCCCGTTCGCCGCGCCCATGTTGACGAACATCGCCTCCAGGTGGGGCGGGTCCTGGGTGGCCAGGGCGCTCTGAACCCAGGCCCCATAAGAGGTGCCGAGCGTCCCGACCTGGCCGTCACAGTAGTCCTGCTCGGCGAGCCACTCGACGGTGTCGTAGCCGTCGGTCGGCTCGTTCACGAAGATGTAGAACTCGCCCTCGGAGTCGAAGCGGCCGCGGACGTCCTGGATCGCGACGACGTACCCCCGCGAAGCGTACCACTCGCCGTGGCGCATCTGGGCACCGCGCTTGCCGTAGGGCGTCCGGTCGAGCAATGCAGGGGTTGGATCGTCGATCGGCTCACCCGTCTCGGGGTCGGCCGGCCGGTAGACGTCGGTGGCGAGCCGGGTCCCGTCCCGGGTTTCGACCATCACGTTGAGGTCGGCGTGGACGGCATAGCGGGGCTCGGAGGCCATACCGCACACACACTGGATGGGGCGAGAAATAGGTTGGCAAGGGGCGGCAGCCCTCGACATCGCCAGCCTGCGGCCGGAACGTGGTCGATAGGTTTATGTGATGGCCCTGACCTGTTGTGGGCGTCGTTGACGTGCTACATCGACCCACGGGTCGACCTGAGGTCACACTATGACTGACACCGATACTTCAGAAGGGGAATCGTCCGGGGGGACTGACTACGCGACCGACGGGGGACGTGAGGTAGCGAGCTTCGTCGAGTACGGCATCGACGATAAGCCGCCGCTCGGGGAGTCCATCCTCCTCGGGTTCCAGCACTACCTGACGATGATCGGGGCGACTGTCGCCATTCCGTTCGTCCTCGCGAGCCTGATGGGGATGCCCGGGTGGGCGACCGCCCGGCTCATCGGGACGTTCTTCGTCGTCTCCGGGATCGCGACGCTCGCCCAAACGACGATCGGAAACCGCTACCCGATCGTCCAGGGCGGGACGTTCTCGATGCTCGCGCCGGCAATCGCGATCATCACCGTCCTCGGGAACTCCGGGGCCGGCTGGCAGACGATGATCTTGGAGCTGCAAGGCGCCGTCATCGTCGCTGGTGCCGTCGAGGTGCTCATCGGCTACTTCGGCGTCATGGGCTACCTCAAGCGTCACATGGGGCCGATCGTCATCGCGCCTGTCATCGCGTTGATCGGCCTCGCGCTCTTCAACGTTCCCCAGATCGCGAGCGCGACCCAGGACTGGTGGCTCGTCGGGCTCACCGTCGTGCTCATCGTCGGCTTCTCGCAGTACTGGGACGGCTACAACCGGCTCTTCCGGCTGTTCCCGGTGCTGCTCGGGCTGGCGGCGGCCTGGATCATAGCGGCGATACTCTCGGTGAGCGGGGTGACCCCCAGCGGGGCGCCGGGGTACGTGAACCTCGCGGCCGTCACGGCCGCGACGCCGGTCCAGCCGATCGTCCCGCTCCAGTGGGGCATGCCCCGGTTCACCACCTCGTTCATCATCGGGATGTTCGCGGGGATGCTCGCCTCTGTCATCGAGAGCTTCGGCGACTACCACTCAGTGGCGCGGATGGCCGGCCAGGGCGCTCCAAGCGCCCAGCGGGTCAACCACGGGATCGGCATGGAGGGCCTCGGGAACATGTTCGCCGGCATCATGGGGACCGGCAACGGCTCGACCTCCTACACGGAGAACGTCGGCGCCATCGGCATCACCGGCGTCGCCTCCCGGTACGTCGTCCAGATCGGCGCCATCGTGATGATCGTGGTCGGCTACATCGGCTACTTCGGCCAGCTCTTCGCGACGATCCCCTCGCCGCTCATCGGCGGGCTATACCTGGTCATGTTCGGCCAGATCGCCGCTGTGGGGCTCTCACAGCTCAAGTACGTCGACTTAGACGAGAACCGGAACGTCTTCATCGTCGGCTTCGCGCTGTTCGCCGGCCTGGCGATACCGGCCTACATGGGCACCGTCTCGGCGACCGAGTTCCAGACCGGGATGTCAAACGTCGCCGCCCTCGGCCCGCTGCTCGGCTCCGCGGTCGTCTCCCAGACAGTCTATGTCATCGGTGGCACCGGGATGGCCGTCGGCGGGATCCTCGCGTTCGTCCTCGACAACACGATCGAGGGGACGCGGGAGGAGCGCGGCCTGACCGCCTGGGAGGAGCTCACGGAGGACGACAGCGAGTTCGAGTCCTTCCTCGAGCGCTGGCGGAGCGGGTAGCCGGCCGGACCCGCCCCTCCACCTGATCGCGCCGGTCCGCGGCCGGCTCGCGCCGGTACAGGACCGCAACGCGCTTCTACCATCCGACCGACCACGCCACGATGAGCGACGACACGACCGAAGACCCGCTCGGCGGCATCCCCGCAGAGCGCCGGCACCGGCTCCGTGACGTCGAGAGCCTCCTCGGGCGACTACGGGGCGAGGCGGGTGGCGGCGAGGTCGGGCTCACGGCCGACGCCCTCTTCGTCGCGGAGGGCGACGGCCCGCCGGTCCGCGTCGGGTTCGACGACATCGTCGAGATCGAAGTCCAGACCGTCGACTACTTCCTCGTGACGATGAGCGTCGTGCTCGTCGGCTTCGGCCTCTACACGACGCAGTCGAGTCTCCCCGGCGGCGTGGGCATCGCGCTCATCGGCATCTTCAACGGGTACCGGACCTACCAGCGACGAAAGCGGCTGATCGTCACCGTCAACGGCCGCCGGAAGCCGCTCTCGGTGTATCCCGAGGACCCGGACGCGCTCTTCGACGCGCTCGAATCGGTGGCCGCCCCTGACGCGTAGACCGTACCATTAAGGTCCGCTCGCGGCGTGTCCGTGGCATGGCTGACGCAGACCTCAGAGTCACGAACGCACGCGTCGTCACGCCGAGCGGGGAGCTTGACGGCGGGGTCGCCGCGTCCGACGGAAAGATCGTCGGCGTCGGGTCGGCGGCGACCCTCCCGGACGCCGAGCGGACCATCGACGCCGAGGGAAACTACCTCATCCCCGGGTTCATCGACCCCCACGTCCACTGGGGGCTCTCCCGCTACGAGTTCGAGTACCACGAGGGGCTCGAGCACGACTTCGAGACCGAGACGCGCGGCGCGGTCCACGGCGGCGTCACGACGGTCGTGAACTTCCTGCTCCAGCCCGAGCCGTACCTCCCGGATATGGACTTCTTCGTCGAGGCTGGCCAGCAAAACTCCTACATCGACTTCGCCTACCACGCCATCGTCCACAAGGACCACCACTTCGAGGAGGTCGACGGCCTCGTCGACGAGGGCATCCGGTCGTTCAAGATCTTCTTCAACTGGTATAAGTACGCCTCGCCGGAGCTCGGCATCGAGCACTCCGACGCGGGCCGGGTCTACGACCTGCTCTCGCAAGTCGCGGACGTGCCCGGCGGCGTCGTTATGTTCCACGCCGAGAACGAGGACCTCGCGGCGAAGCGCCGCGAGGAGTTCCAGGAGGCCGGCCGCAACGACCTCGAGGCCTGGTGCGAGTCCGCGCCGAACATCTGCGAGGCGATGCAGATCGAGCAGATCGGCCGCATGACCGACATGACCGACTCCCGGGCCTACATCGTCCACATGAGCACGGGCGAGGGCGTCGACATCTGCAAGCGGTTCCAGGAGCAGGGCGTGAACCTCCACTCGGAGACGCTGCCGGCGTTCCTCGCGCACACGAAGGACGAGGCCGAACTCGGCGTGTGGGGGAAGATCTCGCCGCCGCTCCGGGGCGAGTGGAGCCGGAACCGCCTCTGGCAGGGGCTCCGGGAGGGCACCGTCGACTACCTGGGCACCGACCACTGCCCGCACAAGATCGAGTTCAAGGAGAAGGGGGAAGGCAAGCACGGCGACATCTGGGACGCCATCCCCGGGGACAACAACGGCATCGAGTACTTCCTCCCCGTGATGATGTCCGAGGGCGTGAACAAGAACCGGATCTCGATGGAGCGGCTCGTCGAGGTCGCCTGCGAGAACAACGCCCGGCGGTGGGGGCTCTACCCGCGCAAGGGCGCGCTCGTCGAGGGCTCCGACGCCGACATGGTCATCGTGGACTTGGAGAAATCCACGGTCGTCGACGACGACTTCTACCACACGTTGGAGCCCGGCTACTCCACGTTCCACGGCCAGGAGCTGACCGGGCTGCCGACCCACACGATCGTCGGCGGCGAGGTCGTGGTCGAGGACGGCGAGCTACTCGTCGATAAGGGCGGCAGGGACTACCTGGCGCGCGGTCCGGGCGGCGTGCCAGTCGAGTAACCGCGAAACGCTGACTATTCTCGGCGTCCGCCCGTCACGACCACCGGGATGTCCGTGTTCAGGATCACGGACTGGGTGACGCTGCCGAAGATCGCCTTGCCGGCAGGGGAACGCTTCCGACCGCCGAGGACGATCGCGTCGGCGGCGCGGTCCTCCGCCTCCCGGAGGATGAACTCGGCCGTGTCCCCGCTCTCGTCGATGAGGTCGACCTCGATGTCGTGGTCCTCGAGGTACTCCGTCGCGTGACGGACGGAGGCCACCCGGGTGATCGACTTCATCCGACCCATCTCCTCGGGAACGTCGTCCTCGGCCCCGAAGATGAACAGCACGGTGGCTTTCACCGACTCGGCCGCGTCCGGCAGGCTCGCGACGTAGCGAGCCTGGGTCATCGCTCGGTCCTCGTCGGCGTCCATCGGCACGAGCACGTGGTACATGGTCGAGCCATCGGCGGGGCTCGTCTTTAAACCACCTCTTGTCACCCTCCAATGAGAAGGCGGGCCGGTGGTCAGCGCCGGAGATCGCAGGCGAGCGCGTCGCCCTCGCGCCGGAGGTCGGTGCCGAACGCGGCCGACCGGGTCCGCATGGCCTGGCGGACCCAGTCTGCGGCGTCGCCGCCGGAACGGTGAACGGCCGCGGCCTCGATCTCGACGGGGTGGAGTCGGAGGGTCGTGGGCCGGCCGTTGCTGACGGCGAGGTCGAACCAGACGCTCCGGTCGTTGTGGAGGTCACCGACGAGAGCGTAGTCGTCAACGAAGTCCCCGCAGTCGTGCAGGATCGGGCGCCCGCGGTAGACCTCGATCCCTTGCGGAACGTGCGCGCTGTGCCCGTGGACGACGTCGGCGCCGGCCTCGACGAGCCAGTGGGCGAGCCGGCGATAGCGCTCGGCTGGCACTGTCACCCAGTTGGGCCCCCAGTGGAGTGAGACCACCAACAGGTCTGGCCCGGCCGATCGGGCCTCTTCGATGGCCGCTGACAGGGCGTAGCGTGTGAGCGGGTCGCCCACCATCGGCACGTAGGCCGTGCCAGGTTGCACCGCACCCGCGGCGTAGGCAGGCGCTCGGTCGGTCACGGCGAGGACGGCGACGTCGAGACCGCCGACATCGACGTTGGCGGGGGCGAACGCCGCCGACCGGGTCTCACCGGCCCCACTAGTCGGGATGGCAGCACCCCGGAGCGCCTCGACGGTATCGGTGAGGGCCAGTTCACCGAAATCGAGGACGTGGTTGTTGGCGAGGCCGACCCAGGCCACGTTGGCGGCCTCGAGTGCGGGGATGGCCCAGGCAGGGTCAGCGCGGAAGTAGTAGCCGCGGTTCGGGGTTCGCTCGCCACGGGTCGAGAGGCTGCATTCGAGGTTGGCGAAGACGCCGTCGAGGTCCTCGAGAACTGGTGTGAGGTCGCCCCAGACGGCCGCCGGCGGGCCGTCTCGGTGGCGCTGGTTCACGCCGCGGCCGAGCATCACGTCGCCGACGAAGCCGAGGCGTGCATCCGGGCTATCGGGGGTCCGTGCATCCCCACCACCCGTCGAACCGGTGACACAGCCCGCCAGCACCGCGAACCCCGAAGCGAGCGCACCGCGTCGACTGAGGCGAGCCGCCGGTGGCACGCGATGGTCTTGGGACGCGGGACGTATGAACACGCGGGGGGTCGTCCATACCCTAATGGGGGCACTGCGCGAAGACAACACCAGGCGATCCAAATGCAGGCATCCGAAGGTATCGTCGATCTGCTGGCCGCCGCCGGCGTCGACACCGTGTTCACCCTCACCTCAGAGGAGATCATTCCACTGCTGTCCGTCATGGAGGACGACCGCGAGGACATGCAGGTCGTCCACTGCCGGCACGAGCAGGGGGCCGCCGCGATGGCGGACGGGTATGCACGCGCCGGTGACGGCTTCGGCGTCTGTATCGTGGGCCGTGGGCCGGCCATCGCACAGACGGGGACGGCACTGGTGGCCGCGAGCAACGTCGGGTCAGACGTCCTCTATCTCGTCCCCGAGAGTCGGCGCACGACCGCCTACGACGGGAAGGGATTCCGCCAGGGCACGTTTCTCGAGACGACCGTCGGCACGGTGGACTCGATCCGGACCGCCAAGGTGCTCCTCCCGCGACTCGCCGATGCGATCCGCCGCCTTCGGGCGGGCGAGGGTCCCATCGCGGTCCAGGTGCCGATCGACGTCCTGCAAGCGGACCTCGGGAACGCGACGGTTCCACCGATCGGTGGCGCCGGGCGGCAGGACGCCCGGGTCCGGCCCGACCCGGCGAGCATCGAAGCGGCGGTCGACGCCTACCTCGACGCCGACGCGACCGAAGCGCCAGTCATCCTCGCCGGGCGGGGAGCGGTCACGTCGGGCGCTAAGCCAGCGATCGAACGCTTGGCGGAGCGGATGAACGCGTACCTCGCGACGAGCCTCCAAGCGATGGGCACCTTCGCCGACCACCCCTACGGGCTGGGATTCACCGGCGACCTCGGCGCCCCGATCGCCAACGAATACTTGGGGCAGGCGGGGTTCGTGCTCGCGCTCGGCTGCAGCCTGAACCAGCACACGGTCGATCGCGGGCACCTCCTCCGTGACGACGCGACGGTCGTCCACGTCGACGCCGATGCGGACGCAATCGGGCGGTTCACCGACGTCGACGTCGGAATCGTCGGCGACGCGACGGCGACGGCCGAGGCCTTCCACGACGCGTTGGAGGCGATGGGCATCGACCGCGACGGGGCGTTCTGGACGGAGCGCGTGGCGGCCCGTATCGAGGAGAGCACCCCCGTGATGTCGGGATCCGTCGAGGGACCACCGGGGACGGCCGACCCACGGGAGGTGATCGCGGCGCTCGACGACACGCTGCCCGCCGACCGCAGCGTGTTCGTCGACGTCGGTCACGCCGCGAGCTGGGTCTTCGATGGCCTCACGGTCGGGCCCGAGGACCAGCTCACGTGGGCCACCGACTTCCTCGCCCTCGGGCAGGCGCTGCCCCTCGGTGCCGGCGCGGCACTCGCAGAGGACGACCGAACGACCGTCGTCTTCTGTGGCGACGGCGGGCTCATGATGATCCTCCAGGAGCTCGAGACGGCCGCCCGACACGCGATCCCGGTGATCGTCGTGGTTATGAACGACGAGGCGCTAGGGGCGGAGTATCACATGGGCCAACACCGCGGGTTCTCCGGCTCGGTCGGCAAGCACTCGGTCCCCGACCTCGGCCGGGTGGCTGCGGAACTCGGCGCGGAGGCCCACACCGTCCGGTCGGCGGCTGACGTGGAGGCCCTGGACCTCTCGGGGGAGCTCGACGGACCCGTCGTGGTGGAGTGTAAGGTCAATCCCGAGGTCGTCCACCGATCGATGGGGTCCATCGAAGTGGAATAACGCCGGACGCCCGCCAGAGGAGGGTTATCCCGAATCGTCGTCCGGGTCGAGTTCGGTCGATCGGCGGGTCCGGACGTCCCACCAGGCCAGCCCGATGCTCAGCGCCCCGACCAGGAGGAGCATCGCGGGCAGCACCGGCTCGATGGTGTCGTCGAGCAGCCCCGCGCTGGCCACCACCGCACAGATCACGCCGGCACCAAGCAGCTCGACGTCGCGGCCCGAGAGCAGGTCCGGCGGGGGCATCGACTGCCGACATCGTGCCGCGGGGGCATAACTCCTTACGGCCAACGGTTGCGCCAGCACGAAGGCAGTACCGCCGATCAGGCCAGTCGGGCGAAGGCCAGGTTCCCCGACGTGGACTCGATGTAGACCTCGACGACCTGGCCCTCCTGGGCGCCGGGCACGAAGATGGTGTAGTCGTCCTTGTTGGCGACACCGTCGCCCTTCCGGCCGGTGCCAGTGATCTCGACCTGGTAGGTGCCGCCCTCCTCGATGCTCGGTCGGTTGCGATGCGCTGGTGAGGTGCGGCGCTTGGTGACCGGGCGGAACGCGCCACACGCCTCACAGCGGAGCATCTGGGTGCCGTTCTCAGTAGTGAGCCGGGTGTCGGGGAGCCCACACTCAGAGCAGGTGACGTACTCCTCGACGTAGTTGGCGATGGCCGCGTCGAAGTCCGCGATGGAGAAGGAGCCGTTGTAGCGGGCCTGATTGCCGTCGAACTGGCCGTTGGTGCCGAACTCGCGCTGGATGGTTCGGTGGAGGTGGCGGACGTCGCGACCGATGGCGTCGGCGATGGCGGGGAGGTTGGTGAGCCGGGTGAACGAGCCGTCCGTCTCGCCCTCCGGATCGGGGATGCGGAGCCGCTGACCGCCCTCAGCGACCTCGGGGAGCTCCGCGAGCCCGCGGTCGAGGACCTCGTCGTAGTTCATACAGGAGGGAGGGGTGAGAGACGTATAGCGTTTCGGTTCTCTATCGGCCGAATTCGACAGGGAGACCTCGGGCGTACGGCGGTCCCAGGGCAGACGACCTCGACGTCGACGACCCCCGATGGACTCGTGCGTGGTATCGGCACGGCGATACGGAAAGCAGTGGGCAGGGACGTGTCGCTCCACGCGCCCAACATCAGTAGATGGGGCGGGTCGAATGATACATGACCTCGGTGCCCATTCGGTGCACCGATGGGCGCCCCCGAGGACGCGACCCCGAGAGAACTGGTCGAGTTCTACCTCCTCGATCACCGGACCAACCTGGGCAAGACGATCGACATCCTCCTGCTGGCGCTCAACCTCGTCTTCGTCGGCGTCTTCGTCGTAGACACGTACGCGGTCGCGCCGGCCGTCCAAGACGCCCTCTGGAACGCGGAGATCCTCATTGCAGTCGTCTTCCTCGTCGAGTACCTGCTCCGACTCTACGGCGCGCCCAATCGACTCGTCGAAGCGCTGAACGCCTTCACCGTCATCGACCTGATCGCGATCCTACCGACGCTCATCGTCCTCCTCGCCCCGGTTCCGGTTTCGGCCATCGACGTCGGGTTCCTGCGCGTGGTTCGGATCGTCAGGGTGCTCCGCTTCTATCGGTTCACGAGCGACGAGGAGTTCTTCTTCGGTACCGTCTCCGACGAGAGCCTGCGCATCATGAAGCTGCTACTGACGGTCCTCGTGCTCCTCTTTTCGGCCGCCGGACTGTTCTACAGCGTCGAGCACGCGGCCAACCCCGACGTCGCGAACTTCGGTGACGCCTTCTACTACGTCGTCGTCACGCTCTCGACGGTCGGCTTCGGGGACATCCTCCCCGTCACTCGGGCTGGCCGGACGGTGACCGTCGCGTCGATCATCGTCGCGATCATCCTCATCCCATGGCAGGCCAGTCGCATCATTCGGGAGTGGACCCACCGCGAAAAGGTCGAGACGACCTGTCCGGACTGCGGCCTCGAGTACCACGACCCGGACGCCGTACACTGCAAGGCCTGTGGGGCGGTCATCTACCAGGAGTACGACCCGCGGGAGTGAGTGGGGCTGCCAGCGCCGCGAGCTCGTCCCGAGAGAGCGGGTCCAGCGACACCAGCTCGTCGTCGTGGGTGTAGAGGATCGACGCCGTCACCGGCCGGTCGTCGAACCAGGCGTCCAGTACGTGGTAGTACACGCTGAGCTGCTTCCGGTACTCCTCGTGACGGCGCCTGTCCAGGTCGGTCTTGTAGTCGATTACCTCAACCCGGTCGGGGAGCACGTGCACGAGGTCGGCGACCCCGGCGATAGCGACCCGCCGGCCGTCGACCTCCAACGGCAATACCACTGGCTCTTCGAGGTGTTTCTCCCCGGGGAGGCCGTCGATGAAGGCCATCACACTCGCCCAGTCGGGCTTCTCCGCCGCGGGCTCGTCCGCCCGACCGTCGGCGTACGCCTCCGCGAAGTCGTGCAAGCGCGTGCCGAACGCGGGGCCTCGGCCATCCGGCGGTCCATCGGACACCTCCTCCATGAGATCGTGGGCTGAGAGGTCGATCGGCCCCTCTGGCGGCGAGATCGGGGGCGTGAACACGGCCTGCTGAGTCTCCCCCCGATCGTGTACCGTGACGTCGGGGTCGTACGGCTCGACCTCGACTGGCAACTCCGCGAGAAACGTGTTGGGCTCCTCGCCGGCCGAGAACACGAGGTGGTCCTGGGCCCGCGTCATGGCGACGTAGAGGAGGCGGCGCTCCTCGTCGTACTCGTCGGGCAGACACGTCCTGAGCACGTCGGCCCGCCAGTTATCGTAGACGTGCGGGTAGCCGTGGGACTCGGCGTAGACATCCCGCTGGCGGAGCCCGATCGGGTCGTCGAACGTGATCACCGGGGCGCCCCCACCCGATGGCGGGAACCGGTGGCGGTTCATGTTGGCCAGCACGACGATCGGGTACTCGAGACCCTTCGCCGCGTGAATGGTCTGGACCGTCACGGCGTCGGTTCCGGCCGGCGCGCTGACCTCCTGGGTGGCGCCCTGCTCGATGCCCCGCTCGACGAACCGGATCAGGTCCCCCCTGGTCATCGTCGTCGCGTCGAAGGCGTCCTGGAGCGTCTCGATCACCACGTCCGCGTAGGTGCCGTCGTAGCCGTACCGGCCGAGCACCGTCTCGGCGACCGCGCCGACGCTCTCCAGTCCCTGGAGCGTCTCCTTGAACGCCTGCATGTCGTCGGGGTGAGGGTGGTCGTCGAGCATCGCCTCGATCTCGGTCATCGTGTAGCCGGCCCGTTCGAGCACCGTCGCCCATCCCCGGTCTAGGTTACCCTCGAGGATGCGCAGCCACGCCAGAACGAGCTTCGCCTGGTCGGTCCGGAACAGCTCGATGCCGCCCTCGTACGCCATCGGAATGCCGTACCCCTCGGCGGCGTGGAGCAGCTCTCGGCCGTAGTCCTTGGTCCGGGTGAGGACCGCGATGTCGCCGAGCGTCGGCGGCCGAATCTCGCCATCATCCTCGATCGCGTACGCGTCGTTGCCGGCGATCGCTTGCAGCTTCGTCAGCAGCGCCTCGTGCTCGTCCTCGTGCCGAATGGCCTCGATCGTGGTTCGGTGTTGCTCGCGGTTCGCGTCGAGCGAGACGATACGCTCGCGGACCGCCTCGACGTCGACCTCGTCGGTACCCGTGGCCGGCACCAGCAAGCCCCGCTCGGCGAAGTCCAGAACCGCCTGCGTCGACCGATAGTTCTCCTCGAGTTCGATCCGGGTGACTGACCGATCGTCGAAGGTCACCCGCTCGGCGTCCGCGTTCAGCTCGTCCACGAACCGGTCGAGTCGCGCCTCGAAGTCGACGATGTTCTCGACGGCCGCGTACTGGAACCCGTAGATCGACTGCTTCCAGTCGCCGACCACACAGAGGTTGTCCGTGCCGGACATGAGCAGCGCGAGCTTGAACTGGACCTCGCTCGTGTCCTGGAACTCGTCGACCATCACGTGGTCGAAGGCTTGCGCCTCGCGGAGCGCGTGGTCCTCACAGAGCAGGACGTAGGCGTAGCACTGGAGCATCCCGAAGGTCAGGTAGTTCCGCGAGAGGGCGTATTCGAGGTAGCCGTGGTAGACGTCGTGGACGAACCGCGTTAACGCCTCGCGGTCCTCCTCGAAGGCCATCGCGGCGACTTCCTCCGGGACGGCCTTGCCCTCGCCCCGGAGCTCCCAGACATCCGGCGCGTCTGGCAGGTAGCAGTCGTCCCGGCCGAACCCGGCGAGCATCGAACGCAGGGACGATTGCTTGTTGCCGTCGTTCCGTGGCTGGTTTTCCTGGTCGAACAGGGTTCGGAAGGCCTCGGCGTCTCCGTCGAGGTGGTGCACACCGTCTCGATACCACCCGTCTGCCGTGGGGAAGACGCCCTTCGCCGCGAGCTCCCGGATCAGGCCGAGCAGCGCGTGGGGCGAGTCGATGATGCGATAGAACGCCGCGTATCCCGGGTTGTCGTCCGAAAAGCGATCGAAGAACGACCGGAACTCCTCGCCCTCGACCAGGTCGTCCTCGAGGAGCCGCGTCGCCTCGGTGATCCGGTCGTCGATGCCCAGAGACGTGGGCGCGTCGAAGCCGTGCTCGAGCAGGAGGTCGTAACACCGGCTGTGAAACGTCTGTATCGGGGCATCCCGGAGCTCGGCTAGACCGTAGGAAGACCGCGCGACGACGCGCTCTTTCATCTCTGCAGCTGCGTTCCGGGTGAAGGTCACCGCGAGCACGTCGTCGGGCTCGACGTCCGCCCCGTCGACGATGTTCGCGTAGCGTCGGGTCAGGGCGAACGTCTTGCCGGTCCCAGCGCCGGCATCGACCAGATGGATGCCCTCGACGCCCTCGATGAGCGCACGCTGGGCGTCGTTCGGTTCAGGCATCGCCCTCGAGCAGCATGTCGCGGTGGTCCACCCAGCGCCAGTGTGTTTCACCGTCCAGACCGGAGACGGGGAAGCGCTCTTCGCCCGAACGGTAGCGGTTCAGCTCGGCGATACGCTGCTGAACGAACGCCTCGAAGGCATCGACGTCGTCGGCGAAGTAGTTCGCGTCGCGGAGGCCGGCCAAATACGAGAGCGCCTGGGCACAGCCGTTCTCGACGTAGGCGTACTCCCCGACGACGCCGCTCACCCGCCGATAGAGCGCGTCGCCGAGCGGCGAGTCGGAGAGCTCGGCCTTGGTGCTGCCGTCGGGGAACGGGTGGTCGTCCACCACGTCGGCGTACAGGCCGTACTCGACCTGTTCGAACGTCTTGCAGCAGTCGCCCGAGCCGTCCTCGCGGAGCGTCTCGAAGACCGATTCGCGGGAAACGTATTCCTCGAACGGCACCGGATAGAATCGAACCGACGTCAGGCAATCCTCAAGGAGGACGTCGCCCGCAACCGCGTCGTCGAGCGTCTCCAGGAAGTGAAAGAACGTGAACGAGAGCGGCTCGTCCGGGTTCCGCCGACGGAGGTATGCCAGGTAGGCCAGCGCTTGGTAGTCCGGCGTGTCGTGAGTCGGATCGACCGCGGACCGCCGCACGACCTGCGTCGCGGACTTCTTACTGCTGCTCTTGTAGTCGAGGAGGGCCGTGGGCGAGTCCACCAGGTCGATCTTGCCCTTCAACCCGAGGGCCTCGTCCTCGAACCACCACTCCGTGTAGGGGGCGTCGACCGAGAGCCCGAGATAGTCCGCCACGTCGTTGCTCCACCAGCCACGGCTCCCGGTCAGGAACCCCGCGCCCACCGGCGGGTTGGCGTCCAAATACTCGACGATCGTCTCGAGCCCTAGCCGGTACCGGGTCCGATTGACCGGCTCGGCCTCATCGCGGTCGAAGGGTCGGGTGGCCTCGACCATCAGGTCCACGACGGCGTCGAGCGCCTCGTCGTCGATCCGGTCCGGATCGTCGGCGTACACCTCAGCGAAGTCGTGAAAGAGGTTGCCGACGGTGAAGTAGTCGCGGTCGGGCTCGTCGACGAGCTGGCCGAAGAGGTGGTCACGCGGGCAGTTGACGAGGTTGGTGAGTGCCGACTGGCTGACCGTTTCGACGCTGGCGGCGCCGATCCCCAGTGGCTCGTGGTCGAACCCCTGTCCGGTCGACGGGGTCGCCCGGGCGTGGCGGGCCGCGTCGAGATCCGAGAAGCGCTCGAACTCCTCTTCGAGGAGCGCCTCGAAGTAGAGACACGGCGTGACGGCCCGGCCGCCCCGTTCGTCCTGGACGAGGTAGTGCTGTTCGACGCCGTTCTGGAGCAGCCGCTGGAACTGCTGGAGGTTCCGCGTGAACTGCTCGTCCCGGTCGACCCAGGGGCGCCGCGGCGCGGCGTGCGTCCACCCCTCGTCCATCCCGAGGTAGAACACGGCCGGTCGGTCGACCGTCGCCGCGGCCGTCGCGTCCGCGAGCAGGACGCCCTCGTTCTCGCGATCCACTGGCACGTCGTACGCCTCGACGTAGAACGACAGGCGACCGACGGCCTCGTCGGTGACCCGCTGGTCGAGCAGGCCGAGTTCGTCGAGTTCGGTTCGAAAATCGTCGAGCGCGAGGTCGGCTTCCGATTCGAAGGCGGCCAGCGCCGTCCCGAACGTGTGGTCGGCGATCTCCGCACAGAACGTCGTCAGCCACTCGGCCTGGCTGGCCCCGACCGCGCGGAGCCGCTTCCCGTCGTGCTCGACGGGGACCTCGGCTCCCAACCGACGGAGGATCGGCCGGACGTCGGCGACCCGGAGGTTGCTCCCGGCGTGACCGGTGCGGAGTAGCCTGAGGAAGGCACGGTGGGCCGGATCGTCGGCAAACCCGGGGCCGCCGTAAAACGGGATGTCCGCGGCCTCGAGCGCCGACTCGATCAGTGGCGAGTACTGACTGCCAGCGTCGAGCACGATGGCGACGCGGTCCGCGTTCTCGGCCGTCAGGCTGTCGAGGACGGTGTCGACCACGGCCGCCGTTGAATCGAGGAGCCGGAACGGCGGACGGTCGAAGGATGCGTCCGTGAGGAGGTTGACGGTGGTGTAGTCATCGGGCAAGATCGACCGCTCGAGTGCGGTGAACTCCTCGATGCCGACGACGGCGACCGCTCGGTCGTCCTCGATCTGCGTGGTCGCAAGCGCCTTGGAGGTCGTCTCGATATCGCGGAGACAGGCGATGACCTCGCGGGTGGCCGCGGTGTCGAACTGGTCGTACTCCAGGATTGCCCCCAGGTCGCCGCGGTTGTCCCAGCACTGGAGGACGTTTCCGATTGCGTACGCGGCCTCCTTCCAGGCGAGGTCGGTCTCCTCGATCACCTGGAGGAAGGCGATCCGGTCCTCCTTGGATTCGCGTCGGCCAGCGGCGAACCGCCGCGGCGTGGTCGCGAACGTCCCGAAGGTCGGCTCCTCGAGGCGCCGGTTCAGCGCGCTCGCCATCGGCGGGTCTGGCACGAGCACGAGGTCGTGGCCGCGGCACTCCTCGTAGAGAGCGTCCATGGACTCCGCCCGCTGGATAGCCACGACCACTTCTCACTGCTTGATGGGTGAAAAAGAAGCGGGTCGATCTGCCGACCGGTCAAGCTACCCGAGCAACCGCTGGAGCAGACGTGATTCGGCCCGCCGGAGGTGTTTCGATGCCGTACTCGGCGCACAGTCGAGCACCTCGGCGACGTCTTCGCTCGTAGCCTGGCGTGGTGTCTCGTAGTACCCAACGGCGAGGGCAACCTCGACCGCCTCCCGCTGTCGGTCGCTCAGCGCGGCGAGGACCCCCTCCTCACCGACCTCGGGCCCGCCGATGGCCTCGATGTCGACCTCGAGGCCATCAGGCACCTCGTCCATGGTGGCCTGAATCTCCGTCTGTGGGCCGACAACGGTGGCCGTCGAGGCGCCGTCGTCGTGGTACGTCATCGGGAAGACGACGAGCAGGCTCCGGTTCGAGAATGTCTCGAACAGTTCGTCGGTCATCGGCGTCTTCCGGCAGGTGTGGTAGACGTAGAAGGCGTCCGCACCAACCGAGATGAACTCCTGGTGGACCACCTCCGGGATCGCCTCGAGGGCGGCCGCGAATCGCTCGCGGTCGCCTTCCGCGTACACCAGGAACCCCGCCGGGTCCGCGGCGACGTTCCAGTTGACGAGTTCGACCGAGGAGAGGTACTCGGCGCCGCCAGCCAGGAGATGATAGACCGGGTGGACCTCGACGCCGTCCGGTCGGAACGTCATCCGGACGCGCTTCATGGCGGCGGCTTGCCCCTCGGGCCCTTAAACACCCGTCACATCTCTCACACCAGTCCCACCCGACTGGCCGTGTAATTCACGGCTGCATGCAGACGTTCATCACCGGCGCCACTGGGGTACTCGGTAGAGGGATCGTCGACCAACTCACCGAACGCGGTCACCGTGTGACCGGGGTGGTCCGTGACGATGCTGGGGAGGCGACCGTCGAGGCCAGCGGGGGCCGACCCGTCAGGGCGGACCTCTTCGATGCCGACGCCCTCGCCGACGCGGCCCGCGGGGCCGACGTCGTGATCCACGCCGCGACCAGCCTGCCGACGAAGACGAAGATTGCGGCCGACGACTGGGCCGAGAATGACCGCGTCCGGCTCGAGGGCGGGCAGGCAGCGCTCAACGCGGCCGAATCCATCGATGCCGAGCGCTTCGTAACCCACTCAGTGGTGTGGGCGTATCGAAACGGTGACGGGTCACCGATCGACGTGGACTCGGCACCGAACCCAGACCGCACCACTCGCTCGGCGGTCGAGTTCGAACGGCATCTCGATGACGCGGCCGACGGGCTCGACACAGTCGTCCTCAGATACGGGTGGCTTTACGGGCCCGAGTCGGGACAGACGCGGAGCGTGGCCCAGACCCTGCTCGATGGCGACCTGCCGGTCATTGGCGGCGGACTCACCGGCCGGGCGGGGGAGACGGTCGTCTCTCCGATTCACACCGTGGACGCTGCGGGGGCGATGGTCGCCGCGGCCGAAGCAGGGCTCGATGGGACCTACCACGTTGTCGACGATGAGCCGGTCACGACCGACGCCTTCTTCGGGGAGTTCGCCAACCGGCTGGACGTCGACGAACCCGGCCGCATCCCGGGCTGGCTCGCAAGGTTCTTCGTCGGGGGCGACATGGTGCGGTTTCTCACGAACGACTTCCCGACCTCGAACGACCGGTTCGTCGAGGCCACCGGGTGGTCGCCCCGCTATCCGACCTACCGAGCAGGGATCGAGACGATCGTCGAAACCTGGCTCGACGAGGGTCAACTCGTCGTAACCGACGACGGCTTCACCTGGGGCGACGACGTGCCGGCCCGCTACGAGTGTCGGAGCTGTGGCCGGACGTTCGAGCCGAATACCGGGGCCTGCCCCCACTGTGACTCGTCGAACCGACGCCCGGTGTCTGGGTGAGCGCCGTCACCCGTCCCGGAGGGCCGCCGCCACTTGGGCACTCGTCTCGGGCAACCCTCGCGAGATCGCCTCGACGTAGAGGTACTGCGAGATGGTGAACTCGAGGAACTCGACCTGGACCGATCCCTCGCTGTCGATCAGGTCGTCGTCCGCCCGGCGGAGTTGGTCGGTCAGGTCGGCGAGGGCCCAGTCGGTCAGGAGGGGCTCGCTCGTCGCGTCGCGGGCCGACCGCATCGCCTCGATCGCGCCGGCCCGGATCGCCCGGACGTCATCGGCGCTCTCCACCGCGAACGACTCGCCAGCAGAGCTCTGGCCCTGGAGATACTCGATCGCCCGGATTCGGGCTAAGACCGGCTGGGCAAGCACGACGCCGCGCGCCGGGCGGCCCTCCGCGCGGGCGTGCTCAGCGTCCTCGAGTTGGGTGGCTTCGGCGTAGAGGAGATCGAGGGCCTCGAGGGCCGCCGATGACGCCTCGCCATCGACCAGCTCGGCGGGGTCGTCGACGTCGGGCAGCGCGCGTCGACGTTCGCGCACGGCGTCGGCCAGCGTCCCTCCCGCGAGCTGGAAGAGCTGCAGGAGGTCTCGCCGCTCGGCGAGGGACGCCGCGAACCGGCTGAAGACGTACCGGCTCTGGTCGATCGCGGCGCGTGCCTGGCCGAGGTCGCCGGCGAGTTCACCGATCGTGATCGGGTTCTCCGGCTCGCGCTGAAAGCGCGCGCGCCCGATCGTCGCCCGGTTCCTGGCCCCGCGGATCCACTGCTCGAGCACCGAATGGACCAGTGCCGCAGGCACTGGCGCATTACCGACGTACCGCCACGCTTCGGTGAAGGCTTCGACATCCGCGATGAGGTCTGGCCCGCGGTCCGCCACCTGGCCTCGGGTCAGCCCGGTCTCGATGGCCGCCCACGCGGCGTCCGCCGCCCTGGCTTCGCCCCACGCCCGTCGCAGCCGCCACATCGCCTGGTAGGGCGAGTCGGCCGCCTCGGCGCCATGACGGTAGGAGCGGGCCCGGTCGACCGTCGAGGAAACGTGCTGTCGGATGACACCGTTGGGGATCTCCTGGGCGGTGAGCGGCGTCGGCACCGACCGGAGGATGGTTCCCACCGCCTCTGCGGAGTCCTGGAGGAAGGCGGCCTCGACGTCGACCGGAATCGTCTCCGGGATCGCGGGCGGGCCGGCGGCAGCGATCGACTGAAGCTGGGCGGCGGGGATCGAACGGGCGCCATCGCTGCCACCGAAAACCGCGTTGCAGCCGGCCGTGCCGAGCAGGCCGACCGCCCCGGTCGCGCGAAGGAACTCCCGGCGGCCGATCATCCGTCCGCCTCCTCGAGCTCCGTCAGGTACTTCGAGCAGCTACCTCGGCTCATCCGAGCCCCCGCGCTCTTGAGCTGAGACGGATCGATGACGGCCGGGATCCGGACGAGCGTCGCGACACGGTCGTGTGCCTCCGCCTGACAGGCATCGTCGGCGGGCCGGAGCTGCCGAGTCCAGTAGGTGTGATACGAAGCGGGAGACCAGGTCACGGCACAGATGGCGAGCTCGAAGCACTCGCCGACTCGATGGCGTTCGAGGAGGAGCGTCTCGCGTTCGAAGTCCGTGTCGTCGGCGAAGGAGCGCATCGCGTCGACACCGTCGACGTCTGCGAAGTCGAGGGTAGACGCCGTCTCGGCGGTGGCGATGAGTTCGGATTCGTGGCCGGGGAGAGGCCGGTCACCGGTGGGCGTCGGCCGTTCGCCGAGCCAGGCGACAGCCGCGCCTTCGGGGTGCCGGATGCCGACAGATGCCGGATCGGTATCGAGGTTCTCGGGGTCGTCGGGCGGGGAGGAACTGCTCGAGCTGCTCGAGCCGCTACAGCCGGCGAGACCGGCGAGCGTGGCAGCGGCTCCGGAGAGGAGGGCGCGTCGGGTGGCGGGGACCATGCCGGTCCCAACGTGCTGGGGGCGATACGTATCACTTTCGGCCGCGGCCAGCGCTTCGGACCCAACCGCCAGCCTTTGGACCGGCCAGCGGCTCTGTCGGGGGAAGCGCTCCGTGCGTCCTCCATGGCCGAATCGACCGACAGCCCGACCCAGACCCTCGGCGGGCGCGGGGGACGACGCGGTGGACCAAGCGATCACGCACGTATACCGCGTCGAAGAGAAGATAGTGAGCTCCGCCGGACGGACTACTGAGCCAGGGAAGCTCCCGCTCGCCGGGACCGCGTCGACGAGAGCCAACGTGCGCCCGACGCCACTCTCCCTGTGAATGGAGGAGAAGGCCCTTACCGCCGGCGGCGGGAGGCGTCGCCATGCGCCGCCGAGAGGTCTTCCTCGCGAGCGTCGCCCTCCTCCCCGGCTGTCTCGGCGTCTCGGACGGCCGGACGACGGATGAGCCAACGCCGCCAACCGCCCCGACGACTTCCCCGCCCACCGCCACACCGACCTGGACACCGGGCGGAACTGGTGCGGCCGGGCCCGATTCGACCATGCTCGAGGCCACGGTCGCCGAAACATTCGACGGCAGTGTGGTCCTGACCGGGACGTGTGCCGGTCCCGCCGACCATCGTCTGAAGCCCGGCGAGACCGTACGGTACAACCGGGAATCAGCTGGCGATGGCTGCGCCTACGTCGTCGAGGTCAACGGCAGCGAACGGGCCCGCGGCGGCGTCTCGGGTTACGAGACCGCGATGATCGACGTGGACGAGGACGGCAACGTGTCCGTCTCGACGCTCGCGAGGTAGGCAGCCGCCAAGCGGGGGCTTGCGCCGTAGGCGCCCGCTACCGCAAGTTCTCGCTGCCCCAGCGCTCGGTCCACCCCTCGACGCTATCGAGCGTCCAGAGGTCCGCCCGCTCCTGCATCACGTGCCCACACTCCGGGCACGTCCTCGCATCCTCGTCCTGCTCGAACATCTGGGCGACACGCTGGATGTTCCGGCCGAAGTCCTCGTGGATCACCTCGTGGTGGACCTGCCCGTTGCACTCGGGGCAGTAGTAGGCCACCTCGTCGATCTCGTCCTCGTCGCGGAAGAGCTCGATCACGACGCCGACCGAGTCGGGCGTCCGCCGCGGGTTGTGTGGCACACCCGTCGGCAGGAGGAAGGTGTCGCCGGCCTCCAGGGTGATGAGCTCCCGCCGAGCCTGGTCCTCGGGATCCCGCAGGATCTCGACGTGGGCCGTGCCCTCGAGCTGGTAGAACAGCTCGTCACAGGGCCCGGTGTGGAAGGCCCGTCGCCGGTTCGGCCCGCGGATGGCCATCGCGAGGTGGTTGATGCCCTCCGCCTGATCCCAGATGATCGTGTTCCCGATCGGGGGTTGCATCAGTTCCTTGTTCTCCTCGACCCACTCCAGGAGGTTGAACGAGCCCGCCTCCAAGGCGTCCTTTATCGCCATATCGATAGGGAGGAAAGCCGGCCACGGGGGTTAACTGTTGTGCTGCGTACCGCGAGACGGGAGCGACCTTCGCGGCTCAGTACGTGTTCGGCGCGAAGAGCTCGTCGACCGCGAGCTGCCGGCTCGTCAAGCCCTGCTCGTGGGAGTACCGCGCCGTCGTCTCGAGGACGTCCCGGTTGGCCTCCACGCCGTAGGACCAGTAGTCCTCGCCGAGCGTCTCCTGGACCCGCTCGATGTGCTCGTAGATCCACGGGACAGAGACATGTCGCCGGCTCGTCGTGTCGAGGTCGGCCAGCGCGCGCTCCTTCGCCTCGGTGAAGGTTCGCGTCAGCTCGCTCGCGATCCACTCGTTCCCCTCGAAGACCTCTTCGCGGAGGACGAGTAAGTGCATGATCGGGAACATCCCGGTCCGCGCGTAGTAGTCTTCTTCAACGGCGCGGTAGTCCGGAAACAGTCTTTGAACGGTCTCACCGTCGTAGCTCGCCGGCACCGACGAGGAGAACAGCGCGTCGAGCGTGCCGTCGGCGAGCATGCCATCTAGGGTGCGACCGGGCGGCTTGGCCTCGAGGGACAGGTCCTCCGGCAGCGAGAGCGTGAGCGGGTCGCCCTCGTCGGTCCCCTGGCCGCTGCGCTGGACCCAGTCCATCTCGCTCGGCGCCACGCCGTACTCGTCCTGGACGATCCCGCGGGCCCAGAGCGCAGAGGTCATCGAGTAACTCGGCACGCCGACGCGCTTCCCCCGGAGGTCGGCCGGCTCCTCGATGCCGGCCTCCGCGTTCACGAAGATGAAGCCGTGACGGAACACCCGGGAGATGAAGACCGGGAGGCCCACCCAGGCGGGCGTGCCCTGCTCGGCCGCCATCAGGAACGACGACATCGACATCTCCGCCGCGTCGAACTCGCCGTGGCGGATCATCCGTCGAAAGAGATCGTTGACGTCCGTCAGGGCCAGGAAGTTCAAGTCGATACCTTCTGGGGAAACCTCGCCAGTCTGGACCGGCTGCGTGACCGTGGTGAGGTCCGATGCGAGGGAGAGGGAGACAGCGCCCATGGTCTGCCGTGCGCCGGCCGAGCCGAATAGGTGTCGATGCCTGGTGGATGTCGGTAGGGCTTTGGCGCCCCCGCGGACTGGCTCAGGCATGGAAGAGATCTACACCGAGGACGCGCCGGAGCCGATCGGCCCCTACTCCCAGGCCATCCGTGACGGGGACACCGTCTACGTCTCCGGGCAGGGCCCCGCGGACCCCGAGAGTCGCGAGGTCGAGGTGTCCGGCATTCGCGACCAGACGGCCCAGGTGCTCGAGAACGCGGCGGCGGTCCTCGAGGCGGCCGGGACCTCGCTCGAGAAGGTCGTGCAGGCGAACGTCTACCTGGCCGACATGGCGGACTACGACGGCATGAACGAGGCGTACGCCGACTCCATGGACGCGCCCTATCCAGCACGAGCAGCCGTCGAGGTCGCGGAGCTGCCGGTGGACGCCCGGGTCGAGATCGAACTCGTCGCGACCCTGGCGTGACGGTGTTCGCTGAGCCGCTGGCGCGTGCCCGAGTGGGAATCCTGCAGGGTTTATATCGGGCCAGCCCCGTGACCCGGTAACGATGCTGGACGCGGCTGGCGTGACGAAGGAGTTCGGCGGCCTCGTGGCCGTCGACAACGTCGACCTCGAGATCGGCGAGGGGGAGATCGTCGGCCTGATCGGGCCCAACGGGGCGGGCAAGACGACGCTGTTCAACACCATCACCGGCCTCTTCGACCCGGAGCCCGGCGGCCGGCTCGAGTTCGAAGGCCGCGACCTCGTCGCGCTGGAGACCCACGACATCGCCCGGCTGGGCGTCGTCCGGACCTTTCAAATCGTCCGCGTCTTCGAGGAGATGACCGTCCTCGAGAACGCCGCCGCCGGGGCGCTCTTCGGCACTGACGATGGCATCTCTCGGGCCGAGGCCGAGGAGCGCGGCATGGAGGCCTTAGAGTTCATCGGCCTCGCTGAAAAGGCGGACATCGAGGCCGGCAACCTACCCATCGCCCAGCAGAAACAGCTCGAACTCGCGAGGGCCCTGGCCGCAGAGCCCAGGCTCCTCCTGCTCGACGAGATCGCGAGCGGGCTCACGCCGGGCGAGGTGGAGGAGCTGACGAACACCATCGAACGGATCCGGGACGAGTACGGCATCTCCATCTTCTGGATAGAACACATCATGGACGCGATCATGGGCGTGGCCGACCGGATCATCGTCCTGAACAGCGGCCGGAAGATCGCCGAAGGAACACCAACCGAAATCCGCGAAGACGAGGTCGTCGTCGAGGCCTACCTCGGGGAGGAAGCATGATCGACGCCGAAGAGATCGACGCGTCCTACGGCGGCATCCAGGTGCTCTGGGACCTCTCGATCTCCATCTCGGAGGACGACCAGATCGTCGCCATCGTCGGCCCGAACGGGGCCGGCAAGTCCACGCTCATGAAGGTGCTCTCGGGCATCCACCCCATCGATGACGGCCGGCTCACCATCTGGGGTGAGGACGTCGGGGGGCTCTCGCCCGCCGACATCGTCGAGCGTGGTTTCGTCCACGTCTCCGAGGAGCGCAACCTCTTCGGCGAGATGACCGTCAAAGAGAACCTCGAGATGGGCGCCTACACCCGCCGGGAGGAGCTCCAAGACAATCTCGATGAAATTTACGACCTCTTTCCGGTCCTCGAAGAGCGAAGTTCCCAGCGCGCCGGCTCGCTCTCGGGGGGCGAACAGCAGATGCTCGCCATCGGCCGCGGGCTGATGGCTGAGCCGAAGATCCTCGCCCTCGACGAACCCTCCGAAGGACTCGCCCCGCAGATCACCGCCCGCATGTTCGAGAAGATCGAAGCCATCAGCGAAGAGGTCACGATCCTGCTCGTCGAGCAGCACGTCCACAAGGCGCTCTCCCTGGCCGAGCGGGCCTTCCTCCTCGAGAACGGCGAGTTCGTCGCCGAGGACACCGGACAGGGGCTCTTAGAGTCCGATCACATCGAGCGGGCCTACCTGTAGGCGGGCGGCCGTCGCCAGTCGAAGAGCGAGACGTTCTGTTGGTTCCTAGCCGCGTGACTCCCCACCGGAACCGACCCCGTCGAGCGTCGAGAGCCGGTCGGCCGCGAACCGAACCACGCCCCGCCGGAAGTAGAGGAAGAGCGCGATGAGCAGGATGCCGAAGATGGCCGTCCGCCAGTTCGTGAGCGTAGCACCGAGGATCTCCTCGATGGCGACGACGATGACGGCGCCGACGATCGGGCCGAGCGTCGTGCGGAGGCCGCCGACGATCAGCACGATGAGTACCAGCACGTCCACGGTGAGGAACGTGAAGGCGCTCGGCAGGATGTAGGACGCCTCGCGGGCGTAGAACGGCCCGACGAGGCCGAAGACGAATGCGGCGAGGAAGCCCGCGATCACCTTATAGCGAACGACGTCGATGCCGATCGACGCCGCCGCCAGCTCGTCCTCCCGGATGGCATCGAAGGCCACGCCGAACCGCGCGTTGACCAGCCACACGTAGACGAGGAGGATGACCATGAGCAGGATCAGCGAGATGTAGTAGATGAGCAGCTCGGGGCCCAGTCCGAGGACCCCGCCGATGGCCTCGAGCGAGAAGTACTCCTCGTACGTGAAGCCCGTGGAGCCGCCGGTGAGGTCCCTGGCGCCGACCATGATCTCGGTGATAACGAGCTGCAGGTTCAGCGTCAGGATGGAGATGAGGACGACGGTGAAGTTCCGCCGGGCCGAGATCCAGCTCACCACGAGGCCAACGAGCCCGGCGAAGAGGGCGGCCGCGATCATCGTCAACCAGGCCGAGAGGCCGAACCAGTTGGTGAACAGCGCCGTCCCGTAGGCACCGATGCCGGCGAGGCCGCCCATGAACAGGAACAGCTGGTCGGTCTCGCCGAAGACGATGTTCAGCGCGACCGCGAACATCGCGAAGACGACGACGTGGATGAGGACTCCGAGGTAGTAGCTGCTGCCCATCACCGGGAGCGGCGCGACAAGCAGGATCGCGGCCGCGATGCCCAGGTTTCGGAGCTCATCGCGCGGGAGCGCGGTCATGAGATCGCCTCCGGCTTGGCGAGCAGGAACACGATGGCGGCCCCGAAGAGGATCACGCTCGCGACGTAGGAGCCGACGAAGAAGTTCGCGAACTGGTTGACCAGCCCGAGGAGGAGCCCGGCCGCGATGGCGCCGGTCAGGCTCCGGACACCCCCGACGATGGAGACGATCAGCGCGAAGGTCGTGAACTGGAACCCTGACGAGACCGAGACCTGGTGGCCGAGTGCCCAGACGATCGCCGCGACGGCGGCGACCGTGACGGAGAGAACGAAGATGAGCGTCCGGATCCGTCGGGGCTCGACCCCGACGAGCTGGGCACCAACCTCGTCTTGAAAGACCGTCCGGGTGGCCTTGCCGAGGAACGTCCGCTGGAGGAAGAGGAACATGATGGCCAGGAGCACCGCGCCCACGGCGATGACGATGAGTGAGCTCCCCCGGAGAACCGCGGCGCCGACCGAGACCGTGGGGAGATCAAGGGGGAGCTGGTAGCTCGCCGGGAACGCGGGAATGAGCCGCGGACCGCCGAGGAAGGCGAGGTTGATGCCGTTGATGAGGAAGCCGTCGAGGAAGACGGTCAGGCCGAGCGTGGTGAAGATGCCGAGGAGAATGCGTTGCTCACCCTGGAGACGATAGGCCGGCGATAGGAGCGTCCGGTCGGCGGCCAAGCCGATGGCAGCGACGACGACGACGCCGATGACCGACGCGACGACGAGCCCGAGGCCGCTCGAGATCATCCACGACGCGACGAGCACGGCCATGACGGCGAAGGTCCCGATGGCCAGGTTGAGCACCTCGCCGAGACCGAAGACGAGCGTGATCCCGACGCCGAGCAGTGCGAGAAAGACACCGAACGCTATCCCGTCGACTGCGATGGCGACCATCGTGCTTGCCGTCACCATAAACCTGTCATCACCGGGGTCGGTCCGGGTGGTATAGCTTTCGGAACGCCCTGCTTCGGCCCAGACGGAGGGACCGGGGAAGGGAACTACTCGCTGGGGGTGCGCCCGGCGATCGACGCGGATCGCGTGACTTCCTCGAAGCTGTAGGAGCCACCGGAGTAGTACGGCGGCGCCTCCGAGAGGAGGTCACTGTAGAGGATGACGATGTCGTCGAGTTCGCCGTACTCGTTGTACTGGATCGGGTTCACGAACAGCGAGTCGAACTCGATGTTGTGGAGCGCTTCCCCGACGGCCGCACCGTTTGCCTCGCCGGCTTCCTCGACCGCCGCGGCGATCATCTTGCCGGTGATGTAGCCGTAGGCGGTGTGGGTGTTGAACTGGGCGTCGTTCGCCTCACCGAAGGCGGAGGCGGCCTCGGCGAACGCATCGCTGAACGGGTTCGAGTTGTGGATGTGGACGTACCGTTCACGGGCCGCATCGCTCAGGGCACCCGAGAGGAGCTGGGGCGGCGTGCTCGCGCCGGTGATGACCTCGGGTTCGAGCCCGAGCTCCAAGGTCTGGTTCGCGATGCCGACGGAGCCCGGCGGGTGACCGCTCGTGATCATCATCTCGAGGTCGTCGGACATCTGGCGGATGTACGAGCTGAAGTCCGAGGCCCCGATCGGCGCGACCTGGATGTTCACGTCGACGTCGAAGTACTCGTTCATCGCCGCTTCGGCCGATCGGCCCCACGCGTAGTCGGCGATGACCGCCCCGACCTCCGTGTAGCCCGCGTCGGAGAACGCCGACGCTTGGGCCTGCATGTAGGAGGATCCCGGGATGATCCCCATCCGGAACATGTAGCGGGTGTCCTGGGTGATGATCTCGTCTGCGCCGGCCATGTGGTGGACGTGCGGCACTTCGAGGTCGCCGGCCGTCTGGGACACACGGATGCCGACGTCGGATGAGACTGCACCGGTCGTCGCGACGACGTTGGGCTCCTGCTCCACCTGCCGGCGGAAGGCGCTGTCGGCCTCGGCCGCGTCGGCCCCCGTGTCGGCGATGGCCACGTTGAGGTCACGGCCGTCGAGCACGCCACCGTTCGCGTTGACCTCCTGGACGGCGAACTGGAGGCCGTCTCGGTGGACGGTCGACCACGGCGCGAACGGACCGGAGATGGGTTCGAGGCCACCGATGGTGACCGGTTCCATGGAACCGCCGGGGGTGCCGGTGGAGCCGCCGTCGCCACCGTCTCCCCCGTCGCCACCGTCACTACCGTCTCCGCCGTCGCCGCCCCCATCGCCGCCGTCACCGGAACAGCCGGCTAAGACGCCGATGGTCGCCGCGCCGCCACTCGCCCGTAGGAACGCACGCCTGTTGATGCGTGTCATACGGCAGACAGTACGCGGCACACTCTTTAAAGGTGTCGGAAGCCGACACGCCGGTCCGGTTGTTTTTCGAATGTTAAAATCTGATTCCCCTTCCCCGTCGTGAGGCGGGCGATGCTACCCCCGTTTCCTCGACCGGACCCCGCAACGGAACGGTTCGCTTATTGGACCGGCTAGGCGAACCTGAGACATGCCAGTAGACAAGCGGGCACCGATGGACGAGGCCGTCTCGGCCATCGAGCCCGGTGACACCGTCGCCGCGGGCCTCGCCCTCGAGCACGCCATCCCCTTCGCCGTCGGTCACGAGCTCATCCGGCAAGGCACGGACGATCTGACGCTCGTGGGGCCGATCAGCGACGTGCTCTTCGATCAACTCACCGGGGCCGGGCTCGTCGACCAGGTCCGCGCAGCCTGGGTCGGGAACGTCTCCGCCGGCACCGGCTACAACTTCCGGCGGGCAGTCGAGGGCGGCGACCTCGCCGTCGAGAACCACTCGAACTTCTCGGTGGCGCTGGCGCTCCAAGCAGGCGCCCTCGGCGTCCCCTACCTCCCGACACGCTCGCTGCTCGGTTCGGACGTGTTCGCGGAGAACGACCGGTTTCTGGAGGCCGAAGACCCCTATTCGGGCGATCGCCTCGCCCTCGTCCCCGCCATCGAACCGGACTGGGCGGTCGTCCACGTCCAGCGGGCGAGCCCGCACGGCGACGCCCACTTCTGGGGGAACACCGGCGTCACCCACGAAGCGGTCGGGGCCGCCGATCAGGTCCTGCTGACGGCCGAGGAGATCGTCGACACCGAGGTCATTCGGAGTGACCCGAGCCGGACCTCGATCACGCGAGAGAACGTCGCAGCGGTCGTCGAGTGTCCCTACGGGGCCCACCCGTCGCCGGTCGCCGGCCGCTACAACCGAGACCACGACCACTTCCTTGCCTATCACGCGCAGACGGGCGAGCCCGAGGACTTCGAGGGCTGGCTCGAGCAGTGGGTCCACGGCGTTGCCGACCGCGACGCCTACATGGACCGCGTCGACGCCGACATCTCGATCACGGCGCCAGCCAGCGCCGCGGAGGTCGAGTATGGCCAGTGAGGGTGAGCCCGAGTACACGGACCGGGAGCTGATGGTCGCGGCGGCGGCCCGGGAGATCGACGACGGTGACGTCGCGTTCGTCGGGATGCGGCTGCCACTCATCGCGTTTCAGCTCGCCGTCTCGACCCACGCGCCGAACGCCATGTCGGTGTTCGAGTCCGGCGTCGTCCGGGAGGACCCGGCCGACGGCTTCCTGCACACGATGTGTGACCTCCCGAACCTCAACGGCGCGCTCGCGACGACGAGCATGGCGGACATCATGGCCCGGCTCCAGCGCGGAGACGTCGACGTCGGCTTTCTCGGCGGCGCCGAGATCGATCGCCACGGGAACCTGAACACGACGCGCGTTCAGGCGGGCGACCGGGAGATCAGGCTGCCCGGAAGCGGCGGCGCCTGTGACATCGCCTGCATGTCCGGCCGCACGGTGATCCTGATGGCCCACGAGCCCCGTCGGTTCGTCGAACGCGTCCACTACGTTACCTCGCCGGGCCACGGCGAGGGCGGCGACTGGCGCGAACGGGAGGGCGTCCCCGGTGGCGGGCCCGCGGCGCTCGTGACCACGAAAGCCACCTTTGGCTTCGACGATCAAGGCGAGCTCTACCTCCGGACGTGCCACCCGGGAGTCGACCGAGAGACGATCGCCGACGACTTCCCCTGGGACCTGCAGACGGCCGAGGACGTGACCGGCGACGCCATCGACACCACCGAGCCGCCGACCGCGGAGGCGCTCGAGCTGATCCGGACGTTCGACCCGGACGGCTTCTGGACCCGCTGAGGCGATGCTCGACCTGCTCCGCCACAAGGTCCAGTTCGGCGAGCTCTCCTGGGGGCCCTACGTCCACCACTCTCGGATCTTCGACTGGCTGATCCGTGCCACGGAAGAGCTCTCCTACGAGCTCGGCGAGCCGGTCGAGTCTACCGTCCAGGCGGGCGGGGTGCCGTTCGCACCGGTCGCGATCCGGGGCGAGATGAGGGTCTATCCACGGTACGAGGATACCGTCGTCGTCGCTGGCGAGCCGACGGCCGTCGGCGACTCGAACCTACAGATGTCCTACCGGTTCCGTCGGGCGGCCGACGGCGCCGAGTTCGGTCGAGCGACGATGGTCCAGGTGACGATCACCCCCGAACACACCGCCGAGCCGATCTCGCCCTCGCTGCGGGAACGGCTTGTCGCGATCGGCGACCTCGATGGGGCCCCAGACCGGATCGACCCGACGGGCCCGGTCGGTGACGGTCCCCAACTCGCTCGCGAGATGACATTCCGGACGCCACACATCGAGGCCGCCGGCCTCGGGTACTTCGAGGACTACGCCCGGGAGCTCTCGATCTGTCTGGAAGACCACGTGGCGGAGGGCGGCCGCTCCCTTCGCGAGCTAACCGACGAGGTCGTCCCCTTCGTGCCGATTGATTGGGACCTCGCCATCGAGCGCTCGATCGCCTTTGAGGATTCGATCGAGATCGTGGGGCGGGTCACCGAGGTGACCGAACGGGCGGTCGAGGTGGGGTACGCGTTCCAGCGGGCCGGGTCGGGCGAGCGCTGTATCGCGACGGACCTGACCTACGGCTGCTTCGACCGGCACGGCGAGCGGGTGGCGTTCCCCGACGAGGCGATCGTGGCGGTGGAGGGGACCTGATCGGCCAGAGACGGTCCGGTCATCGAGAGCGCACCGGCCCGGATTTACAAGACACTCAGATGCAAAGCCTCGCGCGTCAGGGCGGGGTGGATGTCAAAGGGACCGCAACTTACTTCCTTTATTCCCTTAACTGTCGCCTAATCATGCAGCCCAACGTGCCCGAAGGCTATCTGCCGGCCGGGGACGCGGCTCCCGAGTACCTCCACGCCGTTCCGGAGGTCGCCTATCCGAAGCATCTCAATGTGGCCGAGGAGCTGGTCGACCGGAACCTGCGCGAGGGGCGGGGGGACAACGTCGCGATCATGTTCGCGGACGAGCGTATCACCTACGCGGATCTCGCCGAGCGGGTGAACCGGCTCGGGAACGCCCTCATTGACCGCGGCGTCGAGCCGGGGGACCGCGTGGTGATCCGGTTCCCGAACCGGCCGGAGTCGATCGTCTCGATCCTCGCCACGCAGAAGATCGGCGCGGTCGCCCTCCCCTCGATGAAGCTGCTCCGGGCGAAGGAGCTCACCTACATCATCGACAACGCCGAGGCGACGACGGTGATCGTCTACGACGACCTCCTCGACGAGATCGAGAAGGCGCTGCCCGAGCTCGACACCGTCGAGGACGTGATCGTCTGCGAGCGACACGACGTCGACCACGACCGGCTTAGTTACGACAACCTCACCGAGGCGGCGAGCCCGGACCTCGACGCACACGACACCGATCGGGACGACCTCGCGCTGATGCTCTACACCAGCGGCACGACCGGCCGGCCCAAGGGCGCCACGCACACGCACCGGCAGGTGCTCTCGACGGCTGACTCCTACGCCCGCTACTGTCTCGAGCCCACCGAGGACGACGTCTTCGGCGGCAACCCACCCCTCCCCTTTGCCTACGGCTACGGCGACCTCCTGACCTTCCCGTTCCGCTTCGGTGCCGCCACGAGCCTCGTCGAGGACGCGACGCCGGGGGACCTCCTCGCGGCTGTCGAGGACCACGGCATCACCATCCTCTGTTCGATCCCGACGGCGTTCAACCAGATGCTCTCGAAGCACCCGAACGCGCCCGACGAGTACGACCTCTCGAGCCTCCGGCTGGGCATGAGCGCCGGCGAACCGCTCGCGCCGACCACCTTCGACTCGGTGAAGGACGCCTACGGCATCGATGTCCTCGACGGCATCGGGACGACCGAGATGCTCCACATCTTCATCAGCCACCGTCTTCACGACGAGATCGATCCGTCGGCGACGGGCTACGCCGTCCCCGGATACGAGGCCAAGGTGATCGACCCAGACACCGGCAAGGAGATGGACCGCGGCGAGGCAGGGCTCCTCGCGGTCCGCGGCCCGACGGGGATCACCTACTGGAATCGGCCGGAGAAGCAGGCCGAGGCCGTGCGAGACGGGTGGTCGCTCCCCGGCGACATCTTCGTCCACCGCGAGGACGGCCGCTTCGAGTACAAGTCACGGCGGGACGACCTCATCGTCTCCTCGGGCTACAACATCCCGGGTCCCGAGGTCGAGGCGGTCGTCGAAGAGCTCGAGGCGGTCTCGGAGGTCGCCGTCGTCGGCAGCCCCGACGAGGAGCGCGGCCAGGTCGTCAAGGCGTTCGTGGTCCTCGCGGAGGGGGTCGAGGAGAGCGACGCGCTGGTCGAGGAGATCCAGGACCACGTCAAGGCGACGCTGGCGCCGTATAAGTACCCGCGCGCGGTCGAGTTCGTCGCCGAACTGCCCCGGACCGAGACCGGCAAGATCCAGCGCGTGAAGCTCCGGGAGCGGGAACAGGACGGCGCGTAACGCCGCGGTGGCGGACGAGCGTTATGGTCCGGTATTCGACCGGAGCTTCAGGTCCGATCGCGGACGGGCGACGCAGGTGAGCACGTAGCCCTCGTCCTTCTCGCCCGAGGAGAGGAACATCCCCTCGACCTGGTCGACCTCGCCGGTCTCGAGGCGCAGTGCCGAGCAGACGCCACAGACCCCCATGCGGCACTGATAGGGGAGGTCGAGGCCGCGCTCCTCGGCAGCCTCGAGGATGGGCGTATCGGCCGGGACCTCGATGGTCCGGCCGAGGTCGACGAACTCCACCTCGAAGGTCTCCACCATCAGTCGAACGTCAGCTCGTAGACGTGCTCGACCGGCTCGAAACCGAGGGCCTCGTAGTCGGCGGCCGAGGTGTCATCACCATCCAAGACGTCGACTCGGCAGAACGAGAGCTCACGGTCACGGCTCTGAAACCACTCGACCGCCTCCTCGATGAGCTGTCGGCCGATACCGTCGTCGCGGTAGTCTTCCCGAATGTAGTAGCCGTTGATGCTGCCGTGATCCGAGAGCCGGAAGATGGGGTGACCACCGGTGACGCGGGCCTCGAGGACCCCGACCAGTTCGTCGTCCACTTCGGCGACGATCACCGTGCCGTACTTCGCGTCGACGAGCTGGTTCTCGAAGTAAGAGAGCCAACGTTCATTCGCGGAGTCGCGGTGGCGGTACCGGTCGTCGTACTCGGCCAGGTGGGCGGTGAAGCCGTGCCAGAGGTCGAGCAGCGCCTCGCCGTCCGCCGTGTCGGCGTGCCGGATCTCGACGTCCATCGGCAGAACGTGGGACGGGCGGGGTTAAAACGGTGATGACACCGGTTACGAAAGGCATCGAACCGATAAATTCGGCTTGTATAGCGGCTGAAACACCGGTATTCGAACTCGCGAGGGCAAGGAAGAACCCCAAATCTAGGTTCATCCGTCATCCTCTATTTAAATACCCAACGTTCCCTGTTCAGGATTACTCCAGTTTCGTCGTTATTGGGAAACGATTATTACTGCGAGGGACCAACGATAGGGTATCGATGACCGACGAGCAGCGGTTCAAGGAGCAGCTCCAGGACGGGATGATGGTCGAGTCGCCCGAGGAGATGACCGAGGGATACCGGAAGGCCCTCGAAGGCACCCTCCTCGTCTCGGGGGACACCGAGCTGATGAGCGCGCCGGCCTATTACGGCCCCTCGATGAACGCACCGACACTCGACGCGCGGGCGTCCTGTGTCAGCGTCATCCAGGACGAGCTCGGCCACGGCCACATCGCCTACCGGCTCCTAGAGGACCTCGGGTACGACCGGCAGGAGCTCGTCTACGGGCGGGAGCCCCACCAGTTCCGGAACACGTACGGCTTCGACCAGCACTTAGAGAACTTCGCCGAGCTCGTCGTCGGCCACGGGTTCTGGGACCGGGCCGGCATCGTCCTCCTCTCGGACATCCACGAGAACACCTCCTATGCGCCCTGGAAGCGGGCGCTCACGAAGGTCGGCAAGGAAGAGCAGTTCCACCTTCGCCACGGCGAAACGTGGATGCGACGGCTCGCCAACAACACCGCCTCGACCAAGGCGAAGCTCCAGGACGCCGTCGACTGGATGTTTCCGATGGCCATAGAGTGGTTCGGCCTGCCAGACGACCTGAAGAAGCACGACGATCAGCTCGCCTACCGGATCAAGGCGAAGTCCAACGACGAACTCCGCCAGGACTGGATGGACTCGGCGGTCCCGCTATGTGAGGAGATCGACATCGACGTGCCGGCCCACTACGACGAGGACCAGGAACAGTACATCCTCGAGTACGACCTCCCGGTCGCCTTCGAGGAGGCAGAGAAGACGTGGCGCTTCGACGACCCGATCTCCTGGGACGACGTGATGGACCGGTGGCGCTCGCGCGGGCCGGCGAACGAGCAGTACGTCGGGATGCTCCAGCGCGGCGAGCTGGGGGCGGTCGCCTGAGATGAGCGCGGACGCCACCGCCGCGGCCACCCCCGGTCCGGGGGAAGACGCGACGCCGACGGAGCGGGCGGTGTGGGACGCCCTCGACGAGGTCGAGGACCCCCACCTGCCGCTCTCGCTCGTGGAGATGGCGATGGTCTACGACGTCGCCGTCGAGGGGGACGCGGCGACGGTCGAGATCAGCTTCCCCTGTATGGGGTGTCCGGCCTACGAGTTCATCCACGAGGACATCCGGACCGCCTGTCGGACGGTTGGAGTGGACGACGTGGACATCGACGTCGTCTGGGACCCCATCTGGTCGAAGGACATGATGCCCCAGCACGCCAAGGAGACGCTCCGGTCGTCGGGGATCGGCCTATGAAGTACGAGGTACTCGCCCGCATCAAGCCGGGGGACGAGACTCTGGTCGTCGGCAGCGTCGACGCCCCGAACGACCGGCTGGCGAAGGCCTACGCCCGCACGACCTACGACGAGGAGGACTGGGACTACCTCGCAGTCGTGCCGCGGGATGACGTCATCGAGGTGCCCGAGGAGGGTCAAGTGCCCGACGCGGCGCGAGGTGGCCGATGAGCGACGACGCGTGGCCCGAGGCGGGCGTCGACCTCGTGCAGGCGGTGGCCGACACGAAGCTGCTGCTCTCCCAGCGCTACGCCGAGTGGATGCTCGCCGGCCCAGCCTTAGAGGACGACATCGCCGGTGCCAGCGCGGCCCAAGACGAGATCGGCCACGTCCGCCAACTCTTCCGATTACTGGGGCGGCAGGGCCGCGACGAGGACTGGCTCGAGGGCGACCGGGAAGCGGACGCGTTCGCGAACGTCGCCTCGCTGGATGCCGAGCCGGCGAGCTGGATCGAGCTGATCGCCGCAGCCGATGCGGCCGAGCGCGCGGCCTGGTACCTCCTCGACGCGATCGCCCACGAGGACTTCGACGGGCTGGCGACGCGGATCGGGCAAGACGAGTACTTCCACTTAGAGCACCTCGACGGGCGCCTCGAGACGCTCGCCGCCGACCATCCGGAGGCGCTCCGCTCCGCGCTGGAGTCGAGCCTGCCGCCGGCGCTGGCGCTCCTCGGGCCGGCCGCGCACGTCGAAGACGAGGACCCGCTGGTCGCAGCCGGCTTCACCGACCGATCGGTCGCCGAGATGCGCGAGGCCTTCCGGGCGACCTACGAGGACATCGTCGACGGGACGCCCGTCTCGCTCGCCGACGTCGACTGGGACGCCCCAGACCCCGACGCGTGGGATCCGACCCGCCGGCGCGTCGACGGCGGCGGACCGGACGCCGAGACCCTCGACTCGCTCCGAGGCACCGAGAACGCCGAGTTCGTGATCGAGTGATGCCCGAGGACACCGTGGCGGACGGTGGGCCGACGTGCCCGTTCTGTGGCTCGACGGACACCGAGCGCGAGTCGGCCTTCGGCTCGGAGGTCTCGGCCGAGCAGCACTACTGCCACGGCTGTCACACCGTGTTCGAGCGCATCAAGTACGACGGCCGCTCCGCGGACACTGGCCGGGGGGTGGAGTGAGCCCCGAGAAATAATATAAAAATTCTTAGGATAACCGATTGGGTCCGATAGCCAGTATCCGTTAGTAGCGGCCATAGCTGCCATATTTTGCCGTTTCAGCCGTTTTAACTTCGACAAGTATTTACCACAGCCAGCTGTGTATTCCACCGCAATGGACCTGTTCAGCGACATCGAGCTCGAGTACTTCCAGACCGAGGTGGAGGGCCACGTCGGCATCCTGCGGATCGACCGGCCGCCGGCGAACGCCCACAACATCGACGTCATCCTGGAGCTCCAGGACGCCGTCGAGGCGATCCGGTTCGACGACCAGATCCGGGCAGCGGTGCTCGCGAGCGCCAGTGACACGTTCTTCTCCTCTGGCTACGACATCAAGGCCCTCCAGGAGGAGTCCGCCGACTGGATCGGCTACGCCTCGCAGACGTCGAAGGAGACGATCATGAAGATGCGGACCACGGACACCATCTTCACCGCCGCCGTCGACGGCCACTGCATGGGCGGCGGCCTCGAGTTCGCCCTGGCCTGTGACTTCCGGTTCGTCGGCGACGACGATGACTACAACGTCGGCGTCCCCGAGGTCCAGCTGGGGCTCATCCCGGGCGAGGCCGGCACCCAGCTCCTCCCGCGCTACGTCGGCCGCTCGAAGGCCATCCGGATGATGGTCACCGGCGAGACGCTCACGCCGAGCGAGGGCATCGAGGCCGGCCTCTTCGACGAGCTCCACGAGCCCGGCACGGTCGAGGAACAGGCGATCGAGTTCGCCGACATGCTCGCCGGCCAGCCGAACAAGGCGATCGGCCACACGAAGCTCGCCGTCAACGAGGGCATGGAACTCCCGCTCTGGGACGCCCTGGCCCACGAGCGCGAGCTCCAGAACCGCCTGTTCTCCACGCCGGCCTTCGACGAGGGCGTCGACGCGTTCCTGGACAAGCGCGAACCCGACTTCGTGAAGGCCGAGCTCGGCGAGGACTGAGCGGCTCCAGGTACGTTTACCTACTCCGCGTCCCGCCGGCCGAAGATGTTCACGCCGGTCATGGTGATGACCTCTTTGCCGTCCTGGTTGGTTCCGACCGTCCGGTTCGTGACGTAGCCGCGGTCGTCTCGGGACTCCGAGGGCGCCGTCTCGAGGATCTCGTTGGTGACGTCGATCGTGTCTCCGGGCCGCACCGGCGCGAGCCATCGGAGCTCGTCCATGCCGAGCGCCCCCATGCTGTCGGCGTCTGCGAGGATGCCCTCGACGATCAGCCGCATACAGGCCGACGCCGTGTGCCACCCGCTCGCGATGAGCCCGCCATAGGGGCCAGCCTCGGCGAACTCAGGGTCGGTGTGGATGCGCTGGGGGTCGTATCGCTCGGCGAACGCGACGATCTCCTCGCGGCTGAGGCTGAAGCTCCCGAGGTCACGAACGTCGCCTTCGGCGATGTCTTCGAAGTAGAGCGACGGCATAGCGCCGGATGGGAGCGGCCGGGCGAAGTAGGTTGTGGATGACTCGGGTCGAGGACCCCATGGTCATCCCCAACGGCTATTGCCGTGACCGATGAAACCGCCGGCCGTGAGGCGCGAGCTGCGGCATCCAATCCTGGCGTTGGCCATCGTCGTTGGGCTGACGCTCCCCTGGCTAGCGGTCTACGGGACCGGGCTGGTCTCGCGGTTGCCTACCAGCGGCGTAATCCTCGTCAGTGGCGTGGCGGTCGTCGGCGCCGCGTTCGTGCTGACCTGGGCGGCGGAGACGGCCGAGGTCGACGTACCGCGATCCTTCGCGCTGGCTGTGCTCGCCGTCATCGCGGTCGCGCCCGAGTATGCGGTCGACGCGCTGTACGCCTGGGAGGCCGGCGTGGCGCCCGGGACAGCTGCCTCGGAGACGGCGGCGAACCTCGCAGTCGCCAACATGACGGGGGCGAACCGCATCCTCGTGGGGCTCGGCTGGTCGTTCATCGCCATCTACGCGATCTACCGCGCCCGGTCCGGGCCAGACGAGGCGGTCTCCCGCCGGGGCGGGTTCCTCGCCGACGCCGTCCAGCTTGAACCACGCATCAGCGTAGAGATCCTCTTCCTCGGGGCGGCGACACTGTACGCCCTGCTCGTCCCCTTCGGCGGCGGGATCGACGGTCTCGACGCGGTCGTGCTCGTCGGGCTCTACGCGGGCTACATCGCCGTGTTACTCCGAGGCGAGACGACCCACGAAACGCAGTTTGGGGTTGCCGGGTATCTTCAACAACTGCCTCGGGCACGGCGGGTCGTCTCGATCCTGGCGATGTTCGCGTTCTCGCTGGCCGTCATCCTCGTCGCGGTCAAACCCTTCGCCAAGGGGCTCGAGACGATCGGCCCACAGCTCGGCCTCTCGTCGTTCTTCATGATCCAGTGGGTGGCTCCCCTCGCCAGTGAGAGCCCGGAGTTCATCGCGACTGCGTACCTCGTCCGGAAGCTGCGGACGACATCGGCGTTCAACGCCCTCATCTCCTCGAAGCTCAACCAGTGGACGCTGCTCATCGGAACGCTGGTGGTCGTCTACAGCCTCTCGCTCGGGTCCTACGGCGTGCTGCAGTTCAACCAGAAACAAGCCGGCGAGATCTGGCTGACGGCCGCCCAGAGCTTCTTCGCGGTCACGTTGTTGATCGACTTCGAGATTAGCCTCCGGGAAGCCCTCGCCCTGCTCGGGCTGTTCGCCCTCCAGTTCGCTCCCGTTTTTCAGGACTTCGAGGGGTTGATGCTGTTCAGCGGGATCTATCTGGTCCTCGGCACGGTCGTACTCGTCCGTCGGCGCCGGTATTTGCCAGTTCTTGTCAACCGAGCCCGTGAGCAAGTCCAGGGCGGCTCGGCATCGAGTGTGCCCGAGCGCTCGGAGACAGGCGAGTCCCCGTAGGTGGGGTTGCGACGTCACGCCTGGGGCTGTCAACATCCGCCGTCCCACGGGGACCGGTCGTGTCAACGGGGCTAACGCCGGCCCTACAGCCCTAGCGCCTGCTTCGCGACCGTCGTCTTCTGGATCTCGGTCGTCCCGCCGATGATCGAGAGGATCTTCGCGTCCCGGTAGTAGCGCTCCAGCGGCAGATCCCTGCGGTACCCCTTCCCGCCGTGGACCTGGATGGCGTTCCGCGTGACGAACTCGGCAGCCTCGCTGCCGACCCACTTCGCCCGACTTGACGTTCGAGTGTCGGGCTCGCCGGCGGCGATGGCGTGTGCCGAGTCGTACACGAGATTCCGGGCGCCATGCAGCTTCGCGTCCATGTCGGCGATGAGCACCTGCACCGCCTGGTACTCGCCGACGGCCTTCCCGCCCTGCTCGCGGTCGCCCGCGTAGTCGACGGCGGCGTCGAATGCCGCCCGGGCGATGCCGGCGCCGATGGCGCCCAGGCCGGTCCGAGCCATGTCGATCGTGCCCATCGCGATCCGGAAGCCCTGGCCGATCTCGCCGAGCACCGCATCGGCGGGAACCTCGACTTCCTCGAGCGTCGAGTCGCCGGTGACGTGCCCACGCATGCCCATGAACTCCACCCGCTCGAAGTCGAAGCCGTCCACGTCGTCCGTCCCGGGCACGAGGAACACGGAGACGCCGTGGGAATCCTCGGGCTGTGGCCGCTTCCGCGCGACGACCAGGTGGACGTCCGCGACGCCGGCGTTCGTCCCGAAGGCCTTCTCTCCCGAGATGGCGTACCCGTCCTCGGTCGCTTCGGCCACCGCCTCGAGCCCAGAGGGCGAGCTCCCGGCGCCGGGTTCGGTGAGGAGCATCGCACCGATGGCCTCGCCCGAGGCCATCCGCGAGAGGTACTCCTGTTTCTGTTCCTCGGTCCCTTGCTGGGCGATCGGCAGGGTGGCGAAGGCGTGGCCCTGGATCGACTCCGCGACGGCGCCGCTCGCCTGGGCCACCCGTTCGACGACGAGACAGTAGGAGACGAAGTCCGACCCCTCCCCGCCGTATTCCTCGGGCAACAGCACGCCAAGGAGGCCGGCGTCGCCGGCCGCTTCCATGACGTCACGCGGGAACGCGTCGGCTGCCTCGATCTCGTCAGCACGCGGCGCGACGACCTCGCGAGCGAATTCGTCGGCGCGGTCGGCGAACTCGCGGTGCTCGTCCGTGAGGATCGCGTCGATCAACTGCATGGCCGGGGCTCCGTCGGCGGGCGTATAAACCCGACCGTAACGGGCTGGCAGCCGCCGCGAACGGGTCGCTTTTACCCCTGCGAGTGTCACTCGCTCGCATGAACGACGCGTACGTGATCGGGGCGGGCCAGTCGGTCTTCGGCTCCTTCCCCGCGGAGTCCTACCGGTCGCTCTTCGCGACGGCGTTCGACCGAGCCGTCGACAGCGTCGACGGCGACCTCGACCCCGACCGGATCGACGAAGCCTACCTCGGGACCCTCGGCGTCGGCGGCCGCCAGATCGGCCTCTCCGCGCCGGCCGTCACCGAGCACGTCGGGCTCCACGGCCTGCCGACGACCCGGGTCGAGAACGCGTGTGCCGCGGGGGGCTACGCGCTCCGTTCGGCCGTGACCGCGGTGCGTGCTGGCATGGCCGATCTCGTCCTCGCGGGTGGCTACGAGGTCATGACCGACTCCTCGTCGGACCACACGAAGTGGTGGCTGGGCGTCTCCGGGGAGACCGAGTGGGAACGGCTCTCCGGGACGACCTTCGCCGGCGTCTACGCCCAGATGGCCTCGGCCTACCTCGAGGAGCACGAGGCCACCAAGGAAGATCTCGCTCGCGTCGCCGTGAAGAACCACGGGAACGGTGCGCAAAACCCGAACGCCCAGCTCGCCTTCGAGTGCTCGATGGAGGACGCCCTGAACGCCCCGAGCGTGGCCGAGCCGCTGAACCTCTATCACTGCTGCCCGACGACCGACGGCGCGGCCGCGGTGCTCGTCGCCAGTGAAGAGCTCGCCCGCAAGTTCGCCGACGAGGACCGACTGGTGCGGGTGGCGGGCAGTGGGGCCGCCTCCGGCGCGGTCGGCCTGTTCCAGCGCGACACGTTGACATCGATCCCCGCCACCAGGACCGCCGCCGATCGAGCCTACGACGACGCTGGCTTCGGTCCCGACGCGGTCGACGTCGCCGAGGTCCACGACTGCTTCGCCATCGCCGAGCTGCTGGCCTACGACGACCTCGGATTCTGCGAACCGGGCGAGGCCCCACGACTCCTCCGCGAGGGCGTCACGGACCCGGACGGTGACCTCCCGGTCAACACCTCCGGCGGCCTCAAGTCGAAGGGGCACCCGATCGGCGCCACCGGCGGTGGCCAGGTCGTCGAGCTCTTCGAGCAGCTCCTGGGCGAGGCGCATGTCCAGGTCGACGGCGCCCGGCGCGCCCTCGCCCACAACGTGGGGGGCAGCGGCGGCGGCGTGGCGGTGCACTGCTTCGAGCGCGAGGAGGGGACCGCATGAGCGATCGCGCGATCGTTGCGACCGGTGCGTACCTTCCGCGGTTCCGTCTCGATGCGGACGAGGTCCGCGAAGCTTGGGACCAGTCGCCCGCGGTCGCATCGGCCCGCGTCCCCGCCGCCGACGAGGACGCGCTGACGATGGCGATCGCCGCGGCCGAGGACGCCCTCGGCGACACCGATGTCGGCCCCGACGAACTCGATTACCTCGGGCTCGCGACCAGCACCCCGCCCGTCGAGGAGGGTGCGTTCGTCTCGCGAGCCGTTCGGGCGCTCGGCCTGTCCGAGACCGTCAGGACCGAGGCGGCGACTCAGGACACGGCGGCCGGCGCTGACGTGCTATCGGCGGCAGCGGCCGCGGACGGCCCAGCCCTGGCGGTCGCCGCCGACGCGCCCGAGGCCGAGCCCGGTACGACCGACGCCGGCATGGGTGCGGGTGCGGTCGCGTTCCTCTTCGACGAGGGGGCCGGTCCACGGCTCGTCGACCGGGCGGACCACGCCGACGAGTACCCCGGCGTGCGGTTCCGCGAACGCGGGGCGACCGCGGTCGACTCGATCGATATCACTACCTACGAGCGGGCCGCCGTGACCGGAACGCTCGCCAGCGCGGTCGACGGGCTCTCGGTCGACCCAGACCGTGTCACCGGCGTCGCCGTCCACCAACCAACGCCCAAACTCGCCGGCCGGATCACCGGTGGGCTCCCCTTCGAGGGCGTCGATCGCCAGGGACAGGTGGCGAACGCGGCCGGCGACCTCGGGGCGGCCGGGGTGCCGATGGCGCTCCTCGACGCCCTCGCCGGTGCGGACGACGGCGACCTCACGGTCGGGGCGTTCTTCGGCGGCGGCGCCCGCGCCGTCGCGCTTGCTTTCGACGGTGGCGACGTGACCGGCCCCGACCTCGATGGCGGGGAGTTCCTCCCCTACGTGCGCTACCTCCGCGAGCGCGGCCACGTGGTCTCCGGCGAGGTCGCCGGCGGCGGGGCCCACGTCAGCTTGCCGACCTGGCGGCAAACTCTCGACGCTCGCTACCGGCTGGCCGCCGGTCACTGTACCGAGTGCGGCGCCCTGACGTTCCCGCCGGAGGGCGCCTGTCGGCGGTGTGGTGGCCGCGACACCTTCGATCGCGTGGAGCTCCCCCGCGAGGGCCGGGTCGCGGCGAACACGGTCATCGGGCAGGGTGGCGCGCCGCCGGAGTTCGGCCCCCAGCAGGCCAGAGATGGGCCGTTCGGCGTCGCCATCGTCGAGTTCGAGCGCGAGGGTGAGACGGTACAGCTACCGGCCCAGCTCACGGACTGCGCCCCCGAATCGGTTGGCATCGGGGACCGGGTGCGAGCGGTGATCCGCAAGGTATACGAGCAGGAAGGCGTCGCCCGCTACGGGACGAAGTTCGTACCGGTCTGAGCGGTCCTCGGCCTGGCTCCGAGGTTAGCGGACGATGGTGACCGGGACGGGTGACTGCCGCATCACTTGCTCCGCCACGCTCCCGAGGACGAGCCGCGGGACCCCGGAGCGGCCGTGACTTCCCATGATCACGTGATCCACGTCGTGGGTGTCGACGAAGTCGAGGATCTCCCTCGCGGGCGAGCCGGTCTCGACGGCGGTCTCGATGTCACAGCCATGGTCCGCGGCCAGGGCGGCCGCCGCGGCACAGGTCTCCTCGCCCCTCGCCTCCATCCGGCCCTCCCACTCGCGGGCCGCGGCCAGACCCTTCGACTCGGCCTCGTAGACGACCCCGATCGGGTCGATGACGTGGAGGACAGTGACCCGCGCTTCGGGGTGCATCGTGATGGCCCGCTCCAACGCCCGCTCGGCGAGGGGCGAACCGTCGAACGGGACGAGGATGTGTTCGTCCATGGTGACCCCTCGTGGTCGTGACGATAAGTCGTTTCGCCGACCCCACCGACGCCGTTTTGTCCCGTCTCGTGGATGTTTCGCTCACATGATCGAGCGCATCCTCGGCGACGAGATCGAGTCTTCGGGCCGGTATCTCGCCGAAGTGATCTACGGGGCCAACGACGGCATCGTTACGACCTTCGCCGTGGTGTCGGGCGTCGCCGGTGCTGCCCTCAACCCCTCCATCGTCCTCATTCTGGGGGCGGCCAACCTCTTCGCCGACGGCTTCTCGATGGGGATGAGCAACTACCTGAGCCGGCAGTCAGAGCTCCACTACCAGCAGACGGTCGACGGTGAGACCGGCGATCGGGTCGAACGACTGGCGGACTGGAAGTCCCCACGTCGGACGGCCGTCGTGACGTTCCTCGCCTTCGTTCTCGCGGGCTGGGCCCCCCTTCTTCCGTACGTGCTGGCTATCGAGCCAGCCTTCCCGCTCTCGGTCGCGGTCACCGGACTGACCTTCTTCGTCGTCGGGGCAAGCCGGAGTCTCGTGACCGCCCGGGGATGGCTCGTCAACGGCGCTGAGATGTTCCTCGTCGGCATGGCGGCCGCGGCTGTCGCGTTCGTCGTGGGAGACCTCCTGAAGGGGTTGGCCTGAGCGCTCAGGCGACGTCGTATCGATCCGGCCCCTCTTCGACGAGTTCGATTTCGCCGGCCGAGCGGAGCTCGGTGAGGTGCGCCGCAGCCTCGCCCGCGCCCATCTTCGCGTGGTGGCGGCGCATCTCGCCGAACAGCGCGCGGGCCACCGACCAGGGCGTCGCCGGGCCGTACTCCTGGAGGACGTCGAGGACCCGAACCGACCGCTCCTCGTGGTGGTCCCGTATGGTCTCGATCCGGTCCGGGAACGCGATCGTCGTCCCGTGGCCGGGGTGGAGCGTCACCGTCCCCGAGTCGGCATCGGTCCAGCCGAGCCGCTGGATCCGGTCGAGGGTGGCTCGGTAGGTGGCCAACGGGTCGTCGAGTCGGGTGTCGCCACCCCCGACGTTCGGCGTGTAGGTCGAGAGCACCGCGTCACCGACGAACAGGTGGCCACCAGCACGGTCCGCGAGTGCGGCGTGGCCGAAGGTGTGCCCAGGGGTGTGGATCACGTCGAGCCCAGCCAGCGTCTCCCCGTCTTCGAGGCCGGTCACGGGGTACGTGTCGGGCAATGGCGAGGGGTGGTCGGCCGCGGCAGTCTCCTCGATGGTCTCGTCGGGGACGCCCCAGGCTCGCAGGCGTTCGTCGTCGCGTTCCAGCCGTCGGGGGCGTTCCCGGGCGTAGTCGCCGACGAGCGGCGCGTCGTGGGCGTGCATCGAGATCGTCGCGTCGGCCGCTTCGGCCACCCTGACGGCGAGGCCGGTGTGGTCGACGTGCCAGTGGGTGACGAAGACGTCTTCGACGTCGGCAAGGTCGAGGCCCGCGTCCTGGATTCCCTCGCGAAGCTGCGCCCAGGCGTCGTCACCGGGCGGCCCTGGGTCGACCAGGAGGCCACGCTCGGGCAGTAGGTAGGCGCTGTTCTCGCCCTCGGGGCTGCCGCCACCAATTGGGATTCGGACCAGATTCATCGACGGTCACCCACGCCCGCAATGCTCATCGCCCGGTGAACTCGGGGTCACGCTTCTCGCGGAACGCCTCGATGCCCTCCCGATGGTCGTCGGTTTCGAGGAGGGTGCTCTGGGCGAGCGACTCGAGTAGGCCAGCGGTGGCGACGTCGGTGTCCCGGGCGGCCGTCGTGACGCGCTTGGCCAGCCCGAGGGCCTGCGGGGGCTTCTCGAGGAGGTCCTCCGCGTACTCGGTCGCGAACGCCTCGGGGTCCTCGGCCACGTGCTCGACCATGCCGAACTCGAGCGCCCGCTCGCCGTCGACGAGCGCGCCGCGGAAGATGAGGTCCTTCGCCCGGCCGAGACCGACGAGGTCGACGAACCGAGAGCAGCCGCCGAGGCCGGGGATTAGCCCGATGTTGTGCTCGGGGAAGCCAAGCGTCGCGTCCGGCGCCGCGATACGGACGTCACAGGCCAGTGCGAGCTCGTAGCCGCCGCCGACGCAGGTGCCCGCGATCGCGGCGAGCACCGGCTTCTCCAATGCTTCGAGGCCGTCGAAGGTGCGGCCGAGGACCCGCGAGTTCGACCGGAACTCGGCGGTCGTCCACTCCTCGGCCTCCTCGAAGAGGCCGACGTCCGCGCCGACGGAGAACAGCGATTCGGTCCCGGACACGATGGCGACGCGGACCCGGTCCTCCCGGAGGACCTCGAGGGCCTCGGCCAGCTCCGTCCGCATGGTCTGGGAGATGGCGTTCACGGGCTCGGCGTCGAGCCGGAGGGTCGCGACGCCGGTGTCCGTCACCGCCAGGTCGAGCGTGTCGAACTCCATGCCGCTCGGGAGACGCGAGGCGGCCTTGAACGTTCGGAACCGGCGGGGCTTTTGCCGGTCGATGGCCAACGATCACGCGTGGGAGACGTTCGGCTCAGGGACGGCGTCGAGTTCGACCTCGCAAGCGGCGAGACGGTCGTCTGCGACGCGCGCCGACCCGACGGCGACGTGGCGATCCTGAGCCACGCCCACGGCGACCACCTGGGCGCGACCGGCGGCGTCGTGGCCTCCGAGCTGACCGCCAGCGTGGCGGCCGCCCGCCGCGGTGGCGACCCGCCCACACTCGTCGAGCATCCGGCTATCGACCTCCACAACGCGGGGCACGTGCCCGGGTCGCGGGCCGCGTTGGTCGACGACGGCGAGCGACGGGTCCTCTACACTGGCGACGTCTCAACGCGGGACCGCGCCTACCTCTCGGGCTTCGAGCCGGTTTCGGCAGACGTCCTGATCGTCGAGTCGACCTACGGCCGCCCCGAGTACGTCTTCCCCGACCAGGCCTCGATCGAAGCCGCCGTGGTCGACTTCCTCGAGGACACCGCGGATCGACCCGCGATCGTCTTCGGCTATGCCTTCGGCCGGGCCCAGACCGCCCAGCTGCTCGTCGGGCGGGCCGACCGGGCCGGCCGGATCTACGCGAGCGAGTCGGTCATGGCCGTGAATGCAGCCGTGGAGGCCCACCTCGAGGTCGAGTTCCCGGTCGAGCCGTGGACCGAGGACGCGACGCTCGAGTCCGGTGACGTGCTCGTCCGGCCGGGCTCGCCGAGGACCGACGCCGTCTCGCGGCTCGTCGAGGACACGGGTGCCGTCACCGTCGGACTGTCCGGCTGGGCGATCGACGACGGCTATCGGTACGCCCGGGGGGTCGACGCCGCGTTCCCGCTCTCGGATCACTGCGACTACCAGGAGCTCCTCGATCTGGTGGACGCCGTCGAGCCCGAGGTGGTGTACACCCACCACGGCTTCGCCGAGTCGCTCGCCTCGACGCTCACGGCTCGGGGCTTCGAGTCCTACGCGCTCCGACCGAACCAGGCGACGCTCGCCGAGTTCTGAGGCGCCACAGCTCGATGGCGTTCGGGCGCGACGCGACCGGGGCGATGCTCACCGCTGTCACCCACGGTACCGTTCTGGTCGAGGACACGGAGGACGCCCTCGAGTGGTACACAAAGTCCGTCGGCATGGGGCCGCGCGCCGACGACGAGTTCGGCCCGGGCATGCGCTGGGTCACGGTCCCCACCGGGGAGCGACACCGAGATCGTCCCCCAGGAGCCGACCCGGCGATCCAAGGCGATGAGCGGGCTGCAGAACTTCGCGAGCGGATCGGCCAGGGAACGGTGACCGTGCTCGCGACCGATGACGGCCGAGCGACAGTCGCGGTGAAACGCGAGCGGGGCGTCACGATCACGTCCGAACCCGAGACGGTGTCCTGGGGGCTGCACGCCAATGTGATCGACCGCTACGGCAACCCCTCCACCCTGGTCGAATCCACCGAGGCGTCGTCGCCGCTACTGGATGTCGACGACTTCGACGTCGAACTGGAGCGTCTCGCCGGCGAGCTCGTGGTTGAAGTCGACGCGTGTGGTCTCGTCACCGACCTCGACGACGGTCCCGAAGGCCCCCTCCTGGCTCTGGACCTCCATGCCCTCGGCGGGCTCCTCGCCCTGGAGCATCTCTCGGAACTCCTGCGTGTCGTACTCGATGACCCGCTCATCGGTCGGCTCACCGTAGGCCTCATCGGGCGGGAGCGTGACGGACTGCTCGTCGCCGGCCTCCATCCCGACGAGGGCGTCGTCGAGGCCGTCGATGACGCGGCCGCCGCCGACCTCGACGGTGAGCGGACCGAACTCGCGGTCCGGTTGGGCATCTGCGATGCCGGCCTCCTCCGCCACGGACTGTCTCGACGTGTCGAAGACCGTTCCGTCTTGGAGCTTGCCGGTATACTCGATGGTTACAGTGTCGCCGTCTGAAATCGCCATGGCCGACGGATGGGGCCGGCACTGATAAGGGGCCGGAACCGCGGTCAGACCGTCACCGCATCCTTGATGGCGGTGGCGGTCGAAGTGCCAGTAACCGATGGCCACCGCCGGCGATCTCCTGTCTCGGGCCCCGGACGACCGGGTACAAGTGCTCGACAAAGACGGCGTCGTCGTGGCGCCGGACCTCCTCCCAGACCTCGACGACGAGACGCTGGTGGCGATGTACCGGGACATGCGATTCTGCCGGCGCTTCGATGAGCGTGCGGTCAGCCTCCAGCGCCAGGGCCGGCTCGGGACCTACTCGCCGCTAGCGGGCCAGGAGGGTGCCCAGATCGGCTCCACCTACGCCCTCGACGACACCGACCTCATCTCCTATCAGTACCGAGAGCATGGCGCCGTCGTGGCCCGGGGCTTCCCGTGGGAGTACTTGCTCTACTGGGCCGGCCACGAGCACGGCAACGAGGTGCTCGCCGACATCGACGTGTTCCCACTGAACATCACCGTCGGCGGCCACCTGCCCCACGTCGTCGGGCTCGCGTGGGGGGCCGACTACGAGGGAGACGCCCGTGTCGCCGTGGCCCACTTCGGCGACGGCGCGACCTCCGAGGGCGACTTCCACGAGGGGATGAACTTCGCCGGCGTCTTCGACCTGCCCGCGATCTTCTTCTGCAACAACAACGGGTGGGCCATCTCCCACCCGCGGGAGCGACAGACAGCCAGCGAGACGATCGCCCAAAAGGCCAAAGCGTACGGCTTCGAGGGCGTCCAGGTCGACGGCATGGACCCGCTCGCGACCTACGTCGTGACGGCGGCAGCCCGCGAGAAGGCTCTCGACGGGTCGGGCGAGCGGCCCCGGCCGACGCTCATCGAGGCGATCCAGTATCGGTACGGGGCCCACACGACCGCCGACGAGCCTTCCCGGTACCGTGACCAAGAGACGGTCGAGAAGTGGCGAGCGCGGGATCCCATCGACCGGTTCGACGCGTTCCTCCGTGAGACGGGCCGGCTCGACGACGAGCGGGTCTCGGCCATCGAGTCGGAGATCGAGGAATCCATCGCGGACGCGGTCGAGCGGATGGAGGACTACGGAGCCGATCCGGACGAGATGTTCGAATACGTCTACGACGAGCCCACGGCGGAGCTCCTCGAGCAGCGCGACTACCTGCGGGCGCTTCGGGAGCGCCACGGGGCGGACACCATTCTCGAGGACGAGTAGCCCGACGCCGTTCGCGACCGCTGACGAAGTTAGAGTGACCGCTCCGGGTCGCCGTGCAGGAGCATGTCCGAGAAGATCCGCTTGAACCGATCCTCGTCGATCGCTTCGACGACCCGCGTTCGGGGCTCCCCGTCCGTGATGCCGAGCTCGTCGACCAGGCTGTAGCCTCGGGTCATGCCCTCCCGCTCGTCCACGTCGACGAAGTACGTCCCCGCCTCGGTGATCAGCTCCGGGTCGAGGACGCAGGCCATCGCGAGCGAGTCCGGCTGGGTGGTCTCGTCGACGCCGTGACGCTCCTTCGTGAACTCGCGGAGGTGGCGTGTGATGGTCGTGAAGAAGTCGGCATAGGGGGTGTTGGCTGCCTCGAATGGTTCGAGCTCGTCGGCGCCGAAGGCGGCGTGGCGGAGGGTCAGCCCCCAGTCGACGAGCGTGACGTCGAGCTCGTTCAGCACGACCTTCGCGGCGTCGGGGTCGACCCAGAAGTTGAATTCGGCGGCCGGGGTGTCGTTTCCGAGCGTGTTGACCGCGCCGCCCATGACGACCACCTCGTCGAGGAGATCGTTCAGGTCGGGCTCGCGGCGGATGGCCAGCGCGATGTTGGTCAGCGGACCGATGCAGGCGAGGCTGACCGCCCCGGGAGACCCCCGGACGGTCTCGACGATCGCGTCGACCGCGTGCTGCTGGGCCGAGGGAATGCCCGTATCCGGGTAGAGTTCACCACCGAGCCCACCGTCACCGTGGACGTGGTCGACGTGCTCGAAGTCCTTGACGAGGGGTCTTCGCGCGCCCTCGTGGACCGGGACATCGTCGGCGTGGTCCGCGAGCTGGAGCGTGTACTTCGCGTTTTCGACCTCGTAGTCGAACTCGACGTTGCCCGCGACGATAGTGACCGCCTCGAGGTCGATCGAGTCGGCCAGGGCGGCCATCAGGATCGCCTGCGTGTCGTCGCCGGCAGTGTCGCTGTCGACGATGAGGCGTCTGGACATAGCTGGCAATCGGCCGAAGGTCGCTTAACTCCGGGGGCGGCCGCTCGGCGCCGACGATTGCGCTAAGGCTATACCGCCGACAGACAGTATTGTTCTCTGTGAGCAAGATACGCCCGGACGAGCTCGATGACCGCCTCGACGGGGGAGCGCCCTTCCTCCTCGACATCCGGCCGGTGGATGACTTCGAAGCGGGGCACATCGAGGGCAGCCGGAACGTCCCCGTGTACGGTGCACTGGGTCGGGGGGATGACGACGCGCTGCGGGAACACTTGGACGCGATCCCGGCCGACCGCGAAATCGTCACGGTCTGCAAGATGGGCATCGTGGCCAAGCGGGCCACGAGTATACTCGAGGCGGAGGGGTACGAGGCCACGACGCTCGCGGGCGGAATGAGCGGCTGGCGCGGCTATCAGAAAGGCTCGATCGGGTATCGGCTCAGGTCGGCGCTGTGGCGGCTTCGCTGAATGATGGAGGAGCGATGACTTCCGGTGCCGATGCGTACAGGCGGCGCGACGGAATGTGAAGATGTGGCCTCGGCACTCATAGGGTTCCGCATCGCCTGGGACACGGCTCGGAACCGCAGTTCCTCGTCATCGGCCGACTGTAGCTTCGGCGGCCTCGAAAAAGAGCCTTCCCCATGGACCCGCCGGTTAAGCCCTCCCGACGCCTAAACCCGACAATGTCCCAGCGCTCGTTCCTCGTCCGCGCCATCTGGTTCGTCTTCGTCGGCTGGTGGGCGACACCGGTCGTCGTCAACGTCGCTTGGTTCCTGAACGCCACCGTCCTCCTCATCCCACTCGGGATCAAGCTCATCAACCTCGTTCCCACGGTCTTGAGCCTCGCCGAACCGCGGTCCCTCGACGACCCCGAGACCGCCGAGGGCCAGCCCTCGCTCGCCCTCCGGGCGGTCTACTTCGTCTTCGTTGGCTGGTGGCTGAGTTGGCTCTGGGCCAACGTCGCGGCGTTCCTCGCTGTCACCGTCGTCGGCCTGCCGATCGCGTTCTGGATGTTCAACCGGCTGCCGTACGTGACGTCGCTGTACCGGTTCCACGGCTAGTCTGGGCGAGGCGAACCGCTCGAGCCGTCCCTCAGAGGAAGAGCCGCCAGTAGTACGGGCTCAGGAACCCCTCGATGATGCCGGCCACCGCGAACAACACGCCGAGACCCACCAGCACCCAGAACGCCTCCTCGAGGGCGTCGGCGAGGTCGGCACGGGTCAACCCGCCGCGCCAGGTCCGCCAACTGGCGAGCCCGAGTCGGAGCCCGAGCGCCCCGGCCACGACGAGGGCAGGCAGCTCGAAGATCCCGTGGGGCGTGATGAACGCGGCCAGCAGGGCCGGCGCTACCTCGAGCCGGGCATAGACCCCGAGGATCAGGCCGTTGGTCCAGAGCGTGGCCACCGCGGGGACGACGAGTGCGACCCCGGAGTAGGCCATCGAGACGGCGACGGTGAAGTTGTTACCGAAGTAGTTGAGCGCCGCTGCGGGCGGGATGTGGTCGGCCAGGCGGTGGACGATCGAGGTCTCGATCGACCCCACGAACGGGGTCGCCCAGATCCAGCCGAGGCCGAAGCCGCTGAGAAGCAGGGCGATCGCGACTATGTGCGTCCCGGGCGTTCGACGGACGAACGCGGCCAGCCAGTCGAGGCCGCGACGGAGGCCACCGTTGACCTGCTGCTTGACCGTCCCGACTGGTTCGTTGGGTGGGGAGAATGTGCCACGGTGCTGATCGTACAGCCCGGTCTTTAACAAGTCCAGGGCCGGCGCAATCACGAGGAACGCAACGGGCGTCACGGCAGCGCTCGCCTGCCCCAGCGAGAGCACGGCCGTGACGGTCGAGAAGGCCAACAGCACGCCGAGCGCGATGGCGAAGTATCCCAGCGCACCGACCGGGTCGGCACGGAGGTACCCGGCGCTGGCCCGGATGGCCCGGAGGAGCCCGACGTCGTCGACGACGATCGCAACGGGGACGAACGCGAACACGGCACGCGTGGGGACCATCACGAGCAGCCAGAAGAGGCCAGCGACCACCGCGACGATGGCGCCGAGCAGGGGCGAGGCGGCGAGGCCGACCGCTGCCGCGCCGAAGGCGCCGAGCGAGACGGCGACCCAGATGATCGCCTCCAGCACGTAGGCCCAGAAGTAGGTCGACCAGTGGCTCCGGACCCCACCGATCATCGCCACGGTGCCCCGTCGGTCCCGGAGACAGGCGTGACAGGCCGCGACCTGGCCGGCGGAGACGGCGGCGGCCAGGATGACCGCGAGGACGATGGTGAGGAGGAGCGACGCCGCGAGGACGGCCAGGGCTGCGGGGGCGAACAGGGGATCGAGGACCGCCCCCACCCCCTGGAGCCACTCGGCGAAGGCCTCGGGCTGGAGCTCGGGGTCCGGGACGTCGAGATCCGTCCTGGTCAGCTCGGCGATGACCGGCCGTAGCCGGCCGTTCGCCTCGAGGTAGAACAGCGAGAGGCCGAGGCCCAGGATGGTCGCGACCCTGGCGATGGCCGGCACCGCCGCTCCGAGGGCGTACGCGGGGAGGAGCTCCGCAGGACGACGGCGGAGGGTGCCGACCGTCGCGTGGAGGGCCGCCGAGAGAGACACGGGGGCCGTTCGGGGGGTCGTCGGTTAAACCGTTCGTGTGTTCCCACGGGGCAGCACGGCCACGGTTTGCCGATGACCGTGGTACGCGCTATCGGTCATCGCAGGTGACTTATGCCGGCGTAGCACCTATCACATCACGTGAGCGAAGAACAAGAGCGCCGAAACCTCAGGATGCCCCAGGAAGGGGAGCTGTTCGGCGTCGTGACACAGCACAACGGCGGGAACCACGTCCGCGTCCAGTGCGAGGACGGGGAGAACCGCATGGGTCGGATTCCCGGCCGGATGAAGTACCGGACGTGGATCGAGGAGGGCGATGTCGTCATCATCGAACCGTGGGACTGGCAGGACGAGAAGGGGAACATCGAGTGGCGCTACACGGGGCAGGACGCGGCCCAGCTCCGTCGAGAAGGCCACATCGACTGACACCGGCGTCCGGGTTTTTCCGAGGTTCCACTCGAAACCGCGCCCGCGCTTGGCTGCCGTCCGTCTGACGCCAGCCGTCGCCACCGAGCACTTCCGTGTCGAGGCCGAGGACCAGGTCGATGCCGAGACACGGGCTCGCCGACAGGCTCGACGGGATCGTCCACGAGGGGACCCAGATCCACGACGAGGGCGTCGACCTCACGCTCGCGGAGGTGTACACCGTCGACTTCCCGGGGCGCGTCGACTTCGGCGGCGGCGAACTAGAGCCGGCGGACTGCTCGCCCCACGAGCGCGTCTGGCGCGACGAGGAGGACGACTACCAGTGGTGGCACCTGGAAGCCGGCCAGTACCTGATCGAGCACAACGAGTCCCTGTCGGGCGGAGAGCCGGTGACGGTGCAAACTCGTGCGGCAGTCCTCGCTCGCGGGGCGTTCCACCCGACACTCACCGTAGAGTCGTTGGACCGGATACCGCTCGCCGTGCCGCCCGCCGGTATCCGGTTCAAGGAGAACGCCCGGGTGTCGACGGTACAGTCGATCTGAGAGTTTCCACAAGGCCTTTTCCGGTGACGCGGGGGCATGGACCATGCGCCCCGCGATCCCGGTGGCCCTCCTCCTCCTCCTCCTGGCCGGCTGTAGTGGGCCGGTCGCCGGACCGACCGACACGGCAACGCCGGAGCCGACCCGCACTGTGTCGACACCGACCGATGCGACGGCCGAGACCACCATCGCGTACGGCAACCTCTCGACCGACGCGAAAGCGGCCTTCGACGTCGCGGTCGACGGCGAAGCCCGGTTCGGCCCCGACTCACCCTACCTTGACGACGAGCTATTCGATGCGACGACGGCCGAGGTGTTCGGCGAGCACAAGTTCGTCACCCGTGACGGCACGTACTACGCCGTATCGCTGCAGACAGAGGGGTACGTGGCGTCCTACCACGTCCGAGCGGCCAACGCGACGGTCAGTGAGAACGCATCGGTGGTGGCGTTCGAAAACGTCTCTGCCGGCGTGAGGGACATGGTCCGCTCGGCCATCGAGAACGGGAGCTACTCGGTGCCACCAGGGAAGTGGAACTCGGCGCCGGCGGCCCTCGAAGACCTCCAGTTCGTGCGCTATCGGGGCGAGACGTACCACCTATCGATCCTGCACGGCGACCACCCGACATTCGAGCTGACGGTGACGCCGGTGGAGTGAGAACGGGTGTGTCGAGCCGGGGACGATCCACAATTCGATCGACCCTTCGCCAACGACCCCGCCCAACGCAACGCTGATGCCCCGATCCCCCATTGACGGGACCATGGCTGTCTCGCGGACCGTCGAACTCTCCGGGCACATCATCGACTCCGGGATGATGCAGCGGGCATTCGGCGTCGTGATGGACATGGGTGGCTCCTTTCACGTCGAGGAGTTCACCGTCGGGACCCGGAAGGACGAGACGTCCTATTGCCGCATGGAGGTCTCCGCCGACGACGAAGGGACGCTCCAGTCGATCCTCCACGAGCTCCATCAGAACGGGGCCAACATCGCGGATCCGGTCGACGCCGAGCTCCAGCCCGCACCGTCGGCCCGGGTCGTGCCCCGTGGGTTCTACTCGACTACGAATCACCCGACGGAGATCCGCCACGAGGGAACCTGGCTCCCGGTCGAGAACATCGAGATGGACTGCGCAATCGTGGTCGAAGGGGGCGAGAGCCCACGCGCCTATACGAAGGTGTTGAACGCCATCGAGGCCGGGGACCTGGTCGTCACCGGCGAAGCCGGCATCCGGGTGAAACCACCCGAGCGGCCACGGGACGCGAGTGGCCCGTTCGGCTTCATGCAGGGCGGGATCTCCTCGGAGCGACCCTCGGACTCGCTCATCACCCAGATCGCCGAGGCGATGGTCCAGACGAAGGAGCGGGACGGCAAAATCCTCGCCGTCGCCGGGCCGGCGCTGATCCACTCGGGCGCCGGCGACGACCTCGCGCGGCTCGTCCGGGAGGGGTACGTCGACATGCTCAGCGCCGGCAACGGCTTCGCCGTCCACGACGTAGAGCGCGACCTCTACGGCACGTCCCTAGGCATGGACGTCGAGACGATGGAGCACCCCCGGAAGGGCCATAAGCACCACATCTACACCATCTCGGAGATCATCCGCGCCGGCTCGATTCCCGATGCGGTCGAGCAAGGCGTCGTAGAATCCGGTGTCATGTACGAGTGCGTCGAGAACGACGTGCCCTACGTGCTCGCCGGCTCGATCCGGGACGACGGCCCGCTCCCGGACACGATCACCGACGCCATCGAGGCCCAGGATGCGATCCGCGAGCAGGCCCACGAGGCCGACCTCGTGCTCATGCTGTCGACGCTGCTTCACTCCGTCGCCGTCGGGAACTGCCTGCCCTCCTCGACGCGCACCGTCTGCGTCGACATCAACCCGGCGACGGTCACCCAGCTGCTCGACCGTGGCTCCGCCCAGGCCATCGGGATGGTCACGGACGTCGGAATGTTCGTCCCGCGGCTCGCCGAGTCGATCCTCGACGATTAGCCAGCCTCTCCCTCCGACGGCGCTCACCAGACGAAGAGCAGGATTTGGATCGGTAGCAGCGTCACCGTCCCGACGATGGAGATAATCGTCGTCGCCCGGATGAGCTCCCAGGGTTCCATCACGTCGAGGCCGAGGATGGTCACGAGCACGAGGGACTGGTAGGGGAAGAAGTAGGTCTCGAGGGCGATGGCCTCGACGAACAGCACCGGGAGGAGCGGGAGCCCGGTCGCCTCGGTGTAGGAAACGAGCACCGGCGTCAGGACGCTGCTCGTCGCGACACCCTCGATCACCAGGGCCATGCCCATGGTGATGCCGAAGACCGCGAACAGGGCGAGCCAGACCGGCGCGTCGCTCGGGACGAACGAGAGCAGGCGGTTCGCCGCGACGTCGGTGAACCCGGTTCGGGAGAGACCGGCCGCGATGGCGAACACCCCGCCGATGAAGAACATGATGGAGTAGTCCGGATCCTCGACGAGGTCGAAGTCGGCGACCCCCACGCGGGGGAGGAGCACCAAGCCAGCGACGAGCAGCGCCCCGTACATCGGGTGGAGCCCGTGGACGAAGTCCGTCGCCCAGACCGCCACCCCCATGAGGAGGAAGAGCGTCATGCGCCGGGCGTCGGTGCCATCGACGTCCGCCGCCGATGCGACCGTCCGTACGGTGGTCTCCGGGTCGGGCCGATACAGCGCGAACACGGTCGCGATGATGACGAGCGTCTTGCCGATCCCCATGACCGGGAACATCGTCACGAACCACTCGGTCCAGGTGATCGTCTGGCCCGCGACGGACTCTAAGACGCCGACGATCACGATGTTCGGCAGGCCGCCCGTCAGGACCCCCGCCGACCCGTAGTAGGTCGAGAAGGTGGGTGCCAGGAACAACCCGAGCGAAGCGTCTCGGGAGTCGAAGCGGTTGCCGACCTCGATCAGCACGGGAGCGAGGATCAGGACGCGCACCAGGGCCGACGGCACCAGGAGGACGAGCCCGAGGCCCACGAAGGAGAGACCGACGAGCAGCCCGGCATAGAGCCGCACGGGACGGTCGAGCGTACGGTCCGGAATCCGCGCGAGGGTTTCGCGCTCGATGACGTCGACGAACCCGCTCTGGCGGGTGGCCTCGCCGACGATGAGCCCGAAGACGATCAGCCAGAGCGCGGGCTGGGCGAAGCCCGACACCGCCGTCTCGGTGCGGTAGGTCACGCCGAGGAGGCCGATCGCGAGGACGCCGGTGAACCACGGTGGCACCGGGTTCCCGATCCAGAGGACGATCGAGAACAGCGTGACGGCGAAGACCGTCGCCTGGTCGGCGGGCAGTGGGGCGTAGAGGTAGGTCGCCAGGCCGACGACGACGGCCACGGGGACGGCGAGCCAGGACCGATCCATCGTCCGAGACGACCAGCGAGCGCCTCAAAATCGCATCGGTTCCCGCGTACTGGCGGCAGTCGTCCGGAGCCACCCGGCCCCTCAGTCGATCCGCTCGCGGGCCGCCGCGACCAGGAGCGGGAAGGTGATGGTCGCATCGCCGACGACGGTGACGTTCTGGGCCGACCGGGCCAGCTTCCCCCACGACCGGGCCTCATCCAGGGTGGCCCCCGAGAGGCCACCGGTGTGCTCGGGGTCGGTCGTGAGCTGGACGCCGTAGTCGTAGGCGCCGGGGGTGACCAGCATCGCTTGGAGGACGTAGTTCTTGGGCACGCCACCACCGACCACGAGCGCACCCGCGGAGCCGGCCCCGTGGACGAGGTCGTTTAGGTCAGTCATGTCGGCGAGGGCGTCGAGGGAAAAGTCGGTGACTTGTGAGCGCATCCACGCCTGGATGCCCAACACCGAATCTGAGACGGCTGGACAGTAGATGGGGACGTCCAGGTCGTGGGCGGCTGCGGCGATGCCCGCGTCGGCCTCGACGCCCTCCGCTTCGTTGACGCGGGCGTTGGCCGCACCGAGCGCACGGGTCAGTTCGGCGATGGAGACCGTTCGCTCGATCTCCGGGAACACCTCCCCGCGGAGGTGCCGCTCGAACGCGGTGAAGTGCTCCTGCGGGAGGTAGACGTCGTAGATGCGGTCGACACCGGCCTCCCGGAGTGACTCGTCGTGCTCGCGTCGGCCGGTCCCCGTCCGCTCCTCGGCGTCGTGATCAGCCGGGCCGGCACTCCCGTGGTGGTGGTGTCCGCCGATGGCCTCGATGGCGTCGTGAGTCAACGTCGCGCCGGTCGTCACGAGCGCCTCCACGTTGCCGTCCCGAATCAAGTCGGTGACGACGCCCCGGAGGCCGAGGGGGACCATCGCCCCGGCGAGGCCGAGGAGCGTCGTGACGTCCTCGTCGTCGAACATCGCCGCGGTGACCTCGACGGCCCGGCCGAGGTCACCGGCGCCCCCGCCGGCCCGCCCGTACTGCTCGGCGAGCTCGCCGACGGTTAGTCCGGCGCGAATCTCCATCCCGTGGACCGGGTCGGGCTCGAACGGGCCGCGGTCCTCGTCGCTCATCGGCTCGCGGTTCGACGAGCGCGGGTTTCAAGCCCGCGGTTCGGGCCTCAGAGGCCGGTCGGCGCGCCGACGAAGGTCGTCTCGACGCCCCAGTCCCCGACCATCGACTGAAGCGAACGCACGCCGAACGTCTCGGTGGCGTAGTGCCCGGCCAGGACGACCGTGACGCCGGCCTCCTTGGCCTCGTGGTACACCTGCTGTTTGCCCTCGCCCGTGACGAGGGCGTCCACGCCGACCTCGGCGGCTTCCCCCAGCCAGTCGGCGCCGCTGCCGGTGACGATCGCGACGTCCTCGATGCCGTCGGGCCCGAAGGGGAGGGTCCGGACGCCCCCCTCGCCGTGGTCAAGCTCGGTCGCCAGCGTGTCCTGGAGCGCGTCCACAGCCATCGGATCTCCCATTCGACCCCGGACCCCGACGTGCTCGGGCCCCAGGGTCCCGAACGGCTCGCGGGCCTCGAGGCCGAGGAGGTCCGCCACGCCAGCGGCGTTCCCGAGCTCGGCGTGGGCGTCGAGTGGGAGGTGTGAGACGTACAGCGACAACTCGTGCTCGACCAACCGCGAGAGCAGGTCGTAGGCCCGCCCCGTGGCCCGGTCGAGACCACCCCAGACGATGCCGTGGTGGGTGACGAGGAGGTCCGCGTCGGCCGCCGCCTCGATCGTCTCCGCGGCCGCGTCGACCGCGAAGGCCACCTGCTCGACGTCACCCGTCGCCGGCCCGACCTGGAGCCCGTTCGCGCTCGCGTCGAGGTCGGCGAAGTCGTCGGTCCGGAGGCGGTCGTCGAGCCGCGAGACGAGCGTCGCCAAGTCCATGCCCCCCACCTCGCCCCCATTGCGCTAATAACCTGTGTCCACGCGGACCTGGGGCACGGTCGCCGACCCCTCGGTGCGTTCATAGGGTTCCCGCGACTAGTCCACTCGTCTCAAGCTCGATGTCCCGTCGCCTCCTCCTCGTGATTCTCCTGGTCCTAGCCGCCGCCACCGGCGGCGCGCTCGCCGACGTAGACGGCGACGGGCTCGACACCGTCAGCGAATTACAGGCGGGCTCCGACGTGTTCCAGCCCGACACCGACGACGACGGCCTGACGGACGGGGAAGAGCAGGCACGCGGGACGGCGCCCCTGGCCTCGGATACCGACGCCGACGGCGTGGCCGACGGGCTCGAAGTCGAGCGGGGCACGGACCCGCTCCGGGCTGACACGGACGGTGACGGCCTCGACGATGGAGAAGAAGCCACGCTCGGGACCGACCCGCTCTCGGTCGACACCGATGGTGACGGGCTCGACGACGGCCGGGAGCGAGCCCTCGGGACGGATCCGCTGGTACTCGACACCGACGGGGACGGCCTGACTGATGGCGAGGAAGTCAGCCGCTCGACCGACCCCCTCGATCGGGACTCCGATGACGACCGACTCGAGGACGGTCGGGAAGTCGACCTCGGCACCGATCCATTGGCCACCGACACGGACGGCGACGGCATCGCCGATGCGGCTGAGGTCACCGGCGATACGGACCCGACGCTCGCGGACACCGACGGCGACGGGCTCGACGACGGCCGGGAGATCGAGCTCGACACGGAACCACTCCTAGCGGACACGGATAGCGACGGACTCCGTGACGGGCGGGAGGTCGAGCTCGGCGCCGATCCCCTCGAGCCGGACACCGACGGCGACCGGCTCCTCGACGGCGCGGAGGTCCACCGGCGCGACGTCCTCCCCGGCGCGAGCCCGACGCGGATGGACCTCTTCGTCGAGGTGGACGCCGTGGAGGGGGTGGGGCTGCCAGTCGCCGAGGCCGAGCGGGTAGTCGACGCCTTCCTCGAGGCGCCCGTCGGCCCCAACGCCTCGCGGGGGATCACCCTCCACGTCGTCTACAACGAGAGCGGGCTCGCCGACCGGGGGGCAGTCAAGGTCGCCGATCGGCCCAATCTAGCCGGTGGCGAGGATGTCCGGCTGCGCACGTACATGGCCGACCACTACGACTTCGAGGGCTATGGCTACCACTACCTCCTCGTCGTCCCGGAGGTGCTCGACGTGCCCGACTCCGAAGTCGTCGGCGAGGCCGAGCGGGGTGCGATGGCCGTCCAGGCGAGCTCCCGGGACGACGTGACGGGGTCGACGTTCATGCACGAGCTCGGTCACACCCTCGGGCTCTCCCGCGCGGACTTCGACGGGATCGACTCCCGGCGCTACACGGTCGAGGAGTACCCGAGCGTCATGAACTACGAGGCGCCCCCGGACTACTACGGGTTCTCATCCGACGAGCCGTTCGACGACTGGGGAGCCATCGAGACGTCGTACTACGTGCCGGACACGAGCGGACTCGACTCAGACGAGTAGCCGACCTCACCCGTCGGCGTGGGCGAAGACGAACGCCCGGAGGAGCTTGGCCGCGAGGGCCGCCGCTTGGCCGTCATCGCGGTCGGTGACCTCCACGACGTCGAAGCCCACGGCGGTATGGGCGACGGCCCTGACGACGCGGTGTATCGCCGCACCGGATAAGCCGAACGGCTCCATGGTGCCGGTGCCCGGCGCCACCGACGGGTCGGCCGCATCGACGTCGACCGATAGATAGGCATCGCCGTCGAAGTCAGGCTCCCAGTCGGGCACGGCCTCGGGCGGGACGACCGTCACGTCGTCGGCGCCGGCGCGCTCCCACTCGCGCTCGCTCCCGGAGCGGGCGCCGAGGAGCACGGCCTCGTCGGCCACGGACAGGGCCCGGTGCGTTGCGGTCGCGTGGCTCCACGCGTTCCCGTCGTAGGCCTCCCGGAGGTCGAGGTGGGCGTCGAGACAGACGAAGACGTCCGGCTCGGTCGCCCGAACACCGGCGACGGAGACGGTGTGTTCGCCGCCGACGAGCAGCGGCACCGCACCGTCTCGGACGACGTCGGCCAGGGTGCCCGTGAGGAACTCGACGAACTCGGCCGCGTCGGCCCACGCGCGGACGTCCCCAGCGTCGTGGACACCGAGGTCGGTGAAGCGGCGGCCGGTCTCGTGATCGTAGTCCTCGTAGGACGCGGCGAAGTGGCGAATCCGGTCGGGGCCGAACCGCGCGCCGGGATGGAAGGAGGCTGAGACGTCGAGGGGCGCGCCGACGAGGATGTAGTCGGCGTCGTCGCGGTCGGCGGTCGCACCCGGGAAGGACATCGAAGGAGAGCCGCCCGGCCGTTAGACGACCTTGCGCTGGCCTTCGTACTCTAAGAACTCGATCTCGTCGCCGTTCTCGACGTCGGCTCCGTCGGGGAGGTTCATGGTGATCGTCTCGTAGGTCTCTAAGTCCATGACCTGGGCGACGCCGTCGCCCTCGACGTTGACGATCTGGCCCTGCTTTCGCTCGATGATCGGCACCCAGATCTTCGCGTCGACGGGCTGGGAGAGCGAGCGCTTCTTCTCGTCGAAGACCCCCTTGCCCTCGATGCGGGCCTTAGCGCTGCCGTGCTTGCCCGGTTTGGCCGTGCTGTAGGAGGTGATCTGACACGGGGCGTCCTCCATGATGAGGTAGTTGCCCTCGTTGAGTTCCCGCACCTCCGTCTGCTCTCTCGCCATGTCCGGGAGTCAGAACGTGAGCGTATAAACGGTTTGGAAACGCCGGTAGTGCGGCGCCGGCGAGCGACCGGCCATGGTCAGGATCCGGCCGCAGTTTCCCCGCCGGGAGTCGAAGTTACCGCCGCTCCATCTCGACGTACAGCCCGGCGAGGCCGCCCATGTACAGCATGGTCCCGCCGATGAGGGACCACGTCAGCGCGTTCGACGGGTCGAAGTTGTGCCAGGCGCGGACGATACCGATCAGCCCCATGGAGATGCCGAGGAGCTGTGTCTGGACCAGGATACGGGCGCCACTCCAGCGGGGGTCGAGCACGCCAGCGACGTTGAGGACCCCGAAGAGGGCGAACCATCCCGCCAGGATTCTGGTCGTGAACGGGGAGACCGTCCACGGCCATCGGGTGACGATCACCTCCGGGGCGACGAACATGCCGACGGCGCCGACCGTCACGACCGCCCCGAGCCCGGCCCCGAGCACTCGCACAGATCGGGGGAGGAACAGGTCCGAAGTGGCATTCACTCGGGGGGCAGTCCGGCGGTTGTAGGCCCAGACGGCAGGGATCAAGAGGGGAGTGACCGCGTAGAGGAACACCCACAAGTAGAACACGTGGTGGTCGTGGTTGAAGTTCCCCCAGTGGAGGACCGTGGCGATCGCCATGAACCAGGTGAACGTCGCGATGCCGAGAAAGACCGGGGCGACCCGGTGCCACTCCTCGGCGGTGGCGACCCGGTAGAAGAAATAGGCCCCGGTTCCATAGCCGGCGCCCATCACGAGCGGCGTCATCTCGGGCCGAATCGTCCACGCGAAGAACTCGGTCGTTCGATCGGGTGCCCCGTAGAGCACCAGAAACGCGGCGGCGAGAAACGGAACGATGAGGCGGGCGACCCACCGGGTAACCGGGAGGACGTGGTCGTCCCTGATCGGGGCCGGCCCCCGACCAGCGTCGCGCCAGTTCATGGAGCTCACGCGATGCTAGGCACGATAAATCTTCTCGGCCCCGAGGACGCCGATGTGACCGCTCGGTCACCCGGCGCGGTTTCGGTCCAGGAATGAGCCGAGCCGTGAGAGCCCGTCCTCGAGCTCGTCGGTCGGGAGACCGAAGCCGATCCGGAAGAAGTCGTCGTAACCGAAGCAGTCGCCGGGCGCGAGTACCACGGATTGCTCCTCGACGACCTGCCGACAGAACTCGCGCGAGCCGTCGAATCCATCCGGCAGGCGAACGAAGCCATTGACGCCGACGGGCTCGAACCACACCAGATTGTGCTCGGTGAGAAACGCCGCCACACGCGCTCGGTTCTGTCGGGCGAGCGTCCGGTTCTCGGACAGGATGTCGACCGAATCGTCCAGGGCTTGCCGCGCGACGTGCTGGCCGAACACCGAAGGCGAAATCGTAGTGTAGTCCTTCCAGCGTGTGACGCCCTCGACGACAGTCCTGGGGCCACAGAGCCATCCCAAGCGGAGGCCCGCGAGTCCGAACGACTTGGTCAGGCTAGTCGTCGAGACGCCACGGTCGCCAATGCTCGCGACCGGTGGCAGCGGGTCGTCGGCGAGCAGTCGATACACCTCGTCGCAGTGGAGATAGGCTCCGGCGTCGACCGCGAGGTCGTTAAGCGCCTCGACGGTCTCCAACGGGTGGTACCGGCCGGTGGGGTTGTTCGGGTTCGCGAGGACGAGCAGCGTCGTCTCCGGCCGGATGGCGTCAGCCACGGCGTCGACGTCGAGCCGCCAGTCCGGCGGCGAGAGCGGGACTTCGGTGACCTCGCCGAAGGCCTCGGGGACTGACTGCAGTGCCTGGTAGGTGGGCGTCACGACCACCGCGTGGTCCCCGGGGTCGAGCTGCGAGGCGAAGAGGAGGAAGTTCGCCTCCTGGGCGCCGACGGTGAGGACGACCTCGTCTGCCGACCGTCCGTAGCGCTCGCCGATGTCGGCGCGGAAGTCGGGGTCGCCGTCGGTCGGGATGACGTAGCCCAGCTCGCCCGGGTCGAGGTCGAACCGGCTCGCCGGCAGCGAGCGGATCCCGCTCTCGGCGAGCATGAGGTCGGCGTCGTGCTCGTGCTCGTCGAACCAGCGCTCGAGGGCGAAGGGCTCGATGCCCATTCACTCCCCCTCCTCGTCCTGTCGACGCTCCCGCATCGCCTGCCGGGTGAACTGGGGCTGGGCCCGGAGCCCCCGACGCTGCCGGAACGACCGGTAGAGGAGGAGCGCGCTCAGGACGCCGAGGGCCGCCGGCGCCGCCGCGACCCGCGGGTCGATCGGGTAGAGGTAGGCCGTCGCGAGGATGGTCGACGCCAACACGAAGCCGGCGACCAGCCGTCGAGCCAGCCGGTCGAGGACGTCGTGGGGGTCCTGGAGCTCCGACTGGACGCGGAGGTTCCCGCGCTCTGCGCGGTTCAAGGTGCGCTCCAGCGTCTGTGGTACCCGAACGGAGGCCTGCGCGGCCTCCACGACATCGTCGCGTAGCTCGGCAACGAACTGCTGTGCGCTCTCCTCGCGGTAGCCGCGCTCGGTGAGGAAGTCCGTCGCGACGCGGATGAAGTCGAAATCCTCGTCGAGGGTCACGCAGACCCCCTCGACCACCGTCGCCACCCGGAGGATGAGCGCGAGATTCCGCGGGAGGCGGAACGGGAAGTCGTAGATCGTGTCCTCGACCTGCTGGACGATCCGCTGGACGCGGTAGTGCTCGATGTCTCGGCCCCGGGCGTCCTCGATGGCGAGCTCCATGATCCGGCCCATCGTGTCCCGGTCGGCGTCCGGCGAGAGGGTGCCAATGGCGATCAGAGCGTCGAGGATCCCCTCGATGTCCCGGTTGGCCACTGAGAGGTAGAAGTCGACGATGCGCTCCTGAACGTAGGGTGGCACGTGCCCCGACATGCCGAAGTCGTAGAAGACGACGGTGCCGTCCGGCTGAACCGCGAGGTTCCCCGGGTGGGGGTCGCCGTGGAAGACACCGTCCTCGACGATCATCTGGAGGTAGGCCCGTTGGATCGTCTCCGCCAGATCGCGCCGGTCCAAGCCCATCTCGTCGATGGCCTCGACGTCGGTGACCCGGGTCCCGGGGACGTACTCCATGGTGAGCACGCGCCCCGTCGAATGGCTCTCGACGACGGTGGGCATCCGGACCCGGGGGTCGTCGGCGAAGTTCCCGCGAATCTCGGTCAGCATCCGAGCCTCGCGCTCGTAGTCCATCTCCTCCTGGATGGTCTTCGCGAACTCGTCGGCGAGGTTCGAAAGCGAGAACGCCCGCGAGTCGTCGACGAAGCGCACGACGAGCGGCAGCAGCCACCGGACCACCCGGAGGTCGGCCTCGACGAGGGCCTCGATACCTGGCCGGCGAACCTTCACCGCGACCTGCTCGCCGTCGATCTCCGCGCGGTAGACCTGCCCGAGGCTCGCCCCGGAGATGGCCTCGGTCTCGAACGCGTCGAAATGCCCTTCGACGGGGCCGAGCTCCTCCTCGATGACGACCCGGGCGGCCGGCCAGCGGGCCGGTGGTACCTGGTCCTGGAGCTGGGTCAGGACGTCGACGTACTCCGGAGGAAGCACGTCCGGCCGCGTCGAGAGGAGCTGGCCCAGCTTGATGAAGGTCGGACCGAGGGTGAGCAGCGAGTCGAGCAGCCGCTCGGCCCGACGGCGGCGGGTCTCGGAGGAGACCCGTCGGCGGCCGCCCACGATGAAGAACCGACGCCGGTCCCGGACGTAGCCGAGGACGAGCGGCAGGAACTGCCGGACGACGACGAGGAAGCGCCAATACGAGCGCAGCGAGACCAGGGCGACCACCCGGCGTTAGGCGTCCTGAACCTCGATGGTGATGCCATCCCCACCCTCGCGCTTGGGGATGTGGAGCTCTAGGACCCCGGCGTCGATGGACGCGGAGGCCTCCTCGCCGACCGCGTCAGGCGGAAGGGGCAGCTCGGCGTCCACGAAGAGCTGGCGTTTCTCCCGGACGTACCGGAAGCCGTCGGGCGTTGATTTCGAGCGCTGGGCCTCGATGGAGACCATCCCGTCCGCGACGCGGACGTCGGTCGTCTCGGACGTCGCGCCGGGCAGGTCGATGACGATGAGGTAGGCATCGTCGCTCTCCAAGAGGTCGGCGAAGGCCGCGCCCGGGAGAGCGGCCAGGGCGTCGCGGAGGCTCGACATATCCGGAGGGAGGGCCGCGAGGGCGAAAAAGGCCCCGATACCCGCGGTCCTGAATGATGGCCCGGCAGGGCGCCAGGTGGCGGTGGCACGGGTTACCGGGATCGCGACAACCGCCAGAGCGCGCGCTGGAGTGTCACCATGTCACAGTCCAGCCGCTCGGCGGCCGACCGACACGCGTCGAGGTAGGTCCCGTAATCGTCGACGTCGGGGTCATCGGGGTAAGGTCGGTCCAGCGCCCCCGCTTCGACCAGGGCGGCCCACTCGTGCGGGCCGAGGACCACGAAGCGCTCGGGGTCGACGAACTGGAGGACCGCCGAGGCGACCGCCACGTCGACCCCCGACAGGCCGGTGAGCGCGTGGACTGCTTCGCGTGAGTTGTCCGCCTCGATGGCGTCAGCGATGGCGTCCCGGACCGCCTCGAAATCGTTCTCTCGGTACGCCGACTCCCCGTCGCGCCGGCTCCGGTCGGGGTACTCGCCCAGGTACCGGCGGTAGAACCACTGGATCACCCACTCGACGTCCCGGCGGCCGTACTCGCCTGCGGCGAGAGCCGACGGTAGCCCCTCGAGCTCCTGCGCCTCGACCATAAAGAGCGGCTCTTCCTCGGCGTACTCGGCCGCCTTCTCCTCGACGAGGTCGCGGGTGAGGTCCATGGTGTCCGTCGGTTCGTAGCCTGGCGCCGTAAAGCGTGTCCCTCGTGGTGCACGTCTCGCTGGGGCGGCGAAGGGTGTGCTAGCCGAGCGAGGGCCGCAACGCCTTCCCGTTAGCACTGAGCAGCCGGCCTGGCCGGCGGCATCGACGTCATTCCAGGGAAGCCACCCGATCCCGGCCACGGGTACGCCGGCGCCGATCGTAACCACTCGTCGTTACGCCACACCGGAACCTCTTTTGGCGGACCCGCCATCGCTGTTTCTATGACGATACAACGGCGCGCGTTCTTAGCAACCATCGGGGGCGGCGCGCTCACCGCGGTGGCCGGTTGTTCGTCCATCACCGGCGAGGAACGGCCCCAGCCTGGCGTCGCCGGCGAGACGCTGACGCTGACGACGACGACCAGCACGTACGACACCGGCCTCCTGGACGCGCTGAACGCACCCTTCCAGGAGCTCTACGGGGTGGCCGTCGACGCGGTCGCCCAGGGAACGGGGGCGGCCTTAGAAACCGCCCGAAACGGCGACTCCGACGTGGTGATGGTCCACGCCCGCTCGCTCGAGGACGAGTTCATGCGGGGGGGCTACGGCATCAACCGGCGCGACCTGATGTTCAACGACTTCGTCATCGTGGGCCCGGCGGACGACCCGGCGGGCATCGAAGGGATGTCCTCCGCCACGGAGGCCTTCGCCACCATCGCCGAGGAGGGGTCCACGTTCGTCTCCCGGGGGGACAACTCGGGCACCCACACGAAGGAGCTCATCATCTGGGCGGAGGCGGGGGTGGCGCCCGGCGGCGACTGGTACCAGGAGACGGGTCAGGGGATGGGCGAGGTGCTCAACATCGCGAACGAGCAAGGCGGATACACGCTCTCCGACCGGGGGACCTACCTCTCCCAGCGCTCGGAGATCGACCTCGTCATCCTCGTCCAGGGGCCCATCGAGGGCGGCCCCGAACTCCTCGCCAACCCGTACGGCATCCTGGCGGTCAACCCGGCGGTCCACCCGAACGTCAACTACGACCTGGCGATGGCCTACATCGGGTACATCACGAGCCCGGAAGGCCAGGAGGTCATCGAGGGGTACCGGGCCAACGGGGAGCAGCTCTTCTTCCCGCGGGCGCTCTCCGAGGACCCGAACTTCCAGCAGTACGTTCCGGAAGGCTGGAGTAGCGACGCGCCGGAGTCGTAACCGTGCCACCGGGGACGCTCGCGACGGCGGGCCCGCCGCTCCTCGTGAGCTTCCCCTTCGATCCGGTGTACGTTCGGAGCATCATCGGGGTCTCGCTCTACGTCTCCGTCCTCGCCGTGGTCCTCTCGACGGCGGTGAGCCTCCCTATCGCGGTCGCGATGGGCTTCTCCGAGTTCCCCGGGCGACGCTTCCTCGCGGCGATCATCACGACCGGGATGGGGTTCCCGAGCGTGGTCGTCGGCCTGGTCGTGCTGTTCGCCGTCTCCAACCAGGGCCCCCTCGGCGCCTTCAACCTCGTGTTCACCCGCGAGGCGATGATCATGTCTCAGTTCGTGCTTGCGACGCCGCCCATCACGGCCATCAGCATGGCGGCCATCTCTGGCGTGAGCCCGGACATCCGGGACGCCGCCCGGGTCCTCGGCGGCACCCGGGTGGACGTCGCACTCGTGACGATCAAGGAGGCCCGGTACGGCATCGCAACGGCCATCCTGGCGGGCTTTGGCCGAGCCATCTCCGAGGTCGGCTCGGTGCTCATCGTCGGGGGGAACATCACCGGCCCGGACGGCGTCTCGAAGACGCGGACGCTCACCACCGCCATCCAGCTCGAAGCCCGGCAGGGCCGCTACGAGACCGCGATGATCCTCGGCGCCGTGCTCGTGTTGCTCGTGCTGCTCGTCAACGCCATCGTCGTCCGCATCGGCGACGAGGGGGTGATGCGGGGATGAGCGAGGGCGACCTGGCCACGACGGGGTCCAGGGAACAGACCAACCCGGGAGACCAGCCAATCGTCGAGGCGGCGGCCGTGTCGGTCGCGTTCGATGGCCAGGCCGTCCTCGACGGGCTCTCGCTCGCCGTCGAGCCTGGCGAGATCCTCGCGGTCATCGGTCCCTCAGGGGTCGGGAAGACGACACTGCTACGGGTGTTGGCGCTGGCCATCGAGCCGGACGAGGGCACGGTCGCCGTCGGCGGCGTCGACGCCTGGGCGGCGGACGAGTCCGAGCGCCTCGCGCTCCGCCGGCGGGTCGGCATGGTGTTCCAGTCGGCGAGCCTCTTCGACGCCTCGGTCGCGAGGAACGTCGAGTACGGCCGCCGGGTCCGCCGGACGTGGCGAGAGCGGCTCGACGACGAGCTCCGTTCGATCCTCCGTAGCACCGATCCCTCCTCGACGGTTCTCGAGGCCCTCTCAGTCGTCGGACTGGCAGAGAAGGCCGACCAACCCGCTCGCTCGCTCTCGGGCGGCGAGGCTCAGCGCGTCTCCTTCGCCCGGGCCCTGGCCTACGACCCGGACGTCCTCCTCCTGGACGAGCCGACCTCGGACATAGACCCCCGGAACACCGCCGTCATCGAGGACGCGATGGCCGAGGCGCGCGACCGCGGCATCGGCGTCGTGGTCGCGACCCACGACATGCACCAGGCCGAACGTGTCGGCGACCGCGTCGCGGTCCTGCTGGGCACGGGAGTCACAGAGATCGGCCCGACGGCGGCCGTCTTCGCCGAGCCCACGGACGAACGGACCCGGAAGTTTATCTCGGGAGAACTGGTGTACTGAGGGCAGGAAGCCGCAAGCCCGGAACCGGGGACGTGCGTGGTCGCCGTCGATGGCCTGCGGCATCTGATCGAGACAACCATGCCGCTCCAGAAGGGGTTCGAGCCACACCTGGCTATCGGAGACGTGACCGTCACCGAGCGGGACGTCGAGATGCTCCGGGCCATCGACCGGTACGGGTCGATGCACCGGGCCGCCGAGGAGCTAGGCCGCTCCTACGGGCACCTCCAGCGTCGAGTGGTCGAACTCGAGGAGGCCATCGGTTCGTTGACGGCCCGGATGACCGGTGGGAAAGGGGGCGGCGGGACCGAGCTGACGGCCGACGCCCACGACCTCATCCGACAGTTCGAGCGGCTCCGCGTCGAGCTCTCCGGCGTGGCTACGGTCGTCGAGTCGGTCATCCCCGGCACGATCGTCGAGCGCCGAGGCGAGCTGGCTACCGTCGAGACCCCCGCCGGCGAGCTGTCGGCGCGCGTACCCGAGGGGGCCACCGAGGTCGAGATCGCGGTCCGGTCGGACGCCGTCGTGCTGATGGCTCCAGGGTCGTCGGCCCAGACCCACACCAGCCTCCGGAACCAGCTCACCGGAACCGTCGCCGACGTCGACCGCAATGAGACCATCGCGACCGTCACGGTGGCGGTCGACGGCGGCGTGGAGATCGCCGCCGTGATCACCGCCGAAAGTCTCGAGCGACTCGACCTCTCCCCCGGGAGTGACGTGGTGGCCGCGTTCAAGACGACGGCCGCACGGGCGACGCCGGCGGACGTCTGAAACCGCGTGGCAGCGGGGGCACGCCAAACGCTCACGGGCCCGAATCGCCGAACTCGAGGGCGACGTTACGAGCCGGGTACTCGGCCGGGACGACAAACCCGCTCGCCCCCAGCTGCTCCTCGGCGGTCACGAGCCGCTCGACCCAAGCCTCGCCACGAGGCGTCGTCGCCGCCGCCCCGTACCGGATCGGTGCACCACGGACGGTCGTGTGGTCGAGCTCGTAGGAGACCGACGCGTAGGTCTCGGCGCGGTCCGGGTCCGAGAAATCGATGCGAGGGGGCAATTCGACGAATGGGAGATCGCGCTCGACGGCCATGTTCCGGTACGTGAACGCGGCGTCGATGGCCCCACCCTCGACCACGTTCATCAGGTCGGTCTCGGGGAAGATGGTCGAGGCGGCCAAGACCGCCTCCGCGTCGATCCCGTACGCCTCTGCGGCGAGCGCGAGCCCCATCACCGTTCGGTAACCGAGCGGGTCCAATTTCGGGTCCGTGCGGCCGAGTCGAATCTCCTCGGCCTGGATCGCCGCCCGCCAATCGTCCCGGAGGTCGGCAGCGTGGGGTGACTCGAGGTCGTACGTGAGGACCAGGGCGTTCGTCGCGAAGAGGGTCGCCCGCTCGCTGATCCCGGCGAAGAGTCGGGGGTCGGCGAGTGCGACGGCGTCTGGCTCCCGGAGTCCCTCGACGACGAGCCGCCGGACGGCGGCGCTCCCGTGCGCTTCGATCGAGGCGCCGGGGATGGACTCGCTGACGTGGAGGAGGCTCCCGGCCACGAGCGCAGTCGCCTCGGCCGGGTCGGTGGACCCAGCCAGCTCTCCGTAGGCGTAGGTCCCGACGGCACCGAGGGCCACCGCCGTGCCCCCTGCCTGGAGGAGGGTTCGCCGCGAGATACCCATCGACTGATAACTGAATCCCGTTACAATAAATCCGTTGTGTAACCAGATTCCATAGATTCACCGAGTACCGTACCGGGCGGACCCGCACCTGGCGACGTTGTCGGACAGCTGGCCCGTCGAGGTCAGACGAGGGCACCTCCTCGACGGCCCGTGGGGTGTCAGTAAGATTCATGCGTGGAGCGACCCATTCCGGGATAAGGAGATTTCCCGACCGATGTCAAGTGAAAATCAGGAGCCGGTCAAGACCATCTGCCCGTACTGTGGCGTCGGGTGTGGCATCTCGGTGATGCCCGCGGACGACCCCGAGGACATGCGATTCATGCCCTGGGGTGACGCCCCGGTCAACGAGGGCCGCATCTGCATCAAGGGCGGCGCGGCGACCGAGGTCATCAACCACGAGGACCGGCTCACTGAGCCGCTCATCAAGGACGAGAACGGCGAGTTCCAGGAGGCGACCTGGGAGGAGGCCTACACCCGGATCGTCGACGAGCTCTCCCGCATCCGCGACGAGCACGGCCCCGACGCCATGGGCTTCTATGGCTCCTCGAAGACGATGAACGAGGAGAACTACCTCATCCAGAAGCTCGCACGGCGTTACGGGACCAACAACGTCGACAACTGCACCCGGATGTGCCACGCCTCGACCGTCTGGGCGCTCCGGACGAGCCTCGGCGCGGGCGCAATGACCAACAGCATGGAGGACCTGAAGAACGAGGCCGACGTCTTCTGGATCCAGGGCGCCAACCCCGGCGAGCAGCACCCCATCGCCAACTCCGTCTACTTCCGGCAGGCCGTCCTCGACGGCGCGACGGTCATCCAAATCGACCCCCACGCGAACAAGACGACGCGTTCGTTCAAGATCGACGAGGAGGACAACGATCACCAGCACCTCCAGCTCAACCCCGGCACCGACATCCCCCTCCTGAACATCGTCATCAAGACCGTCCTTGAGAACGGCTGGGTCGACGAGGACTTTATCGAGGAGCGAACCGAGGGCTTCGAGCACCTACAGGAGACCCTAGAGGACTTCGACAAGGAGGAAGCCGCCGAGCAGTGTGGCGTCCCGCTCGAGGACATCGAGGCCGCCGCCGAGAAGTACGCCACCGCGGAGAACGCCGCCATCTTCACCGGGATGGGGATGAGCCAGCACACCTGCGGCGTCGACAACGTCCAGAACGAGATCAACCTGGCGCTCATCACCGGCAACCTCGGCCGGGCGGGCACGGGCGTCAACCCGCTCCGCGGCCAGAACAACGTCCAGGGCGCCTGCGACGTCGGCGCAATGCCGAACGTGCTTCCGGACTACCAGCTCGTCGACGACGACGAGGCCCGGAAGTCCGTCGAGGCGGTCTGGGGCTTCGAGGTGCCCTCCGAGCCCGGCCTCACCAACGTCGAGATCTCCCACGAGGCGGGCAAGTCCGTCCACGGGCTCTTCATCATGGGCGAGAACCCCGTGATGAGCGAACCCGACGCGAACGTGGTCGAAGAGCGGATGGAGGAGCTCGAGTTCATCGCCGTCCAGGACATCTTCATGACCGAGACGGCGAAGTTCGCCGACGTGATCCTCCCGGCCACCACGTGGGCCGAGCGCGGCGGCACGGTCACCAACACGGACCGCCGCGTCCAGCGGATGCGCGGCGTCCAGAAGGTACACGAGAACACGAAGCACGACTTCGAGATCCTCTGTGAGATCGGTGACCTGCTCTTCGAGGACGATACCTTCGCGTTCGAGACGCCGGAGGACGTCTTCGAGGAGATGCGCGAGGTCATGCCGTCCTACCACGGAATGAGCTACGACGCGCTGGGCGAGGAGGGCCTCCACTGGCCCTGCCTCGAGCCCGGCGACGAGGGCGACCCGTTCCTCTACGAGGACGAGTTCGGCACCGAGAGCGGCCTCGGCCACGTCGAAGGCGTCCGGCACCAGCCGCCCAAGGAGGTGCCCGACGAGGAGTACCCGCTCATCCTCACGACGGCACGGTTGGAGGAGCACTACAACACCGGGACCATGAGCCGCCGCTCGCCGACGCTCTCGCGGCAGCACCCGGAGAACTTCGTGGACATCCACCCGAACGACGCCGAGCGCTACGGGGTCGAGGACGGTGACTACGTGAAGATCCGCTCACGCCGCGGCGAGATCACGGTGAAGGCCCAGGTCACCGAGGACATCAAAGAGGGCTCCATCTGGACGACGCCCCACTTCGCCGCGGCCTCGGCCAATCGGTTGACCAACGACGTGCTCGACGAGCGCGCGAAGATTCCCGAGTACAAGGCCGCCGCCGCCGAGATCGAAGTCGGCGTCGAGCCGGCCGAGGACCCAGCCACACCCGCCGACGACTGACCGACCGGACGGCACCCAACTCCAGAACGGTTTTCTACGGCTCGATGACACGAGCAGCCATGGACATCGTCGAGGCGCTCGGCACCCGTCGAGGCCTGACCTGCGTCGTCGGCGCCGGGGGGAAGAAGACCACGCTCTACTCGCTCGCCCCCCGCATCGAGCGGGCAGTCGTCACGGCGACGGTCCGCATTCCCATCTTCGACGGCCGGATGGCCGCTCTTCACGTGACAGACGATCCGATTGCCGCCATCGAAGACGCTGCGTCCTGGCCCGTCGGCGTCGTGCCCGAGCGCGAGGGAGACCGCTACCTCGGCTACGACCCAGAGGTCGTCGACGCTATCGCCGCGTCAAGGGAGGCGGACGCAGTCCTCGTCAAGGCCGACGGCGCCCGCACGCGGTGGCTGAAGGCCCCGAACGACGACGAGCCCTGCATCCCGGAATCGACGGACACGGTCGTGCCCATCGCCAGCGCCCGGGTCGTCGGCGAACCGCTGACCGAGGAGCGGGTGCACCGACCCGAACGGGTCGCAGCCGTGACTGGACTCGACCCGGGTGACGAGATTCGAGTCGAGGACGTCGCGGCGGTGCTCGCGAGCGAGGACGGCGGGATGAAGGGCGTTCCCGACGCGGCAGCCGTCGTCCCGCTGGTGAACATGGTCGACGACGACGGCCTCGAGACGGTCGGGCGGGAGATCGCCGACGCCGTCCTGGCTCGCGCCGAGGTGCCCCGCGTCGTGCTGGCGCGGATGATCGACGAGGAGCCGCTGGTCGCCGTGGTGGAATAACGCCGGGGCAGAGCGGCACCGATCAGTCGACGCCGAGCTCTTCGGAGGCCTGTTCGAACTCCTCTTGGGTGTTGAGGTTGCGGAAGGTCCCGATCGGCGCGTGCCGGCGGACCTCGTCCTCGGGGACCATCACGACGTCCAGGTCGTCGAAGGCCGCGATGATGCGGCGCTCCCCCCGCGATAACGCCGCGTCGCACGCGTCGGCCATTGCCGAGGCGCGGTAGACCGCCTGAGTAGGCTGGAACCAGCCGTCGTCGAGTCGGGCGACGGCCGCGTCGTGCCCCTCGGCACGTTCGAAGAGGTAGTTGAGGAGGGCCGGCTCGACGAACGGCATGTCGCAGGCGACGACCGCGGCGTAATCGGTCTCGACGGACCGAAGTCCGGTGCGGATACCAGCCGTCGGACCCTCGTCCGGGTCCGGGTCGGGGGCGAACTGGACGTCGAGTCCGATGCCATCGAGGGCTTCTCGGATGGCTTCCACCTGTTCCTCCCGGCTGTTCACCACGAGGTCGCCGAGCTCCCCGACGTGATTCATCCGATCGGCCACCCGCCGTATCATCGGCGTGCCAGCCAGGTCGGCGACGGCCTTATCGGTCTCACCAAACCGGGTGGATCGGCCGCCGGCGACGATGACCCCCGAGCGCATCAGCCGGTCTTGGCATCGGTCGGCAAAGAACCCGGCGGGAGGGCCCGGACGACAACCCTTATTCCCGCCTCCTCGCTAGGTCGGGCGAGATGTCGGACCATGCGCCGGGGGTCCTCCGCGTCGACCTCAGTGAGCGGCGCGTCCGGCGCGAGCCCGTCCCCGAGCCCTGGCGGCGCGAGTTCATCGGTGGGAAGGGCCTGGGGGCGCGCTACTTATACGACGAGCTCGAGCCGGGGATGGACCCCCTGGGACCCAAGAACCGCCTGCTGTTCCTCGTGGGACCACTCACTGGACGGCTCCCTGGCGAGCCACGCTACGCCGCCGTGACCAAGTCACCGCTCACGGGCACGTTCCTCGACTCGTACGCCGGTGGCACCTTCCCGGGCGCGCTCGCCGGTGCCCTCGATGGCAACCTGGGCCTCGTCGTCCACGGCGTCGCGGACGAGCCCGTGCGGATCGAGGTCGAGGAGGGTGACGCGACGATACACGCAGCCGACGAGTGGGGGGCTGACACGGCCGAGATGGCTACGGCGTTCCCGGACGCGACCGTCGCCTGCATCGGCCCCGCCGGCGAGCAGCAGGTCGCCTATGCGACCATCGCCTCCGATGGCGGTGAGCACCACGCGGGCCGCGGTGGGGCCGGCGCGGTCATGGGCGCGAAGGGCCTGAAAGCCGTCGTCGCGCGGGGCGAACCCCCAGCCGGGCTCGAGGCCCTCCGAGACGAGTACGAGGAACGCTTCCGCGAGGCGGACGTGGGCCGGTGGTTGGCCGCCTCCGACACCGTCGAGTCGGTCGACTTCGCCGACCGCGTCGGCGCACTCGCGACACGCGGCTGGACCGGGGACCGATTCGAGGGCGCGGAAGACGTCGGCGTCGAAGCCGTCCGGGATGCCGCCGAGGGAAGAGAGCGCGACGGTGAGGCCGTGCCGGGCGGGTTCCGGGTAGACACCGAGGAGGGCGAGAGTGTCCCGCGCGGCGCGACGGCGATGAGCCTGGGCGCCGGTCTCGGCGTCGACGACTTCGACGCCGTCGCAGCCTTGGGCGAGCGCTGCAACCGCGCCGGCCTCGACGTCATCAGTGCGGGGAGCGCTGTCGCCTGGGCCATCCGCGCGGGGCAGGAGGGCGTGGTAGACCTCAGCCTCGAGTTCGGCGACCACGCCGGCGCCCGCGGGCTGATCGACGATATCGTGGCCCGGCGGACGGACCTCGGTGACGCGCTGGCCGACGGCGTGGACGCCGCTGCCGAGCGATTCGGCGGGCATGGCCTCGTCCCGACGGTGAAGGCCATGGAGCTGCCGGCCTACGACCCCCGTGGCGCCACCAGCATGGCGCTGGCCTACGCGACCAGTGACCGCGGCGCCTGCCACCGCCGAGCCCGGCCGGTCGAGCAGGAGCCCTTCGACGGCCCCTGGGACCCCGACCGAGCCGCCGAGGCCGTGATCAGTGAGCAGGACCGTCGCTCGGTGCTCTGGAGCCTCATCGTCGACGACTTCGCCGGCGACGTCTTCGCCGACCTCGGTGCCGAGTGGCTGGCCGCGGTCGGCCTCGACTACGAGCCCGAGGAGCTCCGCCTCGCGGGCGAGCGGGTCTGGACGCTCACCCGGCTGTTCAACGTCCGCGAGGGCCTCACCCGTGAGGACGACGCGCTCCCATCGATGCTTCGCGAGGCCGCCGGCGGCGAGGGTCATGGCGGCGTGGACGTCGACCGCTTCTCGGCGATGCTCGACGCCTACTACGCTCGCCGGGGCTGGGGACCGGACGGCCGGCCGACCCGGGAGACGGTCGAGCGGGTGGGCCTGGGCGACATAGTGGACGCGGAGACGCCGCTGGCCGCAGAGGCCGCCGTGTTCGAGCCAACTGACGCGGCCTGACGGCCCGGGCTCAGAACCCGAATACCGGGACGAACCGGAACGTGAGATAGGAACCGACCGTCGCGATGGCCGGCACGACGTTCTGCATCAGGACGACCCTGGCGGTCGTCACGGGGTTGAACAAGGCCCCCGGACTGGGGATATCCTTGACATCCTCCTCGCCGATCGGAGGGAGGTCCTCGCCCGGCTCGTCGGCCGCCAGCGCGTCGACCGCGACCGGGGCCCCACCGTCGCCAGCGACTAATTCTGTTCCGGTCATCGGTCGGGTCGCGCGGCCCCAGCCCAGTCCGACGATGGACATGGTCGCGATGATGACGAAGCTGGCGGGGATACCCAGTGCCGAGAGAAAGACGACAAGCGTCGAAGAGACCGACGCGACGACGATGGCCGCAGTCAAGGGGAGCTCCGTGATGTCACTGCCCATCGTCTCCAGGGTTCGTCGAGCGATGGTGAACGCACCGATGGCGACGGCGACACCACCGAAAACGATGGCCGGGTTCATCGCCAGTTCCCCACTGCCGACTAGCGGTGCAACGGCGTTGGCGATGTTCGAGGTCCCCGAGGAGTAGGCCATCAGACAGCCAATGGCGACGACGGTGACCGTCCCGCCGAGCTCCCGGCGGTTGGTCGTCCGGTGGATCCGTGGGATGGGGACGACACCGGACCGGTCGAGGTCGAACAGCGGCCCCGTACTGCGTTCGATCGCGATCATCCCGTTCAGCCGCGCGTAGAAGTACCGGCCGATGACCAGCGAGACCCAGAAGCCGATGATCGGGGAGACGACCCACCATACGACGATCTGCCCCATCACGGCGAAATCCAAGACGTCACCCGCCAGCCCGAGGCCAGCGATCGCCCCCACCGCAGTCATCGAGGTCGACGCTGGCACACCGAAGAGGTTCCCGACCAGCAGGGCGATTCCGATGAAAAACAGCACCGCGATGGAGGATTCGAGCGTGAAGATGCCGGTGTCGATAACGAGTTCGGTGCCGAGTTTCGTCACGACGTTCCGGCCCAGCGTCCAGGCACCAAGAAAGAAGAACACGCCCATCAGGGCCGCGGCGACAGGTTTGGAGATGGCGTTGGCACCGACGGCCGGCCCGAACGCCGGCCCCGTGGTCGAGCCACCGATGTTGTAAGCGACGAACATCGCGACGAGGACGCCAGCGACGAGGAGTGCGCTGATCATCGGTCCTCGGTCTCCTCGTCCTCGCCAGCCCTCTCCGCCTCGCCATCTTCACGCTCGGCCGCTCGCTGTTCTTCTAGGGTCTTCTCTACGGTCTCGCCGACCTTCTCTTCGACCGTCTGCTCAACCGTCTCCTCGACCGTCTCACCGACTTTCTCTTCGACCGTCTCCCCTACCGTCTGCTCGACCGTCTCGCCGACCTTCTCTTCGACCGTCTGCTCAACCGTCTCCTCGACCGTCTCACCGACTTTCTCTTCGACCGACTTCTCTACCGACTTCTCTACCGTCTCCTCGACCGCCTCCCCTACCGTCTGCTCGACCGTCTCGCCGACCTTCTCTTCGACCGACTTCTCTACCGTCTCGCCGACCTCTGCCTCGACGGTTTCGTCGACCGTCTTCTCGACGGTTTCTCCGACCGTTTTCTCGACCGTCTCGTTGACGGTCGCCTCGACGGTTTCCTTCACCGCCGTTGACATCCAGTCCGGATCGAACCGGGCCATCTTCCAGACGACGTGGAGGATGTATGAGACGAGCACCCCGAAGCCGAATGCCAGCCCAACGACGCTCCCGGCGACGACGATCAATCCGACCGAGACCGCGATCAGCAGGCCGTAGGTCAGGTCGATGAGGGAATCGACGCGGTTCGGGTTCACGCGCCACCCGGGCCGAAGGCCACCTGCCTGAGTAGAACGAATACGGGCTCAGCGGATGTAATAGAACTCATATATGTGATACACTCCGCTCGCGCAAGTAGCTTGGCAAAGACGTCGCGGCGGACCGTCCGTGTCCAAACTCGGTAGACGCCTTGCACGACGAACACGGACTCCCGCTGGCTAGCGGGACGGGGAGGTGCTGACTCCACGCTCGGTACTCTGCTGGCCCATTCTGACAGCCTCGGAGAACGTGCCCGCTGATATCTGCCAAGACTATTGATACCAACAAACCGGCAAAACGGTACCTCCCCACCGCCTGAACCCAGGGTTCGAGTGGGGCTATGACATCGTCCCGTACCCCGTGAGTCCCGATAGGATGTCGTCCATCTGGTCGATCTCCTCCCGAAGGGCCACCACGCCCGATTTCTCCGCGCGATCGGGGTTCGCGAGCACCCGGACGTCCTGTGTGCCGACCGAGACGAATCCGAGCCCGAGCGCATCGGCACTCGCCCGGAGGCCGAGGCCGGCGTCCGCCCGCCCGTCCGCGACCGCTCGGGCCGGGCTCTCGTGGGCTTTCACCGTTCGCCCGTAGCCGTCGATGGATCGCTCCACAGTCCCTCGGTCAGTGCCGCGCTCCTCAGCCAGATCGGACACCGCGCGGTCCAGATCGGTCCGCAGGCCCGACGCTCGGTCTCGGTTGAGGAGTGCCAGCTCCCGGTCGACGAGGTCGGCGAGACCTGCCACGTCCTCCGGGTTCCCCGACGGGACGACCAGGCCCCACTCCCGCGTCCACCCGCCGAGGTCGACGGCCGCCACCTCGCGCTCGATCGGCCCCGCGGCGACGGCGAAATCCGGGACGCCGTCGCGGAGGCGCCGGACGCCCTCCCGAGAGCCGAACGGGAGGAACCGGGGGCGATCGAGCCGGTCGAGGAGCCGCGACAGCGCGGGGTCGTCCTCACCGAGACCGAGCACCGAGGGCGGCCGGACGTCGGCCGAGAAGAGCTGCACGTCGACGCGTTCCCCCGCGGCGAGGTACTCACGGTCCGGATCCACCGCCACGAGGCCGTCGGCCTCCACGAGGCTCGTCGTCGCGCCGCTGCCCTTGTCGACGGGGTAGACGAGCGTCTGCCCACGCCCCGTCTCGACGAGGCCGACCGGCATCAGCCGGAGTCGGCCTTCGGCGTATCGCTCGCCCACGGCCATCTCGCCCGAGACGGACGCCGCCTCGGCCGGCGGCAGGCCCGCCGCCGATCGGATCGCCGGGGTGACGAACCACCGGAAGATGGTGAGCGCCGAGACGGGGTAGCCGGGGAGACCGACGTACGCCGAGTCGTCGATCCGCCCGACGAGCATCGGTTTGCCGGGCTTGACCGCCACGCCGTGGAGGAGCAGCTCGCCCCGCTCCTCGACGACGCGGTAGACCACGTCCACCGCGCTGGCACTCGTCGACCCCGACGAGAGCACGAGATCGCAGCTGTCGGCGGCGTCCTTGAGCGTCTGCTCCATGGCCGCGTAGTCGTCGCCAACGTGGGGGTAGACGACCGGCTCGCCGCCGGCCTCCGCGACCGCAGCCTCGATGGTGTGCGTGTTGACGTCGTAGATCTGGCCGGCCGCGTGGTCGATCCCACCGCCGGGCCTGACCAGCTCGTCACCGGTCGAGATGATGCCGACTCGGGGCCGGGTTCGGACGGGAACGGCGTCCACACCGAGCGCCGAGAGCAACCCGATCTCGCGGGCGGTCAGGCGGTTGCCGGGGCCGAGTGCCCTGGCGCCAGCGGCGACGTCCGAGCCCGCGGCCATGACGCCGTCACCCGGGGCGAGCCCGGTCCGGACCTCGACAGCGTCGCCATCGCTGTCCGTCCGTTCGACCATCACGACCGCGTCGGCGCCCTCGGGGAGCACCGCGCCGGTAGATATTTCCACCGCCTCGCCGTCACCGACCGCAATGGCCGGGGCCTCGCCCGCGTGGACCTCGCCGACGAGGTCGAGGGGGACCGGGTCAGCCTCGTCGGCGCCGAAGGTATCCTGCGCCCGAACAGCATACCCATCGACGGTCGCCCGGTCGAAGCCGGGGACGTCGATCGCGGCATCGATCCGGTCGGCGAGCACGCGGCCGCGGGCCGACGCGAGGTCGACCTGCTCGGTACCCCGACCGAGGTCGAGGGCCGCGATGGTCTCCCTCGCGACGGCCGGATCGACCAGGTCGCGGAACTCCTTGCGGGCGCTCACGGCTGCCACTCCCAGTCCTCGACGTCGACGGTCTCGCCCGCCGGGATGCCCTCGCGGGACTCCGGGACGACCACCCAGCCGTCGGCGAGCGCGACCGAGGAGAGGACGCCGGCGCCACTCGTCCGGGTCGGGATTGCCACACGGTCGCCCTGGTGCTCCTCGAGCCGCACGCGGGCGAAGGTTCGGACCCCCGGTTCGCTCCGGACCTTGCGGTCGAGCCGCGCCCGGACGGCCGGGGGATCGTTTAGTGGCATGTCGCCGGCCCACTTCACCGCCGGCCGCAGGAGTTGGACGGCGTTGACGAGCGTCGACACCGGGTAGCCGGGCAGCATCAACACGGGCGTCTCCCCGACGACACCCAGGGCGACCGGGTGGCCTGGGCGGAGGCCGACGCCGTGGAAGACGACCGCGCCCATCGACGCCACGACGTCGGGGAGGAGGTCGCGCTCGCCCACGGAGGAGCCACCCGTGGTGACGACGAGGTCACAATCCAGGTCGCGCTCGATCGCGTCTCGGAGGGCGTCCTCGTCGTCGGTGACGACATCCCGGTAGGTCGGGTCGCCACCCCAGCGCGTCACGAGCTGTGCGACGGTCATGCCGTTCGTCTCGATGACTTCGCCGGGGGCTGGGTCCGATTGGACGAGCTCCTCGCCCGTGGGGATCACGCCCACCGTGGGCGACGCACGGACCTCGACCTCGGTGACGCCGGTGGACTTCACCAGGCCGAGATCCGAGGGGCGGAGCCGGTGGCCCGCCTCGAAGAGGGGCTGGCCAGCCTCGACGTCCTCGCCGACGGGGGCGACGTTCTCCCCCTCGGGCACAGCGTCGAACACCTCGAGGTCGTCCCCGACGGTCTCGGTGTGCTCGACCATGACGACAGCGTCGGCGCCCTCGGGGAGCGCGCTCCCGGTGTGGACCTGGACCGCCTCCCCCCGGGCGACAGAGACGTCGGGTCGGGCGCCGTCGCCGCGCCGCAGGACGGCCGGTGACCGGTCGCTCGCGCCGAAGGTATCCTCGGCCCGGACCGCGTAGCCGTCCATCGCGGCCCGTTCGTAGTGGGGTACGGCCCGGGCAGCGGTGAGGGGCTCGGCGAGCACCCGAGAGTCGGCGTCGACCAGCGCGACCGTTTCGGTCCGGCCGTGGGGGACCACGTGCTCCCGGAGCCGCTCCCGGGCCTCGCCCAGCCGGATGCGGTCCGTGAAGCCGGCGTGGTCGTGGTCACTCATTGCCGGTTCCTGGGGCTCCGCGCCTAAGTCAGTACCCGTTCGGCGACTCGGCTCTGGCAGGCGATCTCGGTCCGTCGTGACGGCCCGCCACCGGTGACGGCGCGTCGGCCACCGTTCGGGTGGCGCTCACGGCGACTCACTGGTATCGGAGTTCCTCCGTTGACACGCCAACGGGACAACCCGCTGCCTCGACCTCATGGAAAACCTATTCTTGGCGCCACCGCGCATGAGGGGACGATGAGCTCCGTCCGGCAGGGCGTCGCGATCGGGACGGCCGGCAAGGCCTCGGTCGTCCTCGCCGTCGTCACCGCCCAAGCCATCGCCTTCGGCGCCTGCTACCTCGCCGGCGTGCCGACGCTCTACCTCGGTGTCGCGATCCTCACGGGGGCGTTTCTGGGCTGGCGCTCGGACCTCGGCTGGTTCGGCCTCGGCATCGCGGCCTTCGGGGTCGTCCTCCTGCTGGCCCTCGGGATGCCGCTGGTGCTGTTCGTCCTCCGGCTCGAGCCAGACCTCGTGGCCGAGGCCGCGCTGTCGCCCGACGTCCATCGGATGCTCTACCTTACGATCTACGGCCCGCTACTGGCCGCCCTCGTCGCGCTACTCTTCGGCGTGCCGCTCGCCTTCCTCCTCGCCCGCGGGTTCGCCGGCCAGGCGATCGTCGAGAGCCTCGTGGACCTCCCCCTCGTGGTCCCCCACTCGGTCGCCGGGATCCTGATCCTCTTCGGCTTCGGCCGACGGGGCCTCTTCCCCGAGCTCTCGATCTTGACGACGACCGTGGGGCTCGTCCTCGCGCTGACCTTCGTCTCCTCGCCCTACGCCGTGAACGCGGCCCGGGAGGGCTTCGAGGCCATCGACGACCGGCTCGAGTACGCCGCGCGGAGCCACGGGGCGAGCCCGTTCGAGAGCTTCCGCCGCGTCCAGGTCCCGCTCGCTGCTCGCGGGATCCTCACCGGCGGGCTGCTCGCCTGGGCGCGCTCCGTCAGCGAGTTCGGCGCCGTCGCGGTGGTCGCGTACAGCGTCCGGTTCTTCTATCCGGTCGCCTGGCAGGAGTCGGTCTCCCAGCTCGCCCCGGTGTTCATCTACAACACCTACACGTCCCAGGGGCTCGCGGAGGCCGGGGCCGTCTCGGCCATCCTCCTGCTCCTCTCTGGGGCGGTGTTCCTGGCGATCAGGTCGATCGCGTACGACGACGCGCGGGTGGGACCGTGAGCCTCGAGGTGGACGTCGCCGCGACCTTCTCGGCCACCGGCGCCGAGCCCTTCGAGATCGAGGTCAGTCTCTCGGTGGGGACCGGGGAGACGCTCGTCGTGCTCGGACCAAGCGGCAGCGGGAAGACGCTCCTCCTGGAGACGGTTGCGGGCTACCACGGCCACGAAGGTGTCGTCCGGGCCGACGGCGAGGACGTCACCGACCGGCCACCGGAGGACCGCGACTTCGGGTTCGTCTTCCAGAACTACGCGCTCTTCCCCCACATGACGGTCCGAGAGAACGTCGCCTTCGGGACGCGCTACCACCCGGAGGGTCGGGACCCCGAGGCGCTTCTCTCGGAGCTCGGCATCACCGACCTCGCCGAGCGGACGCCGCGGACGCTCTCGGGGGGTGAGGCCCAGCGGGTCGCCCTCGCCCGGTCGCTCGCTATCCGGCCGTCGACGCTGCTGCTCGATGAGCCGCTCTCGGCTCTCGACGTGCCGACCCGGGAGACGCTCCGAACCGACCTCGCCGAGACCATCGCGGACGTGACCGCCCTCTACGTCACGCACAACCGGACGACGGCACTGGAGCTCGCCGACCGAATCGCCGTGATGCGCGACGGACAGGTGGTCCAGACGGGCTCCCCCGACGACGTGTTCGAGCACCCCGCGACGCCGTTCGTGGCGGGCTTCACGGGGAGCAACTGCGTACCGGCCGTCGAGTGGGCGGACGCCGTCGCGGACGGGACGGTGGCCGAGGGCGAGCGCCTCGCCATCCGCCCCGAACACGTGGTGCTCGGCGAGAGCGGCGCGACGGCGACGGTCGAGCGCGCGACCCGCGGCGACGTCGGCCATCGGGTCCGGCTCGGCCGCGAGGGCACAGCCGTCGAGGCCTACACGACGGACCCACCGGCCGTGGGTGACGAGACGACGGTGCGGTTTCCGACCGACCGGGTGACGCGTCTGCAGCGTGAGGCCGACCGGGACTGACACCCGACCTCTGTCGACACCGATTTAGGTTACACGTAGCGGCGGCACGTCGCCCAGAACCGTTACGCAAAACCTTGATGCCCGCTGGAGTGAAACGCCGCCACAGTGGCCATCTCCTTCGAGTACGGGGCCAACGACCGATTCGAGCTCTCTGTCGGAGAGTTCGCCGGCGCGTTTGGAGATTCGGTTACAGTCTTGCCGATCGTCATCGCCGTCGGCACCCTCTCTGGCTACTCGCTCGGGACGCTCCTCCTCGGCTTCGGGGTCTTCCAGGTCGTGTGGGGACTCTACTACCGGGCCCCGATCTCCGTCGAGCCGATGAAGGCGCTCGCGGCGTTGGTCATCGCGGGCGCGCTCACCGCCGGCCAGCTCGCCGCTGCTGGACTGCTCGCCGGTGCGGTCCTCCTCGTCGCCGGCGGGACCCGCACGCTCGACCGCATCGAGCGCCTGGTCGGCGTGCCGGTGGTCCGGGGCATCCAGCTCGCCGTCGCGCTCGTCCTCGCCGAGACTGGCCTCCAGCTCGGTCTCGAGGGCGTGTCGATGGCGCTCGCCGCCGTCGCCGTCGTCGTGGTCGTCGCCATCGCCGGGTTCCGGCGAGCGGGCGCACTCGTGGTCGTCGCCCTCGGGATGGGCTGGGCGGCGGTCCAGGCTGGGCTCCCGGCACCGGCGCTCCCGGCAGTGACGGTCTCGCTACCGACCGTCTCGGCCGTCCTCACCACCGACGTCCTCGGGGCGACCGCGGGCCAGCTCGCCATGACCGTCGGGAACGCCGCAGTCGCCACGTCGCTGCTCCTGTCTGACCTCTACGAGCGGGACGTCTCCCCGGACGCCCTCGCCTCGAGTATGGGCGCCATGAACCTGCTGGCGGTCCCCCTCGGCGCGATGCCGATGTGCCACGGGAGCGGCGGCGTCGCCGGCAAGTACGCCTTCGGGGCGCGGACGGCCGGGGCGAACGTCATCCTCGGCGTCCTCTACCTCCTCGCAGCCGTGTTCGCCGTGGGCCTCTTGGCGGCGTTCCCGCTGGCAGTCCTCGGGGTGGTGCTCGTCCTCGTCGCACTCGAACTCGGCCGCACGGGGCTCGAGACGTCGAACCTCCCGCTCACGCTCCTCGTCGGGATGCTGGGGCTGCTCACCAACGTGGGACTGGCCTTCGTCGCCGGTGTGGCCGTCCACCTGGCGCATTCACGGTGGCGGGCCGCCGGCTGAGGCGAGTGCGGAGGCCTGAGATCGTTGCCCGGCTCGCCCCCCGCCGGAAGCGTTTAGAGCGGCCCGGCGGTACCTGCGCGTAGCGATCCCGGTCGCCGGTCAGCCCCCAGCCCGTCGACCGCCCCACCCCATGAGCGAGGAGATCGATACCGACGTCCTGCTCGACCGGCTCGGCTTCGACGCGGAGCGGAACGTCCTGACCACGCGGCAGGCGACCGTGCTCGCCCTTCGGGAGCGGAACGTCTCCCAGGCCGACATCGCGGGGCAACTAGGTACCTCTCGTGCCAACGTCGCCAACGTCGAGGCCAGCGCCCGGTCGAACGTCGAGAAGGCGCGGGAGGCCGTCGCGTTCGCCGACGCCCTCCGGGCGCCGGTCCGGGTCAGTATTGGGGCCGGCACCGACATCTACGACGTCCCGGACGCCGTGTATGCGGCCGCCGACGAGGCCGACGTCACGGTCGAGTACGGCGCGCCGGCGCTCATGAAGGCTGTCGTCGACGAGGTCGACGACGCCATCCAGGACCGGGTGGTGACGGCGCCACTCCTCGTGACCGTCGGTCGCGACGGTCTCGTCACGGTGCGGCGGTCCGATGGTGATGGCGGGTGAGCGCAGGGACGTCTAGACGCTCGGCGATCGGCTCAGCAGGTCGGTGAACGCCCGGACGCTGTGGTCCGCGGAGACGTACTCGCCGCGGAGCGCCGCGTCGTGGCGGTCGACGTGGATGCCGTCGAGGCCCGCGTTCCACGCCGCACCGATGTCGTGGGGGCCGTCGCCGGCGTAGACGCCCGTGCCACCGTTCACGTCGAGGCCGGCCATCGCCGTCTCGAGCGGTGTCGGGTCCGGCTTCCAGCCAACCGACTCGTCACAGCAGACCACCGTGTCGAACCAGTCGCGGATGTCGAGGTGCTCGAGCACCGGGCCGGTGATCGGCGCCGGGCAGTGGGTCACGAGGCCGGTCGGCCCCTCGATTTCACCGACGAAGGCGGCGTCGTCGTAGAGGTAGGTAGCGGCGACCCGGGCGTCGGTCTCGTCGACCTCGTGGAAGGCCGACCAGAACCCCCGCTCGGTGAGACCCTTAGCCGCCAGGAGGTCCCGCCGGGAGGCCTCCGAGCCGTGCCAGATACGGCGGATCTCCGCGTCGGAGAACGTCGTGTCGAGGTCGTCGCCCACTTTGGAGAGCGTCGCCCGCTTGTAGTCGAACTCGACGTCCACGAGCGTGCCGTCGAGGTCGAAGAGCCAGAAATCGTAGGCGGGCGGTGCCATCGTCGGGAGGGCGTAGGCGCGTGACCGGTATAGGTCTTCGGTCGCGGTTCTCGGGCCTGAGAGCCCGGCTCCGGGCCGCACTCAGTCGAGGAGGCCGACTTCGTCCCGGAGGTCGGCTGGCCGCTCGACGGGCCCGTTCACGAAGAGGCCGTGGCCGATGATCCCCGCCGCGACGACGGCAAACACCGGGACCGAGGCGGCCATCGGGACCGACGTGAGCCACCCGACGGCCACGCCGGCCAGCAGGCTCGCGAGCACCCCGCCGAGGACGACGTCGTAGTACTGGAAGGTGTAGGCCACTAGCCGGGTGTTCCTGGCCCGGCCGGAAAACGGTGACGGGACTCAGCGGACGTCGTCGAAGAACTCGGCGAGATCGAGGTCGCGGTCGGTGATGCCGCCCTGCTCGTGGCTGGTCAGTCTAACCTCGACCTCGCCGTAGCGGATGCAGATCTCCGGGTGGTGGAACTCCTCCTCGGCGATCTCGCCACACTCCGCGGCGAAGGCGACTCCCGAGAGGTAGTCGTCGAACGCGTACGCGCGGACGATCTCGTCGCCGTCCCGTTCCCAGTCCCGCGGGAGGCGACGCTCGATCTGGTCGTCGTCGAGGCGCTCGGCCATGGTCCACCCGTGGGGAGCGGGCGGGATAAAGACTGGCCGAGGACCGTCTCAGTCCGCGGTTACGCCGGTCGCCGCGTACCCGGCCGAATGGATTGCCTCGAGGAGGTCATCCTGGTTCACGCCGGCCTCGTAGTAGAAGACCAGCACGAAGGTGCCGTCGACGAGGAGCTGCTGGCACTCCCAGACGAAGTCGTCCGCGGGGAGGGTCAGACCCTGGTGTTGGCTCGAGGCGAACTCGGGGTCGTCGTTCCCGGAGTGGACGTACCAGTCGTCGCCGACGCCCACGTGGTCTGCGATGATGCCGCCGAGCTCGACCGTGGCGCGGTGCATCGCCACCTCGTCGTCTGGGCCGTAGCCCGTCTGAACGATCGCGCCCACGAGCTCGATGTCCCCCGGCTCGAGCAGCGCTTCGGTCTGGCGCCGGAGGTTTTCCTCGACGGTGTCGTCCATCGGGTCGGAGTAGGGTGAGGGCGCAGAAACCAATGCTGGTTCCGTCAGCGCACGATCGACGCGGAACCACCGCCGCCGCGTCACCCAAAAGACCCTTGTCGGTGCCCGGCCTCCCGTCGGGTGAATGCTGTCCTGGCTCCGGCTCCGCGCCCGCCGGGCCTACGAGCGACTGCTTCGCCGGGAGATCGACGGCGCCCCGACGCACGTGGCAATCATCCAGGACGGGAACCGACGGTACGCCCGAGCCAACGGGCGGGCGGCGACGGATGGTCACCGGGAGGGCGCCGACACCACCGAACGTGTCCTCGAGTGGTGCGAGGAGCTCGGCGTGGAGGAGCTCACGCTGTATGCCTTCTCTACGGAGAACTTCAACCGCTCCCGGGAGGAGCGCCAGCACCTCTTCGACCTCCTCCGGGAGAAGCTCTACGAGTTCGCCGATTCCGATGAAGTCCACGAGAACGAGGTGTGCATTCGGGCGCTCGGCGCGGTCGACCGGCTCCCGACGCACGTCCGGGAGGCCATCGACTACGCGGAGGCCCAGACCCGCGACTACGACCGCTTCCGGCTGAACGTCGCGCTGGCTTACGGCGGGCGCAACGAACTCCTCGGGGCGGCCCGGGACGTCGCGGGGGCCGTCGACGCGGGCGAGCTCGATCCGGCTGCCATCGACGTCGCTGCCGTCGAGGAGCGGCTGTACGACCGCCCCGTCCGCGACGTCGACCTCATCGTCCGCACGGGTGGGGACGAACGGACCTCGAACTTCCTGCCGTGGCACGCGAACGGGAACGAGGCCGCGGTGTTCTTCTGTGCGCCGTACTGGCCGGAGTTCTCGAAGATCGACTTCCTCAGAGCAATCCGCACCTACCAGGCCCGGGAGGCTTCCTGGCGCCGCAGTCGGTCGGACCGGGCGGTCGCGCTGGTGCGGGCGGTGGCCCGACTGGAGCTCGACGAAGCGCGGGCGGTCGCCGGTCGACTCGCCGATCTCCTGCCCCAGGGCGAGCGCGAGGTCGTCGAGGAGATCGAAGCCGAGGCCGAGCCGGCGGACTGAGCGGCCGGAGTCAACGTCGGTACGCGCAGTTATGCCCGCAGCACGCCAATCGGGCGGTGGTTGAGACGGTGACGACCCAGTACTACACGGCGACGAGCATCGACGGGTATCTCGCCGACGAGGACCACGCCCTCGACTGGCTCGACCAGTTCGAGGACGTCGAAGGCATGGGGGACCATTACCCGGCGTTCTTCGCCGAGGTCGGCGCCCTCGCGATGGGGTCGACGACCTACGAGTGGATCCTCGAGCAGGAGGGCCTCCTCGAGCACCCGGAGCGATGGCCGTACGACGTTCCCGCGTGGGTGTTCAGCAGTCGCGAGCTGCCGGCCGTCGAGGGCGCAGACGTCCGGTTCGTCGAGGGAGCCGCCGCGCCCGTCCACGCGGACATGGTGGAGGCGGCCGATGGCAAGAACGTCTGGCTCGCCGGCGGTGGGGACCTCGTGGGGCAGTTCTACGACCAGGGGCTGCTCGACGAAATCATCCTCACCGTCGCGCCCGTGACACTCGGCGCGGGGGCACCCCTGCTGCCGCGGCGAATCTCGACCCCGCCGCTCAGACTGGTCGACGTCCAGCAGTATGGCGACGTGTTCGTGGGCCTGACCTATGCGGTGGAGGATGCCAGCGAGGGGTGAGCGAATCCGGCGATCCATGAGAATCGTTGCCCGGCCGATGCGACCGGAGACACCGCTGGGGCTGCCCGCGATTCGGCCTACCGGCCGAACCGACGCTTCCGATCCGCGTAGTCGAGCAGCGCCCGGAGGTAGTCCCGCTCCCGGAAGTCGCGCCAGTTGACGTCGGTGAAGTAGAGCTCGGAGTAGACGGACTGCCAGATCATGAAGTCAGAGAGCCGCTCGGCGCCGGTCTTGATGACGAGGTCCGGCTCGGCGGGAAAGACCAGACGCTCCTCGACGTCCTCGGCGGCGATGTCGTCCGGCGAGACGTCCCCCGTGGCTACACCCTCTGCCAACGATCGGACCGCGCCAGCGAACTCGTGTTTGCCCCCGAGACCGATGCTCACGTGGATGGGCGCGTCGGCGCGTTCGGTGTCTTCCGGGCCGCGAACGGCGAGGTCGCGAGGGGCATCGACCGCCTCGAACTCGCGACGGAGCGTCGGCACCACCGCCCCGTCGAGCACGCTCACGTAGACCGAGACCTGGTCGGCGCCGTGCTCGAACGCCCACCCGAGGAACTCCTCGACGGTGTCGTAGGCGCCTGACTCGAGGAGGTCGCGCTCCGTGATCACGAGCGCGACGTGGGACGGTCGGGCGTCGTGCCCCCGGCGCAGCCGCACGGCGAGGTACCGGTCGTAGAGGCCCACGGGCCGGAATAGGTCGCTGCCGTGCTAAGCCCTGCGGAAGCCGGCGGGGTTCAGGAACAGGTAAGTACGCCGACTCGGAACCGGCGTGCCGTGCAGCGGAGCGTGCGACGGGCCCTGGCGTTCGCGCTCGTGGGGACACTCGCGCTTTCGACGCCACTCGTCGGGCCGACGGTGGCCGTCCCTTTCGCGCTGATCGCCGTCGTAGGTCGCCTGGTCTCCAGTGGCCCGGTCTTCGAGGTGTTCGCGAGGCCCGAGGACCGGGTCGAGGGCCAGCTCCGGGCCCTGGTGGCCTTCGCCCTGGTCGCGACCGGGCTTGCACTCCTCACCTCGCTCACCGGCCTGCCAGAGAGCGTCTTCGTCGCCGTAGTGCTGCTGGTGGCCTACGGCAACCTCACCGAAGCGGTCGTCTGTGACCGCCGGGACACGCCGCTCCGTCGCGCCCTCGGCTTCGCCGGCGGTGGGGCCCTCGCCGCGCTCGCCGGGCAGGTGGTCGGCGAGGCGCTCGCCGGCGTGCCGGTCCACGCCTCGACGGCCGCCTTCCTCGCCGCCAGCGGGGCCCTCGTGGGCGCGGTCCTCCGGGGCAGCCTCGTCGGCAAGGACGACCCGGCCGTGATGGCGACGACGGCGCTCGTCCTGTGGGTGCTCGCGTCCCTCGGCATCCGAGTCGACCCAGTCGGCCTCGTCGTCGCCCTGGCGGTCGCCGGGGCCATGGGGTACCTCGCCTGGCTGCTCGGCACCGCCTCGGTGAACGGCATGCTCACGGGGGTGCTCATGGGCCTCGTCACCATCGTCCTAGGCGGGCTGGGCTGGTTCGTCGCGCTCATCGCCTTCTTCGCCGTCGGCGGGCTCGCGTCGAAGTACCGGTACGAGGAGAAGCGGGAGCTGGGCGTGGCGGAGGGGAATGAGGGCGCCCGAGGCACCCGGAACGTCCTGGCCAACGCGACGGTCGCCGTCCTCGCCGTCGTCGGCTACGCGGCTAGCCCCCAGCTGGCGGCCAGCGCCTCGGTGTTCGTCCTGGCGTTCGCCGGCAGCCTGGCGACGGCGATGAGCGACACGCTCTCCTCGGAACTCGGCGTGCTGTATGGAAAGCCGCGCATCGTCACCACGTTCAGGTCGGTCGACCCGGGGACGGACGGCGGCGTCACCGTGGAGGGCACCCTCGCCGGGGTCGCGGGGGCGGCGTTGGTCGCCCTCGTGGCACTGGCGCTCCTCGGCGTCTCGCTGGTCGGCGTGGGCCTCATCGTCCTCGGGGGCGTCGTCGGGATGACCGTCGATAGCATCCTCGGGGCCACGATCGAGGGGCGGCTGGTCGGGAACCAGAGCGTGAACTTCCTCGCCACGCTCGCGGGGGCGGTCGTCGCGGCGGGCTTCGCGGTCGAACTCGGTATCGCGACGCTCTGAGGCCGAGGGGGATCACCGGCGTGGCTCGGCTCTAGACTCACTGCGACCCGGCCGACTCGAGCTTCTTCACCCGGGTCGACAGCGCTAGAACCGTCGCCAGCAGCGTCAGGGTCACCGCGGCCGCCGCGGCCAGGTCATGGGCCACGAGCGTGTGGTCAAGGGCACCGCCCACGAATTCGGCCCGTAGCGAAGTGTGGTGGTAGTCGCCGACGATCGGCGCGAAGTAATCGACGACGTCGTTCAACCAATACCAGCCGGCGGCGAGCGTGACGGCCCACACGGGGAAGTCGAAGTAGCGGTGGATCAGGAAGGCCTCGAGGACCATCGCGAGGTGGGAGAGGATCAGGAACCAGTAGAGCCAGACTGCGATGCCCCCGGGGCCGTTGAGGAACAGCTGGACGTAGGGCGTCCAGAAGCCCAGCTTGATGCACCCGAAGAAGGCGAGGGCGTGGACGGCGCCGGCCCACCGGCCGGCGTCGAGCTTCCAGGCGGCGAGCGAGAGCGCGATGAACAGCGTCGCGGCGGGACTGTCCGGAACGAGCGGCCAGGCGACGAGGGGCGTCCCGGCGAACTGGAATCGGTAGTACCAGAAGCCAAAAGCGGTGCCAGCCAGGTTGACGGCGACGATCAGCCACGCCAGGTTGAGGCCCAGGTTCTCCAGAACGCGGGGGAGCGGGGCGACGGTCCGGGGGAGCGACGACCGGGGCGGGAGCCCTCGCTCACCGATCAGGCGCTCGCGCCACCCGGCTGGGCCCGACATACCACCGGACTCGGTCGTCCGGAGCAAAACCGTGACGGAAGCCCGGCGGGGGTGGGCGCCGACCGCCCCCAGGTCCGGCGAACCGGTACGCCTTAGCCCGTCGCGCCCGTCATCCCGGCCATGCCCACCGAGACCGACTTAGAGGAGCTCCGGCGTGGCACGGAGCTCGTCAAGCGCGGCTTCGCCCGCATGCAGAAGGGCGGCGTCATCATGGACGTCGTCAACCCCGAGCAGGCCCGCATCGCCGAGGACGCCGGCGCGGTCGCCGTGATGGCCTTAGAGGCCGTCCCGGCCGACATCAGAAAGCGTGGCGGGGTCGCCCGTATGGCCGATCCCGCCCAGGTCGCCGAGATCATCGACGAGGTGTCGATCCCGGTCATGGGGAAGGCCCGGATCGGCCACACGAAGGAGGCGGAGATCTTAGAGGCGATCGGCGTCGACATGGTCGACGAATCAGAGGTGCTCACCCCCGCCGACGACCGCTTCCACATCGACAAGCGCGAGTTCACCGCGCCGTTCGTGTGTGGGGCCCGTGACCTGGGTGAAGCGCTCCGCCGCATCGACGAGGGCGCGGCGATGATCCGCACGAAGGGCGAGGCCGGCACGGGCGACGTGAACCAGGCGGTGCACCACCAGCGGACCATCAAGAGTGCCATCCGCGAGCTCGAGGGCATGACCCACGAGGAGCGCGAGGAGTTCGCCCGGGAGCTCTCGGCCCCGGCCCACCTCGTCCACGAGACGGCCGACATGGGCCGGCTTCCGGTCGTGAACTTCGCCGCCGGGGGCATCGCGACGCCGGCCGACGCGGCGCTGATGATGCACCACGAGTGCGACGGCATCTTCGTCGGGTCGGGCATCTTCGGCGCGGAGGACCCGGTGGCCATGGGCGAGGCCATCGTCGAGGCGGTCAACAACTGGGACGACGCCGAAGCCCTCGCCGAGATCGCCTCGGACATCGGCGGCGGCATGCGCGGCGAGGCGAACATCGACCTACCCGAGGAAGAGCAGCTCCAAGGCCGGGGCGTCTGAGACGCAGCGACCGGTCGCGGTGGTACCGCCGGCCACAAGGGGTTTTTCCGATGCAGACGAACGCAGCACCCACCCCTGGATGCGCCGACCCCTCCCCATCCTCCTGGCGCTGCTCCTCCTCACTGCTGGCTGTGTCGGTGTCGGCTCCGCGCCGTCGACACCCGGCGACGAGGCCCGGACTGCCAGTGTCACCGAGGTCGTTGACGGCGACACGCTGGAGGTCCGATTCGCCGATGGGAGCACGGATACCGTGCGCCTCCTCGGCGTCGATAGCCCCGAGACGGCCGCCGCAAACGAGCCCAGCGAGTTCGAGGGCGTTCCCGAGACCGAGGCCGGTCGACGCTGTCTCGCCGGGGCGGGCCAGAACGCCACGGCGTTCGTGTTCCGACTCGTCGCGGACGCGACTGTAGCAGTGGTCACCGATCCCGTCGCCGACCGTCGCGGCGACTACGGTCGGCTCTTAGCCTACGTCGAACTGCAGAACGGGACGGACGTGAACGAGCGACTGCTCGACCGGGGGCACGCTCGCGTATACGACTCCACGTTCTCGCGGTCGGAGCGGTACTACACAGCCGAGTCCACGGCCCAGACGGCGCGCCGCGGGCTCTGGCGGTGTCGCGACCCCGAGTCGATGGCCGGTGTGGACCGGACGCCACTGGCCGTCGTCGACGTCCACGCCGACGCCGATGGGAACGACAACGACAACCTGAACGGCGAATCCGTCACCATCGGCAACGAGGGCGAGGCGACGCTCCACCTCGGCGGGTGGACCGTGGGCGACGACGACGGTCACCGCTACACGGTCCCCGAGGGCGTCTCGCTGGACCCGGACGCGACCGTGACCCTCCACACTGGAAGCGGGTCGGACGGAGGCGGGACGCTGTACTGGGGCGCCGACGGCGCCGTCTGGAACAACGGCGGGGACACCGTCATCATTCGAAACGCGAGCGGGGCGGTCGTGCTGGAACACCGATACTGAGGACGGTCACTCGCCACCCGCTGCGTCGTAGGCGCCCGCCCGCTCGAGCTGACCCGTCTCCCGCAGCACGGCCGGCGTCCGACAGACGCCCCGGGCGCCCGTCACCTGGGGCACCACGCAGTTGTTGCAACTCTCGCAGACAGCAGCCGCACCAGCGCCGGCGAGCAGCCGGGCGGGCAGGCGCGGCTCGGCATAGAAGGGGCGGGCCATCCCCACCGCGTTGCATACCTCCTCGTCCAGCAGCCGATCGATCTGGCTGCGGTCGCGGATGCCGCCCTCCATGAGGACGGGGATGGAGACCGCCTCGGAGACGCGTCGACAGTACGCCTCGTTCCAGCCCGGCTCGAAGTCGTAGACCCACGACTCGACGCGATTGCCGAGGGCGGCGAGTCGGGCACCGAGCCGACCGCCGAACGTCTCGCGATACCCGTTCCTGAACGACCTATCAGACCAAGAGCGGGCGGGGTAGGCGCCCCGCACCACGCTCGCGTCCCAGAACGTCGAGGTGCAGACCGGCACGACCGCGTCGAAGCCGATGCGCTCCAGTTGCCGGCAGAGCTCGACGCCGTCCTCGAGGGAGAGTCGCGAACGCACGAACGGGGGCGCCGCGGTCTCGGCGGGGACCTTCGTCAGCAGCGGCACGTCGCCAGCTCGCTCGCGAATCTCGTCGTGGACGACCTCGAGGAACCGGGCCGAGAACCCGTCGGGCCCGACGCCGAACTCGTCGTCGCGTCCGTTGAAGAAGGGCGAGCAGAACTGTTGGATTATCCCCATGTTCGCGCCCGCGAGGTGGACCGCGTCGTACCCGGCGTCGACGGCCATCTCGGCGGATCGTCCGAAGGCCGCGGCGAGCTCGTACACCGCCTCGGTCGACATTATCCGCGACTGAAGATCGAGCGCCCCCAGACGGTCGAGCAGCCGGAGCGGCCAGGGTGGTCGCGAGACGGCGAGCTGGTAGCCGGGCCCCTCGAAGCCGTGGTGCCAGATCTCCCGGGCCCGGAGGCCGCCGTGCTCGAGCTGGATGGCGATGGAGGCGCCGTGGTCGTGGATCCGGTCGGTCAGCGCCGAGAGGCCGTTCACGAAGTCGGGGTCCGCGACGCGGGTCATCTGCGGCGCCGCACAGCCACCCTCCTCGGTGACGATGGTCGCCCCCTGGTGGATGAACCCTGCGCCCGAGGCGGCGGCCGGCTCGAGCTCCCGGATCAGGGTATCGACGGCATCGGGGCCGGTCCCGGCGCACTCGAGCAACGGCGCCCGGTAGAGCCGGTTCCGGAGCTCGAGGCCGGCGATCTGAAGCGGGTCCGCGAGCGAAGCCACGGCCGGCGGATGGCGTCCGGCGAAAATAACCGTTGGCCCGCTACCGCCACACTTCCGCGCCGCGCCCGATGTGGGTCTGGTACGCCGTCGCCTCGACGTCCGTCGCCTCGAAGGCGTCGACCATGGCCGAAGCGACCGCCCGCCGGCGGCCGTGGCGGCAGATCGCGAGCATGGTGGGCCCGGCCCCGCTCACCGTGACCCCCGTGGCGCCCGCCTCGAGAGCCGCCTCGCGAACCGGCTCGTAGCCCTGGATGAGCGCCGCCCGGGCGGGCGTCACGACCTCGTCCTCGAGCCCCTTGGCCACCAGCTCGGGGTCGTCCCGGCACATCCCGACGGCGAGGGTCGAGGCGGCCCCCACTGTATCCACGAGGTCGTCGAGGTCGACCGATTGGGGGATGACTTGGCGGGCCTCCCGAGTGGATACGACGATGTCGGGCAGGCAGGCGACGACCGGGAGGGAGGCGTCGACGGCCGTGACACCGTCGTCGGTGACGATCGTGAAGCCCCCGAAGATGGCCGGCGCGACGTTGTCGGCGTGGGCCTCCCCCGAAACGGCGGCCTCGCCTTCGGCGGCGGCTCGAACGAGTTCCTCGTCGGAGAGGTCGCGGTCGTAGAGCGCGTTCAGCGCGACCGCTGCGCCGGCTGCGCTGGCCGCCGAGGAACCAAGGCCGGAGGATGGACGGACACCCTTGTCGATCTCGATGTGGGCCGGGGCATCGAGGGCGTCGGCGACCACGCCCGCTGTGTTCTTCTTGGGGTCGGCCGGGATGTACTGGCTGCCGGCCCCGGTGACCTCGATGGTCGTCCGGTTCGCCCGCTGGACGCGGACCACGTCGGCTGGCCGGGAGAGCGCGACCCCGAAGACGTCGAAGCCGCTACCCAGGTTCGCGCTCGTCGCTGGCGCCCGGACGACGACCATGGGCCTCATTCCCGAGGGGGGTGGAAAAAGCTAGCGTCACGGCCTCGCGCCGTCGGCGAAGTCGCACCGAGAGGTGATAGCGGTCGTCGGAACATAAGAGCCATTCCGGACGCCGCCGAAGCGGCGGACGATGATCGGTGTCGTCGGCGGTGGCCTCGCGGGGTTGGCCGCCGCCTATCGCCTCCGCGAGCGCGGGCACGAAGTCGCAGTCTTCGAGTCGGCCGAGACGGTGGGCGGACTGGCCGCGAGCTACGAGACCGCCGGTGACCCGATCGAGCGCTTCTACCACCACCTCTCCGCCTCCGAGGAGACCATCGTCGAGCTGGCCGGCGCGCTCGGGCTCGGCGACGCCGTCGAGTGGCGCGTCGGGAAGAACGCCTACTACGTCGACGGGGTCGTCCACCCGATGGATACGCCGTGGGAGATCGCCGCCTACCCCCACCTCAGCCTCTACGATACGTTCCGGCTCGGCATGCTCGTTCTCGGCGTGGACGTCCGCGGCGGCCTCCCGCGCTTTGACACGTACGAGGAGCTCAACGCCTTCGAGGACGTCTCGGTCGAGGAATTCATCGTCGAACACACCACTCGCGGCGTCTACGAACGCTTCTTCGAGCCCCTACTCGATGCGAAGTTCGGCAGCCGCAAGGGGGACGTCTCCGCCGCCTGGCTGCTCGGCCGGGTCAAGTTCCGGGGGGAGCGAGACCCCCTCCGGGGAGAAGTGCTGGGGTATGTCGAAGGGGGCTTCCACCGGCTCGTCGAGGCGCTCGTCGACGCCGTCGGTCGAGAGCACATCGAGACGGGGACCGAGGTGGTCGACCTCGCGATCGATGGGGGCGCCGTCGAGTCGCTGACGGTCCAGGCAGACGGTGCTTCGGAAACCCGTGAGGTCGACGCCGTCGTCGTGGCGACGATGCCCGACGTCCTCGAGACCCTCACGGGGTACGCCTGCGAGATCGACTTCCAGGGCTCCGTCTGTGGGGTCGTCTCGATGCCGACGGAGCTCACGGGGACTTACTGGCTGAACATCGCCGACGATGCGCCGTTCGGCGCACTCATCGAGCACACGAACTTCGTCCCGCCCGAGCGCTACGGCGGCGAGCACCTCCTCTACGTCGCCAGCTACGTGCAGGACCCCAGCGAGCCGCTCTGGAGAATGGACGACGACGAGGTCCGGACGCACTGGCTCGCCGGCGTCGAAGACCTCTTTCCCGAGTTCGACGCCGACGCGATCAACTGGATGCGGGTCGCGCGGAACCCGAAGACGGCCCCGATCTACGAGCGCGGGTACCTGGACATGGTCGTCCCGTACGACCTCTCCGAGCCGGTCGCCGAAGGGGTCTACTACGCGGGGATGGCGAGCCGCGCACAGTACCCGGAGCGTAGCCTGAACGGGGCCATCGAGGCGGGCTTCGCATGTGCCGACCGAATCGGCCGGCGGCCCTGAGCCCTCACTCGTCGGCCATGGTCACGCTGTCGACGTCGGCCTGGGCGAAGGCGCGCTCGTGGTCGTCGAGTCGCGTCATCGTCCGGTACATACTGGCCCGATCCGCCTGCCGGATCCGGTGGCGGTAGTAGGCGTAGCCGACCAGGAACCACCCGATCAGTACGAGGCCCACCACGGGCCGGCGCACGAGCGTCACGACCCAGAACGACCCGGTCGCGAGCGCGCCCGCCAGGACGGCGAGTAAGAGCCCCCGATACCGGCGCAGCCGGAAGGTCGCGTTCGCGTAGTGCTCGGGAAACTCCCGGGGGAGGTTCCAGAGCCCGATAGCACAGAAGAAGTACGCCGTGAGGCTGGCCAGCCCGATGAACACGGAGAGGCCGATGAGCTCGTCGGCGAGCGGGACGAGGAGCAGCGGCGGCGCACCGAGGACGAGCAGCGCCCGGTAGGGCGTCCCGAAGCGCGGGTGGACCCGAGCCAGGGACTCGGGGAAGATGCCGTCCCGGGCCGCCCGCATGATCGTCCGCGATGCGGTCAGGATCGCCGTGCTGACGCTCGTGATGACCGCGAAGAGCGCCCCGGCGGCGACGAAGGAGGCCCCCCACGGCGGGAGGAACCGCTCGGCGGCGGTGGCCAGGTCGGCCGGCTGGCCCAGTTCGGTCCACGGGACGACCCCGACGAGGACGCCGACGAGCGCCACGTAGAACACCGTCACGATGGCGACGCCGCCGAAGAGGGCCAGCGGGATGGTCCGGCCGGGGTCGTCGATCTCCTCCCCGAGCTCGGTGAGAAGGCCGAAGCCGAGGAACGGGTAGAACAGTGCGATGGCGGCGATGCCGAACGCCCCGAGGTCCGGGAAGAGTGGCGTGTAGTTCGACGGGTCGACCGCCGTGGCGCCGGGCACGATGAACGTCAACAGCGCGACGACGAGTGCCGCGACGAAGACCATCTGGAACTGGGCGACGAGGCGGAGGCCGGCGACGTTGATCGCCACGACGAACACGAGCAGGAGGTAGATGAGCAGGGTTGCCGGGAGGTCGAGGAAGTACCGAGTGTAGTGGGCAAAGCCCGTCGCAGTCACGAGCAGCGAGGCCCACACGACGAGCGGGAGCGTAAATGGGACGAGGAAGCCCCAGAAGGGCGAGGTTAGCCGAGAGATGTAGACGTAGAGGCCGCCGGCGACGGGCATCGCCGAGCCCAGTAAAGCGTTGTAGAGGACGACGAACCCGGCGGGGATGGCGGCGAGGACAGCGGCGAGGATGACGCCCGGGCCGGCGCTCCCCGCGAGCGGCCCGGAGAGGACGTAGATCGGCACCGAGATGGCGTTCCCGACGACGAGAGCGAGGACGGCCAGCAACCCGACGCGCTCGGGCAGGAGGTCAGACCCGTCGCTCATTCGGCGGCGTGACCCTCGTCCGCGCGGAGCTGTCGGAGCCGTCGACGCCGGAACCACCGCCCGGCACCGAAGCCGGCGATACCGCCGGCGATGGGCCCGAGTACCACCAGCGAGGGGGCCAGCGCCATCGGGACGGCCATGCCGAGGCCCATCCCGACCACGAGGGCGCCCTCCGGGTACTGCGCCGCGGCGACCTCGCGCTCGGACGCGTCCATCGCCTCGGGGTCGTCGCGGAACCGGCCGATTGCCATGTGGTAGCCAATACCGTGTCGATGGCTTATACGTTATGGGCCGCCATGGTGCCGATTAGGGCGTCCGTGCGTCCCCATCGACCCCGGGGGCGTCGGCCAGGTCGACGTCCGCTGGCTCGGCGTCGTCGGCGACGACCACCTCGCCGTCGCGCTCCACGTACGCCTCGTCCGCGTAGCCGGGCTCGGCGTGCGGGTGCTCCGGGTCGGCGAGTCGCCCAGGCGTATCGGGTGCGGCCGGGAGTTCGCCGTCGGCGAACGCACCCAGTGGATCCGCGGCGGTGATGTCGTGGGCGGAGAAGAAGTCGGCGTAGCGCTCGAGGTGGGTCTCGATCTCCTCGACCGGGAATTCCATCATCTCCGTCCACCCGTGACGGGCGAAGTCGAGGTTCGCCTGGATGTGGGTGATCTCGCGGGCCCCCGCTTCCGTGTAGCCCGCTTCGAGCGCCGCGAGATAGGCGTCCGTCGTGGCGTCGAAGAGGGCGTCGAGGTGGTCGCGGCGCTCCTCGGCGTGGTCGGGGTCTGCCCGCTCGAGGAAGACCCGGGTGTGGAGGTCGACGAGGCGCTCACGGACGACGTCGCGGACGACGGGGGTCGTGAGGGCTCGCTTTGCGGCCCAGTGGCGTACCGTCTGGCGGAGCTTCACGACCGCTCCTTGGAGTTCGCCGAGGAAAGGTGTAGGGGACGCTCGGTCGCGCAGACGGGACTGGCACAGCGAATCTCGGTCCAAACCGATGCGAGCCAGTCCCTGTCAACGTGTCTGCCGAATAGCAATCCACATTAACCCCCCAGGCAAAGGAAATCCAACATGGGCGAGTCGTACGTGATTATCGGTGACGGCGTGGCCGGCAGCTCGGCAGCCGAGACGGTCAGGGAGCGCGCCCCGGACGCCGAGATCACCGTCGTCACCGAGGAGGGGGAGGCCCTCTACAATCGCATCCTCATCAAGGAGTTTGCGAAGGGGAAGCTGCCGGAGGCGCCCTTGGCGATCCACGACGAGGGCTGGTACGACGAGCGCGACATCGACCTCCGATTGGACACGCTCGTCACCGACGTCGACGCGGACGCCAACGAGGTCACCACCCACGATGGTGAGACGCTCGGGTACGACTCGCTGCTCGTCGCGACTGGCGGGACGCCGACGCAGCTGCCGGTCGAGCACAGCGACGCCGAGGGCATCCACCACTTCTGGACCTTCGAGGACGCCCGCCACATCGCCGAACACGCCGAACAGTCAGACCGTGGCGTCGTCATCGGGGCCGGCCTGCTCGGCATCGACTTCGCGGCCGTCTGTGGGGCCCAAGGCATCGAAGCGGACTACCTGATGCGCGGGAACGCCTGGTGGCGCTACGGCCTCTCGGAAGAGGGCGCCGAGATCATCCACGAGGCGATGCGCGGCCAAGGTGTCACCCCCGTCCTCGAGTCGGGCGTCGACCGCTTCGAGGTCGACGACGATGGCCACGTGACAGCGGCCGTCGACTCGAACGGCGACGCCCACGAGTGTGACTTCGTCGGGATCGCCATCGGCCTCAACTTCAACACCGAGTTTCTCCGGGGCACCGGCATCGAGACGGACGACGGCATCGTCGTTGACGAACACATGCGGACGACCGTCGGGGACATCTACGCGGCGGGGGACATCACGAAGTTCCACGACGTGATCATCGACCAGCAGAACCAGAACGGCTCCTGGGGGAGCGCGAAACAGCAAGGGACCGTCGCGGGCGAGAACATGGTGGAGGGACCCGAGGCCGCGACGTTTCGATGGGTGCCCTCCTATTCGATCACCCACTTCGACTTCCCCTTCCTCTCCTTCGGTCACCCCACCCTCGGCGACGACGAGTGCGAGCGCAAGTACTCCGACACCGAGTGGCGGCGGCTCACGTTCAAGGACGGCAAGCTGATCGGTGGCGTCCTGATCGGCGACCTCGCCCCGCAGTCGGCGTATAAGACCCTCATCCGGGAGGAGCGGGAGGTCGCCGACGAGAAGGAGGTCCTGCTGGCGGAGTCGGTGGATCTAGACGAGCTCGAAGCGCCCGCCCAGTAGGCCACTGGAGGACGTCCGTGCAGGTCGAGTAGCGTCCATCACACGTCCCGTAAAGGAACGCTTATAGACGGTCCTGCCGTCGCGTCGGATGATGTCGGACGCCTACCTCGCCCTGGAGACCGGGCGGGTCGTCGAGGCCCGCTCGCGCGTCCCGGGCCGCACGAACGGTGAGCTGGTGTTCACCACGGCCTACACCGGCTACGAGGAGAGCCTCACGGACCCCTCCTACGAGGAGCAGGTCCTGACGTTCGCGTACCCCCTGATCGGCAACTACGGCGTCCGAGACGAGCGATTCGAGTCCGACCGCGTCCACCCGAGCGCGGTCGTCGCCCGGGAGCTGACCGAGGACGTGGTCTCGTGGCTCGAAGAGGAGGGCGTGCCGGCGGTCGACACCATCGACACGCGCGACCTCGTCCTCGACGTCCGCGACCTCGGGGCGATGAAGTGTGGCATCTCCGCGGGGTCCGACGCCACCCCGGAGGCGGCCAGGGCCGAGCTCGACGCCTGCCCGCACATGAGCGACCACCTCGACATTGGGGCCCAGGTCAGCGTCGACGAGCCGGTCGCCTACCCGGGCGACGGGCCGTCCATCGCGCTGATCGACTGCGGCGCGAAGGGCTCCATCGTCGACTCCCTCCGGCAGCGCGACGCGGACCTCACCGTCCTCCCCTACGACGTGACAGTCGAGGAGGTCCACGACCTCGATCCCGACCTCCTGTTCATCTCGAACGGCCCGGGTGACCCGGAGAACTTCGAGGCCGCCGAAGCGCTGGTAGCCGAGCTTGCCGGCGAGCTCCCCATCGCCGGGATATGCCTCGGCCAGCAGGTCGTCGCGAACGCCCTGGGCGGCTCGACGGAGAAGATGGAGTTCGGCCACCGTGGAGTCAATCAGCCGGTTCGGGACCTCCGGACGGATCAGGTCGTGATGACGACCCAGAACCACGGCTACACCGTGGCCGACACTGGCGACCTCGAGGTCACGCAGGTCAACGTCAATGACGACACGGCCGAGGGCCTGGAGTCGGCAGAGCTGGCGATCCTCACGCGCCAGTACCACCCGGAGGCCCACCCGGGGCCCCACGACTCGCTGCCCTTCTTCGACGACGTGTTGGAGATGGCCCGGACGGCGGCCGCGGTGACGGCCGACTGACCCCTGGTGCCCGCGCGCTCGACCCCGCGCCTCGCGAGCGGCAGACATCACAGTAGAGTTGGACGACTGGTTGGTTCTAGAGAGTGGCTCGAACGTTCAGTAGACGAACGCCCATTCCGACACCAATAGATTGAAGGACGCCCAGTCGATATATGTGATAGGCTAGCATGCCACCGACGTTCCGCATCGCCCCCACCGAGGACGTACCGGAGGGGGCCGAGGTGTGCCACTACGACGAACTGGCCGCTCCGGCCAAAGAGCGGCTGCCCGAGGTCGCCGACCCGTCCGGGACGGTGACGGCCGACTCGGTCTTCGAGTCGACCGCGGAGAGCTGCGACCTCGTCAAGTTCACCGACTACTATCGGATCGAGCGGGTCTGATCGCTCTCGTAGAGTCTGGAGGACTACCTCCCCGTCAGTGTCATCCCTCGTAGGCGTCGGACTGCATCCGGATAGCCCGCGCAGCAACCCGATCGACCGCCGCGACGATCTCGGCCTCGAGCGTCGTGGGCTCGACCGCCGTCCGATGGGAGTGGGCCAGGACGACGTGTTGGACCTCGACCGGGAGCCCCGCGGCGGCGGCGACGTGGACCCCGAAGTGTGGGTGGCCGAGGAGGCGGCCGACGTCGGTTTCCTCCTCGCCGTCGAACTCGTAGCACTTGCTGACGTCGTGGACGAGCGCGCCAGCCAGCAACAAATCGAGCGATAGGTCGACGTCGTCGCGGTGGGCGAGGAGTACCTCGGCTTCGGCCAGCGCGCCGTCGACGACCCCGTTGACGTGCGGGACGAGGCGCTCGTCGGGCAGGTCCAACCGGGCCTGCTCGGGCGGGAGCCACGGGAGCGCTGCGAGGTCCTCGATCCCGTTCTCGGCCATCGCGGTCACCCAAGCCTGCAGCACGCCTTCGCGGAGGCCGTCGTCCTGGATGTCGTCGACGGCGGGGAAGGCCTCTCGGACCTGCGCTCGGGCGTCGCCCATGCGCCTCGCTCGTGGGGCCGCGGGATGAATCCGACGGCTACGGCGCCCGTTTGGGCTGGCCCCAGAACTCGTCGCGCTTTGCGCGGTCAGAGAGCGCCTGGACGTCGAGGGGTTCGTCCTTGGCGTGGAGCGCGGCCAGGGCCGCCCGCGCGCTCGGGTAGGTCGAGAAGTAGGTGACGACCTCCTCGACGGCCACCGTGAGTGGCTCCCGAGCCCGAGAGACGATGAGGTCGATCTGGCCGGTCTTGATCGCGTCCTCGAAGGCGGCCTCGTCGTCGAACTCGGCGATCTCGAAGAACGCCGAGAAACCCTCGATCAGCTCGCGGCCCGCCTCGGTGTCGGGGTCGGGAAACTCGTCGTCGGAGAGGTCGATCACGGCCGTTCCGGAGCGCGGGATGCCCTTGCCCGTCGCCGTCTGCGCCTTGTCGTACGCGCGGCCGAAGGTCGCCGCGGTGCCCATGACCTCGCCGGTGGACTTCATCTCCGGGCCGAGACGGGGGTCAGAGCCCGGCAGACGGTCGAAGGGCAGCACGACCTCCTTCACGGAGGGGTGGACCGGGACCTGCTCGTGGACGGCAAGCTCCTCGAGGCTCGTCCCGAGCATCACCTTCGCCGCGAGCTTCGCGATCGGCACGCCGGTGGCCTTGGAGACGAAGGGGACCGTCCGGGAGGAGCGTGGGTTCGCCTCGAGGACGTACACCTCCTCGTCCTTGACGGCCAGCTGGACGTTGAGCAGCCCGACGGTGTCGAGCGCCCGCGCGATGTCCTCGGTGACCTCGCGGATGCGGCGGTTGACCTCCCGGCCGAGGGACTCGGGCGGGATGACGCAGGCCGAGTCGCCTGAGTGGACGCCGGCCGACTCCACGTGCTCCATGATGCCCCCGATGAGGACGTCCTCGCCGTCGGCGACCGCGTCGACGTCGACCTCGACCGCGTCCTCGAGGAACTCGTCGACGAGGATGGGCTGGTCCGGGCTCACCCTGACCGCCTCCTCGATGTAGGACTTCAGGTCCTCGTCGTCGTAGACGACGTCCATCGCGCGGCCGCCGAGGACGTACGAGGGCCGGACGAGGACCGGATAGCCGATCTCGTGGGCCAGCTCGAGCGCCTCCACCTCGCTGTAGGCGCTCCCACCCTCGGGTTGGGCGACGCCGATCTCGTCCATCATCGCGTTGAACCGGTCCCGGTTCTCGGCGAGGTCCATCGCGTCGACGGAAGTCCCCATCAGCTCGCAGTCGAGCCCGCGACGCCGGATCTCGGCCTCGAGTGGCCGGCCGACGTTGACGGAGGTCTGGCCGCCGAACTGGACCATCACGCCGTCGGCGCCCGTTGCTTCGATGACGTCGGCGATCTCCTCGGCCGTCACCGGTTCGAAGAAGAGGCCATCGGAGGTGTCGTAGTCCGTCGAGACCGTCTCGGGATTGTTGTTGACCACGTGGACGTCGACGCCCGCCTCCCGGAGTGCCCGGACGGCGTGGACGGTGCAGTAGTCGAACTCCACCCCCTGGCCGATGCGGATGGGCCCGGCGCCGACGATGACCACCGATTCGGCGTCGAGGTCGGCCTGGACCTCGTTCCGGTCGGAGCCCGTCCCGGGCTCGCGCGCGGAGTAGTAGTACGGCGTCGTCGCCGCGAACTCGCCCGCGCAGGTGTCGACCTGCTTGTAGGTGCGGGCCGGGACTGAGGCCTCGACGTCGTCGACGGGCACACCGGTCCCGGGCTGGCGAGGCCAGATGCCGCTCCGGTGGTCGGCCGGGCCGCGGCCGCCGGTGTCGGCCTGGTCGCCCCCGTCGGCGCGGGCGTCGTCGCGGCGGGCCATCGACGCGATCTCCTGGTTCGTGAAGCCGGTACCGGCGGCGGGGGCGAAGTCGCCATCCGCGGCCGCGGCAGCCGCCTCGGCGATGCGGCCGTACCGCTCGACGTACCACTCGTGGATACCCGTCAGGTCCGAGACGTCGGCGGTGTCGTAGCCGCGCTCGAACGCCTCGAACATCGCGTAGGGCCGATCCGGGGTCGGCCGGACGAGGTAGTCGGTCTCGAGCTCCTCGTCGTCGACGTCGTCCCAGTCGACGGCGGACTCGTACTCCGTCGAGCGCAGGGCCTTCAGCAGGCTCTCCTCGAAGGTCCGGCCGATGGACATCGCCTCGCCGGTCGACTTCATCGCCGTGCCGAGGGTGAAGTCGACCTCCGGGAACTTGTCCTTCGGCCAGCGTGGAATCTTGGTGACGACGTAGTCGATCGCCGGCTCGAAGGCGGCCGTCGTCTCCCCGGTGATCTCGTTCTCGATCTCGTGGAGCCGCTTGCCCATGGCGACCTTCGCCGTGACGCGAGCGATCGGGTACCCGGTCGCCTTCGAGGCCAGCGCGGAGGAACGCGAGACGCGCGGGTTCACCTCGACGACGCGGTACTCGCCGGAGGGCGTACCGTCGTCCCGCCAGGCGTGCTGGATGTTGCAGCCGCCCTCGATGCCGAGCTCCCGGATGACCTTCAGGGCGGAGTCGCGCATCTCCTGGTGGGCCTCGTCCGGGATCACCTGGCTCGGGGTGACGACCGTGGACTCGCCCGTGTGAATGCCCATCGGGTCGAGGTTCTCCATGTTGCAGATGATGATGCAGGAGTCGTCGGCGTCCCGCATCACCTCGTACTCGAGTTCGATCCAGCCGTCGATGGACTCGGTGATCATCACGCGGTCGTCACGCGAGAGGCGCAGGCCCTTGCGTGTGGCTTCCTTGAGTTCGTCCATGTCACCGATGACGCCCGATCCCGCGCCACCGAGCGTGTAGGTCGTCCGCATGATGACGGGGAGACCGCCGACTTCCGCGACGGCGTCCTCGACCTCGTCCATGCTCTTGATCGTCGTCGAGGCGGGGACCGGCTCGCCGATCTTCTCCATCCGCTTTCGGAACTGCTCGCGGTCCTCGGTCGCGTAGATGGTATCCAGCGGCGTCCCCATAACGTCGACGTCGTGTTCCTCGAGGACACCCTCTTCAGCGAGCTCCGCGGTGACGTTGAGCCCGGTCTGGCCGCCCAGACCCGCGATCACGCCGTCGGGTTTCTCCTTGCGGATGATCTCGGCAATGGCTTCGGTATTGATCGGTTCGAGATAGACCTCGTCGGCCATCTCGGGGTCGGTCATGATCGTCGCCGGGTTCGAGTTGACCAGGACGACGCGTGCGCCTTCCTCCTGGAGCGCGCGACACGCCTGTGCGCCGGAGTAGTCGAACTCTGCGGCCTGGCCGATCTGGATCGGACCGCTCCCGATCAACAGGATCGTCGGTTGGTCGTCGGCTGTCATTGTGCATCCGGAGTTCGCTCATCGTAATAAACCCGGCGAAAGGTTACGATCATCGAAGTCTGATTTCGAATATCGTATCAGCGAGTGTCGCCCTCGCGACCGGCCGTCGCAGCTGACAGGGCCTCTCGATCGATATAGAATGCCAGTGATTTTCCGCCGAGATGGTACTCGAATCCGACGACGCTGATCGTCCGCGGGCCGGGCCGGATCAGGATCGCCTCCTCGCGCACGGCGTAGCCATCGAGTGCCCCACCGACGTCCGATCGTGCGTCACTCTCGGCGATCACGACGGGTGGTGGATCAGCGGCGATGTCCGCGACAGTGTCGACACTGTCGACCGTGGCGTTTGCCCGTTCGGTGTACCACGGTAACGGCAGCCGGTTGAACCAGCGTGGCGGGACCGGTGGGTGATCCGCCCGAGCTTCGTCCCTGATTGAGAGGTTGCCGTAGTAGAGAACGTCTGTCCCCTCATTGTGGGCTGCGACCGCCTGCATGTCCTCGATTATTGGACGGAGGTCGCCACTCGGCTGTCCGCCCTGTGCGACGATGTTCAGTTCGTGCGGCGGCTGCTGAAAGGTCGTTAGCCCGGCCGAGGCAATGACGAAGCCGCCCGAAGAGACGAGCAATGCGGCCAAACCGATCGCTTCGAGTTGGCGGCGCTCGACGCGAGCGCTCCGACATCGCTCGATAGTGGCGACGAGCCCGATGGCGGCGGGGATCGCCAGTGCGATCACGACGTGGACGGCGAGCCACGGCGCTTTGACGTCGGCGACGTATGGATAGCCCACGACGCCCGACAGTGCCCACCAGCCACAGAACGTCACGGCGGGTCGTGGCTGCCACCGAACTGCCAGGGCCGCGAACACGGCGGTCGCGGCGGCAGCGACGGCGAGCACGATCAGGAAATGCACGAGATACGGGCCGTACGCGTGCCCACGGATGCTCGGTGACAACCAGAGGTCCGCGATCTCCCCCATCGATCCGAGTGTGGCTTGCCCCACTACTCCGGGGAGCAATGTCGGGTCGGCCACCGCACTCCAGAGGCCAACGTCCGTCTTCGGCGAGCGTGGTGCGTAGAAGAACACGATCACCGCAAGCATCTCGACGGGGAGCACGACGAGGCTCCGTCGCCAGGCCCACGCGCGGCGGCGGATGGCACGCGCCCATCGTCGCAGTGTCGCCCGCGGATCACTACCGTCGTCGTGATCGTCGGCGAGTCGGGAGAGAGCCAGGAGCGTGCCGGCTCCGAGCCACGAGACCGGATACAGGATTGCGTTCTCCTTGACCGTCAGTGAGAGCGCGAACGCGACCGCCGCGAGGTGGAGGTAGCGTCGACGGTCCAGATCAACGGCAGCCACCAGCGCGCCGAGCGTGACGAACGCGAAGGCGGCGACCGGGACGTCGCTGCGCATGAACCGCGAGTAATAGAGCAGGAGTGGGTTCGCCGCGAGGACGACACCGAGGGCGATCGTCTCGACGTCGCGAAGGCGTGATCGAAACAGCAACGCTGTCGCCGGAAGCGCGCTCCCGATCAGGGCCACCGGCAGCCGCATCGTGAAATCCGAGACGCCGCCGATCTCGAAGGTCCACCGGGTGACGTGCTGGACGAACGGGCCATGGATGATCGGCCGGTATTCCCACCACCCGGTGGCGGCCGTGTGGAGGATCCAGTACCCCACTCGACCCTCGTCCCAGTGGGCGATCCGCACGTCGAGCGCGACGAGTCGGGCCACGAGCGCGACGAACACGACGAGTGTGATCGCTCGCCGCGGCTCTCGTCCCTCCAGCCGATCGATGACGCTGCGCACGAGCGGAGCCACGGCGGGTCGTCTCAAACGTGTTGTGATCGAGAAGCGCGCGAGGGGCTACTGGCCCCGGTCGTCGAACCGATACCGATAGGGGTGACCGCGGATGACTTCGACGTTCCCTCGTTGGGCGTGACGACCGAGGACAGTCGCGATCTCGTGGGGACTCTCGAACGGTTCGTCGTGGGCCTGCAGGACCTCGTGGATCTCCCGCGCAGTGAGTGGCTCCTCGAGATCCGTCTCGGCAAGCACGGCGCGAATCCGCTCGAACTCGCCGTGGCGCAGCATGGTCTGACAAACGTCCCCGAACACCATTAAACACCGTCAGACTGGCGTCTGACGGCTGTTGCCCGCCATTCGACAGAAGGCGACGGGTCCGAATGTCACACAGACGTCATTGCCGCCGGAATTGTCACACGTCGCGGTCAGACGGCGTGGGTACCGCCACTCGTCAGCTTCCACTACGGTTAGACGGGGGTATCGTTGTCCCCGTCGAAGTCGCGTTCGGCACGGTACGCATCGACGAACGTTCCCACGTCGAACTCACGCATGTCTTCCTCGAACGTTTCCCGCGCTGTGTCGTCTTCGGCGTGGCTGATCGCGTGTTCCATGAGGTCGACGACGAGTTCGACCACGATCTCGTGGAGCCGACGCGAATCGAATTCGGATACCCACAGCAGCCCACACCCGATCGCCCCATCGTCCTCGACGTCCTTCGCGACTATGTCGTCGGGAAATTCCTCCATGACGATTCCCATCAGGTGGCCCGTCCCGAGTTGTTCCGCCTCCCCACTCGGTTCGACAGTCTCGGCCAGAGTGTCGACGAGAAACGACGGCAGGAACCTGGTCAGCGGATGAACGTCCATCACGAGGGCGTGGGACTGGCCGCAGTGACACTCGAATTCGCGCCGACCCATGTCGAAAGTATGGATGTCTACGGTCTCGCCACACGGGAGTTCCAGCCGGTCCTCGTCGCTCGGAACGCGGGGGGTAGCCATCGGCGGAGATTGCGGGTCCGGGGGGTTAAACGACGCGGTACCCGAAGTAACTGCCCACCAAGGGACAACGCCGTCCGCTCTCAGGGCCAGTCATCGCGCGTCTCGGAGGTGTCTTCGGCCGAGGGGACTTCGGGTTCGCCGAGTTCCCACTCGGCTGCTTCGGCGGCGTCTTCGACATCGAGATATTCCCACCCGTTCGACCGGGCCGCCTCCGCAGCCACCTCGTCAGTGCCAACGTAGACGTATCGGGGAGTCTCGAACTGGTCTTTGATCGTTTCGAAACTCTCCGCACGCCCGCGGGGCCCGGAGAAGAAGTCCTGGCGGATCCGGTGTTTCCGGGCGAAGTTCGTCACGACGTAGGTCGGCTCTTCGGAGACGATGCCCACGTACTTGCTCCACTGGCGAGCATCACTGAACACTGTATCCGGATGTGCCAGGTGTTGTAGGGCGTCGATGTCGAACGCAAGCGTCATCTCACCGTCGGCGTCAGCATCCATATCCCGGGACAACAGCGTCGCGAGCAAAACGGTGTCGATCCGACAAGGGCACGTCTTCCGGCAACGTCACTTCTCGACGGCAGGGGCAGCTAACGCGTCGAGGTCGACTTCCGGTTCGAGTAACGCCTCCTTTTGGTCGCCAACGGGCCGTTCCTCGCGGATGATCTGTTTGAAGGCTTGTTGCTGGGAGAGGTCGCCGATCAGGACGCCGCCGATAAGCTGGCCGTCCTTGAACGTGAGTCGTCGCCACTCGGTGTCTGAATACTTCCGTTCGGCCTCGTCGTCGCCGATCGTCGGATGACCGAAGGACAGAAACGGGAAGTCGAAGTGTGTGATCGAGTACGAGGAGACGTAGCGAAACGTTTCGATTGGCTCGTCGGCGACCATGTTCTCGGCGGCGACGACGCCCTGCTCTTTGGCGCTACCCCACGAGCCGTTCTGGGCACGTTCATCCAGAATGACGTCGAAGTACTGCGTCAGGTCGCCGGCCGCGTAGACGTCCTCGACGCCTGTTTGCATGTGTTCGTCGACGACGATGCCGTCGTCGAGTTCGACCGGTGTGTCTTCGAGAAAGTCGGTGTTGAAGTCCAGCCCGATCGCGACGGCGGCGAACGCACCGTCGTGGAATTCGCCGTTCGCGTCCACGGCCCCGGTGACGTGACCGTCGTCGTCGACCTCGAACCGTTCGACGCCGCTCTCGAAGACGGGCGTGACACCTTTTTTCCGGAGTGCCTCGTGGATGATCTCCGCGCCGTCGAGACTCAGCGCGTAGCGCCACCACCGGTTGCCCCGCATGAGGTAGTCGGCCTCGACTTCCTGTGCCCCACAGATCGCCGCCAGATCGATGCCGAGCAGGCCGGCCCCGACGATTACGCCCGTTTCGGCCTCGGCAGCGTGGTCGCGGATCGCCCGGGCATCCTTGAACGTCCAGAAGTAGTGGACCCCTTCGGCGTCACTGTTTTCGACCGGGAGCCTGGTCGGTGTCCCCCCGGTGGCGACCAGCAGCTTGTCGTACGCGTAGGTGGTGCCGTCGTGAGCCTCGACGACCTTCGCGTCGGTGTCGACCGACGTGACGCGGGTGTCGAGTGCGAGGTCGATGTCGCGTTCCTCATACCATTCCTCCTCGTGGATCGAGACCGGTTCTTCGGGGAGGGTACCTTTGGCGAACTCCTTGATCAGAATGCGGTTGTAGAGAGGTTCGCCCTCGTCGGTGATGATCGTGACGTCGGCGTTGGGATCCGCTTCACGGATCGTCTCCGCGGCGGAACTCCCGGCGATGCCGTCGCCGAGGATCACGTGCGACGTGGTCATGCTCCCGATGTTGGGACCGGGGCCTAATGTGGATTGCTATCGGCACAATCCCCGCTGGCAGTCCCCGATGAGTGGCTGGGATAGCTCGCTCGGCCGGAGACTCGATGGTCGTCAAACCGTGCCAGATTGGGAACGGGTCCGCCGGTGCTTGCCGTCGTCCCGGTATTGATGTGACCGGAGCGCCTACGGATCACAAGATGAAAATCAAGCAAAGCGTCAAACACTGGGCCGCCAAACAGAGTTTGACAGCGCCGGTCGTGGGCGAGATGGTGTCCGACAAGCTGGTCGATCTCCACACCGGTGTCTTCCTGGACTGGGCCGAGGAGAACCGCCAGGAAGAGCGGCGCGAACGCCTGGAAGGGTTCTTCGACGCGACGATGGACACCTACGTCGCGGCACTCGAGGAGGGCCACCCGGAGGCCGAAGCACGGGAGATCACCCACGCCCAGGCCAACTTCGACTTCTACAACCACGGCTGGACGGAGATGATGGAATTCCCCGTCGATGAGGTCGAGGCCCACTACGATCGCTATCGTGAGTTCTTCGAGTCTCACGGTATCACGATCGACGACCCGCTCGGTGAGTTCGCGCCGGAGGGCGGCCTGCCCGAAGCTCCATCGACACCCGAGAAACTCGATGATCCCGACCACCCTCACGCAATCGGCGGGTTCGCGGACGACGTCTACGTCGAGACCGAAGACGGCGAAATTGTGATCGGCGGCGGCGAGAAACCCGAGGAGGTCGACGTCGAAGAGGCTCCCGGTGTGGATCCGGACGC